>Ga0265292_1000018_pt1 | contig 488619 bp, 455 predicted proteins | sample Munlanlewell296A_FD_189080 | JGI IMG/M metagenome (GOLD analysis project Ga0265292, IMG submission 189080) | Leachate microbial communities from a municipal landfill in Southern Ontario, Canada - Leachate well 296A | ecosystem: Engineered > Solid waste > Landfill > Unclassified | place... | reverse complement strand
GCTTTCCAACCATGTGCAGTCTCTGGAGTACAAAAGCGGGGTGACGAGGAAGCTGAAAGACTCACTCGAGAGGGAGCTCAAGCACCTTAGTGCGATGGAGGAACAGCTCGAGAAGGAAATGGAAGCAGTTGCAGAGGATCATGAGGCAACACGAGAAGACCTCCACAATCTTCTTTCCATGAACGGGATTGGAGTCATCTCTGCCATCAATCTTCTGTATCTCTTCCGGAAGTACCCTGGTGCTAACAGAAATGAGATCACCGCATGTGCGGGACTGGACCCAGTACGAAGACAATCAGGGTCTTCGCTGAATGGCGGAAGGAAGATCAGCAGGGCAGGAGATCCAATGCTCAGGAAGGTCCTGTACCTGGCTTGTATGAACAGTATCCAGCACAATGAGTGCATACGAACGTTCTACAAACATCTCGTGAGCGATAACCACAAGAAGCCCAAAGTTGCCTTGGTCGCTTGCATGAGGAAGCTCCTTCTCATCGCTCATCACCTCTACGTCACAAAATCGACATACCGGACCATTGAACATGACGCCAATCCATGTTTGTCCTCTTGACACGGATCGTAGTATCTACGTGAGTTGACACGCGCGGTGCCTCGAGCCTCAGCCGCGTGGTCCCAGCACCAGGCTGAAGGCGTCCGGCGACAGAGTGATGGCGAGCATCGACTGGACCTCGTCCGCAGGGATATGCACTTCCCGTGGACCCGCGGCATACGGCCCGACCTGGTAGGGGTCAAATGAGACGACCAGTCCACCAGGTTCCAGCGACACGTTTGTGAAGTTGTCCGCCGTGGGCACCGTTCCAAAGTCGATGAAGCTCTTCAGCGCCTCGTAGTCTGCGCCGTACTGGCGCTTCAGCTCTGTGGCGCAATACTGCGAAAGCCACTGCAGGCCCTGGCTCCCGTCGACGAACAGTCCCTCGGTGTCGATGGTCTCACCGTCCCCAAGCCTCGCGTTGAGGACGCGCGTGTACGACATGCCATGTGCCGCACCTGCGGAGTATGTCTCGAACCGGATGCGGACACTGACGAGATCGTTCGTCAGATACGGGATCTCGTACTCGGCACTCAGGAAGCTGCTCTGGCCAACAGGCAGCTGAGAAGCCTCGGAGGGGTTCTTCGCGGCCCATGCCGCGTCATCAGCTGCATTCTGCCTCAGTCCCGCGATGTCCGGCAGCACCATGTCTGCGATGGCCTTGTTGACCTGTTCGAGAGCAGCTGTGGGCAGCGTACCCCGCAACTGCGGATAGGATGCCCGTACGGAGTAGCGGAGCGTCGAGTCCTCCTCGCGGATGGTCTGAACAACTACCGACGGCAACCCGCGAGCGGGCGTGCTCACTGCCTTTGGGCGGCATCCCATACACGTCACTGCTGCCACTGCTGCCGTCAGCACGATCGCCACTGCTCTTCTCACTCTCATTGTTCCTCCCCTCTGCTCTCATCTCGCCAGACAGCGCCGACGTTCCAGCACAGTATGGTTCGCCTTCGCGCGGAGGCAAACGCGCACAGGAACACCGGTTCAAGCCGGCATCGTTTAGCCAGCCGTCTCAGGGCCCTCAACCGACGGCGTTGCCTGTTCGATCGCCTCTTCCTTATGCATCATCTCTCGTCTCTGTCAACAATGCTCACTCTGCCGAGGTCTCGACGGTCCCGAGTGGGCTCACGTCTCCGTTCCAGAATCTGCCGCGTACCATGTACCCTGCTGAGGTCTCCCCCACCCCGGGTGTGTTCCCGCAGTTCCTGGAAGTGCTGAAGCCTCTGGACCTCTTTCTGCAATTTCATGTAACTTCGATACCTGTCTTCGTCGAGTGAACCATCTTCGACGGCTATTACGACGGCACACCCCGGTTCAGTGGTGTGTGTGCAATCGGTAAACCTGCACCTGCCGGCAAGCAGTTCGATGTCCGTGAAGCTCTGCTCGACGTCGTCTTCGCTTGCCCACAACTGGAGTTCCCGCATGCCGGGCGTGTCGACGATCATGCCGCCGTCCGGATGAAGCAGGAGCGACCTGCTGGTCGTCGTATGGCGTCCCTTGCCGACGGCGTTGCTGACGGACTGTACCTCCTGGCGGTCCTCGCCCAGCAGGCGGTTGATAATGGTCGACTTCCCCACGCCGGAGGAACCGAGGAACGCAATCGTACGTCCGGGAGTAAGGTAGCTTCGCACAACGTCCACACCCTCATTCCGAGCGGCGCTTACTGCGTGCACGGGGGCGCCCGGGGCAACCGACTGGACAGCTTTGACCCGAGCTGCGACGTCATCGCACAGGTCGGCCTTGTTGAGCACGACGACCGGCTGTGCACCGCTTGACCACGCTTCGGTCAGGTAGCGCTCGATGCGCCTCAGGTTGAAGTTGCCATCCAGCCCTGTCACGAGAAACACGACGTCGACATTCGAGGCGACGACCTGCTCCTCGATGGCCGAGCCTGCGACATTCCTTACAAATTGCGTCCTGCGACGCAGAAGAGCGTGGATCAGCGCCCGGTCCTCGTTTGGAAGGGGCTGCAGACCCACCCAGTCACCGACAGCAGGAAAGCCGACGAGCTCTGCCAGGACATGCAGGAATCGTCCCGTGACCTCAGCCTGCCATTCTCCCTGTTCTCCATATGCGATGTACCCATTCTTGTGCTGTTCAACGATACGCGCCGGTACGAGCCCGTCGCGTTCAAGACTCTCAAATTGCCGTGAGAAGTAGTCATCCCAACCAAGCGTTGCCAAATACATCTCTTCTGCCTCCGATGTAGCCATCGATTATGGGGTACGTGGCAAACCACGCGCGAATCGCGGAGGGGGCGCTCGAGGAGTTGTACTGACAACAGGTGAACCCCGGCAGACCTGCCGGACGCGGGACAGACTCTGTTGACGCTGATCAGGTCAGGAGTTCAGTTGGTAGCAGTCCAGGAGGCGCCCCCAGTGGCGCGTACTTCTTCATATGTCGTCATCGAGGTTCCTCCCTTCCGGCCATCGGCCAATGTCTGTTCCGACGATGATTCTACATAAGTGCGGGAACTTGTCAAGGAGAGTCGGTCCGTTCTCGTCCGAAACGGGACGCAGAGCCTGCCACGACATTCCGCGTATACTGTTCGGGTGCGTCCCAACTGGACGCGTGGAGGAAGATGTGCCCTTTGCTCTGACTGCTGTCCTGTTCGGCCTCGTCGTCCTGGCGACCCATTTCATCCAGGGGATCACCGGCTTCGGCTGCGCCGTGCTGGCCATGCCGTTCTGCATCCTCCTGACCGGTATCGACACGGCCCGCCCCGTCCTCACTGTGCTCGCCCTGGTCCTCGACGTCTACCTGCTGGTCGTCTCCTGGAAGCACGTCGACTGGCGTCAGTACCTGCGCATCCTTGCATTTGTCCTGCCCGGACTTCCCATCGGCATGATCGCCTACAACGTCCTGCCCCGCACCACGCTGATACACATCCTCGCCGTCTTCATGGTCATCGTCGGCGTCCAGGGGCTGGTCACACAGTTCCGGCCGGGCAGAGGGACACCGCGACCATGGCCTGCTTGGCTTCTCGACAGCCTGCTCTTCATCGGCGGCGCTACACAGGGGGCTTTCACCTCGGGAGGTCCACCCGTCATTATCTACGCGACCCAGAAGCTGAAAGACAAGGCTTCGTTCCGCGCAACGCTGGTCGCCATCTGGACCACACTCAACGTGTTCATCATCGCAGACATCGTCGTGCGGCACAAGCTGACCGGTGTACCGGGGAGGCTTGTCCTGACGTCTCTGCCGTTCCTTGCGCTCGGCGCCCTGCTGGGAGACGTCGCCCACCGCCGCATCAGCGGGGAGCGTTTCACCCAGCTCATCTACGTGGTACTGATCATCTCGGCACTCTTCATGATACTGTAGGAAACGCTCAAAGGAGGAGGTCGGCATGCCTGAACTTCCCGAAGTGGCAAACCTTGCACGGCAACTGGATCGGGAACTCCGCGGCAGACGCGTGGCCGGGGTCGATGTCGTCCAGCCCAGGTGTCTGAACATACCGCTGGAGGAGTTCGGTCGATTGCTCGTTCATACATGGGTGACCCGCGTGACGTCCAGGGGTAAGTGGGTCTTCGTGGACCTCAAGCCGGGAGCGACGTTCCTGCTCAACCTCGGTATGGGTGGAGAGATCCTGTTCCACCACAAGGGGGAGCCCCTGCCCGGGAACCGCCAGTCGGCCATCCTGTTCGAAGATGGCAGTGCCTTCAGCCAGCACTTCTGGTGGTTCGGCTACGTCCACGCGGTCAAGACCACCGAGCTGGCTTCCCATGCCATGACAGCCACGCTGGGTCTCGACCCCATTGACGACGGCGATTTCACCGTGGACGCGTTCGAAAGGGTGCTGGTAGAAAAGAAGAGGAGTGCAATCAAGACGGTTCTCATGGACCAGAAGAACATCGCGGGAATCGGCAACGTCTACATCCAGGACATCCTGTTCGCCGCCGGACTGCATCCCCTGCGCAAGACCGCCGACGTCACTGTATCCGAGCGCACTGCGCTGTACGACGCAATCCGTTCGCAACTGCGGAACGCGCTCGAGTTGGGTGGCCTGGCATACGAGAAGGACCTGTACAACCAGCCAGGGCAGTTCAAGGACTTCCTGATCGGCTACCGCGAGGGCAAGCCGTGCCCGGTGTGCGGGACAACGATCCAGAAGATCCGGACCGGCAGCACGGCATCGTTCATCTGCCCGCATTGCCAGACGTAGCGTGACGCGACACACCACGGCCTGAGGGACAGGCTGTCCAGACGAACGTGAAGGGCCGCAACTGGTCCGGCTGATGTTTACGCCGGGCCGCTCACGACCCTTGATGGAGAAACTCAACCAACTGCTGGGAGAGGATTGGCAGCGAGACTTCTGCCCTCAGTTCAGGTCACCGTGGGCGCAGGGATGTCGACAGGCGTCCTCGTCGTGTTGCCCGCCTTGTCGGTGGCGACAATAGTCCCATGGATGCCGGAACGGTTGACCAGCAGAAGTTCGTTGTGACCAACGTTCAGCCACGTGTGCAGCGACCCGTCGGCGCCAGTCTCGAGGAACGCCTGTTTCAGGCTGGCTTCAACGATGTCGATGCTCAGAGTCACGAGGCGAGAAGAGATGGCGCTTGCCTGGACCTTCCAGGTGATCACCGGCGCAGTCGTGTCCGGTTCGGCAGCCTGTCCACCATCGCCCGGAATGGGCTCAAGGACACCTGTCAGGGGAATGCGGACCATGGTCGGCTCCTTCGACGTCCAGACCAGCACGAAATCGCCTGTCGTGAGCGGTACAGGGACGTTTGCCCGGTCGAACTCCAGACGCACCAATACTTCTGTTAGCGCTCCCACGCTCGTATCCAGCGTGTACGTCGCCTCCTTCTGATACCTGTCAGGCTGTCCGCTTGACCGGTCAGACAACGATGTCAACCGCAGGCGGCGTGGTGCCAGGATCGTGCCGGGCATGCTGAACCAGGCAACAGGACCTCCGTTCTGGTCCCAGAACCGTGAGAGAGCGGCGGACAGTCTGATTGAGATGGTATCGGAAACGACTGCAGACGGAGACGCGATGCGGACTGCCGGAGTACCGACCAGTGCTCCGTTCCGCCCGGTGCGGAAGCGCACCAGGGCTGCGATCCGGTCGGTACGCGGCGTCTCGACTGTCAGTGAGACAGGAGAGATGCGTGACACGGTACTGATACCGTAGTAGTTCGATACCAGCGTCGTCCCCGCAGAGTCATCCCTCAGCAGCAGCCGGATGTGGCTCGCTGTACGCGGGTTCTGGATCATCGCGCTGTGCAGGATGGTGAGATCATGGACTGTCCCGCCAGATAGTGCCATCGGGACAGGTACAGTGAGGGTGTGTCCTGACCAGCGTGCAGAGGCGCCTGCAGGGGTTCCATCGATCGACACGTCCCCCGCCGCAATGTCGCGGAATCCTGCCCGGTTGATGCTGTCGTCGAATATGATGCTGAGGGTCTCTTCCAGCTTCAAGTCGCGGCCCAGAAGGAATCGGACCTGGTACTCCTCGTACTCGCCAATATACCCGTCTACAGTACTGACGTTCACAAAGGGGACCGTTTCAGCCGCGCCCACTGGTCGGATCCCCACGCAGGATACCAGCAGAGCGACAACAACAATGATTCCCAGGAATTTCATTCGCATGATACGCCTCCTATTCATAGCGCAGGGCTTCGACGGGTCTCAGCCGTGCAGCCTTGCGGGCGGGATACACCCCGAAGAAGATGCCCACGGCAATAGAGAAGCCGACGGCAAGCAGGACCGAGGACGTGGTGACATAGGTCGGGAGGAAGCGCTGGATGACCAGGTTTGCGACCAGGACACTGAACACGACCCCGATGATACCACCGATCCCGCTGAGCAGGGACGATTCGATGAGGAACTGCGCCAGGATGTCCCGTTCGCGTGCTCCCAGCGCTTTTCGGATACCGATCTCCCTGGTGCGCTCACTCACTGACACAAGCATGATGTTCATGATGCCGATACCCCCGACAACCAGCGACAGTCCCCCGAGTGCAGCCAGAAGTGCTGTGAAGATGCTCAGCGTCGAGGAGAACAGACTGGTGAGCGCCTTCTGGTCAAGGATACTGAAGTCGACCTTGCCGTGTTTTCGCTCCAGGATGCTCGCAATCTGGTTCACGATGGCACCGCTGTCGTTCGGGTTGACGCTCTTGATGGTCGTCAAGCTGATGCGGTCATGCTGCATGCCGAATGACTTCTCGCCAACAGTGAGGGGCAGGATGACGGCGTTGTCCGAGTTCCCGAAGAGGCTCTGCCCCTTCGAGGCGGTGACACCTACGACCTTGAAACTCATCCCGTTGATCCGGATGAGCTGACCTATCGGCGACACGTCTGGGAACAACGTCGTCCTCACGTTTGCCCCGATGACCACGTTCCGCGTCCGGTTGCTGACATCGCTGGCGACGATGGGGCGCCCACTCTCGATGGTCAAGTTGTTGACCTCAAAGTAGGTCTCCGTGCCAAAGATGCCACTGCCCACCATCGTGGTGCTGCCGCGCTTGACCGTGATGCCGATCGTATTTGCGGGCGATACGACGATGGGATACGTTACTCTGGCCTCGATGGCCTTGAGGTCGTCCATCGTGATCTTCGCCCCAATATCCCGTGTCGTGCTGTTGCGGCCGGAGAGAATGCTCGACTGCGCTCCCGGGGTCAGGTACAGGTTTCCTGAGCCGCTGCCCTGGATCTGCCCAAGGATGTCGCGTTTCGACCCTTCGCCCACGGCCATGAGCAGGATGACGGCCGCGATGCCGATAATGATACCCAGCATCGTCAGGAACGAGCGCATCCTCGCACCGGCTATGGAACGGGTTGCGTTCTTGTAGCTGTCTCGCAGGTCCATGTCAGTCCCCCTCGTCTGCCACGACGAGGCCGTCACGGATGCGGATGACCCGCTCGGCCTGCGCCCCGATGTTGTCGTCGTGCGTCACGTAGATAATGGTCTTCCCCTCCTTGTGAAGCGCCTTGAGGATGTCGATGACCTCACGTGCTCCCTTGGAGTTCAGGTTGCCGGTTGGCTCGTCTGCCAGGATGATAGATGGGTCCATCATGAGCGACCGGGCAATGGCGACGCGCTGCTGCTCTCCACCGGACATCTCGACAGGCCGGTTCTTCATGCGGTCCTTGAGCCCTACATGCTCCAGCAGTCCCTCTGCCTTGCGCCGACCATCACGGACAGGCTTTGTGGCATAGGACAGCGGGAGCATGACGTTCTCGAGCGCAGACATCTGCGAAAGCAGGTTGTACGCCTGGAACACGAAGCCCATGTCCTGGTTGCGCACTGCCGCGAGTTCGTCAGAGCGCAGACTGGACACGTCCCTGCCCTTGAACATATACCGCCCGCTGGTGGGACTGTCGAGACAGCCCAGGATGTGCATCAGCGTGGACTTCCCAGACCCCGAGGGACCCATGATGGCCACGAATTCCTGCGCCCCGATATCCAGTGAGACGCCTGCGAGGGCCTCGATGGTCACACCTCCGATCGTGTAGATCTTGCGGAGGTCTGTAAGCTGGATCAGTTCCATGAGACCCTTCTCTACTGGCCGCCCATGAAGGGGGAACCCGACGACGTGGACGTCTGGGTGACCACCGGCTGACGCAGGATCCTGTCGCCAGCCTTAAGGCCGGACGTCACCTGCACGTACTCATCCCCTTCAAGCCCCGTGGATACCTCGGTTTTCGTCGTGACGGCCTTGTCCCGCGCATTCGTCGTGATGAGCATGACGTACTTCTTGCCGCTCTCATTCAGGAGAGACTCAACCGGTACGGCAAGGACGCCGCTGGCCGTCGACAGGATGACTGTCGCATCACCTGACATGCCGTCCACAAGCGTGGCTGGCGGCGTCGTGAGCCGGATCTTCAGAGCGTAGGCATTCAGGCCCTCGGGCGTCTTCACAAGCGTCTTGCCGAGATAGGACACCGTGCCGGCAAACTCCTTGCCGGGGTACGGGTCAATGGAAACCAGTGCTTCCTGACCCAGCTTGATGTTGAGGATGTCGACCTCGTCCACATATGCTTCGACGTTCCAGGCCGACGTCTGCGCGACTTTCGCCACGCTCGTCTGAGGAGTGGCCATGTCGCCGACACTCACGTTGACGGCTAGCACGGTCCCGTCCCAGGGCGCCTTCACCACGTAGTTGTCCAGGAGGAGCTTCTGTGCACTCAGCGTCAGAGCAGCCTGATTCTCCTGTTCCTGCGCAGACTGCAGCTGCAGGGTGGTGCGCCGTTGAGTGTCTGCGTATCCACTGAGATTGGCCTGCGCAAGGGTCATCGCTGCGTCAGCCTGCTCGACTTGAGCCTTGAGCGTCTCAAGGTCGTTGGGGCGGGCGCCATTGGCTTTCTGCGTCGACGCCAGGTTGTTCCTCGCCATGACAAGCGAGCTTTCAGCCTGCTTCACCTGCTCCTGTGCTGATGCCACCTGCAGCTTCTTCTGTGCTGCTCCGGCAACGGAGACCTTGTAGTTGGCTTCTGCATTCGACAGCGAGACCTCGGATAACTGTACCTGCATGCGCTGCAGGTCGATGTCGCTCTGCGACGCCTTATTGTCCGACGCCGCATTGTCTAAGTTCGACTGGGCAACAGCGAGGGTCGCCTGGGCCTGGCGAACCTGTTCCTCGAGGATTGTGATTGACTCGTCCGACGCCTGCGGGTTCTTGCTGCTCTCCTGCAGTCGCAATTCTGCAATCCGAAGGCTCGACTGTGCCTGTGTGACCTGTGACTGCAGCTGTGCCAGCTGCGTTGCCGTCACGTCACGACTCTGGAGCACGGCAAGGCGTGTCTGGGCCATCTGCAGGTTGAGCTGTGCCTGATCGACGGCGAAGTCGGCAATCGTCACCTGGAGTGTCGACGTGTCGTAGTCCTGAAGGCTCTTCAGGTTGTTCTGCGCGCTGCGGAGGCTGGCCTCGGCCTGCGCCACCTGTTCCTGCAGGTTGGCCACCTGCAGCGAGCTCGTGTCCTTGTCAGTGAAGTTGTTGAGGTTCGCCTGTGCCGATGCCTGCTGAGCACGTGCCTGTGCCAGGGCGCTCTGAAGCTGCGCCTTCGTCTGGGCAAGCCCGGAGAGTTCTGTCACTGCGCGCGATGCCACTGCCGCGCGATACCGGGACTCCGCCTGGGCAACCTGGTTCTGCTGACTGCGAGCGTCGATGCGCAACAGGACATCACCGTCCTTGACGGCGTCTCCTTCTGCAACATAGACAGCGGTGACCTCTCCCTGCGCCTGAACTGTCAGCGTCGCTGACCGCACCGGCCGAATGGTCCCCGAGACCGACGTGCCCGCGGAGACGTCACGCGCCGCCACAACGTACTCAGTATCGGCCGTCCCAGTGACGTTCCCTGCCTGCTGGAAGCGCTGTACCACCTGCCCCTGCCCAACACAACCCGTCAGTCCGATGGCAACCGTCACCAGTAACGCAACGCCTGTCACGATTCTTCTCGTTCTATTGCTCATTGTTCCTCCATTCGCTACGCCTTCGTAGCGTCCAGCCCGTCGCATCCGCCAGCAGCCGGACTTTCACTCAAGGTAACAGCCGTGTCCTAAGAGCAGGTTAAGATGTGCTCCCTCGCGCATGGGAGGGCGAAAACTCCACCGCAAACTCCGTGCCTGCTTCGGCGCTGCTGGACGCGTTCAGCCGCCAGCCGTGCAGAGCCACAATCTTCTTCACAATCGCTAGTCCCAATCCAAAACCACGCTGCGCATGAGACGTGTCCGCCTGGTAGAAGGGCTCGAACACATGGAGCAAGTCGTCAGGACTGATAACACCACCAGAGTTTCTGACGGTGAGCGCCTTGTTCGTGAGGGTGATGCTCACGGTCCCTCCAGGCGCATTGAACTTCACGGCGTTCTCGATGAGGTTGCCGACCAACTGATGCAGGAGCAGTCCATCTCCTTCTACTACAACGTCTTCTTCGATGGCCGTCCGCATCGTTACCTCATGCTCCTTGCAGGATTCAGTGTTCTGACTTGCCACAGCGCTGACCAGCGCCGTCATGTCAACCGGTCCGAGATCGACTGTCGCCCTGTCCAACTGAGCCACCTCCAGCAGCCGCTCCACCAACAGCGAGGCATACTTGACCTGCACCTTGGCTGCCATGATACCCTGTTCGTACTCGCCCGTTTTCATAGCGACATCGAGCGATGACGAAATACTGGCGAGAGGCGTGCGCAACTCGTGGCTGGCATCCTGTGTGAACTGCTCCAGGCGCTCCTGCGATTCGTGGATGGGGCGCAGGGTGTGGCGGGAGAACGAAAGGCCGAACACATAGGCCAGGATTCCCATGACAAGCGTGGTCAGCAGCAAGTTCAGCAGTTTCCACGGGGCCTCGCGGGGCCCGCGGCCTGTCGGTCCTGCGAACTGCACGTACCCGACGATGCGGCCGTCGCTCCGGACTACCCTGGTCACGACCAGGTACCGTCCACTGTCAAGAGAAAGCGGCGCAAACGGGTCGACGGCGCCCGCTGCGGCCCCGGCGAACAAGCCTCCCGCATACAGCACGGTGCCGTCCGGGGCAAGGATGCGGGTGTAGGCCCGCACCGTCGCGGTCATCAGCGAACCCGCAGCAGCAATATCGGATGCCACTGCGCCGCCCTCCAGCACCTTGTCGATCTGGACACTCAGATCCTGGCGCACCCGGTAGGCCAACAATGCCACGTCTGCTGCCGTGAACATGACGCCGCTGACCAGCACGAAAACACAGACCAGGCGGGTGAACTTCATCGCCAGCCGCTGTTCCACACTGAACCTCGCGCTGAGCCTCTCCTCGAGATCGCGGCGCCGTTCTTTGAGCGATTGCCACACGGCTAGTCTCCCATCATGTACCCTTTGCCGGGTACCGTCACGATGATCCCCCTGCCCAGCTTGCGTCTCAAGTAGGCAACGTGGACGTCGACCGTCTGAGAAAACATGAGCTCATCGTACTCGCCCCAGACCAGCTCGATGATCTCCAGACGTGACTTGGCGATGCCGCGGTTGAGCGCGAGAAACTCCAGGAGCGCGTATTCGCGTGGCGCAAGTGCCACCAGCTTGCCGTCCTTGCGGACTTCATGGGTGTTGGTGTCGACGGTGATCTCGCCGACAACGATCAACGGGCTGCGACTCTCGCCGCCCCGGCGCAACAGAGCGCGCATGCGTGCAAGCAGTTCCTCGAGGTCGAACGGCTTGGTAAGGTAGTCATCGGCCCCGCTGTCCAGACCGGCAACGGCGTTCTGGTGGCCGAGTCGCGCCGTCAGCATGAGAACGGGCATGCTCCGGCCGGCTTTCCGAAGCTGCCGGCAGACTTCCAGCCCATCCATCAGTGGGAGGTTGAGGTCGAGAACGATGAGAGCGTACTCTTCCGTCAACCCTTGGTGCAGCCCCGTCTCGCCGTCAAAGGCAAGGTCGACACTGTAGGACTCTGTCTCCAGATACCGCTTGATGTTCTGCGCAAAATCCTGCTGGTCCTCAACGACAAGAATGTGCATCCATCTCTCCTCTCATGCCTGTCATTGTACCAGCATGACATAAGAACCGATTAAGACGGAGCACCTCGACGATCGGAGCCGTGTCAAGCACGTGCTCTCAACACTCGGTCCGTCAAGCGCCGGTGGCAAGGGAACCCCCGGTTGAATCTTCTTCACCATTGGAGACAATGATGTGAGGATGTGATCCACCGCTGAACCGCGTGAGGCGGACTGCCCCTGTCGTCACAGTGTCCGGTCGCATGCTATCAGCAGACTCGGTCGACTCTACTGCTTGCCGTGTACCTGTTGAGAAGGTGTACTATGATCGCGCGATTGATGTGGCTTGTCGCCCCCGATGTAGACCGCGTCGGGCCATTTCTGTACTTCGCGCCACAGCTTCTTCTCGGCGTGGCGCTGCTCGTCCTGTATGACATCGCCCTGTGGGGCACAGACCGGTCCCTGAAGCGCACATACTCGCCCCGCACCAGTCTGCCATATCTCCTGCTGGACTATGTCGTGTTCTTCGAGGTCGCCGGGTGGGTAGGAGTGTTTGGCCAGCACCCTTGGGCACTACTGGTCGCCATGCCCCCGAGCCTGGCCACCTTCCTCCTGGTGCGCCTGACCCCGGCGGTGGTTCGCGCCCGACGGGCTGCTGCTCCAGACGAACGTCGCCGTGCGTGGCAAACCGTCATCGGCCCTGGAGGGCGCGTCTTCTGCCTGGCTGCCTTTGTGACGACAGCTCTGTGGCTCCTGCTGTGGATCATGATGACCATCGGCCCCGAGTAGCCACGGCGACCGTAGCGACAGTGCCATTTCCCTGCGCCCGTGCAAGGAGCCACGACTGTCAGGACGCTGGTAGAGGAGACGAGCATCGTATTCGGAGGAATACGGAAGGAGCGTAGCGTGAATCACAAGAGGGTATCCATCGTCATGGCAGGACTGATGTTGCTCGCGCTCATCCTGTCTGGCTGTCAATCTGGGAATCCCTTCCCACTATCGGAACCCGGCACATATGACTTCGGCATACACCTGAGTCATGACATCGTCGATGCAACCCGGGCCGACCGGAAGATAAGCGTTCAGGTGTGGTATCCGGCCGTGACACCCGATGGAGCGACTCCGAGCGACGGCTACTACAACTACGAGCCAGACCTCAGCGGTGCACCGTACCCACTCATCCTGTGCTCAGCCAAGTTGGGGGGCTACTTCGGTTCTCACCTTGCCTCGCACGGATTTGTCGTGGCAGGTGTCAATTCGCAGGATTCCGACGACCATTGGGGTCCATGGCTCATCGACTATCCCCTCGACATCCTCGCCGCCTTGAGATACATTGCATCCACGCCGCTCGAGGGCCTGGAGGGAATGATAGACGCGGAACACGCTGGGGTGATGGGATATTCGTTCGACGGCTACGTTGCACTTGCCATGAGCGGCGCGCGCGTGGACCCGGGCTTCTACCTGTCGCAATGCGCCAAGGCCGCCACCATGAGCCCAGCACTGCCATCATGGTGGATCAGCTATGTCAGCGACATGACGGGCGGCTGGGATGCATTCGTCGCCCACGCTGGGTCGGCCATCACGACAAGCGATGATGGATTGTGGCAGCCACTGACGGACAAGCGGATCCGTGCCGTCATGCCCATGGCCCCGGAAGGTGCGTGGTTGTTTGGCGAACGCGGTCTCGCCGCGGTGGACCGCCCGACCTTGATCATCGGCGCCACAGCCGACGATATCAACATCTACGACGTGGAAGCCGCATATATCTATGAGCATCTGGGCACGCCGGACCGAGGCATGATTTCGTTTGTCGGCGAGGATCATATGATGATCTTCAACTCCGACCCGAGAGATCGCATGAAGCACTTTGCAGTCGCGTTCTTCGGCTACCACCTGCAAGGGCGCAACAACTACGCCGGCTACTTCTCGAAGCGCTTCGTCGAGCGGCGAGCCAACCTGACCTGGGGTGTGTACCAAGGCGAATGACGCACACATACTAGACCGACAACATCCTGTGGGATAGTCGGCTCGTCATCGACGGCCTTCCGTCTTGCTCAGTCCGCTGTTCCCTCTATGTCCGCCGGATCGTCACAGACCGCGCATCTGCATTCCATATGACATCCAGTCCCGTGCTCTCGGCGATGAACCGCAGGGGGACGAACGTCCTGCCGGCGACGATCTCTGGTACGACCGCAGTGTTCGCTGCGTCGATGGGCGTCTTCTTGCCGTCCACCTCTGCCTGTGCCTTGCCGATCCAGAGCAGGACTGTGTGCCCGCCGAGCTTGACCGTCACCTTTCGCTCAACGGGATCCCATGCGATGTCGCCTCCGAAGGCCTCACTGATCGCCCGCAGGGGCAGCATCGTCCGTCCGCCCTTGATGTACGGTGCCGCTTCGAGCTGGACCATCTGGTTCCCCGCCAGCATGGTCCTGTTGCCAATGACGAGCACGGCAGTGAAAGCACTCTCGTTCCGTTTGACTGTCATCAGCGCCGCTATGTCACTATGCACGTCGGCGATGGTCCATGTGCCCACATCCTTGTTGAATGAGCCATGTGAGACCGACGCCTCAAAGCCGGCATTCACAGTCATTTTGAAGACGGCTGCCTGCCCGTCCTCGACCTCCTGTGTCGCATCGCCGTCCAGAGACGCGCCGACTGGCTCCCCACCGATGCTGATAGAGACTCGGTAGCGCACAACGGGTGACCACCGATACACTCCGTTCGACGCGCCGGCATAGATGACGCCGTCGACGACCTCGAGAGCCTTGATGGTGGCACCCCCCAGACCAGTCTGCTCGTTGCTCCAGGTGAGCCCTCCATCCGCCGAATGGAGCACGGTCCCCGAACAGCCAACGAAAAGCTCGTCGCCAGAAGCTACGAAAGCGTAGGTCTCGCGTCCCGACGTTGCCGGGCTGAGCGGTTCCCAAGCCGTCCCGTCCTCCTTCATGACACAGACTCCGCTATTTGTGCACGCATAGAGACGCCCTGCAACCCTGACCAGCCTGTTAACCGAGGAAGAGGCAAGACCGCTGTTCACCGACTGCCAAGTGGAACCGTCATCGTCTGATCGGAACACGCCGTTGCCGCTGGTCCCTGCAAACACTGTCCCGGACTGCGCTCCCGTAACCATTGTAGTGACGTAGGTGTCACCGATGAACGGGGCAGTCACGGCCTGCCACGTCTTCCCATCGTCAACTGACCGATACAACATCTTCCAGGCGCCTGCGTAGAGAGACGCAGACGGAGGACCCACAGCAAGAAGCGACCGGATCGTATAGCCAGCCCCCAACACATGGTTCCACGTTACGCCCCCGTCGGTCGAGCGGAAGATGCCCCCACTCCATGTCCCTGCGAGAATGGTTCTTGGCTGCGCACTCGTTGCATACACTTCATAGGCAAGGATACCCGTCGTCGCATTCTTCCATGTTACCCCTGCATCTCCCGACACATAGACACCCCCATGGGTGCCGACCCACAGCTTCGTTTGATCCGCTTGTTGCAAACTGAGTGATTCCACGACGAGCCCCGTCATCCCATTGCTTGCAGGGGTCCAACTCAGACCTCCGTCTGTGGAGTGATACATGCCGGCTCCGCCAGCTGCTACCCACACCGATTGCGCCGACTGAGCGAGGATTGTCTCTGGTCTGATGTCCCCGATGCTGTTGTTGCAGAGGATCCATGTATCGCCAAGGTCAGAGGACCGGTACAGACCCTTCTGACTCGAGCTCCCGACATACACGACCTTTGGGTCGTCAGCGGCAACGCCGACGCATCTGAATGAACCAACCAAGCCCCCGGCCAACTTGACCCATTCGGCGTCGGGCGACGTTCTCCGATAGAGGCCGCCGACCGCTGCAGCGAGCACTGTCGACCCGCTGAACGCAAACCGGACGACGCGCGTCGATGTTCCGGACGGCACGCGCCACGGGGTCCAGTGGGCCCCACCGTCGGTCGACGCAAGCACTCCCGTGTCGTGTCCCACGTACACAACCCCCGGTGACCCGGGCCCGACAGCCAGCGTAGAGATGTTTGTTCCATCGGGGAGCGCCCCGCACGCTGACCACGTGTCACCACCGTCTGTGGTGCACATAATGCGCTTCGCTTCGACCGCATACACCGTCGATGCCGACCGGGGGTCCGCCGCCATGTGCTGGATGCCCGTGCCGGCGCCCTGACCGGCGGCCTTCCACGATGCGCCGCCGTCTGTCGATCGGAACACCCCTCGCCCATAGCTCCCAGCAAACAGCACGCTCGAGGGCGTCACTACGACCGAACTCATGCGCCATGCGTCGGCGCCCGTGTTTGCAGGCATCCAGTGCGCGCCTCCGTCAGTCGAGCGGAAGATGCCGTTCCACCAGTCGACCGCCACAAGAGTGGACGACGAAGGAAGGGCGACGATCTCCTGGATGTCACCACCGTAGGCTGGAAGTAGCTCCCACCTCCCTGCCGGAGAGGCCGCCCGTAGCGGAGAAGAAATGGATGCGACGTACTGACCGAACGCAAGAATGAGAATAAGCAGGATTGCATAAGTTCGGCGTGTCCGCGTTGACATACTCCACCTCCGTGGTTGTTGTCAACCATTGTAAGTCACGTCGAACATTGTCAACTGGAGTTGTTCGTCCACGCGGGCACCCAAAAGAGTCGCCCGTTGACACGTGAGACTACTACACCATCCCCGCCCGTGAGAAGCTGAAGTAGTCCTGGCGGGCGCGGCCCACGATGATGTGGCCGCGGACGCCGACGTACCTGAGAGTCTAGGTGATCTTGGTGGTGTCGATGTCCTCCTTGGAGGGGTCGCACTCTTATCTGGCGTGAGATCTCACAGATACCAGAAGGGGCTATACGTCTTCGTGTAGCCCCGTTGTCTTCTATATAAAGGGGAACGTCTATTGCTGGTATGTGATCGTTATTGTTCTAGTAGCATCTGCCCAAGTGACCGAGCAGCCAAGGTTCTCAGAGACGAATCTGAGGGGAAGCATGGTTCTTCCATTGATGATCTCGGGGACCACCTTGAGGTTCGTCGAATCAATGAGGGTGTCTACGCCATTGACTGTCGCGGCGTTCTTGCTGATCCAGAGTTCGATGGTCGCATTGCCAAGAGCCACCGTTACTTTCCTTGCAGCTCCATCCCAGCCAACAGTTCCCCCAAGCGCTTCAATGATTACGCGTATGGGGACAAGGGTCCTCCCGTTCTTGATGACAGGTGGCGAATCAAGAGCAATCGAACTGCCGTTGACGGTGCATGTGGGGTTTCCTATCTGAAGGATTATGATCGTCTGGCTCTTCTCCTTCTCGAACGCCGCCTGTATAGCATGGTTTGAGGTCACATTGGTGAAGGTGTACGAGGAGATCGCTCCCCGTGACACCCCGTCAACCGTGACGTCCTTGATAACGTATCCCGAAGATGGCGAAACGGAGAAGGTCTTTGACCCCCCAGAGCTCACCGTAATCATGCCAGAAGGAGCAATGGAACCACCAGGGGATGAGGAGGCTGTGATAGCGTACGAGATTGGCTCAAAGGAGACCGAAATCGCATGGTCCGTCGTGACGTTTGCGAAGCAGTACGACGCAGCTGCGCCCACCGATGCTCCGTCGATGAGCACGTCACCGATACGGTAGCCCGCATCGGATACTATCGCGAATACCTGGTCCGTGCCGTTGCCCACTATCAAGGCTCCAGCAGGCGATATCGAGCCTCCGTTCCCGGCTGATGCCGTTATCGTATGCGCATCGGCCTCGAATGCCGCCCTTATGGTGTGGTCTGCGGCAACATCCGTGAACGTGTAGCTGGCAACCGCGCCGACCGACTGACCGTCAACCATGAGGTCCTTGATATGGTAACCGACATCCGGTCCAATCTGGAACGTCTTCGAATCCCCGCGATCGCTATGAATGATGCCAGAAGGTAAGATAGAACCCCCACTATCGGCTGATGCCGTTATGGCGAGATTGCCCAGTGCGTAGAGGTAGCCATCCGCCGAACCTACATAGACTGTTCCATTGACTGTGATGACAGGAGAAGAAGTGACGAAGTTGTCCGTTCGATACTTCCATCTGAGCGTTCCGTCAGGATTCAGCGCATAAAGGCAATGGTCCACTGATCCCATGTAGACTGTCCCATCAGACGCAATGGAAGAAGTAGACCCAATGCTGTCACCCGTTGGATACTTCCACTTCAGCGTTCCGTCAGGATTCAGTGCATAGAGGTAGTGGTCGCATGATCCTACGTAGACTGTCCCGTCAGACGCAACGGAAGGTTGCGAAACAATCTCATCACCCGTTGGATACTTCCACTTCAGCGTTCCGTCAGAATTCAGTGCATAGAGGTAGTGGTCCCCTGATCCCATGTAGACTGTCCCGTCAGACGCAATGGAAAGAGTACCCACCGAAGCAAACGCCTGGTACTTCCAACTGAGGGTACCATCAGGATTGAGTGCGTAGAGGTAACCATCCGCCGAACCTACACAGACTGTTCCGTCTGACGCAATAGCGACGCCATGTGCATACTCACCCGTCTGGTACTTCCACTTGAGTGTGCCGTCAGGATTCAGTGCGTAGAGGTAGTGGTCCCTCGACCCAACGTAGATTGTTCCATCTGTCGCAATGGTAGGAGAGGCAACCCAGTCGCCCGCTCTGTATTTCCACTTCAGTGTACCGTCGGGATTCAGCGCATAGAAATGTGCATCCTCTGAGCCCACATAGATCGTACCGTCCGCACCAATGGCAGGAGAAGCAAATACTGCGCTACCCGTTTGATACCTCCACCTGAGAGTTCCATCAGGATTCACTGCATAGAAGTATGAGTCGTACGACCCCAAATAGACTGTTCCATCCGAAGCGATTGCGGGGGAGGAGATGACCTGGCCACCCGTTCGATATTTCCACTTAAGGGTTCCGGCGCTGTTGGCCGTGTCATATTGACACTGTCCTGTGTGCTGTGCGTTGTAGCCGATCATAGGCCAAATCGGCTGGCTGTCCGCCTTCACCACGTTCTCTCGTAACGCTCCTGGGGAAAGAGAAAAGACTATCAGGATGGTCATCAGAAGCGCAATTGCCTTCTTCATCGAGTAACCTCCCTGTAATACATTCGTCAGAGACAACATCACTGTAGCCGCACATTCAGAAGCTGTCAAGCGTTCCTTCCCTTCGAACCACGGTATCGGCAGCCTTCCTGGCACGTGTCTGCCATCGAGCAAACGCCCCTGTGTTTTGCAGTGTCTCCTATACCATCCCTGCCCTGGCGAAGCTGAAGTAGTCCTGCCGGGCGCGGCCCACAATGATGTGGTCGAGGACGCGGACGCCGACGTACTTGAGGGCCTGGGTGATCTTGTTGGTGGTGTCGATATCCTCCTTGCTGGGGTCGCACTCTCCGCTGGGGTGGTTGTGCACGAGCACGACCCGGCTGGCGTGGTGAATGCACGCCTCGCGGACGATATCGGCGGGGTCCACGACGCTGGCGCTGATGCTGCCCCGACTGACTTCGGCGTCTTTGATGACTTTGTTGCGGATGTCCAGCAGGACGACATAGAAGAACTCCTTGCCGGCGTCGCGCAGCTGCGGAGTGAACCGATCGCAGACGTAGTCGATGGCATCCTCGGCGCTGGTGACTCGCTTCATCGTGGATGCGGGTCCCTGCTGCAGGCGCTTGCCGATTTCGATGGCCGCCTTGAGTTCGACTGCCTTGGCGAGGCCGATGCCACGCACGTCGCAGAGGTCCTCGACGCTGGCCTGATCTAGCTGGCTCCAGCCGCCGACCCGGTTGAACACTTCGCGACCCAGCTCCTCGGCACTCCTGCCGTGGCTGCCCGTCCTGAACAGAATGGCCAGCAGGCGAGCGTTGCTCATCGTGTCGGCTCCATGCTTCGCCAGCTGCTCGCGGGGACGCTCCTCGATCGCCCAGTCTTTGATGGGAATGTAGGTGCGCTCGGCGTTGACGCGCGACCGGACTTCCTTGCGGACAGCGGTGCAGGCCTCCTTGGTGACGAGGTCCAGTGCCTGAACAATGGCGTTCCCTTGCGGCTCTTCTACCCGCCCACCGTCCGCGTCACGAAACCAGGCTCCCGTCTTGGACCACATTGGATACGTTGCCCTCTGAACGAGATACGCAACTGCTTCCTCGCGTTTCGATATGTCCACCCTCTCCCCCTGTCCTGTTTTCATGAGTCCCGCTCACGCCAGCACAAGGTAGCACAGTCCCCGGGACACGCAACACCGGCGTTTCCTGCACGGCGTCCCTGGAGAAGAAGAAACGCGTGCGGACGTTGAGGAATGGATTCCCGCATCCGCGGGAATGACAGAGCAGAAGACCCGTGCTCGTCCGGTGCCTCGTCAGCCTGTGAACTTCTCCCAGCACACCAGTTGGTCCAGCGGCTTACGTGGGCGCGGCCGGTGCGGATGGCTCTCGTCGGGGTATCCCAGGGCGAGGATCGCCACGACAGGGTTCTCTGGCGGTATGTCAAGCAGGGCGCGTACCTCGTCGCCATCGTAGTTGCCCAACCAGCACGTCCCCAGGCCCATCGAAGCAGCCTGCAGAGTCATGTGGTCCAAGGCAATGGTGACATCGATGATGGCGCCGTCATACCGGTGTCCGATGTTGTAGCCTTCGCCATTCTTGCAGGCTACGATGAGCACCGGTGCCTGTTCCACAAACTGCTGTCCACCGATGGCGTGCACCATCGACTGTATGGTCGCACGGTCACGCACGACAACGACCTTCCATGGCTGCAGGCTGCAGCCTGATGGAGCCAACCGGGCTGCTTCCAGAACCTCTGCAAGCTTGTTATCCTCGACCGGCTGGTTCTTGTAGTGACGTACACTGTAGCGCTGCTTTATGGCCTCGAGTATCATGGTTGCTCCTTGTCGTGACCTTATGGCGCCGTCTTGAAGTACCGGTCCATAGTCCAGCCGCCCCACCCCGTGGCCGTGCCGGCTGATACGTTCCATGTGTATACTGCGCCTGCTTCCAGTTTTCCAGCCGGAACGGTGTAGGATGTGCCGGTGACCACGACGTTCAGGACCTGCGAGTCCTGCGAGCCGCTGGTCCCCTTGCCGAGCCAGAAGGTGTAGCGAGTGGCACCCACGACAGGAGCCCAAGTGAACGTGCCAGTCCGTGACAAGCCTGTCGCATAAGGCAATGGCGTCAGCAGTGCCGGCACCGGAAGACCAGACGGCACCTCCACTGTGAAGTGCTGGTCTTCACCCCAGGCTCCCCAGTCCACGGCATCACCGGCAGAAACGTTCCACGTGTACTGCCCGCCGTCCGTCAGTATCGATGCGGGCAGCGTGAACGATGTCCCCGTGACCGTGTCGGAGAACAACTCTGTCTCCTGCAAACCCGACCAGCTCTTGCCCAGCCAGAACGTGTACCGGGTCGCGCCGGGCACGGCGCGCCAGAAGAACGTCGGCATCAGCGTCAGAACAGTCACTTCCTGGTCGGGCTCCAGTGCCTCGGGGACACCCAGGGTCCCGGCCGCTTTCACAGAGAACACGCTGTCCCCCGACCAGTCACCCCACCCAGTCTCGTTGCCGGCCGCGACTGCCCACGTGTACGTGCCACCGTCGCTCAGGATACCCGCGGGCACGGCCAGGCTGTTGATCGTCACAACCTCGCTGTAAATCTTGCTGTCCTCAGTGCCAGTCGTCCCTTTGCCCAGCCAGAACATGTAGCGTGTTGCAGTCGCCACCTTTGTCCACTGGAAGGTTGGCTTAAGCGTGTCGACCTCGGTGGTCGCAGCAGGCTGAATCAGGCTGGGGACGCTCACGGACGACGTCACGCTGCCAGACGTCTGTGCCGTAAACTGGGCAAGCGTCAGTGTCCGGTCTGTCGCCAGCGACTTGACCTCATTGATGGGAATGGCGAACCCGAGGTTCGCACCTTCTTCCATGCCCGCGGACGTGATGCCGATGACCTCCCCCATCATGTTGAACAGCGCTCCTCCGGAACTCCCATGGCTGATCGGAGCGGTCGTCTGCAGATAGCCTTCACGCCGGGCGCTGACGATGCCTGTGCTGACCGTGTTCTGCAGGCCGAGTGGGCTGCCGATGGCTACAACTGCCTCACCGATCTGGGCGGCGTCGGAGTTCCCCAGTGCCACAGCCGGCAGACCGCTCCCGGCGACCTTGATGATGGCCAGGTCGCCTTCCTTGTTCCAGCCGAGGACCTTGATGTCGGTAAACGTCGTGCTGTCGTTGAGGACGACCTTTCCCGACACGGCACCGTCGATGACATGGTAATTGGTGACAATGCGCCCGTCCGTGGAGATGATGAATCCGGAACCAGAGGCACCCTTCCCATCGCCAAACGCGACCTCGATGTAGACAACGGATTCCACCTTCTTGGCGATTTCGGTCACCGAGAGCGATGTCAGTGCCGTCGCCGACCCAAACGTCAGGGTGGCTGCCTTCGTCGCATCGTTCCAGGCGACTGTCCCGCCAAGCCGTTCCGCGACGAACCGTACGGGGAGCATCGTCCGCCCCCCGACGATGAAGGGAACAACCTTTGGGTTCGCGGGGTCGACACTCATCGGCGTTCCGTTGACACGGGCAGTGCTCTTGCCGATGAACAGTTCGAGAACGTCCGATCCCATGATGATGGTGACCTTCTGGTCGGCCGCGGTCCAGGCGATGGTCCCGTTCAGCGCCTCGACGACAGCGCGGATAGGCAGGAACGTCCTGCCCTCAACGATGACCGGGACTGTCCCCTGCACATCGATGGACTTGCTCACCCCGTTCACCATCATCGACGGCTTGCCCACTTGCAGGACGATGACTGTCTGCGTCCCACTGGCCTGCCCCCACGCAGGGGATGGCGCGAACGGCAGCGCAAGCAGGATGGCAACGACGATCAATATGGCAACAAAACGCTGTGCATGTCTCATGGCGGCCTCCCGACCTGTGCAGCGACCCCGGCTTCTACTGTGGCGCCGCTCCACACATGGTCATATGATAGGGAAGTGCCACAAGATACAACAGTGGACATTCTGATTGTCGGCACATGTGCTAAGATACGTGTTCAGTACCATACGTCCAGAAGTGAGTCAAATGGAGCAGTACGACGCTGTGTGTATTGCGGGAACCCAAACGGCTGACAGGACTGGATTCCCGCCTGCGCGGGAATGACGGAAGAAGAGAATGGCCCGCGGCATGAGAAGCCAGCAGGTGGAGTCTCTGGAATCGGCTATACTGACAGCATGAGACTACTGCATACCGCCGATTGGCATGTCGGAAGCACGTTGGCTGGGCTGGACAGGTTTGACGAAACGGGGAGGCTTCTGGACGAGCTGCTTGCCGCCGCGCAGACGGAGCGGGTGGACGCGGTGCTCGTGGCGGGGGACATCTTCGACAACCCGATGCCTGGCAACGTCAGTCAAAAACTCGTCTTCGACTTCTTTGCACGGTTGAGCGGCGTGGGCATCCGCGCTGTCGTTCTGGCCGGCAACCACGACGGGCAAGTCTTTGTTCCCAGCAAGAGCCTGTTGAGTCTGGGCACAGCGTCGGTGTTCGAGAAGCCGTCGGGAGAGCAGTATCAGGTTGGGTTCCGTTCGCGCGCCGACGAGCCTGTGGTCGTGACAGCGCTCCCGTACCCCCACGAGCGGGTCGTCATGAAGCTGAATGGAGCAGGCGATGACGTCCACGGCGATTACGCCAGCAGCGTCAGCACCTTCATCCGGTGGCTTGCCGGCCACATGGATGCGTCGGACCTCAACGTCTTCGCCGCGCACCTCATGATCGGCGGTGCTCAGTTGACGGACACGGAACGCCCCATGTCGGTCAGCCCGTTCTTTGCCGTCCCTGCGCCGAACCTCCCGTCCCAGACGATGTACAACGCCCTCGGGCATGTCCACCGGCACCAGCAGATCGTGGGGGCGCCGGCCCGCACGGAGTACTCGGGCAGCATCTTCCGCGTCAACTTCAGCGAGGAAGGGACCCCCAAGGGATTCAACCTTGTGGACGCAGACACGAAGGGCAACCTCACCGTCCAGTTCTGCGAGCTGAAATCGGCCATAGAACTGCACAATGTCGAGTGCGCCGTGGACAACTGGGCAAGCCGCCTTGGGCCGTACAGGGGCCGGGGATACACGAAGGCGCGTGTCCACGCCGACGACCCGCCGTTCAACCTGCAGGGCGAGATGCACGCAACCTGCCCGTGGGTCGTCAAGGTCGAGTTCCTGCGCTCGGAGCCTGAAGCGACGACCCGTCCGACCATCGAGGCGCTGGCAAGCACAAGCCTCGAGACCGTGCAGTCGATGTATCGCACATACAACGGGGACGCCGGCGACGAGGTCATGAAGGTGCTCGGTGAGCTGTACCAGGAGGTGACCCATGCGGATACAGACGCTTGAAGTCGAGAACTTCATGCCCTACCGCGACCCGGTCACCCTGGACTTCCAGGACCTGTCGCTGTTCGCCCTCGTCGGCGAAACGGGCTCCGGCAAGTCCTCGATCGTCGACGCGATCTGCTACGCCCTCTATGGGCGCATCCCACGCATCCGTACGGAAAACGGTCAGCGCGAGAACGTCATCAGCCGTGGCGCCAAGCAGTTCCATGTGGGACTGACCTTCGACCTCGGTGGCGCGACGTACAAGATTATCCGGCAGGGAACAGCCATGAGGGAAGACGTTCAGGTCTTCAAGGACGGCGACCAGCTCAACCAGCTCCTGAAGAAGAAGGATGCCGACCGCTACATCGAAGAAACGCTCCTGCACATGAGCTTCGACGTCTTCACGCGCATCATCGTTCTGCCACAGGGGCAGTTCGACCGCTTCCTGAAGCCCGACACGCCCCGCGCGCGCAGAGATATCCTCATCTCGCTGCTCAGCCTCGACATCTACGAGCGCATCGGCAAGGCGGCCGGCGCCCATGCGGGGACGCTGATGGGCGAACTGGGAGGTCTGGACCACGACTTGGCGGGTATTGACCAGAACAGCATCACCGACGAAGCCATGGGTCTCCTCGACCACACCGTCGCGGACGCCGGACACCAGGTCGCGCTGCTCCAGGAACAGCTCAAGGCTAATGAACTGGCACTGGCCATGATGGAACAGCGGGCGTCCAAGGCGCGCCAGCTGGCCAAGCTTCAGGGACAGCTTGCGACCCTTCGCGCCAAGGCGGACGAGGTCACCGGCGACCGCGCACGCCTTGCCATCGGCCTCGCTCTCGCATCGCTGCAGCCATCACTGGCCAACTGGGCACTCCTTGCTGCTGAACTGGAAAGGCTGACAGACGAACGCGACAAGGCATCTTCAGCTGTCCTAGCCGCAGAGAAGACTCTCGAGACTGCCCAGACCGCCCGTGCAGATACGTCCCTGCGCGCAGGCGAGGCCGCGTTTGCCGAGAAACTGGACGAGATCTCCTCTGCGATTGTGCGCCTGAGCGACCTCCAGCCCTTTGCCGCCCGGCTGGAGGAACTCCAGCACAAGACCGACGCGGCCGCGGAAAAGGCCAAGGGACTGGAAGACAACATCGCTCTGTTGAATGAGACCATGAAGCTCCAGGACGAGGGCCGGACCCAGCTCAAGGAAGCGATCGCCGGGGCGCGCGATGCTTCAACACAAGCCGACGATGCGTTCGAACGAGCACGCTCGGACAACGCTGCAGTCGTTGTCCAGCAGGGCCTCAGGCCAGGTGACACCTGCCCGGTGTGCGGTCACGTTGTGGAGAAGATGGTCGCACATGCCGAACACATGGACTTCGCTCGCCTCAAGACAGCCCGTGACGAGGCGCGCAAGCGTGTCGAGCACTGCCAGAACGACCTCACGGAGCAGGAGAAGAAGTCCGAGGCAGACAGAGTCCGGCTTGAGGAACTGGCCCGACAGCTGACCGTCCTGAAGACCGAAGATAAGGATGACCGGCATGAAGCGCACGAACTGACCCTGCGCCTGCTCATGGACCCGACGGTCGCCCGCGAGGGCAGCAGCAACCCCGTGGCGTTCCTCCGTGCACGGCTCGCGCAGCTTAGGGGGCAGGAGACGACGACCCGCACGGCGCAGAAAACGATCGCCTTCCAACTCGAAGAACAGCGTCGAAAGGAAGAAGACGTCCGTGCACAGCTGACTGGGTTCCAGACGAAGGCTGCGACACTGGCAGGCCAGTGCAGTCAGGCGGAGGCCCAATATGAAACGCTGCAACGTGACCTGCTCGCGCAGGCGAAAACGCACGGATTCGATTCCATCGCGTCGATGAAAGCCGCCGTCCTCCCTGACGACCAGCTGACCGCACTTCAGGCGTCGGTGAGACAATACGACCACGACACCGCCGCTGCTGCCGCGCAGGTGGAAATGCTGGAGCAGGAGCTCGGTTCCGATCTGCCGTCGGAGGCGGACCTCGACACAGCGCGCGCCGCACGTGAGACCGCCGCCACGGACTTCGCCCGCGCACAGGAGGACTTGACAGCCGCCCGCCGCAGCAAGGACGACCTCCTCACCCGCCGTGCGTTCCTTGCCAACCGCCTGGCGCGTAAGGAGCAGGTAACGCGCCTGCTGTCCACTTACCAGCAGGTCGCCCGCGACTTCGGCAGCAAGGGTATGGTGGCGTTCGTCAGCAGCGGGATCCTCGAACAGCTCCTCGTTACGGCGAACGACCATCTCGGCATCCTGAGCAAGGGACGCTTCGAGCTTCTGCTGGACGAGGGCGACCAGATGATGGTGCAGGACTCCTTCAGCGCCTCAGGACCACGCGACGTCGCCACGCTGTCCGGGGGAGAAACGTTCCTCGCTTCACTTGCACTGGCTCTCGCCGTCAAAGACCTGCTGTCGACGAGCGTCGATCTGGACAGCTTCTTCATCGACGAGGGCTTCGGAACGCTGGATGAGACCACTGTCCAGGGTGTGGCCGACGTCCTGGAGTCCTTGCGCCGGGACGGCTCACTCGTCGGCATCATCACCCACCGGGCGGACCTCGTGGAACGCTTCGAGACCGTCCTTGAGGTCACGAATCAGAATGGTTCGGCACACATCGCGCGCCGGGAGATGGCGTGATGCCCCCGAGCCTTTCAGTCCAAGGCAAGGGGTGCTTTCCCCCGAGCCCTTTGGTCCAAGGCAAGGGGCGTTTTCGTATCCGCCCCGACTACTGGCAAAGCGTCTACACGGGTTCCACGGAGGTCGCATTGACTGATGAAAAACGTTCCTATAAGGTCGTGCCGACCACCGAATGCCACGACCTCGACCACTGGGCGGCCGTCCGGGTTCCCGACGCGGCCTTCGCGGAAGTCGACACGGTACGCGTCGCATTCGTCGACGGCGTGCGCCGCATCGACATGCACGGCATCATCGACGGCAACCCCCCGTACTATGGCGTCTTCGGTTCCGTGGCCGCGGGTTGCATGCAGATGTGCGGCTCCCGCGCCCACGACGTCACCGAGGCATTGTGCGACGAGGTGGTACGGCACTACTTCGTGACCAACGCGCCCGATCCGGACACGAAGACGCTCAAGCTGGCAAGCGACGCGTCGTGCCCGTTCGACGTGGAGTATGAGATTCACAGCGCCGCAAGTCATGACCCGGGCGACTTCGGCCAGGAGCTCAACAACCTCATGCAGGAGCTGGAACACGATGTCGCGCAGAAAGAAGTGGACCGCCCGGGCGTGCAGGCAGTCGTGACGGACGGTCCCATCCCCTACGAACACCGCCTGGCCGCCGGGACCGGCAAGCTGGCAGGTATTATCAAGAATGTGCAGGAGGCTTACCTCCAGCGCGAGGAGTTTGCGACGGTGCTGGGCCTCAAAGCTGCCGAACGGACCCCGATCTTCGAGATCCGCTATGCAGAAAGCAGTGGCAGCAGCAAGATGAGCTTCTTCCTGCGCCTCCGAGCGGTCACGCAATTCGCCAGTCAGATGGCCAACCTGGTCCGCATCGAGCTCCCCGTCATGGGGCTGACCGAGGCGGTCCACCTCGCCAACCTCGCCTCCGCCATCGCCGTGCACTACTCCAGCAACCTGTGGGGGGACACCAGGGCGCCGCAGAACCTGTACCCAGTGGGAGCACTCGAGACAGCGCTGAAGAAACGGCTTGGAGACCAGCGCTTTCTGCGCAGCGTCATCATGCGGACGCTCGCCGCCGACGAAACGCCGGCACCAAAACCAGCGCAGGCTCCTTCACGTGAGCCATGACCCACCGCGCCGCTGTCGTCGTCCGTCCAGGCAGCTCACGAGCTGCCTGGATGTATTTCAGGAACAATACGCTATTTGTAGAAAATGGCGAACAAAACGCCAGCTACGAAAATATTGATGAACGTAATCGGTACAACCGCCTTCAAATACTCCTTCCACTCCACATCAATGCCCGCCTTGGACAGTATTGAAAGACCAATAACGTTTGCTGACGCACCAATTGGCGTGAAGTTTCCTCCTACGTCTGTGCCGAAGCTTACGATCAGTCCCATGCTCAACAACGATACGGCTCCTGCTGGTGCAAGGAGTTTCACGACGGGCACCATAGATGCTGCGAAAGGAACGTTATCAATAACGCCGGAGAGAATGCCTGACATCCAAAGAAGGATACCTTTTGTAAGAAGGGCGCTTCCATTTGAAACGTGCGCGATGGCTTTACTAATCGATCCGATGACCCCGGTCTTTTCCAGCGAACCTATGATGATGAACAGTGTGCTGAAGAACAGGAGCACTTCCCAGTCAATGGACTCCCAGATATTTGCCACCTTCTTCCCGTTGAGCACAAGTCCCAGAGAAGCCCCGATAAGTCCTGCATATGCTACCGGCATATTGATCTTTTCATGCAGTATCAGTAGGACGATCGCTACGGCGAAACTGATCATTGATGCGACCATCATGTAATAATCCTTCACGTGCTCCCTGGGGTTCAGGTTTTTCAGGTAATCCACATCAAACTTCTCCGACTTCTTAAACATCTTCTTGTAAAACAGGACGAAGTACAGCGTATTCAATAAGAGAATCGCCATTGAAATTGGCGCAAGGTACTTGATAAACTGGACAAGGGTGATCCCCAGGCCTGTCCCGAGGATGATGTTGGGAGGATCGCCCATGAGCGTCGCACTGCCGCCGATATTCGCAGCGGTGATCTGTGAGAGGACAAATGGGACCGGACTCATCTTCAATTTCTTGGCGATTTGTATCGACAAGGCGCTCATAAAGAGAAGGACAGTGATGCTGTCCATAAATGCCGCAAGCAATCCCGTGAGCAGAGCAAACGCGATCAGGACATTGATGGGAACACCTTTCGTAAGCTTGAGGACTTTGACACTCAGGAAATCAAAGAACCCGCTATCTGTCAGCATTCTTACCAGAATGAACATGCCAAAGATAAGCCCAATTGCGTCCCAGTTAATGGAACTGACAATTTCTCGTGGCTCAAGGACGCCAAGGACGACAAGCAGAAAGGCTCCCACCAGGGAAACGCTTGAGCGCGGCAGGACGTTGAAAATGATGAAAGCGTATACCAGGACGAATATGACCAGTGAAGTTATCTGGGGACTCATAGGTCTACGTTATCTCCTCGAACTCAATCGCAAACCAGCAGGAACGGCTTTGGAAGAAATGCCACGATAAGTCTAATGGTGGGATCAAGCGCAAGAGGACGGAATATGAATCTCAACTTGTAGCTCTTTCTCGGTGAGCCTCTACTGCCGATGATGATGTCAGCGTTTGAGGCTTGAGACATGACGGAGGAGACTTCTTTGCCGTGCTCGGCAAAACTGAAATCAGCACTTACTTTGGAGTCTGCCAGGATTGACTCGACCCTTGTCTTGACGCCCTCTTTGTTGTCGCTTAGCACAAGGACGTCTACGGGGCTCTTCCACTGAGCTGCAACTTCGCCTGTAATCCTGGTCGCAAGTTCAGAATACTTGCTGCCAGACGTGGGGTGGAGAATTCTTGGGGTTGGATTGGGCTTCAAGTCCTCTCCAAGAAGCAACACGGGAATATTGGAGTGCATGATTATGGAGAATGTCGTCTTGCCCAGCTTGATTTTGTTGGCAGTCATTCCAGCATGAGTCTCCATGACAATGAGGTCAATCTCGTTGTTGCGAGCAAAGCCGCAGATCTCATCAACGGGATTCCCGACCTCGGTCTTTGTTGTGAATTGAATCGACCTCTTTTCAAGAAGATCCTCGAGCGTCAGCAGTGTCTGCTGGCTCAACTCGTTCATTTCCTTGTACACTGCTTTTGCATAGTAACCCGCAAACGAGCCGAGATTGATGATACTGAAAAGGTAGAAGAAAGCATCAGGGAAAAGCGTTGTAGTGTACTCAACTACATCCTTCATGACTTCAGAGTTATCAATGACTATAAGAATCTTCTTGAACATTCGACTGGCCCCCTTGCTTAGGCAATGCCTGGAGTGAGCAATTCTCTAAGATTCGTGCGAATTCTAGACGTGTCTGGGCAAATTGCAAGTTCCTTGAGTCTGCTCTTCCTGGTTCCACTTTTGGCATGTTCAGGACGGCTCTTCTCTCTCATATCCGCCCTCCTTGTCTCTTGAGGGTTTCTCCTCTGCAACACGCGTTCGAGCCCAACGCGACGCCGGCGAGAAACGTCAGGCTGCCGGGGGTCTCCTGCGGCCCCTGGTCACCCATGCCTCGATGATGAACACCAGGAGCACGACAAAGGAAATGGCAAGAAGCCACAACAGGGATAAGCCATGGGATCCTTCCGTCCCACTCTGTTCTCCTGAGCTGGGAGAGGAGGGCAGGGTCACCCGGAGCGGCTCGGACATCGGTCCTTCGGCGTCGGCAGAGGCTAGTCCTGTGGCAGCGTACAGATACGTCGCCCCGGACCGGACGTTCGTGTCGATAAATGCGCCTGCTCCAGCCTTCACCGTAGCCATGCGGTGATAGACAATGCCTGTCGCAGGCTCTGAGCGCCAGATGACAAACGACGTCGGCTGGCCGCCCCCCGCCCCAGCCTCAAGCCCCAGCTGCACTTTTCCCGTACTCACGTTATCGAGCCGTAGCACTGGCGGCGCTGGCGCCTGCCGCACTTCGAGACTGAACGTTGCGCTGCCCTTGTTCCCGGTACCGTCGCTCGCCTGGACGGTCAGGACATGGCTGCCGTCCGCAAGAGGATCGACCACGGTGAGTGTCCCCTGCAGGGCAGCCACGGACCAGTCTGCCTGGATTGGGTTGCCGTCGATCGAAGCGGTGAATGTCGCCGGCACGATGCCGGCCCCCTGGTCACGGCATGCCACGACCAGTTGTGGCAGGAGTGTGGTCACAATCGACGGAGTCCCGGAGGGCAGCAACAGCTCGAATGCTGGAGGTTGCGTGTCGGATCCGATACAGTAGCCACCCAGCTGAGTGATCTGGGCAGTCAGCTTCCTTGTCGCCTGATCGTGCGTTGCGGGAACCGGCGTCCAGCTCCGCGTCCGCAGGTCATAGTGGTAGATCCCGAAGGTCCCGGGGTCACGCACGCCGGCAGCCGCAGGAGTGTAGTTCAGTGTCAGCGATGCCGGCTTCGACAGGGTACCGTTCTCTGGCTGCAGGGTATAGATACCGCCCACAGAGAAGCCTGTCCCGTCCGACGGAGCCGCAATCTGCGTCACTCGCTTCGTCGACGTAGCAGCAACGGGGATTGCCCACACACCGGGCATCGCGCCAAATGGCGAAAGCAGAATACTGGTACCCTTCTCAAAGACAGTCGTCGCCCCGCCAAGCACTTTCCCACCGACTTTGGCACCAGTCGACAGGATGGTGTTTCCGGCTGAGGAGAGCAGGCCCGTCGCGATGTCCCATATCTTCGACAAGATGTCTCCGACGACTTTCAGCAATTCGACCACGACGCTCGGCAGCGTGTCCACCTGGGCACTGAACAGGCTCGTGGGATACGACTCCAGCTTGACCATGCGGCCGACCCGCAGCTCCTTGTCGACAGGAACGAACACCCCACGCTCGACCGGGTACGACTGATAGCGGCCCCAGGTAGGCTTGATGGCCAGGTCGACCTCGTTGCCGAGGATGTTGACGCCCAATCCGACCTCGATACTGGTCGGGTTCTTGTCTTGTGTGACGACGTGCTCGTACGGGATCGCGACCGACGAGACGGCATTCACCACGCCACGCAGAATCTCCCCACAGAACTCCTTGCCAATAACCAGGCGCTGATCACTCAGTGACACGGCGGTCGGAGCCAGGGCCATGAGCTGTGCGATAGCCGCTTCTGCTGCGACGCCGAGCACGGAGCGGTCTACCGTGAGCCTTGTTTCCTGCGATTCACCCCGGTCGTCGGGTGGCACGGACATGGTCACGACGAACCGCTCGAATGACGTATTCAAAGGATCTACCACGACTTCTGCCGAGACGGCGTCTGCGCTGGACCATCCAAGCACCGAATAGCCAAGCGCTTCCAGCACCGAGAAGGAGACGCTCACCTGGACACCCGCCTTGCCGCTCAGCTCACCAGCTCCCGGATATCCCGTGACAGAGAGGAGAAACTTCTCACCAACCCCGGCTTTGCCAATGCTCACACCGCTGACGCTCTTCACGGTCGAGGCGCCGCTGGACCCTTTCTTGTCACTCTTGGCGAGTTCGAGCGCCACGCCTGCCACTTCCCCAGATATGCCAACGGACAGCCCGCCGGTGATGTGTTCCATCTCAACGTCACTGGACAGTGCCGCGGCAATGGCACTCTGGACCACGCCCATGATGGTCGTGACACCGGCGCTGGTAACCTGGCTCACGCCACACAGCAGGGCAAGCGCCGCCATCAGCTTGTCGGTGATGGAGCACTCGGATGGCTTGTTGAACAGGGTGGCGAAGTCGATGAACGTGCCGACCGTCGCCTTGGAGGACGCGTCCGCCGCCTTGGCCTGCACGGTGCCGAGACGTACCTTGCCAAGGTCCCCCTGCACGCCGATTGCGGCCTCGGCAGACATGCTGTCGGTCACAGACATCGACCCGTTTCCGTCCCGGGCGGGATCAGCAGCAGTCCTGGTGACAACCATACCCCCACCTTGCTGGACAGCCCCAAAAACACCGGCGCCGACACCGAGCCCTGCCTTCCCCGCAATGGCGTTTCCCATCATCCAGTTCGTCGACCACGAGAGCGGCAGGACATCGGTGGCAAAGTCGGGCCTGCTCGAAAGAACGCTGCGGAGCCCATTCACGCGGACGCGGTCGATGGTGAGGGTCTTGTCCCAGTGCTGCGGTTCCTCATTGCGTGGCACGGTGAAGCTGAAGGCGATCTCCCCGTGCTCGTCCGACGTAGCCGTCACAGTCGTACCGGAAAACGGGTTGTAGTAGCGGAGCTCGGCCCCTTTGACCGTCTTGCCTTCGGCGTCCAGCACGGTGTAGTACCGGTACATCGTTCCACCTTGCATGATGGAGGAGGGGGTGGCTGAGTCGGCGGGGTACAGCGGACGCAGGGTCAGCGTCGCGAGAGCCGTCCCTTCGACCTCAGACCCAGTCAGTCCAGCGTCGGACGGTGGTACGTCGATGTCACTGACGTCACATGTGACGGCCTCGGACGTCCTCGTGGAAGACGTCGCGGTGACTGCCGGGTGCTCAATGCGAACGAGTCGGGCGTTGCCGATGTCGACCTGGGTCAGGTAATTGCCCAGCTTCCCTGCCGTCCCGTCGGGTCCCATGCGGATAACCAGCGCATCCCAGTAGCTTGCCTCACGATTGCTCGTGGACACCCAGGCCATGCCGCCGTCATCCGTTGCTGCGACGTCGCCAGCCTGATTCGACGGAACGAAGACTCCACGATCAACCGTCGACAGCCAGGCGACGTCGCCTTGTGGTGTCAGCTTCATGGCGGCCCCATCGTACCCATAGTCGTCGTGTTCACTGAACTCGGTCGTCTCTCCGACCAGCAGCAGGCTGCTGTCTGCAGCTTCGTCGATCGCATGCAGGTCGACAGTTGCCATGCCTTTTCTCAGCCCCCCTACCCATGTCGTCCATTGCACTGCTCCGGCAGTGTCCAGCTTGACGACGTTGGTTCCCCCACAACCCTCGGAGTAGCGATGCTGCGCAAGGACAGGGCCGGTGGACGTCATCGTCATGTTGATCATGTTGCCGTAAGAAGATGTGGGGGTTGTCGTGTCTTCGTACACAAGTGAGCGCTGCACCTTGCCATCTGCATTCAGCCACATCAGCTTGACGGTCTGAGTTCCAGTTACTTCGGCCGGAGGAGACGTCGCGCCGAGCAGCAGCCCTCCTCCTGGCACGGCGAAGACGCGCGCAAGCAGGGAACCATGCAAGGCATATGCCTTGGCCCAGACGAGAGATCCGTCACGAGTCAGCTTGCACAGGAAGATACGATAGTTGAAGGTGCGGCCACAGACGGCGTACCCGCCGTCCGGCAGTTCCGCGGCGCCGGTGAACTGGGTCACCCTGAAGGCGTCAGAAGGGGTGTATACCTTGTACTGATGCGCCCAACGAACCGTGCCCGAGTCGTTGATTCGGACGATGAACGGGCCCCAGAAGGCAAGCACACCCCCTGGCGCACAGGGAATAGCACGAACGACGTTCAAGTCTGCACCAGGCGTCACGCCACCTTCGCCAACCTGACCATACGTGTTGCTCCACCGCACGTCGCCCTCGGGCGACAACCGTGTTACAAGCAATCTCCCGCCGAGCGTTCCGGTAGCGATGATGTCCCCACCTGCCAACAACGCAGCCCCGGTTCCGATGACGCTGGCATCGCCACGGTATGTCCGCGCCCAGGTCGACACGGCATCCAGCCGGGAAACAGGTGGCACTGCGGCGGCAGTCAGGACGAGAACCAGCAGCAAACAGACGTTCCTGCGCCAAGTCAGGTTCCAGCGTACGGAACACGTTCGCGGTGTTGCAGTCCTCAGGCTACGCATGTGCCACCCCCTGCACCGATCTCGACGCTCAGACGCTGCCTCGTATTGCCTGCATGCTAGCAGGAATGCTGGAGCGATGCAAGCACTCTCCGGCGCATGACGCCGGCATCTGAGAACGTCAAGTTGCCGGAGGTCGCCTGCGGCGCCTTGTCACCAATGCCTCGATGGCGCCCACTATCACCAGAAGTGCGACGAAGGAGATGGCGAGAAGCCACAGCAGGGGCATGCCACGGGATCCTTCCGCGCCATTCTGGTCTCCTGAACCGGGAGACGAGGGCAGAGTCACCCGAAGTGGCTCAGCCATGGGTCCTTCGACATCGACAGAGGTCAGCCCCGTGGCAGCATAGAGATACGTCGCACCGGACCGGACCTCCTTGTCGACATATGCGCCTGTTCCGGCCTTCACCGTACCCATGCGGTGATAGACAATGCCTGTTGCAGGCTCTGCCCGCCAGAGGACGAACGACGTCGGCTGGCCGCCTCCTGTCCCGGCCTCCAGCCCCAGCTGCACTCTTGCCGTACTCACGCTATCGAGCCGCAGCACTGGAGGCGCGGGCGCCTGTCGGACTTGAAAAGGCAAGGGTGTTGTGGCCACGTTCCCGTTCCCGTCCACTGCGCGCACCTGAAGGACGTGCTGTCCCTCCGCCAGGGGTTCTGTGGCGCACATCGTGGCAGACTGTGCGGACGGAGACCAGGTTGCCGTGAGCGGCTGTCCGTCCAGCTCGAATTTCAGGCTGTCGCCCATGATCCCCGATCCGGCATCTCTGCACAACACTGTGAGCTGTGGCTTCGACGATGTCGCAATCGGAGGTGTTCCTGAGGGGAGCAGGAGCTCCACCACCGGTGGTTCTGCGTCTGCGCCGACACAGTACCCACCTGTCTGGGTGATGGTCGCCGAGAACGTTTGTTTGACAGTGTCATACGTCGTAGGGAGAGGACTCCACACACGGTCGACGGGGTCATACCGGTAGATGTTCAGTGACGCTGGCGTGCGTGTCCCCAGCGAAGCCGGACTGCACGAGATGGTCAGCATGGCCGGCTTGGACAGCGTGCCGTTTTCCGGCTCGAGAATGTAGGTGCCGCCGATGGCAAACGCGCCTGTTGCAGACGGTGCGCCGATCAGGGTCACTTTCCTGGTCGAAGAGGCGGCGGCGAAGACGGGAAACACGCCCGGCGTCACGCTGAATGGCGAAAGGATGATGCTGGTGCCCTTCTGGAAGACCGTCGTCGCCTCACCCCCGATGGCACTGCCCAGCCCTGCGCCTGCCGAGAGGATGGTACCCGCAGCCGACGACAGCAGACCCGTCGCCATGTCCCAGACCTTCGAAAGGAGTTCCCCGACGACCTTGAGGAGTTCGACGACGACGCTTCCCAGCGTATCCACCTGAGCACTGAACAGACTTGCAGGATACGACTCGAGCTTGACCATGCGCCCGATGTGCAGGTCCTTGTCCACGGGGACGAACACCCCCCGTTCCAGGGGGAAGGACTGGTAGCGGCCCCAGGTAGGCTTGATGGCCAGATCGACCTCGTTGCCAAGAACGCTTACCCCCAGCCCGACTTCAATGCTCGTCGGGGTCTTGTCCTGGGTCACGACGTGTTCGTAGGGGATAGCAATCGAGGAAACGGCGTTCACGACACTGCGCAGGAGTTCCCCGCCAGACTCCTTGGAGAAGGCGATGCGCCGGTCGCTGGTCGGGGAGTCGGTGGGAGCCAGGGCCAGGAGCTGGTTGACGACACTTGCCGTCGCATCCGCCGTGGTACCCAGCACGGCATCATCCACGGTCAATCTCGTCTCCTGTGCCTCCCCGCGGCCGTCGGGTGGTACCGACATCGTCGTGACAAACCGCTCGAACGACGTGTTCAGAGGGTCCACCACGACCTCTGCCGAAACTGCATTCGCATTGGACCATCCCAGCACCGAGTACCCGAGCGCCTCCAGCACCGAGAACGAGACGCTCACCTCGGCTGCTGCCTTGCCGCTCAGCTCTCCCGCTCCCGGGTATCCCGTGATGGAGAGGAGGAATTTCTCCCCTGCTCCCGCCTTCGCAAGGCTCACGCCGCTGATACTCTTCGTGGTCGTGGCGCCAGCGGGGGTGGTGCCTTTCTTGGCAAGCTCGAGGGCCAGTGCGGACACGTCCCCCGACACCCCGAGGGACAACCCGCCGGTGATGTGCTCCATCTCTATGTCACTGGACAGCGCTGCGGCAATGGCACTCTGTGCGACCCCCATGATGGTGGTGGCCCCGGCACTTGCAACCTGGCTCACCCCCAGCAGGAGGGCCAGCGCCGCCATCAGCTTCTGGGTGATGGAGCACTCGGACGGCTTGTTGAACAGGGTGGCAAAGTCGATGAACGTGCCGAGCGTGACCCTCGCGGAGGCATCTGCTCCCTTGACCTGCACCGTGCCGAGCCGGAGCTTGCCGACGTCCCCCTGGACGCCGACAGCCGCCTCGGTGGTCATGCTGTCCGAGATAAGCATCGAACCCTTCCCGTCCCAGGCAGGGTCAGCGTTGGTCCGCGTGAGGACCATCCCCCCGGCCTGCCCGGCCGCGCCGAAGATACCGGCACCCACACCCAGTCCTGCCTTCCCCGCGATGCCCGCGCCCATCATCCAGTTCGTGGACCACGACAGCGGCAGGACATCGGTGGCGAAGTCAGGCCTGCTCGCCAGGGTACTGCGGAGTCCACCCACACGCACGCGGTCGATGGTGAGGGTTGTGTCCCAGTGCTGTGGTTCCTCATTGCGTGGCACGGCGAAGCTGAAGGTGATCTCCCCATGCTCGTCCGACGTGGCCGTCAGGGTCGAACTGGCGAACGGGTTATAGTAACGGAGCTTCGCGTCGGCGACGGTCTCTCCCTCGGCATCCAGCACGGTATAGTAGCGGTACATGGTTCCCCCCTGCATGATAGAGGAGGGAGTGGCCGGGTTCGCAGGATACAACGGCACCAGCGTGAGTGTCGCGAGCTTCATCCCCTCGACCTCCGTGCCGGTGAGACCCGCGTCGGAGGGCGATATGTCGATGTCAGTGGCCTCGCACCGGATCGCCTCCGAGGTCCTGGTGGACGGTGTTGCCGTGACCACCGGGTGCTCGATGCGCACCAGCTTGCTGTTGCCGATATCGACTTGCGTGAGGTAGACCCCAAGCTTCCCTGCCGTGCCATCCGGACCCATGCGGATGACGAACATATCCGTCTCAGTCCGGACACTCGTGGCCGCCCAGGCAAGACTGCCGTCACCCAGCGCGGCGACGGTGAGGGGGCGATTATCTGCCGACCTGAACTGCATTCCCAGCATTTCGCCCCACAAAGGGCTAGTTCCTCCAGGGCGATCCTGCCCCATCGTGAAGAATGCCGCCCGGTCGACGGTGGACATCCAGGCGACGTCTCCCGCAGCCGTCAGCTTCATGGTGAGCGCATCGTATCCCCAGGCCTGGTACTCGCTGAACTCGCTGGTGGCGCCTCCGAGGACAAGACTGCCGTCCGGATTCGCGTCGATGCCCCAGAGACGAGCGTCCGCGGCGCCTCTCCTCAACCCACCAACCCAGGTAGTCCATTGCACCGCCCCGGACGTGTCTAGCTTGATGACGTTTGTTCCGTAGCATCCATCCCAGTAGCGGGACTGACAGAGGACGGGGCCGGTAGGCGTCAGGGTCATGTTTATCATCTGGCCATACTCGAAACTCGACGTCGGCTTGGTCGTGTCCAGATAGGCAAGAGAACGCTCGATCTTCCCTTCCGAACTCAGCCAGAGCAGTCCCACCGTACGTCTCCCATCCACTGGTGCCAGTGATGTTGCACCAAGGAGCAATCCTCCTCCTGGCACGGCGAAGACACGAGCGTTAGCGTTGAAGGCGCCGTACAGGGCGTACGTCTTCGCCCAGACGATGGTCCCGTCACGACTCAACCTGGACACGAACAAACCCCCGCCGTAGGTACCGCAGACGGCATACTCGCCACCCGGCAGTTCCACTGCACCACTAAACATGGTCACGCGGACCCAGCCAGACGACTCCGTAAAGACCCGGTATCGGTGTGCCCACCGGACGGTCCCGGAGTCGTTGAGCCTGAACAGGTCCTGTCCTCGGAAGACCAGCATTCCGCCTGGTGCACAGGCGATCGCGCCGGAAACCACGATTGAGGAAGAAGAGGGGCCATCAGGGCCATAGTTACTGCTCCATCGCACGTCGCCCTCGGGACTCATGCGTGTGACGAGCAGGCTTTCATCCAGCGTCCCCGTAACGACGATGTCACCGTCGGGCATCTGCAGGATTCCTTGGCCGCGCACGCTACCAGTGCCGTGGTAGGTCCGCGCCCAGGTCGACGTAGCATCCAGCCGGGCAACGGGCGGCACCCCGGCGGCGGTCAGGACGAGAACCAGCAGCAAACAGACGTTCCTGCGCCAGTTCAGGTTCCAGCGTGCGGAACATGTTCGCGGTGTTGCACTCCACAGGCTATGCATACTCCACCCCCTGCACCGATCTCGACGCTCAGACGCTGCCTCGTATTACCAGCATGCTAGCAGGAATGCCGGGGCGATACAAGAGCTCTCCGACGCGTGACGCCGGCGCGGCGCGCGCTATACTGACGTGACAGTGTCCTTGGAGGAACAATGACAGACTCACGACAGTTGAGCGTTCACAGCATGCATGGACCGACCCGTGTCCGGCTCACGTTGTCCCCATGAAGCCCGCAGTGCTACACATTACTGCACGGCAGGCGGGCAGTTTCGCGCTGGCACGCGGCGGTATCTCGCAGCCATTTGACGAACCGCTTGCGGCCGTTCGTGCCATGGTCGCTGTTCAGGCGCAGTATGCCGCGTCCATCCCATTTGCCATCCATGCTCGCTGCCCCTCGGCCCCGCGAGCGTGGACCGACCGTGCGCTGGCTCGCGACCGGTCGCTCGTCAAGACGTGGTGTCTGCGCGGCACCCTGCACGCGCTGGCATCCGAGGACCTCGCCCTCATGGTTGGTTCATTCGGCGAACGGTACCATCTCGCAGTCGAGCGGGTCATGCTGCGCATGTGCGACATGGATACCGTCGCATGGCATCGTGTCGAGCAGGACGTCCTGCATGCGCTCGCAGGGGGACCTCTGGACCGCACGGCACTCCATGCGGCCGTCCCCAGACTGCGCGACGTGCCGTGGGCAGGCTGGGGCGAAGACGTGAAAGGGCTCGCGTACCAGGGAGACCTGCTCATGGTCGGCAGCAAGGGCGCACGGCCCGTGTTCGCCCGGCGCGACAACTGGCTGCCCGACCTGCGCTTCCGTCCACGCACGCGCGTCAAGTCGCTCGAGGAGCTGCTGATCCGCTACCTGCGGACGTTTGCCCCTGCGACCCTGACCGATTTCGCCCACTGGACGGGCCTGCCCGCAGCCACCGTCCGCGAGACGGCCGGCGGCGCGGCCGGGCTCCTGGTGTCCGTGTCTGTCGAAGGCCGCAGCTCGCCCCTGCTGGCTCTGGCGGAGGACGCGGACGTCCTCCAGAAGCCCCTGCCCGACGTTCCAGCAGTCACGCTCCTGCCCAAGTTTGACGCCATGCTTCTTGCGTGGAAAGATCCGTCTCGTGTTCTGGACGGCGGAGATCATGGCGCCGTGTTCCGCCCGGCGGGTCAGATCGAAGCTGTCATCCTTCTGCACGGACACGCGGCGGCAACCTGGCGTGTGAAGCAGGGGGCGAGCGCAATGCACGTCACCATCGCGCCCGTCCGGCACGTGAGCAGTGTCGCACGGCGACAGGTCGAGGCCGCATTCGAATGCTTGGGCACCTGGTCAGGCGCGCGCAACACAACGGTGACCTGGCAGGAGTGATCTAGTGGAACAGGCGCGCGATGGTTCCGACCACGACGCCGACCCACAGGAAATCCGCGTCGCTCCAGGTCGTGGTCAGCGTGCTCAGCTGTGGCCCCAGCAACGGCAGCAACAGTGCGGGCAGGATGCTGATGATGACACCGTTGGCGAACCCGCCCACGACCGCGCCCTTGCGTCCGCCCGTCGCATTGCCGAAGATGGCAGCCGTCGCACCAGTGAAGAAGTGCGGTACGAGGTTCGGGATGATGATCGGCAGGTGCAGCGCCTGCAGGAGAACCATGCACAGAACGCCGGCGGCCAGCGACGACAGGAACCCGATCATCATCGCTGTCGGCGCTTTTGGAAACGTGACAGCAACGTCGAGTGCCGGTTTGGCGTTGGGGACGATCTTCTCGCCGATCCCCCGGAAGGCGGGCGTGATCTCGGCCAGTGTCATGTTGACGCCAATGACGACGATGGCCATGCCGGCGGCGAACGTCATCGCCTGGACAAACGCAAAGACCAGCGGATGCTGGGTGACCCCGAGCGTATCGTGCACGAACGTAGAACCTGCTTTGAGCGTGACCGCCATGAAGAGAACCGTCATCACTAGTCCCGAGGAGATCAGTGAATCGCGCAGGAAGTCGAGCCCTTTGGGCAGCCTGATGTCCTCGGTCGACTGAGTCCTGTCGCCGAACCACTTGCCCAGCAGACCAGCCACGACGTATGACAGCGACCCGAAGTGGCCCACGGCGACGTCGTCATTTCCCATCACCTGCCGCATGAACGGTTGAGCCAGTGCAGGCATCAGCGTCATGACCGTGCCCAGGACAATGGAAGCTGCCACCGTGACCCAGACACCGGACATGCCGGCGGCCGTCAGCACGGCAACCAGCAGGATAGCCATATAGAGTGTGTGATGACCCGTGAGAAAGATGTACTTCCACTTCGTCACACGCGCCAGAAGGACATTGAACAGGAAGCCGAAGATCATCACCCATCCCGGCTGCGAACCCAGAGCCTTGAGCGCGACCGCGATGACGGCTTCGTTGTTGGGCAGGACGCCACGGATGTGAAACCCGAACTGCAGCATCTGCCCCAGATAGTTCAGTGAGCCGATGAGTGTGGCCGCGCCGACACCGAGCACCAGGAAGCCGACGATCGTCCTGATCGTGCCCATCAGCACTTCACTGAACGATTTGTGCAGTACGGCCAGACCGACGAGTGCGACCATACTGACCAGTACCGCCGGCGTGCCCACGAAGTCCCTGATGAACGTGAATACTGACTGCATACCTGTCTCCTCTACGTGGCAACGTCCACAGATTGTCACCAGTGCACCCTCTGGGCACAGACTCTTATTGTACGAGCCCTGCTGCACTCGGCAACCCATGCCCTTTTCACGGGGCGCGCAATCATGAACCGATTTGCGTTAACGCTACTATACTGACACCAGGACTCAGGAAGAGTCTTACTCTGGAATGAAGGAGTGCTGTGATGACAAACGAAACCAGACACCGCGCGATTCTGCAGAGCATCGCTCACCGTGTGATGCTCGAGAGAGGATTGCTTCCTGACTTCTCGGCTGAGGTCCTCGCCGAGGTCGACGGCATCGAGGGGCCCGCCCTTGCCGGCGATGTACCCGCGCGCGACCTCCGGGCTCAGCCGTGGTGCTCCATCGACAACGATGACTCGCTCGACCTGGACCAGCTTACGGTCGCGGAAGCCATGCAGGATGGAACCACCAGGATTCTCGTCGCCGTGGTCGACGTCGATGCTCTTGTCAAGGCCCGGTCCGCAATCGACGGCCACGCACGTACCAACACGACGTCTGTGTACACCGCTGCAGAGAAGTTCGCCATGCTTCCCGACAGGCTGTCAACCGACCTCACCTCTCTCAATCAGGATCAGGATCGCCTGGCCATCGTCGTCGACATGGTCGTCGGCGCAGATGGCACTCTCCGGGGATCCGATGTCTACCGGGCCGTCGTCCGCAATCACGCCAAACTGGCGTATAACAGTCTCGCAGCATGGCTGGAGGGAACCGGACCGATGCCAGAGGCTGTCGCAGCTGTTCCCGGCCTTGCCGAGAATCTGTCGCTGCAAGACAAGATCGCCCAGCGCCTGAAGAACCACCGCCATAACCTCGGTGCGCTCAGCCTGCAGACCATCGAGGCAAGGCCGCTGTTTGTGGGCGACACGATCAGTAGTCTCCAGGTCAAGCAGAAGAACCGTGCCACTGAGCTCATCGAGGATTTCATGATCGCGGCCAACGGCGTCACGGTTCGCTTTCTCGCCGCCCACAAGTTCCCATCGATCCGCCGCGTGGTGCACACGCCCAAGCGCTGGGACCGCATCGTCGAAGTAGCCGCCGAGCATGGATTCGACCTTCCCCGCACTCCCAATTCAAAGGCGCTCGAGGACTTCCTGACCAGCGCGCAGGCGGCTGATCCCGTGACCTTCCCCGATCTGTCCCTCACGATCATCAAGCTCCTGGGGCCTGGAGAATATGCTGCAGAACGGCCAGGAGCAAGTACCGAAGGACACTTCGGCCTTGCTGTCAGGGACTACACCCATTCAACAGCCCCCAATCGCCGTTACCCGGACCTCATCACCCAGCGCCTGGCAAAAGCGGCGATCGCCAAAAGACCCGTGCCATATAACATCGACGAGTTGACCGAACTGGCAGCCCACTGCACTGAGCAGGAAGATGCCGCCAATAAGGTGGAACGGCAGGTGGGCAAGTCTGCCGCGGCACTGCTCATCGGATCCCGGATCGGCGAACGGTTCGACGCCATCGTGACTGGCGCTGCTGCCAAGGGAACGTGGGCACGACTGCTCACCCTTCCGGTCGAAGGCAGGGTGGTCCACGGCTTCAAAGGACTGGACGTCGGCCAGCGCACCCGGGTCCAGCTTCTCTCGGTAGATGTCGACAGGGGATTCATCGATTTCAAGAGGGTCCGTCGCTAGAAACGAGAGTTGAGAGATCGGCTGACGGATGACGGTCTGGCATCAGATTGTCGTCCGTCAGCAGCGACTGTGCCCTCTTGCCAGCAAGACCGCCGCGTCATCTGTGAAGGGAAGCGCTTGCACGCCAACACGACTTTCATATACTTCTTAAGGGTCACGTGCCCCGTTACTCAGACAATGGGGGAACAGTATGCTCAAAGGCAGGCACCTGCTTGACCCGACGGACTTCAGTCCTGGGGAGCTCGACGAGATTTTCGACTTCGCTGACCAGATCATTCAATCTCCCGCTCAATTCAATCATCTCTGTGACTCCTCCATTCTCGCAACACTCTTCTACGAACCCTCCACCCGCACCCGTTTCAGCTTTGAGGCTGCCATGCTCCGTCTTGGCGGCAACGTCGTCGGCTTCTCCGAACCCAGCTCAAGCTCAGTCGCCAAGGGCGAAAGCGTCGCCGACACGATCCGCACGGTGGCGTGCTACGCTGACATCATCGTCATGCGTCACCCCAAGGAGGGAGCACCGCGCATCGCCAGCCAGTACTCGCCCGTTCCTGTCATCAACGCGGGCGACGGCGGCCACCTGCACCCGACGCAAACGCTGACGGACCTCCTGACCATCCGCTCGGTGAAGCACCAGCTGACGGGGCTCACCATCGGCTGCTGCGGGGACCTCAAGTTCGGCCGCACTGTCCATTCTCTGCTCAAGGCCACCTCACGCTACCCGGGCAACCGGTTCGTGCTCATCTCCCCCGAAGAGCTGCGCGTCCCCGACTACGTCACCGCAGACCTGGCCGCCAAAGGCATCGCGTACCAGGAGGTCGAACGCCTCGACGAGGTCATCGGCGACCTGGACATCCTGTACATGACCCGTGTCCAGAAGGAACGCTTCTTCAACGAAGACGACTACGTCCGTCTCAAGGACGTCTACATTCTGAATGCCGAGAAGATGCGACTGGCCCGCAAGGACATGATCGTCATGCACCCGCTGCCCCGTGTCGGCGAGATCGCCTACGACATCGACGACGACCCGCGCGCCTACTACTTCAAGCAGGCCAAGTTCGGCATGTACGCCCGCATGGCCTTGATTTCGAAACTGCTGGGGGTGAGCTAAGATGTTGACCATCACGAGCATCAGGAATGGCATCGTCATCGACCACATCCGCGCAGGCCTCGGCATCCGCATGTTCTATCAGCTGGGCCTGGACAAGGCCGACTATTCGGTCGCCCTCATCATGAATGCGGCCAGTACGCGCCTCGGACGCAAGGATATCATCAAGATCGAGAACAACGTCGACTTCGATGTCACGATGCTGGCGCTCATCGACCCGAACGTCACCATCAACGTCATCGAAGACGAGCACATCGTGCGCAAGGTGAAGCCCGAGCTGCCGGAGCGGGTCGAGGACATCATCAAGTGCAAGAATCCGCGCTGCATCACGTCCGTCGAGAAGTACGTACCGCACGTCTTCACACTGGTGAACCGTCAACTCGGTCAGTACCGCTGCCAGTACTGCGACGAGATCTACACCGTCGGCCAGGACTGAGGGAAGATGGTATCTGACACCACATCGCTCCTGATACATGGGGCACGCGTGGTCAGAAGCACCCCTTGCCTTGGACAAAAGGGCTCGGGGGATTCCGTCCAGGACGGAGCAATGGACATCCTTGTCCGGGGTGGCATCATCACCGCCGTCGAGAGGGGAATCTCCTCTGACGGCGCCGCTGTCGAAGCGGGCAGGCTTACGTGCCTGCCCGCTTTTTGCGATCTGCACGCCCACTTCAGGGATCCCGGACTGACGCACAAGGAAGACCTGGCAAGCGGAAGCCGTGCAGCCGTGCGTGGCGGCTATACAGCCGTCAACCTCATGGCGAACACGAAGCCTGTCATCAGCAGCAGGCTGCAGGTGCAGGACGTGCTGGACCGCGCGGCCTCCATCGGCCTCGTCGACGTGCACCAGTGCGCATCCATCACGCGCGACATGAACGGGCAAACGGTCGATCACCTCGAGACCCTGGGCCATGCTGTGCGCATCATCAGCGACGACGGCCGCGACGTCATGGATGCCCGGGTCATGCTGCAGGCGATGACAGCCGCATCACACCTTGGTCTGACAGTCATGTGCCACTGCGAAGACATGAACCTCTCCGGCACCGACTATCGTCTGGCCGAAGACCTGATGACGCACCGCAACATCGAGCTGGCGCGCGCGGCAGGTTGCCACCTGCACATCGCCCACGTCAGCACCGAGGGCTCCATGCGCGCCGTCATCGCAGCCAAGGAACGAGGGCAGGCGGTCACGTGTGAAGTCACCCCGCACCATCTGGCACTGACCAGCGCAACCAGTTACCGCGTGAACCCCCCGCTGCGGACACAGCAGGATGTGGACTTCCTGATCCGTGCCGTGGAACAAGGGTGGGTCGACGCCATCGCCACCGACCACGCACCCCACACGGCGGATGACAAAGCCGCCGGCGCTCCGGGCATGGTGGGTCTGGAGACCGCCTTCGGCGTCTGCTACACGACGCTGGTCCGCCCAGGGCACATCACGCTCGCACGGCTTACCGAACTCATGAGCAGGAATCCGGCACGCATCCTGGGCCTGAACAAGGGCTGCATCGCTCCCGGCTATGATGGAGACCTCGTGCTCGTCGACCTCAACACCCCGTGGACCGTCGACGCCATGACATTCGCGAGCAAGGGGCACAACACCCCATTTGACGGCCAGACGCTGGTCGGCCGCGTGATTATGACCATCCGGGCGGGAAGGATCGTCTATGATGATACCACTTCGAAACAGGAGGCACGCCAATGATCGTCGACAAATTGTTTGATGCAGTAGCGATGCGCGGCCCCGTCTGCGTCGGTCTGGATACCGCTCTGGACTACCTGCCGCCTGAGTTCCGCGCAGGGTTCGACGATCCAGGCGAGTCCCTGTTCCAGTTCAACCGGCGTATCGTGGACGCCACGGCACCAAGCTGCGCATGCTTCAAGCTGCAGATTGCTTACTACGAGGCACTGGGGCTGGAGGGACTGCGCGCGTACGCCAGGACACTGCGATACATTCGCGACAAGGGCTGCATCGCCATCGCAGACATCAAGCGGGGCGACATTGCCGCGACCGCTCAGATGTATGCCAGGGCACACTTCGAAGGCGAGTTCGAGGCCGATTACGTGACCCTCTCGCCGTACATGGGCATGGACAGCATCGAACCATGGCTGCCCTGGGTCCAGGACCACGAAAAGGGCCTCTTCGTCCTCATCCGCACCAGCAATCCGGGGGCCATCGACATCCAGTATCTCGAGCAGAAGTCCGGCGCCCGCGTCTACACCGAGGTCGGCCGGCGGGTCGCCGAGCTTGGGGCACACACCATCGGTACCTGCGGCTACAGCAGTGTCGGAGGCGTTGTCGGCTGCACCCACGTGGAGGAGGCGCAGGCCCTGCGTCAGCAGCTGAGCAATGTCTTTTTCCTCGTGCCCGGCTACGGCGCCCAGGGTGGCACGGCTGCCGACGTCGCGCTGTACCTCACACATGGCAATGGTGGCATCGTCAACTCCAGTCGCGGGATCCTGCTGGCGTGGAAGAAGCAGGAAGACGGCGCTGCGCACTTCGACGCATGCGCAGCTGCCGAAGCGGAACGCATGCGCGCCGACATCGTCAGCGCGGTAGCGGCAGTCCCGAAATGACCACACCTTCCCCCGTCTTCGCAACCATCCCGGTGCTCTCGCACGAGCAGCTCACCAGCGACGTCTGGAGGCTGACGGTCGACACGCCGGCCGCTGGCGCCCCTGGTCAGTTTTATCTCGTGCGAGCGTGGGGACACGACCCTCTCCTGTCACGACCACTAAGCATTCATGACGTCGGACCGGGGATGGTCAGCTTCCTCTACCAGGTACGCGGAAAGGGGACCGAGCTGCTGACACATTTGGCGCCGGGCGACACGCTCACCGTCACCGGGCCACTGGGCCACGGGTTTCGTACCGAGGACCTCCACGGAAACGTCGCCATCGTCACCGGCGGCATCGGGATCGCCCCGGCGCTCTACCTGGTCCGATCACTGCCAGGATGTCACGTGACGATCGTCGCCGGATTCCGCCACGAGGTCTACGGCCTGTCCGAGTTCCGGCTCCTGGGGACGGACGTGCTGGTCGCGACCGAGGACGGCTGCCAGGGCGCAGAGGGCCTCTGTACCGACATCTTTGACCCCACCGCATTCGACACGGTCCTGGCGTGCGGACCGACCCCCATGATGGCCCGCGTGGCCGACCTCTGCGCAAGGGCCGGTGTGCCCTGCCAAGTCTCGCTCGAAGCACATATGGCGTGCGGCGTCGGCGCCTGTCTGGTCTGCCCATGCGCGACAGTCCTCGGCAACAAGCGCGTCTGCGCCGACGGTCCAGTGTTTGACGCAGCGGAGGTGATCTGGCATGCTTGAGACAACCCTGTGCGGCATCACGCTCAAGAACCCCGTCATCGCGGCATCCGGCACCTTTGGCTTTGGCGCCGAGTACGGGCAGCTGTTCGATGTCGGCAGGCTGGGCGGCATCTGCACCAAGGGTCTCACCCTGCATCCACGCGAGGGCAACCTCGGCCTGCGCGTGTGGGAAACACCCGCCGGCATGATGAACTCAGTGGGTCTCCAAAACCCTGGCATCCCAGGATTCCTGGAGCGCGAGCTGCCGCGCATGCGCACGCTGGGCACTGTCGTCATCGCCAACGTCGGCGGTGGTGACCTGGAGGAATACGTCGAGGGCGTCCGCCTGCTCTCCAATGCCGAGGGCGTCGACATCGTCGAACTCAACATCAGCTGCCCCAATGTGCACGAAGGCGGCATGGCCTTCGGCATCAACAGCGACGTAGCAGCGGGCGTCGTTGCGGCGGTTCGCCGGGTGTGCAGCAAGCCGCTCATGGTCAAACTGTCTCCCAACGCCGAAGACATCGTGGCAATGGCGATCGCCTGCGAACAGGCAGGAGCTGATGCTGTCTCGCTGGTCAACAGCTTCAAGGCTCTGGCAGTCGACATCCACACACGCAAGCCCGTCTTCGACAACGTGACCGCCGGCCTGTCCGGTCCGTGCATCAAGCCCATCGCCCTGCGCATGGTCTGGGAAGTGGCTCACGCCGTCCACATCCCCGTCGTAGGCATCGGTGGCATCACCACCTGGGAGGACGCCCTCGAGTTCATCATGGCAGGAGCGACCGCGGTGCAGGTCGGCACCGCCACCTTCGTCAAGCCGACCACCATGCTCGACATCGTGGACGGCCTGGACCGTTACTGCGCCACCGAACACCTGACCAGCCTCGCGACCGTCCGTCACATCTTGTAACAGGGGACAGTCCTAGTTGTTGTAACATCCTATGGAGGATACCATGACAACCGACGAACTTGTTCTGAACGAACTCAAGGAAACTGGAGCCCTGCTCCAAGGGCATTTCCTGCTCTCGTCCGGCAGGCACAGCGACCGCTATGTCCAGTGCGCGCGTCTCCTGCAGTACCCCGACCGTGCAGCCCGCGTTCTCGCAGTCGCGGCCGAACAGTTCCGCCCGGTTCCCTTCGACCTCATCGTGGGTCCCGCCATGGGTGGCATCATCGTCGCGTATGAGCTGGCGCGCCAGCTGGGCAAGCCCAGCATTTTCGTGGAACGTGAGAACGGCGTTATGTCCTTGCGCCGTGGGTTCGCCATCGCCGAAGGCACGCGCTGCATCATCAGCGAAGATGTTGTCACGACCGGCAAGTCTTCCGAGGAGACCGCTCAGGTCATCCGTGAGTGCGGTGGGGAGGTCGTCGGTATCGCGTGCATCGTCAACCGCAGCGCCGAGCTCATCCAGTACCCCGTCTGGAGCGCCATCCGCCTCACCATCGAGAGCTGGCCCGCAGACAACTGTCCGCTCTGCAAGCAGGGGATCCCGTGGGTGAAGCCGGGCAGCAGGGGGAATGCCTGACCTGTTACAACAAGTAGGACTGTCCCCTGTTACGCTTGACAGAAACGTCCGCTCCGCTACGCTAGCTCTCAACTCCTCGGTGGCGCAAGCCCCGGGGGATCCGCAACAGAGGGGATAACAATGGAGCGAACGAAAGCAGTCGTGTGTGGAGCAACAGGGATGGTCGGCCAAATCTACGTCGCGATGCTGTCAGACCACCCCTGGTTCGAGCTGGTGGGCGTCGCCGCCAGTGAACGGTCGGCCGGGAAGCAGTACGGAGACGTCGCACGCTGGTACATCCCTGGAGACATCCCTGCCCGCGCGCGCAGTATGACCGTCCTTCCCTGTACGGCCGAGGCCATCGTCGCAACCGGCGCCACACTCGTCTTCTCGGCACTGCCCAGCGACGTCGCCGGCCCCGTCGAGCGGTCGCTTGCGGAAGCCGGCATGGCGGTCGTCGCGGACACTGCATCACACCGCATGGACGCAGACGTTCCACTGATCGTCCCCGAGGTCAACGCCGACCACCTGGAAGCATTGTCCGTACAGCGCAAGGGGGGCAAGCGAGGATTCATCGTCACCGGCCCCAACTGCAGCACCGCTGGGCTGGTCCTCTCGCTCAAGCCTCTCCAGCTGGCGTTCGGCATTCGACGGGTCGTCGTCGTGACGATGCAGGCCTTGTCGGGCGCCGGGTATGCCGGGGTGCCTTCGATGGCCATCGTCGACAACCTCATCCCTTACATCAAGGGCGAAGAGGAGAAGATGGAGCGAGAGACCCGGAAGATGCTCGGCTCCTGGCTGGACGGGGCCTTCCAGCCGGCTGACATCCCTGTCAGCGCTTCGTGCAATCGCGTCGCGGTGCTGGAGGGACACACCGAGTCCGTTCTGGTGGAACTCGACCGTCCGGCGTCTCCCGAAGAGGTCGAGAGCGTGCTGCGCAACTTCCAGGGAGAACCCCAGCGCCTGCACCTTCCCACGGCTCCCGATCACCCCATCATCGTGCGCTCCGAGTCTGACCGCCCCCAGCCACGCCTTGACCGTCTGGCCGGCGAACCAGCACGAGCCCGCGGCATGGCGGCGGTCGTGGGACGCGTCCGCAGCGATCCTGCATTCGCAACGGGGATCAAGTACACGGTCCTGTCTCACAACACCATCCGGGGCGCCGCGGGCAATGCCGTCCTGACCGCCGAACTGCTGGTGGCGAAGGGTCTCCTGTGAAGACTGTCGTGATGAAGTTTGGCGGCGTCCTCGTGCAGGACGCCCCGGCCATCATGCACTCAGCCCAGCTGGTCGTGCAGGCGGTGCACCAGAATACTCGCGCCGTCGTCGTGGTCTCCGCCATGGCCGGCGTCACGGACGGACTTCTCGACCTGGCCGACAAGGCACGCCAGGGGCATGGAGACGAGGTCACGCAAGCGGTGGACCTCCTCGAGAGGCGGCACGAGGACGCGGTCCAGATGGTCTTCAGCTCGACTCCTGCAATGGCCGTCCAGCCGGTCGTGGACGAAGAACACGCACTGTTTGTGTCCCTCAGGCAGGCACTGGCCGGCGTCGCCATGCTGCACGAACTCACGCCCCGTTCGCGTGATCTCATCGTCTCGTTTGGCGAACGCTGCTCGGCTCCCATCATGTCCGCAGCTCTCCGCGCGGCCGGTCTGACGTCAAAGTCGCTGACCGGCGGCGAGGCGGGGGTCGTGACCGACGACACCTTCGGCAGCGCCGCGCCCCTGCTGGACGTCGCCAGGAGAACCGTTCCACGCGCCCTGACGCCTCTGCTGGACCGCGGGCTCACCCCTGTCGTCACCGGGTTTGTCGGAGCCAACGAGGAAAGCGTCATCACGACACTCGGCAGAGGCGGGTCGGACTACACCGCCACCATCCTGGGCGCATGCCTGCCGGCCGACGAGGTGTGGATCTGGAAAGAAGTCGACGGCGTCATGACCGCCGACCCGAAGCTCGTCCCGGACGCTGTCCGTGTGCCAGCCCTTTCATATCGCGAGGTCATGGAGCTGGCCTGGTTTGGTGCTAGGGTCCTCCATCCCATGACGGTCGCGCCCGTCCAGGAGGCCGGCATCCCCATCCGCATCCGAAGCGCCTTCCTGCCGTCGTCTCCCGGCACCATCGTGCGCGCCGATGCGCCCGAAGCGGGGCCCGTCAAGGCGGTGACCTCGATCCGAAAGCTCACGGCGCTGACGATCGGTGGGGCAGCCATGGTCGGCACGTCGGACGTCGTCAGCAGAGTCTTCAGCCTCCTCGCAGCCGCTCAGCTCCCCGTCCTGATGATCTCGCAGAGCTCATCGATGGCCAATGTCTCGCTGGTCATGACCCAGACAGACGCCGAACGCGCTACGCGACTGCTGCGTAAGGAATTTGCCGGCAGCACGGTCATCCGGGACATCACGGCCACGCCGCATGTTGCCATCGTTGCCGTCGTGGGTGACGGCATGCGGGGCACGCCTGGTGTCGCCGCCCGCCTGTTCAGCTCGCTGGCTTCTGAGAACATCAGCCTGTTGATGATCGCCCAGGGCTCCAGTGAAGTCAACATTTCGGTCCTCATCACCGAGAAAGAGGCTCCGCGGGCCGTGCGCGCGGTTCATGCCGCATTCGGCCTGGCGAGGGCGACCTAGCCAGACGTCAGAACCGGCAACCTCCTCCGCCTACCCCTCGTCCGGCAGCAGTTGCTCGAGATTGCGGAGGCGAGGCACGAGGAATCCCGCCAGTGTGACCGCCGAAGCAGCCGTGGCACTCAGCAGGTACAGGACGGCCATCCCTGCCCCGGAGCCGGTCCCGGTGACACGTGCGAAGATCGGGACCAGCACTCCGCCTGGACGCATCGCCGGCTCGAACACCTTGTCGGCCAGGGGACCAGCCAGCAGTGTGGCGATGGGCATGACAATCCAGGCGATCATGCGCCTCGCCGAGAACACGCGCCCCTGTAGTCCGGCGGGCACCTTGGCCTGCCAGATCGACTGGGAGAGACCGTTCACCATGGCCCCGACACATTCGGTCACCAGGAAGCCGGCTGCCCAGACGACCGGACCGCGCCCAAAGAAGACACACAGGCCCAGCACCATGAAGTTCAGGGGGTCGCCCAGCAGGATGCCGCGCACCTTGTCCCTGGGACCGCCCCACACACCGAGCAGGAACCCGCCCAGCGCACCGCCGATGCCGACCGCCGACTGGACAAACCCGAGCGCGGTGGCATTCTGGCCTGTGCGTGCCAGGATCATGGGCGTGAACAGCGGGGCCGACAGCGAAATCATGAAGTTGGAGGCCGCGAAGATGCTGACAAGGGATAGCAGGGGGCCGCGCTCGCGGATGAACCTGAACCCAAACGTCATCTGTCTCCACATGGACTCCTGCACCGACGAGTCCGGGACGTGGCGCGGAATCTCCACGGCCAGCAGGGCCAGAACGGCGACGCCAAACGTGAAGATGTCGATGGTCAAGATGCCCCCGACATGGATGAAACGGATCAGGAGTCCGGCCAGGATCGGCGCAATGATGAGTGAACCGCTGTCAGCCAGCGACATGAGCCCGCTGGCACGCGCATAGTGCTCCTTGGGCATCATCTGTGAGATGGCAGCCGAGTAGGCCGGCCACTGGAACGCCGATCCCAGCCCCTGCAGCGAGGCGGCCACATACAGGTGCCAGATCTGCAGATGCCCTGACAGATACAGCACCAGTGCGGCGATGGTAGCCGTAACCGCCAGGAGGTCCGACAGCATCATCGTCAGCTTGCGGTTCCACCGGTCGACATACACGCCCGCCAGCGGAGTCGCCACGATTGTTGCCCCAATGAAGAAGAAGTCGACCAAGGCGAGAGATGTGGCGAGGCCGGTCTTCTGGTAGGCCCAGATGCTGAGCGCAAACGCTGTCATGGCCGAGCCGACCATCGACAGGACCTGCCCGGACCACACAAGCAGGAAGGCCCGAAACCCGGCGGGGCGGCGGAACGTCAGATGTGGCATGTCGTGATGAGATTCCTCCCGGAATGGACTGCAGACTTCATCGCCTGTGCCTCACCAGCATAGGGGGCCGCCTCGCGGTTGTCAAACGCGGCAGTAGCCCTAAGGCCACTCTGTTTACACGGTGACAGCCGTCTCAGGGCGGCTGGGGCTCGGTCAAGAACCCGCATTCGGAGCAGTCTTCCATGGTGGGGACAGAAGATGAAACTCGGCGTTTGTACGCCGCGCCTTTCCTTCTATACTGCCCGCATGAACCTGCGCACCAGACTGCTCACAGTTGGTCTCATTGCCTTGACCGTCTTCGTTGCGGTGTTCTACGTGTTAGCTGGCGTGACGATCGACAGAACGTATGCGCGCCTCGACAGTGAGAACGTCGAGCGTCAGGTCCTGCGGGCACATTCGTACCTGAGCTACTCTCTTGACATGCTGGGGCACACCTGCTCCGACTGGGCGTACTGGGACGACACCTATGAATTCGTCGTAGACCACAACACCGCGTATGCAGACTCGAATCTTACCCCCAGCAGTCTTACCACGATAGATGTGGATATCATGGTGTTTCTGGATACGAGTGGCAAGGTAGTCTCTGCCAGGTTCCAAACCCCCGTAAACCATGATCCGGATGACACTCCACCGGACCTCATCATACAGTTTGGACCCGGGACGGCGCTGTTGACGCAGGCACTGCGTCAGCCTGGTCTTACCGGCTGCATGTTTGTCGGCGGACATATGGCGTTCGTGGCTGCGCGTCCTATCCTGACAAGTGCGGGGACCGGTCCGGCACGGGGAGTGCTGGTTTTCGTGCGATATCCCAACGAAGCTTTCTTCGCCGGCATGGCTGAGACGATCGGCGGCAACGTGACCTTCCAGGCTGCCGATCAAGTCCAGCCAGAAACCGTCGAGTCGCAGGCGCTCACCCTGCTCGCCACGGGACAGCCCACCGTGGGTCTGCCAGCAGGAACTGACGAGGTCCGCGGATTCATGAAGCTCACTGACCTCTCTGGAAGTACTACTCTCCTCCTCGCGACCACCGCAAAGCGTACCCAGTCTGCCGAGATCGCCCAGCTGAAACGCATAGTTGTTGCAGCCACCAGCATGATAGGTGTCCTGCTGGCCGTCATTGCCATTTTCGTCATGAACCACTTCATCCTGAACCGGGTCACTTCGCTGGGACGCCAGGTAACGGAGGTCGGGCACACCAACGACCTCTCACTGCGCGTGCGCCTGCCCGGCTCGGACGAACTCTCGCAGCTGGCCACAGATGTCAACACGACCCTGGAATCGCTGCAACAGACTCAGCGCGACAAGGACCGGATGACCGAGGAATTGGAGCGGGATCGGAAACGATTGCATGACTACTTCGACCACGCACACGACCTCATCTTCGCCGTGGACACAGATGACAAGGTGACCATGGTCAATCAGTCTGCATGCTCGGTACTTGGGTATGACGAGAAAGACCTGCTTGGTCGCAGCATCCTCGACATCGTCGGCCCGGACAGTCGCGAGGTCATGCTCAGGGCCAACGATGAAATCGGAAGCGGGGACATTGTGGCAAGGAGCGTCGACGTTCTGACACGTGACGGGAACCGCCGAACCCTGGATCTGAGCGGCCAGCGCCTCTGGGACAACGGACAGCCGACAGGCACCTTCTACATTGCCCGGGACGTCACCGATCGGCTTCGCATGGAACACGACTTGCTGCACAATGAGGCCCTGGCATCGCTGGGCACACTGGCCGCTGGTATCGCCCACGACTTCAACAACGTTCTGACAGTGGTCAAGGGAAGCATCTCCCTGGCAAACTCGTCTCTGGAGGAACCTGCTGAGTCGCAGCACCACCTGGAGGTTGCGCGCGTAGCAGTGGACCGCGCTCAGGCCCTCGCCGGCCAGTTGCTGACCTTCTCCCGCGGTGGCGCTCCGGTCAAGGAGAACGTTGACGTCGAGTCCATCGTCCGGGAAGTGGCGAGATTTGCCCTCAGCGGCTCGGGTATCTCACTACAAGTGAGTGTCGATGGGGTCCTTCCCGCCGTGGGAGCTGACCGCAACCAGTTGTTTCAGGTCGTGCAGAATATCATCCTGAACGCGCGGGACGCGATGCTGTCGGGGGGCGCACTGGACATTGCTCTTCGCTGTCAGACCGTGTCGGAGGAGCATCCATTCGGCATCGCCGCACCCGGAGACTACGTCGTCATCCGCATAGCAGATAGCGGTTCCGGCATCGCCCCAGAAGATATGAAGCTCCTGTTCGATCCCTTCTTCACGACAAAGCCATTAGGACACGGGGTCGGCCTCTCAACGGCGCGGTCCATCGCCAGGCGACATGGGGGAGACCTGCTCATCGAGTCGGTTGCAGACAAGGGAACGACGGTCTGGCTGTGCATGCCTGTCGCCCATGGGCCTGTGACCCAAGCCCAGCTCGCGAAGCCGGAGGGAGAGCCTGTCTCCGCCACTGGCCGCCTCCTGGTCATGGATGACGAGCAGACCGTAGCTGACGTGACATGCGCCATGGCCCGGCGTCTTGGCTACGAGACGACCGCCGTACCAGACGGGGAAGCCGCCCTCACAGTCTATGTGCAAGCAGTGACCGACCAGCGCCCCTTCAACCTGGTTATCATGGACCTGACGGTCCCGGGCGGCATGGGAGGTCGAGAAGCAGTCCAGAAACTGCACGAACTCTATCCCGACGCCCGCGTCATCGTCTCCAGCGGCTACTCTGATGACGCTTCGATGGCCGAGTACGCCCAGTGCGGCTTCATCGCATCCCTCGCCAAACCCTACACGATGGAGCAACTGGAGCACGTCCTGCGTGAATCGTCCAGGCCGCCGCTGAGTTCATAGAGGTCAGGGCCTGCCTTCGTCCAGCGCACCCAGCGGCAACAACCTCGCTGCCCAGCCAATTCCCCGGAGCCCTTGACCTCCATTGCCGATTATTTACAATAGTGTTAATAATCGGCAATGGAGGTTGACTGTGAGAACTTACGCAGAACTCGTCGCTTACAGCAGTGCAAACGCTCTCCCTCTCGATCAGGTTATCCGGCAGGAGCTGCAGCGCCTCATCCTGCGATACCTCAGTGAACGAGGGTTCTTCGTCCACGGCGTCTTCCAGGGAGGTACGGCCATCCGCCTCGTGTATGGCGGAACGCGGTTCTCTGAGGACCTCGACTTCGTCCTCCGGCCCGGGAGGACGATCGCAGGCCTGAACCTGACCGGGCTCCTAGAAGGTCTGCCATCCTTCATGCACCGTGAAGTCCCGTTCGCTGACCGCCCCAGTCTCAAAGAGCAGAAGATGGAATCCATGTTCGCAGGCTATCGGTGCCGACTTGAGCTGCAAGCGCCGATCGGTGGGCTGGTCATCAACCTGGAGTTTGCAGGTGTCTCCAGCCGTTCACCGCGTCCGCACGTCATGCGTTCCGATACGGTCGATGTCGCGATCGTCATCGAAGATGAATCTGAGATCCTGGTGGACAAGCTGGTGGCTCTCGCACTTCGCCCGTACGTGAAGGGCCGCGATATCTGGGATACCTGGTTTCTCGCCCACGAACGTCACGTTGCAGTGCCGGAGGCGGGCGTGGTTGTCGCCAAGGCGGCCGACTATGGAACGACTCTGGTGGAGTTGACCAGTAGGATCCGGCACAGCAAGACAAGCATCGAAACCAGCGGACTCGCGGCGCTCGACGCCGAGATGAAACGCTTCCTGCCGCCCCGGCTGTATGACGCTATGGCTCCTGCGTTTCCGGACATCAATACCAGCGTTGCCGCAATGGTGGATACTCTCCTGAACCAGCTGGCTGGAGCGTCATGAGCACCCGTGACTACCTGGACCTGCTGAGCACCTGGAAGCAGAAGAAGCTCTTCCGCACAGTAGACTTCGCGACACTGCTGAGCAGGAACATGCCCAGCGTCCGCGTCGAGCTGAGCCGCCTCGCCTCCCGGGGGATGCTGAGTCGTGTCTCAAAGGGGCTGTACCTCAACCCCTACAATCATCCGACCCAGGAAGAGCTGGCCATGGTCCTGAAACCGCCAGCATACATCAGCATGGAATCGGCACTCGCCCGTCAGGGTATCCTCAGTCAGTCACCGTTCACGATGACACTTGTCACGACAGGTTCGACCGGTACCGTCGATGCCATGAACACGCGATTTGAGTACCACCACCTGCAGTCCGCGTGGTTCATCGGGTACCGCAGGCACGACATGTATGACGTGGCTGAGCCGGAGAAAGCGCTGTGCGACCTTGTCTACCTCCGGTACCGCAGGACGCGCGAACTCAGCGAGGACCGGATGCGGAGTTTACTGGACGACATGGACCTTGCCGAGCTGCACAAACTGCCCCTGCGCCGCTACGTCCGACTCATGCGGCTGGAGGATAGCTTCCGCCAGCTGGAGATCGTGCTGTAGCGAGAGCAATGCATTTCTATCCGTCGTTCCCGCGCCCCTTCCGTCGTTCCCGCGTCCCTTCTGTCGTTCCCGCGAAGGCGGGAACCCACGACAAAACACACGGATTGCTTGACCTCTCCGGCAGGTTTCCCTATAGTTGCAAGCGGAGGAACCTATGACAAAAGGGGTGAGAAGGTATCGATACTGGTCAGATCCAGCGCTCAGAGCTGTCGTCCGTATCGTCTTCTGGTACGCGCTCTTTGGTGCGGTCTGGATCCTCGCCAGCGATCAAGCCGTTCGCATCCTTTTCACCACGCCAGAGCTCATAACAAGAGTGAGCATGATCAAAGGGTGGGCCTATGTCGTCTTCACCGCCTTCGGGCTCTTTGTCCTTCTCCTTGCGTCGATCCGGCGTCTGCGTCGGTCAGCCTCGGAGGCGGCAACGTATTTCAATTCGACGCCCGCCGTCATGGAAGTCTGCGGCAACGATCTTACACTCGAAACCATCAACGAAGCCGGACTCAGCCTGTATGGCCGATCCCTGGAGCGTCTTCAGGAAACCGACTGGATCGCACAAGTGATCGCTCTGGACGAGCAGCAGGCACTACGTTCTTTGATGCATCGTGCGCTTGAGCGCCCGACTTCGGCCGTTCCCTGGGACGCCATGACGATTCACGTCGTCGCAAATCCTTCTGAACCTCGAACGTTGCTGTGCCGTGTCTCCGCTCTCGCCGACGAAAAAGGGAAGCCTGTCAGAGTCCTCCTCACAGGGCTCGACATCACTGACCAGGAACGGGAGCTGGAACAGCGCAGCCGCGCCGAGAAGCTGGAATCGATCGGGCTGCTTGCAGGCGGGGTGGCCCACGACTTCAACAACTTCCTCTCGGGCATCCTGGGGCAGCTGTCGCTCGCAAAAGTCGACCGGGATAACCCCGATGCTGTCCAGCAGCACATCACGGAAGCCGAGACCGGTGTCCTCTCGGCGCGGGACCTGGCTCGCCAGCTCCTTACGTTCGACAAGGGATGGCAGCCAGTTCGCAAACGTCTCGATATCCGGCCTCTCATCCAGAATGCATCTCAGCTTGCCGCCAGCGGATCTGGTGTGCATGTCGAGGTGGACTTCGCGCCGGACCTTGCGATGGTCTATGCCGACCCTGGTCAGATCGCCCAAGTCCTCATGAACCTCCTTCTCAACGCCAAGCAGGCGATGGCGGGCGTCGGCCATATTCGCATAACGGCAGAGAACCACGACGTATCAGTAGAAGATCCTTGCAGAAGACTTGCAGACGGCCCTTACGTCTGTGTGTCGATCACGAACGACGGACCCAGTATTGATCCGGCCGTGCAGATGCACCTGTTCGAGCCGTATTTCACCACAAAGTCGACAGGAACGGGGTTGGGCCTTGCCACCTCCTATTCCATCATCACCAAGCACGGTGGTACTATCGAGGCCCTGCCCGGACCCGACAACAAGGGTGCGACGTTCCGCTTTGGGCTTCCCGCGGACCTCTCGTCTCCGCAGGAACTTGCAGCGACGCAACACGCGGCAGTACAGGCACCTGTCATTCGGGGTGGTGGCCGCGTCCTGATCGTGGATGATGAACCCATGATCCGCACGACGACTGTGCAGCTTCTCAACCACCTGGGGTACGAAGCACTTGCCGTCCCGGACGGCGACAGCGGACTTGCTGCCGTGCGGGAAAGCGCGGCAAAGGGTGAACGATTTGCCGCGGCACTCCTTGACCTGACGATCCCGGGAAAACGCAACGGGTACGACATCATTGCGGAACTCAAACAGCTTGACCCACAGATTGTCGCGATCGCTTCCAGCGGTGCCAGCACCGAGTTCCCCGTCGGCGGTGGCTCGAGCGGGTTCGACGCCTCTCTAGAAAAGCCGTACACGATGCAGCAACTGAGCGACCTCCTGTCGCGCATGTTGCAGAGCAAGGAAACGGGGCGTCGGTAGACGGCAGGCACTCCCACAGGAAGGCACGAGGGCAATTCCAGCCACCGGACACAACTCTCGAGTTGACGCCTGCTTCCCTATCAGCCCTTTCGTTTCGGGCTATACTGAACGCGTTGACAAACGAACTGGAGGGAACGGCATGGCTGAAGCAGCACCGATTGGATTCGTCCTGGGCACCAAGCCCGCGTCGTCACTGGAGTTCTATGTCCTCGTCGACCAGCACAACTACCTGGAGATGGACGACGTCGTCTTCGTGCGGTCGGCCGTCGAGGGGTATGCCGGTGTCGAGGCCGTCACCTTCTACGGCACCGTCATCGAAGTCCAGCAGTACCATGAGGGCATCACCTTCGACAGCGATACGACGATCGTGCGCCAGGGCATCATGCCCGCAGGCGTCGCCTACGTTGGCAAGGTGCAGGTCACCAAGCTGGAACCCGAGGTCTTTGTCGCGCCACACCCAGCCGACTTCGTCTACCGCGCCACCGGCGCCGACCTGGACAAGGCGCTCAGCTTCGACGTCATGAAGCAGCGCGTGCCCGTCGGCATCATGCGCAACAAGGAGCCCTTCTACGTCAACTTCGAGTTCCTCAATGGCGCCAAGGGTGCGCACGTCAGCATCAGCGGCGTCAGCGGCGTGGCCACCAAGACATCGTTCGCCCTCTTCCTTCTGTACTCCATCTTCCACTTCGAGGGCACGAAACAGGGTGACAAGCAGATGCAGGACGGCATGCCGTCCGCCGACAAGGCCGCCGCGCGCAGCATCGTCTTCAACGTCAAGGGCGAGGATATGCTGTTCCTCGACAAGCCCAACAAGGGCCTGACCGACGACCACCGCGCCGTCTACGCGAAGATGGGCCTGCCCACCACGCCCTTCACCGACCTGCGCTTCTTCACGTCCCCCAAGTCCGACAGTGAGGTCCCCTCGCCCAGCACTGAGCAGCGCCAGGAAGGCGTCACCCCCTACGTCTGGACCATGCGGCAGTTTGCGCAGGACCGCCTGCTCCCCTTCCTCTTCGCCGAGGGTGACCAGGAGACGACCAACCTCTACGGCCTCATCCAGCACCTTACCAACCAGCTGGACTACCTGGTCTCCAAACTCAACGTGGAAAACGACGCCCACAGTGGAGCCCTCGTGTTCCAGGGCCAGACCATCGGCGACCTGCATGACCTCATCACCGTCCTGGAGACCGATATCATGGGACCGGTCGAGCCCGAGGACAAAGGCAAGAAGGGCAAGCGTCCGTCATCCGGCGGCTGGTTCACCTCCTTCGACAACCAGGGCACCCAGATGGCCTTCCTGCGCCGCCTGCGCGTGGCGGCCGATGCCATGAAGGGCGTGATCCGCAGCGACGTGGACCACCCCGACAAATACCGCTTCGAGTTCAACCAGCACCGCGTCACCGTGGTGGACATCAGCAAGCTCAAACCCGTGGCGCAGAAGTTCGTCGTGGGCAGCACCCTCAAGATGCTGATGACGCAGAAGGAGGCCCAGGGCCGCAAGCCCTACGTCTTCGTCGTCCTCGACGAGCTCAACAAGTACGCCCCGCGCGAGGGACACAGCCCGATCCAGGACATCCTGCTGGACATCGCCGAGCGTGGCCGCTCCCTGGGCGTCATCCTCATCGGTGCCCAGCAGTCCGCCAGCCGGGTCGAGAAGCGCATCACCGGCAACTGCAGCATCCGCGTCAACGGGCGCCTCGACTTTGCCGAGAGCCAGAGCCCCGAATACGACTACCTGCCCGAGTCCTTCCGCCTGCGCAGCACCATCATCAAGCCCGGCACGATGATCGTGCACCAGCCCGACATCCCCGCCCCCGTCCTCATCAACTTCCCTCTCCCCGCCTGGGCCACCCGTGGTGAAGAGGTCGACGACCAGGACCTGGATAAGGCGGCGAGAGAGTTCGCGGAGAAGTTCTGAGATCATGGTATTGGTGTAGCTGACAAGAAGAGCGACGAACGTTTGTTGCGTCCGAGGAGGCCACATGTATGACGTGAGTAAAATCGACCTAGGCAATGATGAGGCTGAGCAAGATAAGTACCTAGCCCAGTATTTCCTCCGTACGTCAAGCTTCAAACAAGTACTCTCTGGGCGCAAATCCCTAGTCATAGGGCGTAAGGGCTCCGGAAAGTCTGCCATATTCGAACTCGTGCGGAGCGAACTGGAAAGCGGGGGGACTACCATTGTTATCCCCATCACGCCGGACCAGTACTCTTGGAGTGCCTTGCGCGACTACAAGGAAGCCGGCCTGCTGCCCGAGCAAGCACACACGAATGCATGGAAGCTGACGCTTCTTTCCGCAATCGTGTGGAATCTTGTCGACAAGGGAGTGATCGACAAACACTCGCCTACTGGACGATACTACAACTACATGAGGGACTCTTACAAGCCAGCCGAAAAGGACGGGTTGCTGAGAGCGGTCACTAACGTTCGGCAGTTCCTCGAGGGAATCAAGACGCAGTGGGTGTCTCTGGGGTGGAGCAGTGCCACACCCACGCCGCTCAGAGTCGTCGAGCAGCTGGTGAACGATTTGAAGACCTGCTGGCCAATTACGCAGCCCGTCAGGGTACTAATTGACCGTCTAGACGATAGTTGGGATGCTTCCCCAGAATCGCAACACCTTATCGTAGGATTGCTCAAGGCAGCAAACGACCTGAACAACACATTCCGGGATCGCCTGACCATAACGGTCTTCCTTAGGTCAGACATATATGATGGGTTGCTCTTTGATGATCAAGACAAGTTGCGGCAGTACGAAGAGACGCTGACTTGGACACCTGACGAACTGAAGTCAGTAATCAGCGAACGTGTTCGCTTCAGTCTGTGGCTGGCGGCGGGAGATGATGAGAAGATCTGGAGCAGTCTATTCTCAACCAGGAAGTATAGAAGCAAGGCCTCACCCAGCAAGTACATTCTCGACCGCACGTTCAAGCGTCCTCGCGATATTATCTCCTTCGTACGCTTTGCCTTGGAGAAGGCCGTTGCCAACCATCATGATGAAATAGAGCCAGAAGATGTTCGCTCTGCCGAGGAGACCAAATATAGCTCCAGCAAGTACAAGGACATTATCATTGAGCAACAGAAGCAGTATCCATATGCAAAGGCACTGTTGGATTCATTCCAGGGGTCGCTGCACAAGTTGTCTACGCCAGAGTTGCTGCAAAATCTGGGTCAATTCGCCCGTATCCAAGGCCTGCGGCTAGAGCCAGAGGATCTCCTGAGGATCCTGTTCGTATGGGGTGTTTTGGGTGTGAAGCGCCAAGGCAGAGCTGGCCTGAACCAACGAGGTGGGGCTTCGTTTGCATACTACTATGAAGACCCATCGATTCAGCCACTTGTGTATCCCAGTTTCTACATCCATCCTTCCCTCCGCTTCTACCTGAACGTGTCCGAGAAGCGAGAGAAGCGGAAGATCCTACGACTAAGCGACCCATGAGAAGTCGCCTCCCGATGAGATCTAGTCGCTGCTATGTTCTCGGCTGGCGCTATTTCTCGTCGGCCCTTTCCGAAGCAGCCAGGTGTCCCTGTGCCTCCTCCCGATCAGGAGTGGTTCTGTTCTTGGAAAGCGTACTACGGGGTCTAACCCCATGGGGGTGCTCACCAACTGCCACTCCAACTGTGGCGAAGAGGTCGACGACCAGGACCTGGACAAGGCAGCGAGAGAGTTTACGGAGAAGTTCTAGAATGGCCGTGGTGCTACTTGGCGTCATATCATTCCATGGCAAGAACCTGACGGGATCTACGGCTACCACATGAACTCCCAGCTCAGGCACTGTGTTCTCCAGGACCGTATACCCACTCGGCAGACCGAAGAACTCACGTGGGCGGTTCGGGCAAGAGTGGAGGAACTGCACGGAAAGGACTACGAGGTGGCCGCAGAGGTCATAGCGAACTATTCGAATACGGTGAAGTAGTACTGTCAGTACTGTCTCCAACTACTCTGCAACTGCATGGTCGAGGAGGGCACAGGTGAGTCAGGCCGAAACGCAACTAGCTTCCACTCTACAAGCGCTTGTTTCTGCAACGAAAGCAATTGCTGCGGAGATACCGCGTGCATGGTACGAGATCTGGATGCCGCCATTGCTGACGATACTTGGGTGGGTGGTTCTGGTTATGGTGAACCAGAAGAACAATCGGGACTTGATCCAGTTGCAGAAGAAGGACGCCGCAACCAACAGGGTACTCGATGCTCTGGACTCGTATCTCCAGTTTCTTGCTGATGCCCGCAAGCCTGCCAGACTTCTCTTCCGAGACGGAGCAGCACCCAAGCAGAAACCGACTGTGCTGGCATCCAACGTACACGGCATCGATCTGAAGGTCAGTCTAGACGCAATGCTGCTGACACTAGCATCTCTAACGTTCTCCGACGACAAGAGAAAGTGGATTGACGTCCTCCATCGTGAGGCATGGATATACAACGGCCGTCAAGGTATCGCAGAACAGGTTGGGGCACTTGAGGCATCTCACAAGACGATCATGTCGGATTTGATCGAGTTTGAGACCAATTTGGTTGATCTGGACACCGAAGGGGACTCTTCTCAGCCGCGAACTCTCCACTTCGAGAGGGACGCGCCTTCCAGCACGCGCATCAAGCAACAACAAGATGCCGTTCTCGCGCTGTACGCAGACCTAAACAGCCATGACTCCTCAAATAGTCGCAGGCCCCCACGAAGACAGACTCCGGCGCGGCTCCGGGAGGAGTTGACTTGACCGATTCGGGCAAAGGCATGGAACTCTATAGGAAGGACTATCAGCTGGCGACAGAAGCAGCAAGTGCCTATTTGGAGAAGCTGAAGCAGTTCCTTTTCTGATTCTCGTGCGACTGGACTTTTAGGGAGGACACAATGTCTGAGGCATTTACCGGAAATCACCTTGGAATCTGGCGGATCCTTGGGTCGGAAGATTCCAACGAGCTGCCTGGGCTGCTCTCTTCTGACGAGCCCGGATCCATCACTCTTGAACTCTCAGTACCTTATGAGCAGTTTTCAGAAACACTGATCGACCCCGACGGGTACCATCCAACGGTTGTTGGAAGAGATGATCGCGGCACAGAATACTCCATCATGGATTGTTCAATAGTCTACTGGTCTGCAGCCCCAGGCAATCCTGCCCCCTCCTGTGCGATTAAGCTGAAATCTACGCGTGCCATCGCCGGGCACACCTCCGGTGAATGTCAAACCAAATCCATCGACAAGCTGGAGTTCTCGACGATACTCTTGCGTTCGCCCAGACTTGTTGATTGGTGGCACGTGCCCGGACCGGACACGCAGAGGTCAGAAGATACAATCACAGAAATACGGCACACGCCGACCCCAGTAGATCTGGGTTTCTGGGGTGATATCTCTTTGAAACTGGTGTGTCAGCCAAATGTGAGTTGTTCTCCTTACCCTCGGTCTCGGGGAAGACCACAGCCAACGGGTCAGGACCCCGACATCTACCTGAGCATGACGAGTGCGTCAGACCGCCCACTTCAAGACTGCATGCGTCTGTTGGAGATGGTTTGCACATTCGCTTCAATCGCTCTTCAATCAAGCATAGACGCACCCGCAATCACCGCCTACTCTAACAGCTACACCATAAAGAACGGATCTGGCACTCCCGCCCCTCTTGATGTGGACGTTCTGTGGCCGCTCCGTGGATGTACCACGCATCTAACTGACGATAGAGTCCGACGTCTACTGAGTGTCGAAAGCCAGGCGAACCTGATTGCTCACATGTTGGGCAGATGGCACGACAACTACGAGCGTCTGGAACCTAATGCCAAACCCCTGCTGGACTCATCTCAACACCTGGGCCTTCCCCAGCCTGAACGGTTTCTAGCGTACGTCTCTGCCCTCGAAGGACTCCACAGAATTGCCTATCCTGAACCGCGGTGGTCCGACGAAAAGTGGAACGAAAGAGTCGAGTCTGTCATCAACGGGTCAGCCTCCAAGAAGCTTCGGAAATGGGCACTCGGCTATTTGAAGAACAGCAACGAGCCGAACCTACCCATGCGCTTGATAAGACTCTGTGACGATAGCGGTGCACTCTTCATTTGTCATAATAGCTCCGCCTTCTTTGGGCCCGACAAGACCAACCGCACCAACTTCGTGAACGAGACGGTGCACCTTCGGAACAAGTTTGCCCATTCGCTTCCACAGCCGGCCAATTTCCAAGAGGATGTCCATCGGCTTGACGTCGATACGGGAGAATGCGAGGCCCTCCTGCTTGTCTCCCTGTTCAAGTATCTCGGCTGGACAGATGCAGACGCAACCATGGGGGAGGATTCCTATGCATCCGAATGGCACTCTATCCGCTACGCATTTAGATATTCAGAGCCCGAACCCTCCAATATGGCAGAACTTCTTCAGGCGGTTGCGGCTCATAGGGCGAAAAGGATGACTGCCAGGACTCTTCCCAAGTAGCCTCGTGTCAACCCCTTGGATCCATGGAGCAAACTACGCCCAGCCGCCCCGCAGCTACTCCACAGTCAATTCTTAAGGGCCACTCAGGAGGAGTCAAGATGCTTGTCAAATGCACAGAGTGCGGTCAGGAAGTCAGCGACTCTGCAAGGGTGTGTCCCCATTGTGGGTACCCTTTGCAAAGGAAAGCCCCGTTGGTTGACGGGTTCTCCAGACGCTTGCGGAGACAGCGGGTCATAGCCACGATTCCTTTGGTCGCGGGAGTGCTGATTGTCGCCTTCCTAAAACTAATAGGGAGTTCTCTCACGAATGACAATATCGAGAGTTGGTACGGCATCACGTTCGTACTAATCGCAGTCATCGGATTCGCCGCGGTCGTCGTCGGAGGGATATGGCACTTGGTCATAGCCCTTCGACTCTGGTGGCACCGAATCTAGGATCACCACGTGTAAGGGTCAGTGCTTGACCACCTCGCCATCTGAAGGCTGTCTCGTTTTTCCGGAAGCGAGTTGCTGCAGATGGCCTGTACGCAGAGTTCGGCACAAAGCCAGAGCTGGAGCGACATGTTCGCGAGGATCTTGAGAGCATGGTTCTCACGTGGAAGGATCACCGCGAGAAGCTCGACCGCAGGCTGACCAAGCACGGACTTGCCAGAGAAGTCGCGATCAAGAGCGGCACTAATATCGAGAAATCGAACAAGTTCATCAGTGCTTTCCAGTCATCGATTAGAAGTGAGATGACTCGTGGCGGCAAGGTTACACTCGTTGGGTTCGGCACGTTCGGCGTCAAGGAGCGGCAGGCTCGCAAGGGCGTCAACCCTAAGACCCTCAAGGCGATCACCATCCCGAAGAAGAAAGCCATGTTCTTCAAGCCTGGGAAGGCGCTGAAAGACGCAATCGCAAAAAAGTAGTGACGGGAATGGGGCTGGACTATTGCGAAAGATATCCCCGCGCGGAGTGTAGCTTCGTGGTCGACCATGGTTGGCGAGGTCGTCGCGCACGGGCGTCTACACAGAACTAAGGGCCAACGACAGTTCGGAATACTGTTAGAAAGTAACCTCTGAGAGAACCAAGCAAACCCAACTTCTCGGCGATTGCCAGATAGCCCAATATCGTTTGTCCCAACATCAGAGTTCCTTGGAGAAGTCGACCAAAGAACGAATCGCTGGCGCGCGCCACATCACCCCCGAGAAAGCCGACTATGCGAAATGGTAGATAGGACACCCACTCAATCGGCAGACTGACCCAGAAGAACGGATTCAGAGTCCTTACCCATGCAGCGGCAACGTCGTGCTGATACACGCCCATAGCTTGGATGAGAACATCAAAGAGGGCATCCAGACCAGTCCCCTGTTTCTGCAACTGGAACATGTCAGTAATGAGGTTGACTCGGTGTTCATACCCGCCGACTATCGGCGGTGGAGTCCAATTGAACACTGGGGAGATATCGGCGCCCTGCACGATGCGAGATATTGCCAGACATTCAAGATTCAAGCCTACGCGCTTTGAGGATATTTCCTGTTGCGTGTCAGAAGTCTGTTCGTCTGTCCAGTGGTTGGCAGACGGCTGCAACAGGTTGGCGTATTCGGAAAGAAGCTTAACGAATTTCCCTAGTGCACCAATGCGCCTATTCGTCTCCCAAATAGGTATCCTTCGATAGTCGGCACGCATTACTGTGTGAGCCCTGCGAATTCGCAACGACTATCGATTTCCACTTGTATCTCAACGGTTGTCGTAAGGGCCGTAGCGATACGGGAATAGTGGATGGTGTCGGCGCTGGTGAGGAAGCGGCCTTTGCGGTCTTTGAGCCACTTGGCAAGGACCTGGTGACCACCGATCTGATAGGTCCAGAGGTCAGGGGTAATGCCGTCAAAGTACTGGGTGAGGTTGATGCTGACGCGTCCACGGTCCGCGTCGTATTCAACCTTGGTGACAGCGCCATCGCCTTTGCCACAGAAGCGACTGATCGGATTGTCGAGCTCGGGCGAACGCATCAGGTGCAGGTCGATAAGCTGCTGCCCAAGTCCAGCCAACTTGAGGAAGGTGTCGCGATCCTTGGTGAACGGGATGCGCGGAAAATCGGACTTGAGGAACTCGGCATACCGCTTGCGGTAGGCAGGTGAGTACAGAACAGCGTAGATGTAGGCGAAGAGATCTTCCGGCCCCATCAAGCCATGTTCCGGGTCGCCCCGGCCATCTGCAACTATGTCCATGCCAAGACCGAGGGCAACATCTTTTACGAGAACCGGGTTCAGGTTCGAGTGGCGTTGGCGCGGATGAGACAGTGCGAATGCGGTATCGGTACCTGCACTATAGTCTTCATCAATCAGGTAGAGAGGACACAACTGGACTACCCCTTTGCTACTCAAGAAAGCACGGTTGTCGACCAAATCGGTGCAGACAAGCGCGTGGCTGAACGTTTCATCGATGGCTGCCTGTCTGATGCAGCACAGACCTAAGTTCTCGGCAAGCATGTGGTGCATGACTTCCGCCCGTGGCATGCACAAGAATCCACGGGAGTGCCCAGTGTAGTAGGTGTAGCGGATGTCGAACGGCCGATAGAGAATTGGTACGACCCTGTCCTGTGATGGTCCGCTGCCGCGGATGTCTTCTTGCGCGAGCTGCACCTTCCAGTCCCGTGTATCCTTGCCCAAATCGAATACCTCTCGCGCTTCTTCAGGGGACATGCTGACGAAACGGGTGACCGTCTGCCACACTTGCTCGGGCGTGAACTGGATCGTCAGGTCATCACGAGCGGTAACAATCCCCACACTTGATACAGGAAAGATATCGGTGACCTTTGGCCATCGCTCATACTCTTCTGCCAAGGTCGCATCCTGTGGAACGAAGAGGTATCTATCACCACGTGGCGTCAGCTCCTTCCACGAAGTCTCCGTCATCTGCCCATCACCAAGTATCGCGTACTTGGCGTCGCGGTCCCCCCACAGATCGCTGTACCAGATACCTTTGGGGATGCCGTTTCGTTTCACTGCGAGAACGATCGCGACCCCCTGCATGATGTCAAACACATTCTCATCCTTGCTGCCGCCAGGAGACTTCTCCTTCTTCAGTGAATTGCCATGCAGATTGAGAATGTGCAACTGGTCGAAGGATGTCATCAACGATTGACGCATGCCGCGGAACGTCGGGTTGTCCAGGTAGCTGTGGTTGGTGATGAACCCGAGGACTCCTTCGCCTGCCTGGTCGATCTTCCACTGCGCAAAGCGGAGGAACTTGACGTAGTCGTCTTGTAACCACTTGGGGTTCTTCTCGCCCAGGGGCTTGCCGTCCACCTTCTTGTAGTCATTGATGAGGGCTGAAATCCACGCGCCCTTGTTGCTGCTGGTGCCCGAGTACGGCGGGTTGCCCATGATCACCAGGACCGGCTGGGTGGTCTTCACGGCCTCGGCCATGTGGGATTCGTCCGCCAGGGGCGACAGGCCGGGGATGGGGTTCTGCTCGGCCGTGCTGACGTCCAGCGTATTGGTGAGGTACAACTTGAAACGGTCGTCGGGACTCATGGTGTAGCCCAGCTCAGTGAGCAGCGTCCCCATGCGCAGATGACCGATGGCATATGGGGCCATCATCAGCTCAAAGGCGTAGAAGTCGCGCAGCACGTGCCCCTTGATCCAGCTGTCCAGACTGCCGTCGCCGTACTTGGCCTTGAAGGTCTCGGCAGCCAGGCGCACGGCAGTGGCAGGGAAGGTCATGGTGCCCGCTGCAGGATCGAGGACGGTGACACTGGGGTCCGCCAGGCCGTCTGGTTTGCCAAAGGGGTCACGCAGGATCTGGTCCACGCTGCGGACGATGTAGCTGACCACCGGCTGAGGCGTGTAGTAGACGCCGTGCTGCTTCCTCTTGGCCGGATCGTATTTGCCAAGAAAGGTCTCGTAGAAGTCGGCCACTGGGTCACGGCCGTTCTTGTCAAAGCCCTTGAATACCGTATCAGTATCGGCCACCGCCAGCACGTCCGCGATGTCGTCGATGATGACGCGCAGGCGTTCGGGAGTATCGCCAATGGAGATGTACTTGAACAACTTGCGCAGGATGCCAATGGTCGCCGGGATGCCATTGAGCGCAGTCTCACGGGTAAAGGTGCCGGTCACGCGCATGCGCGCTGCGAACAGGCCATAGGTGATGGTCTGCGCGTAGAGGTCGGCGAAGGTGTCGCTGGTCAGGTCAGACATCAGGACTTGCTTGAACTCGGCCATCAGGTTGACGAGTTCGCTGCCCCGCTTGTGGTCCTCATCGTCCACCAGCTGTGCCAGCACCTGCTGCTGCAGGTATCGTGTGCGGTCAGCCAGCACAACCGCCAGCGTCTGGGCTGTATACTCCTTGGGCAGCTGGAAGTCAAAGAAGCGTTCGACTAAGTCGCGGAACTGGTCCTCGTGCTGGAACGGCACCTTCATGCCCGCCTGCAGCGCCTGCAGGGACCCGATCGTCACAGGCTGACCCATCGGCTGTCCGAAGCGGTAGAGGCGGAACTCCAGAAAGTTGGTGAGGATGACATTGGGGAAGGCGGCGCGATACCGTTTGAGTTGTTCGCTGACTTCGATATGGTCCAGGTTGGTGACGCCCGGCTCCTTGGCCTCGATGTAGCCGGTGATGTGCTGCTGACCGCTCCAGACACGCATGTCCGGGTTGCCTGCCTCGGTCTGACGAGGGAGGACGGTCAGCGTCGCGTGCGCACTGCTGAGCTGCAACCCCAGCTCCTCCCAGAGCTGCTTGAGCACATCATAGTACGACTCCTCGCGCGCGTCGCCGCGGTGATGCTGCTGCGCGACCGCCCCCAGATACCTTTCCACCGATGCCCTGAACGTCATGACCCCTCCCTGAACCTTGCTGGTGTTTCCATGTAAAGCATTGTAGTCCTAAATGCAACAAGATGGACTCCCGCCTCCGCGGGAGTGACGGATTGGGACCCTGCGCGGCATTTACTCGAGCAGAAAATCTATGATGTTTTCCGCCTTAATGCCGGCATAGGAGGTGACATAACTTTTATCCATGGACAATACTATTTTCTCGTAATTGTCTGGTATGTTCTGAAGCGGCACCAGCTCACGCTCACGTGTTTCTACGCCAGTTATAGACTCGGCGACCTGCACGTACATCATGTGCTCTGGTTTTTCTGCAACAAAGTCTATTTCCTTTCCACCGAGTATCCCGATAGATACGCGGTAGCCACGGCGCAAAAGCTCAAAGTAGACTATGTTCTCCAGGATATGACCACGATCCGTGTCGCGATAACCGAGCAGCATGTTTCGCAGTCCCGTATCAACAATGTAGTACTTGCCGAGCGTCTTCAAATACTGCTTACCCTTGATGTCATAACGCTGTGCACTGTAGAAGACAAACGCGTTCTGCAGGTAGCCGATATACGTCTCAACGGTTCTACTGGCAGGATTCTTTCTGTCTTTGTTGATACCACTCTGGCTCGCAAGGAAATTACTGATACTGTTGGGAGATACTATGTTACCTACATCGTCTGCAAGAAATGCAACGATCTTCTTCAGGAGCGTCTGGTCTGCGATCTTGTTGCGTTCCAGCACGTCTTTCAAGATAACTGTCGAATAGATCCCCTGCAGCACATCATTGATGCGTTCCTGGTTGAAATTGTATTCTGATATGGCGGGCATTCCGCCGAACTGCAGATATTTCTGGAATTTCTCATCGACAGAGACGTCAGATGCGAATGTATTGAAATCAAGAAACTCTCGGAAAGAGAGAGGGAGCATTCTGATCTCTACATAGCGACCGGACAGAAGAGTGGAGAACTCCGATGACAGGAGGTAGGTGTTGGAACCGGTGATATAGATGTCTGTATCGAAGAATAGTATTTGACCCATAAGTCTAAAAGTGCCAGATATTGATGAGTTATTGAAATGGAAGTCAACAACTCTAGTTTTGACTGATTTTGTACTTCATGGTGCAAAGAGTTGATGCTGGAGAAGCACCCCTCAGAAGCACCCCTCGCCTTGGACTAACATGCTCGGGGAAAGCACCCCTCGCCTTGAACAAAAGGGCTCGGGGGGAGTGACGAACTTGGCTGTGTTCTGTCGTTCGCCCGAAGTCAGGAACCCTTGTCCATGGGACGTCGACAGCATTTCCAGCGGAAATGGGTGCGGCGAACGACCATAATACTGTCAGTATATGTTACATCCTATTGACACAATACATTACATATCCATAATGCAAAGGGAAGGGCTGAGAGGAGGATTCACCATGGACAACGCCAACGATTTCGACGGGCTCCTCAGCAAACGAATCCGGTCGATACGGGAACAGCTGGGATACAGCCAGCAACGGCTTGCAGAACTACTAGGTATCTCAAGAGTGACGGTATCGCAGATGGAGGCCGGGAAGCGAAAGCTTTCGGCAAGTGATCTCAAGAGACTGTCGGATATTCTGGAAATGCCGGCAGATTACCTGCTGAACCCAGACAAGGAACCAGCGGTGGTTATCCAGGGAGTGAGGGAGAACGAGGAACCCGTTCAGTCAATGCGTGTAAGTGTTCCGCAGGAGAAGGCGGAGAAGTTCAAGGAAGTCCTTCTCTACATTCTGAACAAGGTTGGCGCCAAGCCCAATGTTGGTCGGACCGTTGTCTACAAGCTTCTGTACTTCATGGATTTCGACTACTACGAGCAGTATGAGGAACAACTGATCGGGGCTCGGTATCAGAAGAACCAGTACGGCCCGACACCGATGGAGTTCGCCAAGATTGTGCAGAGGATGGAACAGGGTGGAGACCTGACAGAGGTCAAGAACGAGTACTTCGAGCGATTCCAGACCAAGTACCTTGCCCGCAGAGCGCCTGACCTCTCAGTCCTGTCGGGACGAGAGCTTCAAGTCATCGAGGATGTGCTTTGCCGGTTGTCCGACAAGAATGGCACGGAGATCAGCGCATACTCCCATGGAGATGTCCCGTGGCTTGCCACAGAAGATGGTCAAATCATCGATTACGACCTAGCGTTCTATCGCACCCCGCCGTATTCTCGGCGGCAGTATACTGAAGATGTTTAGGGCTACACCACACACGCCGGAATTCGAAGGCGACCTGAAGCGTCTCAAGAAACGCTACCCGAGCCTTGATGAAGACCTTACGGTCCTCACCAAGGCTCTTCATGTTTGGCTGCGTGTTTTAGGCAAGGCCGGTCAGTCATATGATGACGGCTACGTCATCATGAGTGGCTACGGGGACAATGGCTGCTACCTCTACAAGATCAAGCACATGGCGTGTGCTGCGATCCCCGGCAAGGGAAGTCGGACGGGACTGCGTGTCGTCTGCGCCTACTGGCCAGAGAGCGACACCCTGGAGTTCATACAGCTCTACCTCAAAGCTGATAGTGACCTGGAGAATCAGAATCGCATCAGGAACTACGTGAAGACAGTACAGCGATAGAAGAGCCTAGGTCGCCAGCTGGGACACTTGCAGAGCAGTGCTGTCGAATCATCCAGTATTGGAGTCATGTCACATTAGGATAAGAGGAGGCAACTGATGGATTTCAAGTTTGACTTGAGTGGGCTTGACGAATTACAGCAACGAGTCAGGAGACTCGATGGGCCCCACGATGTACCGTTGAATGAGTTGTTGAATCCTGAGTTCATGCTCAAATACACTCACTTCAGTTCATTTCAAGACATGCTCGACCACAGCGGCTATTCGGTGAAGACGCCAGAGGACTTTAAGGCGATCCCAGATGCTCCATGGGACGCCTTCATTTCAGCCAATTCGACGTTCGCCAGCTGGCACGAAATGCGAAAGGCAGCTACGGTTGAATGGACAAAGAGGCAACTGGGTTTATGACACTGAAACCACCTGGTGGAAGAGGCGTTTCACCATCTTGAGCAAGCAATGACTCCCCGTAATCCCCGAGGACTGTTGTTATCGTCGCCGATAATATGGAGCACAGATCGATGTCTTATTATCGCAAATGGTCACTTCTCGATAACAACGAGGAGCGCCCTCTCAAACACGAGGCTACAATAGGCAGCAGAGCATGGCTGTCGTACTTAAGAGCTCTTCTGGCTGAATAGCGAAGTGGTGCGAATAGGATGGACTCCCGCCTGCGCGAGAGTGACGGATCAGCCGCCTGCGCGCGTATGACAACTTCGGCCACGTCTCGTCGTTCCCGCGGAGGCTGCGAGAGATAGCTTCTTATTGGGCCGCCAGGTCCTGGAGCACTTCTTCAGTTGAGACCACCTTGCAGTAGATCTGGTTCAGAATCTTGGTCTCCCAGACCTGAAGATCGGCGTTGATGGCCGACGTGGCGTCCTCCGCCAGGAAGACTGTATAGCCCCAGTCCGACAAGTCGCGCACGGTGCTGGAAACGCACTGATCCGTGAACAAGCCACCGACCACCACGTGCTCGATGCCCATCCATCTCAGGATGTGGCCGTCCTGGGTGCCATTCACCGCGCTGTCCGTGGTCTTGCAGACGACGACCTCGCCATCTCTGGGCTTCAGGTCATCGACAACCTCCTGGTCAGTGGAGCCGATCTTGAGCAGGGTATAGTTCCAGCCCGGTCTGGCCTGGGTGGGCTCGACGAATTGTAGCAACGCCTCAGGAAACTCGATGATTCGCACGGCGTGCCAATGATTGAGCTGCCGGATCCGGAGTTCATGACTAAGCACGCGCGTTTCAGTTCATTTCAGGACATGCTCGACCACAGCGGCACAGAAAATCGCTTCAATCATGTAGCGGCGCATCACAAACCATATCCTCTTCCCCACGGATAATCGTATTCAGATTCATTAGCCTTCAATGATATTGGGGATGCTATTGTTGATCGGGATCGTTGACCAATAGGTTCTGAAACTTTCTTAGAGTCAGATTTGATAGCGATTTCCTATCCGTAGTATTCTTGATCTATTTAATAAAGCCAGTTGAATAATGGAATTGTCCTTCAAACAAGTTAAACACATAGAAAGGTTTTCGGGAAACCAGTTTAATGATAGCTGTCTGTCCGGGTTCCACCGAAATCTTTCCGTCAGCAATCACTCCATTATCCACCTGTAACATGCTATTCTCACTTGTAATAGGGATAATCTTACCGTCAACAAAGATACTGGTTATTGAAGCAGAACTGTTGCTGTCTTGATTAACCATCTTTGCGGTAAACGTGTAGGTATTGAGGGCATGATCATAGGACATATGGTATGAGGCATTATTTGTCAAGAAATGGGATGGACCGTCACCACTGGTACCACCACTGGTTCCTTCCCCTAAGGCAACTCGTGGAATATATAAGAAGGGGAGAAACAATAACGCCAGACAAATAATTGCTAAAGAAATAGCGTTCAAGCTTCTTTTGTTGACGAGTTTCAAGCGAGCGATAATATCTCCCGTAAAGAGAAACACTGAAGCAGTTAAGAAGAAATAGTTTTTTAGGGCCAATGGACCAGCTGGGGATATAAAAGCCATAATGGGACTGATTAATCCAGGGCAAGCATACAATTCTACGCTTTTATATAGAGAGAAATAGCTAGGGTTGCCGGAAAACGTAACAAAGTAGAATAAGCAGCCAAGGAGAACGAGTAAACAGTCGAAAACCAAATGGTACCTGCGATTTAACAACAGATACAAGGCTAATAAGAGGATGGGTAACTCCAAAATCAAACCATAAGGGAAAAGGAGCACCACCAGTGGAACAACGCTTATCATAAGTACTATTGCCAACAGTCTGCGTAGCCCTATCTCTACTCCAGTTGCTCCAATTCCTTGTTCTTCTTCCCGCTCTCTCTTAATTCTCTTTGCCTCTTTATCTCTTGAAACAAAATCGTGTAGCGTTTTTATGATCCCGAATAAAAAGATCAAAACACAAAGCAATGCAATGACAAAGGCAATTTGATTGGTTATTTTATTATCAATAACCTGGCGATTTCCTAACGTAAGGAAATCCAAGAAGAAAACAATTATTGCCAAAATTACTAAATGCCAACTCCTAATCTTCATAAGACGCCCCCTCTTCATTATCCATTTTGTATACTAGTCCCGAAAGGGCTTTTAGCCTCAATTTGCCTATTTACCAGAAAGCTTTGAAAGGTCTGCTCTTATCAATTCGACATCATACGTTTCTTGTGTATCAGGACGTCTAACCTCTAATAAAACCTTACTATCGACAGGGCCTCTGATTCTTATGAGCTGCTCTCCCTGCTGCTTCATATCAGAGCACTTTATCCCATCTATTGCCATAATTTCGTACCCTTGCTTCAAACCCGCTTTTTCAGCTGGAGAATTGGCAAGGATACTTGTTATTATTACTCTGTCTGGTTTTATATCAGTACCAACCCCGATACCTCCAGCAACGTTTTTCGCTATTTGCTTTTCTGTCTTCTTATCTACTGTCGTAACTATTTTCGCGATTTTTCCGTCCTTTACCTCGAATGTAATTTCGGAAACTACAGAGTCAACACCTGCAAGTTTCATATCCTCTCCAGTTACTTCCGCGCGAATGGTTATAACGTTTTCGGTATTACTAAGATACTCTATAATTTTCCAGTTGTGTTTCCATTCAATATCGCTTTTGATTGCCTCATGAATGGATCTCACATCCGGAAGTTCAACGTTTTGTGAGGTCATAGCAATATCACTGCTTAGAAGTCCGATACATGCATCTGCATCACCCTTATTAAGAGATTTTATAAAGGATTCAGTAATTTTCTTTGTTTCTAATGCCTGTAAAGAATCGTCCTGTTTAGCACGGCATCCAGCCAAAGAAAAACATAGTATTGAGAATGCTATGAAAAGTATTGTCCCTCTTGTATGTTTACTTCTGTTCATATGGTAAGAGCTCCTTTGTCTTTGTCCTTATACGCACAGTTTATCTCTTTTCCTGCATTGTACGCTTTTTGTCGAGCAAATTCTGCTTCCGCATCGACTCATCCAAGATGCACGTGAAATGACGCATCAACTCACGCAAAAACGTACGTGAACCATGAGGTCGTGAACTCACCAGACATGGTCGCGTAGCTGCCAAGTTTCTTGATCGCCAGAGGTTGTCTCCTTTTGGCAATCCGATCCAACTGGTCCTGGCAGAATAATGCTCAACTACACCCTTCCGAGTACACCCCTCGGATTGAGGCAACATCCTCGGGGGGATTGAGACTAACATCCTCAGGGAGTACGCCCCTTGCATTGAGAGAACATGCAGAACACCCTCGGATACAAGAACATCCTTGGGCTCGGGGGTCAGTACTCGGGACTATTCGAGGCTGATGATCAGTTTCTTCCCACAAGCAGCGGCGAACTCAGCAAGCGTGCGCAGGCTACTGGTATAGCCTTGACGTTCAAGTCTGGCAATCTGGGGTTGACTGGTTCCCATCCGAGCAGCCAACTCCTTCTGACTGAGACCACAGCTCTTCCGGACTTCCTCCAACTTCAGTGCAATCTGTGCGTCCAGCATGATGGTTTCGACCTTGGCCGTGAATTTGGGGTCTGCCGCAACGGCATCATCGACTCGCTTGAGCAGTCGCTCGCTTGCCTCTACCACACTCTTGGAGACAAGCAGATTATCTTCGTCAATTCTAGCTTTCTTCATTGTGTTCCTCCCTCCATACGCCCTGTTTCAACAGCCGAAGTCTATGTCGGGCAAGATCAAGTTCCTTCTTGGGCGTCAATATCTTCTTCAATTCCTGCTCCCCATGTGCGGCGGTGGAAATACTATTGTTCATGCACCGGGCAAAGTCTAGTTGTCGCGCCCACTTGGTGCATTTCTGACTCGAGTTCTCCCAATCCTTGCATGATCATGTCAAACGAGGGCTTGTCTCCAAAAAGCATTTCCTGCATGCTGCGGTAATCCTTCGCAAGCATTGCCGTTGTTTCAGCTGACGGCACGAGTCTTATCTTCTCCAGCGTCGCTTCCTCGTACCGCGCCCACGACGAATGATAGAATTTCTGATTGAAGCAGGCTACTGTGTTGAGCAATTCCACATCCGCAAGAGCCTCATCCTTGGCGGATGTTTGCGACAGCATATACAGGTCATAATAGTGTCGCGCGTATCTGTCCGGCACGTTCCCTTTAGCGCGGTGTGCTTCTTTGTGAAGGATGACAGCTTTCTCCCAGAACGTTCTCTTGGCTTGCACTGTCCGAATAACTGTGCCAGCTTGCTTAAACAGGCGAGGGTAACGCTCAGCAGCATATGGCTGAATCGTTGTGTCCGTAAATGGAGTCCATGCAGCCAAAGCCCCGATTTCTAATCGTATTTCCGGCACGACGTATGAATCACGGAACAAGTGTGGGTACACGAAACAGATGGTTTGCCTTTCATTCTCTTCGATATGGAATCGGACCGATTCGCTAATGTGTTTCTTTGCCAGACTTTCGAGATTTGGCATAAGGGATGTGGCTAAGTACTCCCCCGTTTTCTCGTTCATTACATCATTGAAAGCTTCTTGCTGCGTATTCGATCTTTCATCCCAAGGTTCGTTTTTGGAATACCCCAGCAATCGCCAATCCAGGATCAAATCGATGTCCTCCGAGAAGCGTCGTATGACGCCATATCCCTTGGATAGACTTGTGCCTCCTTTGAAACAGAAATGCGCCGCATCTTGGCTCTGATGAAAAAGGAGATCCAGGAGAAAACATACCCAGAAGTCTTTCTCCACAATTGCCTCGCTGACGTCCATCTTGCGAGCTGTCTTTTCAAAAAGGTCTCGCCTATTTTTGGCGTTCTCGCTTGCTATTTCGTACATGCTACCGCCAAGATCTTCCTGATTTCTTCGGCAACCCATACTCTGCTTGTCTTGGATTCATGGGCCAGCCTTTCCTTCTCGGTACCAAACAACACACTAGCGATTTTCGCTCTCACAAAATCATTCATGCCCCTTCTACCAAGGGCTTTGATAGCTTCGATGACCAACGAGCTCTTGGAGGAAATCCCTGCTATCTCCTTTGACGGGACGTGCTTGAAATAGAGGATGGTTCCGTCGTCGAGAATGATTTCTTTGTTAGTGCCGCTGCTTACAAAATAATACTTCGCTGGAACCTGCGTTGAGAGTCCCAATGCATTCAATGCAGTGTTTCCACTTGGCGCAATCGTCCACCTGTTCTTCCTCGCTATTTTCTTGGCGACATCGACAGGAGACGCTTCCACCTCTTCCTGCAAAAAGGAGCTGTAGTATGGGCTCTCATAGATACCTCTTTTCACCCGAAGCAGTTTGCCTTCTGCGGTCAGTTTTGAAACGGCTTCTTTCACGCCTGAGTAGTTCCCAAGGTCATAGAAATCTGCTAGCATGTAGATGCTGTTCTTATGACCGTGTTTTATGTGGTCTTCAATTCTTTGCTTGATAGTATCTGGTTTCATCTCATCACCTCGTGACCATTATTGTATCAAAATGGTCACGATATAGCAAGAGTATTTGCCACGCTCGGTGGTTACACGACTCTAATTGCTGCGCACAGGGGGCCGCCAGCGTCAGCGGCCAGTATTCTCGATCTGGCGAATAGGATGGACTCCCGCCTGAGCGTTACCGATTGCCGAAGTTCTTGAGATACTCTGCCACGGATCGGTTCATCTCCAGGGAGAAATCGGACAGGTACTTCCGTTTGCAGAGATCATCGATGCTCTCCTTGTCGCCCCGCTCGCTGTGCATACCAAGGAGCTCATCAGGTTCCATTTTCCGGTAGCCGTTCTCATGGACGATATGGCTCTTGCCAAAACGCACCGGCTTCTTGCGGTCAAGCTGTTGCCTCGTAGGGTAACCATAGACAACCAGTGTCGCGGGCATCACGAATTCTGGCAGCGACAGGAGTGCCCTCACTTGTTCGCAGTTCTCGAGGACATCGCCGATGTAACAGGAACCGAGCCCCAGTGACTGGGCGGCCACCACGGTGTTCTGTGCGGCGATGAACGCGTCCGCACAAGCGAGCATCAAGTCGCCAACGGCTGGTTTGCGCACCGCAAGTCCGGCCGCCCGGTAGGTCTCGTACCACCGCTGATAATCGGCCAGGAAAACGAGGACGAGCGGGGCCTTGGCGATGAAGGGCTGATGGTCGCACAGTACCGACAGCTGATCCTTGACCTTCTGATCGGTCACATCGATGATCGTGTAGAACATCATGTTGCCGGCAGTCGGCGCTTCGAAGGCCGCCGCGATCACCTCGTTCTTGACCGGTTCGGGAACAGCCCTGTCCTCAAAGATGCGTACCGACTTTCTTTCTCGGAGCTGCTTGATGACCTCGTTTTCCTCATTCATGGGTTACCCTCCCTCTCGTTCTGACATATCGTTTCGACATCGTCTACAGTTGCCCACGCGCTGAGTCTACCCGTTCTGCCTCAAGGTCAAGGACAAACTGCGGCACACTGGAGCGGAAGAATCGCTTGATGACCGACCACTGTACGAGCTTTCCCAGATATACCGGATCGGGTTGTGCATCGGCGTCAGCAAACCAGGCAAGTGCCTTGCCGATGACGACCGGTTCGATGAGTGTCGGGCCGAAGCGCTGGATGGCGTTGTGCGCAACGACGCGAAATGGTGTCGCCTTGAGCACTGTGTAGAGATCCACGAAGTCGCGCCTGGCTCCACGCTGCATGATGGCGATGAGTTTCATCCCGGCAATATCGACGATACCCGCTACCGTAGCTCCGCTGAACCGCTCCGCGATCTCGGCAAAGGGGTACGGATACTGAAACAGCGACACCTTGACACCGTTTACGATCATCACCGCCGTCCCAGGTTCCAGCTTCAGCGACTGGATCTCGGCTGAAGTTGCCTGCATAGCCTGAACGACGGCAACAGGATCAAACTCGTTCCCGGTGAAGAAGTCGAAGTCGACGGACACGCGGTGACCGACATGCAATGCAAGAGCTGTACCGCCTGCCAGGACAGGGCTATATGGCTGTAGGGCGGAGGCGACGACGGGCAGAAGATGCGCCGCTTCGGGCTGCAAGCACTCAGGATGCACAGGGCACCTCCCTGCCGAACCACAGGTTCCAGAATACCCGCGAGCGTGGTGACAGTCCTTTGGAAAGCGTCAGGACCTGCGCGATCGTGGTGCCGGTATAGCGATGCTGCAGCCATCGCACGTCGTGCAGGTCTCCCATCTCGAGGACACGTTCAATGATGGCGGTCGCATGCCGGGAGAGATCCAGCGACTCGGGATCTGTGTCCCAAAACAGACGGCGCAGGCGCGTGGGGACACCCTTCTCCTCGGACAGGCTGTCGACAGAAGCCTGAACGTCCGGCCTGCTCATAGGACCAAGGTAGGTCTGGATCATGCGCTTGCCCTCGCGTCGAGAGACATACGCATACTGTCTTCCATGAATCGTGCGAACGAGGATACTCATCTTCTGGACCTCCTGTAGACATTTTACACAGCATGCGGTGTAAATCAAGAGTCTGATGACCCAGGAAGAGGAACGTGTTACGATATGCAGGAGGTGTGACGTGGAAGAAATCGGTACGAATACGGCATTGCTGATCATCGACGTGCAACGTGACTTGTTTGAGAAGTCGACGCCCGTCTACCGGGGAGACCTGCTGCTGAAGAATATCAACGCACTTGTCGACCGCGCTCATGCCGCTGGTGCCCCGGTGTTCTACGTCCAGCACTCAACCAAGACCACACTGATACAGGGCAGTCGTGGATGGCAGCTGCATCCAGCGTTGAAGCCGCGGAAGACCGACCACTTCATCCGCAAGCACCACGGAAACGCGTTCGAGGACACACCACTCAAGATCGAGCTGGACGCCCTGCACGTCAGCAAGGTCGTGGTCGTAGGGCTTGGTCACGGACGGCTGCGTGCAGGCAACCTGCAAAGGTGCCCGTGCCCTGGGCTATGGCGTGACCTTGGTGGAGGATGCCCACAGTACCAATAGCGCGGGCAGCGAGCAGATCATCGACAAGTGGAACACGAAGCTCAGCCAGGGGATCGTTCACCTTCAGGCTACCGCCGACGTGGACTTTGGAGCGGCTGACTCGAAGTGATCACCAGAGCGTAAGCAACAAGCCGGACTCCCGCCTTCGCGGCAGAGCGCCACTCAAAAGCACCCCTCGCATTGGACTAACATGCTCGGGGGCCTTGAAGAACACCTCGCATCTTGGACAAAAGGGCTCGGGGGAGTGACGGATTAGTCGATCTGCGACACGTAGCCGTGCATCGCTTCAGGAGTGGTATTGACAGCGAAGCGTCTAGGACGAGCAGACCTCTTGCCAGTTATCTGGCAGCCCCATTCTTGTAGTCACATCTCCTATGGAAACGGTTGCAAGCTCTGATTTCAGGGTTGATAGCAAGGAATCAAGGTCTTGAACGGTTTTTTCAGCAGTACTCCTGCCACATAGTATGCGTGTACAGATGAGTACTGCGAGAATGTCGTTCAATCCGATGGTACACTTGCTCTCTTTGTTTCTTGGCAATGACAGAGATCTGTGCAAAGGGGTCTCTCTTATTGCACAACGTGTCTTGTAGCTGTACGTGCGAGAATCGTGCGCACACTGGTTTCGGAACAAACTTAGAACGCTTAAGAAGGATCCAAGAACTTTCTCTCCGGCATTGAAGTGCCTTGCCACGCTATTCCTGTCTGCTTGCTTCATGTTGACGTAGAATTTGCTCATCTGTCCAAACGAGACGATATTCACGAGTACCCATAGTGGTATGTACTGGTGGTCCCTCTGATAGTGAGCGATGTGTTCGTCATTGTGGTGGTCATCGATATCTTTCCTGAGCTTGGCTATCGTAGCGGTGACATTAATGGCTTTCTCTGGATTGTGGTCGAAGTTCTCTGGTATCAGATAGCTGTCGTCGTGATGTCCATACTGCCGCGAGAACTCATATGCGATCGTTGTCGCCACGTGGTGCTCGATTAGCAGGAGCGGTGATAGCAGAACCCTTCGCAAATCGCGATCGAACAGGAACAGAGCCCAAATCTGCTCCAACGTTGTGTCGCTCTTGTAGTGATCCCCCTTGGGGTCTGCGATTCTGTCCAGAAAGGGATCCTTGTAGCCATTGACGACACAATAGTAGTTATCAAACTCAAGTATGGTTTTTGCAGAAGTCTCGTTGCTGACCATGATATTGTGCTGGCGGAGAATCCCTATCTGTTCGTCAAGTGTCTTGAACCCCTTCTCTTCTGCCATCTGGCCCCCTCATGGACCCTAAGAAAACAAAAGACCCCGGTGCACGTAGCAACTCACGGGGTACGATCAAATGTATTATGGCTGACCACTTGCGAATGTCAAGTATCACGTCAACTCGCGTAAGAATGTGCATGAGTTGACACGCGCAGCACCTCAAGAAACGCTATCAGAGCCTTGATGCAAGGCTGAGGTTCCTGACTCTTCAGCAGCCTTGAAATAGTAGCTGGACAACGGGCAGAATCCACATCGTCGCCAAGATTCGGCGCACAACGTCTGCTGCTCCCTTCACTGCTGGCAAGAAGTCCGCGCTTCGCCTGTGGTCCCTAAGGTTCTCGGGCGCCTTGAGGAAATTTGCTTTCAGCGAATGTTATTGCTCATCGTCTTCACCCAGCACTTCTTGGCAGATCCGGCGAAGCCGATCGGGAGCGCTGAAATAGGACTTGGCAGTCGTGACAACACACCTCAAGAGCTCTGCATCCCCCTGGGATATGTCCCTCACACTCAGACTGGCTCGAATTACCTCGACCGGAAACTCCCCATAGAGTTGTCCCACCGCTGCATTCAGAAACACCGATGTGAGTACAGAGACGTTCTCGAACGACAGATCAACTTGGCGTCTCTCTCGTAGCGCAGCCTGAAGGAGGCCGTGAACTCTTTCTCCATCCTCTGAAGCAACGCACAGCGGGCTTCCAACCGCTTCATAAGGACGAATCACGATTTTCTCTGACATGTCTCCCTCCATTTCCCATCTAGAAGATGTCGTCTCTCTTGTTCATTTTGCTTGACTTGACCCCACATTCAACTCCGAGGCGTGTGTCACTATTGTTGGATCGGACCACTTTTCAATAATAGTAGGCAGTGCTGTTATTGTCAGCGATAATATGGAACACAGATCGATGTCTTATTATCGGAAATAGGCACTTTTCAATAATAACGAGGGGCACCCTCTCAAACATTCGGCCTGCCATTGACATCCCGTTTTAACGCTACATACTTGGTGTGGATTGATGTGTTTTCACTTCACTTAACTCTTATTGGAGTAATATATGAACAAGAGAGACTCAGACAAGCAGATAAAGAAAGCAAGTCTTGCTGGACATGGATATGTTCGCGGGTCCACGCTAGGCAAGTACCATATCCAGGCACGCACGTTGAGAAGTCTGGTCGCCGAAGGCACAGCGCACAAGGTGAAACCCGGCCTCTACAAGCTCACATCATCTGGCACAACCGCGGGAGCGTGGGAGAACTTCGTCGACGTGTGCACGGCTATGCCGTCAGCCGTCATCTGCCTATACTCCGCCCTCAGCTACTACGATCTCACGACATTCAACCCGCCACGTGTTGCGATTGCATTGCCTCGCAACATGACGCCGGCACGCATGTCATTTCCACCAGTCAAAGCCTTTCGTTTCTCGGAGCGGTTCTACTCACCCGGTATCGAGCGTATACGGGCGGGCGTGGGGCACTTCCGGATATACTCACCCGAAAAGACTATCTGTGACTGTTTCAGGCTCCGCCGGTCCATCGGAGAGGACCTTGCGCTCGAGGCGCTCAAGACCTATGTTCAGTCGCGCAGGTTCGATTCGACCAGACTCCATGAGATGGCTGCCGTCTGCAGAGTAGCTTCGGTCATCAAGCCCTACGTCAGAGCTTTCCTGGCGGAATAGCCAGTTGGCACCAGTCCGCCGCTTGACTATACTAGACAAAGGAGGCCGCTATGTTTGAACCAAGATTCACGATCAACAATGCAATTGTTGCAGGTCTGACCCGCATCGAGCGCGCCGTTGGCTTTATGTCGGCTGCACGGCTGTCGGACGACTGGATCCGCGACATGCAGACAACCGCTCTGACTCTGGAAGCATACCACACAACCCACATCGAGGGCGCACAGCTGACGCTTGAGCAAGCCACACGGCTGCTGACTGGGCAGACGATACCAGAGGCCGATCCCGACGATGTGCGCGAGTTGCTCAACTACCGGACCGCATTTGACCTGGTTGCCGAATATGTCGGCAGTGGCGAACCTTTGACCGAGGTGTTGATCCGCGAGATCCACAAACGGTTGGTCACCGACGTGCGTGGGGACTCGGCGACACCCGGCCAGTATCGACTGGGACAGAACCTGATCGTCAATTCGGTGACCAGGGAAACGGTGTACACTCCTCCGCCTGCTGATGAAGTCCAACCGTTGATGACCGATCTCGTGGAATGGCTCAACGCAGACACAGGCATCAACACGGTCCTGGTGAGTGGCATAGCGCAATTCCAGCTGGTGCACATCCACCCCTTCATCGATGGCAATGGCCGCACGGCTCGGTTGCTGGCCACGTTGGTGATGTATCGTGGCAACTACGACTTCAAGCGCCTGTTCACCATGAGTGAATTCTATGACCGGGATCGCTCGGCATACTATGCAGCCCTGCAACGTGTGCGTGAACACGACATGGATATGACCGGCTGGCTCGAGTATTACGTGGGAGGTCTGGCCACACAGATGCAGGAAGTACAGAGCAAGGGCGAACAAGTCGTCAAGACCGGCGTCCTGCAGATCAAAGCAGGAGCTGTGGGGTTCTCGGGGACCGCTCTGAGCGTGTTTTCGGCCATCCTCAGGGATGGCATCAACACGCCATCGGCCCTCACAGTCAAGCTTCATATCAGTCACAGCACCCTGCAACGACATCTGAGAAGCCTCATTGGGGCTGGTCTTATACGAGCCGTGCAGTCGGGCACTCACGACCCCACGGCTCACTACGAAGCCAACATATAGGCGCTGCGTCACCTTACTGCGTCAAGGCATCCGAGGGGAACGATGAGTAGCCCAACAGGCAAGCCTCGGGAAGGCCAGGGCACATGAGAATCACCCTCTATGAATGACCATCTGGACATGCGGGCGTTGCTTGAGACGGTGGTCGCGATGACGCGACGTGCACAACGCGGGGACTGACCAGTTGGCAAGAGGAGGATCCGCGATGGAACAACTGAAGCAGGTGGCGTTACTGGTCATTGACGTACAGCAGGAGCTGTTTGAGAAGTCGACGCCCCTCTACCAGGCAGATCAGTTGCTGAGCAACATCAACCTGCTGGTCGACCGCGCACATGTGGCGGGTGTGCCCGTATTCTTCGTCCAGCACTCCGGTTGGAAGACCCTGGTGGAGGGCAGCGATGGGTGGCGACTGCATCCAGCGTTGAGACCGCTGACCACGGACCACTTCGTCCACAAGCATCACGGCAACGCGTTCCAGGAAACAACGCTCAAGGGCGAGCTGGATGCCTTGCACGTGCACCGCGTAGTGGTGGCGGGCCTCTTGACCCACAACTGTGTCCAGGTCACCTGCAACGGTGCGCACGAGCTGGGGTATGACGTCGTGCTGGTGAAGGACGCCCACAGCACCTACAACGCGAAACCTCGCGACGTCATTGACGAGTGGAACGAGAAGTTGAGTCACGGCATCGTGCAACTTCAGTCTACGGCCGAGGTCGACTTTGGGGTGCCCGGCACGAAGTGACCAACACAGCGTAAGCAACAAGCTGGACTCCCGCCTTCGCGGAGAAGCACCCCTCGCCTTGGACAAAAGGGCTCGGGGGAGTGACGGATCGGCTACCCACGCGGGAGTGACGGATCAGCAGAGCGAGGCGTTGACGAGGAACCTGCATCTGGTGTATTCTGAAATGGACAACCGCGGCACATCCCCCGGGAACACCACGCAAGGAGGTAGTCATGCCAAAACCGATCAACAGACAGCAACTGCTGGATGAGGCTCAGAAGGAGTACGAGGCACTAGGGAAGCAGGTGGCCTCATTCACACCGGAGGAGATGGTCCGGCCGGGGGTCATCGGCGTCTGGTCCATTAAGGATATCCTGGCCCACTTGCTGGAATGGCAGAGGATGTATATGGGCTGGTACGAGGCAGGGCTGCGCGGACAGAAACCGGCCACACCGGCAAAGGGGTACAACTGGAGCGAGCTGCCCGCGCTGAACCAGGACATCTATGAGCGGTACAAGAATGCCCAGCTGGACGCCGTCAGGAGCCAGTTGGAGGCGTCGCACAAGCACATGCTGGACGGAGTCGGACCGTTGCCCGAGGACGAGCTGTTCACGCCGGGACGCCACAAGTGGACCGGCATCAGTACGTTGGCCGCCTATGTCAACTCGTGCACCGGCGCCCACTACCGATGGGCACGGACCGGCATCCGCAGGGGGACCAGGGAATGGGCCGGCGAGGCGCCCGCTGTCAAGCCGGTAGAGAGTCCAGCCGTAAACACGCATGTAGCGGCGAAGCCGTCGAAGGCGGCTGGCAAGCCTGCTCTGCTGGTCATCGACGTGCAGAGGGAGCTGTTCGCGAAGACCCTTCCCATCTATGACGAGGACAGGCTGCTGGCGAACGTCCGTCTGCTGGCGGACAAGGCTCATGCGGCCAAGGTTCCAGTGTTCTGGATCCAGCATTCCAGTGAGAAGACGCTGGTGGAGGGGACGGCCGGGTGGAAGCTGCATCCGGCATTCATCCCGCTGAAGTCGGACAACTTCATCCGCAAGCGCCACGGCAACGCCTTCGAGGACACGCCACTCAAGGCAGAGCTGGATGCCCTGCACGTGCGCCGGGTCGTCGTGGCGGGCCTCGTGACCCACGGATGTGTCCAGGCCACGTGCAACGGTGGGCACGACCTGGGGTATGACGTCGTGCTGGTGAAGGACGCCCACAGCAACTACAACGTGAAGGCGCGCGACGTGATCAATGAGTGGAACACGACTCTGAGCCATGGTGTCGTCCAACTTCAGTCTGCGGCCGAGGTCGACTTTGGGGCGCCCGGCACCAGGTGATGATGACATGAACCGCAAGACCAGCATTCCTACCTCCATGATGGCGCCGTGTGGCATGGACTGCGGCATCTGTCTCGCCCACCTGCGCAAGGACAACCGCTGTTCCGGGTGTCTGGCCGAAGAGGGGCCGAAGCAGAAGCATTGCCTGGTCTGCAGTATCAAGACGTGCGCCTTGAGGAATGAGGGAGCCACCTTCTGCTTCGACTGCGCCAAGTATCCCTGCCGCAGACTCCGACAGCTGGACCTGCGCTATCGGACCAAGTACGGCATGAGCATGATCGAGAACCTGGACCGCATCCGCGAGCTGGGGCTGGACCGGTTCATGGTCGTCGAGAACACCCGCTGGGTCTGCCCTGCTTGCGGCGGCCCCATCTGCGTCCATGATCGGCGCTGCTACGCGTGCGGCGTCCAGTACGAGCGGACGGTGTCTTGACAGGAACTCAGTCCTATCCACAATATCAGTAGATACTGATTGTACGGATAGGAGGTACCATGGCAGACAAAGAGCAGAAACAGGGTTGCTGTACACCATCGACAGCCGAATGCTGCAAGGTGGAATCCGTCGTCACGATCGACGAGCGCGGGCAGATGATTCTTCCCAAGGACCTGCGGGAAAAGGCCGGCCTCGTGGCGGGCGACAAGCTGGTGATCGCAACCTCCATGAACAACGGAAAGCTGGGCTTCCTGATGATGTTCAGGGCGGATGATTTTGGTGACATGGTCAAGGGTGTCGTAGGGCCTGTGATGCGAGCCGTCTGGATGGACAACAAGGAAGAGAAATGAGTGATCTGCCTGCCGAGAGGAAGATCAAGGAGATCGTCAAGGACAAGTACGGGAAGATAGCGACGGGCTCGGGATGTGGATGTGGCTCAGGATGCCGCCCCATGCCCGACGAAGCCGCCGGCGACATCAGCAAGGGCCTGGGGTACTCTGACGCGGACCTCGCAGCCGTTCCCGAGGGTGCAAACCTGGGTCTCGGCTGTGGCAATCCTCTCGCCTTCTCGGCCCTCAAAGAAGGGGATGTTGTCCTTGATCTGGGATCCGGCGCCGGGTTCGACAGCTTCCTTGCCGCACGAAAAGTCGGCAAGACCGGCAAGGTCATCGGCGTGGACATGACGCCGGAGATGATTGCCAAGGCGACAGTCAACGCGAAGGCCGGCAGATACGACAATGTGGAGTTCCTGCTGGGGGACATCGAGGCACTGCCCTTGCCCGACGACTCGGTCGACGTGGCCATCTCGAACTGCGTCATCAACCTCGTGCCGGACAAGGAGAAGGTGTTCAGGGAACTCTATAGGGTCCTGCGACCCGGCGGCCGGTTTATGGTCTCCGACCTGGTGCTCCTGAAGGAATTGCCGGAGCGGGCGCGGATGTCGGTAGAGGCCTATGTCGGGTGTGTTGCGGGAGCTATCCTCAAGGACGCGTACCTTGCGACCATCCGTGGCGCCGGATTCGAGGACGTACGTATCGTCGATGAGGCCCACGCCGCCGTGCAGGTGGAGGACCAGCAGGGGCATCGGCTGACAGAACAGGATGACCCCCGTATCGAGGATCTGATGCATTCGATCGCAAGCATCAAGGTCCATGGCGTCAAGAGAATGACAGGTTGAGTTGTAGTCCGGTCACCCACGCTTGTCATCGTTCCAGCCACTTCTTGAGTATCAAGGGCTAGGTTTCGGGAACTCGGAGGACGGTCATGCGTCCTATGAATGACGACGGAAATCAGTTCGTCGAACATGAGAGCAGGGAGACCTGCCAATGCACTACAGGAGGTATGCCATGAAGAAGAGATTTGCGTTTGTTGCACTGCAGTCCATCGCCATCGTGGCCATTGCGGCTGTCATCGCCTTTTCGCCCGCCCTTGCGGCAAGGCAGTCCGTCAAGGCTGAAACAACGCTGACCGTTCCGACACCGACCGTCAGTGTGCTTGGCACGGGCAAGATCACAGTCAAGCCGACCATCGCGCGCATCAACTTCGGCGTCTTCACCCACAACGACACGGCAACTGGCGCCCAGACCGCGAACGACGTCATCGTGGCCAAGATCACTGCTGCCCTCAAGGCCGCAGGCATCAGCGAAGACGACATCCAGACCACCGGATATAGCCTTCAGCCCCGATGGGTATGGGACAAGACCAATGAGAAGAACATCCAGAACGGCTACGACATGTACCACAACATGATGGTCACGGTTCATGCGATCAAGGATGCCGGCAAGATCGTCAGCCTGATCGCCGACAACGGTGCCAACACGGTCGACGGCATCTCCTTCGACGTCGACGATGCGACACTTGAGCAGACCAAGCTCGCCGCCCTCAACCTCGCCATGGCCAGCGCCCGCAAGAGAGCCGATGTCGTCGCCAAGGCAGCCGGCAAGACCATCCTGTCGGTCCAGACGGTCAACGTGAATGAGAACTCCTATACACCGTACCCGATGTACAAGGCGGCCGACATGGCAATCTCAGGATCCGGCGCAGCCCCAGTCGAAGCAGGAACTCTCGACGTTCTGATCAGCGTCAGCGTCACCTACGTGTTCTAGAATCAACAAGATTTTGTCCCAACGAACCCCCGCCTCGTGCGGGGGTTTTGCATTGCGCAGGAAGGATGGATGCGACCCGCCGGGGCGCAAAACTTCACCGACAACGGGAACTCTGACGCAACTGCAACGTCCTAGCAGTGAACATGAACCACGACTTGCCGAACGAAGGCAGGCACACATCCTACTTGTGTAGTACAGGAGGTATACCATGAAGAAGAGATTTGCATTTGTTGCACTGCAGTCCATTGCCATCGTGGCCATTGCGGCCGTCATCGCCTTTTCGCCGGCTCTTGGTGCCAGACAGCTCGTCAAGGCTGACACGACGACCACCGTTCCAACACCATCAGTCAGCGTGACCGGCACCGGCAAGATCACGGTCAAGCCAACCATTGCGCGCATCAACTTCGGCGTCTTCACCAGCAAGGAGACATCCAGCGCTGCGCAGACTGAGAACGACGCCATCATGAGCAAGATCACCACTGCCCTCAAGACCGCCGGCATCAAGGATGAGGATATCCAGACCACTGGATACAGCCTTCAGCCCAGGTACGAGTGGAACAAGGAAACCGAGAAGTCTGTCCTTGTCGGCTACGACATGAACCACACCATGATGGTCATCGTCCACACCATCAAGGACGCCGGCAAGATCGTCAGCCTGATCGCCGACAATGGCGCCAACGTGGTCAACGGTATCTCCTTCGATGTTGACGATGCAACGCTCGAACAGACCAGGCTCGCCGCCCTCGACCTCGCCATGACCAGCGCCCGCAAGAGAGCGGACGTCGTCGCCAAGGCAGCCGGCAAGACCATCCTGTCCGTCCAGACGGTCAACGTGAACGAGAATACCTATTCTCCGAACGCGATCTACAGGAGCGACATGGCGATGGCCAAGGAAAGCGCGCCAGCTCCGGTCGAAGCAGGGACGATGGACATCCTGATCAGCGTCAGCGTCATTTATCTGTTCTAGAATCCCCAGCAGACCGTCCTGAAGAAAACCCCCGCCTCGTGCGGGGGTTTTTGCTATGAACCCGTCCGCCGGACATGCACATAACCCCTGACAAGACACAGCGATGCATTCTGCGGTTCAGGGTTTCTTATCTTGCACAGAACCCTTGACGACATAGACTATGCAGTAGAAGGAGCGACCAGGAGGCAGAAGATGGCGACATGGCTGTTTCGGGGCAACCCGAAGGACTTCGACCTCAACGCGTACTTGCAGGTGCACCGCGACATCCGGTGGTACATCCACCAGCAACTGCTGATCCCCGAGATGCACCTGGGCGATCCCGTCTACATCTGGCGATCGGATGGCGGTTCCCCCGGAACGGGAGGGATCGTGGCCCATGGGATCTTGTCCGGCCCGGCCGTCGTGCGCCCCGACAGCAACTTCGTCACCTGGCTGCGCAAGAAGCCCGACGTCTCCGTCCCAACGGTCCTCATCAGGCTGGACGACGTCCGCCTGACGCCCCGCTCCGGTTGCCTGCTCAGGTCAGAGATCCTGCAGGACGCCATCCTGCGGAACTTGCACGCCATCGGCATGCCCAGCGTGACCAACTACAAGCTGTCAGCGGTCGAAGACGCGCGCCTGGCCCAGGTATGGGAGGCGCGGAGGTTGCGCGACCTGTAGCGACGCCCGGCTGGTCAGTCGCTTGACCATGCTGACAGGAATCCGACTCCTCTCTTGATGAACGAGGACGATGGCGTACAGTAGTCTCAGGCACGAACATGGGAGGTACGACATGGCGACTTGGCTGTTTCAGGGAAGTCCCAAGGACTTTCCCACCTTCGATGACTATCTTCGCAACTATGCCGAGATCTCGTGGCATGTGCGGCAGAAGCGCGCCGCGGAAGAGATGTACCCGGACGATGAGGTGTACATCTGGCGTCTGGACGGCAACCGGCCGGGAACGGGCGGCATCGTCGCGCACGGAATCCTGATGACGGAGGCTCGCGTCATCCCGGACGAGGGCAAGAAATGGTGGGTGAGTCATCAGCCGGGACCAACGGTCCCTTCGGTCGACATCACCCTCGACAATGTTCGTCTGACCCCTGAGGAAGGATGCCTGACACGAGCGGCCCTGTTGCAGGATGCGGTACTGTGGAACATGCACGTCATCCAGTCACCGCACCTCACCAACTACAAGCTGACCCCTGAAGAAGAGGAGCGGATCGCCACGCTCTGGCGCGCCGCGAAGCGGTAGGAATCCCCGCGGTCAAAGCAAGGAACCCCTCCGGCATTGCTGCCGGCCAGGACAGTCTGGACTTCTAGTGAGGTTTCGGGGTGTTGAAGTCTGTGTCGATGACGGAGACCCTGCCCGTCCACCTGTTGACGGTGTATTCACGTCCATCCACGTTCGGGACCCGCTCATACCCAGGGCGGTTGGCCAGGGCGATCGACACGAGTCCGACGAGCGTTCCGATTGCCAGCATCAAAGGTTTTCCTATGTTCATCATGAGATCATCCTCCAGCGTATTGCCTGTGCAGGACCATGTGGTCCTCACCTATCAAGACGTACTGCGTGCTCACTTGGTTCCCGGCCAGGCCCCGTGGACAACGTCCATGAATCACACCCCGTCACCTGGCATACGTCCCCGGAGTGTTCTGGTTACATCCTCATCTCTATACGACCTATACTGTGATAGGCGGTCTATTGTATGGGGATGCCCGTCACCTAAGATGACAGCATGACGTCTCGATGAGGAGGAACCATGAGCCAGCAACCATCCACACTTGGCGGTACGACGACGCCGCGGCCAACCGAGGTCCGGCTGAGACCACCTATGGGGCACCTGCAAGGCAGGCCTGCACTGTTCGACCCGACCCAGATCGCCGGCGCCGCTGCCTATGCCATCCTGCTGTACCTCGGCATCCTCTATGGACTCACTCTGGTGCCTGGGACCTCCGGCATGGCTCCTCGCGTCCAGAGCACTATCGCACTTATCGGCAGTCTGTTGCTGACGGGCATCGTGTTTGGCGTGATGGCCGTCCTGCGTGACCGTCTGGCGCGCCGTCCGCCCGGGGCAGCTCCCGAACAAATCATCAGGCTGGATGACGCCCTGCGGTGGCTGGTTCCTGCCGACCTCATGCTGTCCTATACGGGTCCCATGACTATGCTTCGCCTCAACCTGCTGGACCTGCTGACCACTGCAGACAGCGCACAGCAGAGGGTACCCGCAGCCGCGTATGCGGCATGGCCCACCCCGCTCGACCACCTGGCGGCAGCCACGTTCACTGCATACTATGGCATCCCGAGTCCCGACGTCGAGCCGTTCGTGTCCCAGAATGTCATGGAACTGGGACGGTACCTCGCGGAGCGCCACCAGGCCTGACTGTACAGATTCTTCAGAGCATCGGGCCACGTGACGAGGAATCCACAATGTGGTAGAATAAGAAAGCATAATCGTTACGGCGCCACAACGGACCGACGTGGCAAGGGGGATGACATCTATGGAACTCAACAAGGAACGAGGACCGATCTACTCGAGATATGACCGTGACCGGTCTGTCAACTACAGTGCGGTCGTCGACTATGCCGCACCACCGCTGACCAGGGAAGAGATTGAGTTCATGATGGCCCACAAGATCACGCCGACCGAGGCCGAACCGGGCGACATGCGCACCGGCGCCAACAGGTATCAGCAAGCTGAAACGCCGCTTCCTGCTTTTCTGCAATTGCTGACGAACTCCATGGCACAGCGGACTCCAAGCCAGACCGCGAGTCTCCTGAACCGGAATGCGCGCAAAAATCAGGTGCAGAGCAAGGCGGCCCTGATTGGCATCATCATCTGGGTTCTCTTCATCATCATCTCAATGCTGATGACCTTCTTCGGGAAGTAGAAGCGGTCCCTGGGGCTCTCCCATGCTGCTCTCCTGGCTGCTCTCCGATACTTGGTTGATGTCCGTGCCCGCACGCGTTGCGGACGTCCTGCTGATGGCGGTCACGCTCTGGCTCGCGTCACGGTGGTGCTGCAGCAAACAGCAGGCCTTTGGCAAAGCTCTGCTTGTCTCCGGCCTCAACGGGGTTCTCGGCATCGGACTGTATGCGCTGTTCGTATGGGTGCGCGATACGGGCGCACTGCCCTGGCGTGGTCCTCTGTGGCTCGTCGAGATGTTCCTCATCGCTCAGACCGCGCTGTTCGCCGTCCTCATTCTCGTCGCCTACCGACGTGATCGGTGGCGTTCCCTCAACGTAGCTCTCGTCGCTCTCACCCTGACGGGCTTCATCGAGACAGGCCTCATCCTGCTTCTGTCTGTCCTGGCACCTCACACCTCGGGCTTGCAGCGCTGACAGTATTCGTTTGCCGACTTCCGGGACGAAGAGGGCCCGTGAAACCGGCGCCCAGACGGTCCTGCTGAACAACGACATGGGAGGTATGGGATGAACACGGAAACGCTCGCCAATTCAGCCACGGAACGCGACAAGCCCAACATGGCCATCAAGACGAGGTGGACAGTCCCCCTGGCCGGCTTTCTGCTTGGCCTCATGGGTGGGCTTTCTTACACATGGGGCATCTACGTAGATCCGTTGGCTGACCGCTTTGACTGGACCAGCGCTGCGGCGATGCTCCCGTTCACGGTATTCATGGTCGTCTTCGCTATCGCCATGGTCCCCGCCGGCAGACTCCAGGACAGACTGGGGCCTCGACGGATCGCCAGTGCCGGAGCCCTGCTCTTCTTCGCCGCGTATGGTCTCGCGGCACTCGTTGGGCGCTTCCCCTTTGTCTGGTGGCTGACCATGAGCTACGGGGTCCTGGGTGGGATTGCCTGCGGGTTGACCTACGCCTGCGTTGCTCCTCCTGTACGCAAGTGGTTTCCCGATCGGCCTGCCTTCGCGGTTTCCACAAGTGTCATGGGGTTTGGTTTGGCCGCCCTAGTGTTCGCTCCGTTCAAGGCAGCCGTACTCATCCCCCGTTTCGGCATCGAAGGCACACTCCTGATGAACGCTCTCATGACCAGCATTGTCTCACTCGTTGCTGCAAGCATGCTGCGGAATCCTCCAGTTGGGTATGCAGTTCCGGTCACCAAGTCCACCATAGCTTTCCAAGCTCCTCGTGACCTTGCTCCGCGTGACATGACGCGCAGTCCCATCTTCTGGCTGCTGTGGACCGCGCTTGCCCTGGTCGTGGCTGGTGGACTGACGAGCGTGGGGCTCATCCCTTCGTATGGCAAGCAGATCTTACAATTGACACCTGCCAGTGCCGCCATCGCAACATCCGTGTTCGCCGGGTTCAACGGGTTCGGAAGGCCTCTCGCTGGCTATCTCGGCGATCGGTTTGGCAGTGTTCGAGTCATGATCGTGACATGCGTCATACAGGCGATCACCTTCCTCCTGTTCACAACACTAGCCGTCGACCGTGGAACACTGTACATGACCTCAGCCCTCCTCGGCTGGGGCTTCGCTGCTACGCTGGCGCTGTTCCCGACCATGACATCCAACTCCTTTGGCACTCGACATCTCGGTGTGAACTATGGACTTGTGTTCACCGCGTTTGGCGTCGGGGCACTGGCCCCCACTGTCGGCGCTACGGTCTTCGACGTGACGGGCAGCTACATGCCGGTGTTTGCGTCTGCCGGAGTCCTGGCAGGCCTGGCGCTAGTTCTATTCGTCGTGCTCAACAGGAGATTTCATCTGAGATGACCCTGCAACCCCGCCCGCAGCAGAACCTCGTGGACATCTTTGGGCGGCTCAGGACTATGGTCAAGGAGTACCAGGGGCCGTTGCGTCCGCCCGACATCGGGATAAACTGGACTCAGCATATTCGCCGTTCTCCGGAACCGGCGAGCGAAAAGGGGAGTGAATGATGGCCAGTGCCTTTCAACTTATGTGGTCCGGATACGTGTTTCTGTTCGATTTGCGCGTCTGGGGATTCGACGTCCTGCCTGACGTTCTTGGATATCTGCTGATAGCCGCCGGCCTGAGGCGTGTCAGCCACCTGAACGACCGCTTCGCCAAGGCGGCCCGCCTGGCGCCCATCGCCGCACTGGTCTCGCTTGCGGACTTCTATGAGCCTGTAAGAAGCGGCTCCAGCGCCCTGATGCTGACCGGTCCTTCGTTCAGGACACCTGTCGGCGCAGTGCTCACAGTCGCCGGCATTGGTGTTATCGCCCTCAACTTGCTGATGACCTGGCACCTGGTTGGAGGTCTCCTCCAGCTTGCTCTAGACCGGGGAGACGAGGAAATCGCAGACCGATCCGCGACCCTGTGGTCCGAGTACAAGGGTGTCCATATCCTGCTGATGGTCGTCTGGCCGCTGGCAGCACTGGCTCCCGCAGTGGGATGGCTCGCCCCGCTTGCCCAGCTCTCGGTGGGGATCGTCGCTTACCTCAGTATGATGGTTTTCCTGCGGCAGGCGCGACACGCTTTCGGCGAGTCGACAGGGAAAGCTGGCTGACGCTCGTGCTCTAGGGTATCCGCCGCGGCCGGAACGCCCGATTGGCCCAGGAGAGCGCCTCACGGTCGCTGACCTCGTGAAAGTCTTGGTAGAACTGACCTACGGCCATGAGCCATTCGGCGGCGTGGACTGCGACGACGCGGTATCCACGCTCAGTCAGCTGACGCATCACTTCGCAGTCAACGACGGGCGTACCGACCGTCGGCAAGCCGCCCATACCGGTCACGACATCCAGGGCCGCGATCATCGTCGCTCCCGTGGCAATGCCGTCGTCCACGACCAGCACACGCGCACCCCGCTCCCATGTCTGAGGGATGTAGCGCTCGAACAGCTCTGCGTAGAGGACAAGGCGCTCCTTCTCGAATCCAATCTCGGCCTCGAGGTGCTCGCGCTTTTCGTGGGCTGATTCCGGCGAGAGGACTGTGGCGAATTCGCCGTTCCCGGCGTACCCGAGAGCCCCCACGGCAAGTTCGCGGTTCGCGTCGGCACGGATCTTGCGGATGAGCAGGACGCCAAACGGCAAGCCGAGCTCCTGAGCAACAACTGACCCAACGACGACACCGCCGCGTGGAATCCCACAGCAAAGGTCGAAGGTCAACCCTTGGTCCCGAATCTCACTTGCCAGCTTGGCTCCCGCTTCTTCTCGCGACAGGAAGACCATCGTGTTCCTCCCACTGGGTCATGCAGGGCGGTATCGGAATCTCCGCTGACATCAGCATGACAGAACGAGGAATTTGGTCAACATCCCTGGCCAGACGACAGCCGAACCCTCAGGAGAACTGTGTCCGAGAGCTTCAGACCTCGAGATACCAGACGATAGCGATCTCGTCCTCGCTGCCCGGCGTGGCCTGCAGGTAGAGACGGTCGAATCCGCCGATGACGAAGCCATAGTCACGGTAGAACATGCATGCCGTCACGTGGACGTCCTGTGTTTCTGCGCGCAGCCAGTGCAGTCCCCGGGCAAGAGCCCACGCCTTGACAGTATTCATGAGCGACGTCGCGATGCCGTGATGGCGATGGCCATGCTCGACGCGCAGCCCCCAGACACGTGCCATGTTGTTGTGGTCTTGCTGGACACACACCTGACCTGCCAGCTTTTCTCCGACAAACGCGAGATAGACGGCTGCGTCATCTCTGCCGAGATAGGCACAGTCGGGACGGCTGGTCTCTGCCTTCTCATAGGGACGCTGGACGGAATCGACGTCGAAGTCATAGATGTCACCGCACATGGAAACCTTGACACGCGCCTTCACAGCGAAATTGCTGCGGAGCCCGTCCACGTAGCCGGCCATGTCCGGTGTCGCCCGTACGATCCGTATGTCGAGACCGGCCATGTTATCCACGCCCACATCATACACGAACGTCAAACTGAAGCGGGAAGCCGGCATTCACAACCAGACCCTGTTCCCTGGGAACACGCACTAGAGGCCCTCCTTTGGGGTTCGTCCCCGCTTTTGCGGGAAGGACGTACAAATCTCCTGGTCTGTCGTTCGCGTACGCACGGTTTCTCTATTCCGTCATTCCCGCGTATGCGGGAATCCATGTGTTCCATTGAAGGTGCTGCAACGGTGTAACAGTCTCGACGGAAATGGAACCGTCCCGAGAGTGTTACACTTGCCCGACGCATGGTTGCCCGTTGTCCTCAACTTCGCCTGAGGTATACTACAGGCAGGAACCTGGACCGTTATTGTGAGGCGAGTGGTTGAGACAGCAGTTGTTCCGGTCGATCATGATATTCGCGCTTGTCATTCTGTCTGTATGGTGGTCAGGATGCCGTGCGCCGACAGTGGTCACGCAGGAGGCACCTATGGGAATCACCGTCACGAGTACTGCGTTTTCGCCAGGCCAGCCCATCCCCGTCAAGTTCACGGGGCAGGGCAATGACATTTCGCCGGACCTTGCGTGGAGCGGAGCTCCGGCAAGTGCCAAGAGCTATGTCCTGATCTGTGATGACCCGGACGCCCCCGGCGGAACGTGGGTCCACTGGACCTTGTGGAATATCCCGCCGACAGCAACGGGCCTGCCAGAGGGGATTCCCTCAGACGCAGTATTGCCAGATGGATCCATTCAGGGAGTCACCAGCTTTGGACGCCGTGGCTACGGCGGGCCAATGCCCCCGAAGGGAAACGCCCATCACTACTACTTCCGGGTATATGCCCTCGACACGATGCTGTCCCTCCCGGCGTCTGCCTCGCGGGCACAGCTGGATGAAGCGATGCGAGGGCACCTCCTTTCCCAAGGGCAGTTGATGGGAACGTATCAGCGAAAGTAGCTGAGCTTCTCGAGGCTGACAGGCATCCTGCAGTGAGGTCGCCCCACGCAGGCACCTACTGCGGGGTCGACGTTCCCCCGGAGACGGTCGCGCTGTTGACGGTGATGGTGACGGTCTTCGTGAGCTCTTCCCACTGGACCTCTGCGCCAAGGTGCTCACTGACGAAGCGCACCGGCAGCATGGTCCTGCCGTTCATGATGGCCGCTGGAACGTCCAGGACAACCGCCTCGCCATTCACGACAGCAGTTCGATTGCCGATCTGAAGCAGCAGGATCGTTCCGTTGAAGCCCACTTCGACACTACGCGTCTCGGGGACCCAGGTGATTGCGCCGCCCAGACCCTCGATGATGGGTCGCAATGGCACCAGCGTTCGACCTCCCACGATGACGGGAGGGGTGTCCAGGGTCACGATCTGACCGTCCAGATGGGCGACCTTGCTACCGACGGAAAGCGTGATGATATGCTGGTTCGGGTCGACAGACTTCTCGAACGTCGCCAGGACGGACTTGTTGCCATCCATTGTGAGCGCGAGCGGATTGGCTGTGCCAGTGACACTGCCACTCCACCCCGTGAACTCCCATCCGGGAGCCGGCCTTGCGGTGAAGGTCACCGTACTCCCTGCAGGATACGATCCCCTCAGCGGCTCTACGCTCAGCAAGCCGTTGCCCATGACCGCAGAAAGCAGCGTGTATGACGCGGGGGTGATCCCACCGATGACGTACTGTGACAGACTCTGTTCATTGCCGTTGAACCAGTCCAGGTCGACGCTGTGCCCTCCGATGCCCGGAACGGTTCCATTGTCGGCATACTGCCAGAACGCCCAGCTGTCCCAGCCCCCGGTGTTTGGCTGGGCTGATGGTGTATACGCCGCGATCCACAGGCGATAGCGTCCATCGATGGTGGGGTCGGCCTTGTGGAGGTCCGCGGCGACCGACGTGCTGCAGTAGATGAGAGGGTTGGCCCCGGTTGCTCCACGTACGATGCCAGACCATTCGTCGATCCAGCGCACCATGGCCGCGCCCTTGATGTTGTACCGTGGCTCGATGTCCAGAACTGGCACCAGGAACCCTGGCCCGATGAACTGTCCGGCCGTCTTCAGGAAGTAGGCCGCCTCAGCGACAGCTGTGTTCTCAGCGGGCCAGCAGATGTGGTAAACTCCTGTCAGCAGTCCCGCGGAACGCGCACCAGGTACCAGCACGCTCATGAAGGCGTCCGTGATGTTCACTCCTTCGGTCGCCTTGACAAAAGCAAACTGGTAGCCGGCGAAACGCACCGCGGCCCAGTTGATCGGGTCGCCGGCATGGTCGCCCCCACTCTGCCACCGTGACACGTCGATGCCCTGGATCATGCCTACGCGCATCTGCGCAGGGATATTCATACTGCCCGTGGAACAAGCGACGCGGACGAGACTCTTGTAGGTCCCCGCCGGCATACCGGTCCGCTGCACCCCGATGTTGATGCGCTGGCTTCCGCTGACAGGAACGCTCCCTGACGTGGGCGCAACACCGACCAGCCATGAGGCGCCAGGGATGATGTCAAACGTCACCGGCGTGCTCCCAGTATTCTGGAGCGTCAGGACGAGCGACGTCTGCTCGCCGCCGAAATCGAGCTCCGGAGGAAGAAAGAAGATGCCTGTCGGCATCGGGGCCACCTGTGGAACCGCCTGGACACCCTCGCAGAGATCGCTTGCGCCGTTCGCGTTGACGGCGCTGACGGCGTACCAGTAGGGCCTGCCGCCGATGAGCATGGGGCCGTCCGTCCAGGTCCGCGTGTCGAAGCCCTGATCACCGACATTCAGTATGGCAACGAGCGTCGACGGATCCGCGTGACGGTCGCGGTAGATGCGCCAGGCAGTAATCGGGGCGGTTCCGGGTTCCTCGGGAAGACTCCATGAAAGCGCAACGGACTCGATCCCGGCTGTCGCCACAAGGACCGTCGGCGCACTGGGAATCGGACTGGGGACAGCCACTTTGAGATACTTGTCGACCGACCAGCCCATCACGCCGCTTTTCCACTGGACGCGCCACCAGGTGAAGGTGCCACTGACAACCGGACCCTCCTGGGCGACCCCGCGAGCCCCGTCCATCTCGACGCCGACGACAGCTCCAGCACTGTCAGCCGACGATCGCACGTTGAGGCCGTCTCCCCCTGTGCCCGTGACTTCGACAGTAGAACCGACAGTCAGTGTCTCGGCAAGCGCAGAAAAAGGCGCGGACATGAGAGAGGTCAGCAGCACCAGACACAGCATGATGGCAGCCGGCCCCCTGAGCGTCACCCTCTTCTCACTAACGTGCCTGCCTTCTGGATGCCTCATGTCGACGGTTGTGCCTCCCGTACGGTGGAGTTCCCGGATGCAGTCTGCCGGCCTGTCGTCGCCACCTGTACCCATATTGTAGCAGCGTTCAGGCATCCATTCCGCACAGGTCTTCACAGAACCTGCGAACACCTGCTGTTGTCGAAAACAACGCTCAGGGGCGCTTGCCTCCCGCGCGGATCATCTCCTGCACCCGGTCCGTAACCTGCGGCACCGTCAGACCGGTCGTATCCAGGCAGGGGGCGTCAAGTGCCTGGTACAGAGGGAGACGCAGGACGGCTTCGTCAAGAGCAGACGGGGGGCATGCATCAGCGATGAGACGAGCACGCAGCTCCTCGGGGGTGCAGACCAGCGAGACGCGTGTCAACCTGCATTCCAGGTCCTGCAACCCCGAAAGGATTGTGCGGACGATGAGTTCGTTGTGCAGGACCCAGTCGAAGATCACGGTCTCGTATGCAGAACAGGCCAGATAGTTGCGCAGCACGACGATGATGTTGCGCTCCACCATCGCCTGGGTCTCGTTCGTCACCTGCCACGGATGCATCGTCCAGCACCAGTCGCCGTCGAGCCATACCGCCTTGTCGAGACGGCTCAGCAACTCCCTGCATACCGCGCTCTTGCCAACTCCTATCGGCCCACCAATGACGACAAGGTTCTTCATGTGACTCCTCTCGCTTTGCCAATCGGCGCTCCGGCGCCCACTCCTATTATCCTATGCGGTCACCGTCGCACTGCAACCTCTAGCCGCCGTCTTGCACGACACGGTCCACGGCCCTACAATGCATGTGCTGCAGTACCTGCAACAGCGGGCGCGCAACGCAGGACAGGAGGCCAGTGATGAAGTTGATCATGTTCGACATGGATGGTACCCTCTTTCGGACAGAGACGTCCTTCTTCCCCTCTGTCCGGGAGTTCGCGCGCCGTCATGCCTTCCCGGCGCCTGATGAGGAGTTTCTCCGGAGCTTCATCGGCCAGAGCGGAAGTGAATGGCGAGCATGGCTGGAACAGCTTCGGCTGGGCAGCTCGGCTGAGGAGCTCGCCTCCGAGTTCGACCTCCTGGAGCAGGAATACGTAAAGAGCCAAGGTGAGCTCTATGCCGGAACCACAGACGTCCTCAGGGCTCTGGCATTGGATGGATGGAAGCTCGGTGTCTGCAGCAATGCTCCGGCGTGGTATCCTGAGGCAATCCTCACGCGGGCAGGTGTTCGCGATCTGTTCACGGTGGTGCGCGTACCCAGCCGCCCCGACCAGACGAAGGCAATAATGCTCTGCGAGGTGTGGAATGAGCTTCATCCGGAGCAGTGCGCGATGGTGGGGGACCGAGCTGACGACATGCGGGCCGCGTACGCGGGAGGCTACTTTGCAATAGGCGCTGTCTACGGTTGGGCTCCAGAGGAACTGGAGCTCGCAGACGTTCGCATCCACGACATTGCCGAGATACCGACGGCGCTGGCCCACCACTGGTCTCAAGAGGGTGAGACCGAGAGCGCAAGCGTTCCGGCGACGGCTGCACCTGCTCCTGTTGCTGTTCCTCCAGCCCCCACTCCACCGCCATCCGTTGCCGAGACACCAGCTGCTACACCCCAGGTTCTGGAACCACTGGCTGCCGAGCCGATGGTATCCGTTCTCCTGCCTGAAGAGACTCCCTCCAAGATGATTGAAACCCCTCCTGAGACCGCTCCCGAACCCATAGCGGAGACACCTGTCGTCGTGGCCCCTGTTGAGCCGGTGGTCACGCCACCTGCCCCTACAACGCCGCTCCGCGCGACCCCAGAGGCTGTCACCCCCCGTGTCGCTGAGCCGCAACCGGCGGCTGCAAACAGAAGGTCCTGGAACCCCTTCCGCAGGCACGAGGACAAGCCACGGTAGAGTTGGACCACCACTTGCCAATACGATAGTAAGTTGTACGATGGTTGCACGATCAGGCCTTGCCTGGCCGCCCATGGAGGTTGCTCGAGTGCGAATTGCATAGTTCCGCCATACCGTAACATCAGTTGCGTCACATGCCCCGGCACTGTGGCGACGAACACGGAGGAACATATGCAGATCACATGTACCAACCTATCCTTCTCATATCCGAATCAGACCACGCCCCTGTTCGAGGGAGTCACCTTCGCCGTCTCTGATGCGTCACGCCTCGGCATCATCGGTCCGAACGGCAGCGGCAAGTCGACGTTGCTGGGTCTCCTGACAGGCAGTCTGCATCCCAGTATAGGTACCGTCGCGCGTTCACGCCCATCCCCTCGCATCGCTCTCGTCGAGATGGACCCGGGCGACAGCCGGCTCGTCATGACATGTGCCCTCGCGGTTCGCGACCCGCGCCTCGCCACGGTTTGGAGCATCATGCAGTTGGACTCCAGTGCCGACAGCACAGCAGAAGCGGCCGCCGAGTTTGCAGCGCAGGGCGGCTATACGGTTCTGGCCGACGTCAAGCGCACCCTGGCAGGCATCGGACTGCCGGAAGAGCTCTGGGACCATACAGTTGCGTCGCTATCCGTCGGAGAGCGCCTGTGGCTGCGCATCGCGGAAGCACTGCTCGCTCGAGCCGACCTCCTGATCCTTGACGAGCCCACCTCGCATCTCGACATCCAGAAGCGCGCAGAGCTGGCCGCAATGCTTCAGGACCTCGACCGGCCGTATGTGGTCGTGTCGCACGACCGGCACTTCCTGGACCTGGTCAGCACGCAAGTCCTGGAGCTGACGCGTGGACGCGCGCGTCTGTACGCCGGCGGCTATGCCACGTACGTGTCGACTGTCAAGGCTGAACAGGAGCACGACCGCGATATCTACGCTGTGCAGACACGCAAGGTGAAGCAGTTGAAGAAAGCCATCGGCATGGTCAAGGAGCGGGCTGGCAGTATCGAGGCGCTGGCGTACAAGTCGAGCTCGGGTTTCTTCAGCCACAAGGCCGCCAGGATGGAGAAACGTGCCAAGGCTATGCGCACGCAATTGGAACGGTCCCTTGCCGAGGCACGCGTGGCGAAACCCTTTATCGAGAAGGTGAGGAACTACGTCCTGGAGGGTTCGACCCGCGGTGGCATCTTGGTATCGCTCGTACGTGTCACCGCTTCAGTCGGCGACCGTACACTGTTCCACGACCTGTCACTGACTGTTCGCAGTGGCGAGCACTGGTGCCTGCTGGGACCGAACGGGGCGGGCAAGTCCACGTTGCTCCAGATAATGATCGGGCAGCGGCGACCGGATGCCGGAGACGTGATGCTGTCGCCATCGGTCAAGGTCGGCTTCGTCCCACAGCAAATTGCACTGGACCATGGCGAGGACATTCCCATCGACCTCGTACGGCAGACGAGCGGCATCGGCAGTGAGGACGCACGCATGCTCCTTGGAACACTCGGCATCGAAGGCAACCAGGTCTTCCAACCCATGCAGCAGCTGTCCATAGGCCAGCAGAAACGCGTGTTCATTGCCCGGCTGGTCGCCACCAGACCCGACCTCCTGGTCATCGACGAGCTCGAGGGCAACCTCGCCATCGACGCTGTGACACAGCTGGAACAGGCCCTGTCCGTCTTCCCCGGAGCTCTGGTCATGGTCACACACGACGTGGCACTTGCAGAAGCCGTCGGCCGACACTTCATCACGCTCGACGGAACAGGAAGATGGTCACCTGGGAACCTCTTTGCCGATCGGGCAACCACGTTCGGCAAGGGGCCGCAGTGCCCCTAATCGCGATCGCCACACAACCTTCGTTGACAGTGCCTCGTTCGACCCCATACTATGGTGTCTTGCAGGTCTGTGCACAGGGAAACAGACGGCCGGGAAAACCCGGTCGAACGCTCACTGTCGATGTCTCATAGCATGGGTCCAATAGCACTCGCCACACCCGTGCGGCGACATCCGACATATGAAAGAGCCGCCTGCTGACTGTCTGAGAGCGTCATCCTGTCGAGCGCCGGCACAAGGAGCTCACGTGACATTTGATTCATTCCATCTCGACCCCCGCCTCACCGCGGGTATTGTTTCATGCGGCTACACCACACCCACACCCATCCAGGAGCAGGGTATTCCCCTTGTCATGGAAGGACATGACGTCATGGGTCTTGCCCAGACCGGCACAGGCAAGACGGCCGCATACGCACTTCCTATCATGGAGCGCCTGCTGACGGGTCCGCATGGCTCGCTGCGCGCCCTCATCGTTGCCCCGACCAGGGAACTGGCCGAGCAGATCGCCGAGGACTTCCGCGATCTGGGCCACAAGGCTCGCCTCACCGTCCTCACCATCTACGGCGGCGTCGGCATCAATCCACAGATCGATGCACTCCGGCGCGGCGTCGACATTGTCGTCGCCTGCCCCGGCCGTTTGCTGGACCACATCACCCAGGGGACGGTCGACCTCACCAGGATCCAGGTTCTCGTCCTCGACGAAGCGGACATGATGCTGGACATGGGCTTCCTTCCCGACGTCCGCCGCATCATCAAGAACCTCCCCGCCCAGCGTCAGAATCTGTTGTTCAGCGCCACCATGCCGGAGGATATTCGTCATCTGGCCGATGCTATCCTCCATGACCCTGTGACCATCCAGATCGGCCACTCCGCTCCGATAGAAACGGTTTCACATGCTCTCTACCCGGTACCGCAACACCTCAAGACACCACTGCTCATCGAGCTGCTGAAGCACACCGACACGGAGTCAGTCCTGATCTTCACACGCACCAAGCACCGTGCCAAGAAACTTGGCGAGAAGCTGGCTAATGAAGGCTACCGTGCGACGTCGCTGCAGGGCAATCTGTCACAGCGCGCACGCCAGGCGGCACTTGGCGGCTTTCGTGACGGCAGCTACAAGGTACTGGTCGCTACCGATATCGCGGCCCGCGGTATCGACGTGACGCAGATCTCCCACGTCATCAACTATGACATCCCGGACACGACGGACGCGTACACCCATCGCATCGGGCGTACCGGCCGAGCTCTCCGTTCGGGAGATGCGTTCACGCTGGTCACAGAGGAAGACACGATCCTAGTCCGTGATATTGAGAAGGTTTTGGGAACGCCAATCGAACGGCGTACCCTCTCCGGCTTCGACTACAAGGCCCCGGCTCCAAGGCGCGAAACCGAGTTTGCCTGGGACCCCAGAACCAGTACGGGTTCCAGCCGTCCTCAGCGTTCGGCTGGCCGTGACGGTCAGTCCACGTTGGCCGCGAAACATCATGAAAACAGCGTGAATTCGCCAAAGAGCTCGAATCATCGCTCAGCAACGAGAAGACCGGCCAGTATCCGGACCTCTTGACAGCGTTTGCACAGAAGTGATATAATAGAGATGTGATAGCGCCAAACGTTATCACATGCCCTCCTTCGCAGGGGCCCCGTCTGGGGCCCCTCGCTTTTTCCCCGTGGCTTGTACCTGTTCCGGTACGCTATTCGCGAATCGTCTGCCCCAGCGTCGGCACGTCCACGAGGACAAAATCCGAGTGGTCGATCGCCCCCACCATGAACCCGGGCTCGTCCGCGATGCGCGCCTGGTCCCCTGACTCATAGTCGACCCCATTGACAGTCAGAGCGCCACGGGTCACGTAGAGGAATGCGCAACGGTCCGGGGTCATCCGGTACTCGATCATCCGGTAGCGCTCGAGGAAGCCGACGAAAACGGTCGCGTCCGCGTTCATCGGAATCGCCCCAGCCTTGTTCTGACCCGAGGCAACTGCGACCAGCTCGTTAGGAGGAGGAAGCGCTCCAAATGCAGCCTCAACATGGGAGGGCATCAGTCCCGGCACCCGCGGAAAGATCCCCACCTGATACAAATGGGCCTTTCCCGGGCACTCGTTCATCTCCTCGTGACGGACGCCGGTGCCGGAAGACAGGACCTGGACATCGCCTGGACGAAGGCGTACCGGAGGCTGAACCCCCTGCCGTTGTCGTATCTCCCCTGCCACGACGATGGTGACGACCTCAATCTCATCATGGAAGTGGAGTGGAAAAACACCTGCGGGGTTAAGCAGGTCGTCGTTGAAAAACCGGAGACCGCCCCAGCGGACGTTTCCGGGCTCAAAGTAGTCACCGTACGAGAACAGCAGGAAGTTCTCGGAACTCTGCGACACGGCGAGGTGTCGCTTCTGCGATGCTACGCGGCGGATCATCCGGTCTCACTGTCGAGCTGGTCCTCAGACAGAATCTCGCCAGAACCGATCATGTCGAGAAATGTCAGCCCTATAGTCGGATCGAACTGCGTCCCAAGGTGTCCTGCAATTTCCTTCCGGGCCTCTGCGACCGAGAGAGAACAGCGATATGGACGCTGCGATGTCATTGCATCGAATGTGTCGGCGAGAGCCATAATTCGAGAGCCGACCGGAATATGTTCTCCCGACAAGCCATCTGGATAGCCTGTTCCGTCCCATCGCTCATGGTGATTGCGGATGATGCCCGCAACATTGCGCAGCTGCGCAATGGGGCGCAGGATGCTCTCGCCGACCAGGGGATGCGTGTCCATGAGCACCACCTCTTCCGGCGTCAGACGGGACGGTTTGTCCAGCAGGCGGTCGGGGACCGCTACCTTGCCGATGTCATGGAGACGGGCGGCCAGCTGGATCTCGGCCGCATCAGCGGCATGGCCCAGGATCCTGCGAGCAACCTTACCAGCCATGAAGGCGACTCGGACGGAATGCCCGCACGTGTACCGGTCTCGAGCCTCCAGTGCATCGACCAGCGTGATCATGCCGTCCACAAAACGCTCCTGCAGCGCATCTTGCAGGGCCGCGACCTGTTGCTGAAGCCCACTGACTCGCGCCTCGTGACGGGCATCCTGAAGCTGCCGGTCTGTCACGTCGTGAGAGGTAACGGTAGTACCGGCATAGGTCCCTCCCGGCGTTTTCACCGGGACGCATCGGTGTTCATAGACCCTGCCTGTTGACGGGTTACCCTCGACAACCGAGAACTCCGTCGCTGTTCCTGTCCGGAGTGCTCCAAGCCCCTGTTCGACATCCTCGGTCACCGAGCCGGCGAAGAGCAGGGGAAAAGCAATGCTGGCATCCGGCCGCGGACCCCTGATGAGTCGCGCCTGAGCGTTGAGCGTAACCACATGGTCATGAGCATCGGCCACGACGACGCCGTCAGGAAGCTGTTCGAGAGCCAATCGTATCAGTTCACCATCATCTTGAGCCATATGCGCCTCCTAAGCGTCACGTACCACGCCCCTTCAACAGAGTCTAGCGCGTTATGGTGTCAAGTAAAACGATGCCATCTGAGACAGTGGGAATAGGCGTCACTGCTGAGGGGAAATGAAAAAGGCGAAAGGCTTACACCTCTCGCCATTGTAGGAAGTTGGTTGGAGAAAGAAAGTCGGAACCTTCTCATCTAACGCGTTCGTTATCTTAGCGGGTTCATCGCGACACACAAGGGCAGGTCTCGCACACAATCCTTCACAATCTGTGCAAGAAGCCGGAAGAAGCGCTGCAGATCAGGTTTCGATGCGGGCTCCCTTTCAGAATGCCACGTACCCCGTGATGTTCTTCGCTTTCTCCCTGCGGTTCAGCTTTGCGAATTGGAGCAGCATAGCATCGTGGGCTCTACCTGCAGCAACACTGTTGCAAAAGGGACGCGGTCGCATACCATGAAGTTGCAGGTCCGCTCAGCGCTTACGTGGAACGCCGATGGCGATGGTCACGGGCGACCGCAAGGGGAGCACGAAATGGAGCTACGTGGAACACTCAGGGACTTCTCTCTCGAGGCCATCCTTGGCCTGATTCGGAACGGTCACAAGACAGGTACACTGCGTCTCGTCATTACGACACCACTGGGAATGCCGCGCCGGGTCGACCTGTCCTTTCTGGGAGGGGAGATAGCATCGGTCCAGTGTGGCTCTCTCCATGGGCTTGAGGCCTTGTGTGAAGCGGCAATATGTGTGGAAGGCTCATTCGAGTTCAGCGTCGACAGCGCACTCTCCCTTCAGGACGAGAACGTCCCGATTCCCATGGATGTAGCGCTGGCGACCATCGATGAGGCACGAAATGCGATGAAATCCGTGAGCATGGCCCTTCCTGCCACGGGCGTAGTATTCAATCACGGTGTCCCTGCCGATGATACCGTCCACATTAGTGTCGAGGAGTTCCGCCTTCTGGCGGTCATGCGCGACGGCATGACCCTGAACGATCTCATCGCAGCGAACACTGCTCCTACCGTCACCTCGATGCGCATCGTCCGGCAGCTCGTGGAACGAGGGCTCCTCGTCCCCGGTCCCGCTGGGTGACACCGAACGTAAACAGCACCACAGGCTCGTTCTGGCCCTCTGTGTCGATGGGTTCCTCATAAGACAATGGGTACCCGAAATCCACAACACAGGAGGCACAGATGACCGTCCAGGACCAAGCAGGAACGATCCGCATCACGTACGTCAGCAAGAAGGGCGAGACCATCGCCTACGTCAACCCGCTTGCCACAGACGCCGTCGCATACGCGTGCGCCGGACAGCTTATGACTCTGCTCACCGAGCAGACGGCCGCCATCGTACGCAACAGGCGGTCTGCATTCGTGGAGTAAGGAGGTAACCCATGGCTGATTCTCAGACCACTGTCCTTCGCCTCGTGTTCGGCACCGACACGCCCGGCAAGACCTACGCAATGGAGTTCAACGACCCGAAGCCCGACCTCACAGATGCACTGATCCGTCCGGTGATGCAGCAGTTCATCGATGGCCAGCTGATCAGCGGGACGAACGGTATGCTCACGAGTATCGAAAGCGCCGGCATCATCACCCGCCAGGTGACAGACGTCATCTCGTAGCGGCCGCACGTCCATCAGGACATAACAAGAAGGGGCGCAGCCATGGCTGCGCCCCTTCTGCATTTCCAGCGTCAGACCTTGACGTTGACTCCTGCCCGCAGGGCCACGTCAGCCGCAACGATCCCCTTGGCCACAAGCTCCTTGACGCATTTCTCCATGGTCATCATCCCCATGGCACCGCTGGTCTGCATCGTGGAGACAATCTGGTAAGACTTGTTCTCACGGATGAGGTTCCGGACGGCCGGTGTCGCTATCAGCACTTCCGTGGCCATGACCAGCCCGTTGCCGTCTCTGCGCGTCAGGAGTTGCTGTGTCACGACGGCCGACAGGACATTCGCCAGCTGGACCCGGATCTGCCCTTGTTGACCGGCGGGAAAGACGTCGATGATGCGGTCGATGGATTGCGGAGCCGAATTGGTGTGCAGGGTCCCGAACACCAGGTGTCCGGTCTCGGCTGCCGTCAGAGCTGCCGCAATCGTCTCCAGGTCTCGCAGTTCGCCCACAAGGATGATATCGGGGTCCTCTCGCAACACGGCGCGCAGAGCATGTGCGAATGATTCCGTGTCCTCGCCCAGCTCACGCTGGACCACGATGCCCTTGCGGTGCTGAAACAGGAACTCAACGGGGTCCTCGATGGTGACTGTATGCACGTCGCGTTCCTGGTTGATCTTGTCGATCATCGCCGCAAGCGTCGTCGACTTGCCGTGGCCGGTCGGCCCCGTCACGAGCACGAAGCCCTTCTCCAGCTTGGTGAGGTCCTTCACGGCTTCCGGCAACCCGAGTGAATCGAGATCGGGAATCGTGAACGGGATGCGCCGCATGGTCACAGCCATCGAGCCCCTCTGCCGGAACACGTTCACACGGAACCGCGCCAGGCCTTTGACCGAGTAGGAGAAGTCGAAGTCCAGATGCTGCTTGAACACAGCCTTCTGGTCGTCGTTCATGATGGGATACACGAGCGCTTCGATGCCGCCTCCCGACATCATCTCAGTCCCAATCGGCAACAGATGCTTGTCGAGACGCAGCATGGGCGGCGTTCCTGCCTGTAGATGCAGGTCTGAGGCCCCGCGGTCGACAACGACCTTCAGGATATCGTCCAGGCCCCTGATTTCGATGGGTGCCCTGTTGAGTTCTTCCATCAGTACCTCCAAATCGGCCGGACAGTCAACGCTTGTGCCGTGCCTTTATGTAGTATAGCAGCACACTGATTTCTTCTACTCATGGAGCATGTATCGCTTCCTTGCCTATTGTCAACGCACTCTCCTCGGTCTCCACGTGCCGTGCGTGCGTTCACGACGGGGCACGATTGACAAACCGGCACAGGGGCGGTAGCATGAATTGATAGTCATGGAGCGCATGACCACCGTGCTCGTCCACTGGGAGGTCTGTCATGAACATCAACACACGCATCTGGGAAAACAGCATCGCAGATCTGCCAAAGGGGGACCAGCAGGCGGAGCAGTTCGAGCACTACGCCCGTGAATTCTTCATGCCTGACAGCATTGCCCCGTCTGTCTATCTGGCCAACGTGGCTGCGCTCATGGAACAGTCGGCCAAGGAAAGTGGCGTCCAGCCGACTCCATCTGCGGCACAAATGGCCTTGTCGATGCAGCATCCCACTGGCTTCCCAACATGGTTTCTCGCAGCCTACCCGGACGTGGCCCTCTGGTTCTCTTCGCAGGATGGCCCTGACCGCAAGGTTGTCGATGCCGAAGTGACCAGAAGATCGGCGGCATCCGGAGCTGCAGCCAGCCATCTCGTCGACGAGAATGGGTTTTTCGCGCACGCCGTCCTGCGGACTCTTGTCGACCTGTACCGCGAACGCACAGGCTCTGTGCTGGAATGCACTGCTTCTGATGCCGACCTTCAGGAAGAGGGGGTAGCCGGTTCGACAGACGAACAGGCTCTGACAGCCCAGCAAGCTGTCGACCTGATGGCTGCGAATATCACTCGCTATGAGCGTGAGCTGGCAACCAGCTACGGAGACAGGTTCGCGGGCATGCAACCACGTCTGACGGTGGCAGGGCTTCTTCAGCTTGGCTACTACGTCCTCGTGGATCACGTCATCCCGCTCGTGACCCTCATCCAGGCTGCCGACGCATCGGCGTCGGCAGATGATCCAGTCGTCGAATTCGTGGAGCGGCTCGAGATAGAGGTGTTCTGCGCCGAGGGCGGGGAAGACGAACGAAAGCGCATCGAAGGGGCATGTCACCTGCTGCGTTCGCGCATTCTCGACGTCGTCCTCCAGACTCGGACGGACTTCGAAGAAATGCCCTCGCTCACGCAGGCCACCCGCAATTTCATGGATCTGCCTCAGTTCGAGCCACTGCGACAGGCCATCGGTATCCGTCCAGCCGGCTAGCAGGCGACTCTGGCCGGAAGCGAAGTCCGGTTAGGGGATGTCCACGCGCAACGGTTCCGGCTCAATCAGTCCGTATGCCTCCGAGACGGGGACCACAAACATGATGCCAACGCCCTTCTGGGTCAAGTCCCCAACTGCACCCAGCACGATCTTCTTGGCGCGCTCCAGGGCTTCTGTGTTGCTGATGACCGAGAAGATCATCTTGCTGCTCGCCTGCACCGGTGAACCACCCAGCAGGCGGGCAATACTTGCCACGATGGGGATGTCGGCCGCAAGCATCTGACCCATGCCCCGGCTGTCGATGACCGTTGCGCCACCGACATCGATGGCAGTAAAGCCCTCCAGTACCTTGCGCACATGTGCATCACTGTTCAGCACAGCAACCAGCAGGAACATCGGCACCTCCGGAGAAAAGCGAATTCTCGCTAATAGTGTGGCGGAGGACTGTCGCCTGTCAACTGCCGCACTATGGCCAAGGCCCATGCACCCCTGTTCATCGCTCTTCGGCCGGGGCGAACCCTCTTGCCTTGGGGGCTACGGCTCCCCATCGGTGAGTGGCAGTGGCGTCTCTTCGGGCTGAGCGGGCGATACGCTGCGATGAGCTGCGGATGCGGTCGCAGTGTCCTGTGCCGTCACGTCGTCCCCGAGTCCGTGTCGTCTGCGCCCCTTGCCCTTCGCGGCCTCTGGATTGCGCCCGAGCAAGGACTCGGGGACAAAGCCCGCGTTCTTGAGGAAGAACCAGTTGGTTGCAGGCAGGTCGAGGGCCAGGTATGCCGAACGTGCGCCACGTTCCAGCGTCCCCTCCAGCAGCAGCGGATGCGACCCGATCTGGACGAAGCTTTCGAGGACGCCCTCACCGGGATATGACTCGGATGCGCCGAAATGCGCCGCGGCCGCGCGCAGGCCGTCATGGTCGGCGTAGTGCAGGCGGCAATCTGGTGAAACCGACGCCAGCAGGTGTGCCATGAGCGGCGAGACGTGGGCACCCTGCGGCACACCCGCGGTCACCGTGTGACGTGCGGCACGCGCCTGCTCGAGCAGCCAGCCCTGATGATGGGCGCGCTCCCCCACCATGATCCGCTGGCCGCCCACGACATTGTTGGGCAACCACTCCTTGATGTCGAGGAGAGCCCTGGGGTCGACGCGGCGCACCGCTCCCTCCTGCTCGATGATGCTGACAATATGCCTCAGGACCGAATCCTGCGCCCCACGGTCGTGCACGAAATCGAGGTCGCCCACCAGGATGAACTTGCCACGCGCACGGCTGAGCGCGACATTCAACAGGCGAGGCGCCGGGTCGACGTCCCAGTCCTCGAGATTGCCCCGTGTCAGTGTCGACATGGACCACTGTGGTTCTCCGTCAGTCAGTGAGAAGATGACGACGTCCACCTCGGACCCCTGGTAGCGGTGGACCGTCGAGATCGTCAGCCGTTCCCGGTCCAGGGCCAGTTCGCGCGCCATGGTCCCCAGCAGGCGTGCCTGGACGGCATAGGGCGTCACCACGCCGATGCTGATGTCCGGGCAGCGGGAGAGCATGCCGGCGGCGACCGTCATCACTGTGACCGCCTCCACCAGGTTGAGGCGGGAGTATCCTTTGACTTCCCGGTAGCACCGTGTCTGCAGCAACGAGGTGTCCACCGCAGCTAGGGCATGTCCCTCGAACGGGGCCAGCCGCGCAATCGAGCTGGTGCGGACGATGATGCGCTCGCCATCGTCCAGCCGGTCCTGGTAGAACAGCCGGCTCACGGCCGAACGGATGGATGGGTGCATGCGGTATTGCGTGCGCAGCATGGCCATGTCCGGCACGTCCTGACCAGCGCGCACGGCCTTCGTGATGCCCCGCACCTGGTAGATGTCCCGCTGGAGCCACTCACGCACGGCGGGCGTCGTGCCCGAGGCAATCGGGGGCAGCTGCATGAAGTCTCCCGCGAAGACGATCTTGCTCCGCGCCCTCGAGGCAGCCAAGACGTCATACGGTACCAGCGACATGCTCGCCTCGTCGATGATGACCACGTCGAACGAGCGTTCCATGAGTTCGTCCGACAAGGCCAGCTTCGTTAGCGTCGTGGCGACGACCTGCGTCTCCGAAACCAGTTTCTTCAGTTCCTTGTCGACACGGTGGCGCAGTTTGCCCATGTCGCCCCTCACCGTCTCGAATTCGGCGGTGTCGAACAGCTCCTCTCGCTTCGCATGCTCCAGCAGGTCACGACGCCGCGACTGAAGACCCACAAAGCGCTCAGCGTCGACGTTGCGCCTGGCGAGGATGTTGAGTGGGTTGATGTCGGACTCGACTAGGAGGTCGCGCCTGGTGATGATGCCGTACCGGATCACGGCACCGTAGGAAAGGTATGATGTCCCACGGCAGGCATTCACCACGGCAAGCGTCGCGACGTCGACTGCCGCGTTGCTGTGTGCCAGCAGCAGGACACTCTTGTGGCGCTCGATGAGTTCGCGCACGAGGTAGGCGGCAGTTCGCGTTTTTCCGGTGCCCGGAGGACCCCAGATAAAGCTGACGTCGCGCTCAGCGACCTTCTGCAGCGCGTCCCGCTGCGATGGGTCCAGCCACCGGTTGTCCGCGAAGGCCCCGTTCAGCTCTGGCAGACTATCCCCGGGAGCAGGAGAACTGAGCAGCGCAAGAGCCCGGCCACAATCGTCCTCGTCCTTCAACGCGTTCAGCCTGTCTTCCAGTTTCAACAGCAGGTCCCATGGCGTAGCAATCATGGTGGCCGCGCGCACCCGAGCCCCAAGGAACTCGCTCGAAGCAATCGACACCAGGTCCCGGTCCCCGCCCACGTAGACGCCTTGGACCACGCGGCCGTCCACCTCGAGCTGTACCATGGCTTCCTCGGGCAGGTTGACCTCATACGGGGTGCTGAAGAAGTAGAGGAAGTTCTCGTCGCCGCTGTCCGAAACCAGTGTGCCCTCGACGAGCGAATGACGATTCGTCCGCTCCGAGGCCTTCTCGGCGGTGACTTCGTCCTCGATTGCAGCGGCGAACGCCGCGATATGGACTGCCAGTTCTTCGTTCATGCGGGCTCCCTTCATCGCGGTGTTGTGCCACGCGAGCATTCATTATACCGCCGCTGGGTTTCCTGTATACTGAGCACAGTGAGACACGCGTTTCCTGGCATGCAGCGTTCCTTGTGGGAGGTAGCCTGATGTACAAGCCGACGACAAAACTCTCCGCTGTCCTGACCGAACACCCGCGGGCGGCGGCCTATCTTGCATTGATCAATCCACATTTGAAGCTCCTCGGCAACCCGATCGTCATCGGCCTTATGGCCCCCCGCACGGACCTGCGGAAGGTCGCAGAACGTGCCGGCTGGACCGTGGAAGAGCTGGAAGCGGCCGTGATCCGCAGTGACACCGAGGGGACCGCTGTGGCGGCATCGGGAGAGGCTCCGGCCAAACTCAAGGAGGACCTCAAGGCCGTCCTCCGGAGACTGTACGCAGGCGAAGACCCTGTCACGTGCAAGGCGCAGTTCAAGGAGCTTATCGCCAGGGTGGACCCACTGCTCATCGCGACAGCCGAGGCGGAGCTGGCACGCGAGGGCTTCTCCACCGACCAGCTCATGGAAGCGTGTGACGTCCACATGGACGTCTTCCGCGACCAGCTGGCAAGCTCGCGTACCGTGGTGCCGGACAGCCATCCATTGAAGCGATTCATCGTCGAACAGGATGCCATTATCGCTTAGCTCGAGCGGGGACTCGCCTTGGCCAGGACACTCGGCACGCTGGACGGGTACGCAGCAGCGGAGAGCACCCTCGCCGAGCTGCGCAGCCTGATGCAGCATCTACACGAGGCCCAGAGCCATGACGTCCGGCAGGAGAACACGCTGTTCCCCCTGCTGGAACGGTACGGCGTCGAGGAACCTCCTGCCATCATGTGGGCCGAACACAACCGCATGAAGGCGACGCGCGACGTCATCGACACAACGATCCTGGGGGCACCCGATGTTCTGCCATACGCGCAGTTCGCGCAGGTACTGGCGGGCGCGTTTCAGCACTGGCTGGAGACCTTCGTCCAGCACGCAAAGAAAGAACAGGAGATTCTGTACAACGTAGCACTCGACCTGCTGTCCCCAAAGGATTGGCAGGATCTTGAGCAGGAATCCCAGAAACTGGGGTTCTTCGCACTCCCAGAGGAAGACAACCGATGAGCGATACCAGCCTCGACTTGTTTGAGGGCATGGACCTCGACGTCCTGCTTGCGCTGTTCGATACGCTGCCCGTCGACGTCTCGTTTGTAAACGCGGACGATGAGGTGACCTACTTCAACCTTCCTGCCGCCGGGCGCATCTTCCCGCGCACACGGCTGGACATCGGGCGCAGGGTACAGCGCTGCCACCCTCCCCAGAGCGTCGACAAGGTCCAGCGGATCCTGGACGACTTCCGCGCGAAAAAGCGCTCCACGGCCAACTTCTGGCTGGAACTCGGCGGCAAGTTCATCTACATCCGGTACTTCGCCGTCTACGGCAAGGACGGTGCTTACGAGGGGACCCTCGAGGTCTCACAGGACTGCACCGCAATTCGCGCCCTTCAGGGCGAGAAGAAACTCGAGAGCGAACCGGCCGTCTGAGCCGTGCTCAGATCGGCGTCGGTGAAGTGACACTGGACACTCTGGACTGACACTCCTGCTTCGACGACACGCTCTACTCGGCCCGCCCTTGAAAAGAAACTGCAGTGTGGTACCGTGATGGTAGTTCATACCACAGGAGGTACTATGAGACACACACGGTTGATGGCTCTCATCACCTGCATTGCGCTGGTTGCGATGCTTGCACTGTCGAATGTGGCTGTTGCACAGACAAAGGGCATGATCGGCATCAACGTCCTATTGAAGACCGACGTCACAAAAGCCATCTTGGCTGACCTGGGCACTCACGGTACGGTCCGGGACGTCATCGCCGAGATCAAGGCCGTGACCGTGCAGGCCAAGACGTCGGAGCTGGCTGTCATCCAGGCACTGCCCTACGTCGCAGCCGCCAACCCGGATGCGGAGCGCAAGACGGGACCAGTGTCCACGACCGCAGTTACTGACTTCTCGGCGGGCATGAACACTTGGGACCTCGATGCGATCAACGTCACTGACTTCGGCGTGGGCCGCACCATCGGCTATGATGGGACGGGCGTCTACGTCGCTGTGTTGGATACCGGCCTTGTGAGCAACTGGAAGTACTACTTCCCAGAGGAACGCATCGCCACGCAGTACGCCAAGTGCTTCGGTGGTGGCGGAGGGGAGGTCGGCTCCGTCTCGGAGCAACCCAACAAGTGGGGCCTCGACCAGAACAGCCACGGGACGCACGTCACCAGCACGATCCTCGGCTACAGCTTGCGTGGCACCCCTGTTAATGGGGTAGCTCCGAAAGCAACAGTCATCCCCGTCAAGGTCCTGAACCAGAACGGCTCCGGCTGGTCGTCGGTTGTCGCCCGGGGCATCAAGTATGTGGGCGATCTGAAGGCCGGCCTCCTCGCCGACTACCCGGTGGTCATTAACATGAGCCTGGGTGGCTCTTCTCTAGATGCGATGGAGAAGGCCGCCATCGACTACGCCATCAAGCAAGGGGTTATCATCGTGGCGTCGGCCGGCAATGAAGGCGCAGCCGGAATGGGGTATCCCGGAGCGTATGCTCCTGTCATCTCGGTCGCAGCATCAGGGTGGATAGGTGAGTGGACCACGGCAGGATGGTGGCGCACTCTGAACGTTCCTGACCCCACGAATACCGCCGACTACTACATCACAGATTTCTCCAGCCGCAAACTGCCCGGTCAGGACCTTGATGTCGCAGCTCCGGGTTCGTGGTGTGTTGGGCCTTACCAGGTCAATGGTCAGATTAGCTACTACTACCTGGGTGGCACGAGCATGGCATCACCCCACGTGGCGGGCATTGTTGCGCTGATGGCACAGAAGTACCCCTCACTGACAGCGCCTCAGGCAGAGACGTTCCTCGAAGCAAGCGCTATTCCACTTCCGGCCGGCTCGCGCACGATCTACAACCCCGATGGAAGCTCGGAGACGATCTCTTGGCTCGATGACGCCACGGGTGCAGGTCTGGCTACTGCTGACGCTGCCCTTGTGGCAACACCCTAGCGGCCCGCTGTCTCAAACGTTCAACGCCCCCGCTCAGGCGGGGGCGTTGGTGTTTCAGGCGATGGCCTCTGAGGACCGCCGGTTCAACGAGTGTCAATCAGCCCGTGGTGACATGCTTGTCCAGCCAGTCGGCAGCGAAGGCCAGCACGCGCTCCTTCGCACCGTCCGGCTCATGATGGATGAAGTGGTACAGCCCGGGCCACAGCTTGAGCGTCACGTCACCCGTAGCGCCTGCGGTAAGACGCTTCGATCCCTCGGGCAACGCGATGACATCGTCCTCGCCGTGCATCACCAGCAGGGGGACCTGGATCTGCCCTGCCCGCGCGAGCGCCTCTGCGTTGGCTTCGCCGATGACGGCCGCGAGTCCGACGGTGATCCTCTTGTACACCAGCGGGTCGGCGTCATACGCGTCCAGCACGCTGACATCATGACACACCTTGTCTCGAATGGGACCCATGCCGTTGCTGACAGCCATGGTGGGCACAAGGTGACGCAGCGCCTTGACCTTTCCCATGGCAGCCGCTGATGCCGGCGGCATCACGAAACCGCCGCTGCACAGGATGGCGCCCGCCAGCCGTGGGTGTCTGCGGACAAGAAATGCGGCACTAAGGGTCGAACCCATGCTGAAGCCGTACAGGAATAGTGGCTTTCCAGGGAAGTGCGCCCGGATTTCGCCACAGTACCGGTCCAGGTCGTCCATGAAGTTGTCGAGACGGGATACGAACGCCCGCCTCCCCTCGGACACGCCGTGTCCCCGAAGATCTCCCGCCACAAACGCGTACCCGCGGTCGACGAAGCTGCCTCCGATATCCACGTACCGGCCCCCATATTCGCCCAGGCCATGTACCAGGGCGACCACGCCACGCACGTTTCCCTCGGGCGTCCACACGCGGGCGTACAGGTTCAGGTTGTCCTTGCTGCGGTACCGGAACTCATCTCTGTGCATCGTTGCCTCCCAGACTCCGTTTCACTGCTCAACCGTGATAGTATAGGTCCTCCGGGCGAAAGTGCATCGGCTTATCCGTGTGACGGCGTGTTCCTGGCAACATGAGGGTTCCGGCCTTCGCGGCAACGACGGAGAGAAGCCTGGTGCACAATGGAAAAGGCCGGATCCTGAGGGCCAGCTTGGTAGTGCGTCGTGCGTACTGCGAGAGAGGCTACTTGTTTTTGGCCAGTTCCAGGGCAGCAGTGGCTGCTTCCTTGAAGAGCGTGATGGTGCCGGTTGCCTTTGCAACAGCATCAACCATGGCGATGTCGCCAGTCTCGATGAGCTTGGCCTGCATGGTGGCGATAGCGTCGATAGCAGTCGGATATGAGTAGTTGTCCTTGGTTTTGGGCATGAGCTCGACGTACTTGGCCTCGGTGATCTTGTCGCCAGCAATCGTCAGCGTGATTTGACCAACGTTACCACGATCATCAGCGGTAGAGTGGCTGACATAGGAACCGTCGACATAGACGGCCTTCTTTGCGCACCCAGTGAAAGCAACAACCATGAGAGCAGCGACGAGGACAAAGGCAACAATTCCTCTGGTCACGTTTTGTGGTACTCCTTCCAATTCAGAGAGTTTTGCCACGGCAGGATTGTGCCCTCTCTGAGGGAGTCCGTCAATCCAACTCGTCGCGAATCCTGCTTGACACTAGCCCTGGTATGCGCCCTGATCCTCATCTCCAAAGCAGGCATGGACTTCACAATTGTGTCGCACTCCGGACAGCGCTGCAGGAACGACCGGGCCGGCAGCTGAGGGGCGGGCGCGACTCCGCCCCTGAGGAAGGCTGCTGGGCCTCGACCTCGTGGATGCGGACGAGGCCCAGCACTTACAGAATCGCCACTCCGGGCCAGCGCGTTACAGCCGGGACAGGCGATGTTCCTTGCGCCACGCCGGGGCACTTCTATACTGCTGGGAGGAACCCGGGAGGCGTCTATGGACGAAGTAGCTCGTCTTGTGCACCAGCGTCTTGTACTCCTCTATGCCCAGGCGTCGAGGTGCCTGGAAGAGCTTCGAGCGTCAGGTCTATCCGCGCACCTGATGTCGGTGGACGGAAACCCGTTTCCTGGAGCCGACGGATGGACACGCGCTCCGTACCCCATGCCTGTCATCGACGTCAAAGCGAAGGGTTCTATCGGGTTCGATCCAGCCGGAGCCTTCTTCGTGTTCGCCGTCCCCACCGTCGAGGCCAAGGCGGCAAGCATCGACGCCCTTTTCAACTGCTTCGAGAACAGCTCGCTCCTTGGCGCCAACAGCCTCACAGACTACTGGTCCGGCCACAACGGGGCTGTCCAGTCGGTCGCTGAGGCGGCCCGTGATGGTGAAGCCGCCCTGCTGGTCATCGTGCGCTTTGGCCTGGAAATGGAAGGTCTTCCTGGACTGTTCGAGCAGGCGACCCGTATCATGGCGGGTCAGTCCCCGACGATCGTGTCACCACCGTAGCTCGAGCGTCTGGATATGTCGACCCCCTGGTGCCGAGCCCGCAGGGGGCTACAGCGGCGCTTGCTCGGCTTGCGCTCGCAGGCGCAGTTCAGCGCGGACGGTCTCGATGTCGCGTGGCACGAGGATGATGGCGCCCACAAACAGCAAGGCACACACGGCCCACGTCGATGTGCAGATGACGACAATCGCCGTCCGCAGGTCCAGCCTGACTGCGATGAGACCTGCGACCAGCGGCGAGAGTGCCGCTCCCGCACTCTCGACGAAATTCTGGATGGCAACGGACGTACTGCGCACTTCAGGCAAGGTAACATCGCAGACCGTAGAGATAACGTTGGGCGATGCGAACGGGGTGAAGAGAGCCGAAGCGGCGAGCATCACCAGAAACGTGGTCTTCGCAGCTACGGGGACGTTCATGGTGATGAAGAACAGCACGGTGCCCGCTACGACGCCGACAACACTCACGATGAGACGGCCGCGTGTGGTCCTGCGGAACAGGCGGTCGCCCAGCGCCCCAGCGAGAGGATACCCTGCCGCCAGCACCAGAATGGCAACGATCATGGTCGAAAGAACTTCACTGGCGCTGTAGCCGCGTTCCTTCTCGAGATACCGGAAGAACCAGTAGGTGATGACGTTCCAGGGAAACACTCCAAAGAACCCCTGCAGGTAGAGAAGGACCAGTGATTTCTTCTGCAGCAGCCGACCTGCGGTACGCCACTCGAAGTGGTGTTCCTGAAGCACGGCAACGTTCTGGAGCTCAGGCTCCGATCTCCCGCGTGCGGCGTCGTGCACGCCGAGAAAAATGATCGCACTGACAACGAGCCCCAGCGATCCGGTCACATAGAACACTCCTCGCCATCCAATGACGTCCTTGAACGCCGTCGCCAGGACCATGCCGACGATGTAGCCAAATGGCGCTGAGATCTGCAGCAAACCATAAACGCGCCCACGTACAGCGGGAGCAAAGTAGTCCGCGAGCAACGAGTAGATGCCCGGGTAGCTGGCATCATCGATACCGGTCGACGCACGCGTGGCGACGAAGATGGGGAACGTAGGCGCCAAGGCCGAAAGCCATGTGGTCGAGCCCCAGATGAACGAGGCCAGCGCGAGCAACTTCGGCCTCGAATACCGATCGTACAGATATCCCCACACCGGGTAGAGGATGCCTCCCACAATGAGGGCCCCGGTGACGACGGCACCCATCTGGGCCTCGTTGATGTGGAACGTCTCCATGATCGGCGTCGTGAGTGGGCCTATGAGGAGCATGTCGGCCTGATGAAGAAGCATGAACCCAAAAAGAGTCCCAAACACAAACCACCGGTTCCCACGGCTTGTTCGCATATTGCCTCTACTAGATGTCGAAGGAGGCGTCGACCCATGCCGCGCCTTCCTTGCTGCTCTTCACACAATCGAACACAAACTTGGTCCCACGGGCGCCGTCGACAACGGTCGGAAAGACGTCCAGCGGGTCCGGGGCGTGGCCCTGCTTCCTGGCCATGAGCACATTGCAGAAGCTCTTGTACAAGTTTGCGAACGCCTCGAAGTACCCTTCCGGGTGACCGGCATGGAGACGTGTGACGTGACCGGCAGCAGCCGAAAGATATCCACTGCCGCGAGTCAGCAGTTGCAGAGGGCCACCCTTCTTCTGGAAGCGGAGAACGTTGGGGTTCTCCTGCTCCCACTCGATGGCACCATCCGTCCCGTACACGCGGATACGAAGGCCGTTCTCTTTGCCGATAGCCACCTGCGACGACCAGTAGTTGCCCGATGCTCCACCCTTGTACTTCAGGAGCACGTACGCGTTGTCGTCGAGCAAACGTCCCTCGACGAACGTCTCGAGGCTGGCTGCCAGCTTGTCGATCTCCAGTCCCGTAACGAAGTGCACCAGGTTCTCGATGTGCGTGCCGATGTCGCCAACGCAGCAAGACACGCCGGCATACCTCGGGTCCGTGCGCCAGACGGCCTGGCGGTTGGTGCCCGCACGTTCGATGGGGTCGGCCAGCCAGTCCTGCGGGTACTCTGCAGCTATGACGCGTAGAGTCCCGAGAGCACCAGTCCTGACGAGGTTACGGGCTTCGCGCACCATAGGGTAGCCGGTATAGGTATACGTCACCATGAACTCAGCCTTGCGCGCGCTCGCAAGTGCGACCAGTTCTTTCGCCTCCTCCTCGGTGAACGCCATCGGCTTCTCACAGACAACGTTGATGCCCTGTTCGAGGAATGCCTTGGCCACCGCAAAGTGGATGTGGTTGGGAACCGTGATGATGACGAAGTCGATCCTGCCCTCGGTGCGTGCTCCCTCCTTGACGGCCATGTCATGGAAATCGGCATACGCGCGGTCAGTATCGATATCAAGGTCCTTCGCGACCTGGACCGTCTTCGACGGGATGTGGGAGAAACTGCCGGAAACCAGCTTAGCCTGGTTGTTCATTGCGATAGCGGCGCGGTGCACCGGGCCGATGAAAGACCCGGGTCCACCGCCTACCTGCCCATACAGGAGGCCGGCCCCTGTGTCGTTCAGTTTGCCTTCGATCATGTCACTTCCCCCTTTCCAGTAGACTCTAGATGCGCCTGTACCGGTGCTTCACCGCCCGGTACAGCTGACCGTATTCCTCATACCACTCTGTGTACTGCTGATTTCTCCACGCGTCCTGTCGCGCGCAGTCGACAATCGCCCATGTCACGAGGAATGCGGATGCCCCCAGTGGGAGGAGACCGGCTGTCGTCGGTCTAACCGGGGGCATCCGGAGAGCGAGAGGGTGGCGCAACTGTCGCAGCCGCGCCACCTGCAAAGGAGGCTGCCGGCAAATCCTGTGGACTCACCGACATACCCGGTGAACAGTCCACTCACGCAGGCCTCCCTACATCAGCCCTCCCCGCTCCATGACCTGAACCGTCTCGGCGAATGACCGTACACCGCTCGAAGCCCCTGCAGCAGTAACGCACATGGCCCCGACGGTCACCGCAAGGTGAGCACACCGGGAGGCATCCCACCCGTGCACGAGGCCCACCGTGAACCCGGCAACGAACGCATCACCTGCGCCGGTTGTGTCGACAGCTGAAACGGCAGGAGCGGCAACATGCTCTATCACACTGTCCTCTGTCCGTAGAAGACAGCCCCTGTCGCCCAGCTTGATAATGACGTTCCGCGCGCCATGAGCGACAAACGACGCTGCCATCGCCTCCGGCTCAGTGACGCCGCTCAACATGGCCGCCTCGGCCTCGCTTGGCAGGAAATAGTCACAGAACGGCAAACACGGCTCGATTGACTTCATCCACCTTCCTGACGCGTCCCACGCCGTATCGAGCAGGGTTACCACCCCACATTCCCTGGCGGCTCTGAGGATCTCCGCCGTCGGCTCTCCGTCCAGGTTTGGCATGAGGAGAGATCCGGCAACGACCAGAATGTCGGCCGACCGCACAAGCTCCATGTCGACGTCTTCAGCAACAAACGTGGCATTGGCACCGAGGCAATGGAGAAACGAATGCTCGCCGTCGGGCCCTACTAACACGACCGTAGCCGCCGTCTGCACGCCCTCTGCACGCCGCAGACCCCTGGCGTCCACCCCTTCCTGTTCCAGTGTGTGCAGGACGAAATCGCCAAGACCGTCGCGACCGATCTTCCCCAGAACGCTACAGGCCACCCCAAGTCGGGCAAGGTCGATGCCTACGTTGGTCGCGCACCCACCCGTGTGCAGCTCCAGCTGGTCAATGGGCACAAGCAGTCCGCGTCCAGGCATGCTGTTCACTGGTCTCGCAATGACATCGGCACACACAATACCTATGGTCACGACCTTGCCGCTGCTCACGACGCACTCCTGACATGCGGGCAGGTCAGCTACGAGGAGACGGCCTTCCTGCCCATTCGATTATTGCTTTCTCCGTGTGCTGACGTCGACCGCCACGGCAATCAGCAGGACAATTCCCTTGACAACATATTGGTAGACGACGCCCAGGTTCATCAGGCTCATGCCATTGTCCAACGACGCCATGACCAGAGCACCAATGATGGCCCCGAATACCGTGCCTTCGCCACCCATCGTCGAGGTGCCGCCAATGATGCACGCCGCGATGACGTCCAGTTCCATGCCCGATCCTGCCCCGCCCGTTGCTGCATTCAACCTGGAGGTATAGACAATACCCCCGATGGCGATCGCAAGTCCCTGAAGCACGAAAATCAGGAAGTTCGTCTTCTTGACGTTGATGCCAGAGAGTTGTGCGGCGTCCTTGTTGCCGCCGATAGCGTACACGTACCGCCCGAACGTCATGTTCTGTGAGACGAAACTGAAAATGAGAACCATCGCCATGACGATGAGAATGGCGTACGGGATCCCGCGATAGAAGACCATGATGGAAAAGACCAGCGCGATGACAACAGATATAATCACTTGCTTGAACATCTGATTGCGTGGTGACGAAACCGCAAATCCATGTTTGATACGCCCTCTGCGGCTGCGCAATGCCGAGACGTTGTACAGGATAACGGCAAGGATGCCGATGAGAGCACTGAAATCGTTGAAACCGGCGCCCTTGAAGACTAGTTGAGGAAGGTACCCCTGGCCAAACTGACGGAATAGCTCACTGTTGGGGCTGATGGTGTTGCCACCGCTCACGCCAAGGATCCCACCACGCATGATGAGCTGTCCTGCCAGCGTAACAATGAACGCCGGTACACCGACGTACGCCACCCAGTACCCTTGGAATACCCCGATGACCAAACCAAGGAGCAGCGTCACCGGGATGGCCAGCAGTGTCGGCCAACCCGCCTTGGTAATGAGGGTAGCAACCACGGCGCCGGTGAAACCAACCGCGGAACCCGCCGACAGATCGATGTGGCCTGCAACCATGACCAGCACCATTGTGCACGCGATGACGGCAACGGTAGCCGACTGGAGGAACAGGTTCGACAGGTTCCTTGTGCTGATGAAGATCCCCTTGGTAAGCACAGTGAAGATGCTCCACACGAGCAGCAGCGCAATGATCATCGTGTACTGCCGTACGTTGATACGCAACCGGCTGCGCCAGTTGCCTCCCGGTGAGTTCTGCGGCTGCACGACCGCCTTTGAGTTCACGTTCTCCATGGTTACTTGCCTCCCGTTGCCAAGTACATGACCTTCTCCTGCGTGCCTTCCTTCCAGGAAAGGTCTCCAACCAGTCGACCCATGTGCATGACCAGAATGCGGTCACTGATGCCAAGAATCTCCGGCAGCTCAGACGAAATCATGACGATACACACGCCCTGTTCGACAAGCTGGTTCATAATGTTGTAGATCTCGATCTTGGCGCCGACATCGATACCGCGCGTCGGCTCATCGAGAAAGAGGACCTTGGGGTGCGTCATCAGCCACTTTCCCACAACAACTTTCTGCTGGTTGCCACCAGACAGGTTGCCCACTTTCTGTTCCACAGAGGGCGTCTTGATGGACAGATCCCCGACGTATTGCTCGGTGCGTCGAATCTCCTCGTTGCCGTCGATGATGCCGTTCTTCCATAGCTGCTCCATGCTGGCAAGCGTCATATTGCCGCGCAAGTCCATCATAGCAACAAACCCGTATCGTTTGCGGTCCTCGGACAGATAGGCCACACCCTTGTCGATGCAGGCACTCGGACTATTCGCGACCATCTTCTTGCCGTTCAACAGGAGCTCGCCAGTCCGTCCAACACCATAGCTACCAAAAATCGACATGGCCAGCTCCGTTCGTCCGGCGCCCATAAGGCCCGCAATGCCCAGAATCTCGCCCTTGCGAACACTGAAGCTGACGCCATCGATGACTTTCCGCGTCGGCACATCCGGGTCATAGACTGTCCAGTCCTTGATTTCGAGGACGGTTTCGCCCGGCGTATGGTCGACGCGCGGAAAGCGCTGGGTGATTTCGTGTCCCACCATGAGGTTGATCATCCGCTGCTCGGTCATGTTCTTCACATCATCGGTCGCGACAGCTCTGCCATCTCGAAGGATGGTAACGCGATCGGCGATCTGAGCAACCTCCGAGAGCTTGTGCGAAATGTAGATGCACGAGACTCCCTTGGCCTGAAGGTCACGGAGTATCTGCATAAGGTTGTCGGTCTCGGTTTCCGTCAGCGCTGCAGTCGGCTCATCGAGAATGAGCATGCTCGCCTTCTTGGACACGGCTTTCGCAATCTCTACCAGCTGCTGCTCGCCAACGCCAAGATCGATGACTTTGATGAGTGGGTTGCGACTCAGATGAACTTCATCCAGGAGCTTGCTTGCGGCGACAAACGTGGTGTCCCAATCGATAATGCCGTTCTTCTGAAACTCATTCCCAAGGTAGATGTTCTCTCGGATGGTCATCTGCTTCACAAGCGCAAGTTCCTGGAAGATGATGGCAATCCCGGCTTTCTCGCTGCTCCGCGTTCCGGCAAATTGCAGCTCCTCACCGTTGTATATCATTTCACCGGTGTATGATCCGAAAGGGTACACTCCCGCCAGGACCTTCATCAGGGTAGACTTGCCGGCTCCGTTTTCCCCAACCAGTGCGTGGATTTCGCCCCGCTTCACATTGAAGCTGACGTCATTGAGTGCCTTGACGCCCGGGAATTCCTTGGTGATATGGTTCATCTGGAGAATGTAGTCATCCATCCCTTTCACCTTCCATATTTCGCTGGGAATCGCACACCCGACGGGCCGGGTTCCCGCAACCACATGCCCTCCGAGACTCATTGGGGGAGCGGGTGAACCCGCTCCCCGGTTCGTGCACTAATCTTCTACTGGTAGACGTCTGTTCTCTTGAGGTATCCGCTGTCGATCAGCGCAGCATCGATGTTGTCCTTGGTAACAGAGATGGGGACCAGCAGGATCGAAGGAACATCCACGGTGTTGTTATTGACGGTCTGGTTGGCATTCGCGAGAGTATAGCCACCAAACATCGTCTTGGCTGCTTCGACCGCAGCATCGCCAAGCATACGCGTGTCCTTGAAGACAGTCATCCCCTGAGTACCCTTCACGATACGCTGGGCAGCAGCCAGTTCAGCGTCCTGACCGGTGATCGGAACCTTTCCGGCAAGACCCTGGGCAGCTAGCGCCTGGATGCAGCCACCGGCTGTGCCGTCATTCGGAGCGAGGACGCCCTGGATGTTGTTCTTGTTGGCCGTCAGTGCGTTCTCCATGATCTTCAGTGCATTCTCGGGCTTCCACTCGACAACAGCCTGTTCGGCAACAATCTTGACGTCACCCTTGTCGACAAGAGGCTGGATGATGCTCATGGCTCCCTGCTTGAAGAGCTTGGCATTGTTGTCGGTCGGGGCGCCGGACAGAATGGCGTAGTTGCCTTTTGGCATGGCCTTGGTCAGCCAATTACCCTGGAGCACGCCGACCTGTACGTTATCAAATGAGATGTAGACGTCGACGTTGGACGTATTCATGACCAAGCGGTCATAGGAGATGACCTTGACCCCAGCGGCATGCGCCTTGTCGACGATCGTTGCTGCAGCAGCAGAATCCTGTGCTGCAAGGATGAGGACGTTGATGCCCGAGGTGATCATTTGGTCACATTGGCTCTCCTGCGTAGCAGCATCCATGTTGGCGATCTGAGTCAACAGCTCGATGCCCTGGTCAGCACAATCCTTGGTGATACGATCCTTGTCCCGGACCCACCGCTCTTCCTGCAGAGTGGCAAGAGACAGGCCGATTTTCAGCTTCTTCTCCACAGGGACAGCGGTCTTGCACCCTGCGAGGACCGAGACGAACAGCATTGCGGCAAGCAGTACGACGATTGCCCTAGACGTTCTCTTCATGAGCCATTCCTCCTTGAAAGATTCTGGCATCATTGCCAGTTCCACAAGAACTCACGCTTGGCAGAAAACCTGACCTTGCGTGCCAACACCAAACCCAACCCCCACGGGCTGGCTCGTCCCGTCGCTCTTGTGGCGGGACCCCGTACTAATGCAGGCAGTCAACGATCGCCTGCGTCACGAGCGTTTCCAGGTACTCCTGCCGGCCCGAACGGCTGGGCGCCGGTTGTCTGTCGAGGATATAAGCTTCAAGGCTTCGGAAGTCCGCTTTCCCGCCGACGATGTCCTTGCCGATGCCTGCAGCATAAGACGCATATCGCTGTTCGACAAATCCGTCCAGCTCTCCGCTTTCGATGAGCTTCGCGGCTGCTCTCAGACCCAGAGCGAAGGTGTCCATGCCGGCGATGTGCCCGATGAACAGGTCATCGAGCTCGAAGGACGCGCGCCGAAGCTTGGCGTCGAAGTTCAGTCCACCCGGCTGCAGGCCGCCGTTCTTGATGACTTCCACCATCGCGAGTGTGGACGTATACGCGTCGGTCGGCATCTGATCAGTGTCCCAGCCAAGAAGGGGGTCACCCTGGTTGGCATCGACGCTGCCCAGCTTGCCGTTGATGCGGCAATACCGGAGCTCGTGCTGGAAGGTGTGACCGGCAAGGGTCGCGTGGTTGGCTTCAATATTGAACTTGAAGAAGGGGTCAAGGCCATAGCCACGCAGGAAGGCGAGTGCGTTTGCGGCATCGAAATCATACTGGTGCTTTGACGGCTCGAAGGCCTTGGGCTCGATGAGGAATTGCCCGGTGAACCCGATGTCCCTGGCGTAGTCGACGGCCATGTGGAAGAACCGCGCCATGTTGTCCTGCTCAAGTCTGGAGTCGGTGTTGAGCAGGGTCTCATACCCCTCGCGGCCTCCCCAGAAGACATAGTTGAGACCGCCGAGGCGTTTGCTGACCTCGAGCATATGCTTGACCTGCCCGGCGGCGAACGCAAAAATGTCGGCGTTGCAGGAACTGGCCACGCCATGGACAAAGCGAGGGTTGCTGAACATGTTGGCAGTGCCCCACAGCATGCGGACCGTGCTGGTCTTCATGTGGTCTTCGATGAGGCTGACGATGACGTCCAAGTTGCGGTTGGTCTCCCGAAGGGTGTCGCCTTCCGGCGCAATGTCCCGGTCGTGGAAGCAAAAGAACGGTATGCCGAGCTTCTCACAGAATTCGAAGATGGCATCGACCTTGACCCGCGCCCTTTCCATCGGATCGTTGATCGTCGTCCATGGCCGCTGCATGGTGCCCCACCCGAACATGTCGGTCCCGTCCCCTCCCAACGTGTGCCAGTAGGCAGCGGCGAACCGCATCCAGTCGGCCATCGTGCGACCGAGAACGACCTCGTCTGCCTTGTAGTACTTGAATGCAAGAGGGTTCCTCGAGTCTCGACCCTCGTATCCAATCATACTGATGTCCTTGAACACTATGACTACCTCCGCGTGTCTAGCTTCGCCGTTCAACAAGCCGTTGGGTGTTGTTGAACTGCTCCTTCAGTGCCCTGTACAGCGCCTTGTACTGCGCAAACCATGGATCGTATTGCCGCCTGCGCGACGCGTCGGGGTCATACTGTTCCACCAGCTTCACCCATAGGGACGTGTCCAGCCCCACCGCGTTGGCTGCCAGACGGGCAGACCCGTAGGCTGCCCCCTCATCCACCAGGGGACTCCAGATGGGTGTCCCGAAATTGTCCGCCAGCATCTGGCACCAGATACGAGAGCGCGACCCTCCCCCGACGACACGCACGTTGGTCATCGGAGTCCCCATGTCTGCGATGCTCTCGGCCCCTTCGCGCAATGCGAAGATGACGCCTTCGTGGACCGCACGCAGAATATCGCCCTGGCTGTTGAACGAGCTCATGCCATAGAGGACACCCCGGGCATCAGGGTCTCGATGGGGCGTCCGTTCACCGTTGAGGTACGGAAGGAACACGACACCGTTGCTGCCCACCGGGCTCTGTCCGACCATCTCCTCGATGCGACCATAGGAAAGGTTCTGAGCGAAGCGCTGCCGGAACCAGTCGAGTGCTCCCGCCGCCGAAAGGATGACCGCCATGTGATAATAGCAGCCCTTCGTGACATGACTGAACAGGTGGACCCGACCCGTGAGGTCCGGGCTCGGAGTGGCTGTAACGGCCACAACAGTACCGCTGGTCCCCAGGCTGACGACTGTGTCGCCAGGCTTCTCGACACCGCACCCGAACGCCGACGCCGCATTGTCCGCTCCTCCGGCAACGACCGGAACACCATTGAGCCGAGGCAGGTCTGGGCAGGTGATCGCTCCGATGACCGAACCGACACCCACCAGGTCCGGCAGCATCGAGCGTCGGACGGTCAGGACGTCGAGGATGTGATCGTCCCACACGCCCTCGCGCACACGGTAGAGCGACGTGCCAGACGCATCAGAAGCTTCGATGGCGAGCCGGCCGGTCAACTTCAGGACGAGGTAGTCCTTGGGCAGGCAGAACCGCGCGATGCGGGCAAAGTTGTCAGGTTCGTTGGCGCGCAGCCACAGCAGCTTTGGCGCCGTGAATCCTGTGAGCACGGGATTCCCGAATGCCTTGATGACTTCCTGCTCGCCGCCGCAGGCCTCGGTCAGTTCGACGCACTCCTGCTGCGTGCGCTGGTCACACCACAGGATGGCGGGACGCACGACGTCACCGGCTGCATCGAGCGACACGAGACTGTGCATCTGACCGGATATCGACACGGCGAGGATCTCAAGATTGCGATCGACGGTAAGCGTGTCCAGGACCTGAATGGTCGCCTTCCACCAGTCTTCCGGGCTCTGCTCGGCCCAGCCCGGACGCGGTGTCGACAGGTGAATCGGGGCTGAGGCAGTTGCCACAATCGTACCGGACGCATTGACCAGCAGTCCTTTGACGGATGCTGTCCCCGCGTCGATACCAACAATGCATTCCTTCATCTCTGCCACCCCGTCTCGCTCCTACCCACTGCACGCCCCGTTCACAATCATGTGCAGGTCAGACTTCGCACTTCAACGGCGATTCCAGACGCACAATCAATGCGTCCAATTTGTTCCTAATGTTCTATTAACAATCCTAGAAGATTTCACAGGAAAGTCAACAGTTCTTCCTCTTGCGGTTGCACGCCGCTTGGCAAGCACGTTTGGCGATCATCATGGGAACGCTGGAGATTGCTGGTATACTCTTTCGCATTATGAGCCACGTGAGGAGAGTACTGGATGAAGACTTTCTTGTTCGACCTTGACGGCACACTACTGGCCATGGACAGCCAGGACTTCATGCACGCGTATTTCGGTGAGCTCACACGTGCCTTGTACGGCCTCCTGCCCACAGAGGGACTAGCCAGGAACATCCTTGCCGCGACGGCGCGCATGCAGGCGGACACAAGCCCGGGCAGCAGCAACCTGGTGAAGTTCAGGAGAGAGTTCGAAGCCTTGTACCAGGGCATCGACCAGCAAGCTGTCTGGGACCGCATCATGGAGTTCTATGCGACGACCTTCGACAACATCCGCGACGTCGTGGGGCGCAACGAACCCGTCTACCGGAGCGTCGTGTACTTGCGTCAAAGGGGGCACCGCGTCCTGCTGACGACCAATCCCGTCTTCCCGCAGCTGGCCACGTACAAAAGGCTGGCATGGGCTGGATTCTCTCCGGATGCGTTCGAGTACGTCAGCACGTTGGAGAATTGCGATTACTGCAAGCCCCATGTGGAATACTGGCACCACGTGGCCGCTGTCATGAAGGTCGATCCCGCGCAGGCGGTCGCGGTGGGCAACGATTGCATCGAAGACGTGTCAGCAGGGCTGGCTGGTATCGAAACGTACCTCGTGACAGACTACGTGATCGGCGATGTTGCGTCATCGGGGGCGGACCACATCTCGGACGCCCTCGGGTTCGAGCGCTGGATTCTGGAAAACTATTGAGTCTGGAGGCGTATCACGTGGTGTGCCGTCATCGCGAATACGCGGCCTCCTGCCACAACGATACGCCGTACGGTGAGGTCGGGCAGACCACTATTTAGACGCTGCCACGTAGCTCCCTCGTCCCGTGAGATCGCTGCTCCACGCGCCTGTGTTCCTGCGTACAGGGTACCATCCGAAGCAACCGCAATCGTGTTGACCGCTCCCGATGGGGACAGGATAGTCGACAGCCCGCTGCTCGCACGAGACCATTTCGTCCCACCATCCTGCGAGACATACACACCCTCGGTGTCCGTTCCGGCGTAGAGCCGGCCTGTCTGTTCGTCGACGGAAAGGCTGTCGATCCATGGTGTCCCGATGGACGACGGCAGGGGAGTCCAGCGGTTGCCGTCATTTCCTGTTGTGTAGAACCCCTGACCCAGCAATGAGCATATCACTGTGCCCGGCGTCGCCGGGTCCGGCACAAGCGCGGCAATCTCGATGCGCGGTGTCGGCGATCCCACCGACGCCTTGGCCACGAGGCCGATGTTCCTCGGTTCCCAGGTCAGACCTGCGTCGTTCGAGACCGCGAATCCACCGTCGGTACCGGCATAGACCATCGTCGACCCTGCGGGCCGGGACGCCAGGATACTCACCATGACGCCTGGGATACCACGGCTGACAGCTATCCAGTGGTTCCCACCGTCGACACTCCGCAGCACCGACCCGTCGGATGTGCCCGCAAGGACGGTCCTTCCGTCCCGCAAGACAAGAACGCTGAGTGTCTGCTTCAACTCGGAGCAGTGAGACCACGAGATACCGGCGTCCAGACTGCGGAAAACCCCCTGGTCCGTCGCCGCGTAGAGGACGTTCGCATCGACCGGCGACGCGGCCAATCCCGCAAGGGTCAGGTTCGTGATCCCAGTGCTGGATTCGCTCCATGCCGTGCCGTCACCAGAAGAGAAGACCCCATGGGACGTCGCGGCCAGCACACCCGTGCCCGAGCGCGTGAGTTCAAAGACGTGTCCACCGTCGGGCAACTGAAAGGTCAGCTGCCAGTCGAGGCCGTCTGCCGAGAAGTACAATGCCCCGGATTGCGTACCGACAGCAAGTCCAGGTGCGCCGTCCCGAAGGAACTGCACCGTGGCACAGTCTGACGGGAGCGACCCCTTGCGCGAAGCGACCCACGTCCGGCCTCCATCCTTCGACAGCCCCGTGCCACCACCGGTCACGGTGACAGCCAGGCGGAGCTCGTCCTCGGGATCGATATCGATGCTCGTCACCGTAGGCTCTGATCCAAATGGCAGGAGAATCGCGTTCCACGTGCCGCCTCCGTCCTGCGAGACGAAGAGGCCGGTCTGCTGCGTTCCTGCGTAGATCGTCCTGCCATCGCTGGTGGCATCGACGGCCATGATGCGGTCGCCCAGGCTCTGGCGACCGGTCCGACTCCACCAACGCCCTCCATCCCTCGAGACGAAGAGACCTGCGTCGCCCGTACCTGCAAACAAGGTGTCAGGAGAGTCGGCAGCGGAAGCAAGGCAGGACATCGACCGGCTGCCCAGACCCCGACTCGCATTCTTCCACGTTTGGCCGCCATCCTCGGAAAGAAAGAAGCCTGCACCGTAGACGGCCTTGCCGACAATCCTTCCGTGCTCCCTCAGGTCAAGCTCGATGCCCACCACATAGTGGCCGGACGAGGTGCCGCCGAGTGGCGTCCAATTGCTTCCGCCATCGGAGGATGCATAGATCTCATCTTCACGCGTACCGGCGTAGACGACTGTCCCGTCAGAAGGAAAGCCGGCTATGGCCGTGACCGGTCCACCATAAAGCCCCTTGTCCGATCGCACCCAGATCGTTCCCTCGGCGATGCCTTCAGCATTGGTGAAGACACGCCGTATAACGACGGCCTCGCCCGCGCTGGCATACCATAGAACACCCAGGACAAATGCGACCAGAACCACTATCAGGATGCGACCAACGTGTTTCATCACTGCTTTCCCCCACCATCGGAGCTCTGTCGCCCGGTAGAAACAACGCGATCGGGAGCAATTGGTTACGCCCTCCAGTCACCGTATCCGTTCGGATTGCAGACGATTCTGGAGCGGTTACACTGAAAGCATACCACGATGCCGAGGTGAACGATGGATTCTGGACAACAGTTCTTGCACGACACACGCTACGCTGCCGATATGCCCGAGCAACAGTCCGACCAGGAGAAGGGGTTGCCACAACCCCCTCTTGAACTACCTCCGGATGCCGGCATCCCTATGATCGCCCTTCCGGACCCGAAGACGCTGAGGATCGCAGGCGTGGACCTGCGTACTGCCATCGACCGTCGCCACAGCATTCGCCTCTACCGCGACGAACCGTTGAGCATGGAGGAACTGTCTTATCTGTTGTGGTGCACCCAGGGGGTCAAGGCTGTCACGCCACGCCCCTGCACGCTCCGCACCGTGCCGTCCGGTGGTGCGCGTCACGCCTTCGAGACCTATCTGATGGTCCGTGCCGTCACCGGCCTGAAGCCTGGCATCTACCGGTTCCTTGCAATCGAGCATGCGCTACAACTCGTCAAGCCTGGAACGCAGACCCTGCAGGACGTCACGGGTCTGTGCGGCGACCAGAAGATGGTCGAACTGAGTGCCGTCACCTTCATCTGGGCGGCCGTTCCCTACCGCATGGTCTGGCGCTACAGCCAGCGCGCCTATCGCGGCCTGTTTCTGGACGCCGGCCATGTCTGCCAGAACCTGTACCTGGCCGCCGAGGCCATCGACTGCGGCGTCTGTGCCATCAATGCCTTCTTCGACGACGAGTTCAACACCTACCTTGGGTTCGACCCCGAGCAGCAGTTTGTCATCTACTGTGCGTCGTTGGGCAAGAAGCCGACCGGCTCCCACGAATAGTCCCAGCCAGGAGGACATGCCACCTCATCATGCGGGCCGTCCTCCCAGGCCGTTCTTGATTCGATCGGCATCCTGCGCGAAGGAACCTTCACTTGACACTTAGGGCTGCAGGACTAGTCTGGCGTGAAAGGGAGGCACACAATGCCCAATGCACTGGTCGTGTTCTATTCACTGGACGGTGACGTCCGATTTCTGGCCCGGTCGCTTGCCAAGGAGCTAGAGCTCGATGCCATGGAGCTGGAGCTGGTCAAGCCACACCCGATGCACGGCTTCATGAAGTACTTCAAGGGCAGGTTTTTGGCTGCAACCGGCGCTACCCCGCCGCTCCGTCCGCTGGCCCATGACGCCGCGCACTATGACCTGGTATTCATTGGGACGCCCGTCTGGAACGGTCACCCAGCCCCGGCCGTGCGCACGTTCCTGAAGGGAGCCGACCTCAAGGGGACGAGAGTTGCCTTCTTCACCTGCTACGGCGACAACGACGTCAAGACCCAGCGGATCCTGACTTCACTGGTGCCCGGAGCCAAGGTTGTCGGTCGCATCGGCTTCAGACTGCCCCTCAAGATGGACAAGGAGCAGTGTGTCACCGACCTGGTCCGCTGGGCCAGGGACGTGCTGAACAGCTGAGGCAGCGGTCTGATGGTTGACGTGGGCCGCAGGAGCGCTATCCTGCCCCTATGCCCCGACGAAAAGCAGCAGTCATAGTCCCTCCCAGAGACACGTCATCCGATGAGGCGGCCCTTCGCGCGCTCTACCGCAAGGATCCGTTGCGCATCCTGCCAAATCCACTGTGGAAGACCGTCGCGCGCCTGCAGTCCCTGGATTGCAGGTTCATCTCGGACGGTGCGCAGGTGACGGGCGTCGAACTGCGCGAACCCGGGAAGCTGCTCATCTATGGGACGCGGACGCAGGACCCGTTGAAGGCTGCGTCGGTCAAGCTGGACGGCGTCCCCACCGTGTACGTCCACAACGACTTCGTGGCTCCCCTTGCCCCATGGTTTGACCGCAAGGAGGCCTTCTTCCGCCTGGTCCACACCGGCAGTGAGCTGCCACTGCATGCCACCGTCCCCGGGTATGCCATCCGCGAGGTCGACACGGCAACCGAACTCCCGCTGGTAGCTACGATCCTGCACGCTTGCTACGACACCCCTACTCCGGGCACCGACGAGATCGCGATGTGGACGAAGCGTCCGGTCTTCGCACCGCGCGCCTGGCTGTGGGTCATCGACCGCAAGGAGAAGCATCCTGTCGCTCTTGGCATCGCCGAGACTGACCGACTAACTGGAGAAGCGTCCCTGGAGTGGGTTCAGGTCCTGCCTGCGTTCCGCAGTCTCGGACTAGGCACCATGCTCGTCCAGGAACTCGTCTATCGCCTGGAACAGAAGGTCGCGTTCACGACAGTCGTCGGTCAGGTGAAGAACCCCTGCGAACCCGACCACCTGTTCCGCCGCTGCGGCTTCGCCGGCCGCGACGTCTGGTGGGTACTGCACCGGTAGCCCCACTTCTCCGACTTAGATCGTCAGCATGCCCCCATGGTCCTTCAGCCAGCGCCTGCGTGCGTCATAGTCCGGCATGACACCCGCGACGACCGTCCAGAACCTGGCCGAGTGGTTCATCTCGCGCCGGTGGGCCAGCTCATGCACGACGACATAGTCGACCACATCCATGGGAGCCATGATGAGACGCCAGGCGAAGCTGACGGTGCCACTCGTGCTGCACGAGCCCCAGCGCCGCTCGGCGCCCGTGACACGCAGTCGGGGAACGCTCACGCCGACCAGAGGTGCGTAGTGATGAACGCGTTCCGCAAGCAGCTCATGTGCCCGGGCGCGGTACCACTCCTCGAAGACCCCTTCTCCGCGGTCGAACGCCGCCATGTCCAGGCTGAACCCTGTCTTCTCGTCGAAGGTCAGCGGCATTTTCTGAAAAGCGACAACTACGAACGGCCATTCGCGTCCCAGGTACGGGAAGCGTTCTCCCGTCAGGAAGTCGTGGCGCGGCAGCAGGGACACGTGGCTGCGCACCTTCGCAAGCTTGTCCTCGATCCACCCTGCCTTCTCCCGCAGCAGAGACTCCACGAACCACACCGGTGTCCGTGTGGACGCCCGCACCACCAGCGTGGCATCCGGCCGCACCTCCAGCCCCACAGTCCGACGACGCGACCGCACCAGCACATATGCGCCCGCGACAGGACTCGTGCGCTGTTCCCCTTCCGGTTTCTTCATGCTCATGAATTGTGAATCCCTTTGGGGTCAGGTACAATGGTCTTCACATTCCAGCTGTCACGGCCGAGTGCTCCCCGGCCCCGGGTTCCCATGTTTTCCATGCGAGTATTGTGCCCCCATGTCACAGAAGCGCAACCGGCACGTCTCCACTTAACGATGGGTTAACGCTATGCTGGTATCATCGGGGTGCACAGGGAGACCTGTGACATCGCAAGAAAGGAGGAGAGCGACGATGAGAGTGCTGGTGGTAGAAGACGAACCAACGATGCTGTCCGCGCTTTCCGACGCGCTGACCCACGAGCGATTAGCGGTCGATACCGCGCTGGACGGCCGCGATGCGCTCAGCAGAGTCCACATCGAGCAGGCATATGATCTGGTCTTGCTGGACCTGATGATGCCCCGTATGGACGGCCTCACGTTCCTCAGGACGATCAGATCCGAAGGATATGCCATGCCCGTGCTGGTGCTGACGGCCCGAGACCTGACGAACGACAAGGTCACCGGCCTGGATACGGGCGCCGACGATTATCTGACCAAACCCTTCGACCTCGACGAACTGCTGGCGCGCGTGCGTGCACTTCTGCGCAGGAATGGGAACCGCAAGACATCCGTCCTGCGGGCGGGAGCAGTAGAACTGGATACCGTGACCCATGTCTGCCGTGTGCACGGAAGCACGGTGCCATTGGCCACGAAGGAAGAGCAGCTTCTCGAGTACCTGCTTCGCAACCAGGGCCGTATCGTGCCGCGTGAAGAACTGGAAGACCACCTGTGGGACGCCAAGGCATCGCTGTGGTCCGACACCCTGCGCACACATGTACGCTATCTGCGTGCCAAGCTGGACACCGACCCGGCGCATCCACTCATCACGACCGTGCGCGGATTGGGCTACGGTATCGTCGCCCCCTCCGACAAGGGGGATGGACATGACTCATAAGCTTGCAGGAACGCGCTCTCGTCTGATTTTCGCCGCAGTTCTGCTGTTCATCGCCGCGATCGTCCTGGGGAGTCTCATGCGCCGTGCAACACCGGGTGCAGCCGACCCGGACACGCAGGAGATCACGACGGCCGAAGTAAGTACAACGATCCAGGAGCGTATCGCAAGCCTCGACCCCAACATGATGACCGAAGAAGCGGTACGAGGAGCGATCAAAGATCAGTTGCCTGCCCTCGGGGCGCGGGGGTTCATCCGCGTGCACATCGCGAGCAGGATCATTGATGTCCTGGTGGGAACCGACTATAGCCTCGACAACATCATGGGAAACACTATTGGTGAAAACTTCTGGCACTACCGCCTGTCGCTTGCTCCTGTGAATGCGCCGGACGAACTCCAGCCACTGTACGTCACCTACATGAATTCGGGCATGGGCAATTACTGGGGCGAACTCATTATCGGCAGTGCCGGCCCCACTGACGCTCAGGTCAGGACCTCGCTTACCTTCATGATCGCCATGTGGGCGTGCCTGTGCCTTGCAGCCGTCTGTATCATCGCGGTGTTTGTGATGCCTGCGAACCACATCACTCGCAGGGCGCAGTCATGGACGCCGCTGCGCCGAGGGCTAGCTTTGGCACTGGTCGGCGCACTCGTGGCCGTTCCCGTCGTGTGGATCCTCGTCAGCAGGACGCATGCCGCCGCACGTGAGAAGTTCGCCCGAGCAACAGATTTGGTCGTGACATCCACGGCGAACACCATGTCCGAGTGGCTTTCGACGGGCGAAGTTTCGGCAGCATATCTGCACGCGACGTATGCCATGTCCTACCCGGACTGCTCGTTCCGCATCCTGGTGGACGGCAAGCTGCAGGACCGGGCGGGCGTCGACTATGGTCCAGCCGCGTACCAAAAGCCTGGCGACCCGCCGACGTGGCGCAAGCTGGCCTCCTTCATCGAGGGTGGCACGCCACGACCCGCCTACCTGACGACCGCAACCAAGGACAACGTCCGCGTGGAGCTGGTGGCTCCCGAGCCGGACTACTGGCAAGTCATCCGTCTGCGCCACACCCTCCTGTGGGCTGTCCCCGCCCTTCTCGCCGTCCTCTTCGCACTGGGATACTTGACGGGCCGGCGGCATGACCACACCGTCCCATCTTCCGAAGAGATCCTCCGTCACGCGGTCGCCCGCCAGGCGGTCCTCACGGTCCTTGTCGTCTGCCTGGCGCTGGTGCCCGCTGCCGGCTGGTTCGTCCAGACGTATGAGGCAGCAGCCGTCAGTCGGCTCGACAAGACTTTGCAGCATGACGCCGCGACTGTCAGCGGCGTGTTGGGCAGCCTCGACCCATCAGTGGCAGCCAGGAAATCCCTTCAGGTTGCCGACTCTGCGCTGGCTATCGCCCGTACCGGCATGGTGTTTTCACTCAAGTTCCAGTTGAAGGACGGGCGAACGGACGGCATCAACATCAACCCGGCGGAGAGTATGCTCAGTGTCGTGACGGGCACGGACACACCCACGGTCCGCATCATTGCAAATCATACCGACTGGTCCGTCCCACCCGGTCACAACCTGGTCGTACGCGTCATCGGCGCAAGCGGCCATCTGAAAGATGGGACAGTCTACACATTCCTGCTGGGGACAACAATGAGGCCAGTCCAGCAGGACATGCAGGAGTTGTGGAAGGCTGCCACTTGGGCTGGACCCGTCGCCTTCCTGTTCATCATCCTGGCCGGTCTGATCGCGGCCAGCCTCGCCCTGCACCCTGTCGCCGAGTCGATGCGCCGGCTGGAGCAATTCACGGGGGACGCAGGGCACGAACTGCGGACACCACTCAGCTCCATCCGCCTCAACGCGCAGGTCGCCCTCAACCAGGACCAGCAGCCCGACGAATTCCGCAGGCATCTGACAGCCATCGCGTCACAGGCCGAGCGCTCCACGCACCTCTCGGAGTCGCTGCTCCTGCTGGCACGTCTCGACCGCGAGCAGTCTGCTCCGCTCGCGCCCGTCCAGCTGCTGGACATCTGGACCGACCTGCACGGCGCACATGCTGAAACGTTGAACGCGAAGTCGGTGACACTGCAGACGCCAGAGACGGACATGACCCTGGTGACCAATCGCGAGTTGCTGACCGTCGCCTTGGACAACCTGGTGGAGAACGCCATCCGCTATGCGCCCGACGGGACAACCGTCGCCATCACTGCTCAGCGAACCGACGGTACGGTGACGATCGCCGTTGCCGACCAGGGCCCCGGCATGGCGCCCGAGGCGCTACCCCACATCTGGGACCGCTTCACCCGCATCGACCCCAGCCGCAGCCGCGAGTCCGGGGGCAACGGCCTGGGCCTGGCCATCGTCCGCAAGGCAGTGGAAGCCATGCACGGCCGCGTCGCCGTCACCAGCGAGATCGGCAAAGGCAGCACATTCTCCATCATCCTGCCGGTTCCCTCGTGCTCATGAATTGTGAAGACCATTGTACCTGGTACATTGGTCTTCACATTCCAATCTAGTCGTATGCCAGGCGGATCTCTTCGGTAGCAAGCGTGGGCTGGATGAGCTCCTGCCACACGGGAGACTGCCAGGAACCCAACGCGTCGTGGATCTTGAAGTACTTCTGAGGGATGGGGTGGGTTCCGACGACGACAGGGATGCCATATTGCTCCTGGATGAACCGTCGGAACTCGTCGATCCGTGCGCACGGCGGGTAGCCGACGAGCATGCCGGTGGCAAGGTGGATGACGGTCACCCCATTCTTCTTCATCTCGGCGGGAGCGTATTCGATGTTGCCCCCGGGACACCCGCCGCACGTGGTACAGCCGACGAGTTCTACTTCTTTCCCCGCGTAGATGCTGAACGCCCCCTCACGGTCCCTCAAGGCGCGCAGGCATTTGCCAGCCGCGCAGGTATGGTATCTGTTGCACATGATCATCCCGATACGCACAATTTCGCCGCTCATCGAACCTCCTCATCACACAGAACAGGTCTAACAGTGAGTCTAGCCACATTCGGTCCCGCAGGCCAGAGCAAGGTACCAATCTCCTTGACCAACAGCCGATTCGGAATACCATGGGAGCATAGCGCAACATGCGTCACGCTTACTGCGTTATGCACTATGAGTATTGGCGACGGCAAGATTCGAATGAGTGGAGGTGTGCAATGGTTGGAAACCCTTTTGTGCTCGGACTCGTGCGCGGCCCGGATCTGTGCGACCGGAAGCGTGAGCTGGAAGACCTTACCAGTCACGCTCAGAACGGCCACAACGTCATCCTGGTGTCCCCCAGACAATACGGCAAGTCGTCGCTTGTCCTCGAGGCGCAGGAACAGTTGCGGGCCTCTGGTTTTCTCACAGTCTATGTGGACCTCCTCGCGATAGCTTCCGATAGTGATGTGCCGCGGAAGCTTGCAGCGGCCCTGGTGACCGACCTTGGCCGGGGCGCCGACCCCGTCACCTTGGCGAAGCGTGTCAAGAACCTGTTTTCGCGCATCGTCCCCTCCATCGACTTTACTCCCACGGGAGCGACCGTCTCTATCGGTCTTGCTCAGGATGCCGACCCAATCGTGCTGCTTACCGACGTGCTCGACAGCATGTACCGGTACGTCGAACGACAGAAGGTCCGCGCATGTGTTGTCCTCGACGAGTTCCAGGAAATCGGAAGACTGCCTGGCTCACGGACTATCGAGGCTACCTTCCGTTCCTATCTGCAGGACCGTCGCAACATATCCTTCTTCTTTGTGGGCAGCCGGCGGCAAGCACTGACCGAGATGTTCACCCGCGCAAGACCTCTGTACCAGACGGCGTACCTCACGCCTCTCGAGAGAATTCTACGTGAGGACTTTGTCCCATACATCACGGAACGCTTCGACCGTACTGGCAAGAAGTGCTCACCAGAGACGGCCGGCCTTATCTACGACCGCGTGGATGGATACCCCGCATACGTGCAGCGGCTCGCTGGCGCTGCATGGGACTTGTCGAGTCTGACGTGCACGAAAGAGAAGATCGAAAACGCATATGGCAGTCTGCTTACAGTGGCAGGCGTCGAGTTCGGCTCTACCTGGATCAGTCTGCCACTTGGGCAACGAACACTCCTGCAAGCGCTGGCGGCAGAATCCACGACCCAGCTGACATCCGCCGATTACCTGCGACGACATGGCCTGGTTGCCAGCACGGTACAGCGGGCCATCAAGCCCCTGCTCGAGCTCGATCTCGTAGAACGCACCCCCGCGACGGGACGCTTCTTCGTCGTGGACCCAATGTTGGCCGCGTGGGTATCCCGTTCGCCAGCAATCGAACTGAAATAACAGACACTTCCTGTGGCTTGCTGTTCATGACGCATAGTGCGTTACGCATCATGCGTTTTCCTCTACGGTACTCCGGCGACAGTACACGTCCTTTCGGAATACTAATGTCACCCACGCTCTGCATGCAGAAGCCCTAGTGCAGGATCCTGCACTAGGGCTTCTGACGTCTTTCAGGAACTACGTTGCGGCTTTCGAGTTACTGGACCTTCAGGATTCTCACCCTTGAGGGGTGGCAGGCTTCGCGGGCGCAGCAGTGACCGTCGATGTCGTCGCGACATATTCCGCCAGTGCTTCGGTCACTGTTGCGAAGGACGGCATCTGGACATCTTCGACGTGGCCAGTGTCGGCCTGCCGGGTGACCTCAGAGTCGATGGGAAGCCGCGCAAGGATAGGAGCACCGATGTGATCGGCCAGCTCCTGCGCGTGGCTGGGCCCGAACAGCTCAAATGCCTCACCACAGTGGGGACACGTGGCCGTCGCCATGTTCTCGACGATGCCCAGAATCGGCTTGCGCATCTGCTTCGCCAGGCCTGCAGCCTTCTCGACGATCATACTCGCCAGCTCCTGAGGCGTCGTGACCATGAGGATGCCGTCGACAGGCAGGGTCTGAAAAGCCGTCAGAGGGACGTCGGCCGTTCCGGGCGGCAGGTCCACGATGAGGACGTCCAGGTCTCCCCACGCCACGTCCGTCCAGAACTGCTTGATGGCTGATGTGAGCAAGGGACCGCGCCAGATGACCGGCTGGCCGGAGTCATCCAGAAACAGGTTCATGGAAATAATCTTGATACCGGTCGCCGTCTCGGGCGGGATGATCCCGACTATCGAGGACTCAGGCCGCGCGGTCATGCCGAAGAGACGTGGAATGGACGGCCCTGTGATGTCAGCATCCAGGATGCCCACCTTTAACCCTCGGCGTGACAGCTCGACCGCCGCCATGGCGGAGACGAGGGACTTGCCCACGCCACCCTTGCCGCTGGCAACCGCCAGCACGTGCCGCACGTGGTTGACCTGTGAGGTCAAGCTCTCATTGTCAGCCGTTGCCATGCCCTTCTCCTTCGTGATGACAGCCATGGAGCTGTCCGGTGACATTCACAAGACTTCCCGTCCGGTAGGCCTCGACAATCTCGTCCAGACTGCTCCTGTCGGTCTGCATGACCTTGAGGCCCGCTGTGAGGAGCGCGTCCATGGCCCCTCCGCCCATGCCACCTGCAATGACGGTGTCACAGCCATGTGCGGCGTCGGCGAGACGCTTGTGCACCTCTTCGTGCGGGAGCCCGCTGTCCAGAGCAGCGTCGCCACAAACGTGAGCAAACTTGTCCCTCAGCTCGGTGGCAGTCACCTCACCGTCCGTGATCTCGACGACCTTGTAATAGTGGGCGCGGCCGAAGTGCTGGCAAAGGGTCGTGCCATCGTCGGTCGGTAGTGCGATTCGCGTAACCATCCTGGTACCTCCTGTTTTCTCTTCCTGCTGTCTGCTGACTGGTATGGCGTTCATGTCTGCGTCCCACGCCCTCGCGACCGTCAGCAGCTGTCCGCCGACGAGCGATGCAACGACCTTGCGGCGGGCGCTCGCAAGAATGCGATGGAACGTACTCTGGGAGATGTCCATAAGGTGTGCCGCTTCCGTCTGATCCAGACCCAGTAGGTCGCTGAGACGCAATGCCTCCATCTCGTCAGCCCCAAGGACATGCAACGTCCCTGCGGCCTCCGGACAGGAGGGCTGCGCTCCGTCATACAAACCGCACCTGCGGGCAACCTGTCGTCTGGGCATCTCGTTTCCTCGTGTGATATGAATATATATTCATTTCATGACGTGTCAACCATCGAACCGTCGCGTGCCCTTGCCTTCCTGGGGTCAAGCGTTAACATTTGTGGAATGGTACCATTCTGTTCGAGGAGGGTAGTCATGGCACGACCGATTCGTCTGCAATACCCCGGAGCATACTATCATGTTACCGACCGCGGCGACCGCAAGGAAGCGGTGTTCACATCCGACACCGACCGTATCAGTTTCCTTCAGCTCTTGAACAGCACCGCCGAATCCTGCCACTGGCGAGTCCTGGCATACTGCCTGATGGACAACCACTACCACTTGATGCTTGAGACGACTGCGCCGAACTTGGCGACAGGCATGGCTCGCCTGAATGGTGTGTACACACAGAGGTTCAACCGTGTCTACGGGCGTGTTGGACACGTGTTCCAGGGACGCTATAAGGCGCAGGTTGTCCAGACAGAAGGACATCTGCTGGAGGCCTGCCGCTACGTCGTCCTCAATCCGGTTCGCGCAGGACTTGGACTTGTGAACGATCCTGCTGACTGGAAGTGGAGCAGCTACTGCGCGTCGGCTGGACTGGCCGGAGCACTCTCGTGTCTGGATGAAGCGTGGGTCCGCGAGAGAGTCACTGAGACTGGTTCCTTTGACGGGTACATCGACTGGATTCGTGAGGGCATAGGAAGACCGTGCGGTTTTCTGCACCCACAGCGTACTTCGGGGATCCAGACACATCAGCCTCCTGTTGAAGTGCCTTTGGTGCCCGACCAAACTGCGCCGCCGCTTGCAGATATCCTGACCGGATGCGTGTGGGCTCGTGGCGGCAACGAGGTACTGCGCTCGCGCATCCGGGAAGCCTTGGACGCAGGATATAGCCAGCGAGCCATCGCCAAGGAACTCGGCGTCAGCCACGTGGTCATCAGTAGATTCTCCTCTGGGGTCAAGCGTTAACATTGATAGAGTGGTAACTTTGCTTGGCCTCCCACGAGAGAGCTGGCATGCTCGGGACGTAAACCTGCATCCCGATATGGCAGAGCATTCTGATGTTGAGCAACGCCGGATAACAAAATGTTACCACTTGGAAATGGTAACGCTTGACCCCAAAGAAAGGGTTCACGCACCCACCGGGCGGCGAAACGAAAACCCCCGGGGAAACATCCCGGGGGTACGGTACAACTGTCAGAGACGGAAAGAATCAGCCTGCGATGCAGCTGCCGGTGACGACACCGCGCATACCCTGACCGGCGCCGTTGCCACCTGATCCTTGCCCAACTCCGCGACCGCCGCGGCCAGTCCCCTGTCCAATCCCGGTACCGCCGGCAAGAACATTCTCAAAAGCGGGCTGGTGTCTGTTGACAGAAGCTGCTTTCAGGTTGGCGAAGACCCGCAGGATGTCCTGGTTGTCGACGACCTTGACCAGTTTCTCATACAGAGCAATGTCCTCCTTCTCTACCGTGACGCCGAGCTTGAGAGCATCTTCCATTGTGGTGATGCCTGCCATCAGGGTGCTGGTGCGTGCAGCCTGTGTGTCGGCAGGAACTGCGAGCTGGTACTTGGTGAACAGGGCCGTCAAGGCTGCGACGTGCTGTTCTTCAGACTTCACGATGCTGGTGAAGGGACGAATGCTGCCAAGCTTTGCAATAACTGCGGTGTAGACGTCACGCGCCAGATACTCCTCCTGCAACGTCTCCACCAGTGCGTCCTTCTCGGCCTGAGACAACGCCTCGACGGGCAGGTTGGCGATCGTCGTGCAGGCAGCAGCCGGAGTGGTGCGCCGAGCACCCCCGTATGCAGATGCGACACCAGCACCGGAACCCACCAGAACTGCGACTGCCAGAACTGCTACTAGTATTCTCTTCATATACGTTCTCCTTGTGTGTGGTCTCGGGGAAGCTTCCCTCCCGGAAGCGTCTCCTGAGTGTAGTACACCGCGATCCCGCAGTTCGTACTCACACAATGGTCACAAAGCGACACAGTGTAGTCATAGAGCTGGTTGTACTGAACATGTGCGTCAATTGCTATTCCTTGACATTACGCCCCGAAAGGAGAGAACCTTCCGGGGCGGCCTTTGTCTAGATACCTACAGCGCGCCTACGGGTTGGTCGCCAGTGCAGCGACCTTCCAGGCGCCACCGCCCTGCGGGATGAGTTCCACCCAGCGGACGTTGCGGCCGTCGTCCCATCCGTACTTCGCCGGCGACTCAGATGTCCGCACGTCCAGCGTTACCTTGTAGAACTCGCACTCCGCCGTCCACTGCTCCAAACTGGCCTGCTCGACGCTCACGACCGTCAGCGCACTCAGGCTCTGGAAGTTGGCCAGCCACACCTGCGCGGTGGCTTCGTTGGGTGATGCCGCGTACGCAAGCTGGCGCACCGCCCACTCAGGTTGCCCTGTGCTGATGAAGCCGAGGAACTGGCGAAGGTCCTTCTCGTGGTTGTCCGTCCGCGGTTTTTGCAGGGCTTCGCGGTCGATAGGCAGCTCCAAGGGCTCATTGCGGTCGTTGACAGCCTTGAGGACGGCACCCGTGATGCCATCCACAAAGAACCAGTAAATCAGCGTACCTCCAGAGGCAAGCGACTCAGAGAAGGAGAAGACCCACCCCGGCCTTTTGCGGCTGTCGCTGTCGTATTCGTAGGTGAACTCCGTCCAGGTGAGAGCGGAAAACTCTGCGCCCTGAGCAGCGACGGCCTTTGCAGCATCCTTCATGGCCACGGCGGGACGCTCCCTCGGCCAGTCAGCGCCCATGGCCATCTTCGAAAGACTCCGTGTCCCAATGTCCCTGCTGGCAATGGCCTTGCCCTGGATGCTGAACATCATCCAGTTTTCGCCGACGGGGTCGGCGTACCAGACGAACCAGGCCGCTGACCGGTCGCTGTCCTGCCAGTCGGAGGCAAGGCGCATCGTGAGCGACTCACGTTCCTCGACGGGCGCGAGACGCCACAGCACGGCATCGCCGAAGTTCTTCTTCGCCTCCGGCCAGGCGAGTTCAGCAGCCTCGACGGAGGTCAGGCCGGACGTAGACGAAGGACCGCCGGACGTACGCTTGCATCCGGCCAGCGAGCAGGAAACGGCACACAGCAGAAGACAGAGCACGACGAGACGACGAACGGTCATAGCCACCTCCGGTGGACGAAGTCTGCGAATCCTGCACCCAGTCTGGACGGAGCAGGGTGTCTGTCAAGGACGCCCACTCATGTGTTCCCTCATGGCACGCACCTCTTCGGCATCAGCTATGACAGGTTTCTACACCAGGTCGGACTGGTGGCCCTGGATGGCAATGCGTCGGTGGCGGTCGAGCAGCTTCTTGGCGGGGACTGCCAGCAGCGACGCCACCATGTGGAATAACAGCACCGGTGAGCGCCCCCCTCGGTACGCCAAGTACAGTCCACACGCGAGGCCAATGCTCGCGCCGAGGTCAGAGTTGTGTGTCAACAGGTACAGGGCGCCGAACAGGCTAAGCGCCACCGACATCTCAAGCGGCATCAGCACGAGCAGCATCCCCAAGGTGGTTGCCAAACCCTGTCCCCCCCGGAAGTGTGCGAACACCGGGAAGTCGTGGCCAAGCACGGCAGCCCAGGCCGCCGCAAGAACCCAGCCCTGCGAGAGGCTGAGAGCCCGTGCCAGCAGGACTGCCGCTGCTCCCTTGAAGACGTCGCAGAGCGCCACGATCACGGCAGGGACGGCTCCGACGGTGCGCGCCACGTTGCGTGCCCCCATGTTCCCGTCGCCCACCTCCTTGATGTCGACACCCGCCCGTCGCCCCGCGATGACGGCTGACGGAATGGATCCCAACGCATAGGCCAGTACGACCGCGAGAATGGCAGCAGGCAGTTCCCAGTGTGTCATAACCACCACCTCCTCATCGGACGGCTACCTGCTGAGGAGTACGATGACAAACAGTACGACCATCAGGGCGGAGGCGATGAGGAGGATCTGACGCTCTCGCTCCGTGGGTGCGGGGACGGAACCCAGCCACCGAGAACGCGGAGGGTGCCGGGCTGGCTGGAACACAGACCATGAGGTGCCGCGGCTGGTCGTCGCCCACGTCGCGGAGGAGACTCCCGTCCCCATGGGCCGTCCGATTCGCCGAACTGCCTGTCGCATGCGTGCCAGCGCAGGACGTACGCCAGATGACCACCAAGACGTGAACCTTGCCGCCCTGGACCCAGTCGAGGGTGTTTGCAGGGGGGCGCGGCCAACACGTTCAATGAGCACGCGTCCACAGGACGGGCACCGTTCGGACTCCCATGGGATGACGGCATGGCAGAAAGGGCAGGGACGGTATCCGGTGGGCAAGTCCCCGCCGGTGCCGTTTGTCCGCTGCTGATACTCCTGTCCCTGCGTATGCGATGAACCGTCGTCCAAGACGACCTCCTGTCGTGGCAGACAGTATACATCGGTCGCGCTGGACATGAAGACGGCCCCGCGTCCTTGCCGACGCGGGGCCTTGAAGCTATGCGATGTCTTTTCGCGTGGTGCTGTGTGTCAGGTCCTGCTTACTTCCACCAATACCAGTACTGGATGTTCCAGTTGCTGTAGACGGTGGAGGAGAAGAAGTGGTCGTAGCCCTTGATGCCCTTGCGGACTTCGTCGGGATAGACACGCTGCTCAAGATACATGCACGGAAGATCTTCACCAAAGATGTCCTGGATGTTAGCGTAGGCTTCCTTCAGGACAGCAGCCGTGGTGGCCTTCTGCGCAGCGTCGATCCACTTGTCCATCTCAGGACTGTTGTAGCGGTAGTTGTTCTGTCCCTGCATGCCGTTGGCTTCAGTCGGGATCTGGTTTGAATGGAACTGGTTGATCGAGCCGAAGGCGTCATAGTTGCTGAAGCTGATACCATGCAAGCTCACGATGAAAGTGCCGGCTGTGTTGGCATCCAGCATGGCGTTGAAGTCCATGGGGTTGTGCTCGACTTTGACGCCGAGCTTCGCGAGCATGGGCTGGATCAGGGTGACTTCACGGATACGGAAGGCGGCGCCAGTCGCATATGGAATCTTCAGGACGGCTGCGGTGCCATCAGGAAGGGTGCGCTCCGTCTTGGCGGCATTCCACTTCCAGCCGGCTTCATCCAGGAGCTCGTTGGCCTTGTCGACGTTGTACGCATACTTGGCCAGGACCGGCTTGAAGTAGGCGGAACCGGAGGACAGGGGCGACAGGACTGCGTCAGTACCGACCATGGCCTTCTGGGTGATGAGCTTGCGGTCGATACCATAGAAGAAGGCCTGGCGGACGCGCTTGTCCTTGAAAAACGCGCTAGTCAGGTTCCACTCGATGATGCCGGCGGTCGTTCCCTTGTTGTAGTAGACGTTGAAGTCCTTGCCCATCTTCTGCTCGAACTGCTGGGCGAGGTCCAGCGTCAGCGACTCGGAGGAGGCGTCGATCTGGCCGGTCAGCATGTTGATCAGGAGGGTGTTGGTGTTGTCGATGAACCGCTCAGTGATGGTCTCGAGGACGGGCTCACCGCCGAACCAGTTCTTGTTGGAAGAGTAAATGATGTACTGCCCTTCGACCTTGGACTTAACGGTATAGGGTCCGCAGTAGGTAGGGTTGTTGTTGAAGTCCGAGGTGTTGATGCTCGTGGGGTCCTTGTCGAACTGGGGTCCCAGGATGTGCTTCGGGAAGATGCTCCAGCCGGTTGGGATGTAAGCGTCCCAGTTCTTCCAGGTGATGCGGCAGGTGGTGTCATCGATCTTCTGGATGTTGGTGACGAGGTCCATGGGCGTACGAGAAACAACCTGGATGTCGTCGCTCATGTACAGCTTGTGCGAGAAGATGTAGTCGTCGATCGTGACAGGCTGCCCGTCGGACCACTTCATGCCCTTGCGGAGCTGGAAGTCGGTGATGACCGTGCCGTCCGCGTTACGGATGAGGTGCTTGTTCTCGAGGGTGGCCACATAGGTGCACATCTCGGGATACAGGACCCCGTAGGGGGTCAGCGAGATGGGTCCGCTGGCCAGGAAGGTCACAGCCTTGGCGGTGTAGGCAGAGTCGGAGATGAGGGTGAAGAGGCTCTCGGGAGCGTTCTCCTCAGCTACCGTGACGGTCTTCTTGCCGGCAGCCGGAGAGTTGACGGTGTTGTAGATAGCGAACGCGCAGTCGCCACGGGTGGCCGACATCATGGGGTTCAGGTTGCGGAACTTGTCCCATGTCAGGAGCTGAACGCGCGGACGGACGGCGATGGTGACGGCGCCGATCGCGTACGTGCCGATCTTGGACTCGTCATTGGAGAAGCCGATGGGCTCCTTGATGGTCTTGGCCTCAGCTTCCTTGCCGAGGACGCGAACCAGCAGGACAGCCATGTCCTGACGCTTGATCTCGGCCGTCGGGCCATACTTGCCACCACCGATGCCGGAAACGTATCCGGCCTTGGCGGCTGCTTCGACGACGCCATAGGACCAGCGGGTCGCGGGGACGTCACTGAACGTCGCCTTGGCGGGCTTGTACTCGGCGAGACCCTTGGCGACAACGATCATCTTGGCGAATTCTTCGCGGGTGACCTTGCCCTCGGGCTTGAACGTGCCGTCGGCATACCCGCCTATGACCTTCTTGGCAGCCAGGGCGGTGATCTCATCAAATGCCCAGTACGACGCAGCGACGTCCTTGAAGCCGGCAGCGCGCACGGTGAGGACTGGGGAACAGACGGCAAGCAGCATAACAACTGCAAGAACGATAGATAAGAATCTCCTCATGTAATTCTCCTTCCTTAGCAGAGTAGGTGCTGAACACGATTTCAGGTGGAGCGGTGGTTGGCAAGCACCTCCTTCCTCGCAGGCAGTCATAGTATTCATCTAGCTCGGTTGCTCAGTCACGGTTTACCAATTTGTACAGACGCAACAGCAGACTCCACACACATGGTGCACAATCCCGTTGCGCCACAGCGTATGGCAAGGCACGTCAACACCTTCCTAAACGTTACACGAACGGATTTTTTTGTCAAGCAAGTGGCTCAGGGTGAGGTACGGATTCAGGGATACCAACGGTTATCGTTCGGATGCTCTGACGCGTCGGCGCACGCTTTCGGCGAATCGTGAAAGCAGCGGGCAGCCACCATGGACATGCCAGGAATGCGAGAGGGCCTTTGTGTGAAGTCCCGGACAACTGGCTGGACGAGACAGTCGATCAAATCTTGTTCTCCTGCTGTTCCTTGCGCCACTTGAAGAAGTCGAGAGCGACCTGAGGAAAGATGGCATAGGACAGCACGTCTTCCTCCTGCTGGGCATACTCCTTGACCTCATCCCGGAACTTGGCCATCTGAGGTTCGATCAGGTCCGCGGGACGGCAGTCGATGGTTGGCTCGTCGCCGATAATCAACTGCTTGATCTCGTCCGAGATCGGCACTGACGAGCGGCCATACTCGCCCTTGACGAGGGCCTTGGTCTCCTTGGTGCACTGGACATAGCGACCCATCATCACGTTGAACACGGCCTGCGTTCCGACGATCTGCGACGTAGGGGTGACGAGGGGTGGGTAGCCCAGGTCCGCGCGCACCTTCGGCACCTCCTTGAGAACCTCCTCATACCGGTCGAGCATATTGGCCTGCTTGAGCTGGCTGACCATGTTGGAGATCATGCCGCCCGGCAGCTGATAGATGAGCGCGTTCACATCGACCCCCATCACCTTGGCGTCCAGCAAACCCGACTCCAGCGCTTTCTCTCGGACCGGGATGAAGAACTGCGCCACGGCGTTCAGGGCTTCGAGGTCGATCCCCGTGTCGTACGGCGTGCCCTTGAGCGCGGCCACCATGGTCTCGGTACATGGCTGCGACGTCGCGTTGGCAAATGGGGAGATGGCACAGTCGACGACGTCGGCCCCCGCCTCGATCCCTTTGAGGTATGACTGTCCAGCCAACCCGGTCGTGTAGTGGCTGTGAATCTGGATGGGCAGGTTCGTCATCTTCTTGAGGGCGGCCACCAGGTCGTAGGTCGCATAGGGCGTGAGCAGGCCCGCCATGTCCTTGATGGCGATGCTGTCCACACCCATCTGCTCAAGTTCGCGGGCGATGCCCACGTACTTGTCGATCGTATAGGTCGGGGCGATGGTGAAGACGATGCAGCCCTGAGCGGTGCCACCCAGCTTCTTGGTCGTGCGGATGGCGCGTTCCACGTTGCGCATGTCGTTGAGCGCGTCGAAGACGCGGATGATGTCGATACCGTTTGTGAGCGACTTCTCGACAAAGGCGTCCACGACGTCATCGGCGTAATTCTTGTAGCCGAGGACGTTCTGGCCGCGCAGCAGCATCTGCAACTTGGTATGCTTCATGGCATGGCGGACAGTGCGCAGACGTTCCCATGGGTCCTCGTGGAGGAACCGGAGGCAGGAGTCAAAGGTCGCCCCACCCCACATCTCGATGGAGTGATACCCGACGGCGTCGATTGCCTCGAATGCAGGCTCCATCTCCTTCGTGGTCATGCGGGTGGCAATGAGCGACTGTTGAGCGTCCCGGAGGATCGTCTCCATGATGCCCACCTTGTGAGCCGGAGCCATGCTGGAAGATGGGGATGCCAGGTCTGGTCTGCTTCCTACACCGATTTCCTCAATCTCCACGTCGAACGACTTGCCACCGACGTTCATGCTGAACTTGTTTGACACGTGAACCCCCTCTGCAGCGATTTCTCCTGTGTTGCGGCGTGGACCGGGAGATCCTTCCAGGAGTGCGCTCATACTCTAAACAGTATACCTCATTGTCATCGGAAGTTGGCAACCAGGCCACCAAGGGCTGGCTGAACCCGTGACAGGGAGCGCAGAATAGCATCGAGGCCTCTGCTGACGCAGAGGCCTCGGGTTCACCTATGAAAGAGGAGGATCTAGAGACCAGTGGATTCGGTCGGAGCAGCATTGCTGCCAGACCATCCGCCCATCATACCTCCACGGAATCCGCGGCCGGCATCCTGCCCATCGCCGCGACCACCGCGCATGCCACAACCACCGCGGAAGCCGCCTGCAGCAATCGCGACCTTCGTGCCGTCAGCGCCCGTGAACGAGGTGGCCATGACCGTGTTGGCATCTATCGGCATCTTGAAGCCTTCGATCTTGACCGCATCGCCGACCTTCACGGTGATGTTGCTCGCTTCATGTCCGAGGACCACTGTCACGATGGTGTCGTCGGCCTGCTTGACCTTGATGGTCGCCATCGCCCGTAGAGCTGGCCTGGCGGTGTCGCCTGGAGCAGGAGCTACGGACGTCGTCGGCAGGTTGACTTCAGTGACGGTGCCGGCAACGCTTACCGTCTCGATGTTAGGTGTCCCGTCAGCTTTGCGCAGCGTGACGGTCTTGCCATCCGCACCCGTGAATGTCCAGATGTGCAGTTCGTTGAGGCTGTTCCGTGTCTCCGACGTTCCTTCGACGGTGACGACATCACCGACCTTCATCGCGATACCTGCAGCCTCCTCACGCCCAAGCTCAAGTGTGTAGACTGTCCCGTCCGCGTTGTCCTTGATCTTCGCATAGCCCGCAGGTCTACCCCGGAACATGCCCATGATTCCCCTGCCGTTCTCTGTTGTACTCGCACTCGAAACCTCCGTCACTGTACCCATCACCGAGATGACATCGACACTGGTCCCCTGTGGCGTCGTCACGGTCCGTAGCTTGGTCGCTGCTGATGCTATGGCGATACCTCCTGTAAGGAGCCCTGCGATGACGACTGCCAGGACGGCCTTGCCTATCGTTTTCCTCATAGTGTTCTCCCTTCTTACGGGGTCACCCCCGGAGTGCAACATCCATGGATGCTGTCACCTCTAGTACATCGCACCGAAGGGTTTCGTACATCCAGTCCTGTGAAGACCGAGGGTGTCGGTCCCGATACGGATTCCTCCGCGCGGACAAGCCCACTTGGATGCACCACATGGACAAGGAGACGTTCTGGAAACCCTCGAAAACTCTGGCAAGAGCATCGTCAGGCCTGCACACTCCAGTGATGTAGAGGGGAGGAGTGTGAGTGAAACTGGAAACCGAGATCTATGGAGCAGCAAATTCCGCCGTGAATGTGATCGTCTCGCCGGCGCGACCCAGTTGGGAACCCACCGGTACAACGCTGACCAGCTTGGCGCCAGAAGGTCCGCCACTGGTCACGGTCAGGGTATAGACCCCTGGGCGCACGATGATTTCGTAGGGGACCATTGAGGCGGTCCACTGTTGCGCTCCATTCAGCCGGAAGGCGAGGCGTCCCGACCAGGCCGTCCCCTGCTGCGTCGCCCGGATATGGACAATGGTCTCGCCTTCTGGTGCCATGACGCGCTTGATCTGTCCGAAGAATATGGGCAAGACCAGCCCCAACACAACGCAGAACGTCAGGAACACCGGCAGACCGCGCTTCACCTTCGCCAGGCTCGCGGAATCGCGCCAGCCGGAGCGTTCCTGTTCCGGCCTGGCCGAGGGCACCACCTTGTAGCGGGATCGAGTATGATAACGACCCCCGTCCGCGCTCCTGGATGGGCAAGGAGCTGTCGCATATGAACTGCGTGACTTGTAGAGTCTCATGGTTTCCCGTCAGCAGTGTACCAAGCTATACCGCCAGCCCAACCCATCGACCTGCGTCACGCACCATGACCGGTCAGCCATGTCACGCGTCCGATACAGCTTTCCTCCTGTGCCAGCGTGCGGCGACTCACCGCCGGAACAGCGACTGGAACGCCTTGCTGAAGGCGATCATGCCCAGCATCATGCCACCGATCCAGATGATGCCGCCGTTCTGAAGGGTCCACGTCGTCGCGTCAGCAGGGGTCTGCGCTTGCAGCAACAGCACGGTCTGGTACAACTTGAGACCACAGAGGGCAAAGACCCCACCGCTCAGGATCGCCGCGAGGATCACCGGTACCCATCCCCGTACCGCGAGCGCGATGACCCCGCTCACCAGGCACAGGAGCCCCAGCCCGACGTTCAGCAGGTTCTGCAGGTTCAACGGGATCCCCTGCTTGCTGTAGAACATGCCCTGCGCGGCCAGCATGGCTACGCCGCCAAGGATGGCGATGAACCCACCGCCAAGACGCTTGGCCGATGTGGCACCACGAGCGCGCTGATAGCCTGGAGCTGCTGTCGTCTGGGGATACCCAGAAGGAGCAGGGCTGGCATACGGGCTCCTGAGCGCCGCACCGGGTCCCCCGTAGGGCGCCGCCTGCGCGGGCTGAGAGGCTGACGCAGCTGGTGGGGGCGTCGGTGCTGCACTATACGGCCCTGCGCTGACAGGTTGGGGAAGAGGTCCCTCTGTCTGCGGTGCCGGGGCCACCTGCTGGACGTCATCCGACGGAGCCGGATGCAGTTCGGTGACGTCGGCTCCGCAATTCGGGCAATGCTTCGCTTCGGACGGTAGAGGTTTGCCACATTCGATACAGAACTTCGCGGGTTCCATCGTTTATCCTCCTGGGCAGTCTCGTACTTCTCCGTGCAGGTTCGACGGTCATGCGGTCATCCTTGCTGCGCTCAGTATACGGGGTAGGCGATACGCTTCAAGGACGGCGACGCCTGATTGGACGCTCACTTGACAGGACGGAGCACGAGCACATGATAGAACGATTGGTGCGGGAGCCCCCGGATGCGCGAACCATCGTCTCGTCCAACGACAGATGTCCCGTATTGTGTCAGAAAGGACCCAGATGAACAACGACCTCATGTACCAGGGCTCAGACCTTATGCTTGACCGTTTGCCTCTCGCCGACGTCGCGAGGGAATTTGGCACACCTGTCTACGTCTACTCGGCCTCCTCGATCCGCAGGCAGGCCGCCCGTCTGATGCAGAGTCTGGGCACGATCGGATCACTCCGCTACGCCGTCAAGGCCAACGCGAACCCTGCACTCCTTGCACTCATCTTCAGTATGGGTATCGGGGCCGACACGGTGAGCCGGGGAGAAACTCAGGCGGCTCTGGACGCCGGCTGTCCTGCCGACCACATCGTCTTCTCCGGTGTTGGAAAGACACCGGAAGAACTGACATTTGCACTGGACCATGGCATCTTCATCAACGCTGAAAGTGAAGAAGAGCTGGTTGCCATTGCCCGCCTGCGAACGGGCACCCGCGTCGGCATCCGCATCAACCCTGCCGTCGATGCACACACCCATCAGTACGTCACCACCGGGACGGAGGAGACCAAGTTCGGCATCCCAATCGACGCCGCCCCCGACGCGTTCCGGTTGGCAATGGACGCCGGGCTCGTGCCCGACACCATTTCCTGCCATATCGGCAGTCAGATCACGAGCCTCGAGCCCTATCGCAAGTCTCTGGCCCGCCTGATGGAACTCCGTGACTCCCTGATGGGCGACGGCATCCCTGTGAGCAGTCTGGACATGGGAGGAGGATTCGGCATCAATTATGATGGAGGCGCCGACTTCGCTGTGGAGGACCTGCGGGCTCTCCTGCATCGAGATGTTCCCCAAGGTATGAAGCTGTCGTTCGAGCCGGGCAGGTACCTTGTGGGACACGCAGGCACGCTGGTGACACGTGTCCTGTACCGCAAACGATATGCCAGGACATTCGTGGTCGTGGATGCAGGCATGAACGACCTGATTCGCCCCGCGCTGTACCAGGCGCATCATGTGATCCTCCCGGTGACGCGGAGAGATTCGGAACCGACCCCTTGCGATATCGTCGGCCCCGTCTGCGAGTCCGCAGACTGCTTCGCCCGGGACGTCCTCATACCGTTGCCAGAACAGGGCGACCTTCTTGCCATCTGCGACACGGGCGCGTATGGATGGTCCATGAGTTCGACCTACAACGGTCGCCCGCTGCTGCCAGAAGTCCTCATCGAAGACGGAGAGCCGGCCCTCATCCGCGAACGCGGTCAGTAGGAGAAGGCTATCGCGAAGACGCACCGGTGACCCCCGGGCATCAATGCCCCGGGGGAACAATCTGTTACCTGGGGTTGGAGGGGTCGACGCCAAGCTTGCTGTAGAGCTGATTCCGTGTGATGGGGAGGACGTAGACCTTGACCGATCGCCGGCCCCACCTGCATGCGTCGCCAAACGAATTGAAGAACAGGTCGATGCAGTTTCCGTTGATGCTGGTCCCCGTATCCGCTGCGACTGCGTAGCCGTATCCTTCGATGTACAGCACGGTCCCCATGGGGATGAGACGCCGGTCGACTGCACAGGTGCCGTAGTGAAGCCACAAGCCCGAGTAGCCATACAGGTGGTCCTTCCCGTCGAGGATCGTGGAGCGTCTGTTCGAATAGGCAGTGGCAGACATCGTGTAGGTGCGCGCGGGTTTGAGGTCCAGGCGGGCGGCACCGACCTCATAGACCTCATGGACGACAGACTTGATGGTCTGCGTCTTGACGACAGCTGAACCGACTGCCTGCTGGGCGACCTTGGTCACCTTGATCGTCTTCTGAAGAAGGCCGTTCTGGCCCATGACACTGATGTAGCTTCGGCCGACTTCCATATACGGGTTCTTCTCGTAGACACGCTTATAGGCGATCGTCTCGGTCTTGCTGGTGTACGCGTAGGTCGTGCGCATGACGACGATGTCATCGTTGTACGGCACAGGATCGCTCTGATGCGGGCTGACCTTGTCTTCCGTGTTCAGCTTGATGCCGTTGTCCGCCAGAAGCTCTCCGACCGTCTCCACGGTCGAATAGATGGTTTCACTGGTATGATCGATAGTGAGTGTGACCGGCTTGGCGCGCACGATAGCGATTTCCCCATGGGGGATGACCGCGGCGACATCCGGTGTTACCACATCTTCCGGGCGCAGGGAATTGGTATTCGCCTTCGCCAGGACGCTGCTCACCGACATGCTGTGGAACGCGACGATCCACGTCTTGTTGCCTGCATCGTTGACAACATACGCGTGGACCCCAGCACTCCAGAGGAAAAGCCCACCGAGAAGAACGCCCATGACAGCAAAGAGGACGGCCTTTCTCCTGTGGAACACCCTCACGAGTTGTGTTGTGTCCATAGTGGGCCGATTATACCACTGGCTGTAGCGGCTGCAAAGGTTCCGCCCAAGAACGAATGGCTGGACCACTCATCTGGAGAGGTCCAGCCACATTCACGGCGTGGAGGTGAGTCAGGTACGCCTTCGGCCGCCGAAGAACCTGAGGACGAACAGGAACAGGTTGACCAGGTCCAGATACAGGCTCAGAGCGCCAATGACTGCCACTTTCTCGGCCTGCGCGTTGCCCCCGAGGACTTTACTCCAATCCCCCCGAGGATGTTGGTCTATCCGAGGGGTGTATTCGGAGGGGCGGTCTTCTCCAGCCATCGTGATGGGGTTGTCGCCCGTGGGGTCCAGACTGAGCGCCATCCTGCGCAGCTTCTGGGTGTCCCAGGCGGTCAGCCCCAAAAAGACGACGATACCGACGATGCTGATCAGAAACTCCAAACCGGAGCTCTTTGTGAAGATGTTGATGATGGACATGCCGATGATGCCGAACAGCCCAAACAAGGCAATGTTGCCAATCCTCGACAGATCCATGCGCGTGGCCGACCCGATAAGCGACATTGCCAGGAACATGCCTGCCGAGGCGACAAACGCCATGGTGATATCTCCCTTCGCATACACCATGAACACGGAAGACAGGGTGAGCCCGTTCACTGCGGCATAGGTGAGGAACAGGAGCCCCGCCGTTTGCGGAGACATCCTGTTGATGGCGCGCGCGAGCCCGATGACTAGACCGAACTCGGCAACAATGAGGAGGACAAGCACGATTGGGTTGCCAAAAATCACCTGCTGGATCGCCTGGCTGGTGCTGACGAACCAGGCAATAGCCGCAGTCAGAGCGAGTCCTCCGGCCATCCAGCCATAGACCCGGTTGAAGAATGCCCGGACACTGTCCTCCGGACGTATGACGGTTCCCTGATATTCCATGGAAGCATCTCCTTTCAAGCGCAGCAATCATAGGCCGCACCTATTCTGTATCATGAAGAAAAACGGACTGACCGGCGTACATCTGTTGCAAATCGTGTCCTGGCCTTACAATGAAGATTAGAGATGCCGGCACCAGGAGGAGGAAGGGTGCCCCGTCGCGCCTGTTAGGGAAATGAGGTCTGTTCCATGATACGTGGAGGTGTCACGATGTTCGCCGACTATGCACGAGTCTGGCCAGTTCACGCAATCCTGATGGGCAGTGCTGTCCTGTCGCTTCTCACGGCCACCTGGGCCGCTTCGCTCGGACGCTACCGCAAGGGGTCCTTCCGTCTTCACAAGACTGCCGCCATGACCGCGTTTGTGCTGCTGACAGCAGGGCTCCTTGTAGCAGCCGGCATGGTACAGGCCAGCGGGGGGCCACACCTCCGTGTCCCCCACGGTATCGGTGGCACGGTGACAATCGTGCTGGGGTTCCTCACAGGAGCAGGAGGGTTCATCACGACCAAGGCACACACCAACAGGAAACAGCTGCGGACCGTCCACCTGTGGGTGGGCCGCGTCGCCGTTGTGCTCTTCCTGCTTACCATCCTCGCCGGACTGCGGCAGGCAGGTCTCCTCTGACAGGCTGGCTCAGGGCTTCGGGTACGTAACTGTCACGACCTTCGTCGTCGGGTCATAGCTGATTGCGCACCCTAGCTGCTTGGCGACGAACCGGGCAGGCAGCATCGTCCTTCCGTTCTGGATGACGGGAGCCGCGTCGAGCGTCACCGGTGTGCCGTTTCGCGTCGCTTTCGTCGAGCCGATGGTGAACGTCAGTACGATGGGCGCAGGAGCCCCGACGTCAATGGCCGCACTCCCCTTCCGGGCATGAGGCGATACCCCGTCTGCATTCCCGGTTGCCCAGATGATCTTCAGGTTCCCGGATATCGGCACTGCTTTGTCATGAGCGTCGCCGGTAACCCGTTTTCGGCTGAACTCGATGGTCGTCGTCCTTGCCTGTTCGCTCCCTGCGCTGGACAGGATATCCATCGTTCCGCCCATACTTCTGCTGGAAGCATGACCAACACCGCAACGACGACTGCCAAACAACAGAGAACGATCCATGCGCTACGTGCTCGTCGAACCACGGCGTACCTCCCGATGTCAGCGACTAGTCGTGGCCGTGCACGATGAGCCCGGTACCCTTACAGGACTCGTATTCGAACTGCAGGGTCACGTGCGTGATGCCATACCGGTCATGCAACAGGTCCTGGATCTGTGCGCGGATGGGCGCGGTGTCGCAGACCGAGATGTCGTCCACGTTGACGTGCCCCTCGAACATGGTCTCAGTATCGCTGACCTGCCAGACATGGACATGGTGCAGGTCCTTGACGTGGGACAGCGCACGGATGTCGGCGTCCAGCCGCGCCAGCTCCAGCCCATCTGGTGCGCGTTCCATGAGGATGCCCCCGGCCTCGTGGACGACCGAGAACGCCTCCTTCAGGACCCACGCTGCCACAAGTACTGTGACCAGCGGGTCGACCCAGGTCACGTGCCACACCATGACGACAACGCCACCTATGACGACGCCAATCGACGAGAGCGTGTCCGACAGCAGGTGCAGGTAGGCACCGCGGATGTTGAGGTTCTCGCCGGCAGAGCGGTTGAGCAGGAGGACGGACACGAGGTTGGCTACCAACCCGACCAGTGCAACGGCCAGCATGATACCGCCCTTGATGGGGACCGGATGCAGGAACCGTTCGTATGCCTCGCGGAACAAGATAACCGCGATGACGACCATGGCTCCGGCGTTGATACCTGCAGACAGGATCTCGGCGCGTCGATACCCGAATGTGTACTGCTCGTCATGAGCCCGCCGCCCAAGGCGCAGCGTCCACAGTGCCAGGACCCCTGCCAAGGTGTCCGTCGCGTTGTGAAATGCGTCGGCAAGCAGGGCCAGCGATCCGGAGACGATGCCACCAATAACCTCTGAGACAGTGATGACGACGTTCATCAGGATGGAGATGAACAGGTTGCGCCCGGTGGGCAGTTCGTGTTCGTGGTGGTCACTCATGGTGCACTTCCTTTTCTGCAAGGTGGCCCAACGCGAACCCGACGATGATGTCGATGTGCTTGTCCGCCAGGGCGTAGAACGTGCGCCGCCCGTCCCTGCGGGAACGGACGACATCACTGCGGTGCAGGGCGGCCAGCTGGTGTGAGACGAGTGTCTGGCTCAGGCCCGTTTGGCCGCAGATACCGGCGACGTTGTCCTCACCGTCGCGGAGGGCAAGCAGGATGGACAGCCGCGACTCATTTGCCAGCAGCTTGTAGAACGACGTCAGCGCGTCGAGTGTCGTGTTGGTTTTCATGATGACCGTATCATATGACAATACCGTCATGTGTCAAGAGTTCCATGAGAAGATGGTCATTCCTGCGAAAGTGGGCGTCGCCCATGCCGTCATTCCCGCCTTCGCGGGAATCCATTCCTTGACTTACGTGCCTACCCTTCTAGTGTTGACTATTCAAGACCGTCTTGGCAGTAGTGATTACTTTGGGAATATTCCCAGAGAAACTCATCTTCCCGTTGGCAAAACTCAAGGATTTCACATAGAGGCTCCCGTAGCCACCGCTCGTCAGTCTTTCATAGACAAAATTCTCAAAAGGACTTTTGGCCTGGCTATAGAGTCCTTTCGGTACGGGTAGTTTCCCTATGCTTAGTTCCGATAGGTTGATATTGACCCTGTTATTCTCGATGGATAGGCTGCCTCGAACGTAGGCGGGAAAAGATACCCTCGGTATCTTGTATTTGTCCATCCCCTTCGAAATGGCTTCGATCACTCCTGGAGACACCCCAGTCGCCTCGGCATAGCCCTTAAGCCTATCAACTCTGACTATCCCCGAGGCTTCGACTATGCCATTCTCCCCGATTTTCACCTGAACATTGGTGAAGGGATTGAACAACCAATCAGATTCCTGGCCGAGGCGAGCGGTTAGTTCCTTGTCAGTAAAGACATTGTCTACCGCTTGGCTGCCTTTCAGGACAAAACTGCTCTTGATGTCGGGCACCGATTCCAGAACAACTCTTTGCACGCGATTCTTGGAAAGAACGGACTTAAGATCTGCGTCTGTGTAGGTGATTCCCAAATCCCTTGGCTTATCAGAGCCAAGCAGTTTCGAGACCCCTGGAACAAAACCCAAGTATCCCAAACCCAAAATCACGGCGATGACGATGACTACCAGCACTACCAACAGTCTCCTAATGAAGCCCATTCAGCACCTTCCTATGCAGCGAGGACTTATCCGGGCGACGCTCTGACCGTTTCGAACGTGGGTCAGAAGTTCCTCCAGCTCGTGTTCTCGACCACAGAATGCTTTATCTCGTGCGAGATGTAGCGCAAACGAGTTGTCTGTCATCTCTGTGCCTCCATAGAACCACCGCCGCTCATGCACGACGTTGCTGCGCGTAGTGTATCACGTTCTCTTCCGCCAGCATAATTCCTAGCGTTCGTATCCCGTCATCTCAACATAGGCGAAGCCGTCCAGCACCTTTCTGTCGAGGAAGCGGGCACCGTCCAGGTCGACCTGGGTCAGGACTTCGGCGTGGACAGTGCACAGTCCCTCCCAGTAGTCAGGTGTGATCGATGATGACAGGTACTGCTCCTTGAGGACCGGCTTCACGCGTGCAATTATGAAGGGAGAGGCTGCTTCTGCGCTCTCAAAGATCCGTATCTCCCAGTCGATGGGGTACGTGATGCCATTCCCTGCCCGGCAGACGTCCGACGCTCGCACCTCGAACCGTTCGACGCGCATCGTTCGCCCATGCCGCTCCACGTTCCCGGTTCCGTACGTCGTGCCCCACCGGTCGAAGTTAAACAGCATGACGTACAGGTCGTCGCCGTCGAACCGCAGGGAGAACCAGTCCCACTTGAGGTTGACCACATTGAAGCTGCCCCACTGGTGGTCGTGCCACGTCAGCCCAGTGACGGGGAGGCTCTCGCCCTTCAGGACGATCGTGCCCTCGGTCTTCATGTTGGGCAGCGTGAAGTAGTAGGACGCATCACCTGGGCTGTTCTGCATCTCCAGGACGCCGCCCGCTCCCTGCGCCATGACGTCTCGAACGGCACAAGAGCAGTACACTTGCAGGCCCCTGAAGCGTGTGCCGATGACGAGACTGCTGGTGTCTTCATTGAACCCCACCCGGTTGCCAAACAATGCAATCACTGTTTGAGCGTCGGGGGTGAAGGGAATGTACACCGGCAGGACCATGCCGGTATAGGAGAACTTCTGGCTCTCGACGTCGGTGACGGCCGCGTGGACGATCACACTGTCGACCAGCGTTCTCACTCTGAAGAAGGTCACTTCAAGTCCGACAGGGGCCTTCCTCTTGGGTGTCGTCAGGACGCTGGTGAAATACCACCACTCGACGTGCGTCCCCCGATGGGGAAAGTGATCTCTGCCGGTGAAGGCGATCGGAGGAAGCGGGCGGCGTGAAGCGCTCCGGACCATCAGCTCATAGAGCTCGATGGGCAATTGGGTCAGCGCGCCTTTCAGGATTTTCCTGCCAGTCATCATCCTTCACGTCTCATGACCACAGTATCGCTGAAACAAGCGGTTTGCCCAACTGCGGCAAGAGACGGATTCCCGATATGGTATCAATTGTGAATGTCCAAAGTGCCTGGCACAATGGGATTCACGATTCGTGAGTGCGCCCGTTGTCTCACTAACCGAATCCTGCTACAGTATGCAGTAGCCCCGAAAGAAGCCATGGAAAGGGCAAGGGGGTGTCGAGGGGAACAAAGATCTCAACCGGACTACGGTCCTGACGCCATCAACGAGAGCGACGATGCAGTTGAAGAGAACTCCAACTCGAGCAGCGAGGAGCACACATGATCAACTATTCCCATGAACGCTCGCTGGAACTGCTGAGAAACGGGACGGGTATTCCTGACGCCCAGTTCCGCGTAGGACAGGAAGAAGCTATCCGCGCCATCGTCGAACAACCTGGCCGATATCTCGTCGTGCAGAAGACGGGCTGGGGCAAGAGCTTCGTCTACTTCATCGCCACCAAACTGCTGCGCGAGGCGGGTCAGGGACCTGTCCTGCTGGTTTCGCCACTGCTCGCATTGATGCGCAACCAGATAGCCGCTGCTGAACGCATGGGCGTTCGGGCCAAGACGATCAATTCGGACAACCCGGATTCCTGGAGCGGTATCGAAGTTGCTGTACAGCAGAACGACGTCGACATCCTGCTCATCTCGCCGGAACGGCTGGCCAACGAGCGCTTTCGCTCTGAGGTCCTTGCCCATATCGCCGCAAGGATCTCCCTGCTGGTGGTCGACGAGGCGCACTGCATCTCGGACTGGGGTCACGACTTCAGGCCACACTACCGCCTGCTGCAGCACACCATTGAGGCTCTGCCCTCCAACATGCGTCTGCTTGCGACGACGGCAACCGCCAACAACCGTGTGATCCAGGACCTGCAGAACGTGCTGGGGCCCGACCTCAACGTGTCGCGCGGGGAACTGAACAGGCCGTCGCTCAAGCTTCAGACAATCCGTCTGGCAAGTCAGGCAGAACGCCTGGCGTGGTTGGCCGGGGAGATACCGGCCATGCCCGGCAGCGGTATCGTCTACACGCTGACCGTACGGGATGCCGTCCAGGTCGCCGAATGGCTCACGCTGCGCGGCGTGCGTGCAGTGGCGTATACTGGCGACAGCGGCACTGACCGGCCTGAACTCGAGCAGGCATTGCTGGACAACCGGGTAAAAGCGCTGGTGGCGACCACGGCGCTGGGCATGGGCTTCGACAAGCCAGACCTGGGCTTTGTCGTTCACTATCAGGCCCCGGGATCGGTTGTGACCTACTACCAACAGGTGGGCCGTGCCGGACGCGCCCTGGATGCAGCCTATGGCATTCTGCTGAGCGGCACCGAGGAGAATGACATCAACGAATACTTCATCAAGACTGCGTTTCCGACACGAGGCGAAGTGCAACAGATCCTGACGGCACTGGAACACAGTCCTCAGGGACTCTCGCTGCCCGGCCTCATGGCCAGTGTCAACATCGCCAAAGGCCACATCGAGAAAACCATCGACCTGCTGGCCTTGGAGTCACCGGCGCCCATCGTGAAGCAGGGTACCCGGTGGCAGCTGACTGCGACGAACCTGAGCGAGGAGTTCTGGCAGCGGGCACAGCGCCTGACCGACCTCCGGCACGCCGAGCAGGGACAGATGCAGGAATACGTGGACCTGCCCTCCGGACACATGCCCTTCCTCATCCGTGCCCTCGACGGGGATCCTGGCGACTGTCGTTCTCCTGACCTGCCAGACCTTCCTGCAACCGTCGACCAGCTCCTGGTGCGGGAAGCCGTTGCGTTTCTTCGCCGGACCAGTCTGCCTATCGAGTCCCGGAGACAATGGCCACTGGACAGCATGCCTCTGTACGGCCTCAAAGGCCTCATTCCCCAGGGACTCCAGGCAGAACCGGGGAAGGCGCTCTGCACATCGGGTGACGCCGGCTGGGGCGACTTGGTGCGCCAGGGCAAGAAGCAGGGCCACCGTTTCGCGGATGATCTTGTTAGGGCGTGCCTGTCGATGGTTCAGGAATGGAACCCACAACCTGCGCCCACCTGGGTCACCTGCATCCCGTCCCTGCGCGACCCGGCACTGGTACAGGATTTCGCGGAACGTCTGGCACAGCAGCTGGGACTGCCGTTTCGAACCGTCATGCGCAAGAGCATCGACCGGCCTCAACAGCAAACGATGCAGAACAGCATGCAACAAGCCCACAACCTCGACGGATCGTTTGAACTCACGGGGACAGTGCCCGAAGGCCCCGTTCTGCTGGTGGATGACACGGTTGATTCGCGCTGGACCATGACCGTCGCAGCGTGGCTGCTGCGCTCCCATGGCAGTGGTGAGGTCTACCCGGTGGCACTCGCGTCCATCGGACCCAACGGATGAGTAACTCATTGTCACAGGACAGCCAGGCGATCCTGCTGCTCACAGCGCCCTTGATGGCAGGGCGCATGGAGCCGTCGGCGGACCTGTTGACATCGGGTGAATTCAAACGTCTTGCAGCCTTCCTGCACGAGCTGCAACGACACCCCGGCGACCTTCTCGCTGCTGACGCGGATGATCTAATCAGACAATGCAGGGAAGTCGTGGGCGGTGACCGCCTGAAGCGGCTGCTTGGCCGAGGCTTTCTGCTGAGCCAGGCGGTCGAACGCTGGCAGGCCCGCGCCATCTGGGTCGTCACGAGCGCGGATGCAACGTACCCACAGCGGCTCAAGGAACGACTGAAGGACAACGCGCCGCCGGTACTGTATGGCTGTGGAAACACCACGATCCTGGAGACAGGTGGATTGGCTGTGGTCGGCAGCCGCAATGCGATCCCGGCACTGTTGACGTATACCGAATGCATCGGGCAATTGGCGGGCCATGCACAGCAGACGATCGTGTCGGGTGGAGCACGCGGGATTGACCAGGCGTCGATGCGCGGTGCTCTGGAAGCCGGCGGCAAGGTTGTGGGGATCCTGGCCGACAGTCTGGAACGCGCAGCTTTGAACCGCGAGTATCGCACCCCACTCATGGAGGGAAAGCTAGTCCTCGTGTCGCCCTACGATCCGATGGCCGGGTTCAACGTGGGCAACGCCATGCAACGCAACAAGCTGATCTACGCCCTGGCCGATGCAGCACTGGTCATCGGTTCCGACTATCAGAAAGGCGGGACGTGGGCCGGGGCGGTGGAACAGCTAACCAATCTAAGGTTGGCACCAGTGTTTGTCCGCTCCCGCGGTGAAATCGGCAGGGGACTCCAGGAGCTGCAGAACATGGGTGCACTTCCCTGGCCAAACCCCAGCAACCCCGCAGAACTGGTTCGCACTCTGACATCAGAATGGGATCCGAGCACGATCATCCACGACGAAGAAGTGGCGCCCGCCCCCGTGCATGAATCGATTCCGGAACCACTGACCACAGCTAGGACCATACCGGTTTTGGCGAAGCATCGTACCAGATCGAGGAAGTCTGGGGAGATCATTGCTGAGCCGACCTTATTCGACTCCACGCCGGGGGCGATCGTTCCGAACAAACGTGGAACAACACCACATGAGAAAACTGAAGGTGCGGTTGATGTAGAAGAGGGGAAAACCAACCATGCCAACAACTGACACAAGCAAGAAAGGGTTGGAGAGTATTATCGTTACTGCCTTTACCGGACTCGATATGGACGTCCTTCGCATCCACAGCAACGTGCGCTCGCGGAGTACGCATACCACAAGGACTTGTAGCAGGAGAACGTGGATTCCCAAATACGCGGGAATGACGGAGGCTGCAGGGGTACAGATGATGCAGGATGAAGATGGGAGGAACACATGAAGATCGGGTTGGCACTGGGAAGTGGAGGGCCACGAGGACTGGCACACGTCGGCGTACTCAAGGCCCTGCTCAGTGGCGGCATCCGACCAGACATCATCGCAGGGACCAGTATCGGAGCCCTGATCGGTGGGGCCTACGCGACCTTAGGCAATGTCGAGGACGTGGAACACCTGGCCTACTCCGCCGACATGAAGGCAGTGCTGTCCGCCCTGTTCGATCCTGCTTTGCGGACGGGACTCATCAAGGGACAGAAGGCTACCCAGCTCCTGCGCGAGAAGATCGGCGACCCTGACATCGCATCCCTGTCCCCTAGGTTCTTCGCCGTCGCCACGGACATCTCAACGGGAGAGCCGGTCGTGTTCGACCACGGCAGCCTCGTCGAGGCCATTCGGGCAAGCGTCTCCATCCCATTGATGTTCCAGCCGGTCAATGTAGGCGGCAAACTGCTGGCTGACGGTGGACTCACGCAGGTCGTGCCGGCCCGCATCGCCCGCGAACACGGAGCCGACATCGTTATTGCCGTCAACCTCAACGCCCGACTCCCGGAACCCATGTCGCCTGATCAGCGGTGGCCGGGTGTCCTGCGCAGGATGGCCGGTCAGTCCATCGCCATCCTGCAGTACAACCTCGCCCGCGAGAACTGCACCGCCGCAGACGTCGTCATCGCCCCGGACGTATACGGCATCGGCTGGGATAGCTTCTGGAAGCCTGCACAGGTCATTGAGGGCGGGGAGCGTGCAACCCTGGCAATGCTGCCGCTTATTCTGGAACTGCTTCACTGGTAGCGAGGTGGTGGATTCCCGCCATGACGCCAATTGTGAATCCTTTGGTGCCTGACCCCAATGGGTTCACAATTCATGAGGGCAGCCGTTGCGAAGCAGCCTCTGTCTCGTAGACTGATTGCATGAGCGCACATGTCATCCTGATCACCGGTCCACGGGCAAGCGGCAAGTCGACGTTCGCGGCTGACGTCCACCGGGCACTCGTAGGCTCGGTCATCCTCCGCGTCGATGAGCCGTTTCACCAAGTGATGTCCCGGGACCGCAGCCGGTGGAACGGCCAGGAAGTAGACTTGTATGCCGTCGTCCTGCGCCACCAGCTGGCCCTCGCGCGCGACCTGGCAGCGACGTGCACGGTCATCGTCGATGGCACGGTCCTGCCAGACCAGCTTGCCCCTCTTCGGGAGAAGCCGGCGCCAGAGGTGAGTATCATCGTTCTCCTGCCCTCTCTTGAGGAGTGCCTGGCGAACGAACACCGGGCGACACGCACCGTCCCTGTTCGAGAGGAGAAAGTGACCGCTACGTGGCAGGAGATGCAGGAGTGGCGTAAGGTGACAGGAGTCCCTGTTCGAATCATTGAGGGGCCTGAAGTCGAGCGCGGGAGAATGTTGTCTCTGGTCGTGAAACAGCTGCGGCAGGTGCTCTAGTTCCAGTCGGACCGGCTGCGCTGTAGCAGGAGCGCGAAGACGGGCGCACCAACGATCCCGGTCAGAATGCCTAGTGGGATCTCCGCCATCGTCAGGCTGCGCGCCACATCGTCAATGATCATCATGTAGATTGCCCCCAGGGCGATGGAAGCCGGTATGAGCCTGCGGGAATCCGGCCCGACGATGCCGCGTGCCAGGTGCGGCACGACCAGCCCCACCCACCCGATGACACCGGAGAGCGCCACGCTGACAGCGGTGGTCATGGTCGTCAGCCCGATCAGAATGACCCTCATTGCCCCGGGGTCCTCGCCCAGCGACCGTGCCTCGTCGTCGCCCATGGAAAGGATATTGAGCTTCCAGCGCAGCACCGTGATGACCAGCAGGCACGGCACGATCACGACGACGGCCCTGAGAAGGTCCGACCATTGCACCGACGCAAGCGAACCCATCAGCCAGAAGACGATCTGGGGCAGCTTCGTCGACGGGTCAGCCACATATTGCGCCCCAGCCACCAGCGACGAGAACAGGCTGCCGACGACGAAGCCCGCGAGCACAAGGGTCACGTGCGACCGGTCACGCCCGGAGCGAGCGATCAGCCATGTCAACGACACCGCCACAGCCCCTGTCGCAAAAGCTGAGGCCTGCGTGACCGCAGCGCTTGCGCCCAGGAGGATGGCGACCGCCGCCCCGAACCCTGCACCCGAGGAGACACCCAGAACGTACGGCGAGACCAGCGGGTTGTGAAACAGCCCCTGGAAGACTGCTCCACCAGAAGCAAGTGCGGCACCAACCAGCGCAGCCGCCAGCGCGCGGGGGAGGCGCACCTGCCAGACCACCGTCTCGACGGTTGGGTCCCATGTGCGGGCAATTGGCGCGAACCGGGAGACCAGCACCTGCAGGACCGTTTTTGGAGCGATGGGATAGCGGCCCAGGCACAGCGACGCCAGAAGCACCGCCAGCGCGCCCACCCACATGAGGAGCAGGATCGGGACAAACCGCCCGCGCTTCATCAGTCGATCCCCGCGACAATCACGTGCCGTGTGCCATCAGTCAGGACCTCGATGGGCATGCCATACAACCGCCCCAGGTTGTCAGCCGTCAGGACCTCGTCTGGAGTCCCGAGAGCGACCAGCCCCCCATCACTCACAAGCCCGACCCGGTCGGCGTACTGCATGGCATCGTTGGGGTCATGGACGGTCATGATGACGGTCAGCCCACGGCGTACGGCAAGATCGCGGATCCTGCCCAGGACTAGATGGCGGTTCCGGAAGTCCAGGTGCGCCGTCGGCTCGTCCAGCAGCAGGACCTGTGCCTCCTGCGCCAACGCGCGGGCAAGCAGGACCAGTTGAAGCTGTCCACCGGAGAGCTGGGTGTAGGGACGGGCGGCAATCGAACGTATGCCAAGTTCGTCCATGGCTTCCTGTGCCACTGCCACGTCATGCGGACCGGGCTGAGACGTGACACCCAGATGCGGATTGCGTCCCATCAGCACGACGTCCTGGACGGTATACGGGAACGCCGGGGCATGAGACTGTGGGACGGAAGCCGCATGCCTGCTCACGTCGCGCGCAGACAGTGACTTCAGGTCGCGCCCGTCGATGCGAATCGTCCCGGTTCGGGGCGACAGCACCCGCTCAACACAGCGAAGGAGTGTCGTCTTGCCGGCCGCGTTCGGTCCCACGATGGCGAAGACCTCGCGCGGCCCCACCACCATGGTGAGGTCATGGAGAATCACCGCTTCGCCGTAGGCGAAGCCCAGGTCCTGGATGTCGACGACCGACGGCCGGGGTTGGTTCATGTCCTACTGAGAGAGTACCGCGAGGTCGGCCGCCGGGACCGTGAACCCGTAGAACTGCCGGTAGAACTGTGCGATCTCGGCCGACATGTCGAACCGTACCTGATCGGGATAGAGCTTCTGCGCCAGCCACATTGTGCCCAGGAATGACTCAGGAACGGGCATGTCCCACGAGACGATGTACTTCGGCATCACGTAGATCCTGTGGTCCCGCACAGCCGCCACATTCTGCAGCTTGGGGTTGCTAAGGACGTCACTCACGGTGTCCTTGGTGTAGGACGTGAGGATGATGACGTCCGGGTTCCAGACCAGCACCTGCTCGGGCGAAACGTCAACCTTGCCGCCGATCAGCTGCTCGGAAACACTCACGCCCCCGGCGTTCCTCACCATAAACGTCTGGAAGAAGTCGCCGGCAAAGGTCTTGAAGATGCCCGTCCCAGCGACGTAGACTCTGAGGCGCCGCGCTGGTTCTACTGCCTCAACTGCGTCCGCGACGTCCTTCATCTTCGCGGCTAGCAGATCAAGCGAGACAGCTGCTTCTGCCGCGTGTCCGGTCAACGCTCCCATCCGCCGGATGGCATCGTACAGCTGTCCCGGCTGCTCGGCCGAGAACGCATACGCCGGCAGTCCGACCGCCTTCATCTGAGCAAGCGCGGGACCGTCTTCTGTCAGAACGATGTCCGGGCGAGCCGCGAGCAGGGTTTCAATGTTCGCTGCATTCTGGTTGCCGGCTTCAGGGACCTGGCTCATCCGTGGATAGATTGCCCCCATGGCCTTCCCTTTGACGGCGGAACCGAAGCTCGCGACAACCAGCTGGTCCTGCGCTCCTACAGCAAAGACAAGCTGCGTGGCAGTCGCGGAAATGGTCGCGATGCGCACGACGCGGCGCGGCACCGTCACGGTGTGTCCCATCATGTCGGTGACCTGCTCCATCTGTTTGGGCAGCGTCAATGTGATCATCCTGCTCTGGGCGCTCCAGGTCGCAAGCCCGCCAAGCGACTCCGCGGCAAACCGGACAGGGATCATCACGCGACCCAGAACGATGGTCGGTACAATCCGGTGGTCTGTGTCGATCCACACCATGCGTCCGTCGACCCGCGCATTGGCATTTCCGACCGTCAGTTCTACCACGTGAGACTCCAGGGAAAGGCGCACCAGCCTCGTAGCAGGCGCCCATGTCACGTCGCCGCCAGTCAGCTCTACGACATTGCGAATCGGCACGAGAGCTCTGTTCCAGGCTGCTTCGACCATAGGGACTACCTTCGGGTTCGCAGGATCAATGGGAAAAGCAAAACCGTTCACGCTCATCGTGGAACTCCCCACTGTGAGAACGACGGATGACACCGGGCGGTACGCTGCCTGTACAGTCATGGATGGAAAACCGGCGACCAGCATGGCGGTGGCGATCAGGACAAGACAGATGGAACGATGAATTCTCGTGTGCATGGCACAACCTCCAAGGTGGATGGTTAAGGGCGACAACACGCCCGTCTCACCGGAGGCACAGCGCGCGGCGGCGCAGAACCTGAAGCCACACGCGCGACGGCGTACGGCCACAGCGACAGTCCACGACGGAACTGAAGCCGGTTTGTTCTTGACCGTGAACAGTATAGGATCTGGAGGCCTGCTGTCAAGAAAACGTAGTGTATGAGTGCAGACTGTTCTTACCTGGGGGTGCCTCCTCCTTGGGGAACGACGAAAACTCCTCCTGATCTGTCACTCCCGCGCAGGCGGGCGTCCAGTTCTGTCGTTGACATGGGTTCCCGCCTTCGCGGGAACGACATGATACTGCCGACGCTGTCATGCCCGCGCAGGCGGGCATCCAGCCTTTTCCGTGCCTGCGCACCCCTGCAACAAGTCGCAGGAACCCAGATCTGTCCCCTATTGCGAACGCTTGCACCACGGCGCCCTTGTGGGTATGCTGGTCTCATCGATTCTGAGGAGGTCGGAGTATGGAGAACCTGTCTGTCATCATGAGTGGAACCAAGGTCGTCCTGACGCCTGCATGCCGCGAGGACGTCCCGGCCTACTTGCGCTGGATCACGGACCCGGAGCTGAACATCTTTCTGCTCGACTACGGCAGGGTGTTTACCCTGGAGCAGGAGTATGCGTGGTACGACGATGTCGTCGCAAAAGCCGGCAGCCACCACCTGGTCCAGCTGGCGATCCGCCTGGCCGGCGACCAGCAGCTCGTCGGCGCCTGCAGTCTGAACGACATCAACCACAGGGAAGGCACCGCCGAGGTCGCCATCCTGGTGGGTGAGAAGGAGTATCACAGCAAGGGATACGGCAGTGAGGCGCTGTACCTGCTGTGCCGCTATGGGTTCGACAAGCTGAACCTGCACAGCATCCTCCTGCGTCACCTGTCCATCAACACGCGCGGCGATAAGGCCTACCGCAAGATCGGCTTCCGAGAGTTCGGCTGCTTCCGCGAGTCCGTCGTCCGCGACCGTGTGCGCTACGACATGGTGTATATGGACCTGCTCGAGGCTGAGCTGCGCAATCCAGCTACCGGAGAACGATGACGCTCCGCGAAGACTTGCTCCGGGAATTCTGTCCGCAGAATGCACTGGAGCTGGAGCGCGACCTTGCCCTCCTGCATCGTTCGAAGGGTGGGCAGGGGTTTGTCGACGCCATCGCCAGACTGCAGGAATTCGTGGGACCAAACACGGTGCGCCACTACGCATCCACTACCACATGCCAGGGGTACCTCATGCCACGCCCATGGGACCTCAAGGGCGGCTTCCTGCGCCTGTCCACCGGCGAGTGGCTGGTCCCCGACCTGAGGATGGCTCCCATCGGAGGCATCTTCCTGTCCGGGGCAAGTCATGGCATCGAGCGTCTCGGCGTCGTCGACGTCGGGTCCGGCACAGAAGACACTGAGTACGCTCAGCCGGTCGAGGGCTGTGCTGTCCTTGCCACGGGCAAGCCTCCGGTCGTCTACCGTGAAGCCGTCGCGGGGCGCGGGGCGCGCTGTGTCATCTCCGACTTCATGCCTGCACAGGACACTCGCATCGGCCGGACGCCCGAGGAGATGCCCGACACAGTGAACTATGCCTCGTTCGGGTCTGAGGCGCAGGGTGAGGGCTTCGGCTTCAACGTCAGTCACCGTACGTTCAAGCGTCTCCAAGATATGGTTCGCGAGAAGACTGTCGAAGTCGACGCCTTCTTTGACGCTGACGCCGGCACGGATGACCTGCAGGTGCTGGAAGCTCACATGGGGACTCCGGGGCCACGGAAGCCCATCCTCCTGCTGGCACACTTGTGCCACCCCCGGCCGGGCGCGAACGACAACGCCAGCGGGGCCACCCTGCTGGCCGAACTCGTGCGCGTCCTTCGTACCGTGCCGCTGGAACGCGAGGTCATCGCCCTGTGGATGCCCGAGTTCTATGGCACCATCGCGTGGCTTGCAGATCAGAAGCCCGACCTGGCGTGCGCCATCGACCTAGATATGGTCGGCGAAGACCAGGCAAAAACCGGCTCCACACTGGAAGTCACCGCGACCCCATGGTCACTGCCATCGTTCATTTCGGACCTCATGGCCGTCAACCTGACCACACACGACTTCCGCCTGATGCTCACCGGGTTCACATGGGGCTCAGACCACGCCATCCTCAACGATGCGAGCATCCACGTCCCTGCTTTGTTGCTGAGCCAGTGGCCCGACCGCTATTATCACTCCAGTGACGACACACCGGACAAGTCCAGCGTTCAGTCCTTCGAATGGGTGGGCCGCGGCATTCTGGATACGCTCGCGGACCTTGTCTCCGGCATCCCGGACGAGCGCGCCGCAGTCGTCGCAGCCCGCATACGTGAACAGGGACTGGCAGACAGCGTGCGGTATAACGACCCATTGATACGGGACTGGGTGGCTCGGCGTACCCGTGCCGCGCTCCTCGCCCTACAGGAGACCGCCGACACCCCGGTCGTCCGCGCTGAACTGGCTGCGACGGGCGCCACCGCTCCCATGCCGGCATTCCAGCCGAGGGTCCCAGTCATCGGTCCCCTCGAGGAAGTGTGGATGACCACGGACGACCTCCAGTGGAATGACCGCCTGATGCGCGACTTCCCCTGCTGGTACAACCTCAAGGCAGAAGTCGTCAACTTCATCCAGCTAGGCGTTGAACGCGAAGACGCGCTGAAACTGGCCACTGCGGAATTCGATGCGCCGACAGCCGCCGTCCACGCAGCACGGCATTACCTCGACCTGCTGACAGCAAGGGGGTACCTTCTTCCATGACCACACAGTTCACCAGACCCGGCATCGCACAGGGGACACTCGTCGTCCTCGTCGGCCCGTCCGGGTCAGGCAAATCGACGTTTGCTCAACAACACTTCAAGCCGACCCAAATCGTGTCGTCCGACGCCTGCCGCGCCATCGTCGCGGACGACGAAGCGGACCAGGCCGCAACCACAGCCGCATTTGCGGTCCTGCACTGTATCGTCGAACAACGCCTGCGCGCCGGCCGCATCACGGTCGTCGATGCCACGAACGTGCAGGCGAAGGCGCGCCGGCCACTACTGGAGCTCGCAGCCCGCTATCACCGTCCATGCATGGCTATCGTGTTCGAGCTTCCGCCACTGGTGTGCAAGGAGCGCAACCGGCAGCGGTCGGACCGCGTCGTAGGCGACTTGGTCGTGGACCGCCAGTGCGCTCAGGCGCCCGTTAGCGAGGGTGTGTTGAGCCATGAGGGATTCGACCCTGTCATCGTCCTGCACTCCGCGGAAGAGGCAGATGGCTTTGGAGCACCCGCTCATCCCTCGCCGCTCGTGTGGCACGACAGGGCCGGCTCCTTTGACATCATCGGCGACCTTCACGGGTGCTGTGATGAACTCCTATCACTGCTCAGGATCATGGGCTACAAGGTCGAGAACCCAGGGTCCCTGATTCCCCGTATCACAGCGCCGGAGGGCAGGACTGCGGTCTTTGTCGGCGACTTCGTGGACCGCGGACCCGACAACGTGCGCACGCTCCTCATCGTCATGGCGATGGTCCGTTCCGGCGCTGCCCTGGCGGTACCCGGCAATCACGACGACAAGTTGCTCAGAGCATTGCAGGGAGCCCCGGTCAAGATCAGCAATGGGCTCGACCATACACTGCAGGAGCTGAACGCGGCGGGTGAGGAGATGCAGGCGCTCGTCCGCGACTTCCTGGACGGACTACCGTCATACCTCGTCCTGGACGGAGGCAACCTGGTGGTCGCGCATGCCGGCCTGCCACAGGACCTCCACGGCATTGACTCGCCGCGGGCGCGCGACGTCGCCCTGTTTGGCACGCCGACCGGCCGGCGGGACGAGTACGGGATCAAGGTCCTCGCTGACTGGGCCCATGCGTACGAGGGCGAAGCAGTCATCGTCTGGGGACACCTCCCCGTTGCCGAAGCGGTATGGGTCGGGAACACCATCGACATCGACACCGGCTGCGTCCACGGAGGCAGCCTGACCGCACTGCGCTATCCCGAACGCGAGCTGGTCAGCATCCCCGCTGCGCGCGTCTACTCCACGCCCATCAAGCCCCTGTAATGGACATGCAGCCAACGTGACGACCCGCAACAGACTTGGAACCGTCCCGACAATGTTGCGGGAAAGGGTGTGCCTGGTGACAGGCGCTACACGCGGTATCGGCGCAGCAATGGCGGAAGCTCTTGCCCACATGGGGGCGACAGTCGTCGCCACCGGGCGAAGCGCCGAGCGTGGACGGGGCCTCGTGTCCGGCATCAGTCAGCGTACGGGCAACGAAGACGTTCACTTCCTGTGCACCGACCTGGCGTCGATGGCCGAGGTGCGCGGTCTTGCCCGGGCATTCATGAGCCCCTGGGGCGGCCTGCACGTCCTGGTTGACAACGCCGGAACGGTGTTCCCGACGCGGCATACCACCACCCTCGGGCACGAGGAAGTCTTTGCCGTCAATCACCTGGCCCCGTTCCTGCTCACCAGTCTTCTGCTTCCCGTCCTGCGAGGCAGCGCGCCGTCGCGCATCATTGTGACCTCCTCGTACGAACACCGGCGTGGGCGCATGCACTGGGACAACCTGCAGGGAGAGCGCTTCTACTTCTCGCAGCAGGCATACGCGCAGTCCAAGCTGGCAAACCTGCTGTTCGTCTACGAACTGGCGAGGCGGCTGGAGGGAAGCGGCGTCACCGTCAACGCGTTCAACCCTAGTTTGGTGCACACGAACATCTGCATGGACAGCGGCTGGCTCATCGGGACGGTCAAACGGATGATGGACCGATTCTCTGGACTGAGCCCGGAGGAAGGTGCGGACACCGGCGTCTGGCTGGCATCGTCACCTGACGTCGAGGGAGTCACCGGTCGCTACTTTCAGCGCAGACACGCGGTCCGGTCCTCGCGCGCTTCGTATGACATGGCCTCTCAGCAGCGCCTCTGGCGCATCAGTGAGGAGTTGACGGGCGTGTCTGCAGAATCCAGTACGTAGGCGGCGCCCAAGAGCGCGCGTAGTTAGCGGTCGAACAGGAGCTCGGGGGCTGTGGGAATCCTGGGCAGCTCCAGCAGTTCGTAGTCCGTGGCGTTGACCGTCACGAAACCACACCGCTCGTACAGTGACAAGGCGTTCCGGTTGTCTGTCTCGACCTCGATGGTGATCCACTGGCTGCCGCTGTTTTGCAGGCCGCGGACGATGGCCAGCAGCATCTGCCGCCCGATGCCCTGTCCCTGCATGTCCGGCCGCACTGCGAAGTGGACAATGAACGCGCGTCCGTCGCTGACGGCCGACTGGATGACCCCGACAGGCCGCCCGTCCTGCGTCGCAAGGTAGGTGGTACGTGTAGAGTCTTTCATCAGACGCACAAGAGCCTGTTCCTCTTCCTGAACCGGATCCGAAAATGCTGATGCAACAATCGCAGCCATGACAGGCACGTCCTCGGCCCCTGCAGGCCGAAGTTCCACCGAGTCGTGAATGGTCTCAAACGGGGGGGTCCGCTTCACGTCAAGATCCATCGTGTACTCGCTGTGGGAGTGCTGCGTCCCCATGGTACGAGCGAACTCAGCGCCCTCTCGCGACTCCTGTGGCACGACGAACAGAAGCCGCCGGACTCCGCGCTTCTGACATTCCCTCATGACAGCCAGGGCTATGGCACGACCCAGGCCCCTCCTGCGGAACTCGGGATGGACAAGGATGCTTGCCTCGACTTCCGAGGGGTCACCGTAGCTGTTCATGCCCGCAAACCCGACAAGCTGTCCACTCTCGTACCACAGCACATCGCTGACTGAACCCTCCAACCGTGTCTCCAGTGTGCCGAGGTCCAGCCGAGCCTCCATCGAGTAGCCGTCTCCGACCTCGCAGATACCCGCAAGAGCTCGGATGTGACCGACTTGTTGTGTCGAAAGCGTGGCCGGTATCATCATCCCGTCTTCGTCAGTCATCACGTGAGCCTCCCGTGCACGTCATGAGCCCGCCGAGCTCCCGCAGCGGTCCGGGACTGCAGCCATCAGGCCGACTACTTCGCTCTCAGGCTGTCCAGCGCGGGTTTCGCCTCGGGGCAGAACCCAAAGAACCCATTGATGGTCTTGCACTCGTTGTACTCGTCACACTCCGCGCAGGTGGCATAGCCCTTGCCGTGGGCGCATGCCCGCACGTCGCAGACAGTACAGTGCGAGAACAGTCGTGGCCCGGCCGACTGACACCCGTCACAGACGACGTCCTCGGGCTTGACCTCGATGCCATAGGCTGCCGACCATGCGGCGGCCGTTTTCTCCTGCAGTGCCCTGTCAGCCGTCTTGCCAGCCACATGTGCCGGACAAGTTGTACAAGCGAGACCACACGCTGCGATCATCTCCATGTCCCTCTCCTTTGTCTGGTGAGTTATCTCACCCTGCTCTGTCCGACTAAATAGTAGTACACCGCTTGTCACAGAAGATGTCACATGCGCAAGCTGCCCGTCCACTTGATCTCGTTCGCCTGCGACTTCTCGTATTGGATATGATGACGGTTCAAGCAAGAACTCTCAAGAATGCGTGTCTGGTTACCATGTAAGAGGTGTATCAGGCTCAGTTCCTGTGCAAAGTCTCTTAATATTGCCTCTCAACGCAAACGCCAGGAAGGAGGCCCCTGACACAGCGAAGATGGCATAATGCAATGGAAAAAAAATGTACATCAAGACTACCAGGATCCACGGGAACACCAAGTTGGCCAAACTCGTTTTCCTGGTCACCACAAAGATCAGCACCAAGATGGGGAAAAAACAGACAAAATACCATGGCCCTATCAACGCAAGCGTCGCGCCATAGAACGTAGACGCGCCCTTTCCTCCTTTGAATCGAAGAAAGATCGGGAAGACCTGCCCAACCATGGGCAGCAATGCGACAATGACGATCTGCCAGTGACTCGACAAAAGTGTCTTCGCCAAATATGCCGGCAAAAAGCCCTTTGAGAAATCGAGGGCTCCCGAAACAACCCCCCATTTCCAGCCGAGCGCACGTGAGACGTTGGTCGATGAGGCTGATTTTGAACCAATCCTCAGGACGTCCACTCCCTTCAACTTGCCTACCAGAAAACCAAAAGGAATGGAGCCCAGGAGATATGCACCGACCGCAAGCGCAATGAACGCTATCATGTTCTTGCCTTCATTGTTTGATAAATCTTCCTATTCACGGGAGTTTCAACGCCCAGGCGTTCCCCCATGCCCACGACTGCACCGCTATAGTAATCAATTTCATCAATGTTTCCTTTCTCCTTGCTCCCTCTCCCTTTCGTGATCACCGTGGCAATCTGCTTCCTGAACAGGCTCAGGATGGGCATGGGGACGACGCCAAGCAGTGCCGCATACAAGCCCGTTGGAAAATGGCGCAAGTTCAGGAATCTTCCTCCGCCTTTTTGGACTGTTCGTGCGTACTCGCGCAACGATTCAATTTCTTCCTCGAAGACCTTTTTGTCCGCAAAACCCTCTTCGATGGACAGCCCATGTGAGGAGGAAGGCACTCCCAACAGATTGGTAAAGAGCTTGGAAAACTCCATGTTCTTGACATTTTTGGATGGAACTTCCTCGGCTTCAAATCCGCTCTCGAGGAATATTCCTCGTAGATCCTGTATCTCGTCAGGCCCGAATGCCACTCCGAAAGCCAATCTTATTGGCAGGAAATACGAAATGACACTGTTGCCTTCGATTCTCTCCATAGAAATGGGGTTGAACAGGCTAACCCTTATTATCCTGATCCTTTGGGCGTTCGAACCAAATATCCGCTCAAGTTCGGTTCTTGCCTCTTCCGCCGCAACGACACCATTTTGAGACAAGATCAGGTCAGGAGGCTTCTCTTGTTGTACTCGTTCGTAGTAGTACCTTACAGATGGAGCAACGGGGTTTTTCGCTGTCAGAAGAATGAAATCCGGGGCGGCTTCTCCGCTGAATGCCTGCTCTTCAACGATATCACTCTCAAATCTTGTCGGCATGCTCCCTTGCCGCGCAACAAGGATGTTGCCCTGCTTTATGTCCTCCAGCTGCGCATGCCTGGCAACTCCCGATATTTGGGCTGAGTTCCGCATCTCATAAGCGAACAACGTTCCCGTCCTGCCACCTGCTCCGACTACAGCAATTCTCTTCGTCATGTCATTACTATATCATTGGGAGTGCGTTTTCAATGAGTACTATGGCAACTACTTCAATGCTTGGCCCTTGGAAAGAATGGTACGGAACTTGCCTTGGAGATTCCTCGACCACTCGGACGCTTGTAGTAGGGTGACATAGCCAGCAGCTTCCGACGGATGAATGGCCGTACAATGGGCACGAACAACTTCTTCCATCCCAGGGTCTTCCGCTGCAGCGCCAGCGTCTCGTCAAAGCTATGGTGCTGGTAGTGCAGCAGCCGCTCGCTCTCCTTGGTGTCCATGAAGTCGCAATGGAACGGCGTCTGAGAGAAGGCCGATTCAGGCAGCATCCCAATGCCCAGCGCGTCGAACGAGCGCTGCATGAACTGCCGTCCAGTCACCTGGCAGGATGGACCGCCCGCGACCATCAGCGTCTTTCCTTCCAGTCCAGGAAGCATCGCTGCCGCCGCGACCGCCGCACCTGCGTCCATGGGCGCAAGATACTCCATGCGGTCGTCCATCCGGACCTCAAACATGAGTGGATCCAGCTCGCCGAATTCGATGGGAGGAACGGCGCCGAACCGGAGGATGACCCAGGGCAGGCCCGACGCATGCAGCATGTGTTCGCAGGTCAGCTTGTGATACGCGTAGTCCTCGTACGGGTGTAGCAGCTCGTCAGCCTTCCGAGGTGGTGCGAGGTGCTGTGTGCGACCATATAGAGCGATGGAGGAGCTGAAGACAATGCGCGGCCTGCGCCTCGAGGCGAGCGCGGCCTGCAGGAGATTCCACGTGCCGCCGACGTTGATGGTCTCAGCCCACGCGGGGCGCTGCTCGCTCTTTGGCGGGATGATGAAGGCTAGGTGAATGATGGCATCGGCACCCTGCACGGCCCGTGCCACGACCTCTGTGTTGCGGATGTCGCCCCAGGTGATCTCGACCTTGCCGGCATAGGGCCGGGCTTTCCGTTTCGACATGGGCGACGGGATGTCCAGACACCGGACGGTCACTCCACGGCTCAACAGCTCGTCGACGGCGTACGTTCCGACATTTCCGAATGCACCCGTTACCAGAACTCTCATGGTTCCCTCCTGCTCATGGACTCCATGAGCATGGCCAGTACGCGCTGCATGAGTGCCCCCCAGTCCTGGCCTTCGGGGTCTAGGATGCCCTGGAGCAGCAGCCCCAGCACGACGCTGAGCATGAGGGTTGCTGCCAGGTTCGCATCCTTCATCTGCAGGCTCCCTTCGGACACGCCATGTTCCAGCACCTGCTGGAAGAACCCCTGGTATCTGCGAATCATATCGACGGTGCTGTGTGCCACTTCGGGATCTGCCTTGGACTTGGCCCAGAATTCGAGCAGGATGCTCCACTTGGTGCCGGCGACGTGGTAGATCTCGTTCACTCCTGCTGCCATCGCCGCAACCTGCTGGGGCACAGATTCGCCACCAGTCTGTGCTGAAGCAAACTGTCGGTCGAGCTCTGCCAGCCACGCATTGAGTAGTGCTACAAACACCGATCCCTTGCTGGGAAAATGATGATAGAATGCGCCCTTGCTGACACCGGCGATGCGACAGATGCTGTCCACGCTGGTCACATCGTAGCCGTGTTCAGCAAAACTTTGCTCGGCGGCCCCAAGGATGCGGCTTTGTGTCTCTTGCGAACGTTCTTCCTGTTTCACGCTCACCCCCAACGGTTCGGCCTCACACAAACCGACCGGTTGGTCTTATTGTCGCCGGATAGAGGGAGCGGTCAAGCCCGATGATGGAGACGCTGTTCGCAGATGCGGTCGGTTTCTCTGAGGGAATCCTCAGTGCCGGCGCAGGAACAGGTACCAGCCGGCGACAACCACGATCTGAACGGCGACGACCAGCCAGAACCGTTCCAGGAAACTTTCTTTGCTGGTCTTGTGGTGAAACAACCGCATGCCTGCGATCGCTCCGACGGTACCACCGGCGAACGCCAGTGTCAGCAGAACTCTCTCCGGTACACGGGTTGTTCCAGTCCCCGCAATCAGCTTGTCATAGCCGTAGGTAAGAAACGTGATGCCCGTGACGGCCAGCAGCCACGACTGCACCCAGTCGAGTGCCGGCAGGTAGCCATGCAGCAGGAACATGCCCGTTGCAGCCAGTCCCAGCGTGAGAACCAGCGCTCCGGTCATGGTGGTACGTCGGCGCGCATGGGCGACGGTGGTCACTGCGGTCCGCGTTCCCCGTCGTCCAACGTGTACCGAACCTTGGCGGCCAGAGCGTGTATGGTGAACGGCTTCTGGATGAACTGAACGCCTGCTTCCAGCACTCCGCGGTGGGCAATGACGTTTTCCGTATAGCCAGACATGTAGAGAACCTTCATCCCAGGATGGTCCTTGGAGATGCTGGCAAAGAGCTCCCTGCCATTCATCTCTGGCATGACCACGTCGGAGAGGAGCAGTTGCACCGGTCCGTCGTAGCCGGCAAGGATCGACAGCGCTGCGCGTCCGTTTTCTGCCAACAGGACGCGATAGCCCTGCTGTTCCAGGATACCCTGTGCAAGGCTGCGGACCACGGCGGCGTCTTCGGCCAGCAAGATGGTCTCGGTGCCACGGAGGTCTTCGAGAGGTGTCACCTGCGCTCTCTCGACAGGTTCGGCGGCAGTCTCGACCGCGGGCAGGTAGATCTTGAATGTTGTCCCCTTGCCGAGTTCGCTGTAAACCCAGATGTTGCCATCGTGCTGCTTGACGATGCCGTAGACTGTGGCAAGGCCCAAGCCAGTGCCCTTGCCCTTTTCCTTCGTCGTGAAGAAGGGCTCAAAGATGCGCTCCTGAGTCTCGGCGTCCATACCAATGCCGGTGTCACTGATGACCAGCAGGACGTAGCGGCCCGGTACCACGCCTTGGTGCGCTGCCACGTAGGCAGCGCCCAGGTCCGCGACGCTCGTCTCGATGGTCAGCCTGCCGCCTTCAGGCATGGCGTCCTGGGCATTGACAGCCAGGTTCATGACCACCTGCTCCAGCTGACCGATGTCTCCCAGGACTGCAGGGATGGACAGCGCCGGAATGACCTCGAGAGCAATATCCTCATGGAGCGTGTGCCGCAGCAGTTTCTCGAACTCCGTGACCACGGCGTTGAGGTCAAGGGGCCTGAACTCCAGCACCTGTTTGCGGCCAAAGGCCATGAGCTGGCGCACCAGGTCCCGGGATTTCTCTGCAGCCTTCACGATCTGCTGAACGGACTCCCTGTGTGGATCGTCCGGACTGAAGTCGTCCAGGAGCAATCCACCGAAGCCGAGGATCGGGGTCAGCAGGTTGTTCAGGTCATGGGCCACCCCACCGGCCAGACGGCCGACAGACTCCATCTTCTGCGCCTGCCGGTACTGTTCCTCCAGCTTCGCCTTCTCTTCCTCCCCCCGCTTGCACTCGGTGATGTCCCAGGAAAGGTCGCCCAATTGGGATACGATCTCGATGTCGCTCTCATCATAGTTCGCAGATTTGTTGCCAACACCAATGATCGCCTTGATTTGGTTACCTCTGAAAATCGGGACAACGACTTCTCTTATGACTGGCGCATGGCCATCAGGCATCCCTTTGCGATGAGGTAAAGAAGCATAGTCGTTGTGAATAACGGGGCGACGTTCATTTACACAATCCGCCCATACACCCGCTTGGGCAATATCATAATGGCTGCCCTTTCCTTCAGCCGTGCACATGTTTTTTAGTGTATTCGTTGACCAATTCTGCAAAGAGAGCGTTTTTTGATCTGATTCGACAAAATGATAGAAACCAATCGTGCTTCCAGTCAGTGCTTCAATTTCATCCAATGTTGCAGTAAGCAATTCATCCATCGAGTGTGAACTAGCAAATTCCAATAGCCGAAGGCGCGTCTGCATAATATTCGCAACCCGCTTGCGCTCGGTGCGGTCGCGCAGGACCATGATGCCGAACGCCAGATCGCCGGACAGTTCCTCCAAGAGCCGGATTTCGTCCGCAGTGATGGCATTTGGCTCCGTAGAATAGATGTTGACAACGCCGAACGTATGTGCTCCTTTGTCCTTGAGGGGGAGGGCGATACTGGAACGATAGCCGTGCTGCAAAGCGCTTTCACGCCACGGGGCCATTTGTGGGTCAGTTGTGAAATCCTGAACGTAAGATATTCTGCCGCTTCGGATAGCTTTTCCAGTAGGACCTCGTCCGCGTTCCGTGTCGGCCCATGTGATGTTGGCGTTTGCGATATACCCGCTATCGAGCCCAGCCCAAGCGACAGGGCGTACGGTCTTGGCGTCATCGTGCTCGGCATATCCTACCCAAGCCAAGCGGTAACCTGCTTCGTCGCAAATGATACGGCAGATATCGTTGAGCAAGGTCTGCTCATCAACTGCCCGCAACATGGTCTGGTTACATTTGCTGATGGCTCGCAGTTCGCGATTCAGCCGATGCAGTGCCTCCTCGGCCAGTTTGCGTTCGGTGATGTCACAATCGGTGCCGCGATAGCCTTTGAAGTTCCCATGGGCATCATAGAAGGGAAGGCCGCTGGTTTCCAGGACAACCGGATGTCCATCCTTGTGGATGCAGATGTTCTCCAATGCGATGACGGGTTTCTGTTGTAGCGTCAGTGGTCCGAAGATTCCCGTCACGCGTTGTGCTTCCTCCGCGGGCATCAGCTCAAACGGTGTCTTGCCGACAATATCTTCCGGCTCATAACCAAGGATGCCTTTCACCCGTGGGCTGACATAGGTGTAATGTCCCTTCGGATCAACCTCCCAGACCCAATCATACAACGTCTCGACCAACCCCTGGAATCGTTGCCGGCTCTCCTCCAACGCTTCCAGGAAACGGCCCCGCGCTACACGGTCGGAAAGGATTTTGCCGATGAGGACGGTGGCCAGCGGATACGTCAGGATGACCGGCAGGCCGATCCGTTTCAGCGTGTCGAGAATCATGCCGGCGGGCAGTGTGGATGTGAGCGCGAGCATGACCACGTGGACCAGTAGACCAAAACCCAGGAGCTGTCTTGTGGAAACTTCCCCGTTCTGATGGATCCAACGAGCGCGAAAGAGAAGGCCGAGAAGACCTGAGGACAGGATAACCAGCACTCCCATGACAGCCCCTGGTCCACCCTGACTGATCCGGAGAGCCGCCGCCATCCCACCAGCTACGACGAGCGCCACGGGGCCGAAGAACAGGCCGCACAGGCTGATCACGACGGAACGGCCGTCAAAAATCAGCCCAGGCGCCAAAGTCAGCGGGACCAGCATGCCAATGACAGCCGCGCTGCCGAACAGGAAACCCTGCAGCAGCGACTCATACTGATCCAGGTACCGACGCTGTCCGATGAATCCGGACACCACGCTCAGCGCCACCAGCAGTGCCAAGTTGTCGATCAGACTGATGATAATCATCCTTACGCTCCTCTGCTCACAATGGCTCGACTTGCAGGCGCTCCAGATCGACCTTTGTGATGCCCAAATCGACTGCGTGTTGCAGGGAGAATAGCTAGTTGTGCGACAAGAGGACGAGAGTCACCATCCCCGCCGTCAACCCAACCTTTCACAAGTGCGCGGCTCGGTGCGCCGTGCTATCGCATCCCGTTCCATTACCATGTCCCCAACGCCTCCAGCCAGTTGCACTACGATTCCATGATAGGAGGAACCCCGTCACGTACAACGCGACGGGGAGGTCGCCAACGTCTTCAGGACAGGGAGGTGACGCCGTGAACAGCAACGGAATGGAGGTCAGGCAGCAATATCCACGAGGACGAAGCTCCCGCCCGTTGCCGACGCAAGGGAGAGCACGTTGGCCTCCCTGACCACTCGTCCCTGGTCTCCTTGCTCCAATAGGGTGCCGTTCAGTGAAATGGATCCGGACGTCACGTACAACAGGACACACCGGTCGCCCGTGATGGGGTATTCAAGCGCAAAGGCTGGAGAAAACGTCGACAGCGAGACGGAGGCATCGGCATGCATCGTCACCGCACCGGGCTGCCCCTTGCCCGAGGCCACCGTCAGCAACTGGTCATGCCGCGACATCTGCGTGAAGTCCTTCTGCTCGTGCGATGGTATCAGCCCGGGTTCGTCCGGGAAGATCCAGATCTGATAGTACCGGGCTGGGTCGCTCTCCTGGTTCTTCTCCGTGTGTCGTGTCCCCGTGCCGGCAGATATGCGGTGGACCTCGCCTGCATGGACAATCGTGCGCTCCCCGGCATCATCGGTGATGGTCAGTTTCCCCACCAGCATGATCGTGACCACCTCCAGCTCCTCGTGGGGATGCATCCCGAAGCCTTCCCTCGGCTGGATCAGGTCGTCGTTGAAGACGCGCAGCTTGCCCAGGCGCACGTTGCCTGGCACATACCACTCGCCGTATGAGAAGAGCCAATAGGCCTGGATCCACGACAGGTCAACAAAATGGCGTTCCTGTGCCGGTATGCGGGTGACCATGACAGACCCCCTTGTGACAACCGTACAGAACCTGCAGCGCACCCGATTCGAACCACCAGGATTCCCCTTGTCCGACCCTGATGCCAATGACGGGTATTCGTCTCATGCGTTCATCTGTCTCAGGTATAGAGGAAACGCGCCCCAAGTCAAGCAAGTGGCCGGGATGCGCACAACTCTCCAGTGGCCTGCTTCAGTTCTTGCGGGGAGCCTTCTTCCTCCTGCCGGCGACCTTGTAGCGCAGCCACACCAGGCCCTCGCCAATAGTCTCGGCGCTGACAAGCGTGAGGGCAATGACGCCTTCAGGAGATGCCAGGTCTGGCGCGCGGAACATGGAGCGCTGCGACGTTCCGCCCACCAGTGCCGGATGCACGAGGATGCTGACCTCATCGACGAGTCCGGCCCGGAGCAACACGCCATTCAGAATACCGCCCGAATCGACGCGCACAGTCTGGATGCCGTAGCGTGCGTTCAGCTCTTCCAGTGCGGCTCTCATGTCGACCTTCTCGCGTCCGGCAACGATGAAGTCGACCCCTGCCTCGGCCAAGTACTGCAGGTACTCATCCGGCGTGCTGTCTGAACAGATCGCCACGCCCCCTCGCCAGTAAGGCATCGCCAGCCACGTCTTCCAGCAGCGGACGCGCCCTCGGCTGTCCACGATTGCCAGCAGCGGTCGCGTGTCGGTCGGGAGGGCGACCTGCGGCTCCCAGGGACCCTTGTCCCGTGCTGCCGATTCAGGAGCCGCCAGGACCGTCCCTGAACCCACCAGCGTACACTCCTCGTGCCATCTCCCCGCGAGGTCGTAGAGAACCCCGACGTCCGCTTCAAACCAGTCGATACGCCCATCGGCACTCACGGCATTGTGTATGACGACTCGTGGCAACATGTGGCACCCCCTGTCTCCTGACTGCATCATACAGCAGGTGGTGGAAGGGGTCAACGTGACGACGCAAGCGAACGCATTGAAACCCACGAGCACCAATTTTCCCTGACCCGAAGGTGCCCTTGCCGTTCAGCTGATGGATTCCGCCTGCGCGGGAATGACGGACCAGAGGATCGAGCAATGCGTCGCTGGAACCCCATTCTCGCGTCCCGACGAACCCGGGAGCGCACTCTGAGCGAACAGGGCTATCATGATACTATGGAATCGCGGGAATGGGCGGTATCTGTGGTGCAGGACGGCGACAGCTGCTGGCTGGTGGTGGTTGGACACGACGTCTCCCCCTCGACCAGTGCGCGCGTCCGTGCGCTGGGGCGCGCCGTGGAGGCACTGAGCCCTGCCTGGCTGGTCGAGACAGTGCCGGGATACTGCACGCTGGGATTGATCGTCCAGCCGCTGCAGGTCTCACCGGGAGAGGTCCAAGAACTTGTCTCTGCAGCGGCAAGAAATGTCACGGCTACCCCGCCCGCCCAGCCCAGAACCGTTGCGATCCCTGTCTGCTATGGAGGTGCATACGGTCCGGACATGGAGAACGTCTGCCGGCATTCTGGACTGGCCGAGCAGGAGGTCGTGCAGCGACACGCTTCAGCTGGCTACCAGTGCTCCATGCTGGGGTTCCTGCCCGGCTTCCCCTACCTTATGGGCCTCGACCCGCAACTGGCGATGCCCCGTTTGGCAACGCCGCGGGTCGCGGTTCCGGCAGGCAGTGTGGGGATAGCCGGTACACAGACGGGTGTCTACCCAATGTCCAGCCCAGGAGGCTGGAACATCATCGGTCGCACCCCTCTCGCCTTGTTCGACCCCTCGCGTGAGCAGCCCTCGCTGGTGCAGGCAGGAGACGCCGTCCGATTCTCTCCCATCAGCGTCGAGGAATTTGAAGAGCAGCACTCACATGAATTCACACGTTATCCACAGATATGTGATGTTTCGGAGCAAGACGTTGACGGGTGTGACGTGCTTGAGCCCGGTCTATTGACGACAGTGCAGGACGACGGCCGCTGGGGCCTGCAGCATCTGGGGGTTCCCGTCTCAGGGGCCATGGACCGGCAGGCACTGGCGCTCGGGAACCTTCTGGTTGGAAACGATGAAGGGACTGCGGCGCTGGAAATGACTCTATCCGGTCCCCGCCTGGCGTTCACGATAGACACGCTGGTGGCCGTGACGGGTGCGGACATGGGCCTGCAGGTCGACGGGTACGATGTCCCGGCATGGACCGCGATCCTGGTACGGACCGGCAGCGTCTTCTCCATGGCCGGTTCCACCGGAGCCGGATGCCGCGCCTGGCTATGTGTCGCGGGCGGCATCGACGTTCGGGACGTCCTGCGCAGCCGTTCTACACTCCTGCGAGCTGCACTGGGAGGATTCGAAGGACGAGTACTGCGCACGGGAGACCGTCTGCTTCTGCACCCTCTGACACGAGAGGCAAGGCATCTGGATGGTTTTTCCTGTCCGGTCGCGTTGCGGCCGTCATATGCCACGGACACAACGGTTCCGGTCCTTCCGGGTCCACAGGCCGACGCGCTGACACCCGGCACACGACAGGCATTCGCAGACACAACATGGACTGTGAGCAACGACAGCGACCGCATGGGCTGCCGGCTGGAGGGGCCACAGCTGGACCTGGAAGGCAGTGCGGACATCATCTCGGAGGTCGTCCCCGAGGGAGCTGTCGAAGTGACAGGCTCAGGTCTGCCCATTATCATGCTGGCGGACCGCCAGACGACCGGAGGATATATCAAGCCGTTCGTCGTCGCCTCGGCGGCACTCGGATGGCTGGCGCAGCGTCAACCGGGTGACAGCGTCCACTTCCGCATGTGCTCCCTCGATGACGCACGGGACATGTTGGAGAGGAAGTCCTCTGCAAGGAAGGAATTGACTCGCCTGCAAGCCATCTGGCGCCAGTGCCGCGCAGGTGGTACACTGCAGGTGACCGTGAACGGCGTACGGCATGTGGTTGAATGGCAGGACGTGACTCCTCTGGAGGTGGACCATGGGCATGGCAGTTGATCTCAACAGCGACGTAGGCGAAAGCTTCGGGGTGTGGACGCTCGGCGATGACGCACATGTCCTGGACCATATCACCAGTGCCAATGTCGCCTGCGGCTTTCACGCAGGCGACCCGCAGGTCATGCTGGCAACGGTGAGGGCGGCACATCATCGCGGCGTCGCTGTTGGAGCACACCCGGGGTATCCGGACTTGGTCGGATTCGGGCGCCGCGCCATGACGTGTACTCCCGATGAAGTCTATGCCTTCTGCCTGTACCAGATTGGAGCGTTGGCGGCTCTCTGTCGTGCCGAAGGAGTCCCGCTGTGCCATGTCAAGGTGCACGGAGCGTTGTACAACCGGTCGGCCATGGACCCGGATCTCGCCCGCGCCCTCACACGAGCGACCCGGGACGCAGCCCCTGCTCTCATCCTGCTTGGACTGCCCCACTCACAGCACGAGGCTGCTGCCCGTGAAACAGGTGTCCCTTTTGCCGCCGAGGCTTTTGCCGACCGCGCCTACCAGGCGGATGGTTCGCTGGTCGCTCGCTCCCATGAGGGCTCCGTTCTCCACGATCCCGAGGCTATCGCTACTCGCGTCATCAGGATGGTGACCGAAGGAACCGTCGAGACAGTGCAAGGAGAGGTCGTCGCGATACATGCCGACTCCATCTGTGTTCACGGGGACAATCCGGCTGCGTGCCGCATCCTGGAGACGGTCCGTTGTGCGCTGGACGAGGCTGGTCTGCACGTCAGCCCTCTGCGGGAAGTGCTCAGCCTCTAGCAGCCAGGACCCTCTGCTCGTGCTCCAGCAGCCAACGCTTGCGGTCGAGACCGCCTGCGTAGCCGGTGAGCGAGCCGTCGCTGCCGATCACGCGATGACAGGGAACGATGATGGCGATGGGGTTGTGCCCCACTGCACCGCCCACCGGGCGTGCCGACCTGGGACGGTCAATTGCCACGGCAACGTCCCGATAGCTTTTCGTCTGGCCAAACGGGATTCTCCGCAACGCATGCCACACCAGCCGCCGGAACTCCGTGCCTCCCGGGTTCAGGCGGACGGCAAACGTCGTCCGCCTGCCGCCAAAGTACTGGCTCAGCTCTGTGATGCACTGCTGTACAACCGACGTCACACAGGCTGCTCCCATGTCGACGTTCTCGACGAACGTCACCGACACGATGCCGCGTTCAGTGCCTGCAACCTCCAGTGCACCGATGTCCGTGAAGAGGTATCCTTTGTCTAGCTGCTCCACCATGCGACCCCCTGAACGACGTTCCAGATGCATCGCTACACGTGACACGGCATCATTCCTCCACCGGCAGTTCCTTGATGCGCCGGGCAGGAACGCCGGCGTACATGCCGTTGGCAGCGCAATCCTTGTTGACGACGGCTCCTGCCGCTATGACGCAGCCGTCTCCGATCGTCACGCCCGGCAGAATGACTGAGCGTGTCCCGATCCAGCAGCCGTCCCCGACCATGATGGGTTGGGGATTGACGCGCCCCGCCCTTTCGGTCGCCGGTCCCATGATGTGCGTCGACGTGCAGAACAGCACTTCCATGCCAATACCACATTTCCTGCCGATACGGATGGGCGCTGAGCCGTCGAAGAAGCAGCGGTAGTTGACGAACGTGCCTGCTCCGATGACGATGTCGCGGCCGGCAAAGTAGCATCCGGGCCGAATCCCGTGCGTCCTTGTCCGTATCCCATAGAGGCGCATCAATGATGCTCTGACTGGGTTCACGAGAAGTGGACTGGCTGCCAGCCAGTTGATGAAGAAGTCTCTCCACATCCGGTCGGCCACAGTGATGATGGCCGTCAGCCGATCTGTGCCAGTATGCTGTGCTACCATGTCCACACTCCTCGTTCGTTCTTGACGCTGCGCTTGCCTTCCCTGCCGTGAACCGGTTCCATCAACATGCCCCATCAACCTCCAACCTTACCCTCCAGGTCGGAAGAAGAACGATGAGGGCGGAACGTGCATGTCACCAACGCGGCCGCTGCCCGGACGCCACCCGTCCATACCTCCATGCTGTTCTCGACGACCCCGTGCCGCATCGAAACGACACTGCCTGTGAGTTTTACGACTGCGCCGGGGAGGACCGCCTTGAAAAACCGCGCCTCTCTGATGCCGACGAAGTAGACGATCTGTCCCGCGCAACGGGGTGTCGTCAGCATCATCAGCGAAGCGGCCTGCGCCATGGTCTCGATGATGATCACGCCAGGTGTCAGTGGAAATCCAGGGAAGTGCCCAGCGTAAAAGGAGCTGTCCTCCCGATAGGTTGCCTGCGCTGTCACACAAACACCGGGAACGACATCCGCAGGACCATTGACGAAAAGAAACGGCTCTCGCTGGGGCAGGAGTTCACGGACCTGTTCCGGGCTGAGTCTGAGAGTGTCCTGAGTCTCTAACCTTGCTTCAGATACCATGTGCGTCCTCTCGTGCCGGAGTGACCGTCTACCCGCGTCGACTGTGCAACATTGGTATTTCATTTTATGCAATTCGCTCCCCGTGACTACCCTGCAACCGTAGCGATCTCGAGGGAGGCCGAGCCTGCGGGAGATCAGGACCGGGCGTTGCGGTGCAACGTGTCAATGCTACACTGCACGTAATTCTTGAAGGGGGTGGCACATGGCGCGAGCAATCTGAAACAACGTAACTTTGGCAGACAGCGACAAGTTCATTGTGGTAGAGAACAACTACTACTTCCCTCCGGAGGCGGTGCACTTCGAGTTCCTCCGCGAGCATGCCGGGTACCATACGGAGCGCCCATGGAAAGGGACGGCCAGCTACTACGACGTCATCGTGGACGGAAAGACCAACGCGGATGCGGCATGGTCGTATCTCGAACCCAAGCCGAAGGCACTCAACATCATCAGGTACGTGGCGTTCTGGAAAGGAGTACGCGTCGAGACTTGAGTAGCGCTGTCCTCGCGCCGGACTCATCCGGATTGTGAAGGATCCGCCCTCGGACAGACCCTTGCGTAGTTCGATGAGCAGACTAAGATAGGCGACGTGTTAGATGAGAAGGTTCCGACTTTCTTTCTCCAACCACTGCACGATAGCGGCGGGGGGCATACGCCCCCCGCTTTTTCATTTCCCCTCGGCACTGACTGCGCCAACTCAGAAACACTGTGACTGTGTCGGCGCCGTCTCCTCCTGTTGTCGCTCCGTCAGGGCAGTTCGATGCCAATCGACTTGTTCAGGTCGAAGACATCCCATGTGAATGAAGTCGTCTTGCCGTCTTTGGTCGCCCTGGTTTCCCAGCGGGTGGTGCCGCCCTTGAACTCGCCACTGTCGATCACCCATGCCGTCGTGCTTGTTACGGCGCCGTTGAGCGAGATCTCGTAGACGTACTTCTGGGTGGAGTAGCCGTTGACCGTTCCCCCGTCGGAGCGCTTGAACCCGCTGTCCTCCTTGCTGACGGAGGAGTAATCTTGGCCGAACATGCTGGTGTAGATGCCGCTCATGCCCATCATCCCCTCGGCTGCGTCTCCGGTGAATGTATTCCATTCGCCTTCGGTGCCGCTACGCATCTTTACCGTCTTGCCAACCCTGTAGATCTCGTTGAGATCCTCGCCGTTGCCGGTGCGGAAGTACTCGTGGTCCGGCTTCTCGAATGCGCCCTCCGCGACTGAGGGATCCGTCTTGCCCTCTTCCATTGAAGACCATTTCCAGCGGTAGCTGGTGACGTTCTCCAAGATGCTCTTGTTGCCGCTTTCCTGTTCTGTACTCGATCCTTCGTCTTCTGATGCTGTCATCGACGTCAACGTCAGTGTGGCTTCCTGCTCGTCTCCTTCGACGCTCAGGGACGTCGAGTCAGTGTCATACCTGGAAGCCGTCCCCTCCAGTTCATAGTCGCCGCTGGCGAGATCCGTGAAGGACGCCTTGCCCTTACTGTCAGAGGAAGCGGTGGTCTTCTTCCCCTCTCCGTCCGTGAGCGTCAGCGCGACGCCCTTGATGGCATCACCGTTGTCGTCCTCGACAGTGACGCGTATGCTTCCCGTCTCTACAGGAGCCATCTTCTTTCCGCACCCAACGACCAGAACCAGGCTCAACAACAGCAGTAAAACGATTCCTCTCCTCATTATCATCCTCCTGTGAAATAGTCACTCATGGGCTACTGGTCGTACCATCGTGCTGCCGTACGTGTTATGCTGTGCGCAGTATAGCAGGAAGGGCAATGTCAATCCAGCGTCTGACCCTCCCTCGCCAGTTTGTGCTAGACTCATGGTGTTCTGTGCACAACGCACGATCCCTGGTAAATGAGGTCGGATGAATGGTTGACGAGAAGTTGAACGAGGGTTTTGCTGTGAAGTGCTTCGATACCCGAGACACGGTCCTTGCATCGCGTATCAGCCTGCGTGATACCTTCGCGGCCATGCGGTACCCAAACTACCGAATATGGTTCTCCGGACAGCTCGTTTCCCTCTTTGGAACCTGGATGCAAGCGACAGCGCAGGGATATCTTGCCTACCAGCTGACTAGATCATCCGCCTTTCTCGGTTATGTCGCGTTCGCCACCGGCCTTCCAGTCTGGCTATTCATGCTCTATGCAGGTTCAGTCACAGACCGCGTACCCCGCAAGAGGCTGATGCTCTATACGCAGTCTGCCATGCTGGTGCTGGCCTTCGTCCTGGCATTGCTGACCTTCACCGGCCTCATACGCCCGTGGCACATCCTGGTTTTGGCGTTTCTGCTCGGAATCGCCAATACCTTCGACTCACCGGCGCGCCTGGCCCTCGTGAACCAGCTCGTCGACGACAAGCGGCACCTGCCCAACGCCGTCGCGCTCAACGGTTCGATGTTCAACGTGGCGACGGCGCTGGGACCAGCGGCCGCGGGCGCTGTGTACGCCCTGCTGGGACCGGCCTGGTGCTTCACCATCAACGGCCTGTCCTTCGTCGCGGTCATCGCAGCCCTCTTGCTCATGCGCCTCCGACCGGTACCATTATGCCCGAGGGATCAGACCCCTATGGCGGGGATCATCGAGGGACTCAGGTACGTCTGGAGGCACGAAAACATCCGCATACTCATCCTCCTCATCGGTGTTACGTCGCTGTTTGGCCTTTCGTTTGCCGCACTCATCCCGGCCTGGGCGGTCAAGGTCCTGCACGGCACTGCAACGACCGGCGCAACCATCAACGGCCTGCTCCAGTCTGCCCGGGGTATCGGTGCCCTTCTGGCAGCGCTGACCATCGCGACCGTCAGCCATCTGAAGGTGAAGGGTCGCATTGCCACATTCGGGACGTTCGCCTACCCCATCGCTCTTCTGGCATTTGCCGCTGCCCGCTCGACGGCCCTTGCAATGCTTCTCATGGGTCTGGTTGGATTTTCCAGCATCCTGGTCATCAGTCTCTGCAACGTGCTGATCCAGTCGCAAGTGGAAGACTCGCTGCGGGGTCGCGTCAGCGCTGTCTACAGTCTGGTGTTTTTCGGCATGATGCCCATCGGCTCGCTTCTGACAGGTTGGCTGGCACAATGGGCGAGCGAGCCCGTGGCTATCATCACGAACGCTTGTGCAGCATTGACAGGCGCAGCTCTCATCTGGATGCTTGTTCCGCGTCTCAGGGCTATGCCATGAATGACGTGCCGGCCCAGGATCGTCACCGGGAGGATGACATGGAAGAACACATCGGCTCGGCAACACTGCTCGGTCATGGACGGACTGCAGAAGTGTATGCCTGGAGAGAAGGCAGTGCCCTCAAGCTCTTTGTCCCCGGGTTTCCTTCGCGTCTCATCGATCAGGAAATGGAGGGGACACGAGCAGCCAACGCCGCTGGCATCCCTTCGCCTCAATTCAGGAGTGTCATCACGGTGGACGGTCGCCGAGGGCTGGTGATGGAACGGCTGACAGGACACAGCATGCTCACTCTTCTCGGCCGTGACCCTGCGCGGGTGACATACTATGCCGGCCTCTTCGCCGAACTGCAGGCCCGCATGCACGACTGTCATGCGCCAGAACTGACCTCTCGCCGCGAGGACTTGGCACGGCGTATCGCCCGGGCCGGCGTGGTCGCGCGTGTCAAGGGCGACGCCCTGGCCACCCTTGAGCGGCTTCCCGACGGAGATGCCCTGTGCCACAGTGACTTCCACCCGGACAACGTGCTCATGACACCGCAGGGTCCGATGGTCATCGACTGGTCGTTTGCCGCATGTGGAACACCTGCGTCCGACGCCGCACGCACCGCATTGCTGCTCCGGATCGCGGATGCACCGCCCGGATCCTTTCGCGTAGCTTGGGTCGAGCGCGAGGCAAAGGACCGGTTCTACAGAGCGTGGCTGAAGCGCTACCGCGAGCTGCAGCCCGACGCAGCAGGCGCGATGTGGAGCTGGCTGCTGCCGGTGGCCGTCGCACGCCTCGCAGATGACATCCCCGAAGAGCGGCCGCGCCTGATGACCCTCATCGAGGAACTGCAGCAGAAACGCTGACAGCACGAAACTACTCTCGTCGGTTGCTTTTGACCCGCGGTTTGGTACAATGACGGGCCGCTCCTTACCGCGCTTTCGGGGCAAGCTTTCACATGATGTGGCCGGGGCAGCGCCCCGCCTGGAGGTACCATGGAAAAACTCGACGTGATCCTGCTCATCGGTCGACCGGCAGCAGGCAAGAGCGAGACGATTGACTTTCTGAAACAGCTGCCGGACGAGAAGCGGTTGCGGGACTACCACATCGCTCCGTTCGAGGAACTGGACGACTTTCCCTACGTCTGGCAGACCTTCGAGAACGACGCGATCAGGCAATGCATGGGCCTTAACCGGCGGGACACGGACGATGCCCTGTACTTCCTGGACGACCGCATCTGGGACTTCTTCATTGAGCGCATCGACCTGGATTTCCGCAAGAAACTGGCGTGGGATCCGCTGTTTCTCGAACACCACACGGTCATAATGGAGTTTGCCCGTGGCGGGGAAAACGGCTTTGTGAATGCCTTCCAGCATTTATCGGACGACGTGCTCAGCCGAGCATCTATCCTGTACATCGACGTCTCATTCGAGGAGTCTTTGCGCAAGAACCGCAGGCGCTATCGCCCCGAACAGGCCGATTCCATCCTGTATCATTCGCTCGAGGACGCCAAGATGGAGCGATACTACAAGGTCGACGACTGGGCGCGCCTGTCCGAAGGACGTGACGATGGGTTCATCACCGTCAAGGGACACGAGGTCCCCTTTGCCGTGTTTCACAACGAACCGGAAAAGACTCTTGACCCCGACCTTCTGGGCGCCACCCTGCGCGATGTGACCGGCCGCCTTGTCGAGCTCTTCATACGCAAGGGTTGAACAAGCCTCCGAGGGTGCTAGACTCAGAAGTTGGTTTCTACAAGTGTTTCCGTGCCCGACATGCGGATTCTTTGACAAGAGGAGTACAATATGGCCGTATTTGATATGACCGTTCACGAAGATGTCCTGGCAACAACCGTCAAACTGGCTCAGGACCGCAACATCATCATCCCCACCTTCGCACAGCAGAAGGACCCGTCGCTTGTCCCGGACAAGATCAAGGCCAAGCTCAAGGGCGTCGGCCTCTGGGATGTCAATCCCATCAACCTGTTCCGTATCACGTGGCACAACGACGTGAAAACGGGCCTGTATGGCGACGCGAATTATATAGAACTCCCAAGCTCCATCACCGGTATCAGGGCTCGTGTCGTGGGCATCGTGGGCAAGTATTTCCCGACCGGCGCACACAAGGTCGGTGCTGCATTCGGTTGCCTCGTTCCACGGCTTGTGACCGGGCAGTTCGACCCGACTCGGCAGGCGGCCGTGTGGCCGTCCACGGGCAACTACTGCCGCGGTGGCGCCTTCGACTGCGCCCTGCTGGCCACGGATGCCGTCGCCATCCTCCCGGAAGGGATGAGCAAGGAACGCTTCGACTGGCTGCGTGAGATCGGAACCAAGGAAGTCATCGGCACTCCTGGAACCGAATCCAATGTCAAGGAGATCTACGACAAGGTACACGAGCTGAAGACGACCCGTGGTGACGCCATTGTCGTGTTCAACCAGTTCGAGGAGTTCGGCAACGCACTGTGGCACTACGACATGACTGGTTCGGCATTCGAGCAGGTCTTCAACGCCATCAAGGGTCCGAGGTCGCGTATGGCGGGCTATGTCTCCGCCACTGGCTCTGCTGGGACCATCAGTGCCGGCGAGTACCTCAAGAAGGTCTATCCATACAGCCATATCACGGCCGTCGAGGCCCTCCAGTGTCCAACCCTCTATGCAAACGGGTTCGGCACACACCGTATCGAGGGTATCGGCGACAAGCATGTCCCCTGGATCCATAACGTCCGCAACACCGACGCCGTGGCTGCCATCGACGACGAGTATCCGATGCATCTGCTTCGCCTCTTCAACGAGGAAACAGGCAAGGCCTACCTAGAGAAGAAGGGTGTCCCGCGCGAGCTCATCGAGCAGCTCAACCTGATGGGCATCTCCTCTCTGGCAAACGTGGTCGCGGCAATCAAGATGGCCAAGTACGAGGAGATGGACGAGAACGACGTCGTCTTCACCGTGTTCACGGATTCCGCCGACCTGTACCTGTCACGCCTCGAAGAACTCCGGGCCGAGTATGGCTCGTATACCGAGATGGACGCGGCGCTCGACTATGCGAAGTACCTCGAGGGCATTCTGACGGACTGGTACCGCGAGCTCAACTATCGTGACCGCAAGCAACTGCACAACCTCAAGTACTTCACCTGGGTTGAGCAGCAGGGCAAGACTGCGGAGGAGCTACGCGAACTGTGGGAGCCGGAGTTCTGGAACCAGATCTGGACTGCTGCTCCAGCGTTCGACAGACTCATCGACCAGTTCAACGAGAGGACGGGGCTGCTGGCAAAGCTGTAGTCAGTTGTTCGTTTGCGTTACCTGGGTCTCGATACAAACAGAAACAACAAGCGCTCCGGCATGAACCACTGGAGCGCTTGTGCATTACTGATGCCTGAATCTAGTGGCTGACGAGCGTCATTTTCTCGCTGCTATTGCCATTCCATGTAACCGTAAGGAGAAGCTTCCAGTCGGCTTTTGCTACAATAACATTTCCACCTTCGCCATAAGCCACCCACGGATGGAGACTCCCTGGCATGTCTCCTCCTTGCATGAAGCCAAGCATTCCGGTGGTGAGTTGATACTGTGGGTTGTCAATACTGTCAGACGATGCACCAGTCCACCATATGTCGAGCTCTGTACGTGATTCCGTCTGCCAATCGCTGCTGTTCACTCTCCTCACCTGCGCCACATATTTCGCCTTCCAATGCGCTGACGAACCGGTGAATGTCGTTGTCGTCATGCCACGTGGACTGCAACCAGCACTGAGGCAGCAGCATACAAGCAATAGACAGATTGCTAGCGAAGACCGCAAACGGCAAGTTGTGCGTAAACGAAGCTGATTCATGCTTCTTCTACCACGCTGAAGGACTCCCATAGGGTAGGCCTGCATATACTGTCCAAGGGTTACCTGTACCGCGTTGTATTGTGACCGTCCACCGAGGCCAAACATAAGAAAGTGCGGGACCAATGTCATACCAGACGTTTGGTTGATTGGCGGTCATCGAATAGGTAGGCCCAACACTCGGATATGTGAATGTCTGGCTTTGATAGTGCGGTGAAGTCGGCAAAACAATGCCAATATAGGCGCTGGGGTTTGGACTTGAGTACATTTTTCCGGCGCACTTCTGTTCGATCTTGCCTTGTGTGAGAATAACCTGTGAATCACGGTACAACACCATGCCGGATGTGGTTACTGGCCTGAAAAAGACATAGAGGACATTGTTCTGAGTTACCTCGACCTTATCGTAATTTTCAATGCAACGAATGTGAACCGCCCAGCTGGAATCCCAGTTCTCAAATGTATCTGTAAAACTTCCGCTGGCAATAATTGCGCCCAGTTGTTGTGGGGTCATTGATGAGTACTTCAGCGCTGTTGCAGCATTGACATGGCAACTACGTAGCGTTATCACCGTGTCCTCCGTGTCGGCTATCCTTTTGCAGGTCTGTCCCTCCAACAACGTAGTTGAATTGATGGTGCTGACTACCGTTGCGGTTTGTGTCGTCATGTATTCGCATATTCCGTTTTCGATTCTGGCGAATGCGGCGTTAGGAGAGGAAATAACAGCGTCTGTACTGTGCTCCGCATTAGCGGAAGAATCAGCAGCCCTTATTCCCGTTGCTACGAATAGAGACAAACAAGCTACCAACGCAATACTAACACAACGGATGATGATTCTAGACTTGGTGTACTTCACAGCATTGCCTCCCTTAGGCATATAACCATCTTCCTTGACGTTGTAGATACTGAACTGCTCACTGCACCAAGAAAGATACAACGATGTCGTTCCCTGCCGCATTCCCCGGCAGTGAGGGTTCACATGTGTTCCTTTCTATGCCTTCATGACCAGCGCCTCCATTCAACGCCATGATCACTGTACAAACCAAAGGTTACAAAATGGTTACAATTCCTCCCCTTCCATTAATAAGAACTCAAAGGGGGGAGAATTGCTGACGACATTCCCCTTCACTCACAAAACAAGAACAGCATGCATTTGTTACTATCGTCCTCCCCTTTCATCCACATAACGAAGATCTCGCCAAAAGTCAGAGGTTCCTTCACGCTATATTCCTTTCCTAAAAGGACGCAGATGAAGGCCAATTGCTGAACAGCGTCACTCATCGTTTATTCGCAGTTTGCTGAGCTGATACATGTCCCGGTCATCGTGCTCATGACAGGACTTCTTCTCTTCTTCTACCCCTTGTTCCTCTCGTCTATGTTGTTTGCCACCGCATTCCCCGGCAGTGAGAGTCACACTCTTTGCTCCTACTCTCTCGCACTCATGACCCATGTCTCCTTTTACCAGCAGCTCACATCGTAGTGACTGAAAGTAACGATATGGTAACGATTCCTAGTTTCCTCCCAACTCATTCCCACCTTCCCCCTCTCACAAAGAAGACTCAGAGAGGGCAGGATTTGCTGACGATGCTCCTATCCCCTTCACGCATAGAACAGGAAAGGCATCCGTTTGCTACCTTCTCTGTTCCGCTTCACTCACATAACGCAGATCTCGACGAATGTCTGAAAACAGTCTAAGTGATCGCGCGCTTCTCGACACAAGAATGGGTTCCCGCATACGCGGGAATGACAGAGGCTCGCCGGGGCGTCTTCGCATGTCCTTCCTGAGATCGGCTTTTCTCCACAGCCGCTGTTGATTATGTGGAAAACTGGTGGAGTCACGTATGGTCGTGCCGTGGACAACCTGTCAGGGAGCTGTGGAAAACCCCTGTACGGTCATGTTTCAGGTCGCCATTCTGAACTCCGCATCCCAGGCTCGTTCCACCGAAACATACTCGTGGTGGGGCTGAGCGAACCGAAAATGTCAGGGATACGGCATATTGTCCGAAATCGTCTGACAGGGCCACTTTTCGTGATGTGATTCTCAACATCCGCTTCTGAAGCCACGTCACAGGTTCCCGACGTAGGACGAACCAGGAAAAGGAGAACCGCCCGCCATAAGAGGCGGGCGGTCAACCATTCCAGGGGAGGGGACTATGCTTTCTCGTCGTCGACGGTTTGCAGGATGACCCCCTGGGCCGAAATGTCGAGGACGAACGTCTCGGCCTCTGCATCCAGCTCGATCATCGCCTTCTGCATCGCCTTGGCAACCTTCTCCGCCTTGGCGGGCTCAGCGAGAGCGGCGATGCTGGGTCCGGCTCCCGACAGGAAACTGCCATAGGCTCCGGCCCGGTCAGCTGCACGCGACACTTCGCGGAATCCGGTGACAAACTTCTCGCGGTAGTGCTGGTGGAGACGGTCATGAAGCGCGAACGGCAGGAGGTCATAACTGCCACTGAAGATGCAGGCAGACAGCATTGAGGCGCGACTGATGTTGAAGACAGCATCTCTGCGCGAATACGTGTCAGGAAGGCACGCCCGGGCCTTCTTTGTCGACAGGAAGCTGGACGGGACCATGACGACGACCTTGAGGTTCTGTGGAACGACCTTCATGTAGGCCACTTCGCTCTTGTCGCTCGCAGCGATGATGAACCCGCCGACCAGCGATGCGGTGACGTTGTCGGGGTGTCCCTCAATGGCGATAGCATACTTGAGGACTTTGCCGGTATCGAACTGCGTGTTCATCATGACCTCGAAGCACGACAGGAGCCCGACGATGGCGCTGGCACTGGATCCCAGACCACGCGTCAGAGGAATGCCGGTATGGACACTGATGCTCAGCGGTGGCAGGTGCACCGATTCGGCACGCTCGAAGTAGTCCATGACCTCGCTGACGAACTTGAAACCCTTTTCGTTGAGAACGTCGGCGCCCATGCCTTCAAAGTGGACGCTCCACTTCTCTCCCGGCGAGAGCACCTCGACGGTATACGTACTGCGCATTTCGAGGGCTAGCCCAAAAGCGTCGAACCCTGGTCCCAGATTGGCGGTGCTTGCAGGAACACTGACCACGACTTTGTTGATCACGTTCTCTTCCCCCGGCGCAACTGCAATTCCTCGATACCGGTGTTGGCAGCGCGCGAACTATCGCAAAACGAACTACTTGACATATCTTACCACATCCTTGACAATTGCAAGCCTCACCGTGAATGGTCGAGCCGGGGCTTGACCATCATGCCCTAGGAGGTAGACTGAGAAGGAGGTATATGACGCCTTGACACGTGAGCAGCTCACCTACCTTGGTCATTCGGCTTTCCTGATCACCACGACAGCCGGTGACATCCTCATCAACCCGTTCCTCTCGGGCAACCCTTCAGCATCCATGGGTCCCGACGATGTCCATCCAGACTACATCCTCGTGACGCACGGCCATTCCGATCACTTGGGCGACACCATCGCCATCGCCAGGCGCACCGGAGCAATGGTCATCGGCCCGGCGGAACTTGTCACCTACCTTGCAGGCAAGGGTGTTGCGAACGTGCATGCCATGCACATTGGCGGCAATCACGTCTTCCCATTCGGTGAACTCTTCCTGACCTAGGCCCTGCATGGCTCCCCAGTGACGGAGAACGGCCACCTCATCTACACGGGAAATCCCTGCGGCTTTGTCGTCAAGACCGGACAGCGGACCATCTACCATGCCGGGGACACGGGCGTGTTTCTCGACATGGCGCTCATCGGCCGACTGCACCCACTGGACATCGCGCTTCTCCCCATTGGTGGCAATTTCACGATGGGGATCGACGACGCCGTAGAGGCAGTCAAGATGCTCGCTCCACGCACCGTGATCCCGATGCACTACGGGACCTTCCCGGTCATCGCCGTCGACCCGCAACTGTTCCGGAAGAAGGTGGATTCCACGACAAGCGCCCATTGCGCGGTCCTGAAACCCGGACAGACGTTCTGAGCCAGCTGACACCAGGAACCAGGATTCACCCTCGCGCGTTGACAGCAGGGGTCTGGCCGGTACACTCTGTTCCATGAGAGATCAGAGTCGTACCCCATTTTTCGATGCTGTCCAGTCGTATATCGGCAAGCACCGCGCCGGCCTCCACATGCCGGGGCACATGGCAGGCCAGGGTATTCATCCGCGCCTCAAGGAGTTCTGGGGAGAGAATGTGTTCCTTTCCGATCTGACGGAGGTCGAAGGGCTCGACTACCTCCATCGCCCCATCGGCGTTGTCAAGGAAGCGCAGGAGCTAGCCGCTGAAGCCTACGGCGCCATCGAATCATTCTTTCTCGTCAACGGTTCGACGGTCGGAAACCAGGCCATGATCCTGTCGACCTGCGATCCCTATGACCGCGTCATTGTGCAGCGCAATTCGCACCGCTCGATGTACGGAGCACTCATCCTCAACGAACTGCGCCCCATCTACCTCGAGGCTGAAGAAGACCGCCTGCTTCAGTTCCAGACATTCCCGTCCAAGAAGACGTTCGCGCGCGTGCTCCGGGACCACCCTGAAGCCAAGACCGTCTTCGTGACCAACCCCAACTACTTCGGCATCAGCTCGGACATCGACTACTACGTTCAGAAAGCGCACGCCACGGGACGTCGCATCCTGGTCGACGAGGCCCATGGGTCGCACTTCCATTTCCACCCGGACCTTCCCAAGAGCGCTGTCGATGCGGGCGCCGACATGGTCGTCCAGAGCACGCACAAGACGCTCTCAGGACTTACTCAGACGTCTATGCTGCATCTGGGCTCGCGGCGCGTGGACAAGGAATTGGTACGAGCCACGCTCACGATGCTGGAGAGCTCGTCGCCCTCGTACATCCTCATAACGGCCCTCGACGTCGCCCGTATGCAGATGGCGACGAACGGTCACGACCTGCTTCAGCGGGCCATCGACCTCGCAGAGGATGCTCGCTGGCGCATCAACAACATCGAGGGGCTCTTTGCCCCGGGCAGGGAACGCGCTCACTCCGACGCCATCTATGATGTTGACCTCACCAAACTGACCGTCCATGTGTCGAGACTGGGACTGACTGGATTCCAGGTCGAAGAGATCCTCAACAGAGACTACAACGTCGAAATCGAATTGTCTGATTTTGAGAATATCCTGGCATTCATCACGATCGGGGCACCTAAGGAAGCAGTGGAGATTCTCATCAAGGCACTCGAGGATATCTCCCGCAAACGCCACGGCAAGACCTCCAGCATCACTCCTCCGCCACCCATCCCCAGCATTCCCGAGATGGTCCTCTTCCCGTTCGAGGCATATTATGCCAAGAGGGAGCGCGTCCGCATGGAAGACTCCGTCGGGCGCATCATCGCGGAGCTCGTGACTCCCTATCCGCCGGGCATCCCGATCACAGTCCCCGGGGAAGTCATGACGCACGGGTGCGTGGACTACATGGTGTTCATGCGCGACCACGGCGCCGACCTGCAGGGCATCATCGACAAGACGGCCAGGTACGTGCAGGTCGTCAAGGAGCGCTGATCGGTCACTGGACTCGTCCCTTGCCTGTCATGAAAACGCCCTGAAGTATGAGTCAGGGCGTTTGACATCTCTGAGGAGAGGCAAGGTCAGACAGTGGACGGCGGATGGATCCGGATGAACTCAGCCTTCTCACGCAACTCCACAATGGAGCGCGCGCCGACATAGCTGAGACTCTCGCGCACCTGCGTCGCAATGTGCGCCATGACCTGGGGGGCGATGTCCGTCGTCAGCGTATTGAGGACGACGGCTGCGGCCCCGGCGGCAAGAGCCTTGACGACGCTTGCGGCAGAGCGCACACCCATGTTGCAGATGATCGGCCTCCCGTAGAGGGACGCGACGTCCTCGACCTCCATGAGAGCGGACAGCTCGGGAACGCCAACGCCGGACAGCTCTGTCGCCTCTGCAAAGGAACTGAACCCACTGCCAACGACGACGATGTCCGCGCCGGCATCGATGACGTCTTTGGCTCCTGCGCGCGTCTGAACGTTGCCGACCATGAGTGGCAGCCAGTCATACTCTGCTTTCACCGCCTGGATCTGGCGAAGAATCACGAGGCGGTCGGCATGCGGCACATCCACGACGATGACATCTGTCCAGACTTCCGCAAGCGCGCCTATCCATTCCAGCGCGCCCTCCCGTTCGAGATCAACGAGGGCGCCAACCACGGGGCGGCCCTTGAGGTCACAGGCTGCCCCGTCATCCTTGCACGTGAGCTCCTTGACCTTGCGCACCTCATGCGCCTGATCCTCGACACTCCCAAACAGAGGGATAATGCCGATGCCGCCCGCCCGCGCGACGGTTGAAGCCAGGCGATAGTCAGCCGCAAACTGACGCGCCGACGTGACGAACGGTGAACACAGCACGACATTGGTCGAGAGCCTCGATTCGAGGCTGACGTCGGATGCACCGACCTCGCTTCGGCGGGGAAGAAGCATGACGTCGTCAAAGAACAGGCCTTCCCGAAGTCCCGGCATCCTGCCCTCCTACTTCCTGCTCCAGAGGCCGAAGAACCCTCGACGTTGTGTCTGTTCCCGTTCCACATCCTGAGGGATACCTGGAACATCTACCTCGGCTGCAAGCCCCGCCTCTATGAATCCGTAGAGCGCCTTCGACACAGCGACACTCCCCTTGCCGGTCTTCCTGGCAATCTCACGCATCGATGCCTTGCCATCCAGTTGTGCCATCACCTGCCACTGCTCCCTGGTAAGGATCAAGTCCTTGGTAGCGCCGTCCACCCTCAGGGCATAGACCGCATCCAGGGAACCAAGCCGCCGGCGCATAGAATTCCACTCGTCGAGAGCGGCCGTCACCTGAAGGACGATGTCTGCAACCGGCACAGACTGGTCCTTGGTCTTCGCTGTCTCACCGCTCGCAAAAGAGAAACTTCCTTCGCGGAGACTGAACAAGTCAACAAGGGAACTGTATGCCGTACCGGGACCGACCTCGACAGAGACCATTCGCGAATCCTCGATGTAGAACGTCGCCTGGACGCGCCCACCAAAGATCGACGTCCCCTCGAGATTGAGGCGGCCGGTACCCTTGCCCTGGACAATCGTCTGGAGGACTTCGTCCACCTGGCAGTTGCCGAACTTCCCCTCAAGCATCCTTGACCCCCAGTTCCACAGCGTATAGCGCATGTCTATTGTACTCCGGTGCCCGGCATTTTACAACGTTCGCGTTGCATCCTTGGAGGCCTCCGGTATACTGGGAGAGTGTCCACACTCGTGCAAAATATCCTGCATATCTTTCTCATCACCATCATCCCGGGCGTCGAGGTCCGCGGCGCGCTGCCATATGCCATCGGCGTGCTCAAGATGCCCGTGTGGGAGGCGCTGCTGGTCGCAACGCTTGCCAACCTGTGCATCGCTCCGCTGTTCTATCTCCTCGAGAAGCCCGCACTCGCCATTGTGTCAAAGTGGACATGGTTCCAGCGCTACCGCACCCGTCTCGCCGTGCGCAGCAAGTCCTCCTTGGCGAAGTATGGGCTCTTCGTTGGTCTCGCGCTGTTCGTGGCCATTCCGCTGCCAGGGACCGGCGCCTACACAGGATGCCTGATCGCTGAGTTCACACGGATGAAGAAGAGTTATGCAATCGCATCCATCTCGCTGGGCGTCCTGGGGGCGTGCACGATTGTCTTTCTCGCATCGATCGGCGTCATCAAGGGTGTCCTTGCGAAGTGGCTCTGAACATCAGGTTGTTCCACGTGGAACAGTGACCGGAGGACCGCATGGATAGTGGCAGAGAGTTCGATTCGACACAACTTCTTGCCGTCGTACGGCAGTCAATGGCCACCTTCGCTACAGCACTGCCTCTCACGGCGAAGCCGACGATATGCACCGACGCATTCTGCGCGGGGCTGGTATCGTTTCTGACCCTGCTTGCCAAGACCAATGAGGTCATGAACTTGACGTCTGACTCCGATCCTGAGCACCTGCTCGCGACGCACGTCCGCGACTCGCTGGCACCCTTGCTCGTGGGTCTCGAGGCCCCGCGCGCGCTCCTCGACATCGGGACGGGGGGAGGCTTCCCAGTTGTTCCCCTTGCACTAGCATGGCCAACCACGGCGGTGACGATGACGGAATCGGTTGGCAAGAAAGCCCTCTTTCTGGAGAGCCTCGTGAGCGGCGTGCCCCTTCCCCGGGGACGAGTCGTCCATGGACGGGTCGAAGACCATGCGAGCGCCCCGCCCGAACGAGCCTTCGATATGATCACCGCCAGGGGCGTCGCCCACATCGCAACAGTCCTTCAGTACGCTCTCCCTCTCCTTGCGAGCAATGGCAGGCTGGTGCTGTGGAAAGGAGAACGCGACCTCGCCGAACTCCAGGACCCACCGTTCGTGGCTACGCTGCATCGCGTCCACTGTACGGCCACGGTTCTTGACTATGCCCTGCCGGGTGTTGAACGCAATTCCAAGCTCGTCATACTGCAGGTGACTCCGACCCTCAGCGGCCGGTTGTCCAGGAGGAACGGCTCGTGAGAATCATCGCCATTGCCAATCAGAAGGGCGGTGTGGGCAAGACGACCACCGCATTGTCGCTCGCCGCATCGCTCGCCGAGCTCAACCATCACGTCCTGCTTGTCGACTTCGATCCGCAGGCTAATGCAACCACAGGCCTCGGACTCAACGCAGCGGAACTCACATCCAACATCTACACGTGCCTGTTGTCCGGCGATCCGATCGAAAAGGCGATCCAGCCCAGCCACGAACGCAACCTCTCGCTGGTCCCGTCGTCAATCAACCTGGCGGCGGCCGAGCTGGAACTGGCTGACATGGATCGCCGCGAGTACGTCCTTCAGAGTCGCTTGGCTGCCCTGGACGGGTCCTGGGATTACATCATCATCGACAGCCCTCCATCGCTCGGGCTTCTGACCCTCAACACGCTGACAGCGGCGCACGAGGTCCTCGTCCCCATCCAGAGTGAGTACTATGCATTGGAAGGCTTGACGAACCTGCTGCGAACAATCAGTCTGGTCAAGCAGCATCTAAACCCGGAACTTGCTCTGCTGGGCATCCTGGTGACCATGTTCGACAAACGGACCATCCTGTCCGCACAGGTCAAGGATGAGCTTGTCAAGCACTTCGGGGAGACCGTCTTCACCGCCGTCATCCCCAGGAGCATACGCATGAGCGAGGCGCCCGGCTATGGCAAGACCATCCTGGAATATGACACGCTTTCCACCGGTGCCGAGGCGTACCGGCAGCTCGCCAAGGAGGTAGAATCCCGTGAACAACAGTAAGCGTCTTGGACGAGGGCTCGACGCCCTTTTCGCCAGTGAACCGACGCAGTCCACCTTGTCGGGAGACAGGGGGATTCGCATGCTGCGCCCTGACCAGATCGTCCCGTCGTCGCTGCAGCCACGCCGCCGCTTCGATGAGGCAGCGCTCGCAACACTGGGCGAGAGTATCCGCAAACACGGCATCCTTGAGCCCATCATCGTGCGCCCACGGGACGGCCAGTTCGAGATCGTCGCCGGAGAACGCCGCTTCCAGGCTGCCGTTCAGGTGGGCCTCGAACAAGTTCCGGTAACGGTCCGCGACCTCGACGACCGCACGACCATGGAGGTCGCTCTGTCAGAAAACCTGGAACGCGAGGACCTGTCGCCTATCGAGGTCGCCGTCTCCTTCAGCGAGTACCTCACCAAGTTTGGGACGACCCAGGACGAGCTCGCACAGCGTCTCGGCAAGGACCGAAGCACGGTCGCCAATCTCATCCGCCTGCTGGACCTTCCGGAGACCGCGCGTACCGCCCTGGACAACAAGACCATCACCGCCGGGCATGCCCGTGCACTCCTGCCACTCAAGGACCAGAGACAGCTTGGCGCAGTGTTGGCAGACGTGGTCCGCAGGCAGCTTTCGGTCCGTCAGACCGAGGCGCTTGTTCGGCGCCTGCTGACAAAGAAGCCCCACGCGGGCGCCGTGCATGACGAGGCGCTGCGCAACATCCAGGAGACCATGCAGAAACTGCTGGCCACGCGCGTCAACATACGGGGGCGGGTCAACAAGGGCATCATCGAGATCAGCTACTTCAATCAGGAAGACCTCTTGCGCATCCTTGGCATCCTCAACTCCCAAGAAGATACCAGCAATGAGATCGGCCACGCAAACTGACCCCATCGACCACTGTCTGCGACAGAGCCCCGACGTCGTGTCGGGGCTCTGTCATTTCGTCAGCAATCGGCCTATGTCAGCTCTTGGAGTCCGGGCTCTCTTCAGCTCTGAGGCAGTGCGGCATGTCTCCCGAGGGACTGCCTTCTCCTCCACTATGCCGCATCTCCGTGAAATCGAACCCGTCGACCTTCAACTCCTCGATGAACTGGTCAATCTCTCGTTGCACCGCCCCCGTCGGCACGTTCGGAAAGTTGAACATGGTGCCGCCGGGAACCTCGGTATAGAACGGCCTGTTGCACCCCGGGCATCCATGTGTCACAAACACGAAGTGCCTCTGCAGGAATGACCGGATCTGCGCTTCACTGAGACCGAGACCGTGCATGCTCTCCCGGGCGTCGTAGGCGACACAGAAACGCTCTTCCTCCTGCCAATCCAGCAGCCCGAGCAGCAGCTGAAGCTTGCGGTAGGACACCAGCGCCGGGGGAACACCGTGTTCCATACGCGTGCCGCGAACTGGAGTAAAGGCGAACAGCGACACCAGGACACCTGCACGGTGCAACTCGAGCATCAGCTCGGCAGCCTCCATCTCATCCTCTCCCAGCCCGACAATGAGGTGTGTCGAGATATGGCCGGGATACCGCCCGGCTAGATCCTTGACCAGCGTGACCGACTCGGCCAATGACCCACCCCGAAGCTGAGGATAGAGGCGTTCGGAGCAGCAGTCGATCGCGACACCGATGCGCTGCACGCCTGCATCAAACAATTGGTCCGCCTCTTCGTGCTTTGTCACCCTGTACGACACGGAAATCGGCACGCCGCTTGCCTCGTGGATCCGTGGCACGAGCGCGAGCAGCTGTCTGAGCACTCCGCGTGAAGCAGTCGTCTGAAAACAGACTCTCTGGAACACTCCAGGATGCGTGACAAACGCTTCGACCAGCTGATTCTCGCCGACCTCGGGCCAGCTGATGCGCGAAAGATGGCTGTGATCACCGACGGCGCCCCGTCCCTGTCCACAGTAGGCACAGTCGCCTGTGCATCTGCCGCTGGTCATCAGATACGCCGTCGTCGGCATGGCGGCCATGCGGATATCCCGCAGGCCTAGGACGGACAGCGTGCCGATGCTTGCCCGAAGACTCACCGACCCACCTGTCTGTGCACTCGCGCGTCACTTATAGAAGACACAGCACTCCTCCACCTGATCTGCATCCTCTGCCGTCGACTGCTCACCGACGACGCCCCGGAACTGATACCGTTCCGCCAGATGCACCAGCTGCTCGCCGTACCCAGCCACCCTGGGATGCATGCAGCCCAGCACGAGGTCGGCCGACGGAAGCTTCAGTCTCGCATAGGCGAACACCGACTCCACGTCATCGATCGGAACAACAGGTGCGCTGTCGTAGACTGTCCCCTCCGTGGGGACGAGGACCAGAAAGACCAGTGATGCCGGCTGGAACGCGATCAGTGAATCGATTGCCGCATATTCTCCGACAACGACGCCGCCCTTGAGGCCGATCGTAAGGTGAAGGTTGACCCGCTGCTTCGCGGACGTCAGTGCCTTCGAGCTGCCCGCTGCCGAGAACGCGTCCGTCCAGCCCTGGGCTGCGTGCAGATAGTCAGCGCCAGATCGCTGCAGATGATAGACGTCATGGACAGTCCCATCGTCCCACACATAGTCGAGGGAGACCTTGTCGAAGAACGGGGCCAGCGCATGGATGTCCTCATCCGACTGCAGGCCAGCGTGAGCGTTGATGCGTATTCCCTGCTCGTGAACCCATGTGATGAATGCCAGATGCTCTACCAGGGGCAGGCGCCCGCGAGTGTCGCTTCCGCCGGACAGAAGGATGCTCCGGTATGCTCCCGATTCAAGAACCCGACGGGCCGCAGTGACAGGAACCATATGCTGGAGGTAGTGCCCGTTGCAGTGGTTGCAGTGCAGCGCACACTCCCCCCCCGTGACGGACACGGAAAGTGTCCGCCTGGGAAGGCAGTTGAAGACCATGCCTCTCAGGTTTTCCGGCCTATCTGTGGCATGTCGTTGGCAATGACAAGGGAGACACTGAGCCTGTCAGCCACTGCAATGGCCTGATATGCCTTGTTGATGGCGGAGAGGACCGTGTCCATCTCGCCATAGCAGCTCACCGCCATGTTGCCAACGACACACCGGACACCGGCTGCCTCGAGCGCACTCTCGAACTCCTTGATCACCGCCACCGTTCTCGAACCATCGTACGGAAACAGAATTGCCTGGACTTCAACGTTCACGAAACGACCTTCCTTTCCGGCCCCGGCAGGGGCGAACTACAGATTGTCGAGATCGTCGAGGGAGCCGGACAGCGTAGCGAGGACCCGTGGATCCCATCGTCCCTCGTCAGTCTCCTTGCGAAGGATTTCCAGAGCCTGGTCGCGGGCGAACGCCGGACGGTACGGCCGGTCGCTCATCAAGGCTTCAAAGCTGTCGGCCACACCTACAATCCGCACAAACAGGGAAACCTGATCCCCTTTCAGGCCGTCAGGATACCCCGAACCGTCCATCTTCTCATGATGATGCCGGACGACCTCGGCCACCTCACTGAATCCATGGACAGGTTTGATGATCTTCTCCCCGTACTCGCTGTGTCGCTGCATCTCCGCCCACTCTGAGGCATCGAGCTTGCCCGGCTTGGAGAGGACCTCTCTCCGTATGACCAGCTTGCCGACGTCATGCAGCGAGCCCGCCATCTCCAGGACCCACAGCCCATGTCCTTGGATGCCCATCCTCTTGCCAAGGATGACGCTGATGCTGGCGACCTTCTGGTTGTGATGCGGCTCCGTGGCCTCGGCCAGTTCGATGGCATTCGTGATGACGCCAACGACCTCGGACAACGCAAAGCGCTGTTTGGTCATCCCCCTCAGTCGCGTCAGGGAATGCATGCGAACGCGCAGTTCTTCCCACGATACGGGCTTATTGAGAAACTCGTCGATACCGCACTCGAACCCCTTGAGTTTGTCCACGAGTCCCGACAGCACCGTCAACATGATGACGGGCGTCGTGCCCAGCCGCTCTGTTGCGCGAATCTCCTTCACGACCTCGAACCCGTTGATGTCGGGCAGAAGTCCGTCCAGCAGAATGACGTCGAAGTTGCCGGTAGCAGTCTGCTCGATGCCTTCCTGACCCGTCCGCACCCATGTGACCTGGTATCCCCAGCTGGTCAGCTGCTCCGACAGCGCGGCCCCATCTAGTGCGCTGTCCTCGACGATCAGGACGGGCGCCTGGTCGCCCTCTCCCTGACGTTCACGGGAGAAGAAGACCAGCTCGACCCTGCGAATCATGTCGTCGTAGGTGATGGGTTTGACGACATAATCGAATGCCCCCATCTGCATGGCCTTCATGACGTCGTCGTCCTTGCTGATGGCAGACACGACAATGATGGGGATGCTCTTGGTCGACAGAGCGGTACGAAGAGTCTCGAGAACGGTCAGGCCGGTAATATCCGGCAGACGGAGATCGAGCAGGATCAGCCCGGGTTGTTCCTTGACAGCCAGGTCAATGCCTTCCCAACCCGTGCTTGCGGTGACCGCCGTATAGCCCGCTCGTCGCAGCATGTCACCATACAGCCGCAGGCTTTCGACGTCGTCGTCGACCACGAGGACCTTTCGTTCCACCAGCACACCCCCAGTTCCGTCCTTGTTCATCGCCCGCTTCCAACAAGCGCGCGGAGACACATCAGCAACTGTACTCCCAAGAACGCTCTAACAGAGTATTATCTATGTATCCGGACAAAAAGCAATTCCCGGAACAAGGCCCGCGAACTTCGGGAACACAAGCAGCCGGACCTCGGAGGCACCAATGGGCAACTTCATCGAAACGAACTTGCGGGGACTACTCGACAGAATGGAGAGTCCACGGGACGGACAACCATGACTACCTATACCCGTTCGACCCTAGTCGTTCACTCGGCCTCTGGGCATTCGGGCAAGACCACGATCTGCCGCTCTCTCGTAAGGGACCTTCCTTTTGACGTGTATATCAAGCTTTCACGGCACAGCCTGCACCTCGCGACGCGCTCGCTGGCGACCGGGACACTGCCCCTCGAAGGAGGTGACACTGGACGCCTGAGTCAGTCGGAACGCTCTCCATGGTTGCGGCCGTTACGTGACATCATTCTCCTCGACGGACCTCATCGGGAGACAGAGGAGGCAGTGGCCACGACTCTTCAGCGGTGGCCTGCAGAGACACCCGTTCTCATCGAAGGCAACTGCTCCTCCGTCCCGGAGAGGTCGCGATACATGTACGTCCTCCGATGCCCCCTGCTGCAGAGCGCCAAGTCCAATATGGGCATTATGGCAGCCCGGGCAGATCTGCTCGTCGTGAACAGGTTCCCTGGCTGTACGCCGGCCGAAGAGGCAGCCCTTCTTGCATTGCTCAGAGACTGGAACCCCCACGCGAACGAGGTCTCAGGATCCGTACAGGACATGGCGTTCATCGAGACGGTCGAAGCGGCCGTCCTCGAACTTCTGCCCGTGCTGCGCTCCGCTTGAAAATGTGCCCCCGCATGACAGACTGTACTGTCGTTACCTGCAGTTGGTAGAATCAGGAACCAGGAGGCTCCCATGGAAGATGTTGCACAGGAAGTCCGCGATGAACTGCTCAAGGCAGCGACCGACGGATTTATCGATTGTGGCAAGGCACTAGGCATCGCCCGCAAGTTGGACGTCGACCCCAGAGTCGTGGGCAAGGCCTGCAACCTGTTGCACCTACGGGTCCGTTCCTGTTCACTCGGCCTGTTCGACTAGCCGTTGCCAGCGCTCATCGTCCTCGCCACTGCTGCGGCAGTCGTGGCGGTCCTGCTGATGCCGTTCTCGCTTCTCGTCAACTTCCTGCCGCTCCAGAGACTCCTGCTTTCCATAGTCGGCACGACGGGAGGCGCCGCTCCCCGCTTTAGTGTGGCTGAAGCCGTCCACCGCGTCACAGACCTGCTCGCGTACCTTGCACTCCGCAGACCTCTGCCGGACAACGGCTTCTATTCGTCCCTGGAGCTTGCTCACATGGGCGATGTCCAGGCGATCTTCCAGGCTGTCTATCTGACAGCCCTTGTCTCATGCCTGCTGACGGCTGTTCTTATTACTCTCCTTCGCAGAGGAGAGGGTGACGTTCGCCACGTTGTTCGCGCCGCCGGCATCACCGTGCTCGCCATCGTTGCCGCTCTGGGAGCCATCTCGGTCGCCATCGGATTTGATGCATTGTTTATCGCCTTCCACGAGCTCACTTTTGCGAACGACTTCTGGCTCCTCCCTGAAGACTCCGGACTCATCCGCCTGTTCCCCGAGGAGTACTTCATGAACTACTTCTTCGTCGCACTCGGTGCGAGTGTCATCACCGCCCTTTTCCTCACAATGCTGTCACGCCCGAGGCGCACCCGCCGGCTTTAACCATCGCTCTTTGCTGGTATACTCCTTAGGTAAGCAGCCAGGCACAGCCCCGCTGTGCATCACAAAGGAGACACACATGGAACAACGTGCTGAAATCGGGATCATTGGTGGTTCCGGGTTCTATTCCCTGCTCGAAAACGCGCAGGACATCAACGTCGAAACACCATATGGCACTCCGTCGGACCTCATCTCGCTGGGCGAGATTGCGGGCCGCAAGGTGGCGTTCCTTCCCCGTCACGGCAAGCACCATCAGCTTCCGCCGCATATGATCAACTACCGTGCCAACATCTGGGCTCTCAAGTCCCTCGGCGTCCGCCACATCATCGCTCCTACCGCCGTCGGTTCGCTGCAGCCAGATATCAAGGTGGGAGACCTCGTGGTCACCGACCAGTTCGTCGACCGGACGCGCCGCGCAGATACGACATTCTACAACGGCCCTGTCGTCACCCACGTCTCCACGGCGGATCCGTATTGCCCTGTCCTCAACAAGATCGCAGTCGCGACCATCAGGAGCCTCGGCCTGCCGGTGCACGACGGCGGCACCTGCGTGGTCATCGAGGGACCCCGGTTCTCCACCAAGGCCGAGAGCAACTGGTTCACCCGCATGGGCTGGCATACCATCAACATGACGCAGTATCCAGAGGTCTCCCTGGCACGCGAGCAAGCCATGTGCTACTGCAACATCTCGGTCATCACAGACTACGACGCCGGGCTGGTCGCAGAGGAAGCAGTCGACCCTGTCAGCAACGAGGCGGTCATTAAGGCGTTCATGGCCAATCTCAAGAACCTTGTGACCATTATCGAGAAGATGGTGCCGCAGATCCCCGGCCCAGACGAAGACTGCACCTGCTTCCACGCCCTGGACGGCGCCAGCATAGGCTGATTCATGCTTCCCATCCGCGACGACAATCCCACTCGCACCTTCCCCCTGATCACGTTTCTGCTGATCCTGGCCAATGGTCTCGTGTGGCTGTGGGAGGTGTCCCTTGGCGGAGGAGCAGCTCTGAACCATTTCTACTACCAGTTCGGCTTCGTCCCCGGCGTCCTGACGGGCGCTTATGAGGCCCCATCGTGGGCGGTAGCCCCGTATGTCCTGACGGCCCTGACATCGATGTTCATGCACGGAAGCTGGAGCCACATCCTCGGCAACATGCTGTTCCTGTGGATATTTGGCAACAACATCGAGGATCATCTCGGCCACGGCAAGTACCTGCTGTTCTATTTGACGGGGGGCGTGACGGCTGCCATGGTTCACCTGCTTTCCGGACCGTCCTCCAAGGTCCCCACTATCGGGGCGAGCGGAGCCATCGCGGCCGTCATGGGAGCGTACTTCTTCCTGTACCCCAGAGCCAAGGTTCAGACCCTGGTCTTCTTCATCTTCATCACGTCCGTACGTCTGCCCGCCTGGGTCTTCCTTGGTGTCTGGTTCGTGATGCAGCTGTTCGAGGGAACGTTCGGCGCAGCCCAGGGGGTCGCTGTATGGGCGCACGTGGGAGGTTTCCTGTTTGGCGTTCTGATTGCGTGGATAACCAGCAGGAGAGGACGGGCCCGCACAGAGTACGAGGTCTGAGGAGGACACACATGCACATCCTTGTCACCAATGACGATGGGCTGTGGGCGCAGGGGATCCAGGCTCTTGTCGCCGCAATCCCTGCGGAACACACGATTTCGGTCGTCGCGCCCGCGTCTCCCCAGAGTGCCAAAGGGCACTCCCTCACCATGCACAAGCCTCTGCGGGCCACCAGGGTGGAAGGCTACGTCCACTCCGGTGTCGATGCTTGGGCTGTGTCGGGCACTCCCGTCGATTGCATGATGCTGGCCCTCGACGAACTGGTGAAGCAGAGGGTCGATATTGTTTTCTCCGGTATCAACCACGGCGACAACCTGGGCGACGACCTGCCATACTCCGGTACGGTATCGGGCGCCCATGAGGCCTTTCTGTCCGGGTACCCCAGTGTGGCATTCTCCACCGCATTCCCACGGACAGGAAGCTCTGGGTTCGATTTCAGCCCCATCGCCTGGTTCCTGAGGCAGATGCTTCCTCTCATCCCGGAACTCATCGGGATCAATCAGCCCCTCACGAAGAGCTTCAGCAGCGCTCTCAATGGGAGCCTGTTCCTCAATATCAACGCACCCAATTGTCCGGCTTCCGAGGTCAGGGGAATCCGGGTTGTCCCTCAGGGACGCCGCCGCTATGCGCATCGCGTCACCGCCAGCGTGGACCAGTTTGGAGCCCCCATCTACTGGATAGGGGGGGATATCCCACCCATACCGCAGGAAGGAACCGATGTGACCGCCATTGCTGACGGGTACATCAGTGTCACGCCCCTGGGCATCGACCTGACGGACTATGTCCTTCTGGAGCGGCTGCTCCAACTCGGCACGTTCGCCGACCTCATGCCGACCCCGTAGTAGACAGACCAACAACTGGCACCACGAAGGAGGGTCCTGCTCATGGCACGGTTCACAATGCTGGACGGCGCCACCACCATTGGCGGCACCAAGCTTCTGTTCGAGGCGGGCGCGTCTCCTGATGCAACGCGTCTCCTGTTTGATTTCGGGCTCAGCTACGCCACCATGGGTTCATACTTCGAGGAATTCCTTACCCCGCGCACTTCTGCGGGCCTCACCGACTACCTGACGACAGGTCTGCTGCCAAAGCTGCGATTCTACCGCTCTGACCTCACAGCACTCCTTCGCGAAATGCAGCCTGAACTGGCGGCACAACTGACGGACCCTGGTCACATCGACGCATGCTTCATCACGCACGCGCACGTCGATCACACTGGTTCGATCTCGTTTCTGGATGAGACCATCCCGCTCTATGCCACACCGGTCACGGCTGCCGTTCTGCGGGCAGTCGAGGAGACGCAGTTCAGCTCCGGTCCGGAGAACGGCGTGACCGACTTCATCCTGCGGCCCAACCTGGGCGCCAACAAGCACGGCCAGCGACAGCTTATCGACCTCACCGAACCCGTGCAGTTTCCGGACTGCCGGGTGACACCCTTCCCGGTGGACCACAGCATCCCCGGCGCGTGCGCCTACCTCGTCGAGTATGACGGGGGCACGCTCGTGTACACGGGAGACCTCCGGTTCCATGGTCGCATGGGCCATGTGACGGAGGGCAGTATCGAGCAGCTTGCCGCAGTCCACCCTGACGCTCTCGTGATCGAAGGCACCAACCTTCGTTCGAGCGAGGGCGCGCCGGCTCACGACAGGGCATTCTACCGACGCTTTGCGTTCTGGTCCGAGAAAGATGTCGAGACGAAAGCGCTCGAAGAGATCCAGAAGGCTCCGGGGCTGGTCATGGCAGACTTTGGCATGAAAGACCTGGACCGCCTCATGACCTTTCAGCGCGTAGCCCATGCCACCGGACGCAGGCTGGCCATCCTTCCGCGTGACGCCTACATCGTCCGGCTGGCACAGGAGGCGGGCTATCCCACCATCGACCTGGAAGACTCGGAACTCGTCCTGTACGTCAAGCGCGCCGGCAGCGGAACGTATGAAAAGGGAGACATCAAGCAGGACTGGGCCCGATCGACACTCCTGCACTTCGCCGGCGGCGACCCAGATTCCGTGGACCCAAAGGAACGGCGAGACGCCGTAGAGGACGTCCTCAACGGGTCATGCTCTCGCATCGTCAGGGCGGCCGACGTCGCCGCGCACCAGTCGGACTACCTGCTTTCGCTGGGCTACTGGGATGTCCAGGAGCTGTGCGACCTGCACCCCTCGCCGGGCTCCCTGTACGTCCATTCCTCTGCGGAAGCATTCAACGAGGAGATGTCCTGGAGTCAGGAGCGCCTGGCCCGCTGGTTGGATCTTACCGGTATGGATTCGGTGCATATCCACGCCTCCGGGCATGCTTCGCAGGAAGACCTCTTCCGCATCGTCGAGCGGCTTGCTCCAAGGCACGTGTATCCCGTCCACACTGAGCATGCCGAACACTATGTCGAACGATTCGGAGATATGGTCAGTCTCGTGCAGAATGGCAAGGGCGTGCTCCTGGCGCCTTAGGAATCCCCGGTCTCGTGGCGATTTCCTCACAATCTCCGTAACAAAAACGGGCATAGTTACGTATATACAGGTGTATGTGGCAAGTGCACCTGTTGCAGGTGAGGAGGTACGACATGATAGATGAGAATGGCTTCATCAAGCCAGATGCTGAGGAGACTGAGCATCTGGACACATCGAACACAGTAGAAGGCTATGTCACGCCTGAGACTCCCCCAACCGTCCCGGCGTATAGCACGCCTTTCCCTCCACCTCAGCCCGCCGCCCGGCCTTCGAATCCCGGCCGCGTGCTCCTGGTTTGGGGACTCATCATCGGATTGCTGCTCGGCAGCGTCCTGGGCGGAATCCTGGGCAACTATGTCGTTATGTCCAACCCGGGAACGTTCCCCTGGGCACGCACGGTATCGACGGCGTATCCAGGGACGACCGGCTCAGGAACGACCATCGTCACGACCGAAGAACAGGCAGTCGAGAACGCTGTCAAGGTCGCTTCCCCTGCCGTGGTCCAGATCAACATCACCTCGGTCAGCCAGAACCCCTTTGGCTTCTCGTCGGGACAGCAGGACGGTCTCGGGTCGGGTTTCATCATCACGTCTGACGGCTATGTACTGACCAACAACCATGTCGTGGAGAATGCCACCAAGATCACCGTCATGCTCAAAGACGGGCGCGAGTTTCGTGGCCAGGTCGTGGGCACAGACGCCACCAGCGACGTCGCCGTGGTAAAGATCAGTGGCACCAACCTCCCGACGGTGCAGCTTGGTGACTCGTCAATGCTGACCGTGGGTCAGAAGGTCATCGCCATTGGCAACCCCTATGGCCTGAGCCAGACGGTCACCACCGGCGTCATCTCGGCCCTCGAGCGGAACGTTCAGGTGTCCCAGACCGAGACCCTTGTGGGTGTCGTTCAGACTGACGCGGCCATCAACCCCGGCAACTCGGGAGGACCCCTGGTCGACCTGTCCGGTCGCGTCGTCGGTATCAACACCATGATCTACCAGAACGCGCAAGGTCTTGGATTCTCCGTCTCGGTCAACACGGCGCGCAAGGTGTATGACGCTATCATCAAGGATGGCAAGGTGACCTGGCCTGCCCTCGGTATCCAGGGAGCCACCCTCACGACCTCCATCGCCGACCAGTACATCCTCAAGGTCTCCCAGGGCGTCTACATCGTCCAGATCACGTCTGGATCCGGGGCACAGGCTGCCGGGCTCAAGGCCGGGGACGTCATCACGGCGATCGACGACAAACCGATGACCACAATCGATGGAGTCCTCGGCTACATCCGGTCCAGGAACGTCGGTGACACGGTCCAGGTCGTCGCCGACCGCAAGGGCACCACCAAGACGTTTACTGTCACACTGAAAGCCCTCAACCAGTAGACTCCTACCTGTTCAGTCTTGATATGCAACCCCGGCACAAGGGTGCCGGGGTTGTTCCAAACCGCCCTCGCCTTGCCAACAATTAAAACCGGACAATCCTGTTCATGGACGCTCGTGGGTGCGTCCGAATCTGCCGGGATGGAGGAATGGGTGGCAACAACACAGAACCTCAGAGCGTGGACTCATGAGTGACGCGCTACATCTGGTGCGACCCGACCTTCATGTTGCACTCGACTGCCCTGCAGACTGGACCATCATGGAGATGGATGAGCAGGCGGGATTGCGAGTATCCGACCCCGCGGACCCACGTGTCGCGCTGCAGGTCACCTATGACGACTCCGGCTCGCCGCTGGACGAAACGTCTGAACGCCTCCGCAACGGCCTGCCCGAAGACACCCCGTGTGAGCAGGGGACACTGAGAAGGGGAGGGGTAGATGCAGACGGTCGAGCAAGTCCCGATGGTCCGCCTGTGAAAGCGCTGACGTTCAGCGCCCGCGACAGCTCGTTCGTCTATCAGGTCCTGGTCGCAGAGGACACGGGGCACCGATGGACCGTTCGTCTCGAGACACTCCAGCGCAAGGAGTGGTGGCAGCAGAGCCGAACACTGGAAACGATGCTGGCTAGTCTGCTGTTGTTGTAGAAGAACCTACGTCGCAGGGGGCTCTTCGATATCCTGCAACTCCTTCAGATGACCAAGGACCAGCCTGGCCGTCGCAATGTTGGTGGCGAGAGGGATGTTATTGACATCACAGATCTTGAGCACGGCGTTGATATCCGGCTCATGAGGATGCGCGGTCAGTGGGTCCCTGAGGAAGACGACTGCCTTGATTTCGTCGGAGGCGATCATTGAGCCAATCTGAAGGTCCCCGCCCTTCTCTCCGGAATTCACCCTGGTGACGTGAAGGCCGGTCAATTCCTCGATGAGGCCACCTGTGCTCTTTGTGGCGACCAGCTCCTCCTGAGCCAGCATCTCCTGGTAATCCCTGCACAGTGCGATCATCTCGGGCTTCTTGCGGTCATGCGCGATCAGTGCAACTCTTGTTCTCATGTGTCCATTTTACCATACGTGAGCGCAAGTCAACACGGCTGTGCCGGGACCCCTTCGCAGTTCAGGTTATCCACAGGATGCTGTGAATATCTGCGAAACACAAATTCGGATGAGTCTCAACCACACTGTTGATCATGAGTTCTGGTTGCACAGCAGTCCACAGGCTCCTATGGAACCTTGGGTGGCGTGGGGCCCGCTGTGGACAATGCGTCTGCATCTTGAAGAGTTATCCACAGTGCCTGTGGATAGTGTCAGTACTTCCTTGACGTCGCCCGGTTCGTCCTGCGTTTCTGCTGTTCCTGGTGTCGCCAGACATCCCAGCGCATCCAGGCCTCATAGGCATGCAGAAACGAAAGCCTCAGGGCGAGGTTCTGAATGCCCTGCACGGCCTTCTCGGCTCTCGCCATCTGCGCGGGAGACAGCTGAATCGTGGCAGCCAGAGAGTCCGGATCCGGCGCAGAAACAGAAGACGTGACCTGCGGCCGATGGATGCGGACCTCGTGAACACTGTCGAGCCCAAAGGACAGGTCAGTCACGAGCTTGCCCCCCATGTGAGCATTCAAGCGCTCTACAATGAGGGCTTTCTGCTCAGACAGGACCTGCATGATGGACGGATTGGCACAGAGTATCGTCAATGTTCCATTCTTGAACTCAGCCGGATGAGAGTTGCGGGCGACGTACGTGCCAATGGTGTGCTCACTCCACAACGACTGGACGGCGGGCCAGACATCACCTAGAGACTGAACCATGATGCCCTTGTCGAGGCGACCGGTGCGCCGCATCTCCTCGATGACCTCTCCGATGCGCTGCATACTGTTGTCGTGTCTTCTCACAGCCGTACGGACGTGGCGTTCAGTCCGCCTCCAAGACGCGCAACATCGAAGGATGCGATGAAGACCTGCTCGAATCTCGCCACCAGGTGCATCAGCCGATCAAGGTTCGGCATGTCGATATCGCCTTCCAGGTCGTCCAGCAGGAGCACCGGGTATTCCCCTGTGACCATCCGTATATATTCGGCACCTGCAAAGGTGAGCAGCAAGGACACCATCTTCGCCTCCCCCAGTGACGCCGTGTCCCGCAACTGCCTCTTCTCTCGGAGCAGGAGAAAATCGTCGAGGTGACACCCGGCCAGACAGGCATGCCGCGCCAGTTCCCGGTCCCGGAGTGCACGGATGGACTCGGTGGAAATGGGCCGTGGATCATACAGAACGGACACATCCGCAAGCGGTTCAAACAACCCATCGGCAATCAGGCTCGTCATTGCCAGACCCACGGCGGCGAGAGCCGACCTTCTCTTTGCATAAATAGTGGTCGTCAGAGTAACGATCTGCTCGTCAAACAGATCCAGCAGGGAAGCGTCGTCGACGCTAGAACCCGACTGCCGCAGCAAAGCATTCTTGCGTGTCATGACGGCCACATACGCAGAGAGTGCTTCCAGGTAGGTGCGATCACACGATGCGATCAGGAGATTGATATACTGGCGCCTTACCGAGGGCATGCCCTTGACCAGAAACAGTGAACTGAAGTTGAACTGGGCCACGCGAAGCCCACCAATAAGGCGGATGAACCCATGGTAGACAGTACCGTCGATACGGAGTTCTTTGCGCCCCTCCGTCGTGAACATGCCCTGTGCCGTATGACTGACCGACCCTCCGGCGACCGGGTCACGCGTCCGGTACCTGCCGCCAACGACAAAATAGGACTCCCCATCCCTGATAAGCTCCGCATTGGTCAGCCCCAGACATGATTTTCCAGAGGCCAGAAAATTGATGGCGTCCAGGAGCGTCGTTTTGCCTGCGCCGTTGCCGCCTTCGATAGCAGTGATGGGTGTGGTGATGTCGATACGCTGTTCAGCCAGCGCCCTGAATCCCTGTACCCAAAGCGATTCCAGATACATTGCCCTCCGAGGGGCGACTACTCCATCTGCTTGTGGGGCATGACGAGGTAGAGGAAATCTTCCTTGCCCTGGTCTTTGATGACCACCGGATGAACAGCACTGTTCATGTGCAGTTCGGCATTCTCGGTACCGACGGAGGAAATGCCATCTAGGAGTTTTGTTCCGAAGAACGAGACAGAAAGACCACCGGCCTCTCCCTCATAACCTAGCTCGTCACGGGCGTTTCCCTGATCCTGGGCCGTTCCCTGAATCGTCAGCCGCCCTTCCTTGAATGAGAGGGTGATGACGTCCGTTCCACCAAAGACGACGGCACCAACCCGGCGCAATGCCTCCAGCAGCTCTGACTTCTTGACACTGACCGTGTATTCCCACTCGCGAGGCACGATGTCGTTGTAATTGGGAAACTCGGCACCAATGAGGAGGGAAATGATCTGTGTATCACCAGATGAAAACAGACACTCATCCTCGGTAATAATGATATGAACGTCACCCGCCGGCTTGAACGATTCGAAAACCTTGGCCGGAACAATCGCCCGCAGTGGTTCACGCTTGAAGTCAAACTGAACATATCCGAGGCGTCGTGAATCCGTCGCGACAAACCGGAAATAGTCTTTCGTCTGCTCAAGTAGAATCCCCTGAAATTCGAGACGACGTTTCTCATTATGTTCAACACAGGGAAGAACACGGTCAACAGCACTGGAATACTCATTGAGACTGAACTGATATTCTCGGCCTTCCTTAATCTCCGGGATGCTTGGAAATGTATCCATCTGATAGCAAGCCAGATCATAGTGCGTCTTGCCGGATGATATCTGGAGTTTCTTGTCATCCCCTTCGATTATGAGTTCACCAGATAAGGCTGACACAATGTCCTTCAGAAACTTGAAGGGAACCAGGGCACGCCCGGCTTCTGCAACTTCGGCTGGCTCAGCGTTCACCAGGTACGTCGTCAGGTCAGTGCTCGTCAATTGAAGCACCGTGCCCTCTGCAGAAAGAAGAACTGCATCCGACGTGAAGGTCGAGCTTTTCTGCTGGATGACCTTGGCGTGCTGTGCCAGTTTCTTGCTCAAGCCTTCAGCTTTTGTTGTGAGTTTCATTCTTCCTCCCTTTAGTATGAAAAGACTCTCTCGATCATAATCATCAAGATAAAGCAGTTGGTAGTGTTGGTATGTGCTTTGAGGATAGCTGCGTGGCTTGAGGCGCCTGTGGACGCAGCTGTGGATAACTTGCGCGGGTTATCAACACTGTGCACGTCCGGAACGGCCGAGATAGTTCTCCACAGGTTATACACCTCTCTTCAACTGCTTTACCAAACTGTCGAGCAGTGCTCTCAGGGTGTCATCGTTCTTCACGTCCTGCTGGATCTTCTGACAGGCGTAGATTACCGTCGTGTGATCGCGCCCGCCGAACTTCTCGCCTATGTACGGCAGCGAGGCTTCGGTCAGGTCCCGGCTCAGGTACATGGCAATCTGCCTCGGCATCGAGATGTCCTGACTGCGTCTCTTGGCCTGGAGGTCGGCAACCGAGATGTGAAAGTAGGACGAGACCGACTGCATGATGGCGTCGATGGTGATCGGCTTGTTGATGACCGGGATGATGTCCTTGAGCGTCTCCTCGGTGAAGGAGAGCGTGACCTCCTCGTTGGTGAGCGAAGCGGTCGCAAGGACGCGCATGAGTGCGCCTTCGAGCTCGCGGATGTTGCTCCCGATGTTCGCGGCGATATACTCCAGCACTTCCTGTGGGACGTCGATCTTGTCCAACTCAGCCTTCTTCTTCAGGATGGCAACCTTGGTCTCGTAGTCCGGGCGGCTGATGTCGGCGATGAGGCCCCACTCGAAGCGGGAGGTGAGGCGTTCCTCGAGGGTGGCGATCTCCTTGGGCAGGACGTCGGAGGTGATGACGATCTGCTTGTGGGCATCGTACAACGCATTGAAGATGTGGAAGAACTCTTCCTGCGTGCGCTCCTTGCCTGCCAGAAACTGGATGTCGTCGATGAGCAGGATGTCTGCGCCGCGCGTCTCCTTGTGGAAGTTCTCGATGACGGAGTTGTTGTTCCGTGCGTTCTGGATGGAACTGACCACCTCGTTGGTAAACTTCTCGCCGGTCGTATAGACGATCTTCTTGCCTGGGGCCCGGGTCAGGATATGGTGTGCGATCCCCTGGAGAAGGTGGGTCTTGCCCAGTCCTACTCCACCGTAGATGTAGAGGGGGTTGTAGACATTGCCCGGGTTGCCGGCAACGGCGTTGCAGGCCGCGAAAGCAAGGCGGTTTCCTGCGCCGACGACGAAGTTCTCGAAGTTGTAGCGCCTATTGAGGATTAGCGTATTGTTGTGCTGGAGCATACCGGGCTCGGTTGGGATTTCTTCCGGCGGCCGTTGCACAACTTCCACCGCGATGGTGGTCGGCTGCCCCTTGATCGCGTCGATTGTCTCCTTGATGACGTCGTAGTACCGGCTGACAATCCAGTCCCTCGCAAACTCGCTGGGGACGCCGATGGTGAGAGAAACGTCGTCTTCGTGGAGCGTCGTCGCGTTCTTGAACCACATCTCGAACGTCGGGCGCGCGAGTTGCTTGCTGAAGATGTCGAGCAGGTGCTGCCAGGAATCCGACTGTTGTTCTTCCACGTTCTGCTCCCTTTGCTCTCGCGCTAAGTGACCACGCCCCGGTCAGAGAAAAATCAGGCCCCGAGATGGGTCACACGTACGCAAACGCCGGCGCGTCCACCCCGCCTTTGTGACGGAACACCGGAGCGTCGCCAGGCAATGTGCGTCCGTTTTGTGTGATATAGTATAGACGAAATGAAGACCGGCGGCAATCAGAAGAAGGCTCACAGATGACAACCCGCGGCAGACAAGGCAGGATCAGCGGCAGGCGACGTTCCCGGGATGGGGGACTACTTGTCCTTATTCTTGCACTGGTTCTGGCCGTTGTGGTCGGCTCCAGCTTCCGCAAGGGAGGTGGGCGGAGTACACCCGCGGTCTTGTACTATCTCGATGCCTCGACCCAGGACTTGGTCAGCAATTCTGTCGTGGCAAAACTGCCGACACGGCGCGTAGAACAGGTGGCGGGCATCATCGATCTCCTGCGTACACCACCTGCTGACCAGGGGCTTGCGACAGCTGTCCCCGCCGGATTTACTGCGCGCAGAGCGACACTTCTGCCGGGCGGGATCCTCCATGTGGTCCTGGGGGTGGCGCGCGATCAGACTCCCATGGGGTTTGCGCAAGAAGATGCGCTCTACTGGCAACTTGTCAATTCCCTGCTGACTCTGCCAGGCGTCAGCGCGGTCGAACTCTCAGTCGACGGTCGCCCCACAGGAACCTTCCTCTCCTTCGTCAAGACTCAGCGAGAGCTGGGGGCCAATGAAGCGATGTTGGACAAGGGACAGTCGGTCGATCTGTATTTTGTGGCCGGTGACGGCCGCCAAGTTGTCGAACGCCGCACGCTCCCGACCGGGCTGACCCGCTCTCAGCTGGCATTCCAGGCTACACGCGCTCTCATGGAGGGCCCGGTGCACCCCAGCCTCTTGAGCGCTCTGCCCGGCACGGATGTGCTTCGGGGTGTCACCGTTTCCGGTCGAACGGCTTCCGTCGACTTTGAGGAGAGCGTCCTCGATCTGAACATGGGCGCCCAGAAAGAAGAGAGGGCCAAGGACTCCTTGGTCCTCACGCTCACGAGACTCGCGGGTGTCAGCCGCGTCCGACTCCTGGTAGGCGGACATAGTGTGCAGGGCCTGTTTGGGCATGTGAACGCGGCAGATCCGCTGTTCAGGCTGGATGGGCGCCTGGAGGCAGGTACGGCCCTCGCTGTCTACAGTCTGACCGAAGTCGACGGTGACAGACTGCCGGTACTGACTGTCTATCCGAAAAAACAGGCGTTCATGGGACGTAACGTCATGATTGCGAACTCGATCGCCCAGCTGGAGAATCCACCCATAGGCGACTCGTCACTTGTCCCGGACGGCACCCGCATTACCGCCATGGCTCTGGAAGCCAACACGGGAATGCTGCGCCTGTCTCTTGCCATGACTTCTCTCCCCGAGGACCAGGCGTCCGAGGTACTCATGGTTGAACAACTGAGGTTAAGTCTCACGGAACTGCCGTCCGTCACGTCGTTGCAGGTGGGGGTCAATGGGTCTGTTGCTTTTTTGCCGAGAGGCTACTATATAGGCAGACCATTCTCGCGTTAGGAGGAAGAGCATGACGACAGACAGGACCGAATTCCGGCTTCTGGCCGGCGCTCTGGCGGCCCCTCATCATCTTGAGAAGCTCCAGAAGCTTGGTATGAGCTCTTCGCTGTTCGAAGACGGCGACCTCAAGGCTGTCTTCGACGCATTTCAGTGGTACTGCTCCAACCACAAGGGAGAGGGGGGCAAGATCGACCTTCCCCTGTTCACGGCCTACCTGACCGAAGAACGTCATGTGGCCCCGGCTACTGCGACACTGGTGGGCAAGCTCACCGACGCCGGGGGCGAGGACATGACGACACTGGTCGAGATGCTGGACCGGTTGAAGACGCGCGCGGCACGTCGGAAGCTGCGTACGATCGCCGATAACATCAACAGCTTCACCGATGCTGAGAAACAGGGTCGGCGCGTGGAAGACTTCGCCGCTGAGATCTCCGAGCAGTTGCGACAGGTGGCGCGCCTCTCGTCCCAGGACAGGCAGGAACCCATCCGTGACGAGCTTCTTCGGTATGTCGAAGAGGTCCGCACCCGGGGCATTGGACTTCCTTCGATCCTTGGCATGAGCATCGCCCCGTATGACAACCTCAACATAGCGGTCTCAGGGCTGCGCCCCGGCTTCTATTATGCCCTCGGCGGGGCTCCGAGGCGCGGGAAAACCAACCTGATGCTGCGCCTCGCCACGCTGGTAGCCCGCAACGAGAAGGTCCCAGTCCTGTACTATTCCTATGAGCAGACGAGGCGCGTCCTCCTGACCCGCGTCCTGTCACAGGAATCACTCATCAACCCGCTGGTCCTTCAGAAGGGAGACATCAGGAACAAGGCTGAGCTCGTCACCCGGTTCAACAAGGGAATCAAGGAGACCTCGGCCTACATGGACAACTTCTATCTCTTCGAGGGAGACCGTCAGGATACGATCGAGCACATCCGCAGTGTCGCGTATGGCATCATGGACTCCCACCACGCCGACCGCTGCGCCATCTTCCTCGACTATCTGCAGAAGGTGCCAACGGTCAACCCGTACGCCAGCCTCCAGAAGCAGGTCGACGAGGTGTCCGGCCTCATCGCACAACTCTCCACCGAGCTGCAGTCCCCCATCGTTGCTGTGTCGTCGTTTGACAAGGACGGATGCCGCCTCGACAGTGAGACGTCCAAGGAGCGCCCCACGATGTTCAATTGCACGGGCGGCGGCGATATCGAGTATGACGCGGACGTGGCACTGATCGTCGTCAAGGACTACCACGACACGGCGCAACTGGAAGAGAAGATTGCCAACGCCGTGCGCGAGGGGGGGGTAAACCCCCACCACATTCCCCACTTTGACATCCTCAACCTGTTCATCGACAAGAACCGCGACGCTCCCGAGGGCGGCAACATCATCGTCCAGTTCCTCTTCCTGATCGAAGATAACCAGATGGTGGAACTGGGCTACAAGGATGTAGAAGAGAGGTACTCCTATGCAAAAGCCGGCAAGATCTTCGAGTGGCTGCTTGAGCGCGGATACCTCGAGGCGGTCGGCCCCGGCGAGCACTGAGTCTCCCCTGTAACCTTTTCTCTCCTGTCACCGTACGCTTGGTGAACACGTAGAGTAATCGACCGCGGAGAGGAGCAGGTGGATGGAAGCAGTGGCTGACCGCGAGCTCTTCGCCCAGTTGATGGCGGAGAGTGAGCGTCCTGTGTACGCCTTTCTGGCGAGCAAGGTCAGGGACCGGACAATGGCGTCAGACATTGCACAGGAGGCGTTTTTTCTGGCATACAGGCGATTTGACTCGTATGACAGAAGCCGCCCTTTTCTCCCGTGGGTCATGACGATTGCGTACAATTGCCTGGTCGACCACTGGCGCAAGTCAGCGCACGAAGGAGGGGACCTGCCGGACGAGCAGATCCTGGCAGCTCCCGAGCAGGACCGGGACGATGAGTGGAAACAGCAGGAGATTGTAGAGGCAATGACACGGATTTCTTCGGAAGACAGCGCACTACTGACGATGTTCTACGCTGAAGAGTGCTCACTTGCAGCGATCGGCGGACGGCTTGGTGTTGCCGAAGGAACGGCGAAAGTCCGGTTGTTTCGGGCGAGGGCCGCATTGAAGAAGCAGGTGGAAGCCCTGCATGAGCGAGGTGTTTCATGAACACACGACATCTGACAGACGAAGAGCTGGAACGCATTCTTTCCAGTACCCTCTCGTACCCTCCCGACCTTGTTCCACCGCCGGGGCTCGCATGTGGCGTGTGGGAACGTATCGACGCGTGGGAGGCAGAGCAGGAGCGGGAGAGGGCATCACGCAGCATTCTGGCTCGTCTCATGGGAACACGTATGAGGAATGGGGAACCCGTGGCTGTCCTTGCCGCAGCGCTGCTGTTTGGGGCTCTGTTCGTGGGGCTGTTTCTGATTGGGATGTACGTGCTCGCCGCGCATTCGTCGGTCATCATGCGGGTCGTGCAGGTCGTTGTTGGACCAAACCTCGACGAACTCAGATCCTTGCTGATCCTGTGCACGCTGACCGCGGTGGGTGGACTGCTGCTTGGCAGTCTTGCCCTCAGTGAGCGTCTGTTCGGCTTGGGCGGAGGGTCGGCTGCATGATGCAGTCTGCTTCCATGACCGGTCGCAAGCGCGTCCTGGTCGCCACCCTCGTCGTGAGCCTGATTGTCGTCGGCTCCGCCGTGGTGACGCTGGTGACACGGAACGGAGGATTCAGGGTCGTTCCGACGTTTGCAGAGGGCACGATCCTGGAAGTCCCGGGTGGCTCGGCGAGCAGGATATCGATCGTAGGAGACAACCTTGAGGTCGTCGTGGGCACATCCCCGGCCGTGACCTCAGCGAGCATCGTTCTCGGCAGCGATGGATTCCATCGGGATTTCCGTGCAAAGACTGGTACATACGGATTGCGACTCGGCAGTGTTTCTTCTGTCCAGGCAGGGGTCAAGCGCCTGACGGTCGTGGTTCCCGAGAATGGCACACTGACACTGACGCTGGTCGGTGAAGCGCGACTGATCCTGGACCAGGCTCGGCTTAAGGAGCTCCGTCTGGCTGGGGCGTCCTCTGCACTCGAACTGGACGTCTCTGAGTCTGGATCGATTATCGACCTTGTCCAGATCGAGAACATCACTGGTGGCTTCTCGACAGCGCGCCTCGGCAATCTGGACATGGCGGATCTTGTCATTGGCAACATCACCGGGAGTTACGACCTCGACTTCTCGGGGTCGCTGGGCAGACACTGTGACGTCTCACTGCACACGGCTGTGGGGAACGGTACAGTGCGCATTCCCACCAAACCGGGAGCACGGCTTTCCATCGGGAGTGTCCTTGGCAACGTCCTGTCGTCGGGATTTGTGGCCGAGGGCAGCAAGTCGTTTCTCAATGCCGCGGCAGCCGGTGGAGCTGACTGGCAGCTCGTCGTGCATATCGACAGTGCAATTGGACAGATTCAACTTGTGGAGGTACAGCAATGAACAGCAACAACATTGATCGGCGGGTGGCCCTGAGCGCTCTGCTCATCGTTTTTGGCGTCCACTTCCTGCTCGAGGCATTTCCGCAGACGGGATACCATTTTAGCATCCTCGTTCCCCTGGCGGCGTTTGTGATCCTGCTGGGCATCTACGGTGTCGCGACGGGCTTCCAGCACAATGCTCGTGAAACAGTGTTCTGGAGTGCCATGCTTGGTTTCGTCGGCATCATCGTCCTCATGCAGGTCCTGGGGGTCATCCGGTTCAGCCTCACGACCTTCGCCGGAGCAGCCGTGATCTCTGCGGGACTCTCCATCCTGATGTCGACACTGTTTGATTCGGTTGAAGGCAGGACGTCGAGAAATGGGCTGATGTGGGGAGTCGTGGCTGTTGCTGTTGGCTCTCTTGCGTTTCTTTCGGGGCTGGACATCTTCTCAGCTCAGGTGGTCGACATCATTCGGAAATCGGCAGTCGGGGGACTGTTCCTTGTGCTCGGGCTGGCTGTTCTTATCAAGGGAGGAACCAGGAAATGAAGAGTTTTGACAGACCGGATGAAGAAGCGGTTGGTGTCTGCACGAAGTGTGGAAAGGCGCTGGCTCGCGAGGAAGTAGTGATGGTGGACGGCAAGATCATGTGCGGCATCTGTGCGCCGACACAGCCGAGTGCCGGGTTCGGCGAACAGGGGCCCATTCAGGACAAGTGGGAGCATCCGCAGACTGAGCGCCCGGCGTCTTCGGGAGTCGGCTATGATTCCTCCAAGAGGCTGTACCGCTCACGCCGAAACCAGGTGATCGGTGGCGTGGCGGCCGGCGTGGCGGAGTACTTCGACATCGATCCGACCATTGTGCGCATCGCCTGGGCACTGCTCGGGATGGCATGGGGGACAGGCGTCCTGGTCTATCTCATCTGCTGGCTCGTGATCCCGCTCAACCCCGCCCAGTAGATCGGGTACGAAAACATAGCATATCTGTGGATAATGTGTAAATAGTTCCGGTGGTTGTGTCTGGATGACAAGTCCCTGACTGCTCTTATAAGTGGTCAGGGACTTGTTTTCATGGTGTCCAGGGAAGTGGTTCAACGGACGGGGGGAGGCGCCTTGCTCCGCCCACCCTGTGCCGCGCGGAGGTACCGACTGACCGTCGTATAGTGGACGCCGAGGTGGTCGCTGATCTGCACGAGCGAGTAGCCAAGATGGACGGCTGCCGCGACGCGCAGTGGGAGCTGCGAGCGTTCACGCCTGACATCGGGTCCGAAGATCTGTGCCAGGGAGGGCCGCGCAAGCATCAGGAGTGTTGCGGCGACCGATGGCTCGGACGCTCTGCTCACCAGGTGCTCAGTGACCACCTGGACGAACGTCTGTGTTCCCAGGATACCCGGCGGCATCACGTGGGCAAGAGGGGTCGGCTGGCCGATGCCCACCCGTACGTAGTCGGCATAGGTGGCAACAGCCTCTTCCTGCGTTTGGCCGAACAGTGACAGCAGAGTCTCGGCGGCAAGCGGGGCACTCCGCACATGGGTACTCATGACCGTTGCCTGGTAACTGCTCCAGGGCCATTCCTCAGGGGTAGCGACCACGGCGGATGCCACGGGTTGGAGGACGACGTGGCGGCAGACCGGCAACAGCCATACGTCGGGTTCCAGGAGGACAGCACGATAGGGTCCGCGGAAGACTCGCCCCGAACGTTTGTTCTGGCGGTTCATATGCTGTGCGTAGTTGCTGCTGAACCGACGCATGCCTTTGCAGAGATCTCCATGGGGCGTCTCGACGACGAAGCTGTAGCGGTCCGGCAACATGCACCACGAGTAGATGCGCCAGTCCAGGCTCGCCGCCACCGCCGTGAGGTCCGCGAGGAACTGCAACCGAGCGTCGTCGCTCTGCATGATGGAGCGACCTGCAGGAGCGGTGTCGGAAACCAGATAGACAGCACCTGGGAACTCGATGCGCAACGGTCGAGACATGAACCCTCCTTTGCCGAGAGGCGTGGATGACAAATCTATCCACACTGTTCACATGTTATCCACAGCAGCGCAACATTTCAATATCCGACTCCCGCGCGCCGGCCTTCTTCTCTTCCAGCTTGTGCAGCAGTCGGTGGGCACTATACTTGAACCTGTCAGTACAGGAACGGGAGGTTGCGAGTGGCGGAGTTCTGGGTGGTAGCCGAGTCAGTGCTGATCGTGTTTGCAATTAAGTTCGTCAACATGGCTCTTCAGACGCTCTCGATGAACTTCCTGGTCAGGGGACGCCGACTGTACACGTTCATCTTTGCGTTTCTTGAGGTGATGGTCTATCTGGTCGGCCTCTCTCAGGTTCTGAACAGTATGACCATCTACAAGATGCTCGGCTACGCCCTCGGCTACGCAACGGGAGCACTGTTTGGCATCTGGCTGGAACAGAAGCTGGCGATCGGCAACCAAACGTGGCTGATCATTCCCAACGAAAACCCGTACCGACTGGCATATCATCTGCGCGACCGGGGTTTTGGCATCACGACGATCTCCGGGTCGGGCATGGACAGCAACCGCATGATTATCCTGACGACCACCATGCGCAAGAACATTGCACTCCTCAACGCCTCGCTCACCGAGCTGGCCCCGGACGCTTTCGTGTCCGTGCTCGACACGCGAACGACGATGGGAGGGCATGTGACTCGAATTCCGAGAGGTTGAACCATGATGAAAAGGATGACCTTCCACCGGGTGCTGGCGCTTGGCCTCACCCTGCTGCTTGTCATGTTCTCTCTGGCCGGCTGCGCCCGCCGAAATGTTGTCTCGCTCCGGATCGTCTCTGCGTACTCAGGCAAGGGCGTAGCCAATGCGGCGCTGACGTTCACTGGTTCCAGTGGCTCCGAGTCTCTCGGATCGGATGCGACCGGAACCGTATCGGGACGGGTTCAGGCCGATCGGATACAATTGAGTGTCGAGGCCACAGGGTACCAGAAGGCGTTCATTCAGGTGGCGGACCTCACGCAATTGCCGACGACCGTCCAGCTGGCTCCACTCTTTCTTGGTGCCGGGACGGTGACATCCGGCGGCCAGCCCATAGCCGGAGCCTCCGTAACCGTATGGAACACGACGACGGCGACAGGGTCGGACGGAACGTTCACCTTTGAAGGGCTCGCAGAAGGGACCTATGCGGGAAGAGTCACGAAGCAGGGATTTGCCGACGCCACATTCGACCTGGTTGTCGGGAAGAACGCGAAGGCGGTCAAGGTAACGCTCCAGGAGGGGCAGCTCCTGCCGCTCTCCTCTCTTGCCACGCTTCCGGCGTACGAGCTGACAGCGTCATACCGCCGAACGCTGGGTGGCGAAGACAGGTCGTTCGATGGCCGTATCGTCAAGAACGGGAGTGACCTTCTTGTGATGAGTGGTGACCCGGCGAACCCGACGGCATCCCTCATGGTCCGCGGTGGCACAGGGTACGTGTTCGAGAACGGAGCGTACGTTGCCAAGGGTGAGACTGCTGCCGCAGCTGCGCACGTCCTGCAGGAAAGCTGCGATGGTCTTCTCGGACTGCCGGCGACGTTCTCTCCGCGCCTCTTCACCATTGAGAAGCAGGCGCCGGTACAGTTGCTGGGGCAAGCATGTGACGTCTGGAGCATGAGTGGCCGGTTCACGTTCGACGGAGAGGCTGTTACGGCCACGGCGACGGTGACCGTCGGCACGACGGGCGCGCTGGCCGGTGTCCCGGTGAAGATCGTCCTCAACGCTCGCTCGCAGTCGTTCTTCGATTTTGTCTATGACGCCGTGGTCGAAGTGGTTTCAGTCGACCAGACACAGATTGCTGCCCGCTTCCCCCCCAAAGATGTTTCCTCAATCCCCCCGAGGATGTTCTTGTATCCGAGGGGTGTATTCGGAGGGGCGCTTCCCGGCGCAGTGAGGGACCCGGCATGAGCTTCGTCCACCTGCATCTCCACACCGAATACTCACTGCTGGACGGCATGAACAAGATCGCTCCGCTCGTTGCCCGTCTCAAGGAGATAGGGCAGACTGCGTGCGCCATCACGGACCATGGCAACATGTACGGTGTGCTGGACTTCTACCTGAAGATGAAAGATGCGGGGCTCAAGCCGGTCATCGGTAGCGAGGTCTATGTGGCCCCGAACGGTCGCCTCAACAAGGACAAGGAAGCGGGATTTCCCAATCACCTGATCCTCCTGGCAAAGGATTTCAAGGGCTATCAGAACCTGAGCCACGTCGTCTCCATCGGCTACCTCGAGGGTTTCTACTACAAGCCGCGTGTCGATTATGAAACACTGGAGAAGTACCACGAGGGGATCATCGCCTTGTCCGCCTGCCTCAAGGGCGAGGTCGCCGAGATGGCCGCCAAGGGGGACGAAGAAAAGGCACTAGGCATTGCCAGGAAGTACCAGGACATCTTCGGCAAGGAGAACTACTTCATCGAGCTCCAGAACCACGGTATCGAGGAGGAACTGCGCGCCCTTCCCATCCTTCGCAGCATCGCACAGCGCATCGGTGCGAAGACTGTGGCGACCTGTGACAGCCACTACCTCGGCAAAGACGACTACGCCGCGCACGAGGTCCTGCTCTGCGTCCAGACGCTGCAGAAAATGACCGACGCGGACCGCATGAGCTTCAACGGCCCATATTACCATGTCATGAGCGAGGATGAGATGCGCGAGCGCCTGCCCGAAGACGAGGAGGCCATCCAGAATACCCAGCTCGTTGCCGACATGTGCAACGTCGAAATGCCTCTTGGCATCTATCACCTGCCCCGGTACATCGAAGAAGGGCAGATGACGCCATGGGATGCCGAGGTCAATCGCCAACTACTGGAGAAGATGACCATGGACGGCATCCAGCGCCTCTACCCTCCTGAACAGCTGGAAGAGGCTAATGCCCGGGCGCGCATGGAGTTGGACACGATCGAGAAGTGTGGGTTTGTCGACTACTTCCTCATTGTCCAGGATTTCACCCGGTTCGCTCGCCGCAAAGGAATTGCCGTCGGCCCCGGTCGTGGATCTGCTGCCGGCGCCATCGTCGCCTACGCGACCGGCATCACGGAGGTCGAGCCGCTGCGGTACAACCTGCTATTCGAGCGCTTTCTCAACGCCGCCCGTATCTCGATGCCGGATATCGACATGGATTTCGAGGATGCGCGCCGGGGGGAGGTCATCCAGTATGTGCGCGAGCGGTACGGCGAATCCTCAGTCGCTCAGGTGGCGACCTTCGGGAGGATGGAGGCCAAGCAGGCCGTCCGTGACGTGGGGCGGGCTCTGGGCATGCTGCCCAAGGAGACGGACCTGATCTCCAAGCTCATCCCGTTCGGTACGGGTCTGGAGGACGCTCTCGCAACGGTCGAGCAGCTGAAGAAGATGTATGATGACGGCACGAAGTTGAGTGGAACCACCGTCAAGGAGCTGTTCGATACGGCCATGAAGCTGGAGGGCGTCAACCGCAATTTCAGCACCCATGCCGCGGGCGTCGTCATCGCCGATACCGAGCTCACGAACTACCTGCCCCTGCAGCGCGACAAGGACGGCAACGTCATCACGCAATGGGACCATAACTTGGTTGAAGCCTTTGGTCTCCTCAAGATGGACTTCCTGGGCCTCTCCTATCTGGGTGTCATCCAGAACACCGTCAAGATGGTCAAGGAGCAGCTTGGCGTGATGGTGGACATCAGCCACGTCGACACGGAGGAACCGGCCGTCTACAACCTCATCAGTAGCGGTGACACGGTCGGCGTGTTCCAGATGGAATCCGGCGGCATGAAGGGCGTCGCGGCCGGCGTCCGGCCATCCTCCATCGAAGACCTGACGGCCATCATCTCGCTCTACCGCCCCGGCACCATCAAGGCCGGCGGTATCCAGAAGTACATCGACCGCAAGAATGGCAAGGAGAAGGTCAACTACTACCATCCCAGCATTGAGGGTGTCCTCAGGCCAACCTACGGCATCATCGTGTACCAGGAACAGATCATGCAGATCGCCAACCGCATGGCCGGGTTCACGATGCAGGAAGCAGACATCCTGCGCAAGGGCGTCTCCAAGAAAAAGGCGGACATTCTGGCCAGGCAACGGGCCATCTTTGTCGAGAAGTCGATCGAGAAGGGCGTCCCGAAGAAGACCGCCGAGGACGTGTTCGCCCTCATCGATTTTTTCGCTGGCTACGGGTTCAACAAGTCCCACGGGGTTGCCTACGCTATCATGGTCTACCGAACGGCGTGGCTCAAGGTCCACTATCTCATTCAGTACCTGACGGCCCTCATGAACTCGGGCATCGATACCGAAGACCGTCTCAAGGAACTGGTCGCGGAATGCCGCAGCAAGAGGATCCCCATCCTTCCACCGGATATCAACAAATCCGACAAGCTGTTCGCGGTGGAGACGCAGGCCGACGGTTCTCAGGGCATCCGGTTTGGCCTGCTTGCCATCAAGAACCTGGGTTCAAAGGCGATCGACGAGATCATGGAGGAGCGGTCCAATCGTACCTTCTCGACGTTCAAAGACTTCCAGCGGCGTTCTGGCGGCAGCAAGGTCAACCGCAAGTCCGTCGAATGCCTCATCAAGGCCGGGGCGTTCGAGAGCCTAGGTGAGGACCGTGTCGCCGTCCTCAGAGAGTTCAACAACCAGAACGGCAAGGCGTCTGTCACGGAAGACCCCGGGACTGGCCTGTTCGGCGGCTCGGTCAATGAACCCATGGCCTCCGTTTCCTCGTGCGATACGGCGGGCGCCGCGGCGATGGAGAAGGAAGCGTTTGGGTTCTTCTGCTTCTGCAGTCCCTTCCAGCAGTACGAACCCCTCCTGGCCAAGTACAAGGCCAAGCGTGTCTCGGAGTGCGCGGATTGTGACGACGGGACCGCCGTCACGGTCATGGGCCTCCTCACGTCTGCAAAGACCGCCAAGTCGAAGGCGGGGCACGCCTACGGCAAGTGCACGCTCGAGGACGACAGCCGCAAAGTGGAGCTGATAGTGTTCGAGTACGTCCTCGGTCAGTTCCAGCCGTGCTTCGACCGCGAAGGCGCCATCGTCCTGGAGGCGAACGTGCGCATGGACGGCGACGAACTGTCCCTGACGGCCAAGAAGTTCATCGACTTCGTGACGCCCGAACAGGCGAAAGGCTCTCAGCAGACACCCGTATCTCACCCCGTCCTCAAGCTCAGGATGACCATGGAGCAGGTGACCGGTGAGACGCTCAAGAACATTCTCCTCCTCACGGAAAAGCATCATGGTAAGGAACACTGGCGCATTCTCTATCGCAACAGCGAGGATCATTGCCTGGAAGTCGGCAACAAGCACTGGGTCACCATCACGCCCGCGCTGCTCAACGGCCTGGCGGCGATCATAGGGGCGGCAAGTGTCGACTATTCCTAGAAGGAGAACGACGAGGTGTCTGACGGCTGGAGTCCGACAACGCACTTCATCTGTTCGACGGCAAACACACTGAATTCGCATAGCCACGCACGTAGCAGTGAGGCTATTCAGTCTGCATCGGAAGAAGAGCGGATTGGTTCTGTCTCTGTCAATAAGCGAGGGAGGAGCATGACGTGACGAAAGATGACCATGACAGAAGAATTCCGAAGCTTGACAGCGCGATCAGGAAAGCCGCTGAGCATGATATGCTTGTGCTCTTCGTTGGAGCGGGCGTCTCGCGATTGGTGGGCTGCAAGGGATGGGATGAACTTGCCTTGAATCTGGTAGACCGATGCTATCGCGAGAGACTCATTTCCTTCAGGGCTGTCAGAGAACTGAAGTCTCTCACCGATCACAGGCAGCTCATCACGACCTGTTACCACATCATGCAGAAGAACAACGCAGAGAATTCGTTCCGCGACGAACTAGAACGTGCGTTGAAGCCAGACGAGGACAAGTTCAAGCGATTTGGGAGGATATTCGACTATCTGACGACGATGCAGCACCTCTGCATCGTGACCACAAATGCAGATGCGAACCTCGACACATGCTTTCCCGACAAGACGCACGTTGTGGCGAAACCAGAAGAATTTCCGTCAGAACCACAGGCTGGTTTTCTCTATCACCTCCATGGCTCCATGTCGGAAGGCAACGAGATATTCACTCTTATGCAGTACTTCGATCTGTATCACAAAGACCGGCACAACATCCAGGCGTTTCTTGAGTTCCTCTTTGGCGAGTGTCAGATCCTGTTCGTGGGATATGGTCTGTCCGAGTTTGAGCTCTTGGAGTTCATTTTCAAAAAACCAAAGTCCGCCCACAGTACTCCATACAGACACTTCATGCTTATTGACGATTCAGCTGACGCCTTTCGCGGGAGGTATCTGCAGAGCTACTACAGGGACATGGGCATCAAGCTGATCTCGTACAACTCAGACATTTGCGGCTATGATCAGCTGTACTACGTCATCAAGGAGTGGAGCGGGCAACTCCAGTCCGCCCCACAATATGTTAGGCTGACAGACGACCAGGAGCAACTCCGCAAGCTTGCAACGCAGACGTATGACAAGACGGATGCACAAGACGCCTGGAGGCTACTACAAAGGCAGGATCTCCAACCCTTTTTCTTCGACACGCTCTCAGATTCCAGCCATGACATCCGTCGCTCATGGCTTCGCCCGCTAAGCAAGCATGGATTCTTCTCTCCGGCGCATCATCCGTCATTGGGCCAGCCACATACTTCGGGTTCGCCTGGAGAAGTCTTCTGGACTCCGATCGGTTATCTTCACAGGACTGTCGAATCCGCAGTCAAATCGCGAGACACCAAGACGCTGAGTACAATTGCAAATATAGGTGCGACGTTGATACAGGTCCTGATCAAGGAGCCATCTAGGACGTACGACTGGCGGACCAATCACTTCATCCTTCAGGCGCTCACCGTAGACAGGAAGACGCTATCACAACCTGACGTGTACAAGGCAACACAGAATCTTATGATCGCAGCATCCACGGGCCTGTCATTCAGAATGGCAGTCTCGGACGATCTCGTCACGTTGCTAGTGCAACAACGCAACCGTGTGGCCATAGAGATGATTGTCACGGTGTTTCTCCATGGGATGGCGAGTTCATCTGGCACAGCCCAGAACAATCTTGTGGGAAGTTTTGAGAAGACCTTTGTTCCGCGAGCCGCCGATCTGGTTCGGGTGTGCGGGCTGGAAATCGTTCATATGTGTGCAGCGAGTCTTCGCAGTTGGCAACGAGGGTCTAGGCCACGCACGACCACGTACTACGAGGTCCGATCGATCGAAGAGTCCAGCCAAAGTGAGGATCAAGGGGACTCTACCCCGATGGCGATCGTCAGATTCATCCGCGGAGCGTGCGATCAGTTGCCTTCCACAGGGCTGAAGACGGTGGTGGAGCAGTTTCTGGCACCAAGAGCGCCCAGCATTCTGCGGCGCATAGGCTACTACCTCGTCAACATGCACTACGACACAATGGCGCCTCTCTTCTGGATAATGAAACGGAACCCGTTGTCAGACGAAGATGCCTTTCACGAAGTCTTTATGCTGCTCTCCTCGCATGCGTCTAGCATGAACAGCAAGCAGGTTGAGATTGTCCTGCAATGGCTAAAGGAGGCCGGTTCGACTTGGGGTCGCGGAATTGGTTTGGACAATGCCGAGAAGAAGTCGTTGAGACATCGATTCACGGCAAAGTGGCTGCTCTCGCTGAAAACCAGCCGCGACACGCGTGTCCAGGCTCTCTTCAAGGCGAATTGGATGGATCATACGCTGCCGGAACATCCGGAGTGGAATCTCTACATCGGAGAGGCTGAGAGGGAGGATGCTGGGGTTGTCACTGCTCCGGTTCTCCAAGGGTTTGAGACGAATGATCAACTGGCAGCATTCCTGAACACGACGGCCGTTTCAGATAGTTACTCGGCGCTGCGAGACATGGTATCAAGTGACCCAGAGAGGTTAGTCGGGAACGGCTTGACCAGCTTGCTCGGGATTCCAGTTGACTTGCTGCAGGCGGTATTCGGCGGTCTTGCAACGGCGAAGCGGGACAAAAGGAACTTCCCAATGAAGCCTGCGCTTGAGTTTGCCGAATTGGCTTTGATCCGGCTAGCGACTCCCTCTAAAGACGCTTCAATGAAGGAGAATCGGCGCGCAGCTTGTCGCTCGATTTCTGAGTTTGTCTCACTGACAGCGAAGGACGAAGGAGTATCGTGGCCTGGCGATGGCAGATTTCCTGAGCATCTGGCAACGCAGCTGATACGGGTTGCCTCGAAGTATCCTGTCACAGATCCGGGGCTGAGAGAGCCACGTTGGAGACTGGGCAGCTCCGCCCTTGCCGCTGCTGTGGAGGCCGTCATCTGGGTTGCTTGGAACCTCACAGAGACAACTAGGCAGAGCGGTCAGAGCTCATCTAGGCTTCCCGAGTGGGTAGCGAAGCTGCTCGATGAAACTGTGAAGTACACTGATCCAAATCTTCAGGTTGAGGCACGCGAGGGAATCGCAGCACACCTCTACGTACTGAATATCGTCGGGCCGGATTGGGTGCAGGAGAACCTTAGTCATGTTTTTCCAAAGGAGTTGCCAGATCAATGGCGCGATGCGTTCTCTGCCTACCTTGTTGCGCCGGTGTACAAAGAGCTCTTCCTCCTGTTGAGGGACCAGGGGATCTACTCTAGTGCCATTGAACACGACTTCTTGGACGACAACGAAGACAGACATTTGGCTGCGCACGTGTCTCTGGCGTACATAAGCGACCTTGACGGCGAACTCATGGACGCAATGCTTGCCCACGGAGGCAGGGGCAGGCTGAGTGAAGTCATTTGGTACTTCGCAAATCGGGACAGAGAGTGGACAGACAAAGGACGTGAGAAGCTGCTACAACTCTGGCCCAGGATGATCAAGGCCATTCGCCAGCTGTCAGATCAAGACGATCGGACGAAATTGATGAGCGAACTCCCAACTTGGCTGAAAGCGTTTCAGGAGTTGCCCGTACAGGCTGAAGATCTGTTGGAAGCAAGCTTCGACAGTTGGGAGCGGCATTACTCGGCTTCTGAGAGTGACATTCTCGAGTTACTTGCGCGGTCTGTTAGCCAAGACGCGAAACGTGTGGGCAACCTCCTACTGTCAGCCCTACATAAAGACGTCGTCCTAATGTATCCTGAAGAGGCGCTCACGAAGACCGTCGAGACATTATGTGACAAGGGACTTCTTGACATGGCAAGGAAGATTCACTTGGAATATAGCAACAGGGGTGTATGGATCCTTCTGCCCGTGCTGAAGAAATGGGAGAGGCCATAGACGTTTCGAGTACAGAGGAAGCAAGCTACTTTATCTCAGCATGGCAACTGGATTGAGGTTCATGTCAAGCCGTAAAGGAAATTGAGGTTGTCATTCGGGCATTCATAGGTATACTGTTTCCTGTAATGTCATGAACGTGACAAGCAACTGAGCGACATGACGTCCGAAAGCCCTGCTTTCGGACGTTTCATATTGGTGGAAACGAAAAGTGGGCGCGCGAGCGGGCCACTTTTTTGCTTCACATGGAGAGATGTATGGATACGAGATTTGCGGATATTGTGCAGCTGGAAGTGGCGAAGAGCGATACCACGCTCGTCGCTATCGAGAACGCTCCGGGCATGGTGAGCGTCGTGCTCATGATGCCGGGGAAAGACATCTCGGTCGATGAACTCGAGAGCGTCAGCCGGGCGATCAGCCATGCGTTCATCGAGCTGTACGGCGACGACTATTTGCCGGCGTTCGAGGTGACAAGCCCCGGACTGGACCGCGTTCTCAAGACGGCGCGGGAGCTGGAACTCTTCGCCGGCAGGTTCGTGCGCGTGACGACAAAGGAGTCCAGGGAGCCGATCATCGGAACCCTGGGAGCATCGGACGGGAGCAGCCTGCACGTGACTGTGCTCGGTGTAGACCGCGCGTTCGATATGCGGCAGGTGACGAAGATCTCGTTGTGGGACGAGATATTGGGAGGTGCGTGTGAGGGATGAGATCCAGAGTGCCATCTACGAGCTGGAGAAGGAACGGGGAATCTCAAGGGAATACATCGTGACAGCGATCAAGGAAGCCTTCGAGGCGGCATACCAGCAGCAGTACCAGAAAGACAACTTCCTGGTGAAGGCTGATACAGGTACCGGCCTTGTCCGGCTCTATTCGCGCAAGAGTGTTGTAGCCAAGGTCACGGACGGCGACAGCGAGATCACGCTGAAGGACGCCCGCAAGGTGGAGCCGGAGGCGAAGACCGGGGATGACGTGCTCATCCAGGTCAAGATCGAGCAGCTGCCTCTGTCGGTGATCGTGAAGGCCCGCAAGTTCATCGACGACAAGATCAAGGAACGTGAAAATGATCTGGTCTTTGAGCGCTTTCACTCACAGGTGGGCACGCTGGTCAACGGCGAGGTCCTGCGCCAGAACAAGGAGGGATTGCTGATCAACCTTGCACGGTGCGAAGGCATCATGCCGAAGGATCAGCAGATCCCCGGGGAACGGCTGCGCTTTCAGGGTGTCGCCAAGGCGCTCATCCTGTCGGTCGACAAGTCGGCGCAGGGACCGCGTGTGGTTTTGACGCGGTCGCATCCGGACTTCATCCAGCGTCTTGTGGAGCTTGAGGTCCCCGAGGTTGGCTCAGGTCTCGTCGAGGTCAAGCGCATCGTCCGCGAGCCGGGCCAGCGCGCAAAGGTCGCCGTCTTCAGCCGCGATCCCAAGATCGATCCCGTGGGCGCAGTCATCGGGCCGATGGGCGGACGCATCCGTGCAGTGTCGCGCGAGATCGCGTTTGAGCACATCGATGTCATCCGATACGATCCAAACCCCGTGAAATACGCAATCAACGCCTTCAGCCCCGCCAAGGTGCTGGATGCAGAACGCAGGCCGGAGGACGGCACCTTCGTGGTGCACGCCACCGCCGAGGCGTTTCCCGTCGCCCTGGGTAAGGGCGGGGTCAACGTCCGGCTCGTAGAGCGGCTATTGGACGCGAAGGTGGAACTCGTTCAGGTAGAGGAAGGGCAGCCACAAGCGGCCCCAACCCGTGAGGCAGGTGAGACGCATGAAGAAAGTACGAATCTATGAGCTCGCTAAAGAACTGAATCTGAAGTCGGCACGCATGCTGGAGATCCTGGCTGAGCTGGGAGTCCCCGGGAAGGGCGTGGTCGGCACGATCGAAGAAGAAACGGCAAACCTTGTCAAGGAGATTATCGACAAGGAGAAGGCCGCCTCGTCGGAGGTCAAGAAAGAGACTCCGAAGGCAGCCAAGGCGACCCCTAAGGCCGCACCTGAAAAGCAGAAGGAGAAACCTACGCCCGCACCGGTCGAACCTGTCATCACTGTAGAGAAGCCCAAAACATTTATCGAGTCTGTCACCTATACTGCCTTTGGCAAGCAGTTTGACCTCAAGCAGCACGAGCTCAACACGATGATGCTCAAGAACGGCATCCCGGTGCGCGAGTGCGGTCTGCTGGACCCCGGCGACGCCGACTACCTCGCCCGTATCCTCGGCGAGAACTATGCCCCGCCGTCGGACAAGTTCATGAAGTCCTTCGAGACGCGCCCTCCTGTCGTGACAGTGATGGGCCACGTCGACCATGGCAAGACGACCTTGCTGGATTTCATCCGCAAGAGCAGCGTCGCCAGCCGCGAGAAGGGTGGCATCACTCAGAAGATCGGCGCCTACGAGGTCCAGATCAAGGGCAAGACCATCATCTTCATCGATACTCCCGGCCACGAGGCATTCACCTCGATGCGTCTCAAGGGCTCGCAGGTCACCGACGTGGTCATCCTGGTTGTCGCCGCCGAAGAGGGTGTCAAGGAACAGACCCTCGAGGCCCTTGACCATGCAAAGGCGGCCAAGGTGCCGATCATCGTTGCTATGAACAAGATCGACAAGCCCGAGGCGAACCCCGAGCGCGTCAAGCAGCAACTCGCGGACCGTGGTCTGCAGCCAGACGACTGGGGCGGAGACACTGTGTTCCTTCCCGTATCGGCCAAGACTGGCAAGGGCGTGGACGAACTGCTGGATATGATCCTCCTGCATGCGGAGATGGCAGGACTCAAGACCCGGTCCTCTGTCGAAGCGTCCGGCTCCGTCATCGAGGCACGCGTCGACAAGAATATCGGTGTCCTGACTCGCCTGCTCGTGCAAACCGGAACGCTCCATGTCGGTGACGACATCCGCGTTGGCGACTGTGTCGGCAAGATCAAACGCATGACCAACGAGGCAGGTGCGAACCTGCGTGAAGCGAAGGCGCTCATGCCCATTGAGGTCATGGGTCTGTCGGAACTGCCCGAGGCCGGCGAGGTCTTCCATATGGTGGAAGACGTGGACTCGTGCCGCATGATCATCGACGAGAAGCGGCAGAAGGAGCGCCTTGCGTTCCTGGCGCAGGAACAGAAGAAGCCACTGACGCTGGATGACCTGTTCAACGAAGAAGAGGCGCTGGAGAAGAAGAAGCTTACGCTCATCCTGAAAGCCGACGCTCTCTCCACACTGGACGCCGTCAAGTTCGAGCTGAGGAAGGTCAAGACCAAAACGATTCCTCTCGAGATCCTACACGAGGGCACAGGCGGTATCACGAAGTCCGACGTTCTGCTGGCCTCCGCCAGCAACGCCGTCATCGTTGGCTTCAACGTTGTCCCTCTGGCCGAAGCGCTCAAGGTTGCCGCAACCGAGAAGGTTCAGATCCGCACCTATGATCTCATCTTCGAACTGGGCGACTCCATCGACAAGATGATTGCCGGACTGATCAAGCCGGTCTTCGAAGAAATCGTGCAGGGTCGTGCCCGCATCAAGGACGTGTTCAAGATTACCGGTGTCGGGGCCATCGCCGGCTGTCTGGTGGAGGACGGCAAGATCATCCGGGGCGCCAAGGCGCGCGTTGTCCGCAACGCCGTCGTCGTGTATGCCAACTCCAGCATCTCCTCGCTGAAGCGCTTCAAGGAGGACGCAAAGGAAGTCCTCAAGGGCTATGAATGCGGAATGGGCCTGCAGAACTTCAATGACTTCAAGGTTGACGACATCATCGAAACCCTGGTGATGGAGGAGAAGAAGCCGTAAGGCAAGGTTTTCCACAATTTCGCTGAACAACAACCACAGCGCCGGGCGTTCATCGTCCGGCGCTTTTTCACACGCGACGGACTGCGGGGTCCAGGCACAACCGGTGTGGATTGTTCACGATGTCTTCACCAGAATGAGGTGGTCTCCGGGGTGCTGTCGCGGGGAGGACCGCTTCCCTGGCCGCAGTGGGAGGCCATGAGTTGACAAGGTACCAGTCGTCGGATAGAATATCAATGTCACCATTCCGGGTGGAGAACCAGCCACCTGTTCAAAGGGAGAACGATTGATGGTCTTGGCTGAACTTCGACAATCAGCGACCACCACGATCACCCGAATTCCACCCTTACCCCATCCTCTGCTGGAAGACCACCGTGTCCTCCAGGTACCACTGCCGTGAGACAGTGGGGTCTGTCCCGAAACCAGGGAGACGACTCCGACCTCATACCAACCAGACGAGACCACCCCGACTGCCCTGAATCCAGGAGACCGGGGTTTTTCCATTTCCTGACCACATACCAGCGAGGAGGCTACCGTGCCACAGATTGTCGTAGTCATGGGCAGTGACGCAGATCTGCCCGTCCTGGAGCAGGCGTTTGTCGTGCTCCGTTCCTTTCCCGTTACCTGGGGAGCACGTGTCATTTCGGCGCACCGCACGCCCGAAGCGGCTCTGGAGTTTGCCCGGGGCGCTCGTGCCAGCGGCGTGCAAGTCATCATAGCGGCAGCGGGCAAGGCTGCCCATCTGGCCGGCGCTCTGGCCGCATCCACGACCCTGCCGGTCATCGGCGTTCCAATCAGTACGCCTGGTCTGGGGGGCCTGGACGCTCTGCTTGCTACGGTGCAGATGCCGGGCGGCGTGCCAGTGGCGACGGTCGCCATCGACGGCGCGAAGAACGCAGCTCTACTGGCGCTGCAGATTGTGGGACTGGGCGACGAGCGGGTCGCGGCACGCCTTGTCGAGGAGAAGCAGCGCCTGGCGGAAGAGGTGGGCAGCAAGGACAAGACGATCCGTGAGCACTACTGCAGTACAGTCGAGAGTGAACAGGGAGGTCCAGCATGACACGCAACGAACTGCTATACGAGGGCAAGGCGAAGCGGGTGTATGGCACGGACGATCCGACACGCTGTATCATCGAGTTCAAGGACGATGCGACGGCATTCAACGGCGTCAAGAAGGGGACGATTGCGGGCAAGGGGATCATGAACAACGAGATGTCCTCATACCTGTTTGCCATGCTCACGGAGGCCGGCGTCGCCAATCATTTCATCCAGCGCCAGAGTGACCGGGAGATGCTTGTGCGGCGAGTGCAGATCATCCCGCTCGAGGTGATCGTGCGCAACATCGCTGCAGGGTCGATGAGCAAGCGTCTTGGTATCGCGGAAGGGACACTGCTTGCAACGCCGGTCGTCGAGTTCAGCTACAAGAACGATGAGCTGGGAGATCCCCTGGTGAACGAGGACCATATCCATGCCCTCGGGGCGGCGACCGACGAGGAAGTGGCGACTCTCCGGCAGCTGGCGCTGGAAGTAAACCGGTTGCTTCGGGAACGCTTCGCGGCAGCCGGCATCACCTTGGTCGATTTCAAGCTGGAGTTCGGGCGCGCAGACGGAGCAATCCTCCTTGCTGACGAGATCTCGCCGGATACCTGCCGTTTCTGGGACAGCGCAACAGGAAAGAAGCTGGACAAGGACCGCTTCCGTCGCGACCTGGGTGGGGTCGAGGAGGGCTATCATGAAGTCCTTGGGCGCTTGCTGGACGGGAGGGGGCAATGAAGGCCCGAGTCCTGATCAGCCCCAAGAAGGGGATCGCCGACCCTCAGGGGACGGCCGTCGAGCAGGCACTCCACACGCTCGGGTTCACCGGCGTTCGGGCGGTCCGGGTAGGCAAGGTCATTGACTTGGAGCTGCCGGAGGGCGATCACACGGCAGCACTCGCAGAGCTCACACGCATGAGTGAACAGCTTCTCGCCAATACCGTTGTCGAGGCATACTCCTGCACCATTCTGGACGAGGGCGCATGAGGTTTGCGGTTGCCGTCTTCCCCGGTTCCAACTGCGACGTGGATGCGTACCGCGCTCTTCACGATGTTCTTGGCAGGGATGTCGAGTATCTCTGGCATCGCGAGACGGACCTGTCCGGCTTCGACGGCGTGATCCTGCCGGGCGGTTTCTCGTACGGCGATTACCTGCGGCCAGGAGCCATCGCGCGGTTCGCACCGCTTATGGAGGCGGTGGTCCGGTTTGCCGGCCGGGGAGGCATGGTCCTGGGTATCTGCAACGGCTTCCAGCTGCTCACAGAAGCAGGGCTGTTGCCGGGCGCCTTGCTGCGCAACCGCGACTTGATCTTTCTCTGTGACACTGTGCCGGTGCGCGTCGAGAATGTAGACACTGTGTTCACACGTTGCTGCCAGGCCGGGCAGGTACTCCGGCTGCCCATTGCCCATGGCGACGGCAACTATGCCGTGGACGCAGCGACGCTGGCTGTCATGGAACAGCGGGGACAGGTGATCCTTCGCTATTGCGCACCGGACGGCACGGTGGACGAGCAGCACAATCCAAACGGCTCGGTCGCAAACATTGCGGGCATCATCAACGGGCAGGGCAATGTGGCCGGCATGATGCCACATCCCGAGCGGGCGGCGGCGGAGTTGCTGGGTGGAACCGACGGCGTGTTCATCCTGCAGTCCATGGTCCAGGAACTCGAAAGGAGGCAGCATGAAGCTTCCCGGTGCTGAACGGGCTGCACGCGTCGGCCTCACGGATGCGGAGTACGCGCGCATCGTCGAACTCGTCGGACGCGAACCCGGAGACCTGGAGCTGGACCTCTTCGGCGTCATGTGGAGCGAGCACTGCAGCTATAAGACGTCGCGCCCGCTGCTGCGCCTGTTCCCTACAACGGGAGCAGCCGTGCTGCAGGGGCCGGGCGAGAACGCCGGCATCGTCGACATCGGAGACGGGTTGGCGGTCGTCATGAAGGTTGAGAGCCACAACCACCCCTCTGCGGTCGAGCCGTACCAGGGGGCGGCCACAGGTTCGGGCGGCATCATCAGGGACATCTTCACGATGGGAGCGCGGCCCGTAGCCATGCTGGACTCGCTGCGGTTCGGCGACCTCGGGGAGGCGCGGCAGCGCTCACTGTTCAGGGGCGTCGTGAAAGGGATCGGCGACTATGACAACTGCATGGGCATTCCGACGGTGGCGGGAGAGGTCGGGTTCGACGACTCCTACACAGGCAATTGCTTGGTGAACGCGATGTGCGTCGGGATCATCCGGCACGGTGACATCAAGCGCGGCGCAGCCACAGGGGTCGGCAACCCCGTCATCCTCGTCGGCGCCACGACCGGCCGCGATGGCATGGGCGGCGCCAGCTTCGCCTCGGTGGACCTGACGGCCGCTTCGCAGGAACGCAAGTCCGCCGTTCAGGTGGGTGATCCCTTCCTCGAGAAGTTGTTGCTCGAGGCATGCCTGGAGCTGTTCCGGACGGACGCGGTGGTCGGCATCCAGGACCTCGGCGCAGCAGGGCTGACGTCGGCAAGTTGTGAGACAGCGGCTCGGGGCGGCATGGGGATTGATCTGGACGTTGCCCTGGTACCGCGTCGCGAGGACGGGATGGTCCCTGCCGAGGTCATGATTTCGGAGTCGCAGGAACGCATGCTGGTCATTGCGCGCCAGGGGCGCGAAGAAGACGTACAGCGCATCTTCGACAAGTGGGGCCTGAACGCCGCGGTCATCGGACGGGTGACGGATGATGGCATGCTGACCATCCGCAACGGGGACGTTGTCGTGGGACAGGTCCCTGCCAAGGCACTGGCTGAACAGGCGCCCCTCCGGCACCCCGAGGCGGTGCGGCCGGCATGGCAGGGCGACCTGCTCGACCTGGACGTGACACGCTTGCAGCAACAGGACGACTGGACCGGAACGTTGACGGCGCTGCTGGGGACACCGACGATTGCCAGCAAGGAATGGGTGTACCGCCAGTATGACAGCGTGGTGCGCACCAACACGGTCATCGGCCCCGGGTCGGATGCTGCTGTCCTGCGTGTGGATGGGACAGACCACGGCATAGCCCTGACGATCGACGGTCCGGGACGGATGTGCCTGCTGGACCCGGCGACGGGCGCAGCCATGGCAGTGGCCGAGGCGGCGCGGAACCTGGTCTGCAGCGGTGCAAAGCCGCTGGCCCTTACGGACTGTCTCAACTTCGGCAATCCCGAGAAGCCGGAGGTGTTCTGGCAGTTCAGCCAGGCCGTCGTGGGCATGAGTGACGCCTGCCGGAAGCTGGGGATTCCCGTGATCGGTGGCAACGTCAGCTTCTACAACGAAACCGGTGCATCGGCGATCGTGCCCACGCCTGTCGTCGGCATGGTCGGTGTGGTCGAAGACCTTGCCCACATCTGTCGGCAGGGGTTTGGCGAACCGGGCAGCGTCGTGGTCCTGCTGGGTGCGAATACGGATGAGCTGGGCGGCAGTGAATATATCCGGCTGGCGACGGGCAGGACGGCCGGGCGTGTTCCACTTCTCGATCTGGAGCGCGAGAAAGAAGTTCAGGAGCTGTGTCTGGCCGGGATACGCCGTGGGCTGGTCCGGTCGGCGCATGACGTGAGCGACGGAGGTCTCTCGGTGACGCTTGCCGAGTCCTGCATCAGTGGGCAGACGGGGGCCGATTGCTCCCTGCCGGCTGGGATACGTCCGGATGCGCTCCTCTTCGGCGAGGCGCCGTCCCGGATTGTCGTCTCGGTCGGTGCCGGTGATCTGCAAGCGCTCGTGGATGTGGCCGGCGAGATGGGCGTCCCGCTCGCCGTGCTGGGGACGACAGGTGGAACGTTGCTGAACATCAACGTCTCAGGCAAATCACTCGTCCACGCGCCGGTTGTCGATCTTGCCGCCGCCTGGAGCGGCTCGCTGCCGCGGTTGATGAGCGTATGAGAAGCATGAGCGGTCTGCACGAGGAATGCGGGGTTTTTGGCATTGTCGGCGGTCCGCAGATCCGAGCCGCCCGCGCCACCTACTATGGTCTCTATGCCTTGCAGCACCGGGGCCAGGAGAGTGCGGGGATCGCCGTCAGCACGGGGAACGACATCCTGCACCACAAGGCCATGGGGCTGGTGTCGGAGGTCTTCGACGAGAAGTGCCTTGCGGCACTGCCCGGGACGATGGCATGCGGACACGTCCGGTACTCGACCAGCGGACGGAGCCTGGTCGTCAATGCGCAGCCACTGGTCGTGCGCTACCGTGCCGGTGCGTTGGCCCTTGCCCACAACGGAAACCTCGTCAACGCCCCATCCCTGCGCGCAACACTGGAACAGGAGGGCGTCATCTTCCAGACGTCCATCGATAGCGAACTCATCGCCAACCTGGTGGCGCGGGCTGACACGGGGAACATTGTGGAGGCTGTACACAGCGCCATGCGTGTCATACATGGAGCCTACGCCCTCGTCATCATGACCCCGGACACGCTCATCGGCGTGCGTGATCCGGACGGTATCCGTCCCCTGAGCATTGGGCGCAGCGAAGATTGCTGGATGCTGGCCTCCGAGAGCTGTGCCTTCGACGCTGTCGGCGGGACACTCGTCCGGAACGTGGAGCCGGGCGAGGTCGTGACACTGAGTCGCAGCGGAGTGATGAGTCACCCGTCTGGACTAGCGAGGCCGGAGCGCCTGTGCATCTTTGAGTTCATCTATTTCGGGCGCCCCGACAGCGTGATGGGGGCCAGTACGATGTACGTCGTGCGCAAGCGTGCGGGCGGTCTGCTCGCCCGCGAAGCGCCGGCGCGCGCCGACATTGTCGTCCCGGTGCCCGATTCAGGCATATCGGCAGCAGTAGGGTATGCCGAGACGTCAGGGATCCCCTTTGCCGAGGGGTTTGTGAAGAACCGCTACGTCGGGCGGACATTCATCCAGCCCGAACAGTCGCTTCGGGCGGCGGGCGTCGACCTCAAGCTCAGTGTCCTTGCGGATGTCGTCCGTGGCAAGCGGGTCGTGCTGGTTGACGACTCCATCGTGCGAGGGACGACCATCCTGCGACTCATCTGGAAACTGCGTGCGGCGGGAGCTGCGGAAATTCACCTGCGCGTGGCGTCTCCGCCGGTCGTGTGTCCCTGCCACTTCGGCATCGACACGCCGTCACGCGGCGAGCTGATCGCTACCAGCCTGGATGCCCCTGCAATCTGCCGAAGAGTGGACGCGGACTCGCTCGCGTACCTGAGCATCAGGGGTCTGCGGGAAGCCGTCGGGGGGAATGGAAGCTGCGACGCATGTTTCAGCGGCGAGTATCCCATGGAGGTCCCCGACGAGGGAAACAAGTTGGGTCTTGAATAGAGAGAGGTGGAGCGTGCAACGAGATAGCTATCAGCAGGCGGGCGTGGATATTGCTGCTGGCGACCGCGCAGTAGACCTGATGCGAAAAGCCGTCGCTTCGACGGTGACGCCTGGTATCCTGGGGGACATCGGCGGGTTCGGGGGCTGCTTCCAGCCCAATCTGGCAGGGGTGGCCGAACCAGTCCTCGTTGCAGGGACCGACGGCGTGGGGACCAAACTCAAGATCGCCTTCATGACTGGCCGCCACAACACGGTGGGGATCGACTGCGTCGCAATGTGTGCCAACGACGTGGCAGCCATGGGCGCTGACCCCCTGTTTTTCCTGGACTACATCGCCCTCGGCCGGCTCGTCCCCGAGCGCGTCGCCGAGGTCGTGGGGGGAGTGGCGGCAGGCTGCCGGCAGGCACACTGCGCGCTTGTGGGCGGTGAGACGGCCGAGATGCCGGGCTTCTATCCCGTTGACGAGTATGACCTTGCCGGGTTCTGCGTGGGACTCGTCGACCGCAGCCATATCGTCGACGGACACACCGTGCATGCAGGCGACGTCCTTGTCGGTCTCCCATCGTCAGGGTTGCACAGCAATGGCTTCTCGCTCGTGCGGCACATCGTGTTCGACCAACACCATCTGGATGTCGGCACGTATGTGCCCGAGCTCGCTCGTACGGTTGGAGAGGAACTGCTCGAGCCGACGATCATCTATGTGGACGCGGTGGCGCGGGCCCGCGCAGTAGCCTCCATCGGAGGGATGGCGCACATCACCGGGGGCGGACTCATGGGCAACATCCCGCGCGTCGTCCCGGAAGGGCTGCGGGTGGAACTGGACATCCGTGCCTGGCAGGCGCCCCCCGTGTTTGACTGGCTGACGCGACTGGGCATGCTCAAGGAACAGGAGCGCTATCAGACATTCAACATGGGTCTGGGGTTTGTGTTCATCGTGCCGGAGGCCTCCGTGGACGGCGTCGTCAAGGCTCTTGCCGGCGAAGGGGCGCGTGCCGTGGGCCGCATCGTCCCCGGGGAACCAGGCGTGAAGCTGTGCCGATGACACGCATCGCCATTCTGGCGTCGGGCAACGGCACTGACTGTGAGGCGGTCATGACGGCCGTGGAACAGGGACAGATATCGGATGCCGCCGTGGCTATCGTCATCGCGGACAGGCCCGCGCCCGTACTGGAACGGGCACGCCGCCATGGTGTCGCGGCACTGCTGATCGACAGGCGGGGACTTGGAGGGGCTTCGTACGACACTGCTATCGCAGCCGCTTTGGTGGAGCATCGGGTCGACCTCGTCGTCCTCGCGGGCTATCTGAGTATGGTGGACGGTGCGACGGTGACGACGTATCGGAACCGCATCATCAACGTTCATCCGTCGCTGATCCCGGCGTTCTGTGGACATGGCTTCTATGGAGAGCGCGTGCATCAAGCCGTGCTGGACGCCGGGGTGAAAGTGACCGGTGTGACCGTGCACTTCGTCGACGAAGGGACCGATTCCGGGCCTATTATTCTGCAGGAGGCGGTAAATGTGCTCGATACGGACGACGCGGCGACACTGGCCGCGAGGGTGCTGGTCGTCGAGCACCGGCTGCTGCCAGAGGCCGTGGCGCTGTACTGCAGTGGGCGACTGTCCGTTCAGGGGCGACAGGTCCACATCATGGGAGAGGAGAAGAAATGAAACGACGCGCAATCATCAGTGTCTCGGACAAGACTGGCGTGGTTGACCTGGCCCGGCGTCTCGTGAGCATGGGATGGGAGATTGTAAGCACTGGCGGAACTGCGTCCATTCTTGCGGCCGAAGGGGTCCCGGTGACGGCGGTCAGTGACGTGACCGGTTTTCCCGAATGCCTGGATGGGCGCGTCAAGACACTGCACCCGGCGGTGCATGCCGGCATCCTTGCGCGCAGGGACATGCCAGCCCACATGGAGCAGATTGCGGAACTCGGTGTGGTCCCGGTGGACCTCGTCGTGGTGAACCTGTACCCGTTCCGTCAGACGGTCACGCGCCCCGGCGTCACCTGGGAGGAAGCCGTGGAACAGGTGGACATCGGAGGGCCGTCGCTCATCCGCGCAGCCGCCAAGAACCACGCGGCCGTCACGGTCGTCGTGGACCCGGCTGACTATGACCGTGTCCTGGCGGAATTCGAACGGGACGGGGACACGAGCGGGGCGATACGGCGTGAGCTGGCTGTCCGCGCGTTCCGGCATACAGCCGCATACGACGCATTCATTGCGCAATGGTTCGGGGGCCGGCTGGGCGTCCGCTTCCCGGAGCAGCTCACGCTCACCTGGGACCGGCAGCAGCAGCTCAGGTACGGGGAGAACCCACATCAGGCCGCCGCCCTCTACGTGGACCCTGTCCCCGCTGCCGGATCGGTGACAGCGGCACAGCAGTTGAATGGCAAGGAGCTCTCCTTCAACAACATCGGCGACGCGGATGCCGCGCTTGCCTGTCTCACCGAATTTCCTAGTGACATGCCGACCGTCGTTGCCGTGAAGCATGGCATACCGTGCGGCGTCGGCACGGGTCCTGATCTGATCACAGCGTGGAGAAAAGCTCGCGACGGGGATCCAGTCTCAATCTTCGGAGGTGTCGTCGCCGCGAACGGGACCGTGGATGCTCCGCTGGCGACGGAGATGGCTGAGCTCTTCCTCGAGATCATCCTTGCCCCGGGGTTCACCGGCGATGCGCTCGAGATTCTACGACGGAAGAAGAACCTGCGGGTTCTGCAAGTGACTGCGGTTGCGCCAGGACAGGATGAGTATGCGCTGCGTGACGTGCGCGGCGGGCTCCTGGTGCAGAACCGGGACGTGCTGCTGCTGAAGGACGAACCACGGGTTGTTACGCTCAGTCGACCGACCGCTGAGGAACAGGCAGACCTGTTGCTTGCCTGGCGAGTCGTCAAACACGCCAGGTCCAATGCAATTGTCCTGGCCAAAGGCGGGGGGACGATCGGCGTCGGCCCTGGGCAAACCAACCGCATCTGGGCACTGCAGAACGCCATCCGGCAGGCGACGACTCCTCCTTCAGGGGCGGTGCTGGCTTCAGACGGGTTCTTCCCCTTCGCGGACTCTGTCCAGGCAGCGGCCGCTGCAGGAATCCGTGCCATCATCCAGCCTGGCGGATCTGTCAAGGACGGCGAATCGATCGCCGCTGCAGACGAAGCCGGCATCGCGATGCTGTTCACAGATATGCGGCACTTCCAGCACTAGACTGGGCCCATGGATGTGCTCATCGTTGGAGGTGGTGGACGGGAACATGCGCTGGCTTGGAAGATCCGGCAGAGTCCCCTGGTAGAACGTGTCTGGGTGGCACCCGGCAATGCGGGTATCGCCGAATGTGCGAGCTGTGTCCCGATGCGTTCAGACGACGCGTCTGGGCTGGCCGAGTTCGGCGTGCAGCACGGGGTCGGCCTGGTTGTTGTCGGGCCGGAGGAGCCACTCACGAAGGGCATTGCCGACGTCCTTCGCGCTCGGGGTCTGCTGGTCGTTGGTCCAGGAGCGGCGGGGGCACGGCTCGAAGGGAGCAAATCCTTCGCCAAAGGGTTCTGCGAACGGCACCAAATCCCGACGGCTCATGGAATTCGTTGCGAAGATGCGGGGGCTGCGCTGGGACACGTAAGCGATCTGGGGTTTCCGCTCGTTGTGAAGGCGGACGGCCTGGCCGCCGGCAAGGGGGTCGTGATCGCGAAGACCCAGGCCGAGGCAGTGACGGCTATCGAGAGTCTGGCTGGTCGAGGTCCGTTGCTGCTCGAGGAGTTTCTCAGGGGTCGCGAGTGTTCCCTGTTGTTCCTCTGTGATGGGAAGACCGTCCTGCCGTTTGCACCCGCGCGCGACTACAAGCGCGCAGAAGACGGCGACGTAGGACCAAACACGGGTGGCATGGGCAGCTTCTCTCCGGTGCCGGACGTGACGTCCGCTGTCCAGCGTGACGCGTATGACCATGTTGTACTGAGAGTGCTCGCAGGACTCGCGGACGAGCAGATCGACTACCGCGGAGTCCTGTATGCGGGTTGCATGGTGACGCAGGGCGGTCTCAAGGTCCTGGAGTTCAACTGCCGGTTCGGCGACCCGGAGACCCAGGTCCTCATGCCGAGGATCCAGGGGGACCTGGTGCCGGCGCTGGTGGCGTGCGCCGAGGGGCGGCTGGCGGATGCGTGGTTGGAATGGCGGGAGGAGACGGCGGTCTGCGTCCAGATGGTCTCGCGGGGATATCCGTCGGCTCCAGTCACTGGCATGACCATTCGTGGCCTGGACGTAGTTCCGCAGGACGTCCTGGTGTTTCACGGCGGGACACGGCAGGAGGACGGCCACACGTTGACAGCGGGAGGACGGGTGCTGGGGGTCACGGCCATCGGCGCGACCATGGCCGAAGCGCGCACGCGGGCATATGCGGGCGTCAGCGCCATCCACTTCGAGGGCGCGCAGTGGCGCACAGATATCGCGTCCGGCATGGACGCAACAAGGGAAGGTGAGCAGACATGATTGAACGGTATGCACTCCCGCCGGTCCGGGACCTCTGGACCGAGCAGGCGCAATACGAGCGCTGGCTTGAGGTCGAATGCGCGGTCACTGCAGCATATGAGGAACTGGGTGTGGCGCCTGCCGGAACAGCAGACCGCGTCCGCCGTACGGCAGTGGTAGACGTGGAGGACATCCACGCCATCGAGGCGACCGTCGACCACGACGTCATCGCGTTTATCAAGTCGGCCACCCGTGACATGGGGGATGACGCCCGGTTCTTCCACCTGGGCATGACTTCATCGGACGTCGTGGACACGGCGCTGGGCATTGCGCTCAAGCGGTCGGGCCAGCTCATCCTCGCCCAGCTGGGCGAACTGAGGGGCGTCCTGGCCGGGCAGGCATCGCGCTTCCGGACGACGGTGACCGTCGGCCGTACGCACGGCGTTCACGCCGAACCCACCTCCTTTGGACTCAAGTTCCTGTCCTGGCTCGCCGAGACGGAACGCAACGAGGAGCGGCTGGCGGCAGCTACAGATGGAGTGGCCTGTGGCAAGATTTCGGGCGCAGTCGGCAACTACGCCAACATTGACCCGCGTGTTGAGGACATTGCTCTCAGGAGCCTGGGGCTGCGGCGGGCGAAATGCTCCACCCAGATCGTCCCGCGCGACCAGCACGCCGCATTTATGGCTGCTCTCGCCCTGGTAGGCGCCCAGGTCGAGCGCATGGCGACTGAGGTCCGGCTCTTGCAGCGCACCGAAGTGCACGAGGCGCAGGAACCGTTCAAGGTCGGCCAGCGAGGTTCGTCCGCCATGCCCCACAAGAAGAACCCCATTGTCTGTGAGCGCCTCTGTGGCATGGCGCGTCTGCTGAGAGGCTACATGACGGCAGCCTTTGAGGACGTGGCGCTCTGGCAGGAGCGTGACATTTCACACTCGTCGGTGGAGCGGGTCATCCTGCCCGACGGCATCATGACCACCTATTACATGCTCGATCGTGTCATCTGGCTGATGCGCGGGCTCGTCGTGGATGCCGAGGCGATGCAGGCCACGTTTGCAGCGTCGCATGGTCTCGTGTATTCGCAGCGTGTCATGCTGGCGCTGGTGCGGGGCGGGATGAGTCGCGAGGATGCATACACTCTCGTCCAGCGCCTGGCCTTGGCAGCGTGGGAGGGGGGCGTGGACTTTCATGAGCTCTGTCTGGCGGAACCACTTATCACCACGCTGATGAGCCCGGCAGAACTGGATGCTCTCTTTGACCCACAGTACTATCTGAGGAATATCGGCCCCGTCTATGCACGGTTCGGCCTGGACAACGCAAAGGAGGAACAATCATGAAACGTGTCGCAGTGGTCGGCGCCCAGTGGGGCGACGAAGGCAAGGGCAAGGTCGTCAACTACTTCGCCAAGGACTTCGAGTGGATCGTCCGCTTCGCAGGAGGCGCCAACGCAGGCCATACCATCTATGTCCATGACAAGAAGTACGTGAACCACCTCCTGCCGTGTATCCTGCCCGACGGAGCAGGCCGCGGTTTTCTTGGGGCCGGCATGGTCGTCGATCTAGAGCAACTTGTGGCAGAGCTGGAAGTGCTGGCCGCGGACTTCCCCGGCGTCGGGACCAAGTTCGCCGTCGACCCGGAAGTCTTCCTGGTGCTGCCTTGGCACAAGCAGCAGGACCAGCTGCTGGAAGCGATGCGCGCTGAACCCATCGGCACGACCGGCCGAGGCATCGGCCCGGCCTATACCGACAAGGCGTCCCGCGAAGGGATCAAGCTGTGTCATCTGTTTGATGAGAAGATGCTGATGGAGCGGCTGGAGAACTCCTGGGTTATCAAGCAGAACCTGTACCGAGGCCAGCTTTCCATGCCACCCGCAGAACTTGCCGGCCTCCTCATGCGCCAACGGGACCGGTTGCTGGAGCTGGGAGTCCAGATTACCGGAGCGGTTGACATGGCGCACGTCTTCCGCAGTACGTCGGTGTTGTTCGAAGGAGCGCAGGGAGTGCTGCTCGACCTGGACTTCGGGACGTACCCGTTTGTCACCTCGGGGTCCTGCATGGCCCACGGCGTCTCGTCTGTCGGGTTCTCGACTTTCGAGCTGGACGACGTGGCCGGTGTCCTCAAGGCCTACACGACCCGTGTGGGAGAGGGGCCGTTCCCCAGTGAAGACGATACTGACGTGGCACGGGGCATCCGCGAGCGGGGAAAAGAGTACGGCGCTACGACCGGCCGCCCACGCCGTGTCGGGTGGCTGGATCTGCCGGCGTTGCGGTATGCTGCCATCCGGTCGGGATTGACCAGTTTTGTCATCACCAAGGCCGACGTGCTGAATGGGCTGAAGACCGTCCGGGTGTGCACTGGTTACCGCATCGGCGGGGTTGTGCGCGACGTCCCGTCGACCTCGCATGATTTCTTCGTCGCCGAACCCGTCTACGAGGAACTGCCTGGCTGGCGCACGACCGATGACGTCAACTTCCTCAAGTACATGACCTTCATCGAAGAACAGGTCGGCGTGCCCATCACGTACATCTCCTACGGCCCCCACACGGAGGAGATGGAGACCAAGAGTCGGCTCATCATGAACATCTGAGGATCGCGTGACAGACGTTATTGTCCGGCGGATGTCGTTTTCCGCTGACCGTTCTCTGCTGCTGATTGCAGTGGACTGGCGCGTGGGCGCGCGTCCCGGCCAGTTTGTGATGCTCAAGGTGGGGGACTGGCCTGTCGTCCCCCGTCCATTCTCGATCTGCGCGCAGGACCGCGAGGCCGGCACGACGAGCTTCCTCATCCGGCGCAAAGGACTGCTGTGGGATCAGCTCCTGCGGCTTCAGCCGGGCGCGACGGTTCAGATCAAGGGGCCGCTGGGCAACGGGTTTCCTGACTTATCTGCGCCGCTCCTTGTCGGGGGAGGGTGCGGTGTGGCACCGCTGTTGTTCGTGGCGGCGACACGCCCGGTGGCCGGGTTCTACGCCGGGGTCGCGAGTGCTGCAGAACAGGCCTTCCTGGCCCCGCTCCTCCCGGCCGGGACGGTGGTCACGGTGAACCCGCAGTTCGTGACCGATGCATTTCTGGCAGACCGCTGTGCAGGTCCGGTGTTCGCCTGCGGTCCATCACCCATGCTGCGCGTGCTTGCAGACGGCTACCAAGACGGTCCCATCTGGGTCTCCCTGGAGGAGCGCATGGCATGTGGCGAGGGGTTGTGCAAGGGCTGCCCTGTCCGCAGGCGAGACGGTAGCGTGGCACTGGTCTGCTCCGACGGGCCGGTGTTCCCCGAGGGGGAGGTGTCGTGGACATGGCAGGACTGACAGTTTCTGTTGCCGGGCTCGATTTCGTGAGTCCGGTCATCATCCCTGCAGGTCCCGGCGGTTTCGGGACCGAGCTGCGCGAACACTACGACCTTACGGCCCTGGGCGCGTTCACGGCCAAGACAGTCACGCCCCTTGCTCGCATCGGCAATCCGCCGCCACGTCTGGTGGACACCGGGTTCGGTCTCATCAACTCCATCGGGTTGCAGAACCCTGGGATCGCAGCGTTCCTGGACACGGTGTACCCGACGCTGATGCCGTTTCCGACACATCTGTTTCTCTCGATCGCGGGCGAGACCGTGAGCGAGTTCGAGGGCATGGCGCGGACGCTTGCCGGCGTTGAAGGGTTCGACCTCCTCGAGCTCAATCTCTCCTGTCCCAACGTGGAAGCATCGTGTGGTGTCATCGGGACCAACCCACAAGCCGTCCGTGATGTGGTGATGGCGGTGCGCCGCGCTTTCCCGGACAGACCTATCGCCGCCAAGCTGCCCTTCGAGGTTCCCGACGTGTCGGGGGCCGTGCGCGCATGCGAGCAGGCAGGCGTCGACGTTCTCACGCTGTTCAACTGTCCCCAGGCCGCGCGCTTCGATGTGGCGACAGGGAAGCCATTCCTTGGCCGGGTCACCGGAGGGTTCTCGGGCCCTGCGCTCAAGCCTCTGACCCTCGCCAAGCTCCTGGTTGTCCGTTCACTGACACACCTCCCCATCATCGGGATGGGCGGAGCGTGGACTGCCGATGATGTGTTGGAGTTCCGGTGCGCCGGGGCCGATCTGGTGGGCATGGGACTGCATACCCTGCAGGACCCGGCGGAGGTCTGTGCCATCGCGCATGAACTCAGGGCGGGGTCTTCCTGAGGAGCCATGGTTCTCGCGTTCCCGCATGCGCGGGAATGACAAACCGGCGGTAGCTTCTTCGTGCTCTTGTCGTCGTCCCCGCGAAGGCGGGGACCGACACTATGCAATCGACGTCTACTACAACCTGGCAGAAGCACAGTCCAGGAGCGGTCGCATGGAGGACGCAGAACGGTCCTACCGCCGAAGTCTCGAGACTGCTACAATGGTTGGAAAAACGGTCTCCGAGGTGGAAGCGCGCATTCCGAATGAGCCAGAATTGTTCTTCGAGAATGCACGGGCATTCTGTGGTATAATCATCACGTGACATCTCTAACCACGTGGGGGTGCTGGGGTTCGACAGATACGTGTGGTGCAGGGTTGCAGGTAGAGGACGACAGTTGGCCTCTTTAAACATCTGTCACAAAAAAACAAGCCAATAACAATTACGCTCTAGCTGCCTAAGCGCGGCTAGCGTCTCTCCGGACCGTCCATCCCTGGGTCCGTCAGGGGCGCGTCTATAGGGGTCTCGAAGGCGAGGGTCGTTCCCGTTCCTTGCCAGAGAGTACCAAACGGGAAATCGTGCAGAGCGGGGCGTCGACTCCCGGCCGAGCGCAAGGTACAACAGCCGACTAAACCTGTAGTAGCGCTGTATTTAACGTATTTGGACGCGAGTTCAACTCTCGCCACCTCCACCACGAACAAAACAACCCGCCCACCGGCACCCCAGCCGGTGGGCTTTTTCATTTCCAGGTTGGTCCCCGTCTTGGCATGTGTTCGTGTGGGGTCTTGTCAATTCCTGCCGTGATGATAGATTGTGTACAAGAGTATGTGTGCTTCCTTTGGACTAACGTCAGTGCCGCTTACTGACTTAGTTAATGGAGATGAAGGAGGAGTCATGAAGAAGGGTAGGGTAGTAGTTCAGTGTCTCTTGATCGCCCTACTGGCAGGAAACACAACGTCATACTATAGTGGAAATCCCTCGACTGGCTGGTATTATGTCAACTTGAACAATCGTTCCTACTCCTGGAGCAGTGTCCAGTACCTCTATCAGTATCTGACTCGCAGCACAAGTACACCTGGCCCATACGGCAGTTCTTCCACGTACAGCACTTTTGACGAACGTAATGGGTACCCTTTTGTAAATGGAGATATCCTGCAGCATCAAGGTGACGACAGCTTTTGGTGGCACTCAACCGTCATAACCGGGGCATATCAGGCATATTCCTGGTCTCCATACTATTTGGGGGCTCTTGTCTGTGGGAGAACTGATACTCAAAACCATAACCTGAATGATAGAGCCGAGGATATCTATCCTGGCAATCCCAAGCGAATCATTGCACTGAGTGGAAACCGATAACATGAAACTTTCGAGAGCAAGAAGGTACGCGCGTTCAGCGATATTGCTCGCCTTGATAGTGGTCATGTGTGTGGGATGCAAGGGTACTGCGGCTCCCGATGAGACTGGTACCCCCACTACTCCCAGTACTCCAGAAGGCCCTGTCAGCACAGGACCGCGTGCCTGGATGGCTCTCGACAGTACCAAGCTGCAGCAGGGAGACATGGACAAGGCAACGGAGATGTGCGAGAGCCTGATGCGTGATTCGTACACAGCCAAGAAGGATCCTGCGTCGGTTGACCTTGCCCGTTACATCATCGACTCCAACCTGCTGAAGTATTCTGAATGGAAACTGAAGGACGAGGCACACAACCAGGTGATCACACGCGTCGATGTGGCGGTTGTCAAAGCGGACGTCCATGATACATATCTGTTTCTGAAGCTGGCATCCACGGTTCACAATGATGTTGGCGGGTACAGCGGTGAAACAATGGACTTCCTGGTAAAGAACGCAGGCGGTCGGCTGGTCGTTGCGGATTGGGGCGCGATGGGAGGACCGAACGGCAAGAGCTTCTTCGATTTTATGCATCGCCGGCAGTGGCCGGTAACGAACCCCACGATCTGGGAAGACCCCGCGAAGGTGAAAGCCCTGTTCGCAGAGGTGGGGATTCAGTAAGAAGATAATAAAGAGCAGGAACAACTGCGGCGGCTGTGCCCTGATTTCTGATACAGGAGGCATCGTTGTCTTGACTGGTGCAGCTCACGGGTGTTGAACCTGTAAGCTGCTTTGCTGTATAATTCGGATGCGAACTATTCATAATCTCCGCATAGGGAGACACTGCATGAATACGGGAAAGCTGGATTTGTTCTATTTTGATGATATTGGCAAATACGATGCATTCAATCCTGCACACGTTTGCGTGCAGAAATATGCAACTGAGACGCTCTTTCTGATAGCTTCCTGTGCTCCCTATGAGCTTTCAAAAGCGGAAATCGCCCAGTTCCTGAGAGTTGAACAGGAAACCATGCGACCCATTATTGACTCTTTACTTAGAATCAAGGCCATCGAATGCAAGGATGATACATATAGGATTTGCTTTCCCGTATTCCTCCAAGGTGATGTCCGAAAAATGAAAGGCGTGCTATCGAGTGCGCGCGATTCCATTGTAAGAACACTTGAACAGCTGAACAGTCAATTGGTGCCAATAGCGCAGCAGTTTAGATGCCACAAGCAGTTTAGTGTTGGTCGAATTCTGTATCATGTGATTTGTGACTCTGTATTTGACGATATAGCGTTTGCCTACTTTGAGAAAGAGAAACTGCTATGCACTTCAAAACCACAACCGGACAATCGCGATTATCTCATTATCGGATATGAAGCTTGTGAGGAAGTCGCACAGAATAGTGGCTTATTGCTTTGCAGCAGCAATAACTATACCTGCGACGGGATCCGTTTTAACAGCTTCGGTGATTCACGTGGCCGCAGAAAAGACATGTATCGCTTCACGCGCGTCTTTGATTCGGAGCCCCATGAACTAGCGCAGTTTCTTGATAGAGCCGAGGATATTGAAATGCTGCTGTCATCTGATATGGAAAGTATTGCTTCAAGGTGCAGCAGCATGGTGAAAAGAATAGTCTCGAATGATGTGTATTGGACCGATCTAACCGATGATGCAGAAACAGCCTTGCTGCTCTCGGAATTGGGATATGTCAGCGGCAGACAAGAGAACAACCACATATCAATGTTGGTTCCTGTGTTCTATCAGGATGAGCAGCCGCTGATTATTGCAATCAGTGACATCGTCTTGCCTCAAATAGACAATGCTGTCAAGCGAGCACTTGATTCCTTTTCAATGCGCACGGGCGATTTTACGGCAGTCAAGCATATGGTCGATATCGGAGAAATCGGGAATGAATTGTGGCATCAAATCTTCGGATTGACGAACGAGCATTTGGCTAAAGCGGGGTTTGTTGACAAGCCACAACATATTGATGGACAAGGCAGGTTCTTTAGAAGCATCAGAATGGAATCGTAGAATGGTGTGGATTATGAGCGTAATCTCCACACGCATCCATTTTGTCAACAGCAAACAACGAACAGAATAGCTCGCCGACAGAAGCCACACTGTCGACCGAAGATGCAGTAACTTCCGCTTTGTGATATAGTCAGCAGCGACGCCTGCAGAGTCTCTACGTGCCCCGAATCCAAGAAAATGCAGACGTTGAGAAGGAGAACATCCGCAATGGACGATTTCAACATCAGGTATGCTGTCAAGGAAGACAACCACCAGATCTTTGCCTTCATCAAGGAATTGGCCGACTATGAGAAGATATCGGATGAATATGTCGTCAGCGAGGAAGTACTGTTCGATTCTCTCTTTGTGAAAAAGAGCGCAGAGGTGCTGATTGGTGAAGTGGATGACAGGCCAATAGGATACGCGCTGTTCTTTGGCAACTTTCCGACCTCTCTTGGGAAGGCGGGGATCTACATCGAAGACGTCTTCATAGAACCGGAATACCGGGGACATGGCTATGGAAAGCAGTTCTTCAAGTACATTGCGAGGATCGCTGCCAGCAGGAATTGCTCAAGGATCGAATGGGTCTGCCTGGACTGGAACGAACCCTCCAAGAAATTCTACGAGAGTCTGGGTGCTGTGCCGAGAAAAGGATGGCTGATCTACAGATTGGGAGAAGATCGTATCAGGCAACTGACACAGGAGTAGAAACTGTATGCTCCTGCCCAATTAGATATCACCGACACCTCTTTCGCTTGAACAGAACAATCCGCCCGCCGGCACCCCAGCCGGCGGGCTTCTGCATTGACCGCCATGATCGGCTGCCCCTTCTAGCATAGTCATGCCGTACCCTTGTGATATACTCGTGCTGTACCGGACGGGAGCAGAAGGCTGGGCCCGGGAAAAAGTGGAGGCGACGATCGTGGAACTCAAAGAGCTGATCACTGGGTTGTGGAACGCAATGGGCAGGCGGCGATGGCACGAGATCGCTGACTACTTCTGCAGTGACGCCGCCATTTTCTGGCACAATACGAATGAACGGTTCACGGTTCCGGAATTCGTTGAGGTCAACAGCAGTTATCCCGGGCGGTGGACGATTCAGGTCGAACGGCTTGAGGAGATCGGTGATCTTGTCGTTTCCGTGGTAGACGTGGCGTCGGTGGAAGGCGGCCAATCCTGCCATGGCGTGTCGTTCTTTGAGCTTGAGGGCGGAAGGATCAGGACGCTGCATGAATATTGGGGCGATGACGGCAGGCCGCCCCGATGGAGGATCGACAGGAAGATTGGAGCGGACATCTCCTGAAACCAGGCCCTGGAGGCCCTGGGGTCAAGTGTTAACTTTCGCCGGCCACGCCCGATAAGCTACTTGGTGTTGTCCGGCAGGCGCCTCTGAAGGTATCTGGAGTGACCTCCAAATACGTTGGGCCCTCTGGAAGAAACTCGGGCCTTGGCTTGCTGACGAACCCGAGTTTTGCATAGAGCTCCCATGCCTTCTTGTTGTCCGGATGAGGGTCAACATACGCCTTCGTAGACAGGTTGTTGCGGAATACCTGATCAATCGAATAGCTTAGGGCATATGCAGCGATTCCTTTGCCGTGTGCTTCCGGGAAGAGTTTGATGTCCAGTACTGCCAGATCATGTTCACGATAGACCTCATAGAACGTCTCGCCGCAATAGCCGAGGTCTTCAGCGTAGATACTGTAGTGCCTGCGGAAGATGTCCTGATTGACCCAATTCAACCATTTCTGGAGGCGCTCCAGCGTGACGTCCAGACCCTTCGGAAAGCCGACGTAGAACATTACGTCGCCGTCGTTCCATAGCCTCATGACATTCGGCAAGTCTGAGTGATCCGTTTCTTTGATTGTGATCTTCCCTGTGTACATTGAACCCTCCCGTCTTGTCCGACCGTATTCTGGTGGTTACAACTGCTCGGCCTCGCGACATGTGATTTGCTGCCCTCTATGTGAGTGTGCAGGTGCCCCTTGTCGATGATGCCTGGCTCCACATCAAGGAACGGCCGGCTCGTCAGCTCAGAGTTCTCCCTTCAGGCCGATGGCTTCGGCTACTTCTCTCATGCCGAGAATGGTCTCCGTTATGACATAATCCAGATCCATGTTCAGCATCGCAGCGCCCTTCTCGATGACTTCCCTGTTCACACCGGCGGCGAACCTGTGATCCTTGTACTTCTTCATGACCGATTTCAGCTCGAGGTCCAGGACGCTTCTGGACGGTCTCATGATCGCGCAGGCATTGATGAGGCCTGTCAACTCATCCGCGGTGAACAGGACCTTTTCCATGACATGCTCCGGCTTCACGTCGGAGCAGATGCCATACCCGTGGCTCATGATCGCGTGGATGTACTCCTCGTCGACGCCACGTTCCGTCAAGATCTCCCCTGCCTTGATGCAGTGCTGATCCGGGAACATCTGATAATCGATATCATGCATCAGTCCGACAACCCCCCACTTTTCCTCATCCTCGCCCAACAGATGCGCGAAATGCCGCATTACGCCTTCAACCGCCAACGCATGGGTAATGAGGGCGGGAGAATCGTTGTACTTGCACAACAGTTCATACGCTTCGTCTCTGGTTGGTTTCAAAGTGCATTACCTCCTACGTAGATTCAAGATGTTACAAGAATGAGGGCTGTCCCCTGTTACAGGTGCCTGTCACCAGGGCAGCCATCTTGCAAAACTGTATCTGAACTGGTCGGCAGCGTTCTGGTCCAGATAGTACCTCTTTCCAGAACACGCCTGGAGGACGCCGTATCGTGACAGCTTGTTCACGACAAGCCAGCCTTGGCCAAACCCGCCAAATCTCACAAACGGGTTGATCAGGCTGTCGATTTCGTCGAGGGGAAGCGCGGTCTCCGGACTCACTACGCCCTCGTCTTCAAGCACGTTCAGGTATGCACTCTGCAGGAAATAGAACCCGGACCCATTCGTCGTGTACGGCATTTCGGACCTCCTTGATCATTCCCTTCATACTGTAGCACTGTAGCACGAACGGCAGTGGAGTGTCACAGGAGGAGAGCCGAGTTATGCAAGCTCTATCTCTGCAACGATCAGTGCGTGATCACTGCCCGCCCAGATAGCTTCTTCGTACAGGTAGCGGACGTCCGTTACACGGATGTCGGGCGAGACGCGGATGCTGTCATAACGGCAGCGCAGGTATTTGCCTCTCCGCCCCCGGTGGTAGGAATCGGCAAGGGGTCCGTTGGGGTAGTACCGTACCCGACGTTTCAATTCTGCGGGATGGTCGGCGTACCACAGGCGCAGCGCGTCAGAAGTTCGCGCGCCGACGCCGAGGACCAGGGCCTCTTCCTCGGTCCACCACCTGCTCTGCTCGATGTCGGGATAGTCCACGCGTGGACCGTTGGCGTCCATGCCCAGCACGACGGGGGCCGGGAAGGTGGACAGCCAGCCTGCTAGGGCGTTGAAGTAGCCGTGTCGCTCCTTCCTGCCCGGTCCAGTATTGGTGGGGGCGTAACAGGAGAGGAGCGCTAAGGCTGCCCCTCCGTGGGTGGCAGTGACAGCAAGCGAACGACTGGAGAGCAGGACGTTCTGGACAGGTAGTACTGGTATCAACACCCAGTCATCCGTAGCTGCTATCAGACATCCACCCCGGCGGATGACGGCCTCGGGAGGGTGAGGAAGCGACCACGTGTCCATGACGTGATTCCACATGTGACTGTCTGTCACCGCACGCACGGCGGACGGTCCCACGTCCTGCAGGAGCAGGATGTCGGGGTGCTGGTCGGCCAGCAGTCCGAGCTGATCGGTCGGACAGGGCATGCCGCATACGTTCCAGCTTGCGATTCGCAGTCTCATGTGGGCAGTATACAGCGCCGGGTGCTCTCGCAAAAATGCGGGAGCGGTGTAGTCTGAACGTGACGACGGGTGGCAGAACCCGCACGACGGGAGGTAGAACCATGAGCCAGTACAATCCACAGGCAGTCATGACGCCAGAGATGCTTGAGCGGTTCAGGATGTCATTTGAGAGCGACCCGGTCAACCGGCTGGCACAAAACGCTGTGACACGGGTGTCCGTGCATACTGCCGCCCTCAATCACGAGGCGGCGACCGGCATGGACCACACGTTCTCCGTGATGCTGCCGAGCAACGAGGCGACGGCTCAGGAGAAGAGTGGGCGCTGCTGGCTGTTCTCCGGCCTCAACACGTTCCGTACCGAGGTAATGAAGCGCCTTGATGTCGACAAGTTCGAGCTGTCGCAGAGCTACCTCATGTTCTGGGACAAGCTGGAGAAGGCCAGCTACTTCCTCGAGAGTATCCTTTCCACGCTGTCCGAGCCCACCGATGGGCGCCTGCTGATGCACCTCTTGAGCCACCCTCTGCAGGACGGCGGCCAGTGGGACATGTTCTGCGCCCTCGTGGCCAAGTACGGCGTCGTCCCGAAGGCAGTCATGCCCGAGACGGAGAGCAGCGGCAACTCAGCGGTCATGAACGCCGTCATCACGGCCAAGCTGCGGGAGTATGCCGCCGAACTGAGGCGGATGGCTGCCACTGGGGATGAAGAGGATGTCCTGCGCTCGCGCAAGGAGATGATGATGGGTGTGATCTTCCGCATGCTCGCCATCCATCTTGGTACACCGCCCGTCGAGTTCTTCTGGCAGTGGCGGGATAAGGGGGGTGCTTTCCACCGCGACGGTACCGTCACGCCACAGGAGTTTTTCGGGCGGTATGTCGGCGTGGACCTCGAGAATAAGGTCTGCCTCATCAACTGCCCGACGCCCGACAAGCCCATGAACCACCTGTACACGATCGGCTACCTGGGCAATGTCGTCGAGGCGAAGGGGATCCGGTATCTGAACACGCCCATCGAGCTTTTCAAGCAGGCCGCGATCGACATGCTGGTCGCCGGCCGGCCCGTGTGGTTCGGTTGCGACGTGGGCAAGTTCGAAGAACGGGACCTCGGCATCCTGGACCCGTCGATCTATGAGTACGACCTCGTGTATGGCGAGGGGTTCATGAGCGACAAGGCCGAGCGCATCCTGTATGGACAGAGTCTCATGACGCACGCCATGGTGCTGACGGGCGTTGACCTCGACGGCGATGGGCATGCGCGCAAGTGGCGTGTCGAGAACTCGTGGGGAGACAAACTCGGGGACAAGGGATTCATGGTCATGACGGACGCATGGTTTGACGAGTATGTGTACGAAGTCGCCGTCAGCAGGGACTACCTTCCCGAAGACTTGGCCTCTGTCCTGCGCGAAGAGCCGACGGTCCTGCCGCCGTGGGACCCGATGGGCGCCCTGGCTGCGGCCCTGTGACACACATGAATTCGACGGGGAGGCACCAGTCATGGACACCTTGGAAGTGATAGCCGCACGGAGGAGCATCCGCAAGTTCACTGAGCGTCCTGTCGCCCCCGAGACCGTGAACGCGGTCCTCGCAGCGGCGATTCTCGCGCCGTCGGGAAAGAACCGTCAGCCATGGCGGTTCGTCGTGGTGGCGGGCGACGAGAAACGCGCGCAGATGATACGGGTGATGCGCGAGGGTATCGCAGACACCAAGGCCCGCGGGATGGAAACCGGCACGGCCATTATGACGGCGCGTGTCATGGAACGCGCTCCGGTGACGATCTTCGTCTTCAACCCGGAAGGTACGCATTCCTGGGCGTCGCACTCCGTCTCCCAGACGTTCATGGAAGCAGTAGACACGCAGTCCATCGGGGCGGCGATCCAGAACATGCTGCTGGCCGCGCAGGACATGGGACTGGGCACGCTCTGGATGTGTGACGTGTGGTCGGCATATCAGCAACTGTCAGCATGGCTGGGAGCATCGGGCCAGCTGGTCGCCGCGGTGGCGCTCGGGTACCCCGCTGAGCACCCCGACGCGCGTCCGAGGCGCCCCCTGTCCGAGGTCGTGCGCTGGTTCTAGCCGACGGTCTTGGGGGCCATCAGTCTGGTGACCTGACGGCGGAAGTCGGGGAACAGACTGAGTGAACCCATCTCCTCGAGCGTGAACCATCCGATGCCTTCCGTCTCCCGGGTGTCCTCGGTGAGATGCGCCCCTTCGCCGGGCAGGGGCTCGCAGACGTAGGCGAAGTCGATGTGACAGTGCTCGGGTTCGACGCCGGTCGGGATGCGCTCACACAGGACCATCCATGGAACGTGCAGGACCTCTACAACACCGGGATCACCCAGCGTCTCGTCCCGGGGACTCACGATGCGGCAGTGCACTCCTGTCTCCTCGAAGATCTCGCGGAGGCATGCTTCGTCTGGCGTTTCGTCTTGGTCCACGTGGCCCCCTGGGTAGATCCAGACACGGTGTTTACGGTGATTGACCAGCAGGATGCGGTCGTCTCGAAGGACAAAACCCGATGCCGTGAAGTGTTTGGGCAGCAGCCGCGCCCAGGACGGCAGCAGTTCCGTCATGACGACTCCTTAGGGGGTGCCGGGCGGCACGCGTCTTCACAGATCCTTGCGACGATGTCGTAGGAGGCGTTGGGCCTCCCCAGGCGCCTGAGGTTACCGGACATCTCCTGCCCCCTTCCTGTGAACATCAGTTCGTCAGCGGCACGCAGGAGCTGCTCGGCGTCTTCTGCAGCATACGCTGCCTCGTGCTGTGTCAGGAACCGGACGTTCACGGTCTCCTGACCAGGGAGGGGCTGGTAGATGACGAGTGGGACACCGACAGCCGCCGCCTCGGCAAGCGTGACGCCTCCTGCCTTGCTGACGAGCAGGTCGGCTGCCTGCATATACGCGGGAATCTGGTCAGTCCAGCCGACTGGGGTGAGCGTGTGTGTGGCCGAACGAGCGACGGCGAGCCTGCCTATCTGCCTCAGGACATCAGTGTTGTTGCCGCAGAGAGCCACGACGATGACGGGTTCTCCAAAGGGCCTGGACGTCAGGGTGTCACATGCCTCGAGGATGTGCCCGAGGCCCAGTCCACCGCCCATGACGACGGCCAGATGGGCGTCCCGTGGGATACCCAGCATGGCACGGGCTTCCTGCCGGGCATGGTGGACGGCGAATGCCGGGCGGACGGGAATGCCGAATGAGTAGATGGGCTGGTGGACGCGCCGATGGGAAGCCTGGAAGCTCGCGGTGATTTGCTCATTTGCCGAAACGTGCCAGTTGACCCCCTTGGCCATGTACAGTGTCTGCAGGACGTAGTCGGTGAAGCAGTTGATCAGCGGCGTCCCCTGCAGGCGATGCCGCTTGACTTTCGAGAGCGCCAGTGTCGGCCAGAGGTTCGTGGAGACGATCGCGTCGGGAGCCTCCATGAGTGCCAGCTCCCGCAGTCTCCTGTAGCCGACGTTCGCGAGAACCCTCGACGTTTGCTCCGCCTCCTTGAAGTCCTGGTTGACGGTGTGCTGGAAGGCAAAGTCATAGGCTTCGGGGAGGATCTTGATGAGCTGCAGATAGGCGTCGCACATGGCGAAGCGCAGGGGTGCAGGGACCTCGTCGAGGAAGTCGACGTATCGCGTTTCCCAGCCCCGCTGTTCGAAGGCCTCTCCCAGCGCGTGTGCCGCCTGTTCATGTCCGGCGCCTACGCTGGCATACGCAAGCAGAACCTTGTAGCCGGCCACGGTCACGCCTCAGCCAGGGCTGACCGCAGTGGACGCGCAAGGACGGCGACCACGGCCATTTTGACGATGTCGAGGGCCATGATCGGGACAAGGCCGAGGAGAGCCGCTTCGGCCGTTCCTCCTCGCAGCAGGAGAACGCGCCACATCCACAGGACGCCGGGGACATAGATGAGGACAAGTGATCCTTCGGCAAGAACCAGGTCGCGCCGCCAGGAGTCCCAGTGCCAATGCTCGGCAAGAGCGCCGACGACGATAGAGGCGAGAAGGAAACCGGCAAGGAAGCCGCCCGTCGGTCCTGAGAGGGCGACCATGCCGGCGGCTCCCCCGGCGAAGACCGGAAGGCCGATCAGTCCAAGCAGCAGGTATGCCAGGACGGCAATGTACGCCGTGCTGCCGAACAGCAGTGGTGTCAGCACGACAAAGGCACTCTGGAACGTGATCGGGACCGGGCGGAGGGGAATGCTCACGTAGGCGCCGATGACCAGCAGTGCCACCATGACGGCAAGCTGCGCGATACGCCGCGTGGAGAGTTTCACGAAAGGTATCCCCTCACAACGGCTACAAATACAGATACCGCGATGGGGAAGATGTCCTCGTCAAAGGTGAACTTTGGATTGTGGTGCGGAGCACTGAGACCCTTTGCCGCGTTTCTCGTCCCGACGAAGACAAACGCCCCCGGTACCTGCTGGAGATAGTAGGCGAAGTCCTCTCCGCCCATGGTGATCTCAGGCTCGACGACGTTGTCCTCACCGACAGCCTGCTGGAGGACGGGGCGCAGGAACGCGACGGATTCGCCGCTGTTGATGACCGGGGGATACCCGAATTCGTAGTCGATGTCGGCAGTTGTTCCAAGAGCTTGGGCTGTATGACTGACGATACGGCGCAGACTGGCGGCACCGAGTTCGGCGTCTTCCCGCGACAGTGCGCGCAGGGTGCCGGTCATGTGAACGCTCTGGGGGATGATGTTGAATGCAGAGCCGCCGTCGATGGTACCGATGGTCACCACACGTGATTCGAGAGGATTGGTCTCGCGTGAGACGATTGTCTGGAGGGCGGTGACAACCTGTGCGGCGGCCACGATTGGGTCTGCGCCGAGGTGGGGCGCCGCGGCGTGTGTGCCCTTGCCGGTGACCGTCAGCTCGAACCGGTCGGCTTCTGCCATGAGAGGCCCTGCGCGCAGACCGACCTTGCCAAACTCGAGCGCGTTCCACAGATGCATCCCGAAGGCGAAGGTGACGTCCGGGTTCTGGAGGACACCCTCCCTGACACATGGCTCCGCACCGCCGGGGGAGATCTCCTCTGCTGGTTGAAAGAGCAACTTGACCGTCCCGCCGAACTGGTCGCGGTGGTCGACCAGCCAGTGTGCGACGGCGAGCAGTGTCCCGGTATGGCCGTCATGGCCGCAGGCGTGCATCACGCCCTTGTTCTGTGAGGAAAATGGCAGACCGGTTTCCTCGGTCAGCCGCAGGGCGTCGATGTCGGCGCGCAGCAGGAGGACCTTGCCATTCGCGGGACCGCGCGTCCCGGCGACGGTCGCCGTGACCCCGGTTCCCGCTATGGGCGATGGATTCAGACCCAGGCTGTGCAACCGCTCAGTGATGTACTGCTGTGTCGCGTGTTCCTCGAACGAAGGTTCGGGATGGGCGTGCAGATAGTGACGGTGCTCCACCGCTTCTCTGGCGTACGTGTCGATGTCGAGCATGTTCTCGTTTGCTTCCATGGTCATTCCTCCTGGGCCGGCAACATCCATAGTGTAGCGGGATAGTACTGCCCGCCAAGTTCTCTCGTCCGTCATTCCGGCGTATGCAGGAATCCATCCTTGGTTCGACGCGTGGGTTCCCGCATGCGCGGGGACGACAAGACAACAGCCTTTCCCTCCGTCATTCCCGCGCATGCGGGAATCCAGTTCTGGAACGAAAAAGGGGAGCGTGAGCTCCCCCGTTGCGATCCGGATATGACCGTGTTACAGCTCTGCTAGACTGAGACAAAGTAGTACTGGTATTTCGGTCCTGGAAAGCTGCATCACTACATGGTGGTTCCAAATACCAGCACTTTTCCTCTTGCGTCCTTCTGCCCGCACGCTCGATCATGATCACGGGGAGCTGCAAGGTAAAAATGCCGGAAGAATCAGTCGGTGACTGGTGTCATCGCCAATCCAGTTCAATTGCCCAGACGAGAGTCCAATTCCCAAAACCGTAGTCTATGGTAGTCTGCGAGGTCAAGCGTTACCATTTGTGCTGTGGTAACTTTCGTTCCATGGGTCAGGTGCTTTTCGTATCATCTTCATGGGGCACGTGTGTTCTCGGCACCCTTTGGACGAATTCTTGAGTAGGCTTGTCTGTTCCTCGAACATTCCGCAATGGTACCACTTCTCCGATGTTACCGCTTGACCCCGGAGATCGATAAGTCTCCCCTCGGTCATTCCCGCGTATGCGGGAATCCAGTCCTGGAACGAAAACGGGGGAGCGCAAGCTCCCCCGTGGCGGTCCAGGCATTCGTGGCTACAGCCCGGCAACAGGTTCGGGCATTCCCTGCTTGAAGTAGGCGTGGACCATTTGCGGTGTGTTCTGGGCAAAACCGATGCCACCCTGGTTGTCGACGACAATGATACCAGCCTCGGTTCCCAGAATGTTGCTCAGCATGTTCACTGCGCTCGAGGCCGCACCCTGGGCGTCGAGCCCCATGCGCATGAAGTCGCAGGCGGTCTTGGTGATGAGGGTGCGCATCATGCTCTCACCCAGTCCGGTCGAGGAAGCGCCGCCGAACTGCGTGGCATACGTGCCGGCGCCGGGCAGTGGTGTGTCGCCGACGCGTCCCAGCAGCTTCAGGAAGACGCCGCCGGTGGACGTCCCCGCGGTCACCTCACCCTTTTCGTCCACGGCGACGGCGCCGACGGTGCCGTGCATGAACTCTGGATGTTCCTTCATGAGGGCCTTGAGCTTCGGCCAGTCGCCAGCGTCGCCGCGGAGGAACCTCTCGCGGTATTCTCGCCATTGGACGCGCCGTTCCTCGGTAACGGGATTGTGGGGCGCGACGCCCATCATGCGGGCGAACTCCTGAGCGCCGCTGCCCTGAAGGAGAACGTGGTCCGTCTTCTCCATGACCATGCGCGCCAGTGAGATGGGGTGCTCGATGTTCTTGATGCCGGCGACGGCTCCGAATCCCAGTGCAGGGCCATAGGCAACGGCGGCGTCCATCTCAACCTCTCCGTCAAACGTCAGCACCGATCCAGTGCCAGCGTTGAAGAGCGGATTGTCTTCCAGGACCTTGATAGCAGTCTCCACAGCGTCCAGCGAGGATCCCCTCCTCGCAAGAACGTCAGTTCCAGCAAGGACAGCCCCCCGGACCCCGGCGATGACAGCCTCTTCCTTGTTGTGGGGGACTGCGCCGACACCTCCATGAACAATGATCGAGTACATAGCGCCTCCACACTGAACATGCTTACTTACCTTGCAAGTATATGATATACTCCATGATTGACAACCAAGCTTCAGAAGCGACGCAAGAGCTCGCAGTCCGGGAGGACATGGAGAGGCACAGATGGAGACAGCAGCGAAACTGGTCGAGATAGCGAAACGGCTGTATGAGAGGAACATGAACGCAGCCCTGGGTGGCAACGTGAGTATTCGGATGGGGAACGAGATTGCCATGACGCCCGCTGGCATCAACAAGGGGTTCATGACCGAAGACGACGTGGTTGTCGTCGACATGGAGGGCAACAAACTCCGAGGAGATGGCAAGCCGTCGTCCGAAGGCAAGATGCACTACGAGATCTACAAGCTGCGTCCGGATGTGCACGCCGTCATCCACGCGCATCCCCCGTTTGCCGTGGGCTTCGCGCTGGCGCACCACGACTTGCCGGATGACATACTGCCGGAGGCGACCGTCCTGCTGGGTCATGTTCCCTGTCTGCCGTACGTGACGCCGTCGACGATTGAGTTGGCCCGCGAAGTTGCACAGGGACTTGCTCACCGCAATGCCGCATTCATGGCGAATCACGGCGCCATCACCGTCGGCGCGGACCTGGAAGAGGCGTACAACCGCATGGAGCTCCTCGAACAGACGTGCATGTCTGTGTTGTATGCAAGCGTTCTCGGGGGAGTGCACCACATCCCGGAGACAGATATGCAGTTCTTCGTCGACAACTTCGGGCTGAAGCGCGAGGGTTGAGCAGGGCTGGAAAATCTCCCGATGCCTGCTAAGATGCAATTGATATGAGCGCGTCACGTGGCAGTAGGGTCATCGAACTGCACGAATTGCAGAGTATCCTGCAGGAACGTTCGCACCGGAAGGCGGTACAGCGGGCCGTAGAGGTGATTGCGCATCTCGTGCCGTCGTGCAGTGTGACTCTGATGACCATCGGTTTGGCGGGGCGGCTGCGCATCGAGGCTTGGGCGAACATCGCCACCTCCATCATCCGCAGCGCCGAGCGTAGCTTCAACCGGGATGGCCTGCCCAGGAATCTAGCAGACATCGTCCATACGAAGAAAACAGGGATCATTGAGGACCTCAACTCGTATGCCGACTGGCGCGAGCCGGTATCCAAGACCGCTTCGTGGGCCGGCTTCCCTATCCTTCTCCACGGGCGCGTCATCGCCATCGTCAACGTCCAGACCATCAAGCAGCGCATCGCCCCTGAAGTAGTCACGGTCATCGAGCCAGTGGTGAGCACCATCGCACTCCTCATTCTGCGCTATGAGGAGGCGCGTGAACTGGCGGTGCGCAGCCAGCATATGAACGTCCTCTATGAGATGGCGGTAGCAGGCACGCAAGCGACCGACGAACAGGAACTGCAAGCCCGGCTTGATCACGTTCTCGAACTCATCGGTCGTGTCCTTGGGTATGGGCGTGCCGTCGTCATGCTGTATGACTCGCAGCGTGAGGCGCTGGTGCTCAAGGCCACTCGTGGGCGTGAGATTGAGCACGTTGGCCTGGAAATGAGTGTGCATGGTAAGGGTGTCACCGTGCACGCATTCTTGTCGTCAAAGCCGGTTCTTGTCCGTGACACGAGGCATTGCGCCGAATTCGTCGAAGGGCTGTGGCCCGCATTGTCCGAGCTGACGATGCCGCTGATTGCAGGGGGGCACTGTGTCGGCGTGCTCGACCTCGAGTCGCCCAAGCTTGCGGCGTACATGCGCTCCGACATCCGGTTGCTCACACCGTTCACATCGGGGCTCGCCCTGCTCATCGACAACCAGCAGAAGACAAAGCAATTGCATGAGCAGGCAACCCACGACGGACTTACCGGGTTCTTCAACCGCCGCATGATGGACGAAATGGTCCCCATGGAGCTGAACCGTACGGCCCGGTACCATCGGGACACGAGCTTGGTGATGGTGGACATCGACGGCTTCAAGGCCGTCAACGACCATCTGGGCCACGAGGAGGGAGACCGCCTGCTGCGCGTCTTTTCGGGCTGCATTCGCAAGATTGTCCGTGCCTCTGACCTGGTGTTCCGCTATGGTGGGGACGAGTTTCTGCTCATGCTGCCCGAGACGTCGCGTGAGCAGGCCGAGCTGTTCCTGAAACGCCTGACCGATTTTGCATGCCCAGAGCTCATCACGACACTGGGGCGTGTGACCTTCTCGGCCGGTATCGCCAGCTATGTCAGCGATTCCTCTGCAGAGGACCTCATCAAGCTGGCTGACGACCGCCTGTACCAGTCCAAGCGGCTTGGCATGGGGCACGTCACCAGCCGATAGGACGGCTTCTTCATTCCAGCCCGTCATTCCCGCGCAGGCGGGAATCCAGTCCTGTCCCAACGAATGGTCCCCTCCGCCGCCGGGATGACAAACCAGGAAATTCGCTTCTTGTGCTGGTCGCCACCGCTGGTATACTGACCGCATGAAGATTATGATTTACGCCCAGGGCGGCGGTCTCAAGAAGTCCTACAACAAGATGGCGCAGGACGAGTATTGTCGTCGCCTGGAGCACTACTGCGAAGTGAGCGTCATCGACGTCGCCTCACGGCAGCTTGCCAACTATGCACGGTTCGAAGAAGGGGCACGCGTCCTGCTCGATCCCCGCGGTCAGGAGATCACGTCGCACGAACTGTCCGAACGCCTGCAGGACCTCATGAACATGGGGACGCGCAAGCTGTCGTTCTTCATTGGCGGCGCCGAGGGGTTCAACCCCACCTTGCAGACGTACATCGATCAGAACGTCGGGATTCGACCTCTCTCTCCTGGCACGAGCATCCTTTCGTTCGGCAAGCTGACCCTGCCGCACGAGTTGGCACGCGTCATTCTCCTGGAGCAGCTCTACCGAGCGTTCTCCATCCTCAAAGGAGATCCGTACGACAAGTAATCGGTCTCAACTGTGATGACAGCTGTCACAATCTGACGTTGAGACTTATCCACACCCAGCAACCGGTTGCACTGGAGCCGGAACAGTTCATTAACAAATCGTCTACAGGTCTCTGCCGACGTACTGTGCCAACCTGCTGACAGGTTATCCACAAGCTCAGACGTTGCTTTTGTGCGGCTCAGCCGTCATCTTCCCGAGTTTCTACCCACTTTCCACAGGTCAGTATCCACAGACATGGCCGGCGATGCTTTGATGCTTGCCGGGCCTGATCAGCACCCGCCGCAGGAGGAGCATCCGGAGCCTCCACAGCTGCAGGAACCTCCTCCGTAGCCACAGGACCCGCCTTCCAAGCTGTCGGCCCCGTCGCCGTGAGCGTGGACGGTCTTCGCCAGTTGGCATTCCTCGCCACAGTCAGGGCACGAGGCAGTCCACTTTGTGCAGGGCCCGTACGTCCGGTCGATCCAGTCAGTCTTGACACCCTCCGCCTCGAACTTCGTGTGGCACGCGTCGCAGTAGAAGATACTCATGGTTCCTCCTTAATGAAAGTCACTCGGATCGTATCTAGGCGTTCAGGATTCAGGGCAGGTGACCCCGGTGTTCAGCCCTCCAAGTTCCACCGTGTCGACGCACTGCCAGATGTCACCTTCGTCGGCCTGGAGATACGAGACGTACGCCACACGGAACGAGAATGGGACCAGTTCGCGGCTGACGCTGCCCTCTGCCTCGAGCAATTCCGCACGATTCCTGAAGAAGCCGACAGAGATGTGAGGTACGTAGTCAGCTGCCCGGTCGAACGCGACGTCCGGGAACGATTCAAGAATGGTCTGTCTCAGCGTGAGCAGTTCGCCATGGGGGGCCGTCGGCTGCAGCCAGAGCACAAAGTCGTCCATGAACATCCCCGGTTGAGCGACGTGGACAGTGAACGGAGGGAGCTGGACCAGCGACTTCTTGATCTGGTGGCGTGCCAGCATCCAGTCGGAGACATCGAGGTCGGCGGCAAATGCCAGTGTAATGTGGGGCACGATCCGCGTCACGTGTGGATCATACCGCTTGCGGAAGCCATCCACATAATCTGCTGCATCACCCGGGACTGCAACCGTGACCGCCCCACCTTTGCGAAGCCTTTTCCCGTCTTGTTCCATGACATCAGTATATGAGCATTGGACCTGCCCGCAACGAAGGATCCGGGCGCATCCGGCAGCATATGACTCTCGTACACCGCGTGATCGGGGTCAGGGCTACACATTTTTCAGACTTCCTCCGAACGGGGGACCGTAACAGCAAGTGAGGTGCAACGACAGGCCGTCGTCGTCATATCCGGACGGGCTGTCGTTGGTTCGCCGCCCGAAACAATGGTACAATAACAGGAGAATCATAGGTCGGAGTCACGGGAGGCAGTGCCATGGCAGTCTACATCGGGACCGTCCCACCTGTCGGGTGGGAGAAGGTATGGGACGAGGCAGCACGGCGTGCAGGCTTCACTGGTCCACCGCCACAGGTCATCACCGATACCACTGAGCTGGCTCGGCACGGCGGGGACATCGGCGCATTGGTCACGAGGACCGTGACGCCGGAGCTGCTGGCAGCCGCGCCTCATCTCAGACTGGTCCAGGTGCCGTTCGCTGGGGTTGACAGCATGGATCTGGCGACACTCAAGCAGGCCGGAGTGCCGCTTGCAAACTCACACGGCAACCGTGAAGTGACCGCCGAACACGCCATCGCCCTGATGTTCGCGCTGGCGCGCCGCATTATTCCGTACGACCGTGACCTCCGACAGGGCATCTGGCACGGCTTCACGACCATGGACGAACCGGTCGTCGGGCTCGTCGGCAAGACGGTCGGCATCGCCGGTTTGGGCAACATCGGCGCTCATATCCTGCGCATCTGCCGCGCCATGGACATGAAGGTGCTCGGCCTGAAGCGCACGCCCGGCGGAGCATGCAGCGATCTGGTGGACCGCGCATACGGCTCAGACGAGAAGATGGAGTTCCTGCGCGCCAGCGACTTCGTCATCGACGTCCTGCCACTGACTGCTGAGACCGAGAACTACTTTGGCAGGGCGGAGTTCGAAGCAATGCGCGGCCACTGGTTCATCAACATCGGCCGCGGGCGCACGGTGGATGAGAAGGCACTCTATGACGCCCTCAAGGACGGCACGCTTGCCGGTGCCGGCATCGACCCGTGGTGGGTGTATCCACATCAGCCGGTCGCCAAAGACCCGGTCACCGGCCGTATGCTACAGCCGGTCCTCCCTGCCCATGAGCCGTTCTGGGATCTGCCAAACGTCGTGATGTCGCCGCACACGGGCGGATTTGCGGATGTGTCCGTCGAGGGGCTCTGGGGTGAGTCGTTTGAGAACGCCATTCGCGCCGACCGCGGCGAAACGCCACGGAACCTGGTGGACCTGGAGCGCGGCTACTAGCCTATGGGGTCAGCTGGTAAATAGGCGTGCAGCGGTAAGTTGTGCCAGGTACCGATGAATTGATGTGCATGACATTGCACGCCTTCAGGCAAGCATAGACATCAAACTGCGTGCCTGGCGAGCGCGAGCGATGTTGTGTTGGCCCCGGTCCCTGGACTGGGGCCACGCCTTTCTGGGTCGCGTGCAACCTTTTGGCACCAACTGGGCTATCATTGTGGAAAGGCAAGAGCATCGATATGAAGGGATGGCGCTATGGACGACGAGCTCAGGACAGTTGTCACACGTGTCCACTCAGGAGAGGAAACAGCGTTTGACGAACTGTATCACCTAACGGTTCGACAACTGTACAGAACCCTGTACACGTACCTGTTGACGCGGGAGGATGTGGAGGACGTGGTCCAGGAAGCGTACCTCAAACTCTACCAAGTGCGCAGGAGACTGGACAATACACGTTCGGTACCAGTCTATCTGAGGACGATCGCCATCAACTGTGCGAAGCGAAAGCTTCGCCGAAACCACCCCGTCAGGGCACCAGTCGAGGAGGATGATGTCTCAGATGTCGAGCTCGTGAAGGGTGTCGTACGAGAAGCACTGCAACAGATTTCGCCGGCCGATCGCCTCGTCATGGGGTTGTTCTACGGCGATCAGGCCTCCATCCAGGATATCTGCAGGATGACGGGTGAGAAGGAAGGAACAGTCAAGTCCCGGCTCTCACGAGCACGGGAACGGCTACGGGAGGTCATCGACCATGGAACATGACGACAGAGAGTATACAGATATGCTGAACGACGAACTCAAAGACGTTGAGCCAGGCGCCGGGCTGCACGGCAAGGTGCGGGACGGAATCGCGCGGAACATTGTGCGTGTGCACCGCCGCAATACGGCTCTCGGAGCAGTTGCCGTTGCCATCGTCCTGACCATGGCGCTCAGCACGGTAACGCCGGTCTTTGGCCGGAACGGGACACTACCCCAGGTCATTGCTGCCATGGCAGCGGAACGGCAGGCGGAGAAGATGTCCAGGACACTGGGCGCTGCTCCCGTCCAACAGACGGGCACAGCTCTGCAGACGTCAGTAGCAACCGTGCAGGCCGTCAGTGACAGCGCGTTGTCCGAGACGGACGGCATCCTTGCGCTGGTGATCGCTGAGCGGGCAGACAAGCCAGTGGCGGACGTTCTCAAGATGAGGACCGACGGACTGGGCTGGGGTCTTATCATGGCGCAGCTGAACGTTTCAGGCCGCGACATCGGCGAAGCGATGAGCCAGGCGGAGACAGTCGCCGTGGCAAGCTCGCCCAGTGCCGCTTCACAGGGACAGGGAGCAACGTCCAAGCCAGCAGTCAGCAACAAGGATGGAGACAAGGTTGTCGTCAACGGCGAGATCACAGGCGTCTCGACCACCTTTATCACGGTTGCAGGCAAGATGTTTGCCATCGTATCGGAAACACAGCTCAAGTACCGCGGCAAAGCTATTACGCCGCCTGAGATAACTGTCAAGCTGTCTGCGGGCAAGCTCTACGCCACAGTCCAGGGCACGAAGCTAGCCGACACGAGCCTCCGCGCCAACCTCATCGTCGTGCAGGACACGCTCGAGGAAGCACAGCAGGAACAGGAGCAGGAACAGGAGCAGGAACAGGAGCAGGAACAGGAGCAGGAACAGGCGAACGGTATCCAGCAGCAGATCCGTGGCAACGTTACGTTTGTGTCTCCTGCACTGCTCCAAATAAGCGGATTCGTCCCCGGCATCGTCCTCAATGCCGACACGAAGGTCGAGCAGGTCGGTGCTGGAACCATGGACATGGTCGCCATCAAGGTAGGCCAGACCGTCCAGGTGCACGTGCGTCTCTCCGGTACGACATATACTGCCCAGCAGGTCCACATCGAGGACAAGTACGTGAAACCGAGCACCGCAGTCAACGAACAACCGACCGGCACGTCTGTGACGACGTGGCAGGGGACGATTGTCAGCATCTCCTCCGACTTGAAGTTCATCATTGTGACGACAGAGGCCAACCCGCCAGCCACGGTCATGTTCCGTATCTTAGCGACGTCGGTCCTGCAGGACGCAAAGCATAAGACTGTGACATTTGCGAGCCTTGTGGTCGGACAGAAAGTGACGATTACAGGAAAGGTCCTGGCCGACGGTTCAGCGGAGGTCGTGAAGCTCATCCTGACGACCGGTACCAGCGCGACCCCCCAGCCGGAGAACCCCGGCAAGGGCAACGGCAAGCACTGACAATATTCCTCTTGTTCTCCTGGCCCGCAGGTCATTCCTGCGGGCCTTTTTCATTGGCAGAATCGACGGACAGCCGACTCTTGCCAAACCACGTCCCAAAAGGATAGTCACGTGGACAAAAGCGCTTTGCCGGCATATGGAGGGCTGTTGGCCACGAACCGCGCGAGGCCCACTTGGGCGGTTTCTACGTTGTTGCCGGTCTTGTCCATGCCGTCGCAAGCAGTACCATGTGACCATGGACACAGTCACTCGCAAGTCACTGCTCTACCGTACCGGCATCGGCGGCACTGGCGCCTATGCAGCGACGCACGTCGTCGGCTGCTCGCATGGGTGTCGCTTCCCGTGCTACGCCTTCCTCATGATGCAGCGGTTTGGCAAAGTCGCCTCGTATGAGGAATGGTGCCAGCCTCGGCTGGTCGCCAATGCGCTGCAGCTGGCACAGAAGGAACTCCCGCGCTTGCGCGGCAAGGCGCGCTACGTGCACCTCTCGTTTGCGACCGACGCTTTCATGGAGCAGCACCCAGAGGTCACCGCGTTGACGCTGCAGCTCATGCGTCTCATCAACTCCTATGACATCCCCGTGCATACGCTGACAAAGGGTGTCATCCCGGAGGAGGCGCTGCAACTGTCTCACGAGAACCAGTTCGGCATCACCCTGGTTTCGGTCGACGAGGACTTCCGGACGCGGTACGAACCGGGCACCACCCCCTATCCCGCAAGGATCGCAGGACTGCGCCGTGCGCACGAACTTGCGTTTCACTGCTTCGTCAACATGGAGCCCTACCCTACGCCCAACATCTGGCAGCAGGACGTCCTCGGCGTCCTCGAGGCTGTCGACTTCGTGGACGAGATCCGCCTTGGCCAGCTCAACTACAACGATACCGTCAAGCAGTATCCAGGCTGGCGCGCGTTCTACCGCCGGACGGGTGTCACTGTCCGTGACTGGTGCGCAGCGCACGGCATCGGCTATGGTGGCATTGCAGCGGCCGACGTTTCCCGTGCCATGCACGCGGCATCGGACCCAGGAGACCTGTTCAGCGCCTGACCGTATTTGTTACCAGCGGACTCGTCACGGGGTCAGACCCCACGTGGTATCATTGATTGTTACAGTTTGGAACCGTCCCAAAGCGTAACATTCTCCACACGGGCGAGCCCTTCAGCTGGAATCGTGGTATAACAACATCATACAGTGACGTGTGCACGGTGGGGAGGAAGCGATGACGGACGACGAGCGAACGCAGTGGGAGGTCGTGGCGCAGGCGCTGGAGGAGACGGGCGACTACCGTGTTGTCCGGAAGCTCCAGCCGGTGGAACGGTATGCCGAACCCGACGGTGAGCCGACCCAGCTGGGCTTGATCCTCGACACGGAGACAACCGGTCTCGACGCACAGGTGGATGACGTCATCGAGCTGGGCATGGTGTTGTTCGAGTACGTTCCGTGGACCGGGCGCGTGTACCGTGTCGTCGACACCTTCGACGAGCTGAGGGACCCGGGGCGCCATATCCCCGCCGAGATCACCGCCATGACGCACATCACAGACGACATGGTGCGAGGGCGCGCGATCGACGTGGCCGCAGTCGACGCATTCGTCGCCCGGGCTACCGTGATCATCGCACACAACGCCGCGTTCGACCGTCCGTTCGTGGAGAAGCAGTGGAGCGTGTTCGCAACTAAGCCCTGGGGGTGTTCCATGACACAGGTGCACTGGCGCGACGAGGGTGTCGCGACCCAGAAGCAGGAACTGATTGCACTCTGCCTGGGCTTCTTCTACGACGCGCACCGTGCCGTGAACGACTGCCAGGCCCTCCTCCATATCCTGGCGAGCGCACTGCCCGTGTCCGGCCAGCCAGCCCTGAAGCCGCTGCTCGGCCACGCCATGGCCGATGACGCCAACATCTGGGCCATCGGAGCCCCCTTCGATGCCAAGGACGTCCTCAAGACGCGCGGGTACCGATGGAGCAACGGAGCAGGCGGCGAACCGAAGGCCTGGCATATCACAGTCATGGCCGACGAGCTCGACGCCGAGATGGCGTTTCTGGAAAGCATCTACGGCCGCGACGATATGCACAAGGTTCAGGTGGACCGGATGTCGCCGCTCAACCGCTTCTCGGCCCGGACGTGAGCATGGAACGGCTTGTCTTCGACGTTGAGACGGTCGGGGTCCCGTGGGAGTCGCTGGATACGGGCATCCAGGAGTCGCTGCTGCGTTCCGCCAGGAGTGATGAGGAACGGCAGGATGTCCAGAACTCGCTGAGCCTGTTCCCTGTCACGGCTCAGGTCGTCTGCGTCGCACTGTACTCACCGGAACAGGACCACGCAGCGGTGTTCTTCCAGGCGCCGCAGGGAGGGGCCTCACAGGTGCGCGAGGAGAAGGTGGTGTTCGTCCCCTGCACAGAGAAGGAGCTTTTATTGCACTTCTGGGAAGCGGCGGGCAGGGCGAAACAGGTCATCACGTTCAACGGGCGCGGTTTCGACTGCCCCTTCCTCCTGGTGCGCTCAGCGGCCAATCGCGTCCGGCCGACGGTCGACCTCATGCCCAATCGATACAGCAACCAGCACGTGGACCTCATGGATCAGTTCACCTGGTTCGGAGCGGTCCGCCGCCGGTTCTCACTCGACGCCTGGTGCAGCGCGCTGGGTGTGGAGCAGCCGAAGCGCGAGGTGCACGGGAGTGACGTCGCCGCCTTGTACGCAGCCGGCGAGTACATGACCATCGCCCGCTACTGTCTGGGTGACGCCAGGGCGACCGCGCAGCTGTTCGACCTGTGGAGCAAGTACATGCGGTACCCCGGCCCGGGACAGGAGCAGACGCCGAGATAGCGCCGCGCCCCTTGCGTTGTGGGAGTATGTTCCCATGATGGTAGCATACGCCTTGCCCTGGAGGAAGAGCCCGCATGAGCACAGCACAGAGAGGAAACACTCGGGAGATCTGGCGTCGCGTCCTGCCGGTGGCTCTCGTCCTGGCCGCCGTCGTGACCGCGTTCGTCGTGACGCACGAGCCGCTGGCCCGCATCGAAGTCATGGATTTCGCGCAGGAACAGCAGGACATAGGCAGTCTCTACGGACTGTGGACCGACGAACAGAAGGCGCTCAAGGCCATGCCGCTTGCCGACTACATCGCGTCAGTGACCGCCGGGAAGATGACTACTGCCGACGGTACCGCATGGGATACGTTTGCCACTGGAGTATCTCTGACAGATGAGGGGAACCCTCCAGACCAGACATGGCGCCGCCGCATCGGGGAGTGGGGTGGCGTGTATGTACGGCAGACGGACCTGCCCTTGCCCGAACTGCTGGCCGGGCTCCCGGATGGGGAAGAGCACTACGTGTCTCTGCCCGATGGAACATGGGTCAAGGCCGTCGCGTTGCACCTCGACAGCGGTGACTTTACACTCGGCGCTGGCCTGCACGGCCCTCCTCATGCGCTCGTGTATCCGCTGCGTGGCCTGTTCTTCCCTCTGCTTGGCCTTGCCATGCTGTTGTACGTCCTTCTGCCGTGGCCACGCAGGCGCGAGGGAGTCATCGCCTACGACAGGTGGCGGGTGGTCCTTGGCGATATCCTGGGACTCGTGCTCACCGTCGTGTTCGTCGCGATGCCCTTCTTGATCACCAGCAACTCTGCACTGGCCGTCACGGAGTATTGGGGACTGACGCTGGTGTTCTGGCTCATTGGGCTCCTCGGTCTGTGGGCTGTGCAGGTGAGCATTAGTGCCGGAGGATTGCAGATGATGGTGCTGGCGGACCGCCTGGTGCGGGTGACCGCGTGGCGGAGGGAGGAGTATCTGTTCGCGGAGATGGCGTTGGTTCAGCCTGCCATCCAGGTCGCACCGAAGTGGCTCATCACGGCTTCATGGCTTGCTGCGCTGTCCGGCCGGAGAGGGTCGGGCGCCGCCCTGCTGGGCGCGCAGTCAGAGACGCGCGGCTTCCGCATCAGCATGAAGGACGGGCGCTTCATTCACATCTGGCTCACGGATCAGATGGGTTCCGTGACGATGCGCGGTGCCCAGACCCTGCCTGGTGCCCTGGCCGCGGCGGGCGTCCCCATGAGCACCGAGAGCGTCACGGTCCGTGGAATGAGTGTCGGGTAGTACCTCCCTAGTTCTGTGCCTGTGCGGCCTTGATGACGTCCGCAAGAACGCCTGAGGCGGTCAGGATGGGACCTCCGCCGATGCCGCGGACGACGACCGGGAGATCACCGAAGCGGCTGTTGATGAAGGAAATTCTTAACCTATACGGGTGGTATCCATGGGGAAGAGGACGATCACAAGACTGCAGGCACGGCGATTCCTGCTCGCTTATCAAGGCCTTCTGCCGCCATATGGGTTGCGTGGCAAACAGGGTATTCTTGGCTATATCCGTCGCGTCGGGTGCATTCAATATGATCCGCTGAACGTCGTCGGTCATAACCAGGAACTTGTCCTGCAGTCCCGCGTTGCCGATTTCCATCCCCCTCTGCTGGATGAACTGCTCTACGGCGACCGGCTGCTGGTTGAAGAGTGGGACAAGAACATGTCCATCTACAGTGCCTCGGACTGGCCGTTGTTTCATCGAACTCGAAGGGCGGCAGAGGTGAGCACAGAAGGGAGGGACGCACGCATTCTGAAAGCTTTTCCAGAAGTTCGTAGGGCATTTGGGGAACGTGGTCCGCTCTCCTCCACTGATCTCACGTTCCATGACACCGTCGACTGGTCGTGGTCGCCGACAACACTATCCCGTGCAGTGCTGGAAAGCATGTATTTTGCGGGAGAACTGGTTATTCACCATCGCACACGGACGCGCAAAACGTATGATCTGGCAACCCGCTGCCTTCCTCAGGCGGTCCTGGAAAAATCGGACTCAAACACGACAGAAGGTGCATATCATGAATGGCGTGTTCTGCGCCGTATCGACGGCATCGGGCTCCTGTGGAATCGGCCGGGTGATGCGTGGCTGGGCATGCACAGTATCACGAGTGCGGCACGGGCTGCAGCGCTGAAGCAATTGCTCCAGAAACGTCAACTTGTCGAAGTACAGGTGGGCGATGCGTCAGTCCCGTTCTACATCAACGCGCGAGAAGAACCTTTGCTCGAGCAGATGTGTGCGGCTCGAACGGTTTCTCAAGCAGCAGCGGTCCTCGCACCACTCGACAACCTCCTGTGGGACCGCAAGCTGATTCGAGAACTGTTTGACTTCGACTACACGTGGGAGGTATATAAGCCTGTCCGTGAGCGTCAATACGGGTATTATGTCCTTCCAGTGCTGTATGGCGACCGCTTTGTGGCCCGGGTCGAACCACGATATGATGGCAAGAGCAAGACCTTGAATGTCAGCAATTGGTGGTGGGAGCAGGGCGTGCGCCGGTCGAAGCATATGGAGACGGCATTGCAGCACTGTCTTGAGCATCTGAGATCTTCTCTCGGAGCGCAGGACATCCGGCTGGACGGGGCAGCAGAGCAGAAGAAGGACCTCCATCGACTGATACCCGGGGCATGAGGTGGTTCGCTCTCATTGGACCGCCTTGATGACGTCTGCGAGGACGCCTGAGGCGGTCAGGATGGGACCTCCGCCGATGCCGCGGACGACGACCGGGAGGCCGCCGAACCGGCTGGTACTGAAAAGGAAGATGTTCTCAGAGGGTTCGAGCGTTCCCCAGACCGATGCCTGCGGGAAGCTGCGAAGGCCGAGCGTGACAGCCCCGTCAGCGGAGGCCGAGCCGACGTAGTAGGTGACCATCCCGGGCTGCCGGGCAGCAGTGAGACGAGCCGCGAGGCGCGTCATCCCGTCCCCTTGGAAGGCTTCGAAGTCTGGGTAGTCCTGGTCGAGCAAGGGTTCCTGGTCGACGTCGCCGATGCTGGTCGGGAGCCCCATGGTCTTGGCTAGGATGACGATCTTGCGCAGGGCGTCGCGCCCGGCAATGTCCGTCAGCGGATTGGGTTCCGCAAACCCTCTCCGCATCGAGTCTGCGATAGCCGCATCCAGCGGCAGCCCACGGTTGAAGCCCCCCAGGATGCACGACAACGAACTGCTGGGCAGGGCAACGATGCGCTGGATGGTGTCCCCGGTCGTTATCAGGTCGACAAGCGTGCTGATGACAGGGAGGGAGCCGCCGACGGTGCATTCATACCGGAACGGCGTGCGAGCCTGCCGGCTTGCCGCCCGTGCCTGCTCGAACCAGCCGGGCGTCTCCGCGAGGGGAATCTTGTTTGCCGTGACGACTGGGATGCCCATCCCCAGCGCTTCCAGGAGCAGGGGCCCCGTTTCGGCGGTGGCCGTGACGTCGACCAGCACATACCGTGTGGTGTCCGGAAGACCGAAGCGGTCGAATACGGGGTCCAGGACGGCGATGGTCATACCGGGCGCGCGCTGCGTCCATTCGTCGAAGGATGCTCCCCTGTCGGCTGCTCGCAGCGCCAGGTCGTCGCCCAGCGCGACGCTGCTGCTGCGCACGACAGCGGCGTATTCTAGGTGGACGCCGGTCTCGAGCTCGATGCGATCCCGGTTCTCGACTGCTAGGTGGACCAGCGGTCCCCCGACCTTGCCGTATCCCAGCTGGATGACGTGCGTCGTGGGTGCTGTCTTCATCGCAGTTCCTCCTCGACGATGCGGGCGATCGTCTCGGGATCCGAGGGTACGTGGCGCGGCTCGTTGGCACACGCGTCCAGCGACGCAGCCCCGGGGATACCGAGTCCGGCTGTCTGTCCCGTCGCCAGTGCGATGGTGGTGTCCGGGTCCTTGAGCAGGTTGCCGGTGATGATCAGCAGAGCGCTCTCACTGGGACTCACGACCTGCTCGCGCACTAGCCTGCGCAAGCCGGCAAGCGAGGCGGCCGATGCCGGTTCGCACCCAATGGCTTGTCGGTCAAGGTCATGTTTTGCCTGCAGGATCTCGGCATCGGTGACACTGGTGACGACACCGTTCGTGAATCGGATGGCGCGCACGGCCTTATCGTAGTTGACCGGGTTGCCGATACGGATGGCGGTCGCGATGGTCTCCGGCTGCACGGGCTCGAAGCGGCGGAAGCTGTCCTGCGCGGCACGCGCGAAGGGGGATGCGCCTTCGGCCTGGATGACCGCGAGACGCGGCACGCGGTCGATGAGGCCCAGCGCCTTCATCTCGACGAGAGCCTTGCCGAACGCGCTTGTGTTTCCCAGGTTTCCTCCCGGGACGACGATCCAGTCCGGCAGCATTTGCCCAAGCTGGAAGTAGCTGTCCAGGATGATAGTTTTCTGTCCTTCCAGGCGGAACGGGTTCAGCGAGTTGACCAGGGTCAGGTTGTGCTGTGTCGCCATCTGTTCCACGGCGTGCATGGCATCGTCGAAGCTGCCGTCGATCTGCAGAGTGTGAGCCCCGTACGCAAGTGCCTGCGCCAGCTTGCCTTGCGCGATCTTGCCCTCAGGGATGAGGACGAAGACCGGGAGGTGGGCGCGGGCGCCGTATGCGGCCAGCGAGGCTGAGGTGTTGCCGGTGGAGGCACAGATGAGGGCGCGCGCTCCCTGGTGCCTGGCCCAGCTCACGGCCACGGTCATGCCCCGGTCCTTGAAGGAGCCGGTAGGGTTTTCTCCTTCGTGCTTGGCCCAGAGGGCAGATAGACCGAGCGGGGCGGCGTCCAGTGTGTACAGGTTGGTGCGGCCCTCCGGGAAGGTGACAATGTCCTCAGCAGGCAAGTCCAGCACAAGTTCGCGGTAGCGCCAGACGCCGGAGAGGTCCTCGGGCAGACGGGATGTGAGACGTGATTCGAATGTGGCGGCGAGAGCAGCAGGAGACGGAGCGCTGTCCATGTCGAGCTGAACGTCGAGTAGTCCGCCGCAGTCGCATCGGAGCCGCCGGTCTTCGCAAGGGTAGGTCGATTCACACGTTACACACATCAATTGTCTATTCATAGGCTCACCTCGATTTCAGTATGCCGAAGAACAGCCCTGTGACAACAGCTGTCCCTTTCGTGCGCGCATGCAGTGGTGACACGCACGAACGCTCCGAGGGGTCGCCAGGGATCTCAGGCAGGAGCTGCCGCCGTGATACTGCTTGCTGGTATCGTTTCACCTGATGTACGCCTGTACGTGAACCATCGGGTCGTGGACCCACCCAGACATGGTCGCGTAGCTGTCACGTTTCTTGATGATGAGGGGTTTGTCTCCTCCTGGCGATCTAATCCAGGTGATCCTGAGAGAGGAAGAGTGGGTGGAACAGGCTCGTCCTGTCCAGCTCTTCAGGAGTGCGAGTGGACAGCAGACGTTTCGATATGTCTGTGCCTTGACCATTGAGAGCTTCCTGTCTTCCTGGAACCGCCCCTCGGATTGGACTAACATCCTCGGGGGCATCGAGAGCTCCATTCTCTGATGTGGTTCGGAAGCCAGTGAACCTCGATGGTGGATGAGTCGATTCGCTTCTTGACAAGAATTCCGATGTTTGTAAAATGCGAGCAAGCAAGAGAATTTGCTGCCACTCGATAGGGCGAATTTCAGGACTGTTCAAAACGACATCGTGCTGCCAGATTCCAGTTTGGAGGAGGCAAGAGCATGAGAAAGTCACTAATCATCGCAACAGTCTTCTTTGTGCTATTTGCACTGCTGTCCCCAATCGTACAAGGATCTGAGCCACTCTTTGTGCAAGAGTGTGGTGTTGTAGATAAAGGCGAGTCAGTTCCAGATGAGATTATTGTGGGATTTAGGGAAGGTGTGGATGTTGCTAAGGCAACCAAGAAAGTTGAGAGCATCCTCGGAACGATGATTGCACGTAAAGGAATCAAGAACTTTGTCGTATTCAAGATTCCTCCACATATTATTAACGCTGTCAATAGACTTCTCTTACAGGATCCGGATATCGAATATGTCGAACCAAATTACATTGCCTATGCGTTCGACCTCCCGAATGATCTATATTTCTCACCGTATCAGTGGAATCTTTATGATTATGGTATGAAGAGTAACGGGTATGCCTCCAACTATGGAGTCCAGGCAGTTTCCGCCTGGAAGACCACAACAGGGGGTGGGGTAAAAGTAGCAGTTGTTGATACAGGTGTTGCCTATGAAGACTACTCTGATTCCCTGGGAACGTATGCACGTGCACCAGACCTTGCCCAGACAAACTTCGATACTCAAGATGCTTACGATTTTGTAAACAATGATGCTCATCCCAATGACGACAATGGGCACGGAACACACGTTACGGGCACGATAGCCCAATCAACAAACAACTCTTTGGGATGCGCAGGAATAGCGTATGGAGCGACGATCCTGCCCATCAAAGTCCTCAATGCAAGCGGTTCAGGTACGTACGATGCAATTGCAAATGGTATTATGTGGGCAGCAGATCATGGCGCACGAGTCATCAATATGAGCCTTGGAGGAAAAACAGGCTCTACGACGCTGTCCAATGCAATAAAATACGCTTACGGCAAGGGTGTGGTAATTGTCTGTGCTTCGGGAAATGATGGAAGGCCGTCTGTAAGTTATCCTGCTGCTTATACTGAATGCATTGCAGTTGGGTCAACAAGGTTTGACGGCAATAGAGTACGGTATTCTAACTACGGAAGTGCCCTTGATCTTGTTGCACCCGGCGGAGATATGAGCGTAGACCAAAACAAAGACGGGTACAAAGATGGAATTCTCCAACAGACATTCGCATCAGGAAAGCCTACGAGTTTTGGCTGGTACTTCTTTCAAGGTACATCGATGGCAAGTCCACATGTTGCTGGAGTTGCGGCGTTGGTTCTCTCAATGCATTCAACCTTTACAAATGAACAAGTAAGACAAGCTCTCCAATCTACTGCAAAAGACTTAGGTACAGCAGGTTGGGATAAGTACTACGGATACGGTCTTGTTAACGCCGCCCTGGCCATAACCTACAACCCATAGATCTATAGCCCCAGGCTGAGCCTGGGGCTATAACTTACTGCCACGATCACTGGTGGCCTCAACACCATCAAGCTGACTATCGGCAAAGCGACCGCCGTTGTCAAACGGTCTGGACACCCCCATTGACATGAACGCAAAGGTTGTCCCTCTCATTGTCGCCGGGCGCATGCTGCTTCCCCTGCGCTTCGTCACCGAGTCGCCGGGCGCGACGGTCGTCTACAACCAGACGACCAAGACAATAGCAGCAACATATCCAGCATACTAGACTCTTCGTCGCAACCAGCGGCTGGGTCCTGCGTTCAGCAACGACAGAAGAGTGCGTTCTCCTCGGTCATTCCCGCGAAGGCGAGAATGACAGCAAGTATCCTCCAGGTGCTTCCTCAGCGCAGGTTGTCGAGCTCCTCCTTGCTGAGGCGGTTGTGGCGGATGAGGCGCCCAGTGGTGGCAAAGACGACGTCCTCGGCGATATTGGTCGCCAAGTCGGCGACGCGCTCGAGGTTGCCACTGACAAACAGGATCTGGAGCGACCGGTCGATCGTGGTGGGATCGGCCATCATGTAGGTAAGGAGCTCCCTGAATATCTGGTTGCCCAACTGGTCGACGATGTCGTCGCGTTCCACGACGTCGATGGCCAGGCGGGTGTTCTGGGTCGAGAACGCCGTCATCGCGTCGGCCAGCATCTTCCGTGCTTCTTCGCTCATGCGCGGGATGTCAATGTAGGGCTTGATGTCGGGCCGCGCGATCAGGTACTGCGCACTCTCGGCGATGTTGACGCCATGGTCCGCCAAGCGCTCGAGGTCTGTGCCGATCTTGGCGTACATGTAGACACTGCGCAAGGTCCGCGCCTCAGGCTGATACAGCGCGATGAAGTTGATGGTCTCGCGTTCGATGGCGTGGTCGAACTCATTTGCCATGGGCTCGTCGAGGTCGATGACCTCTTTGGCAAGAGCTTCGTCCTTGGTCACGATAGCCCTCGTTCCTTTTTCGACCATGGAACTGGCCAGTGCGCTGAACGCAAACAGCTTGTCTTTGATTTCCTGAAGCTTCTCTTCGTGCATGGTCTGCTCCTTCCCTGTCATCCGTACTTTCCGGACAGGTAGTCTTCGGTTCGCTTGTCCTGTGGGCCGACGAAGACGCGTTTTGTCTCGCCGAACTCCACCAGTTCGCCCAGCATGAAGAAGGCGACGTAATCCGAGATGCGCGCTGCCTGCTGCAGGCCGTGGGTCACGAAGATGATGCTGTAGTCGGACTTGAGGCCGGACAGCAATTCTTCGATAATCGCCGTCGACTTCGGGTCGAGGGCGCTGGTCGGCTCGTCGAAGAGCACGACAGCCGGTTCCATGGCGATCGTGCGGGCAATGCACAGACGTTGCTGCTGCCCTCCCGAAAGGGACGTGCCGGCCCTGAACAGTTTGGTCTGGACTTCAGTCCACAACCCGACTTTGTTGAGGGTCGTCTCAACGATCTGGTCCGCCTTTTCCCGCGCAAGGCGCTGGCCGGTGAGGCGGTAGCCCGCAAGCACGTTTTCGTAGACGGTCATCGTAGGGAAAGGGTTGGGCCTCTGAAACACCATGCCGATATGCTTGCGGACGTCCACGATGTCCATGGTCGACGTGTCGGTGCCCTCGAGCAGGACGGTGCCGGAGGAACGGGCTCCCGGCGTCATCAGGTGCAGGCCGTTGAGCGTCCGCACGAAGGTCGTCTTGCCACAACCGGACGGGCCCATGATTGCGGTGACCCTGTTCTTCGGGATGTGCGCTGAGACGTCGAACAGGACCTGGTCCTTGCCGAACCAGGCGTTGATCTTCTGGGTTTCGAGAACGATGACAGGTTCTTCCATGGGAGCCTTCCTTATGCCTTCACTCGCAACACGCGGGCGATGAGATGTTTGGCGCCGAACTGGAGCAGCAGGATGAGCAGGACTAGGACAAATGCGGCGCTCCAGGCCTGCTGCTGGAGGGCGGGATACGGGCTGCTGGCGTAGATATAGATCTGGAGTGGAAGGGCTGACATCGGGCGCAGCATGTTCCATTCGATATACCGGCTGCCGAACGCCGTGAACAGCAGAGGCGCAGTCTCGCCTGCGATACGGGCCATGGACGTAAGCAAGCCCGACGTGATGCCGGCCGCAGCGGTCTTGATGCTGACATTCCAGACCACACTCGACCTTCTGGCCCCAAGAGCGTATGCCGCTTCCTTAAGTCCCGAGGGGACCAGGTTGAGCACTTCCTCAGTGACGCGGGCCGTCGTCGGCACGAACATGAAGGCGAGCGCGACGCTGGCCGACAGGGCGGAGTAGCTGCGGAACCGCGCAACCAGGAACGTGTAGCCGAAGATGCCGATCACGATGGAGGGAACGCCCTGCAGTGCGTCGGCGCACAGGCGCACGATGTCAGCGAACCGCTGACCCCGGTGTTCTGCGACATAGATGCCAGTGAACATACCGAACGGTGTCCCGATGGTGGCTGCCACGAGCGTGATGAGGAAGGTCCCGACAATGGCGTTGAACACACCACCGCCACTCTCGCCGAACGGGGCGGGCGCCTTGGTGAAGAAGTCCCAGTTCAGGTAGCGGACGCCCGAGATAAAGATGTGCCATATGATGATGACGAGTACGGCAATGAGCAGCCCGGCCGACGCAGCGACCAGGAAGCCCATCAGGCCGTTCTTGAGTTTCCGGGCCGTCATTGCTGAACCCCCTGCCTCAGAATGACACGCGCCACGATGTTGATGATGATAGCGATCACGAAGAGGATGAGGGCCAGCTGGATGAGCGATGCGATGTACACCGGGGATGTGGCCTCCAGGAACTGGTTGGCAATCGCCGACGCGAGCGTATTGGCCGGGTCAAAGAGGGAATGTGGCAGCCGCATCCCGTTGCCGATGACCATGGTGACGGCCATCGTCTCGCCCAGCGCGCGGCCGAGAGATAGCACGAGGGCGCCGACGGTGCTCTTGCGGACATACGGGAGTTCGACGTTCTGGATGGTGTCCCACTTCGTAGCTCCCAGCGCGAGCGCCCCTTCCTTGAGTTCCGTGGGAACGACCAGCAGCGATTCCAGGATGAGCGAGGCACTGAACGGCAGGATCATGATGGCCAGCAGCAGAATGGCCGCCAGGAGACCGACACCGGTCGTGCCGCTGGCGACAAGGGCCTCACTGCCCACAAGCTTGCCAAACCAGACCTCGAACTTGCTGACGAGGGGGACGAGGACGAATAGGCCCCACAGCCCGAAGATGACCGACGGCAGTCCGCCGAGCAGTCCAATGAGGTACTTGACCGGTTCCGCGACCTTCTTGCCGGCGTAGTCAGCCAGAAAGATGGCGATGCCCAGCGCAAACGGGGTTGAGATGAGCAGGGCGCCAAACCCGGTGATGAGTGTTCCGACGACCATGGGCAGTGCGCCGAACTGCTCGGTGACGGGGTTCCACTCGCTGCGCCACAGGAAGGGAAGACCAAAGGCCGCGCGGGACGCGCGTGAAGTGATGAAGAGCTGGACGAAGAAGAGGACGATGGTCGTGACGAGCGCGACGGCTGCCGTCAGGCCGGCAGCCGTGAACGCGCGCTCGCGAATCAGCTCGCGCCGGTCGCTACGGGATGGCTGTGCCGCCATAGGTCATGAAGTTCACGAGCGCCAGCGCCTTTGTGACGGCAGGCGCGGGTAGCTTGGCATAGGACAGGCCCTCGTTGATAGCTTGGCCGTCGGTCAGCATCCAGGTCAGCAATTCCTTGAGCGCCTGTGCCCGTTCAAGCGTGCGGCCGGCATAGTTCTGTTCCTTGTAGACGAGGATCCACGTGAAGGCGCTGATGGGGTATGCATCTGCCCCCGGGCTGTTCACGATCACGATGCGAAGGTCGTCGGGAAGGCTCACTGCGGCGGCTGCGGCGGACGACGCGAGGCTCGACGTGACAAATGTGCCGGACGCGTTCTTCAGCGAGGCGAACGGCATCTTCGACTGTTCTGCGTAAACGAGCTCGACGTAGCCGATGCTGCCCTTCGTCTGTGAGATCATCCCCGCGACGCCGTCGTTCCCCTTGCCTCCGACACCAGTGGGCCAGCTCACGGACTTGCCGGCGCCGATCGTCGACTTCCACGACGGGCTGACGGCGGCAAGGTAGCTGGTGAAGATGGACGTGGTGCCCGAGCCGTCCGAACGATGGACGACCGTGATGGCGAGGTCGGGGAGGGAGAGACCTGGATTGAGTGCCGCGACCCTCGGGTCGTTCCACTTGGTGACCTTGCCAAGGAAGATGTCGGCGGTGACTGCACCGTCGAGTCTCAGTGCCGGGTTGCCGTCCAGGTTGTACGACAGCACGACGGCGCCTACGCACGTAGGAATGTGCAGGACGGTCGCCCCCATGGCCGTTGCCTCCTGGTCATTGAGGAAGGCATCGGAGGCACCGAAGTCGACGGTCTTGTCGGTGAGCGCCTTGATGCCGCCGCCGGAACCGATGCTGTTGTAGTTCACGCGGACGCCGGTGACACCGTCATACGTGTCGAACATCCTGGAGTACAGGGGATAGGGAAACGTCGCGCCGGCCCCCGCCAATTCCTTGACGGTTGTGGAACCTCCCTGTGAACTGCATCCGGACACAACCAGGGCGATCACCAGTAGTGTCGCCAGAACGACAGACAAACGACCGAACATCTTCATGCAGGCCTCCTGATATGTGCACGTTACATGGATGTCACTGTACAGAATCATAGAATAGGACAATACCGTGTGTACTGCCATTGGTGGATGTTAAGATTATATTAAGCGGGATTTCTCCCGGAAATTGATACAGCGCTCCTGGAGTACCAGGAGCGCTGTCTAGGCAGAGAGAAGTAGTTCAGTCGGGGATGGGCGCTCCACCATAGGTCATGGAACTGACGAGTTTCTGTGCTTTCTGAACAGCGGCTTCTGGCAGCTTCCCATAACCAAGGCTTTCGTTGACCGATTGGCCTGTTGTGAGCATCCAGTTCAGGAGTCGTTTGAGGGCGATCGCTTGTCCCAGCGTTCGTCCAGAGTATTGCTGCTCGCGATACACCAGCAGCCATGTGAACGCGGCGATTGGATATGACTGGGGGTCGCTGCTGTTCACGAGGAGGACCTTGAGGTCGTCCGGCAGCTGGATCTGGGCGGCGCGCCCTGACGATGCAAGGGACGCGGTGATGAAATTGCCCGACGAGTTGCGCATGGTCGCATAGGAGAGCTTGGATGAAATTGCATACACCAGCTCCACGTAGCCGATGGAACCCTTGTTCTGTGACACGAGCCCCGCAACACCGGCATTGCCCTTGCCGCCGATGCCCACGGGCCAGCTGACTGACTTGCCGGCTCCGACCTTCGTCTTCCATTCCGGAACGGCGACAGACAGATAGCTGGTGAAAATGGAGGTAGTCCCCGAACCGTCCGAGCGGTGTACCGTCGTGATAGACTGGTCCGGGAGCGTGATGCCGGGGTTCAGCGCGGCGATGCGCTTGTCGTTCCAGCGTGTGATGGTACCGAGGAAGATGTCGCTGACAGTCCTGGCATCGAAGCGCAGAGTAGGATTGCCCTCGAGGTTGTAGGTGAGAACGACAGCTCCGACACAGGTCGGGATGTGCAGGACGGGCGCGCCCATGGCAGTTGTCTCGGCTACAGTCAGGAACGCATCGGAAGCGCCGAAGTCTACGGTCTTGTCGGTCAGTGCCTTGATGCCGCCGCCGGATCCGATGCCCTGATAGTTGACGCGGACACTGGTCGAACCGTTATAGACGTCAAACATCTTCGTGTACAGAGGCAAAGGGAATGTAGCTCCAGCTCCGGCTAGTTGCGTCGGAACGGGGACGGTGATGATAGGAAGCACAATGGTGACGGTCCTGGTCTTGCCGGTGGACGGATCAGCAGTGAACGTCACTTTGGCACCAAGCTGTTCGGCGATGAACCGGATCGGAACGAACGTCCGGTTCTGACGGATGGCCGGGCTGGTATCAAGAGCAACAGGCTGGCCGTTGACCGTCGCCGTCGTGGAATCCAGCGAAAGAGTGATGGTTTTGAGCGAAGTGGAGCTGTCCGGTAGTCCAAGATTGACCTGCGAAACGCCGCCGTTGACGTTTGTCTTGTATGATACGCCAGCTCCCATGGCCTCGGCGACAAATCGGACGGGGAGCATGGTGCGGCCGCCGGCGATGAAGGGCGCTGCGTCGAGCGTGACGCTCGAGCCGGCGACTGTCGCGACCGTCGAGTTGATAGTGAGAACAATGACCTTGGTTGAGGCGGCTGACGCTGTAAACGAGCCGGGGACCACAAGTCCAATGGCGATAAGCGCAACAAGTGCTATCGAAAGGATCCTTCTTCCAGTTGCTGACATACATACCTCCGCGTACTCGATAAACCCCTTGGGGTTTCCGAGTGACAGTCTAGAGGGGCATGTTTGCCGTGTGTTTGGGTCCTGTTTAGATTCTGTTAAGTGCGCAGGAAATCCTTGCCGCCTGCCTTGCCGCTACTTGACTGGCTTCCCCTGCCACGTGAGCTGGGCGAGGATGTCTCTGGCAGCCGTGCGGACGCTGTCGGGCAGACTGGCATACTGCAATGGCTCGGCAAGCGCCTGCCCATCGCCAAGGAGCCAGGAGATGACATCATGCACGGCTACAGCCCGCTCCCGCGAGCGGCCGTCATACGCCTGGTCGCGGTAGCACACGAGCCATGTCAGGCTGACGATAGGGTACGAGGTTGCCCCGGGACGGTTCAGCAGCGTCCCCTGCAGGTCGGCTGTCAGGTCTGCGGGGACAGCCGCCTTCATCGAGTCGATGCTCGGCGTGATGAACGCCCCTGAACGGTTCCGCAGTGCGACGCACGTCAGACTGGACTGGACGGCGAATGTGTACTCCAGGTAGCCGATCGACCCGGACGTCTGCCGGATCATGGCTGCCATGGCGGCGTTGCCCTTGACGCCGACACCGGCCGGCCACGCGACGAGTTGCCCAGCCCCGACTTTCTCTCTCCAGGTCTGGTCGGCAGCGGCAAGGTATGTTGTGAAGATACCTGACGTGCCCGAGCCGTCTGCACGGTGGATGACGACGACAGGCGAGTCGGGGAGCTTCAGCATCGGGTTGAGCGCTGTGATGCGTGCGTCGTTCCATGTCTTGACATCACCGCGAAAGACGGCTGACACGAGCGCCGCGTCCATGCGCAGAGCGGGGTTGCCTGGCAGGTTGACACAGACCGCCACGGCGCCGAGACACGTGGGGATCGCAAGCACCGAAGCAGGAAGGCGCGCCTGCTCTTCGGCACTCAGTAGGAGGTCTGTTGCGCCGATATCGATCGTCCGGTCCTGCAGTGCGCGCAGCGCGGCGGAGGAGCTGAGAGCACCGTAGACGCCCTTCACCTGGGTCTTCTCGTACCAGGCGTCGAGTTGCTTGACATACAGGGGCTCGGCAAACGTGGAGCCGGCAATGGCCAAGTCCTTGACCGGAGCTCCTGGAGCAGTCCTGCAACCGATTGTTCCGATCACCAGGCTGAACATCAGTGCGGATATGGCAATACGCTTCATGCGTCTCATGGGTCCTCCCTCTTCGTGTCGGGTCGTTCTGCGGGTGTCGCAGCAGGTCTGCGAGGTCCGAGGTTCCTGGGGATGTGAATGACGAAGGTTGTTCCTTTGTTGACCGTGCTCTCGACGTCGATCGTCCCATTGTGGGCAAGGACGATGTGCTTGACGATGGCGAGACCGAGGCCGGTGCCGGGGCGTCCGTGGTCCACGGCACGGGAGTAGAAGCGCTCAAAGATGCGAGGCAGATCTCTGGCAGGGATCCCCTGGCCGGTATCGGAGACGCGAAGCACGACGTGTGTGGCGTCTGCACCAGCAGACACGGTTATGGACCCCGTCGTCGTGAAGCGATAGGCGTTCTCGATCAGGTTGATGAACATCTGCAGAAGCATCAGACGGTCGGCGTACACGAACCGTCCTTCGCGGTCGATCGAGAACTGCAGGTCGACACCGGCGGTCTCGCGTCCCTGTTTGTCGAACAGCTCTGCCAGGTCACGCTGCAGCTCGCTGAAGTCCACAAGATCGATCTCCGGCGCCCTGTTCTCGAGGCGAGAGAGAAGCGAGATGTCAGACGAAAGGGCGATGAGACGGTCGACGTTTCGCTCAACGATGTCAAGATAGCGAGCGTTATCAGGCTCTTCCCTCAGCAGTTCGAGATACCCCCGGATGGCGGTCAGGGGGGTCTTGAGTTCGTGGGAAGCGTTGGCGACAAAATCGGCCTTGATGCGCGGCAGCGCCATGGCATCCGTGATGTCTTCGAGGACGACCAGCAGGTGCCGTTCGTGAAACGCCTTTTCATCAAGTTCTCGGACACTGCAGGAGTAGTAACGGCCGCGGTCCTCGGCGACGATTGTCTGCGGCTGATGTTCACCGATACAGTGCTCGATGGCTGCAAGGCAGTCAGGAAGCGTGACGAGTTCCGCGATGTGGCGCCCTTTGACTGGCAGGTCTCCGCCGCCGAACAGTCGATCAAACTGCGTGTTGGCCGAGAGAACGGCGCCGGCGCTGTCGAGAATGGCAATCGCCTGCGGAACAGCGTCCAGAACGGCAGAGAGGACTGAAGATTGCGAATGCTCCCGCAGGGTGAGCGTCTCGCTTTCCTGCAGCAGCGCGTAGCTTGCTCTCTGCGCCCGTCCGAGTCCGGTGACGTCGGCGCGCATGGCAAGGCCTGCCAGGCTCTGTACTGAACGACGTTCCAGAGCGTTGGCGAGGTCCGCCAACGGCTTGGTGGCCATGCGTGCAAGCACGACTGCCAGGAGGAGCCACAGTGTGCTGACGACAAGCAGGAGAGGCAGAGCCCAGGAGAGCGTTCCGGATGCGGACTGCCAGGTCAGGCCGACCGGTGAACTTGCAGTGGCAAAGCCGATGAGCAAGCCTGAGTCGCGGATCGCAACACAGACGGTGCGTTCGCGCTGTCCCGATTCGATGCGATAGGACACAGCGATGCCCACGCCGCCTGCAGCGGCCTGTTTCACTTCGGAGTCAGTGAGGCGGTTGGCGACCACGCCTGGATCGAACCTCGAATCGGCGACAGTCGAACCATCGACATCCAGGATGGTCAGGCGAAGCCCGGCAGGAAGATCCCCACGGACCAGGGGGATGGCAGGGCTCCCGGCATGGACGGCGGCGACGTACGTGTTGGACAAGAGCAGTGCGGAAGCCTCGAGGCGGCTGACCTCATCGACGCTTGCCTGACGATTCACCGACGTGACCAGGGCAACCAGTGCGGTCGCCAGCACAAGGCTGGCGACGATAAGGATGACACTGAGCACATGGAGGGCGTACGGTCGATGCTGGATCATGTTTCGTCCTCGAGGTAGTACCCGAAACTGCGTGACGTGCGAAGCAGATGTGCAGCGTAACTGAGTTTGCGGCGGATGCTGGTGATGTGCACGTCGACGACGCGTTCCATGGCGTCGGTCTCACCGGTGGCCCGCAGCAGGTCCTCACGGGAGACGACCGAACCCTTCCGCTCGACCAGCGTAGCCAGGATGTGGTACTCTGCGGGCGTCAGATCGATCGGCTTCCCGCCGACACTCGCCGTCTTGCGTGCAGCGTCGACGGCAATCGGTCCCGCGGTCATGGCCCTCTGTTGGGACGCGGCCGAACCCGCCTGCGCGCGGCGCAGCATGGCGCTCACCTGAGCGACGAGCTCGTGGGGGTTGAACGGCTTGCGGACATAGGTGTCTGCGCCCAGTCCCAGTGTGAGAATGACGTCGCTCTCGGCTGCCCTGGCACTGCAGACGACAATGGGCATGGCGTTGCACGAAGGACGGCTGCGCACTGCCTTGATGACGTCGGCACCGGAAAGCTCCGGCATCATGAGGTCCAGGATCAGGAGGTCCGGGGGCTGCTGCTGTGTGTCGAGCCACGAGAGGAACGTGACCGGGGACGCGAACGGGACCGGCTCCATGGAGTCCCTCTTCAGATATAGGCCGATGAGTTCCCGGATGTCATCGTCGTCCTCGAGCACCGCTATGCGTCTGATGATCTCACCTCAGGGTGTTTCCACCTGCATCATAAATCTATACTATCAGGGTATTGCGGCAGAAAGTCAAGAAACGCATCGACTCATCTACCATGCCCATCAACTTGTCCCGTACTATGAGTGTTGCCTGGCTTGAGATTGGACATTCTCGTCATGTTCGTTATAGTCGGAACAGAACACGTGTTGTATTTAATCGACGTGACCAGAGGTGAAGCCATGGTTAACCTGGTTCTTGTTTCCCACAGCCCTTCTCTTGCGCGGGGAGCTGCCGAACTTGCGCGGCTCATGACGCAACAATCTCCACTGATTATCGCGACAGCCGCCGGCACCGGCGACGAGAGCTCTCCGCTTGGGACCAACGCCGAGGAGATAGCCAAGGCGATGGAACAAGCGTATAGCGATGATGGCGTGCTCGTACTGATGGATATGGGCAGCGCGGTCTTGAGCGCGGAGATGGCCCTCGAGTTCCTGCCGCCGGAGAAGAAAATCAAATTCATGTTGAGTTCGGCGCCCATCGTTGAAGGCGCGGTTTCTGCGGCCGTGCAGGCGAGCCTTGGCGGGACTCTGGAGCAGGTACGGGAAGAAGCACTCGGTTCTCTTGGCAACAAAGCTGCCCAGCTTTCGGTGCCCGAGGAGAACAACGTAGCCCAGGCACAGCCGAGCTCAGAGGATGTATCAGGCCCCACTGCTGATGCGGTCATCGAGATACGGAACAGGCTCGGCCTTCATGCGCGGCCTGCGGCGACCTTTGTGCAAACAGCTGGACGCTTTGCATCGAAAACACAGCTTGCTCGAACGGACAATGAAACACACCGTTCCAATGCAAAGAGCATCAATGCCGTTGCCAGCATGGGTCTGCGGCGCGGCGAGACGATTCATGTGTGGGCAGAAGGACCGGACGCATCCGCAGCAATCAATGCACTAAAGCAGGCAGCCGAGAATGGTTTTGGCGAAGCCGAGGAAGCAGTGGTGTCAACGGCCGCAGTCCCGCCGGCGAGCGCTGGACACGGCAGCAAGAGGTTTGATGGCGGCCTCATGGGCATTCCCGCTTCGCCAGGCTACGCGGCAGGTCCGGCAATCGTTCTGAAGTTGGCCGAACCGGAAATCAACCAACGCACGATTGATGACCCCGAGACAGAGTTGAAACGTTTGTCGAAGGCTCTGGATGCCGTCCGATCTTCCACCCAGCAATTGCGCCGGCAGATATCGACATCTGCGACAGCGTACGATGCAGCGATTTTTGATGCCCATCTCATGTTCTTGAACGACCCCGATCTCCTGGAGAAGGTTCGGCTTGCCATTCTTGACGGACACAAGAACGCTGAATGGGCCTGGAGCGAAGCAATTCAAGGTGCGCTTGTCGACTATCGGAAAATCGAAGACGACTACATGCGCGCTCGTGCCGCCGATGTGGCGGATATCGGCCGGCAAGTGCTCATCCAGTTGGGCGGAGGAGCGGGGGCTCTCAACATATCGTCCCCTGGGATTCTGGTTGCGGGGGATCTGTTACCCTCTGATACGGCGCGGCTCGACCGCGCAATGGTCCTCGGTGTCTGCACAGAAATGGGTGGCCCCACATCGCACAGCGCAATACTTGCGCGGACGCTGGGCATTCCCGCAGTTCTTGGCTGTGGCGAAGCCCTTGGCGAAATTGCCGAGGGAACACCCCTCGTGGTGGATGGATCGACAGGACAGGTCTGGACTTCTCCGTCTGCGCAGATTCTGAGCGCATACCAGGAGAAGATCGCGGAGTGGCGCAACCTGGAGGCCCTGGCGCGGCAGACAAGCCGCACTCCGGCCGTCAGCAAAGACGGCATTGCAGTGGAGATCGTGGCAAATATCGGTTCTGCAAAGGACGCGCGGGCAGCGTTGGATTCTGGAGCCGATGGCGTCGGGCTTCTGCGATCGGAATTCCTCTTTCTGGGCCGCCTTGATACGCCAGAAGAAGATGAGCAGTTCGCAGCCTATCAGGAAATTGCTGAAGTGATGGAAGACCGTCCACTTGTCGTCAGGACCCTGGATGTGGGTGGCGACAAACCACTGGCCTATCTGCCGCAAAAGGAAGAACAGAACCCATTTTTGGGAAAGCGGGCACTGCGTCTCTGCCTGGACCAGCCAGATTTCTTCAAGGCCGAGTTGAGGGCAATCCTTCGAGCATCAGCAGGTCACAATATCAAAATCATGTTCCCCATGGTTGCAGACATTGCAGAGCTGCGTCGCGCGCGCCGTCTCTTGGAAGAAGCCCGGGAAGAAGTACTGCGACGTGGAATTCTGACTGCGCCGAACGTCGACGTTGGCATCATGGTTGAAATACCATCGGCGGCCCTTCTTGCGCCAGTATTCGCCCGCGAGGTGGATTTCTTCAGCATCGGCACGAATGACCTGACGCAATACACGATGGCCGCGGAGCGTGGAAATGCGGACGTAGCGTACTTGCAGGATGCTCTGCATCCGGCGGTCCTTCGGTTGATAGACCGGACCATTCGCGGCGCCGACGAAGCGGGCAAATGGGTCGGCGTTTGCGGAGAACTGGCTGGCGACCCTGTGGCAATTCCAATACTGCTCGGCCTCGGTGTCAGAGAGCTGAGCATGGCTCCTGGATCGATACCCGCAGCGAAGAGTCTTGCGCGTACGCTGGACATCGCCGGGCTGCATGACCTCGCCAGGGAAAGCCTGGAACTGGAGAGCGCAGCAGCGGTAAGGCTCCTGGTAAAAGAGAGGCTGGGCTTGCAGTAGGAGCCCGGATACTACTGTTTGACGGTCCGCCCTGGGCACTGTTGTGCAATTTGACGAATGTGTTATCGTATCGACAGCGGGTTGTGTGGCAGACGATAGGGACAGGCTTCAGTATGTCAGTGTTTTCCCGGTTCCAGGGTTCCAGAAGCCCTAGGTGTCGGGCGCCCATAGCAGGTGATGTCGGAAGGGAAAGGGGGTGAACGGGAGATCGGCGTTGTTGACAGAAAGTTCGTGCTTCAAGAACCTCTGGTGATTGGGTTTCCGCAAGTAGAATTATCCCTGCACGTAAAGGAGACATCAGAATGAAGAAGAACGGTCTGTTTGGACAGTTAATCGGTGAAGTGTTTGGAACCTTTATCCTGGTTCTGCTCGGCGACGGCGTTGTCGCCAACGTTGGTCTTGCCCCCCGCGTTGCTGCTGGTGGTTATAACTGGAATACTATTACGATCGGTTGGGCAATGGCTGTCATCGTCGCCGTGTACGTCTCCGGTGGCGTTTCCGGTGCGCACCTGAACCCGGCCGTTACCCTTGCCGTGGCCGCAAAACGCGGCTTTGCATGGGCAAAGGTCATTCCATACTGGATCGCCCAGATGACCGGCGCCTTCCTTGGTGCTCTCGGCGTCTACCTTGTCTATCTTGATGGCCTTAAAGCTGCCGGCATGCCCAACGTATGGTGCACCGGGCCTGGTTCAGTCTTTGGCCAGACGTTCTGGGGAGCTGGAGCTGCTGCATCAGCTGGCCCCTACAGCTTGTTCAATGCCTGCATTGCTGAAATCTTCGGAACCGCCGTCCTGCTCTGGGGTATTCTTGCATCCGGTGACTCCAAGAACATGGGTCTGAAGGATAACCTCGGTGTCTTGATCGTCGGTGGCACCGTTCTCGCCGTCGGCCTCTCTCTCGGTGGACCGAGCGGCTATTCGATCAACCCAGCTCGTGACCTTGGTCCCCGTATCCTGGGTACCCTTGTCGGAACGAAGGGTCTTTTTAACGGCATGTACTGGCTTCTTGCACCCGTTCTTATGCCCTTGGTCGGCGGCCTCGTGGGTGTCTTCACGTATGACGCGTTCATCACTCCGAATCTCCCCGAGAAGAAGTAGCGGGCGAGAGTAGATCTGGAATAGCAGGAGGTATGGCATGAAGAAGTTGATCAACAAGCCCGAAGATGCTGTAAAAGAAGAACTGGAAGGGATGGCACTCGCCTACCCTAGTATGATCAAGGTCAGTCTTGACCCGAAGTTCGTTTACCGCGCCGATGCGCCCGTACAAGGCAAGGTGGCGCTCATTTCCGGCGGCGGCAGCGGCCATGAGCCGATGCACGGTGGTTTTGTCGGCAAGGGCATGCTTGATGCCGCCTGTGCCGGCGAAGTCTTCACTTCTCCGACGCCTGACCAGATGCTCGAAGCTGCCAAGAAGGTGAACGGCGGAGCGGGCATACTGTACATCGTCAAGAATTACACGGGCGATGTGATGAATTTTGAAATGGCGGCCGATATGGCTCGCTTAGAAAACATGAAGGTGCAGAATATCCTGATCGACGACGACGTTGCCGTCAAGGACAGCCTTTGGACCGCCGGACGACGTGGAGTCGGCACGACCGTCATAGCGGAAAAGATTACCGGTGCGGGTGCGGAAAAGGGATACGATCTCACCAAGGTCGCCGACCTTTGCCGCAAGGTAAACGCCAGCGGGCGCAGCATGGGCCTGGCGCTCACCTCCTGCACCGTTCCGGCTGCTGGGAAGCCGACCTTTGAACTTGGTGACGACGAAATCGAAATGGGTATTGGCATCCATGGCGAACCTGGTCGAACCAGAATGAAGATCAAGTCTGCCGACGAGCTCACCGAAATGATGGCTCTTTCCATCATCGAAGACGGCGACTACTCGCGGACGGTCCATGAATGGGACGAGAAGAAAGGCGACTGGGTCGACGTGACTCTCGTCAACGAAGCCCTCAAACAGGGCGACCAGGTCATCGCCTTTGTGAACGGCATGGGCGGTACACCGAACATCGAGCTTCAGATCATCTATCGCAAACTACATGAGGTTTGCGAGAAGAAGGGCTTGAAGATCGCTCGGAATCTGGTCGGATCCTACATCACGTCGCTCGAGATGCAGGGCTGTTCTATCACCCTTGTCCGGGCTGATCAGGAGATGATTGAGCTGTGGGATGCGCCGGTCAAGACTCCTGGCTTGCGTTGGGGAATCTAGACAGAAGCTACCAGGAATAGGCGCGGGGGTGAACGCCGCCTGCTCGTCGTTCGAAGCGCAATGCGTTGAGAGGCGACAGGCGGTGTTGGCTGAGTATTGGTGATATGAGGAAGGAGTTGAATATGTCCGCTACCGCAGGCGACGTAGTGAACTGTCTGAGAAAGATGTGCGATGTCATACACGAGAACAAAGAGTATCTGACTGAGCTGGATTCCGCAATAGGCGATGCAGATCATGGCACCAATATGGACCGTGGCTTTCAGGCTATCGCAAAGAAACTGTCGGAGCTTGTGGACAACGACATAGGCGGTATCCTCAAGATGTGTGGAATGACTCTTATTACCACGGTAGGCGGAGCGAGCGGACCACTGTATGGGACGGCTTTCCTGCAAGCAGGAACGGCGCTTGCAGGAAAGCAGGAGCTTGAGCCTGGAGACCTTCTTATCGCTGGTGAAGCAGCGCTGAAAGGCGTTGTGATGCGTGGCAAAGCGATCCTGGGCGACAAGACGATGGTAGATGCGTTGACCCCCGCGATAGCGGCGCTCAAAGAAGCACTTGCAACCGGAGCGAAGGCAGCAGAGGCTCTGGAAAAGGCGTCGATAGCGGCCGAAACCGGTATGACGGGGACCATTCCCATTCAGGCGAGAAAAGGGCGAGCGAGCTACCTCGGAGAACGAAGTATCGGACATCAGGATCCGGGCGCCACGTCCTCCTTTCTGCTCATCAGGACCATGGCCGAGACCGCTCGCGAAATCGGGTTCTAACGTGCTTGAGTGTCACTGTTTGACAAATTCAGTCAACGAGCTAGAGTAGCACGGGGATTTTGCTTCAGAGTTGGGGAAGACCCATGTTTTCCAGTGTTTTCCCGGTTCCAGGGTTCCAGAAGCCCTCGGTGTCGGGCACCCATAGCAGGTGATGTCGGAAAGGAAAGGAGGCGAACGGGAGATCGGCGTTGTTGACAGAAAGTTCGTGCTTCAAGAACCTCTGGTGATTGGGTTTCTGCAAGTAGAATTATCCCTACACGTAAAGGAGACATCAGAATGAAGAAGGACGGTCTGTTTGGACAGTTAATCGGTGAAGTGTTTGGAACCTTTATCCTGGTTCTGCTCGGTGACGGCGTTGTCGCCAACGTTGGTCTTGCCCCCCGCGTTGCTGCTGGTGGTTATAACTGGAATACTATTACGATCGGTTGGGCAATGGCTGTCATCGTCGCCGTGTACGTCTCTGGTGGCGTTTCCGGTGCGCACCTGAACCCGGCTGTTACCCTTGCCGTGGCCGCAAAGCGCGGCTTTGCATGGGCAAAGGTCATTCCATACTGGATCGCCCAGATGACCGGCGCCTTCCTTGGTGCTCTCGGCGTCTACCTTGTCTATCTTGATGGCCTTAAAGCTGCCGGCATGCCCAACGTATGGTGCACCGGGCCTGGTTCAGTCTTTGGCCAGACGTTCTGGGGAGCTGGAGCTGCTGCATCAGCTGGCCCCTACAGCTTGTTCAATGCCTGCATTGCTGAAATCTTCGGAACCGCCGTCCTGCTCTGGGGTATTCTTGCATCCGGTGACTCCAAGAACATGGGTCTGAAGGATAACCTCGGTGTCTTGATCGTCGGTGGCACCGTTCTCGCCGTCGGCCTCTCTCTCGGCGGACCGAGCGGCTATTCGATCAACCCAGCTCGTGACCTTGGTCCCCGTATCTTCGGTACCCTTGCCGGAACGAAGGGTCTCTTTAACGGCATGTACTGGCTTCTTGCACCCGTTCTTATGCCCTTGGTCGGCGGCCTCGTGGGTGTCTTCACGTATGACGCGTTCATCACTCCGAATCTCCCCGAGAAGAAGTAGCAATAGTTGACAAAGGAGAAATCGTCATGGCAAAGTATGTAGGAGCAATAGATCAGGGCACGACCAGCACCCGGTTCATGATCTTCGATCATGCTGGACAGGTTATCGGTATCGACCAGAAAGAGCATGAGCAGATTTATCCCAAGCCCGGCTGGGTTGAACATGATCCAATGGAAGTCTGGGCATCCACTCAGGCGGTCATAGCCGGTGCGCTTGCAAAGGCACATGTTGATGCAAAGGATCTCGCAGCAGTCGGCGTCACGAACCAGCGCGAGACCACGGTGGTCTGGGACAAGAACACTGGCAAGCCGGTCTACAATGCCATCGTATGGCAGGACACACGTACTGACCTCATCTGCAATGAGCTGGCAAAAGTCGGTGGACAGGATCGCCTTCGTGCCAAAGTAGGACTCCCCCTGGCCACCTACTTCTCCGGCCCCAAGATCAAATGGATTCTTGACAACGTCCCTGGCGCCAGAGAGAAGGCCGAGAAGGGCGAACTGTATTTTGGCAACATGGACTGCTGGGTCATCTGGAACGTGACGGGCGGAGTCAATGGCGGCGTTCATGTCACCGATGTCTCGAATGCCAGCCGCACCATGTTGATGAACCTCGAGACCCTCGACTGGGACGAAGAGATCCTCAAGCTGATGGGCATTCCGCGCTCTATGCTCCCCGACATCAAGGCCTCTTCGGAAGTGTACGGTACAGCCGTTGGCGCACTCGCAGGCATTCCTGTCGCCGGTGACCTTGGCGACCAGCAAGCAGCTCTCTTTGGCCAAACCTGCTTCAGCGCGGGAGAAGCCAAGAACACCTACGGTACCGGCTGCTTCATGCTGCTCAACACTGGAACCAAGCCCGTTCCTTCCAAGAACGGTCTCCTTACCACGCTCGGCTACAAGATCGGCAAAGAGCCCGCCGTGTACGCCCTTGAAGGTTCCATCGCCATCACAGGCGCTCTGGTTCAGTGGCTGCGCGACAACCTCGGCCTGATCCAGAAATCCTCCGACATCGAGCCCCTGGCCAACACGGTCGAAGATAACGGTGGCATCTACTTCGTACCTGCATTCTCCGGCCTCTTCGCCCCGTACTGGAAGAACGACGCTCGTGGTGTCATCGTCGGCATGACCCGTTACGTCAACAAGGGTCACATCGCTCGCGCCGCACTCGAAGCGACTGCGTATCAGACCCGCGAAGTCCTCGAAGCCATGAACAAGGACTCCGGCGTTCCGCTTACCGCACTCAAGGTAGACGGCGGCATGGTGTTCAACGACACATTGATGCAGTTCCAGTCGGACATCCTCGGCGTTCCCGTCATCCGCCCGAAGGTAGCCGAAACTACCGCTCTCGGTGCTGCCTATGCAGCTGGCCTCGCAGTTGGTTTCTGGGCCAAGGTCGAAGATCTGCGCGCCAACTGGGGCGTGGACAAGACTTGGGAGCCCAAGATGGACAGCGCCAAGCGCGCCAAGCTCTTTGACGGATGGCTTGAAGCCGTCAAGCGCACGTTCGGTTGGATAAAGCAGTAGAACTATTGCTGTAGGCTTCTCGTATCTCAAACGAGCCGCGACCGGCGGTCGCGGCTCGTTTCTGTCTGGCCAGAGTCGATCAACGATGCCCCGACTCTATTCTCTGGAAGTACGATACTGAACAAAAAGGAATGGCGAATATGGCGGATAAAACGTATGATGTCATCATCATAGGCGCGGGTGTAGTCGGGAGTATGGTGGCCCGGTTTCTCTCTCGCTACAAACTTGATATCCTTCTGATTGAAAAGGATTCCGACATCGGCATGGGTGCTTCCTCCGCGAATACGGCGATTATCCATGCCGGTTATGACCCCAAGCCAGGTACGCTGAAGGCCGAGATGAACGTTGTGGGAAACCAGATGTTTGATCAGCTGGCAGGCGAACTCAACTTCTCCTTTGAGAGGCGCGGAGATTACGTCGTTGCCATAGGACCCGAGGAATTTGGCAAGCTTGAGGGTCTGCGGCAGCAGGGACTTGAGAATGGGGTTCCCGGAATGGTCATCATCAATGGTGCAGACGTTCGTCGGCGGGAGCCCAACATCAATCCCGAGGTGAGCGGTGCACTGTGGGCGAGTACCGGCGGTATCTGTGACCCCTTCGGCGTTGTAGTTGCCGCTGCGGAGAATGCCGTCGTCAACGGGGTCACCCTTATGACCGACACAGCATTTCAGGACTTCATCATGGAAGGAAAGCGCATCGTCGGCATCAAGACAAATCGCGGCGATTTCCGGTCTCGCTGGGTCGTCAACAGTGCGGGCCTGTATTCCGATGTGGTGATGCACAAGGCCGGCCTGCGGCCGGAGTTCAAGATCACGCCTCGAAAGGGCGAGTATTACGTCTTCGACAAGGCCGAGATCACCATCAACAACGTGCTCTTCCCTGTGCCGTCTGAAACCAGCAAGGGTATTCTGGTTACCACGACCGTGCATAGCAATACGATCATTGGACCGAATGCCTTGGAGATCGAAGATAAAGAGGACCGGTCCATCACTCCGGAAGGATTGGATGAAATCTGGCAGGGAGCTCTTAGCCTGGTGCCGTCGCTGAGTCTAAGATATGCGATAGCCGAATTTGCCGGACTCCGCCCCGGCGGCAATGCCCCAAGCCCCAACCCGAATATCAAGTACAACAAGGATTTCATCATCGAGATTCCCAAAGAGGTCGATGGATTAGTCAATCTTGGCGGCATCGAGTCGCCCGGGCTTAGCTCGTCTCCTGCCATTGCTGTCCGGGTCGTCGACCTGCTCAAGGGCGCTGGTGAGAAGCTGGAGGAGAAGTCGGATTGGAACCCCATACGCAGGGCTCGTCCGCGTTTCCGTGACATGTTGCCGACTGAACAGAAGTTGCTCATAGAGAACGATCCGAGCTATGGACGCATCATTTGTCGCTGCGAGAACGTCACCGAGGGCGAAATCGTGGCCGAAATACACGCACCCATACCCGCGCGCACCTACGACGCCATAAAGCGGCGCACCTGGCTGGGTACGGGACGCTGTCAGGGTGGTTTTGATACTCCGCGTGTCGTCGAGATTCTTGCGCGCGAACTGGGTGTCTCACCGCTCGAAATCAGCAAGAAGGGTAAGGGATCAGAATTCCTTGTCCGGCCGACCAAGGATAAGGAGGCAGAATAATGCTAAAGGAAAAATACGACGTGATCGTCATCGGCGCTGGCCCTGCCGGCCTGGCTGCTGCCATAGAAGCAAAGAAGACGGGTGCCCAGGATGTGCTCGTCATCGAGCGGGCACAGGAGCTGGGCGGGATTCTGCAGCAGTGCATTCATAACGGATTCGGCCTCCTAATATTCAAGAAGGACCTGCCGGGTCCTGCCTATGCGCAGCGCTTTATCGATGAGCTCGCAGGGCTTCACATCGATACGTTGCTGGACGCGATGGCACTCAATGTGACGAGCGAACGGCACGTGTATGCGACGAGTCGGACGTCTGGCTTTCTTGAACTTGACACGAGGGCCCTGGTACTTGCCATGGGCTGCCGTGAGCGAACGCGGGCACAGATTGCTTTGCCGGGAACAAGGCCGGCGGGCGTATATACTGCGGGAACGGCCCAGCGCTTTGTCAATATCGAAGGCTTTATGCCTGGCAAGCGCTTCGTGATTCTGGGCTCGGGCGACATCGGCATGATCATGGCACGCAGGCTTACCTTCGAAGGTGCCAAGGTAGAACGAGTGCTGGAAATCATGCCCTTCCTGACCGGCCTGACCCGCAACTATGTGCAGTGCCTTCTGGACTACGATATTCCACTCCAGCTGCAACATACGGTCAAGCGTATTATCGGCAATGACAGAGTAGAAGCGATAGAGTCGGTTCAGATCGATAAGCAGCGCCAGCCGATACCCGGCACCGAGGAGATCATTCCCTGCGATACGCTGTTGCTTTCAGTGGGCCTCATCCCGGAGAATGAACTTTCGCGCAAGGCGGGCGTTTCACTTGACCCCGTCACCGGTGGCCCATTTGTCGACGAAAAAATGCAAACCAACGTGTCAGGCATCTTTGCCGCGGGCAACGTGGTCCATGTCTACGACCTGGTGGATTGGGTGACTCAAGCCGGGCTGCTATGCGGGCGGAACGCGGCGCAATACGCCATCGCTGAGCGCAAACACCACGGCCGTCGGGTCAAGATGAAAGCCGGAGATAATGTTCGCTACGTCGTCCCCCATGTTCTGGACAAGGAAAGCCTTGCGGAATCGGCCCAGCGTCTACAGATGCGCGTGACACTGCCGATCGAGGAACCCGTCTGGGTCGAAGTCATGAACGGCGAAGAACGCGTGACCAGAAAGACGGAACTCTACGTGCGCCCGGGCGAGATGGTCAATATCGACATTCCACAGTCTGCCTACGACGCGGTGCAACGCGCGTCTGAGCTGAGCGTGCGAGTCGTCAGGCGATAAGGAGACTGATATGGCGCATGAACACAGGAAGTTTATCTGTATTACATGTCCAAGGGGCTGTGCCCTGGACGTGACACTGGAGGGCGAGACCGTTGTCCAGATGGAAGGGAATAGCTGCAAGCGCGGTATCGACTATGTGACGGGGGAACTGAAGGACCCGCGGCGCATGGTGACGACCACGGTCCGGGTAAGAGGCGGCGTGCATCCTCTTGCACCAGTCTACACCGAATCGCCGATTCCCAAGCCGCGTATTTTTGATCTGCTGGCCGAAATCCGGAAGATCGAGCTTAAGGCTCCCGTAAAGTTCGGGGACGTCGTCATTGAAAACGCGCTCGGTACCGGCGTCAACATTCTGGCAAGCAGGAATATTCCGGCAAAGAGCGAGGCATCATAGGAGCTGACATGGCAAAAAACTTGCAGGAGAAGAAAGGCGTCATCGTACCGCCAGAAACACCGACACCCACTGTCGAGCCGAAGCCTGGGCTGAGTCAGAAGAAGCAACCACGCTACTGGATCAGACTCGCAGTATTCCTCGTGCCGCTTATCCTCAGTGAGATCATGTTCTTGAAGGGCGGAAGAACATGGAGCGCTGTGATATTTCCCGTAGCCTGGGTAGCCTTCTTCTACTTCCAGATGAAGCGGGGCGGATGGAACGTTTTCAAGCCCTGAAGAGGTAGCCAGTATCTCAAGTGAACGCCCTCCCGCGCATGCGCGGGAGGGCGTCTTGGTTCCCGGAATCAGGTGTTCGCTGTCTGCCCTGTGGTGGACGCGGGCGTGACAACAATGTGAAAGTTATGGTTGCATTGCCCTCTCGGGCACTATACTGTTGCCAGTTGCAGCAAACAGCAACTCCCCTTTCCTTTTCCACATTGCCCCGGGCCTAACCCCCCTGGGGCATCTTCTTTTCTGGGCACAGGCCTCCTCGATATTCAGACGAACGCGTCCGCACAGGCAAAACCCCCGGCGTGAAGCCGGGGGTTGGCAGTCATTGTTGAAATAGAGTCTAGTAGCCGGTCGGAGCTGTCCAGGCCGGGACGGCTTTGGGGTCTTCGGGAGGAGTGATCTTGCCGTCGATGATGTCCTGACGAAGGGTGTTGATCTTGGCAATCTGTGCGGCAGACAGGACCTTGGCAACGTTGCCCTGGGCCCAGCCCACGCCACCATTGCGAAGAGACAGAGTGATGACGCCAGGGGTGAAGGTGCCGTCGACGATGGACTTGACGGAGATGTAGGTAGCGAAGTCGACGTGCTTGAGAGCCGATGTCAGCGTGCCGGCAGGGTACAGGTTCGGGTTCTTGCCCATGTCGACGTCGACACCGATGCCCCACAGACCCTTGTCAGGTCCGCCGGCTTCTTTGATGGCTTCGAACATACCGTTGCCAGTGGCCCCGGCAGCGTGGAAGAGGATATCGGCCTTCTGACCGATCATGGTCTGGGCAATCTGTTTGCCCTTGGGCTGGTCGCCGAAGCTACCGGCGTAGACGTTGGACACGTTGGCGCCAGCAGTGCCGTAAGCCGTCTTGTTGGTTGTCTTGATGCCAGCGAAGAAACCTGCTTCATAGCGCTGGACCGGCGGAACGGGAATACCACCGATGTAGCCGATCTTGTTGGCCTTCGTCGCATAACCGGCGATGGCGCCGACAAGGAACCCGCACTGCTCTTCCTTGAACAGGAAGCAGACAAGGTTGGGCAGGGTGGGCAGAGGAGCCCACGTTGTGGGGTCGGAGGGAACGGCGTCGATCAGCATGAACTTGGTCTTTGGATGTTCCTTGGCGACCTGGTAGGTGGCATCGGCAAGCATGAACCCGACGGCGACGATGAGCTCGCATTTCTCGTCCTCGGCGAGCTTGGTGAGGTTGGGGATGTAGTCGGTCTGCTCATTGGATTCAAGGATGACTGGAAGGACATTCGTGAGTGGAACAATATTCCGGTCGCTGAGGTCCGGGGCGTTGTCGGCCAGGGACTGCTTGTACGCGGCATCGGTCATCGCCGTGTATCCGCCGCCCTTGACGTAGGACTTCTTGGCTGCCCAGGTCTCGAGGCCGCGCATGGCGGAGTCGTTGAATGACTGGTCGCCACGGCCACCGACGTCGGTGACAAGGCCAACCTTGACAGTGCTCGTGATAGGAGCCTTGGAGGTGACGGTGACGATGCGGGTGGTTCCATTCCAGGCGACGGTCAATCCGGACTTCTCAGAAACGAAGCGAATCGGAATGAGCGTGCGGCCGGCCTTGGAGATGTAGGCGGCTGCATCCATGAGGAAGGCGTCACCATTGACCTTGACAGCCTTCTGACCAATGATGAACTCGAAGGACGTTGCGCCGAGGAGGACGCCTACCGTCTTGGTGGCGGCGTCATAGTTGACGTCGGCGCCAAAACTCTCCCCCACCAGACGGATCGGCACGAACGTGCGCGAATCCGTGATCTCTGGGGCCTGGTCACCCTTCTTGGTAATCCCATTTAGCGTGTACTCGATCTTGCCGATCGTCAGAATGAGAGAGGTCGTCGTTGCAGCAGTAGCAGTGGATACACCAGCAGTGAGCCCCGCAATCATTGCCAAGACGACGAGAAGTGAAACAAATCTCTTCACGTTTACCTCCATAATTGGATGTGGTACACCTTGGGGCACATGTCAACGCTCCACCCATAAGATTAGGCATAACACGTCTTCGGTCAAGACATGCAATGACTCGCCCGTGGTAATCGATCAAGCCGGTCCGGCAGGAAGCTAGGTCTAGAGATACTGCAAACGGCCCTCGACTGCTGCTTGAAGGTTCTGATGGTTACGCAGGTACTCCTCGACGACGTCCCGACCAGACGTTGCAAGCAGGTGGGGCTGCTCCAGCTGTGCCAGCTCTGCTCCGGTCAGTTGCAGCCCGACGGTCGAGTTCTTGTAGTGATATCCCTGCAGACAGATGGAGTACTGCGAGGCATCATCGACCGGAATGGCGTTCAGGGTCAGTGACATCAGCTCATGCTTCGCCAGGTCGTACACCGCCTTTACGCCCTTGTTCACTTGGTAGTACTCGCCCTCCCCATTGCGGTTTTCCGGGCGCATGAACCCTGCGAACGCATGCCGGAGTTGTGCGCCGGTCACGGTGAACCGGGTGACGGAGTCGTCGTAGGGAAACAATGCGAGGTAGTCGCCAAGCGTGACGACGGGACCCAGTTCCGTCTTGCGGATGCTGCCGCTGCCGACGAACGCGACGTCGACGCTCGTCTTCTGCTGGATCGCATCGGCGAACAGGTTCCCGAGTTCCGTTTCGCGTGTGCGTTCCGGGTGCGTGAGCGTGCGTGGAAACTTGGAGATGATACTGCCGTACTTCTTGTCGACGACGTCCTTGAACCCGTCGATGAACGCAGTGAGCTGCTCGTCGGGCTGACAGTGGGCGCTGTCGATCGGGACCAGCTTCCATGTCCAGTCGACGATGCTGTTGGTGTCGTCGTCCACGGTGACGTCGAAGCGTCCAATCTGGTCGGTGCCGGTGCCTGCCTGTGTGATCAGGACGTTGTTGACGATGGCGGGCTGCTCCAGGATCGTGTGGCTGTGCCCTCCGATGATCATATCGACGCCCCACGCGGGGTCCAGCAGGCCCGCAAGCTCCTTGTCGGACTCGAAGCCGATGTGGGTCAGCAGGACGGTCAGGTCGATGTCGTCGGTCTTGTAGGCGTTGCAGATCTTCCCAACCTCACTGGCGGCCTCCTGGAGCGTGATGAACGATGACAGCATGTTGTCGGTCTTCAGCATGTCGATGACTTTCTCGGTGATGATCCCGATAAACAGGATGTCGAAGCCATCGACGTTCTTCACGACGTATGGTCTGAAGAGGCGCTTGTTGTACTGCGTGATGTACAGGTTTGCGTTGACGATGGGGAAGTTGGCCATCTTCTCCAGGAAGAGCAGGTGGGGCAGGCCATAGTCGAACTCGTGGTTGCCCAGGGTGGCGACGTCCGGCGCAAGGTAGTTCATGATCTCTATCGTGCTGATTCCCTTGTACTCGGCGTCGATAAGAGAACCCTGCACCATGTCGCCCGCAATGCAGTACAAGACGTTCTTTTCCTCGTTCCGGACCTGATTGATGTACCCGGACAGCAGTGACAGGCCTCCGATAAGGTGGCCCTCTTCGCCGCGCATCTCTGCGAGAAAATCGCCGTGCATGTCGTTGCTGTGAAGGATGGTGAACCGTTTCGTGATACCCATGGTGGCCTCCTGTGGAGAATGGCAGTGAGAACCTCTGGAGACATTCTCTGAGACGAAGGTCCCGTGTCAAGCCTGCGCCGCTTATTATGAAGGCTGGTCATTCAATGGAGTCGCCTCGCGCCACGTCACCATTGCCACGAGCGCCGTGCTGCGTACTATTGACCAAAAGGACAGGAGGAAACTGTGGCGACGATACAGGACTTTGAGCAACTCGACATCAGGACGGGGACGATCACCGCGTGCGAGCTGTTTCCGCAAGCCCGCAAGCCGGCGTACACGCTGGTCATCGACTTTGGGCCCGACGTGGGCGTCAAGCGTTCCAGCGCGCAGATCACGGCTCTCTACGTGCCGGAGCAGCTTATCGGACGCCACGTGCTTGGCATCGTCAACTTTCCCAGCCGTCTCGTGGCGGGATTCCTGTCAGAAGTGCTGGTCCTCGGCGTCTACACACCCGAAGGGGTGGTGCTGATCGGCGCAGACCGTCCGGTGCCCGACGGGCTCAGGCTCGGCTGATCCAGAGGTGTTGCGCCACAGCGCGCTGCGCCTATCATGAGAGAGAACCTCAATCAGGAGGCAACCATGGACGAAGACAGGAAGACATTCTACATCGGCACCGAGGTGGACCCGGCGACGGGTCAGGGTGGAACCCCTGTCCTGTATCCGGGCAAGGACCTGACGACGCACGGCATCATCGTCGGTATGACCGGATCCGGCAAGACTGGCCTGTCCATCGACCTCATCGAAGAGGCCCTGATCGACGGGGTCCCGGTGATTGCCATCGACCCAAAGGGGGATCTCGGCAACCTCCTCCTGACATTTCCGGGACTGAGCGCCGCGGAGTTCCAACCGTGGGTGGATCCGGCAGAAGCTGAGCGCAAAGGGCTCAGCGTCGAGCAGACCGCCGCGGTCACCGCCGAGACATGGCAGAAGGGGCTTGCCGGCTCCGGCATCGCGCCCGAGCGGATCGCACAGCTCAAGGCGGGTGCCGATTTTGTGATCTTCACGCCGGGTTCGACCGCGGGCATCCCGGTCTCGGTCCTGCAGAGCTTTCGCAGGCCCGCGGGAGAACTCGGCGACGAGGAGACGCAGGAGAAGGTCAAGGGTGTCACATCCGCCCTCCTCGGCCTCGTGGGCATCGATGCCGACCCGATTCGCAGCCGTGAACACATCCTCATCAACTCCATCATCAACGACACGTGGGGCAAGGGTATGGACTTGACGCTCCCGGACCTGATCGTGCAGCTGCAGAACCCGCCGTTCGAGAAACTCGGCGTCTTCGAGGTGGACACCTTCTTCCCGCCGAAGGACCGGCTGGACCTTGCCATGCGCATCAACGGCCTCATCGCTTCCCCCTCGTTCCAATCCTGGTTGAACGGCGCTCCTCTGGACGTCGAGACGTTCCTTCGCGCGCCAGACGGCAGGCCGCGCTGCAGCATCTTCGCCATCTCACACCTGTCCGACGCCGAGCGCATGTTCTTTGTGACGCTCCTGCTCCAGGAGGTTCTGGCTTGGATGCGTCTCCAGCAGGGGACGGATTCTCTGCGGGCCCTGCTGTACTTCGACGAGGTGTTCGGGTACTTCCCGCCGTACCCATTCAACCCGCCCTCCAAGGTGCCCCTGCTCACGCTGATGAAGCAGGCGCGCGCCTTTGGGCTCGGCGTGGTGCTGGCGACTCAGAACCCGGTGGACATCGACTACAAGGGCCTCAGCAACGCCGGTACCTGGGTCATCGGCAAGCTGCAGCAGGACGGCGACCGCGAGCGTGTGCTCGGCGGCCTCGAGGGAGCCCTGCAAGAAGGAGGCGGCACGCTCGACAGGGCATGGTTCAGCGGCGTTCTTGGCAGCCTCAAGCCGCGTCAGTTCCTGTTGCACAACGTCCATACCGCCAGACATGTCGTCGTGCAGTCGCGCTTTGCGATGAGCTATCTTCGGGGACCCCTCACCAAGGCTCAGATCGGTCAGCTGATGGCGTCACGGAAGATCGAGTTCGAGCATGTCACCCACGAGGCGCTGCCGACGTCGGGACCGTCGCGATACCTGCCTGCGTTCCCCGACGGCGTCCCGGTCCAGTTCGCTCCTGTCCCATCGGGGGCCACCCTCGACCCATACGTGTTTGGCGAAGCGGATGTGGCCTACGAGGATAAGACGAGTGGAGCATTCGTGCAGGAGCATCTGCTGCTTGCTGTCCCGGTCTCGCAATGGCCTGCCATCGACTGGACCACGGCGGAGCAGCTGCCCGAGGGCACGACATGGTGGGACAAGGCTCCCGAGGGCGTGCTGTTCGAAGAGGTTCCTGCGGACCTGCAGAAGCCCGTGTCCTGGAAGACCATCACGGCGCGGCTCAAAGACGTCCTGAAGGTCCGGCCCCTCACGTTGCTGACAAGCAAGCCGTACAAGGTCGCCCAGCAGGACAACGAAACCGAAGCCCAGTTCATGGCGCGGCTGGGCGTCCTGTCCGCTCCCGACATCACCGGAGCCGTGGGCAAGGTGCAGGACAAGCTGCAGGAGAAGCAGCGCAAGCTGCAGGATGACCTGACTGAGGCACAACAGCGGTTGAACATTGCGCAGATGGAAGCGCGCAACCGTAGTTCTACGGCGACCATGCAGACCGCTGAGGCGTTCCTGGGTCTGCTGGTCGGGCGCAAGCGCAGCTTCACGGCGGGCACTCGGACACGGGGAACAGCCCAGACGTTCCGGGAGAAAGCGGGCGACCTTCAGCAGAAGGTGAACGACCTTCAGCAGCAGCTGGCAGTGCTGGCGGCACAAACGCAGGCGACCGTGACTGCAGAGGAACAGGCTGCACGGGCGAAGTACTTGGCGGTGGAAGCCAAACTGCTGCGTCCCAAGGTGAGCAATATCGTCATCAAGCGGGTAGGCGTCGTCTTCCGGTAGAGGCGCTTCGATGTCCCGTGCGGGGCGCAGTGCTTGTCAGGGCACGAGTCCCGTGAGATCCGGCGAAGGTGGAAGCTCCCGCATGGGCGCTGAGAGGCACAGGAGATCCTGGACGTAGGCGACTTCCTGTGCTGTCGCCCGAGTTTCACGTTCGATGGCTGCTGGGTCCATGCCATGGAGGAGTCCCCAGAGGGTCTGATCCAAAAGCTCGTAGCGCATCTGCAGTGCAAATTCGTCGGTCATGCCGGGTGCAAGATCGGGGGATGGTGCCTTCCGAACGATCTCTTCTGGAACGCCGACAAAACGGGCAAGCTGGAGGACCTGTGTCTTGTACAGGCCGGCGATGGGCTCAACATCGGAGCCGCTGTCTCCATACCGGACGAAATAGCCGGTCATTTTCTCCGTGAGGTTGCAGTTTCCGACGACAAGCTGATTGCCAAGTTCAGCCCAGTAGTACCAGATGACCATGCGCAAGCGGTGCTTGATGTGAAGATAGGCGCTGCTTCTGCGCAGCTCCTCGAGGCCGTCTCCTCCGCGGAGCGTCCGGATAAACGTCGAAGGCTGTTCTGCCTGGAGCGCCCGGTAGCGACGTTCGACATACCGTTCTTGTATGGTGCGTGGGACAAAGCGGCTCGGCGGCTCCAGACGATAGGCCCCCGCCGTGCGCAGCAACGGCGTAATGTTGACGGTTTTCAGCGGGATGCCGAGTGCTGTTGCGACACGCGTTGCATCGATTCTGCTTTGAGGGCTGGTGTCGCGTTCGGGGAGAAACAGCACCGAAACCCTGGAAGGACCCAGCGCCTTGACGGCAAGAAATGCGTCCAGTGCCGAATCCACGCCGCCGCTCAAACCGAGAATCAGTCCATCGCGGTTCTGCTGGCGTACCTGATCACAGAGAAACGAGGCAATCCGTTCGACGACCGCTGGCAGATCACGCAGTACCAACTCTTCCCGTATACTCATCTCTACGCCTCCTCACGAGCAGCATCGATGTCCCAGACTCTCAGTCAGTGCTTCGACGGCGCCCGGGAATCAGCTGGAGTGTCTCTCGCCAGTGCATCTTCGACAGCGCCTATCAGGTCCTCTGTGTGATATGGCTTCTGCACATAGCCGACCATGCCTGCATCGAGGGTATCCTGCGCATGTCCATCGAGACCGTAGCCCGTCGACAGGATGGCGCGCACGTCGGGGTCGATGGCCCTGAGGGCTTTGAAACATTCCTGACCATCCTTGCCGGGCATGACCATGTCGATGATGACGAGGTCAGTTTCATGGGGATGCGCACGGTACCATGTCACTGCCTCTGTGGCACCGGCGGCGGTGACGACGTCGTACCCTGCCCGGCGCAGCATCTCGCGCGCCAGCTTGCGGACGACTTCTTCGTCGTCGACGACCAGGATGCGTCCGTGTCCCTTGCATGGAAGACCGGCAGGGTGCGCAGTCACAGGTACAAGGTCGGTTGCCGGGAGGTACGCGGTGAACGTGGCCCCCTTGCCCATTTCGCTCTCGACGTCGATGAACCCTTGATGTGCCTTCACGATCCCGTACACCATAGCAAGTCCCATGCCGGTCCCCTTTCCTGCGTCCTTGGTGGTGAAGAACGGCTCGAAGATGCGGCGGAGGTTCTTTTTCTCGATGCCGACACCGGTGTCCGCAACGGATAACGCAACAAACATGCCTGGCTTCGCCCCGGGGTGTGCCATGAGCTGTTCGCCGTCGAAGAGTTGGCGCCATGTCCGGAACGTCAGGGTCCCACCCTGCGGCATCGCGTCGCGCCCATTGATGGCCAGGTTGAGGGCGACCTGCTGGAGTTGTCCGGGGTCTCCCAGGACCGTTGCCTGGTCTGTATCGAAGTGCTCGGTCACACTGATGTTCTTGTTGACCGTTCGGGTAAGCAGCGACACGACCTCGAGGATGGTGCTGTTGAGGTCGACGGTAGTGTTCTGGCGCTTGCCCCGCCTCGCGAAGCTCAATAGCTGCTTGGTGAGCTCGGCAGCTCGCTCGGCCGCCTGCTGGATGACATGCAGACCCTCCTGCATGGTACTCCCGGGAGCGGCGTCCGGCTCCAGCATATTGGCATATCCCAGGATGCCCGTCAGGATGTTGTTGAAATCATGGGCGACACCGCCAGCCAGGAGTCCGATCCCTTCCAGCTTCTGGGACTGGCGCAACTGCTCCTCGAGAGCAGCCTCCTGGGTGATGTCACGCCCGACGTAGGTGTAGTTGGCAACCTCGTCGCCGGGGCCACGGACGGGACTGACCGTCAAGTCGAGTTCCACCAGGCTGCCATCCTTGCGAACACTGGTGATTTTCTTCTTCCAGCTGTCGTAGGTGTTCAGGTTCTCCTGTTCACGTCGTTCGAGAGGGACGGCAACCTCGTCGCCCAGGAGTTCGCGGATGTTGCGTCCTGTGCTGTCCACGTCCGGGAACCCGGTGGTGTTCTCGAATGCAGGGTTGATGTACGTAACGACGCCATCGGGATCGGTGATGGCGATAGCCTCGGTGGCCTGTTCGATGGCGGTAGCCAGGCGAAGCGCCTTGGCCTCGGCCCGTTCGCGCCGGACGTCATTGACCCCCAGGAAGGCGATGCCCAGCACCAGCAGCAACATGACCACGGCAGTAAGGACGACAAGCGTGCGGTTGGTGTCCAGGATGGTGACGGGGCGGTTGATTACTGTAGCCCCGACAGGCAGGCTGGACACCGGGATGCCGAACGCTTCCAGTCTGTTCCAGTCAAACGCCGCGTGCGTTGACTGCCTGGTCACCACTGGCATTGAACTGGCAGGCTCACCGGCCAGGACGCGCACGGCGAGGTCGCCCGCTGTTGCACCCCCCAGTTGAGGGCTGGTGAGCACACCGCCGACGATGCCCTGACCCAGGCCCTGCTCATAGAGGCCGTAGATGGGAAGACCGGTGTGCTGGGCGAGCTCAGCAGTGAATTCTGGCATGTCTATGAACACGCCATCGCGGTCGCGGACGAACGGGGCAGCCAGGATGATAGTACCTCCAGGAAGTGCTGCTGCAGCGTCCATGAGTTCTGCGACTGTTGCATCAGGGGAGAACGTAAACGCAGCGCGGTCCTGAAACTCGGGGACGACCATCTGGATAGTTCGGCGAACAGCAATTCCTGTCTCAGTGAAGTCGGTGATGACGTAGACGCTGGTGGCGCGCGCATGCAGCCGGAGTGCCAGCGCGAGTGTCCCCGCAGGGTCGATCTCCTCGGCAACACCCGTGACATCTTTCGCTCCCCGGAGCAAGGACGTCTCATAGTTGTTGATGCCGCAGAACACAATGGGTATGCCGGCAAATAGAGTGCTGCGGTGGTCCAGTGCGAACTCCAGTGCCGGATTGTCAGTGACGATCAGGACGTCGGGTTTGCTGGCGCCATAGCGGGTCTGCAGCAGCGTCTCGACCTGATCGTGATTCTCCTGTGAGGGGAACCGGCGCCAGTCGAGGTACTCTGCAGAGAGATGGACCCTCGACGGCGAGTCATCGAGGACACTGCGGATCCCTGCGACCTCACCGTCTGTCCATGAGTAGCCCTGGTGGTAGGAGTTGAGGATGAGGACGCTGCTGGGAGGCGCTGCCACAACATCGGGTGGAATCCCCAGCAGTACTGTCAGAGCTGCAGCCAGGACGAGCAGTATGGCCAGACGAGATGCCTTCACGCGTATTCCTCCGAGCCACAATCGCCAGGGCACGAACAGTGACACACGACTATTGTGACGTTCAGCCTCTGCCATCCAAAAGAGAGGCGAGGACTGACGTCAGTTCAGCAAAGCTGTACGGTTTTGCCAGGACGGCGTCGAACTGATAGGAACGGTACTGAGCCATGACAGGGTCGGTGGCATATCCACTCGAGGCGATGAGGCGTGCCGTCGTGCACTGGCCGCGGAGTGCCACGACCGCCTCTTCGCCTCCCATGCCGCCTGGGATCGTCAGGTCCATGATGATAATGCTGAACGGACGCCCGGCGGCACAGGCCTCTGCATCCGCACGAAGCGCACTGGCCCCGTCAGGGACAGCCTCAGCCTCATATCCAAGTTTCTTCAGCATCGCAACCGCTACCTGTCGCACCGCCGGTTCGTCGTCCATGACAAGGGCGCGGCCGTGTCCACTGAACCAGGCCGTTTTCTCACGCGGCTGAGGGGCTGGACTGGCAGTGGCAGCCGGCAAGAAGATCGAGAAGGTCGTGCCGGCACCTGGTGTCGAGGCAACGCCGATGTATCCGTCATGCTTGTGGACGATGGCATACGACGTCGCGAGACCGAGACCACTGCCGCGGCGCTTCGTACTGAAGAACGGATCGAAGATCCTGCGAAGGTCCGTCTCGGCGATCCCTACGCCGGTGTCGCTGAGGTCGATGCAGATATAGTCGCCTGGAGCCAGGTCCGGGTACGTGCCGTCTTCTATGGTAACGTTGCGTGCAACGACAGAAATCGTCCCTCCGGCAGGCATCGCCTCGTCGGCGTTGATGACGATGTTGGAAAAGACCTGAGACAGCTGCCCCTTGTCGACGTTTGCCCACCACAGGTCCGCAGGCAGGTCGAAACGAGGCGAAACGTCAGAACCGCGCAAGGCGAAGCTGACCGTTTCCTGCAGGATGTGAGCAATGTCCTGGATGGAACGGACGGGAGCCCCTCCCTTGGCGAAGGTAAGCAGCTGCTGCGATAGCCCGCGAGCCTGGAGGATCTCCTGCTCTGCTTCCTGCAGCAATTCGCGGGAACGGTCCGTGTCATCCTCGATGCGTGCGAGATTGATGTTGCCGATGATACCGGTCAGCATATTGTTGAAGTCATGGGCGATGCCACCTGCAAGGATGCCCAGCGACTCCAGCTTGTCCATCCGCTGAAGCTCGTGTTCGAGACGCCGTCGTTCGGTAACGTCAACACCCGAGGACATGAGCCCGGTCACCCGGCCGTTTTGGTCCTTTAGCAGGGAGTCATGCCATTCGACGATGTGTTCCTCGCCACTGCGCGTGACAACTGGTCCTTCGTTGGAGACGGGGAGGGGCTGCCCTGCAAGCTCGCTGCGGACCAACACTTTGATCTTGTCGCGCTCGCGTTCTGGCAGCTTGATGTCGAACCAGTCCTTGCCCACGATCTCGTCCGGCGCGTATCCGAAGAAGTCATAGCCTTTCTGGTTGAGGCGCACGAGCCGGAGGTCGGTGTCGATGACTTCCATGATGACCCCTGACGTGTTGAAGTAGGTTTCGGCCTTGGACGCCTCGACGCGCGCTGCTTCCTGTGCGTCATGGCGAGCTGTCGCGTCATGCGCGACCAGTAGGACCCGCTCCTCCGAGAGCGGACTGATGCGGACCTCGAACCAATGCTGAGACCCGGCAATGTTGTGGGTGAACCCCACTTCGGTCGTCACGTGCTCACCAAGAGCTCGCTGAATCTGGGCGAAAACCGCCTCGGCAGCCTCTGGAGCGAAGACCTCGCGTGCACTCCTGCCGACGAGGCGGGCCGCTGAGTACTGCCGCGATACCCCAGTGGAAACCACTTCGATGCATCTGCCGCCTCGGTCTAGGATGACGATGACGTCGTTCATGGCGGCGAACAGAGCACGCATCCGCTCCTCGGAGTCCCGCAGGGAGCTCTCGGCGGCCACACGGTCCGTGACGTCGACCATCGCGACAAGGACTCTGCGCAGATTCTCCTCATCGCCTGGTGCGACCATCCAGTGCATCGAAATGGAGAGAGGTTTCCCTTGCAGGGTGGAGGCAGCCCCTTCCCATTGGAAGGAGAGGTCTCCACCGGCGATGTGGACGAGTTGGAGCTCGAAGCGCTCAAGGGCCTCGTCAGGCATGCTCGACACGAGAGAGCCAAGCAGTTCGCTCTTCTTGCCGGAGCCGGCGAGTCTAAGGGCTGCACGGTTGACATCGGTGACACGGACGAGCGATGCAAGCTCCCGGACGACCTCGGGGTGGAAGTGCAGCCACACGGCGATGTCTCCTGTTCTCGGCGGAAACACCTGCTTCAGACGCTTACTGAGTTCGGAGTAATCCTCCTCCCAGAGAGCGACGGGGGCGTCTTCGAAGAGCGACCGGTAGCGCAGTTCGCTCTCCCGGATGGATACTGCGGCACGTCGACGATCGATGGCGACCGCGATCTGGTCCGCAACAAACGACAGGACATCCCGGTCCCGCTCGGTGTAGCGGTAGCTTCCGTGATACACCTGGACAGCAATGACTCCGATTGGTGTCCCCTTCAGCTGCAGCGGGACACCGAGCCAGCTGATGGGAGGTGTTCCCGTAGGTGTCACACTTCCGGATTTGACCGGCTCTGCTTCAGCGAATTCGCTCATGAGCAGTGGTATGCCGGTGCGCAGGATGTATGCCGTGAGGCCCGTCTCCGCTGTCTGTGGATCGGGAGGCACGACGTCGCATTCGTCGATATAGTAGGGATATGCAATGAACCCTGTCTGTGGGTCCCGGAGTGCGATGTACAGGTTTTCGGACGGCATCAGCTCGGTGATGATGTGGTGGATGTGGCCGTACAGCTCCTGCAGGCTCTCGGTGGACGCTGCCGCCTGGGAGATGCGATATGTGGCGTCCTGTACCTTCCGTGTGTGTACTGGTCCCTCGATGTCGATGATACTGCCTTCGATGACGAGTCTCCCATCCGGCATCGCCAGCGGGCGCCCTTGCTCCCAAACGGCTCGCTCGGTGCCGTCGGGCTGGATGAGGCGATACTCTAGATGGAAGGGTTCTCTCCTGTCGACCGCGGCCGCGACGGTCTCGACGTAGCGAGACGCGTCGTCGGGATGCATTGTCTGCACAAGGATCTCCGGTTTCCCGACCAGGTCCTCGGCTGAGCGGCCGAAGATGCGCTCATACCCTCCACCGACAATCTCGAAGACGAACGGGGCTTGGACTGAGGCGCGGTAGACCATACCAGGCAGATCTGCCATCAGCTGAGTCAGCTCCCGGTCGTTTGCCGTAACTTCCGTGACCGGCACGTTCCTGTCCGTCACCTCAATCTCATCATCACCATCGTTCTGTGCCATGCTTTCTCCTTCATATAGTTTTTATTATGACGGAGAACGGGCGCTGTGCAAGGTGGCCGACGGCGATCCACAGAAAGGGGTTGTCAATCGTCATGAGCTCCCGCCCGATGGTTCTCCGGAACATGTGTCTTGCCAGTCCAGCAAGACAGGCGGATTTTGTCGCACAAGGTTCGGCGTCATCTGTGAAGGATCTTCGTACTCCAATGGTTGGCGCAGAACTGGTTTTCGCTATAATGGCGCAATAATGAGTATACGCTCACAAAATGAGTATAGGTTCAGAAGGGAGTTCAGGAATGACTGATGATCGGAATCAACAGGACGGCTTGGCACGGCGCGAACGGCGCGTAGAGCGCCGGAAGGAGGAAATCCTGAAGGCGGCAGCCTCGGTATTTGCTGCCAAGGGATATGCGCAGGCGACGACCAAGGAGATCGCGGCGGCGGCAGACATCGCCGAGGGAAGTCTCTATAACTACTTCGGGAGCAAGCGCGACATCCTGGTGGCCATCATCTCCCGTTCGCCACCCCCCGTGGACCGCCTGCTGGTGGAAGCTGAACACCTCACCGACCGTGAGGGATTTATCCAGCTCATCGAGCGTGCCGTGCTGGAGCCTGCGCCCGAACAGCCCTGTATGCGCACGATCATCAAGGAGGCGTGGACGGACGACGAGCTGTTCCGCCGGTATCAGGCCAGGCATATCGAAGAGTTGACCTCACGCTTTGCACGCGTCATAGGCGGTGGGGTGGAGGCAGGCTGGCTGCGGTCGGTCGATCCCGATGTAACCGCGCGCGCCGTGATTGCTCTTCTCATGGCGTTCATGATGCCGTTGCTGCGGCATACCGGGAGCTCCGAAGATCCAGGAGTACGGGAGCGCGCGGCGCGGGTGACAGCCGACCTCCTGCTGTACGGGCTGATGAAGCCGAAGGGAACGCCAGATGTCTAACCTCATGAAGATCCTCAGGTACCTGAAGCCGTATCGACGCAAGGCCACTATAGCACTGGTCGCTCTGACCATTTCCATCCTCACCGACTTGGCGGTTCCGCGTCTCATCCAGGCAATCGTCGACAATGGCATTGCGAAAGGAGACATGCACGCCGTCTTGATGACGATGGGCATCATGCTGGCCGTCTCGGCGCTGGGCGCCGTCGTCTCTATCATCAACACGCGCTACTCGGTTGACGTGGCCCTCGGATTTGGGACCGATGTCCGCGCGGCGACTTTCCGCAACATCCAGGGCTTCAGTTTCGACAACCTCGACGACCACCGCACGGGCGCACTCATGACCAACCTGACCAGCGATGTCAACCGCGTGCAGCAGACCGTCCAGATGGGACTGCGTATCATGACCCGCGCCCCGCTGATGATGCTGGGCAGTATCGTGCTCATGCTGGCCACCAGCCCGCGCCTAGCGGTCTGGGTCGTGGCACTCCTTGTGGTGACGGGCGCGATGATCGTTATGCTGTCCACCAAGGCTCAGCCCATCTTCCTGCGCGTCCAGGCAAAGCTGGATCGCCTGAACACCGTCCTGCAGGAGAACCTGGCAGGCATGCGGCTCGTGAAGGCATTTGTCCGTTCCAGCGAGGAGAACCGTCGGTTCGGCGTGGTCAACGACGACCTCATGGAACAGAACAAGCGCGTTCAGAGACTGTTCGCGGTGGTCATGCCGACCATGACCGTCATCATCAACCTGGGCATGGTGCTCGTCATCCTCATCGGTGGACGACAAACCATCGCCGGCACGATGACAACGGGCCAGCTCATGGCATTCATCAACTACCTCATGTTCACGATGTTCCCACTGCTGATGATGGGAATGCTGCTCGTGATGCTGTCGCAGGCCGAGGCGTCCGCGGGACGCATCAATGGTGTGCTGGAGACGAAGAGCAGTATCGTCGACCGACCAGGTGCCATGAACCTGTCCGACGCAGCTGGAAGGGTGGCGTTTGATCACGTGACGTTCAGCTACGACCACGAGTGCGGGGAACCGGTGCTCCAGGATGTGAGCTTCGCCGCCGAGCCAGGACAGACGGTCGCGATCCTTGGCGAGACCGGTTCGGGCAAGACGACGCTGGTCCACCTCATCCCGCGGTTCTACGACGTGTGCGGTGGCAGTGTGACCGTCGACGGGATCGATGTGCGGGATGTCACCCTCGCATCTCTGCGGAAGCACATGGGCATTGCACTGCAGGAAGCCGTGCTCTTCACGGGCACCCTCCGGGACAACATACGCTACGGCCGTCCCGACGCTAGTCAGGAGGAGGTGGAGGCAGCGGCGCGTGCCGCCCAGGCCGAGGAGTTCATCCTCAGCACCGCGAAGGGGTATGACACGATGGTCGAAGAACGCGGCGCCAACCTCTCGGGGGGCCAGAAGCAGCGCATCGCCATCGCCCGCGCCCTGCTCCTCAAGCCGAGCATCCTCATTCTGGACGACAGCACGAGCGCAGTCGACGTCGACACCGAGGCCCGTATCCAGGAAGCGCTGTTGAGCCTGCACAGCCAGTGTACCGTCTTCATCGTCGCCCAGCGCATCAGCACTGTGCTGGCCGCCGACAAGATCCTGGTTCTCGACAAGGGGCGCATCGCGGCCGAGGGAACGCATCAGGAGCTGATGCAGACGAGTCCCATCTATCGCGAGATCTACGAATCACAGCTCGGAGGAGGAACCACAAATGACTGATCAGAACACGCGTGGACAGGTCGCCCGCGGCGGCGGCCCGATGGGTGGAGCCATGGCGACGGCCAGGGCGAAGGACGCACGCGGAACTGCGCGCCGACTGATCGCCTACCTGAGGCCCTATCGCGGGAAGCTTGTGCTGGTCACGTTCCTGTTGGTGATCGGAGCAGGGCTTTCCCTTGTGAGCCCGCTCCTCATCGGACAGGCGATCGATACCATCATCACAACGCGCAGCGCCCAGGGGCTGGTGCGCATCGCCGGCCTGATGACTGCTGCCGGCATCGGCACGTGGCTTGCAGGTTCGCTGCAGGCATGGATCATGGCAGGCGTCTCACAGAGCGCAGTACGTGACATGCGGCGGGACCTGTTCGAGCACCTGCAGACGCTTTCCATGAGCTACTTCGACCGGCATTCCCAGGGAGACCTGATGAGCCGCCTCACGAACGATATGGACGCCATCAGCCAGTCGCTCTCGCAGGATCTGACCTCACTGGTCAGCAATGTCCTGAGTGTGGCGGCCATCATTGGTATCATGTTGGCTCTCAACGGGTGGCTTGCGCTGGCTGCGTTTGCCATGATGCCCTTCATGTTCCTCCTGACGGGCGGGATCATGGGACGGACACGCGCTCTCTTCCTTGACCAGCAGCGTACGGTGGGCGCACTGAACGGCGTGATGGACGAAACAGTCGGTGGCCAGCGCGTCGTCCAGGCGTTCGGCCAGGAGGCCACAGCTCTGGGGGTGTTCGATCGGAGCAACCAGGCGGCGTTTGCCGCAGGTCGCAAAGCCCAGTTCATCGCCATGCTGGTCATGCCGCTGCTCATGGTCCTTGACCACGCGGACATCGCTGTCGTCGCGGGTGTTGGCGGTATGCTTGCCATCAAGGGCGCCGTGTCGATCGGTGTCGTCTCGGCCTTCATCACCTATACACAGAGGCTGTCGCAGCCACTCCTGCAGGTCGCCAACCTGCTCAATACGATCCAGGCGGCTCTGGCGGGAGCTGAGCGTGTGTTCGAGGTCATTGACCATCGGCCGGAATTGCGCGACAAGCCGGAAGCAGCTCCACTTCGCGAGATCCAGGGCGACGTCGTGTTCGACCACGTCGATTTCGGCTACCTCAAGGACGTCCCAGTCCTGCGCGACGTCAGCCTTCATGCGCTGCCAGGCCAGATGGTGGCTTTGGCCGGCCCTACTGGGGCCGGCAAGACAACGATGGTCAGCATCCTCTCCCGGTTCTACGACATCCAGGGTGGGGCCATCACGATCGATGGCACCGACATCCGCGACGTGCAGGTGGACAGCCTGCGCCGCCAGCTGGGCATCGTGCTTCAGGATGGGTTCCTGTTCTCCGCGAGCGTGAAGGAGAACCTCCGCTATGGACGCCTCGACGCGACGGACGAGGACATCGTGGCGGCAGCCACGCTGGCCAACGCCGACCAGTTCATCCGGCGACTTCCGCAGGGATACGACACCGTCCTCGCCGAGAGGGGCAGTGACCTCAGTCAGGGACAGCGCCAACTGCTGACCATCGCGCGCGCCATCCTGGCGGACCCACGCATCCTCGTGCTTGACGAGGCCACATCATCCGTCGACACCCGTACCGAAATCCACATCCAGCAGGCCCTGCTGAACCTGATGAAGGGGCGCACCAGCTTCGTCATCGCGCACCGCCTGAGCACCATCCGCACAGCCGACCAAGTCCTGGTCATCGACGGGGGACACATCATCGAGCAGGGAACGCACACATCACTGCTGGCACAGCACGGGTTCTACTACAACCTGTACATGTCCCAGTTCAAGGGGATCGCAACTCCGGCTGCCGTCTCGTGAGCCGCAACGTGCCTGGCTGTCTGGAAGCCCCTCCTTTCTCATCCGTCGTTCCCGCGGAGGCGGGAACCCACGTCTCTGGCAATATGAGGACAGACCTGCTTTCCTGCTACACTGTCACCAGAGGGGGAGCGATGACAAGGGAGAACGATGTGGCGACATGGATCTACATGGTACGACTGACCAGGCCTGCGGCGATAGCGTCGCCGACGGAGGAGGAGTCCGCCGCCATCGACCGCCATTTCGTGCGCCTGCAGCAGGCATGCGCTGTGGGGACGGTACGACTGGCAGGGCCTGCGACGGACGGAGCATTCGGCATCGTGATCTTCGAGGCCGCAGACGAGACTGCCGCGCAATCGTTCATAGCGGAGGACCCGGCCGTGCGCGCAGGTGTCATGACGGCGGAGCTGCACCCGTTCCGCGTGTCGATGGAACATTTGCTATGCGCGTGATGGGGGTCGACCTGCTGCCGGTGCTCGGCTACGCGCTGGTTTCCATCTTCACGCCGGGGCCCAACAACATCACATCCTCGTCACTGGGGATGCGGTTCGGCTACCGGGGAGCTCTGCGGTTTATCGGAGGCATCGTCACCGGGTTCTTCTGCATCATGCTGACATCTGGTTTGGTGACCGAGCTGCTTGTGTCTGCATATGGACGCATCGCGACTGTGCTGAAGATCGCGGGCGTCGCGTATCTGCTCTGGATCGCCTGGACGGTCGTACGGCCGCAGGACCATACGCACGCGTCTCCCACGGCGACGGGCACTCGGTACCGCGACGGGTTGCTGCTGCAGCTCGTCAACCCCAAGGTCATCCTGTTCGGGCTGACGATGTATGCCACATTGCTGGCTCCGCTGGCGAAGAGCTGGCTGGCAGTCGTCATCTCTGCAGGGTTGTTCGCTTCCCTGAGCTTCTGTTCGACCTCGCTGTGGGCACTGTTGGGTGCAGGCATCCAGCGTTTTATCACCAACCCGAGAGTCAGGTTCGCCTACTCCCTCGTCCTGGTGGGCCTGCTGCTCTACGCTGCCTGGTCAATCATCGCGTCATAGAAAGCACATAGGGCGCCCACCAGCACAGTTCGTTCTGACGCGTGTGCACAGAGGAGACACAGGGGTACTCATGGGATTGCCTCCAGCGAGCAATATCGCGATGATGCGCCGCCGTGCAACGCGGGTGCGCTCAGCTCGTCCGGATGCGGTCCAGTGCCGCGCTGACCGCCTCCAAGAGCTCCTGGACGCTGTACGGCTTGGGCAGGAACCCGTCGGCCCCCCCAAGGGTCTCAACCAGCTCCTGGATGCCGCCGCCCAGCGAATACCCCGACGAGATGAGGATAGGGGCTGTGTACCCCAGCCGTCTCAGTTCCCACAGCACCTGGTCCCCCGTCATGCCTGGCATGGTCATGTCCAGCAGGATGAGGTCTACCGCGGCAGGATTCCCCTGGATGATGGCGACTGCGGACGGACCGTCTGAAGCTGTCATCACTGTGTAGCCCGACCTTTCCAGCATGCGCCGGGTGAGCTGCAGGATCATCTCCTCGTCGTCCACGACCAGCACGGTCTTGTGCCCCTGTGTTCTTTGCGTACATGGTTCCTGCGCCGCTGGAGCCTTCGCCGGTTCCCTGCACCGTGGCAGATATGTGGAGAACGTCGTCCCTTCTCCTGCCGCCGTGTCCACGATGATCCAGCCGCCAGCCTGCTGGACTGCCCCGTAGACGACAGCGAGGCCCAGACCGGTTCCATGTCCCACGGGCTTGGTCGTGAAGAATGGCTCGAAGAGGTGTTGCCGCACAGTTTCGGTCATGCCCCCGCCGGTGTCGGTCACCTGCAGGAGGACGTGCTCGCCCGGCCGGGTCTCGGGATGTTCCTGGGCAAACCGCTCGTCGAGGTCGACGTTGCTGGTCCGGATGGTCAGCGTTCCTGCGCCGTTCATGGCGTCCCGGGCGTTCACGACGAGGTTGATGACGAGCTGTCCAAGCTGAACCTGGTCGATGAGCACGTTCCAGAGGTCCGGAGCGTAATCCTGGGAGATCGTCACGGAGGGCGGTACCAGCTCTGCGATCGACTGCAGTGTGAGGTCGACAGACTGGCTGAGATTGACGGACGTCGGCGCAGGACTCCCATTGCGGCTGAACGTCAGCAGGTTGTGTGTGAGGCCGGCAGCCCGCCGGGCAGCCCGCTCCGCCTGAGCCAGCGGCTCTGCCATGGAGTCCTGTTGAACCGCCTGTTCGCGCAGGATGCTGAGGTTACCGAGGATGCCCGTGAGCAGGTTGTTGAAGTCATGGGCGATGCCACCTGCCATGAGGCCGAGGGCGTCCATTTTCTGTGCCTGGAGCAGGCACGCGGTCATGTTCTTGCGGTCGGTGACGTCTATCAGGAGAGCGAGCTTTCCCATGCGCTTGCGCAGCGGAGCGACATGGAGGTCGTAGGAGCGCTCCACCCCATCACGGACGAAGGCGAGCTCGACATCAGCGCCCGAAACTGCGGATGAAAGGGCAGGCAGGATCTGCGTCCCCTGGGCGCCCAGGACGTCGTGGGCAGAGCACCCCAGGATTGCCTCGGCAGCGGGGTTGATGTCGACAATCCGACCCCGGCCGTCAAGGACGAGCACTCCGTTTGGACTGGCCTCCAGGACGAGCGATCGGGGGATGGGGACGAGGTCGAGGAAGCGGAAGCGATACAGGGCGAAGAAGAGGGTTATGCCGCTCAAGGCGAAGGCGAAGGGAGTGAGGTCGACGCCGGTGACGGGAGTCCGGCCAATCAGGAACATGATGTTGGCAGTCCACGGTACGGTCATCGCGACTAGAACGGCGACTGTCTGTCCACGGTAGGCAGAAGGTACCCTGAACAGGCCGCGCAGCAGGATCACGACACCCGACAGCAGAAGTGCATACTGGTATGCGGTCCAAACCCAGAACAGGGGGCCAAAGCGTGTGTCAACGTGCAGAAGGGCACCGGGGGCCGTGATGGGCGCGGCGACAGCCTGAGTCCACAGCAGGTGGTGCAGGTCGTTGAACCAGGCTAGGACGAACACTACTGTCGGTTCTACTCCTACTAACGCTGCAATGCGAGTGACATCGCGCAGTGGTCTCCCATCATATCTGAGGGTGAAGACCAGCCATGCGACGCCCAGGGCTCCACCGACAAACGACGTCTTCACCCAGAACAGGAAAGAATTCGGCGTTGTACTGCCGAGGAGAAACAGCGAGACGAGGATGTTCAGGACCACCAGCACCATGGTCGCCGAGAAGGCCCGGGCACCCGGAGAAGGCCTGCGTCGCCAGGCAAGGACTGCGACGACGGCTGAGATAGCAGCTGCTACTAGCAATGGCAGTGTGTACGGTGTCGCCTGCATGTTCAACCTTCGTCCATCCATTTCATGTGCGCAATCGCTCCACTGGGATGAGTCCTGGCCCTGATTTTCCGCAAGGCCGCTTGTGTGAGCAGTCTAACCCCAGATGTACGTGTGTCAAAAAACGGGTCGGCAGGCGGTCCGCGCGGAGCGCCGGGAGAGCGAATGACAAAGCCCCGGGACCACGGTCCCGGGGCTGATGACTGCGTGTTGCAGGGATGACTACTTGGCGCCGTTGGTCGAGGGCTTGGGAGCCTTCTGTCCGCGCTGGGGCTTCGGGGAAGCCTTTGTTGCCTGTGCAGCTGGTTTTGGTCCAGGCTTCGGGGCAGCCACCCTCAGGGCTTCCTTGCCGCCTTTGACGACAGGAGCCTTGTTCGCTGCTTCTGGTTTCTTCTCGACTGATTTTGCTGGTCCGTGTTGCGGCTGGGCTGTTGTTGCAGGCTGCTGCCCGTGGCGTGGAGCGTTCTTCGCGGGAACCTTTATCTCGACAGGCTTCTTCTCAGCGACCGTCGGTGCGATCCTGGCCTGGGGCTTCGGAACGCTGGGAGTCCGTGGTACGGGTCTTGTCTCAGCGGTCACCGGGTGTGATGGCCTGCGGCTGCGTCTGTGGGACGGAGCGGTGACAGCAGCGGTCGTAGCGGAGGAAGCTCCGGGCTTGCCTGTGGGACGTTCCCTGGTGGGGGCGGCAACAGGTGGCTGCTGGGGCTTCGTGTCCGTGGAGCCGACAAGGCCGGCTGCTGCCATCGCTGCGCGTACTTCGGCGCGGAAGTCGACAACGGGTCTGGTGGAGCCGACAGGTCTTGCCACGGGGGCAGCGATGGGAGACACCACCGGGGTGATCCTGGTTTCGACCATGGGATGCTGGGGCGTTGTGGACGGAACGGGCTTTGTCTGGACGACAGGAGTGAGTGTCGGCTGGGCCGCCACAGGTGTTGGTACAGGTGCGGACACCGGAGCAGCGGCAGTAGTCGCTGCTACCGGTCTCTGTTCCCGGTCACGGCGAGCGAAGCGGCCACGTCCTCTGTTACGGTCACGGTCATGCTCAGGAGCACGCTGGGGCGTCGTGGACGTGGCGGCCTGAATAGGAACAGGTGCTGGAGCGGTGATGGAAGGTTGTGCTGCCTCCGCGGGTTCGCCAACACCGTTTTCCTGATGGTGGACGCGTCCATGCACATCGATCAGATCAGGCTGCTGACGGGCGGGTGTCCCGGGACGGAGGCGCGAAAGGTCGGTCTTCACTCCCTGTAGTGATGGAAGGAACATGAGGCGGAGAGCGCACCACCACAGGTACTCGGCGTCAGGACCCTTGAAATCGTCGAGGTCCAGAAGGCCATGGGCCAGCTCGTTGCGCATGTTGGAGCCGAACTTCTCGACAAGCAGGCCTCTAAGGTCGAACATGAGGTCACGCCCGAAGACGCGTTCAGCTTCGTCCATGTCCAACAGGGCTCCCAGGACGCGTTCCTGCTCGATATTGCGCATGTCGATCTTGCTGGTGACGACGCCGGCCTTCTTCAGGACAATGCGTACCGCATTTTCGACTTGTGGTGTCAGCAGCGAGACGGCGACAAGGAAATCGCCATTCATGCCAGCGTCCATGCCACGGGCGAAGATCTCCTCGCGGCCGACGGGGATGAAGGGGTTGTCGGTCGTGAAGGCACGCCAGTCATCCAGTCGAACGACATGCTCTGACAGGACCTGGCGACGAGCGGGATCGATCAGCGCAAGCACAGCGATCTGACGGTTGCGGGCGGCCTCCTGGTACAGTTCGGCTTCCTTGGCCGTGCGGATCTCGCGGGTATCGCCTGTGAAGGCGGCTGGAGCGTGAGAGGCGGCCTTTCCCTCCTGATCCATGCCAACGGTGCTGATGAGGTACTGGAACGGCATCCGGCCCGTCTTGGCGTCGACCTGCTCTTCCAGTTCTGCTGGCTTGGGTGTTTCGGCCAGATTGGCGAGAGCAACCAGCGCGCCGCGCAGGTCCTTGCTCTTGACCTGGTCACGTGCCCACTGGGTGATGCCTGCCGGATCCATACGCGACGGCTTCTTCATGGGAGCATCATTGCGCTTCAGCTCGAGGGCGTCGACCTGCTTCTTGAGCTCGATGACAGCCTGCTCGTTGCCGGGGACCTTGGCAAGCGATTCCATGGCGCTGCGCATCAGTTCCAGCGCGTGGTCGGTGATGGGTTGGGCCTCAGACTGCACAACGTCGGCCTGCTTGATATAGGTGTCGGAGGCGCGCTTGAGAGCCAGTTCCTTGTTCTTGTCCTGCCCTGCGGCGGTTTCGCAGCGAGCCTTGACCTGCCAGTACAGGCGGGCGGTTTCCCACTGTCCAGCGGTCTCGCAGCGCTGTGCGCTTGTCCCGCAGATGCTGGCAAACCGGGAGGCGTTGCCTTCGCCGGCGTCCAGCAGCAGGTTGATGAGCTTGGCCCACCAGGGCGTCGGTTCCTCGGCGCCAAACTCACTGAGTTGTTTCTGAAGGTAGTCGATGGTCTTGCGGTACGCCTTGGTCTCCTTGCCCATGAAGACGGCGATGTCGAAGGAACGCTTCAGGCGATCGTAGCCATCCGCCCACTGGACGACGTCCTTGAGATGAAGGGCGCTGCTCAGGTAGCTGTCGACAGCCAGGCTGGCGACGCTGGCGTCACCCTGACGCACCCAGAGGATGTCGGCCAGGCGGGACCGCAGTTCCGCGTCCTGGACAGTTTCGATGAGCTGTTTGATGACACGCAGCTCGTCGGCCGAGAAGTCTTCAGGGAGCGGCGTGCGCGAATACTGAAGATCGGCAGCGGGGACAAAGGGGTCGCGCGACGGGGTCTCGAGCTTGAGCTCGGGCGAAGCGACGGCGCCGAGGAACGTGTAGACGGCCTCTGTGCGCGAGTCGTGTGCCTTGCCTGCTTCCTGCGCGCGCTGGTAGAACAGTTTGGCGTACACCGAGCAGAGTTTCTGGTCGGCTTCGACCAGGACCTGTTGCCAGGCTGTGCGGTCGATGTCTTCTTTCTTGATGACGAATCTGGTGATTGACACGGGTTCCTCCGAGTGGATGGGTGGCGTGGGAGATATCACGTGGAAAAGGGGAGGCTCACGCCGGGAAGCAGTTTCTTGAGGGCGCGTACAAACGTCTTGAACTCGTCGGTCGCGCTCGACTGACCAGAGGCGGTGACGCGCTTCGCACCACTATCCAGTGCGATTCGCCAGAGCACAGGCTGGTCGGCCTGCTGCATACGATCCCAGTTCCAGACGTTCGCCTTGTCGGCGGCACGCCAGAAGCGCTTCCATGCTTCAAGGGACGGTTGAAACGCGAGCTGAGGCTGTGAGCCTGCGCGCGCGTACAATGTCCCCCCCTCCCAGTGGACCGTTACGGTCCGCGAGGTGCCACAGCCGAGCGCCACTTCCACAGTGACGGGCTCAGCCGGCTCGATAGCAAGAGTCATACAATCCTCCTTGCGGCCAAAACGCTGTCCCACGGCAGCGGACGGCCACACGCACGACTTGGGGGTGCGATCGCCCGTGCACTCGGCAGCTCAGGAGCCCCTTTCAGGACTCGCAGACGCCCGTGCACCTCTTGTAGTATAATGGATTTGCGGCGCGACAACAGGAACCGGTCTCTCACATGTGAGGTGGTCTCGACTTGGAAAGGAGATCGCCCGGCAGGGTAGCCGGGCGATGTGGAGGGAGGAGAAGAGAGGAAGATGGTCTGTGTCTTCCTTGTGCTATCCTGTTGGCTCATCTGAGGCCCAGTCCTTGCCGACCGGGTTCTCAGTGTTCTGCTGCCACCTGTGCTACACCTTTCTCGAACCAACCGTACATCGCATTCTTCACTTTCTGCCCCGTCATTCCCGCGCAAGAATCTGTCATTCCCCTGCAGGCGGGAATCCAGCATTGTCTTTGGGGTCTGTCATTGGAGTCAACTGCTAGCTGTTGCCGGAGGTGCAATCGCGATGTCAGCTGCCCGCTCAGCTTGCGTGGAGCGACCTTTGCACCTTATCCAGCAACTGGTGCAGGTCGTACGGCTTGCCCAGGAACCCCTGGACACTGCCCTCCTCGAGCATCTGCTTGACGGTTCCGTTAGAGGTGTACCCGGAGTTCAGCAGGATGGGGACCGTGGGGTCCAGGGCCCGGATGGCGTGCACGATCTCGCCGGTGGTCATGCCCGGCATGGTCATGTCCAGCAGAATGAGCCCGATGCCCACAGGGTGCTCCCGCAGGACGTTCAGGGCTGATGCCCCGTCCGGTGCCGTCAGAATCGTATACCCGCTCCTGCTCAGGAGAGCTTGGGCGACCGTCCGCACGACCGGCTCGTCCTCGACGACCAGGACAGTGCCGCTGCCTGCGTTCACAGTAATGGATGCAGGAGCAACGGACTGCGTGGGTTCTTCCAGGCATCGAGGGAGATAGATGTCGAAGGTCGCTCCCGAACATGTTTGTCCAATGAGAGGGGCGGTTTTCCCGGCACCTTCTGTGGATACTGCCGTGATCCACCCGCCTGCCTGCTTGACGGCACCGTAGACGACGGAGAGCCCGAGCCCCGTGCCTGATCCTATTGGTTTCGTCGTGTAGAAGGGTTCAAAGAGATGCTGCATGACCTCCGAAGATATCCCAGGACCGGTGTCTGTGACGCTGAGATGGACGAACTCACCCGTGCGCGCGAATGGATGGGTCTGGACGTATTCCTCTCCCACAACCTCGTTCCTGGTGCGTATCGTCAGCATCCCTTTGTCCTGCATGGCGTCGCGTGCGTTCACCGCGAGGTTGAGCAGGATCTGCGTCACCTGCGACTGGTCCACCAGGACGTTCCAGGCCGTCTGCTCGTCGTCGCGGACGATGTCTATGGTGGCCGGCAGCGATTGCTTCAGGATGGCCAGGGTCGCCTCGAGCGCGTCCGTGATCTTCATGGGTATCGGCAGGACCATGGCACTGCGGCCGAAGGTCAGCAGTCCTTTCGTGAGGTCGGCTGCCTGACGGGCGGCGGTCTCGGCTGCATTCAGGTTTTCCAGCAATGGATCTGCTGGGGGCAGGCTGCTGCGCATGAGGGCGATGTTGCCCAGGATGCCGGTCAGCAGGTTGTTGAAGTCGTGCGCGACCCCTCCTGCCAGCTGGCCGATGGCTTCCATCTTCTGGGACTGCCGGAGTTGAGCCTCCGCCTGCTTGCGCCCGGTGATGTCCCTGCTGACGCCCAGCGTTCCTGCTACTGAACCGTCCGGCCCACGCAGGACAACCTTCTTGGTCAGGAAATTGTGGAACTTGCCATCAGCATCCACGTCAGTGAACTCACCCTCGCTCACACCTTTCTCGATGGCAACACAGTCATCGGCTGCATAGACCGCTGCTATTTCGGGTGGAAAACACTCGGCATCCGTCTTGCCGACGATGTCGCCATTGGCACTGGGCTCCATCTGATAATAGGTCTTGTTCGCCGCGACATACCGTCCCGACGCGTCCTTGATCCACATTGGGTCCGGCGAGGCCTCCAAAAACTGACTCCACTGCAGCTGTGCGACCCGTAGCTTGTCCTCCACACGCTTGCACTCGGTGATGTCGCGGATAATTGATACTATTTGAGTTGGCTGTCCCTCAGCGTTCCGAATGGTCTCACCGTTGACTTCCATGTCGAAGGTACTTCTGTCCGTACGCAGTCCACGGTATTCGATCGGACCTTGCATGTCGCCTTGGAACGTGAGGGCGACACTAGAAGATGCGCGTTCCCGATCCTCGGGGACAATGAAATCGGTGACCAAACGCCCCAGCAGTTCCTCTTCCCGTTTGCAACCGAATACTCTCAAGGCCGCGGGCGAAACCATGAGGATGCGACCCTCGAGATCCGTGATCGTGATGTCGTCCGGTGAGGCGTTGAGAATGGATCGATACCGTTCCTCACTCTCCCCAAGTTGGCGCAGCGCCAACTCCTTTTGGGAAAGGGCGCGGGAAAGCTCAACCGTGCTGTAGCTCAGGGATGAAATCATCCCGGCGAGTTTGGCGTAAAACGCCATGGCCGCATCAACCGCTTCCCGGCTCCAGCGCGGAACGCGGTCAAGGGCCGCAAGGTATTCCGTCTCGTCGAATCCATAGTGACGGGCCTGGCTGCGGAACAGCTCATAGTCGGGAATCTCATCCTCGTAGAAGAACTGCCCGAGGAAAATATTGCCCAGATGCCTGCCGCTCACCTCGATGGGTGTCACCATATCCCACAGGTTGTTCTTGCAGTGGTAAGCTTTGAATGTCTCCGCCGGCACGCCGTTGCTGAGGATGACATCACTTTCGAGGCAGTTTTTCAACGTGTCGGGGTGAACCCGGTGGAATTTTGTGCAGAGATCCTGCCAGCCGACGGCGACCAGGACCTTTCCGGAAACATCAAGAACGCCGATGCCGATCTTCGTGAGCCGGTAGAAATCCTCCATCATAGTTTGCAGCGCCTCGTGGTCGATGATATCGGCAAGATTCAGCGTGCCGATATCTCCCTCCGGTTCGAGGATGGCCTCGAGCTTCTTCCTGACCGTTGCCTCGCTCTCCCGCAGAACATCATCCGCCTGCTTCTGCACTATGGCTGCCTCGCCTGAACGGATTTCTTTGTCAGTCATGGTTTCTCCCCTTGCCTGTTTCCGTGCCACATTTGGCCATACCAGCGACACCCCACGCTGCCGGCGACTGTCTTGTGCACGTTCTTTGTATTTGCAGCTCCTGGACTCTCCTTGACTTGGTTGAATGGCAATTCTCTGGTCACACACGCGAAACGTGCGGAATCCGCATGATCCTGCTCTCAGAATAGTCGTGGTACAGAGCGGGTCAAGTGCCGCAATGCACGCAATAACCCGTCCTTGCCTTCGCCCGTGCCCCCTGTCCGTAATTCCCGCGAAGGCGGGAATCCGGCATTGCCTGCTGGTCTGTAGTGTTCAGTCTATCAGCCCAGCAACCTCACCCAGCACGATGTCCATGATGACCTCATGCACAATGCGCGCGCCATGACGCACACCCCGGCGCCGGCCAACTTCGCGGAACCCGGCCTTGCGGTACGCTGCGACGGCCCGCTCGTTGAAGTCGTAGACATGCAGGATAACACTGCTCAGCCCCAGTACGTCGAAGGCGTACCGGGCCAGCAGGGCGACGGTCTCCGTTGCATACCCGCGGTTCCAGCAATCCTTCTCGCCGATGATGAGTCCCAGCTCGGCTGTACCAGCCGCGTGCTCGATATCGAACAGGGCACAGTCCCCTACCAGGCGCATGCCGTTGACCTCGTGGATGTCGAAGTTCACGCTGCCCCCGTCGGCCTTGGCGACCTTGTTGTCATACCACTCGTATTCGTTCTCGATGGAGACGCATGCCCCGGCGCCGGTCAGCCCGGCGTTGACTTCGGGGTCGCAGATCCACTTCCAGTACGTCGGAACGTTGTCCCGCTGCTGCGGGGTCAGTGCGACTTTCGTGCCGTTGATGATGACAGGGATGTCACTCATGAGGCTGTCCTCCGGTTGCATCATGCGTGGATGCCAAACACGGCCTGCACCAGGCGGCCGAACGCGTAGGAAGCTGCGGCAGCGCCCAGTCCGGTGATGACCATCTCGCGGATCTTGCGGCGGAAGGCGTTGCTGCCGGCGGTGAGGGTGATGATGCTGGCGACCGTGGCAAGGGCAAGCCCTGCGAACAGGACGCTGAGGATCAGCGCCGTGAACGAATTCCGCGCGAAGAAGTAGGGGAGGACGGGGAACAGCAGTCCAATGATGTAGGCAGCGCCGGTGAACAGAGCGCTGCGGATCTCGTTGACGCGCGTGTGCTCGGTGAGGAGCCCGATCATCGCCTCTTTGTTCGATGCCAGTTTTGCGGTGACCTCGTCGGTCAGGTCGGCCGGCATCCCGGATTCGATCAGCTTCCTGGCGAGTTCTGCCTGCGCCCGTCTGGGTGCGACGCTGAAGAGGAGGTCAGTCTTGCGCCGGATGCCTTCGTTGACCTGGCGCTGACTGCGGACGGAAACCCAGGTGCCGATCGCCATGGACAGCGCGCCGGCGAGGCCGACAACGAGGCCGCTGACGCCGACGACCTGCGGACGCGTCGGATAGACGGCCGAGAGGCCGGTGACCGCGCCAAGCAGCTCGACGAGACCATCGTTCATGCCCATCACGAAATCGCGGACGTTGTCCTTGGGCAGCGCGTTGAACTGCGATTCCAGCTCTTCCTCGTGACCCAGCTCATCCTCGATGATGCGCGAGATGTCGGTCTTCTCGGCTTCTTCCAGGACGGCGGAGTTCAGGAAGTCATAGTAGGAGTCGACGGCGGTCGCCTCGGTGATTTCGAGGAGGGACAGATAGCGTCGTGTCCCCAGTATCCTGCGCAGGAGCCGCGCCCAGGCGAACGAGAACCACGATGGTTCGGTGGTGGTGATGCCGCGCTTGAGAAGAAACGCGCGCCAGAAGGCCATGTGGAGGTTCTCGACCCGAGCCAGCTCTGCAAAGCGCTGCCGGAGGGCAGGGTCCTTCTCGGACCCGGCCAGGTATGCATACAGGCGCGATGCACCCCGCTCGTCGGCGTAGAAGCCCATTGCTTTGGCTGTTTCATCCATCATAAACAACTCCTTTCAGTCTGGCTGGAAGTGTGAAGACCATTGTACCTGGTACCAAGGGTATTCACAATTCAGCGGCGGAATGTGCGTCGGAGCACAATTGCCTGCTCGGGACACATCTCGTGACAGCAGTAGCAAAGCACGCAGGTCCTCCGGTTGAACTGCGGGTACGGTGCAAGGTTGATTGCCTTCGCTGGGCACCGCTGGGCACAGATACCGCACTTGATACATTTGGACGTGTCGACCATGGGGATGGGTCGGCTGGAGGAACCGACGATGCGCTGGAGTGTCGCTGCGATGGACACCACCGCACCGCCCATGTAGCTGCGGGGCCGCATGAACGCCGGCTGGATGGGGGTGAGGTCACCGACGACGAGCGTGCCGTCAGGAAGAGGGACGACGTGCGACAACGGCGTGAGTTCCCAGTCGATCCCCATCATGCGACACATCACCCAGTCCGCAAGGACCGGATCGTCCGCGACGACGACGGCCCGCAAGTGTCTTGGCCTTCCTGCGGAGGGTCCCTCGCCGTCCATACCCAGAATACCGTCCATGACGACCCGTTCGGGGATGGGGAGGGCGGCGTGGAGGTCCAGCAGGCACCTGGCAAACTCGTCACCGGATGGAATCATGTGGAGACCGGTGCGCTCGGCCTTGGGTGTGAGCCCGAACAGGTTCTTGACAGCACCCGTGACCAGCGTCAGTGAGTGGGTTTTCGCCTTGGGCAGGTTGAAGAGGACCTTGCACTGCCACAGCAGGTCGGGCAGGGTGACAGGTCGGGGGCTCCGTGGGTGCTCGAGATGGATATGCCCGAACCCGTACTGGTCCAGGTTGCAGATAGTGACCCGTTCGTCGCCCACGTATTCCTCGAGGCCAAGATCGGCGGCAAGGCGTTCGCTGGGGACACGGTTGCCCGGAATGTCGCCGACGATGATGTGGAGTCCGTGCCCGAGCAGAAACCGGACGAAGGCATGAATGAAGTGAGGGTTGGTCGTCAGTGCCCGTTCGGGCTCAGCTTCCTGCAGGATGTTTGGCTTGACGAGGACTGTGTCGCCGGGGGCGAGCCCGCCCAGAAGGAACTCCTGGCGACTGGCGAATACGTCGGTCAATCGTCCTTCGTCGTAGTCGTCGAGTCGGTCGATCCATGCCCGCATGCGTGCCTCCTGTCGTGTATCAACAGGATAGCCGCAGCGGCCCGTGACTCAACCCTGTTCCTGTGCAGGGACTGGCTTGAGAGAGGTCCTGAGCGCGTGGCGCGTTGGCAGGAGGAAGGCGAGCACTACCAGGACGGCCGCAACGCCGAGCAGCAGGCGATACGCGGACGTGATGCTGGTGTGCTGTGCCCACTGACCCAGGATGATGACAACAGCGCCGCCGACGCCCCAGGAAAGGCCCATGATGGATGCGGAGACGAGGCCGCGGTGGTTTGTGACCAGTTCGTGTGCGAAGACGATGTTGGAGCTCAGCGTGAAGCAGCTGAAGAAGCTCATCGCCGGGAACCAGATGATGCTGGTCGACCCGGTCAGGACGAACATCAGGAGGGTCACAGCTACGCCTGTCGCCCCGATGAGGTTGATCGTCCTGCGGCCGATGTGGTCGGAGAGCTCAGCCCCGATGACATTGGCGACCGCGCCCACGAGCGAACCGACGGCAAGGTAGACACCGGCCTTGCCCGGCAGGAACCCGAGTTCCTGGAACAAGAGGGGCAGCAGGATGGTGACGCCGTTGAAGATCATGGCCGTGAGCGTGGAATTGGCAACAAGCATGAGGTACCCTTTGAAGGAAGGGCTGTTTGTCATGCGGCCGCCGTTGCCGTTTTTTGCAGCTGCTTCAGGGTCTTCCTGCCGGGGGAGCGCGAACACCTGGAAGAACGCCAGCGCGATGCCGGGGATTGCCAGGATCCAGAAGCGCTCGAGGTGCAGCAGCCCAAAGAGAGGGATGACCGTCAGCGAGCCGACAAAGGAGCCCATGGACCCGCCGAAATTGAAGACGGACATGAATCGGCCCCTGTTCGTCGAAGACAGCTGGCTCGTACCGGCGGCCCCTTGCGGATGAAACATCGCAAGCGACAGGGCTATGGCGGTGAAGATGAGCAGGAGCCAGCCAAAGCTGTGGGCGAACGGCAGCAGTGCCAGTGAAACGGCGGCGAGGATGGAAGAGGTGACGACAAGTGCGTTTGCATGGCGCATGCGGTCGGACAGCAGGCCGAAGACCGTCTGGACAAGACCCGAGACGATGGGGAGACTGGCGCCAAGTGCGGCGGCGGCCCCCAGAGAGAAACCCAGCTGGGTGCGGAAGACAGGAACGAGAGGGGGAAGGAAGGCGGCGTACCATTCAACGAGGAAGTGACCACCAGCAATTGCAAGCAGTGCTTTTCGTATACGGCTCATCGTTCAACTCTCTCCCGGGACATGCGAAAAAGGCAACCTCGGAGCGAGCAGACAAGTCCGCCATGAACGCGAGCAATGTTCCGCGCGAGGCCACCTTCTTCTATTATTAGTATAGCAAATCTTCGAACTATGTCAATTTCCGAAATACCTCAGTCTGCAGGCTGCTTCCAGACATTGGTGATGCAACGTACAGCACCCAGACTTCTGTCCGGAGGTTTCAACGTGGGCGTGGCAGTCGAGCGTTGACGATACCGGTCATCCGGGTCACTTGTCTGCGACGAATCTGTCTCTGGCAATCCCCTTGAGTAACCGGCGCAGCTCGCGCGCATCCACATGACCGTCGATCTGCAGGGAGATCTCTCCAGTCGTCGTGCTGAGCATGAGCTTGTGGGGAGGTTCTCCGGCTGTGCGTGGCCCGAAACGGCCTAGCGGGGTGCCCTGGACCAGAGTGGCCTCCTCGAAGTCAGCATGGCCCAGCACACGTGCCGTTGGCAGTTCTGTCAGGACATCGGCCATCGTCATCCCGGCATACCCGTCAATGAGCGCGAACGGTGCCTGGGCAGCGTACCACATCTGCTGGAAACGGCTTGCCCCCTGCGATTTTGCGTCGGCCGTTCTTGCCACGCGAATCTTGCGGACTTTTGCCTGGTCGAACGGGGCAAGTACGACAAACGAACTGGTCAACAGCATGGTCAGCTCAAGGGACTTGAAGGCACTCTGCCGCTCGACAGCCTGACACGCGAGCAGGACGGTTTCTCCTTCAGGAGCGTCCATTAGAACCTCAGATCCAGGAAGAGCACGAGGGCGGAGACGAGGGCCATGAGCACCGAATAGGGGATGGCAGATACGGACTCTTTCGCACGGCTCGCGGATTTCCAGCTGATGTAGAAGACAAGGAAGAGAGCGGGGACGAGCAGGCCCCAGTAGTCGGTGCGCGAACCAAAGCGCCAGAACAGGGCTCCCATGACAGCGGTACAGACCGCGGCGACAATCACCACCAGCAGTTCACTGACCCATCGCTTGCTCATGTTGACCCCCTCTCAACTGTGTCGCGCCCAACGCTTGTGTACTGTCAGGATAGTCCAAGGCAGCCGGCGGTCAATGACAGGTGACCTCTGAGCAGGTGACGGAGAGGAGGTGGCCGCCATTTTCTGCGCTCCGCAGGACGTGTAACGTTCGCACGCGGTGACCGTAGACCAGATGTGGAGGTGGTACCGATGGAATTGATCCTTGTGCCGTTTGGCATTGTTGTCGCGGCGCTTCTCGTGGTAGGAGCTGTCACGGGGGCTGTATTCAAGTTCGTATGGATTGTGCTCAAGTTCATCTTCGTGCTGTGTTTCTGGTGGCTGCTCCTGCTCATCGGCGGGATCGCCTTGCTGAGGTCGATCCTGCACTGACCGGGGCTTTGTTCACACGTACCATGTCAAGGCGCCCGGGTTTGTGGGGCGCCTTGCACATCCCCGGTCATCTCGCACGATGCAAACGCTGTCAGCATGGAGTGTGTGGCCCTCTTCTCCTTGATATCTTTACAGGAGACCATTGACTGACGACAAATGCCCTCTACTCTTAGCTTATCAAAGTAAGGGGGAACCGTGATGAGAATGATGACCAACAGCAAGCGTATGGAACTAGTTCTTGCGAGGCTGCGCAGCTACTGGGAGACTGTGGACCCGCGTCGCGTCGGCGGCTTGACCAAGTCCCAGCTCTCGTTGCTGCTCTCGCTGTCTGAGCACCCTGGATGCCGCGTGCAGGACACTGCCCAACGGCTTGACCTGACTGCTCCGACAATCAGCATTGGAGTCCGCAGACTGGAGAGGATGGGGTTGGTGCTGCGCGACGCTGATCCTGACGACCAGCGTGCTGTGTGCCTGTATCTGTCGCCACAGGGCAGAAGAATTGCTTCCAAGGCACGTTCTCTGCGTGCAGCCAAGCTGGAGACAATGCTCTCGGCGCTGACAGTGGATGAACAGGAGTCGCTCCTCGCAATGCTGGAGAGGGCAGTTCCGGATACTGACTGAAGGTACATTGCTGTAGCCTGTCAACAGAAGAGGAGGTTACCGTGAATGCACGACCAATAACGCCAGACATCACCCTCATGGGAGCGGTCGACTGGGACCGCAGACTGTTCGACTCGCTGATTCCGCTTCCCGAAGGGACCAGCTACAATGCATATCTGGTGCGGGGCAGTGAGAAGACCGCGCTGCTCGACACGGTCGACCCGACCAAGTTGGATGTCCTGATGGCCCAACTCGACGCGGTCGATCACCTGGACTACCTGATAGCGCATCACGCCGAACAGGACCACAGCGGTTCCATCCCTGCCATCCTTGCCCGGTATCCAGAGGCTGTGCTCGTGACGAATCCGAAGGCAAAGGAGCTGCTGCAGGAGCTCCTGGACATCCCGTCCGGTCGATTCAGGACCGTCGCCGACGGAGAGACCCTGTCACTCGGCAACAAAACCCTTCGGTTCATCTACCTGCCATGGGTCCACTGGCCCGAGACGATGGGCACGTATGTCGAGGAAGACCACGTCTTGTTTTCATGTGACTTCTTTGGCTCGCACCGGGCGCAGTCGGGCATGTTCGCCGAGAACAACGTCGTCATGCACGGCGCCAAGCGCTACTATGCCGAGATCATGATGCCGTTCCGCAGTTTCATCATCAAGAACCTGGACAAGCTTGCGGGCACACAGATCGATATGATCTGCCCCAGCCATGGTCCTGTTTACAAGGACCCGGCGTTCATCATGGACGCTTACCGCGAGTGGGCAGGTGGACCTCCTCACAACAAGGTCGTCATCCCCTTTGTCTCCATGCATGGGAGCACACTGAAGATGGTTGATCGCCTCACGGCCGCTCTGGCCGACCGAGGCGTCGGCGTCGAGCGATTCGACCTGACAACCTCTGACTTGGGCGAGATCGCCATGTCTCTCGTGGACGCCGCGACCATTGTCATCGGAACCCCTGCTGTGCTGACCGGTCCACATCCCAAGACGATCGAGATTGCGTACCTGGCTGGAGCTCTTCGTCCCAAGACACAATTCGTGTCCATTGTCGGGTCATATGGGTGGGGCCAGCGCATCGTCGACGTCCTTGGCGGACTCATCGCGCCGCTGAAGGCCGAAGTCCTCACGCCCGTCCTCGCCAAAGGCGACCCTCGTGCCGCAGACATGCAGGCGATCGATGCCCTGGCGGAGACTATTGCGGCCAAACATCGCGAGGCCGGTCTCCGCTGAACGACGCACGCTCTCCGTATGACGAACCCCCCCGGCCGTGAGGCTGGGGGTTCTGCCAGGGTCCCGTGCCAGTCGGCGGTCAGTCTGCCCGCGTGCACGCTTCTTGGTGCAGTATCTACGTTCGTGGCGCTTTGAGCAGGCGTGCGTTGATGGCAACGATGATGGTGGACAAGGACATGAAGACGGCGCCGACGGCTGGGCTCATGATGAAGCCGACCCCGGCAAGCACACCTGCCGCCAGCGGGATCGCGACGACGTTGTACCCTGTGGCCCAGGCGAGGTTCTGCAGCATCTTGCGATACGTGGCACGTGACAGCTGCACAACAGCGACGACGTCGCGGGGATCGTCACGGACCAGGATGACGTCGGCCGTCTCGATGGCAACGTCGGTGCCGGCGCCGATCGCAATCCCGACATCGGCCTGCGCAAGAGCCGGGGCATCGTTCACGCCGTCGCCGACCATGGCTACCGTCAAACCCCTCCTCTGTACTTCCTGGATCCTGGCTGCCTTTTCATGTGGCAGCACTTCGGCAAAGAAGTCATCGAGTCCGAGGTCCTGTGCAACCCACTGTGCGGCGGCGCGCGAGTCGCCGGTCAGCATGATACTCTTGATGCCCATCTGGTGCAGCGCCGCAACGGCGTCGCGAGACTCTGGCCGTATGGTATCTGCCAGTGCGACTGCTCCCTGCACGACGCCGTCGACCAGGACGTAGACGACCGTCTTCGCTTGCGAGGTCAGCGTGTCGATCTGAGTCGAGGAAGCAGTCAACTCGTGATCGATGACGTAGCTGGGTCGTACGACCATCACCATGTGACCATCCACTTCTGCCTGAGCGCCGACTCCGGGGAGGGCCAGGAATTCAGTGATTTGCGGCAGGGTGATGGAGCGTTCCTGTGCGCTGCGTACGATGCCGAGTGCGATGGGATGCTCGGACTGGGCCTCGACGGCGCCGGCCAGTCTCAGAATCTCCTCCGGTGTGCTCGTCTCGCTCAGGGGAACGATATTTGTGACGCCAAACGACCCCATCGTCAGTGTGCCAGTCTTGTCGAATACGACCGCCTGCAGATTTCGGGCCTGCTCGAAGGCTGTCCTGTTTCGGAGCAGCAGACCGTTCTGAGCCAGCAGAGCAGTCGACACAGAGACGACCAATGGAATGGCAAGCCCCAGGGCGTGTGGGCATGTTGTCACCATGACCGTGACCATGCGTTCCAGCGCGAACGCGAGACCCTTACCGAGTAGCAGCCAGGTGACCAGCGTCAACGTGCCGGCGCTAAGGGCGATGATGGTCAGCCAGAACGCTGCCCGGTCGGCAAGCGCCTGTGTTTTGGACCGCGATTCCTGAGCACGGCGGACCAGGTCGATGACCTGCGACAGATAGGTGTCGCTGCCGACCTTCTCGATGACGACCGTCAGGGCGCCTTCGCCGTTGATGGCACCGCCGATGACAGCATCACCTGGCTTCTTGTCTACCGGGCGCGACTCCCCGGTCAGCATGGCCTCGTTCACGCTCGAGGCTCCACCCTCGACACGACCGTCGACGGGGACTTTCTCACCAGGCTTGACCAGCACTCGGTCCCCAGCCGCAAGGTGCGCAACCGGGTGGTCCATGACCGTGCCGTCGGGCATGATCACGTGTGCATCAGAGGGCATGAGACGTGCCAGACTCTCCAGCGCGCGGGAGGCCCCCATCACCGACTTCATCTCCAGCCAGTGGCCAAGGAGCATGATGTCGATCAGCGTCGCCAGCTCCCAGTAGAAGACCATGCCCTGAAGACCTAGCGAGACCGTGGCGCTGTAGACAAAGGCCACTGTGATTGCCATCGCGATGAGGGTCATCATGCCGGGGGTCCTGGCCTTGAGCTCTTCGAATATCCCCTTGAGGAAGGGCATGCCACCGTACACATAGATGAACGCCGACAACACAAACAAAACCCACGTCGAACCGGGGAACTGCAGCTTCGTGCCAAGATGCAGCAGCATCTGCACGGGCTCCGACAGGAGCAGGACCGGGACGGTCAGGACCAGGCAGACCAGGAACCGGCTTTGGAAGTCACGGATCATGTGAGCGTGGTGATCATGCTTCTGGTGTTCGTCGTGGCCCATGTGGCCGGGACCCATCTCGTGTCCGTCATGTGCCATCTCCGCATTCACGGAGTGGTCGTGCCCTCCCTCATGCATTGAGTGCATGTCGTCGGCCATATCGTGATGCATATGCTCATGGTCTTCCATGTGTGCCTCCGCAGGACTAGCTTATGAATGCCAGTCTATGTCGAAGCTGCACATACTCAACGTTACCGCGCACGAGACTCGGTGGCGCAGAGTCCATTCCTGTCCGCATCGGGCCGTATGGGCAGGCCCCTGCCCCCATGTCGTCGTTTCGCACGACAAAGCGACTAGAATGGAACGAGCGGCTCGGATTTCTCCGAGCCGCTCGCCGTTTCAGACGGTATAGTAGACAGTGCTAGTGCTTCTCGGGAGCGTCCCTGGGCGTCGGCACGCCTTTGTGTGAGGCGGGCATTTCAATGTACCTCTTGGGGTTCCCGTGAAACGAGTCCTTGCACCACTGACTGCAGAAGCCGTAGGTCTTGCCTTCGAACTCCTCAGTGTATTTGGCCTCATAATTGTTGAGCAACATGCCACAAACTAGGTCCCACTGGTTGAAACAAGTCTTGACCATCGGAGTCTCCTTGATTGGCGGACCCACTTCTCAAATCGATGAGAACAGTCCCGCGCCACACCGTAGGATACCTGCAGTGTATTACCTGCATGCACCAGAACACCGGAACATGAATCGACTCGTGTTTCTTCCGGTCACGCCCCACTTGGGACACATTCACCATAGCGCACGCATGCAGACAATCATGAACACGCGGCAAGCGTGTACAGCTGACAGCATGCGGGCAAACGATGCCGAAGGAGGCGGCTCTGTGAAGGACCCACGAATTTGAAAACGATCCTGAGGGAGCATTATTAGTGGCTGTCGACGTCGTACATGACAAGTCTCGCGTTGACGTACTGAACCTGCGGTACCGTCGTACTACAGGTGAACGATGGCGGGCAATGCCCGAAAGGAGATACTATGTGGTGCATGTTGATGCACTTGTTGGGACACGAACACTACCTGGACAGCACAGGCTCAGCAACCGTCCATTCAGAGTCTGCTCTGGAGATCCTCCGTCGCCGATATGCCAGCGGCAGGCTGACCAAGGAGCAGTACCAGGACATGAAGGCGACGCTGGAACGGGGTGTGGAACAATCTGTCTCACTCCCATCACAGGGGCATTCGTAGGGAAAACGGCCGGCAATCTTAATCTGTGGTGGCGATGCCCAGCGCGACGTAAAGAGAACGAGCGGCTCAGATCTCTCGGAGCCGCTCGGCCGTTTCAGACGGTAGAGTAGACCGCGCTAGTGTTTCTCAGGAATGTCTCTGGGTGACGGCATGCCCTTGTGGGAAGCCGGGTTTTCGATGTACTTCTTGGGGTTCCCGTGGAACAAGTCCTTGCACTTCGTGCTGCAGAACCCGTAGGTCTTTCCTCCGAACTCCTCGGTCTCTACGACTTTGCAGTCCTTGAGCACCATACCACAAACCAGATCCAATTCGTTCTCACACTGCTTGCCCATCAGAGCCTCCTTGAATAGTCGTGCAAGCCATCTCATCGATGAGTAGCTTGTCGCGTCAGAATCCGGGGCACGTTCGATATGCCACCCGGCCGCTTCAACCCGCAACTACAGAGAAAATACCGGAACACCAATCGGCTTAGACTTACGCTCTCTCCGGTCGCACCTTCAAGCAGACACCTTCACCATAGTGTATTAGAACATTACTGTCAAGACGTTGCAGTGTACTAGATCGACAATCTCGCGTCTCGGCAGCCACCCGAAAAGGAGGGCCGATTGCGCGGAGACCGCTCTCTCTACGTTACGGTGCAATCACGATGCGCACAGTTGCCGCCACACCCTGCACGGGGTAGCTCTCGGCTACCGGGCCGTTGAACGTGACCTCAACCGTGTCGCCCTTCTTGATCTCCGAGAATGCGAACAGGCCCGTGATGGGGATATTCCCTCGCAGTACCGTGGAGTTTATGTTCACCGTGACGCTCGCCTTGTCGAACGACGTGTACTGTTCCAGCTTGCCTTCCACGAACATCGTGATGCCATCTTTTCCCTGCACGATGTCCTTCACGACGCCTCTGATGCCGATCGCGCTACTCTCGTCGACGATTGGCAGGGCACCCTGCAACAGCTCTGCTCCGCTCCTGCTGCAGGACTCGTCCGCGTCAGCGAAGGAGATGTGCAGGTTTCGCTTGTCGTCCACAATGTACAGCGCGATGTGCAGGCCGCTGCCAACATCTCTTGTTGTGCCAAGTCGCGTGATGATTTCCCTGTATGTCATTCCCTTGGGGATGCTCTCCACGTCGGACGCACGCACGTGCCCGACCGCATGGTCGTAAGACAGCAGCTCCTCTAAGCTCACAGGCCCGGGACCCTTACATGCAACCAATGAGACCGCAACCGCAATCAGCGTCAGGACAGCCACTAGTCTTCTCATCAATCCTCCCCATCCATCTGGGCGATCTCGAAGCGACGAACGTATCCAGATGGTTCCTCACTATGACACAATAACCTCCGCAGAAGTTCCTTAGACTTCCCCGCATTATCGCATTCTACGTGTGCGTGCACCAGCGCTCCTGACTCTGGCTTCCGGCGAAGATACTTGTAGAATACCTGATGTCACGCTTGAGGGGGACCTCATGGTATTCGGGCACATGGCAATCTCCTGGTGTTCGGGCGGTCTCCGTATGGGGTCGGTGTGATCGCAGGTGAGTTGTCGCTGTTTGCACTCAGCGGTGTGATGTACATTGTGGAAAGGCGTCAGGGATCACCGGCCAGACTCTGAGTATCCACCATCGATGCGGCTGTGGCTCCCCGTGGAGCCAAACATGAACATAGTGAACGGAGGGATCATGCGTACTAAAGTAGTGTACCAGTCTACGACAGGCAACACGAAGAAGGTCGCCGAGGCCATCGCGAGCGCGGCGGGTTGTGTGGCGGAGCCGGTGGCCGGTGCGACGGTGAGTGAGCCGGTGGATATGCTGTTTCTGGGAGCGGCGATCCATGGCAATGATGTCGACGCATTGGTGAAGAAGTTCATCGAAGGGCTCGATCCGGCCCTCGTCAAGCAGGTGACAGTGTTCAGTACGGGCTTTCCGGAGCACAAGGAGAAAGCCGTGGGGATCATCAAGGGCCTCTTGGCCCAGCGAGGGATCGTCGTGACCGACAAGTGCTACTTCTGCAGGGGAAAGTTCCTGCTCTTCAACCGCACACACCCGGATGCTGCGGACCTCACCGGGGCGGAGGAGTTTGCGCGGAGCGCCTTCACCAGGCAGCGCTCCGCGCGTCCGTTCTAGAGCAGAGGTATCCCCGCAGCGAAACAGGCGAACCGCATGGCGCCGGACCAGATACCGGACTGGACCTCGCCGATGTGCGCCGTGTTCAGGAGCAGCATGCAAAGCCGCGACTGTCCGATACCGCCGCCGATGGTCAGCGGCAGGTCGCCTGCGAGCAGGCGTCGGTGATATGGGAGGTCACGGCTGGCGAGTTCGCCGCGCGCTTCAAGCTGGCGCAGGAGGGCGGACGGATCCACGCGGATGCCCATCGACGAGAGCTCAAATGCGCAACCCAGGACCCGGTTCCAGATGAACAGGTCTCCGTTGAGGCCGCGGTGTGTATCGTCCGTGGGCGTCGACCAGTCATCGTAGTCAGCGGCGCGCCCGTCATGGGGAACGCCGCTGCGCAGTGGCGCACCGATACCGACGACGAATACGGCGCCCGACTCATGGCAGATGCTGTCCACCCGCTCTTGCGGCGTATGGTCGGGGTCGTCGGCCTCCAGATCCTCGCTCGACACGAAGGCCAGCTCACCCGGCAGGTCCAGAAGCAGCACTGACGGATAGCGCTTGTGCACGAGCCGGCTCGTGCGGAGCAGGACACCGTAGATGTCTCGCACGACCCCCTCAAGGAACTGCACAGTTCGCTCGCCGGTATCGATAACGCGCTCCCAGTCCCACTGGTCGACGTACACGGAATGCAGATTGTCCAGCGTTTCGTCGGGCCGGATGGCGTTCATGTCAGTGTAGAGGCCTTCGCCATGGCCAAAGCCGTAGTCGGCCAGGGCAGAGCGTTTCCACTTGGCCAGTGACTGTACGATCTCGACGTCCTCGCCGATACTGCGGATGCCAAACCGGACCGGGCTCTCCACACCGTTGAGATGGTCGTTGAGACCGGAGGCGGCAGTCACACACAGTGGCGCCGAGACGCGCGCAAGGTTGAGCGCGGCGGCAAGGCCACTCTGAAAGGTATCCTTAATGAACTTGATGGCCTGTTCCGTCTCCCGCAGCGACAGTGAGGGCGTGTACCCTTCAGGCAGACAAAGCCTGCCGCTGATGTACGTCTGAGCCGTCTCAATTTTCATGTGCATCTCCCGTTACCTCGCCGCCAGTGCCGGACGTGAGGGTATTTCGTAGAGGATAGCAGGAAGGGCTGTTCCACTATGCGGAAATTGTGAACGAGAAAAGAGACTGGGTTCCTGCCTTCGCGGGAACGACAGAAGGGGTGCGGGAACGACAGAAGGGGCCTCTCATCCGTCACTCCCGCGCATGCGGGAGTCCATGCGTGTCCAAGGGCGTGGGTTCCCGCCTTCGCAAGAACGACTGATAGAGAATGCGGAATGTGCCTGAACGGGAACGACAAACAGGGACAGGACGTAACCTGTGGGGACAGAGGACAGTACACTGTAGTGTGGCGTGGAGGCAAATCACGCCCCAAGCTGGAACAAGGAGCTGTGGAAAATGATACTTCAGTCAATACGATACGGGTGGAACAAGGCGCGTCTCTGGGTCTGGGCATTTTTGCCTGCGGTTCTGCTGCAGTGGATCCTGGACGGCGCAGTGACGTGGCATGAGGATGCTGGAGGCAGCCGGAATCTGCAACTCTGGTGGCATGATATGGGACCGCAGACCCTGGGCATCGTCATCACGGCGACTGTCCTGGGGATCGTGGGTTACATTGTGTCCATGTGGATCAGGATGGGCATCATCCACGGCTCGGTGAAGGCAGCGCGTGGCGAAGAGGTCGCTGCACGTGACTTCTTCCTTACATGGGAGAACGTAGGGCGCTTTGTCCTGGGCACACTCCTGTATGGCTTCATCGTCGGTGTCGGCATGATCCTGCTGGTCGTCCCTGGCATCATCTGGGGACTTCGCTACTGCCTGTACGGGCACTACCTGGTGACGCAGGGCGCAGGCCCCGTCGAGGCGCTGCAGATGAGCGCCGCCGCGACGGACGGACACAAGGGTGAACTGTTTGGCCTCTGCTTTGCATCTCTGGGTGTCACTATCCTGGGAGTCCTGTGCCTGGGTGTCGGGCTCGTCTGGGCCATCCCCACCGTCGACATCGCGTGGAGTGCCGTCTTCCTCGAGCTCTCCGGACAGCAGACGGTCCCGGTCCCGGAACTGGCATAGACGAAATGCAGGGAGGGGCCGACGAGGCCCCTCCCTGTGCTGTGTGGCAGATACTTCGTGAGCGACCTCGTCAGGCGTACATCTTGTCGTAGTAGTCCTGCAGCATACGCGCAGCCGAGAACTCCCACTGTGCCATGTCGATGCTGGCATGCATCATGCCGACCCATGCGTCCCGCCGGTTCTCAAAGGTGGGGATGACGTTGCCGGTCAGAACCTGATACAGCGAGGCAACGTCCACGCTATTGCAGTCGCACCCCTCGTATCCACCGCCGAACTGCCAGCCGTTGACGCCGTGCTGGCAGGCCTCGGGCCACCACCCGTCAAGCGTGCTCAGGTTGAGGACACCGTTCATTGCGGCCTTCATGCCTGACGTGCCGCTCGCTTCCATCGGCCGCACCGGGTTGTTGAGCCAGACGTCGCACCCGCGCGTCAACATCTTGCCGATGGCCATGTCATAGCCCTGCACGAACACGACGCTGCCGGGATACTCCCTGGCGATGCGCACGAGGTTCGTGATGGTGGCCTTCCCTCCCATGTCGTTGGGGTGCGCCTTGCCGGACAGCACGATCTGAATCCTGTGGTTGCGCAGCAAGTCACCGACGACCTCTCTGTTCGAGAAGATGAGGTCGCTCCGCTTGTACGGCGTGGCGCGGCGGGCGAACCCGATGGTCAGGACGTTCTCGTCGAGCCGGACCCCGTTTCGCCGCTCGATGTCGTCGATCATTGCTCGCTTCAGTGCACTGTGAGCGGCCCACAGGTCCCCTCCGGACGCATGGGCTTGCCGGATGCTGTCGTCCTGCCACGTACCGTTGTGGACACCGTTCGTGACGGACAGGATGTCGGAGCCTCCGGGGACGTACTTCCACATTTCGCGCGCCGTGTGTCCATGAAGCTGCGACACAGCATTTGCCTTTCTGGACAGGCGCAGCCCCGCGGCAGTCATGCTGAACGGGTCGCCACCCAGCTGGACGATCTGATCGGAGGAGAGTCCGTCGTACGAGCTCATGTACTGCAGGATGCGGTGGGCGTGCACCTCGTTGCCGGCGAACACCGGCGTGTGCGTTGTGAACACGATGTGCTGCTTCACGGACCAGAGTGCGTCCGTAAAGGGTACGCCGTTCGCCATCTGCTGGCGGATCAGTTCGACGCCGGCGAACACCGCGTGGCTGTCGTTGAAGTGGAAAATGTCCACATCGATGCCGAGCGCCTGCAGTGCGCGGATGCCGCCGATGCCAAGGATCATCTCCTGGGCGATGCGTTCTTCCTCGAACCAGCCGTACAGTTGTCCCGTCAGGTTCCAGCCTGCATTGTCCGGCAGGTACGTGTCGAGGAGGTACAGCGGCGCGTTGCCGAAGGCCGTGCATTTCCACACTTTCGCCCGCACCTGTTGGTCGCGGATAGGCACGGTGACGACGACGCCCGTGTCCTCGAGGAAGTCGTACTGATACTCATGGTAGCTGTCGTACGGGCGGTCGTTCTCGTCGATAAACTGCGCGGTGTAGTCCTGGCGCCACAGGATGCCGACCCCGACCATCGGACGTCCGGCGTCGGCTGCCGCTTTCAGGATATCACCCGCCAGGATGCCCAGACCCCCGGCGTAAATGTGCAGCTTCTCATGCAGCCCGAACTCCATGCAGAAGTAGGCCACTCTGGGCGTTCTATCATCCATTGAAAACCTCCGTTACTTTCCGATTTCCATGACTACAACTTCAGACGGCGCGAGCCGAGTTATGATAGCAGAGCATCGTCAAGTTCCCATGGGGCAGGAGCTTCTCCTGCTTCATGAAGTACCCCGGGTCGCCGAGAAGGGACAGGTAGTGCCGCCTTGGTACGTGGCGTGGTTCCAGCGTTCCAGGACAAACCATTCAGCTCCGCATGTGCCCTTCCTGCTGTGCAGGATTTCAAGCATAATCCTGATGTCCGCGATGCGATCGGGTAGCTGGCTCATTTCAGCACCACGATGGACATGGGAGGCAGGGTAAGCCGGTCCCCCCGCAGAGTCACAGCAGCACCCGTCGTCGACAGGTATCCGCGGATACCGGTGCACTGGTTCGCCGTCCTGCTGAATTTGACCACCTTGGCCTCCTCTGACGTGTTGATCAAAAGGATGATGCGCGACCCGTTCCAGGCCTTGGCGATGGCACAGACCTCCGGGTCCGCGATCCCGCCCAGCACGGTTACCGTACCACGGGCAATCTCGGGGTTCTCGTTCCGCAGGCGTATCGCGCGGCGGTAGTAGTTGAGCAGAGAATCAGGGTCCTTGTTCTGAACTTCCTCGGCCTCGAAAAGTAGAACGGGTGGGTCCATCCCCGGAGGCCCCTTCGTCATGCCGGTCGTCACCGTGTCCGACCACTGCATGGGTCCACGTTTGTCCTCGTCGATGCGCGAACCGGTCATTCCAAGCTCCTCGCCGTAGTAGACAAATGGGCCTCCGCTCATCGTGAGGTACAGGCCCCCGGCCATCTTGGTTTTCTGCAGGTCGCCCGAGAAGAACCCCGCCGGCCGCGCCGTGTCATGATTGCCGATGAAGGGGGCGTCTATCGCCTGCATGTCGTACTCCTGCAGCATCCGCTGCCACGCTGCGGTCGCCTTGCAGAATGACTGAGCGGACGCATCCGCGCCAGTCCCGTTCAGCGTCGACGCGACCACCCCCGTCGCCTGCGCAAAGGGGAATGCGAAGAAGCTCGACGCGTGGCTCCGGAAGTACTCCGCGATGGTCGAGGCGTTGCTCCAGACCTCGCCCACGACGTACGCGTCGGGATCGATTGTCCGGCAGTAGTCGACAAGCCAGTCGACAAATGCAACGTTGCGGTCCGTGTCCCCAGAGTTGTTGCCTCCGTAGTAGTACAACACCCCGTCCAGGCGGAAGCCGTCGACACCCTTATCCAACCAGAAACGTGTGGATTTCTGAATCTGCGTTCGCAGGCCGGCGTTGTCGAGATTGAGGTCGGGCATCGACGGACTGAACTGGTCCTCATAGTACCAGTCTGTCGTGCCAACCCGGGCATAGCTGCCGACCGCGGGTCTGCCCCGGACGAAGTTGTAGTACTCCAGGTACGGATTTGCCGCCGGCTGCGTGGGGTTCTGCTGAAGGGTAGCTGTCGCAGACAGGAACCACGGGTGCTGGGAGGATGTATGGTTGAGCTCATAGTCGATGATGAGGCGCATGCCTCTCTTGTGACACTCGGTGACCAGCCGCTCGAGGTCGCCCAGGGTACCATATGCCGGGTCGACGTTCTCGTAGTCGGTGACGTCGTACTTGTGGTAGGAGGGGGACGGCATGATGGGCATCAGCCAGATGCCTCCCACGCCCAGGCCGCCGCCCTTCCCGTCGTTGAGGTAGTCGAGCTTGCTGGTCAGCCCCGCCAGGTCGCCGGTGTCGTCGCCGTCCGCATCATAGAACGAGGGGACGAAGACCTCGTACCAGGTGCGGTACGCGTCGTCGACCACATTGAGGGGCTGCTCGTACTCGTAGCGGGTGATCCGCGTACAGCCTGGTGTAAGCAATATGCAGGCAATGACGACAGCGATCAGTCCTGAGAGCCTCTTCTTCATGGGTATGGTCTCATGGCTGGACGACGACAAAGGACTGTGGGGCCATGCTCGTCTCGTGTTTGGATCGGGTCGGCAATTCTCCGAGCGAGAACAGGACAGTACCCATGGTGTTCACGGGGGCGCTGGCATGACGGGCGGAGGGATTGACGGCGATGACGAGTCCTCCCCTGCGATAGACAAAGGGATATGCCTTCTTCTCGGCATACAGCACGGCAAACGACCCGTCCGCCTGCAGGTCAGCGTTCACATGCCGCAGATGGATGAGCTTGATCACTGTGTTCAGTAGTGATTGGGGATCTCCAGCCTGCGCTTCGACGGTCGGGGCGTCAGCGCTCGGGTCCACCGGGATGTACAGCTTGTCTGCGGGAGCATCCGAGAACCCGCAGTTGGATCCTCTGGTCCACTGCATGGGGGTCCTCGATCCCGTACGATCGTATCCCCCCTCCTTGCTGACGAGCCCTTCGATGTACCGCATGCCGATCTCGTCGCCGTAGTAGAGGAACGGGACGCCGGGCATGGTGAAGATGAACGCGTAGACGAGCTTCAGCTCGGTCTCGTCAAAGGTACGGCGCATCCTCGGTGTGTCGTGATTGCCCGTGATGAAACTGATGTAGCCATAGTCCTTCGAGTCTTCGTAGCGCCTCAGGTAGTCGCCGATGAACAGGCTGATGTCCCCGTTCCCCTCTTTGCTGAAGAAGCCAAGTGGTTCGCCGGTCGCCGGGTCTTTCAGTCTGAACAGGGCGTGATACCCGTTGTCCTCGTGGTCCAGGTACAAGTCGGCGTGGAACCCGCACCTCAGCGCGCGCCCGGGGTCGGACCACTCCGACACCAGCACGGCCTCGGGGTAGTCGCTGTCGAACATCGCCCGTACGTCTCGCCAGATGTCGCCCGTGGCCTTCTTGTCGTGATCATTCTTCACGAGCGAGTCGGCCATGTCGACCCGGAACCCGTCACACCCCTTGTCGAGCCAGAACCGCATAATGTCCTTCATTGCCTCCCTCGTTGCCAGGCAGTCAGGATGTGTGGAGGGCAGCTGCCATCTCTCAGTGACGTGCTCGAAACCGTAGTTGAGCGCCGGCTGGGTGCTGAAGAAGTTCACCAGGTAGTTGCCGTTCCGGTCGAACCTGCCGCTGACGCACCGGAAGTCCCGTGGCGCAGTCCAGGCGGTATCCGTCCAGATGTAGCGATTGGTATACTCGTTCGTGAACGGCAGGAGACTCTGCAGGAACCATGGGTGCTCGTCCGACGTATGTCCTGGTACGAGGTCCAGCAGGATGTGTATTCCCGCCGCGTGCGCTGTGGCGAATAGCCGGCACAGGTCCTCGTTCGTCCCATACCGGGGTGCTACCGTCCGGTAGTCGGCAACGTCATAGCCGCCGTCCTTGAAGGGCGAGACGAAGCAGGGGTTGATCCAGATCGCGTTGCAGCCGAGGCTGCGGATGTAGTCCAGCTTCGAGGCAATGCCCTCGATGTCGCCGATCCCGTCACCGTTCGCGTCGCAAAACGACTGAGGGTATACTTCATAGAAGATGGCATCACCTAGCCAGGCAGGCATCAGGTCATCCCGAAGGCGACGCCCACGCCGTGGTGTCAACCCTTGACCGAGCCGCCGGTGATGCCCTCGATGTAGAACCTCTGCATGGAGATGAAGAGGGCCACAATCGGGATCGATACCAGGACCGCGCCTGCAGTGAACATGGAGAAGTAGGTCGTGATGTGCTCGCGGTCGATCATGCGGAACAGGCCAAGGGCGACCGTGTAGTTCTTGTAGGCGGTCGGCCCCATGATCATGTTCACGAAGATGAAGTCCGCCCATGGAGCCAGAAATGACGTAAGAATCGTGTAGACGATGACGGGTTTGGACAGCGGGACCGTGATCCTCCAGAAGATCTGTGCCCGTGTCGCTCCGTCGATCATGGCCGCCTCATCCATCTCCTTGGGAACCGCATCAAAGAAGCCCTTCGCGACGTAGAACCCAAGTCCCGCGCCTCCAGCATAGACGAGGATGAGCGCAAACAGGGTGTTCGTCAGGTCGAATGCTTTCAGGATGTAGTACACGGCGATCATGGACATGAAGCCGGGGAACATGCCCAGCACAAGCGCGACATTCATGAGCGGCTTCCGCATGTGGAAGCGCATGCGCGAAAGAGCGTATGCGACCGACAGGACCAGGACTGTGGAGAGGGCGCACGAACAGATCGCTACCAGCAACGTGTTCAGGAACCATCTCGGGAAATAGAACCCGGACTTGATCCCCGCGTTGGAAAAGAGGTTGGTGTAGTTCTGGAAGGTGAGGCCGTATTTCGGCCAGAAGTAGTTGGGAACACCAGCCACGCCTTTGCTGAACGAGATCACGATGATCCACACGATCGGAATCAGCCAGATCAGGCACAGGACCGCCAGAAGAACGTAGGCCAGCGTGTTGCCGGCGACGGCGCGGCCTTTCGCACGGGCAGACGCTTGACCACTCATTGGAAGGTCTCCTCGTTCTTGTATGACTTCGTGTTCCTGTAGGCGATGAGGGACAGCACGCCGGAGATGATGAAGACACAGATGCCGATCGCTGACGCGTAGCTGTAGTCGCGCGTGTTGACCGTCAGCTTGTACAGCCACGTCACCAGCAGGTCGGTCTTGCCTGCCTGGTAGTAAGTGAGACTGTTCGGCCCTCCGCCGGTCAGCAGGTAGATGACGTTGAAGTTGTTGATATTGCCGATGAACTGAGTGATCAGATACGGCGCCGTCACGAACAGGACAAACGGCAGGATGATCTTGGTGTACATGCTGAACGGTGAGGCCCCGTCGATCATGGCAGCCTCATAGAGTTCCTTGGGAATGCTGATGAGGATTCCGCTCGTTATCAGCATACTATACGGAATGCCCACCCAGAGGTTGACGACCAGAACACTGAGCCTTGCGAACGTGGCATTGGTCAGAAACGGCACGAACTTGCTCACGAGTCCCCACTGCTGCAGGACCCCGTTGATGGGGCCGAAGTCGTCGAGCATGTTCCTCATAATGAGCAGAGACACAAATTGCGGTATGGCAATCGACAGCACGAAGACTGTTCTGAAGAAACCCTTGAACTTGATGCCCTTCTTGTTGATGAGGATGGCGAGGAGCATTCCCAGCACGTAGTTGGACACGGTTGCGACGACCGCCCACGTGAGGGTCCAGCCCAGCACGGGCCAGAACGTGCCGCCCAGGACTCCGCTGTTGGAGAACAGGCCTTTGAAGCTGTACAGCCCTGTCCAGTGGAACAGAGATCCAGGGGGCTGGTGGGAACTGTCGTAGTTGGTGAAGGCGATCAGGATCATGAACAGGAGCGGCAGCACCGTAAACAGCAGGACGCCGGTGACAGGCAGGAACAGGAGTGTGGCGTGGAACTTGGCGTCGAGGTATTCCCGCGCTTCGGTTCTGAAATTGGGCAGTGGCTTGCCCTGTTGCTGGAATTCCTGAGCTCGAACGGCGGAGGAGACATTCCAGAAGTACGTGGCGATGAACCACACGACCAGCAGGATAGCAGCGACCCCATATAGCAGCATGAGCATGGAGTTGTCGCCAGGGATGAGTTTCGGCACCTGTCCAGGGATCGCCTCGATGTGCTGCGTCTGTGTCCCGAGCGTGCGAAGCCCTGCGACAGAACGCGCGCCACTCGTCACCATGTAGGCGACAAACAGCAGTTCGCACACAAGATAGTAGATGCCTTTCGCCACTTGGCCTCGTGCCAGGTTGGAGAAACCCATGAAAACGTACGATAGACGCGTCCTGCCGTCACCCTTGCGGAAACTGCTGACCAGGAACGTCAGCTGGGTTCGGAGCGTGACCAGTACGTTCGCCAGACCAGACCGCTCAGTCCTTCTCGACGCCTTCTTCTCTTCCATGTCGCACCAACCTTCCGTCCGCCTCGCAGTTCCTGCAAGGCAGGAACGAGGCGACGGCACAGCCGCGCATCTGTCGCACGAACCGTGCCGTCGCCTTCATTGCTACTTCAGCAAGAAGAAATCTACTGCAGTGCTGCGAGAATCTGCTTGACCAGCGCGTCAAGATCCTTCTGCAGTGTGGCAGTGGTGGTCTTGCCGGTCTCGATGCTGGTGCCGAGGGCGGCAGCCGGCGTCCAGTAGTTGCTGATCTGCTTGATGGAGGGCTGCAGTGTTGCGAACTTGCCCTGCAGGGCATCGGCGGCAACAGCTACGTTCGACGCAAGAGTCGCTGTATCGATCGTCACGTTTGTCGGTGCGAAGCTCCTCGTCTGGAACCGCAACAGCTGGTTGTCCTTGTTGGTCAACCACTCTGCAAGCGCCAGTGCGTCTTCGGCGGCTTTCGTGTGGGAGTTGACACCGTAGAGTTTGAAGTTGGCGAAGGAGCCCATGTTGACGTCGCTCCCGTTGATCTTGATGCTCGGCAGCTTGGTCGCCGCGTAGTCGGCGCCAAGGGCTTCTTGAACCTTCGTGGCGTTCCATGTACCCGAAACGGCCGCTGCAAGCTTCCGGTCCTTGAAGTTCTGGCACATGGTCGAGTCATAGTTGGCACCGTAGTCCGCAAATTTCTTCTTGTCTGCGGCAAGCTTGATCATGTACTGGCCGGCGGCAAGGCCGCCCGCATTGTTGAAATCGCAGACCGTGGCGTCTGTCCCGGTCGCGCCGAACAGCTTGCATCCGCCGGCAAAGAAGAACGAGGCGATGTACCAGCCATTGCTCATGTTCATGGCGAAGTTGGTGACACCGGTCGGCAGGGACTTGCCCATGATGGTCTCGAGAGAGCCTACCTCTGTGTCGGATACATACTTTTTGTCATAGTAGAGGAAATAGGTGTCGGCGGAAGATGGATAGGCCACCAGCTGACCGTCGACCGTCGCCGCCGTTACCGAAGCAGGCGCGTTGGCCGCCTTGATCGCGTCCGTATTGATGGTGACCGGCAGGAGGGCTCCCGCGCTCTGCAGCGCGGCAATCTGGTCGCTGGCGAACGCAAAGACGTCGCCGGCGGCGTCCAGGTCTCTCAGAACCGTATCCTTGGCGACATCTTCACCGCAGACGCCAAGGGTGATGGTGTAGTCTTTGTTGGTGTGTGCTGCCTTGAATGAGTCGGCCATCGTCTGAAGCATCGCCTGGTCGTCCTGCGATCCCCACAGAACCAGTGCAACTACGGGTTTTGGCTTTGGAGCGCAGCCTGTCACAAGCGTTACCGTCATGGCAACTACCAGAACAAGTGCAAGAATCCTCTTCATGTTGCCGAACATGCATCCTCCTCTTCTCTGTTTGCCAGAGCATCTGAATGAGTCACAAGCTCGCACTTTCTGAAGAATACTGACGACGTTCGTCCAGTCGACATAATCAACTGGAACAATCATTGTTCCAACTGATGCCTCGTTCTCACCTCCCCTGCACAAATCCACGCCTGCTTCTCGCAGCATACCCAGTCTGTGCCCGCGAAGCCTCAGGGCCACTGTCTAGTTCCTGTTATACTCACAATCGTGTCCCGGTCAAACATCAATACCTACCCTGACGACATCCAAGGGGGCTCATCCGTCACTCCCGCGCAGGCGGAAGTCCATTCCTGTCCAAGGACGTGGGTTCCCGCCTTCGCGGGAACGACAGCCGCATACAGGCGGCATGCAGAACGGGGCACGTGGTATCCCCCGCGTCCCGCCTTGTGCTCTGCGAAGGAAGTTCGCTATTCTTGCGTGATGGTCACCGAGCCCACGCCGACATTGAGGTCGATGCTCAGGGTAACGGCGCTGGACCCATAGGCCGCGTTGCGGTAGGTGTTTCCGTCCTTTGTGAAGCCCGGCGTGCTGATCGAACCGATTCCTCGCCTGGCTTCGACCGTAACGCCGACGTTCCTCGGGACGGCCAGCCTGATGCTGCCGACTCCACCGCTAACGTGTACGGTCGCGCTGTTCTTCCAGTCGCCGGTCAGGTCGATGTTGACCGACCCCACACCTGTCTTCACGTCCATGGAAGTCATGGCCTTCGGGGAACCTGTGATCAATGCGCTGGATGCCCCTGCGTCCACGGTCAGCGTGCGCACCATCATGTCGCTGAGGTCCAGACTTGCGTTCCCGGCCCCAGTCTTCACCTCGAGGTCGATCGGTGTTGAGCTGTTCAGCCGGATGTCCCAGTCATACCGGTACTTTGCGCTGAAGGAGTAGGAGCCATTGGGTTCGCGCACCAGAAGCCTTCCTTGGTCGTTTGTCACGACGTAATCGACGATGGGTTTCCACGCAGGGACGTTATACGAGAACGTGGCGTTCATGAGATCCAAAGCCCCGCCCCGCACAGACACCTTGCCCGCGCCCATCCTGAGCTCGACGCGCGCACTCTGTGCGCCCTGCGTTCCAACGGACTTGTCCTCGGTCATGACGTCGCCCGGGGCCGGCTGATCACCGGAATTGGGCTCCCACCACGGCTTGCCCGAGAAAACACCCATCGTATACAATCCTCCGACGATCAGGAGCACAATCACCAGAATAATGGCAAGTCCTCTCATGTACTACCTCCCACAGGAAAGCGGAACGACCGCTTGCGGCAGGCGGGTTCTTGTTCGTACCCCTTTCCTGCTCTCATCTTGCGTACGGCCGGGAGGACCTCAAGGTTACACTATCACCAACACGCGGTCGGCGGTTCTTTCGCATCCGAAGGACGGCGCCTGCTGTGGTCCTACTCCGTGGTGATCGAGGCCTGCTACTCTCGCCGCATCCCTATGGACGGGCTAGGCCCTGGACGGTGCGCACCTCGGGTGTCCCCACTGCAGCAGCCATGTCGCCGCTGATTTCGAGTCCGCCGTTGCGCCCGCGGCCTTCGAACAGCAGGACGTCTCCGTGGACGTGCCGCTCGATCAGGCGGACCTGCACGACAGCGTTCAATTCTTCGACGAGCATCTTCGTCATTGCCCCGGCACGTGGAGCGAACACCTGACCCATCCCACTCCGTCCGCCACTCCAGACTTCCAGCACGCGTTTCCCGCCCACGACCGTGAACTCGGCATGTTCGTCGTCATACGCGAAGTGTGCCAGTCGTGATCCATTCCATGTGGTCCACCGGTAGAACACCCCATCGAACAGGAACCCAACGATGAACCCCCGAAGGACTCTGCCAGCCAGCGGGATGTCCGCGATCGAAGCAGTCAGACAGACATGGTCTTCGTCGAAGTGGTTGGACTGTGTCCACACCCAGGCACGTGGGAACGCACTGCCCCAGTCCCGCTCCATGTAGGCCCGCCCTCCGGTGAAGTCCATCTCATCGCCGTCGACGGAGAGAGATCCGACGATGCGCGGGTCGACACTCGTGATGGCGTGATACCCTTCGAGGAATGGCAGGAAAGCAAGAGGTCCCATGGCTCCCGGCGCCCACGGATGAACGGGCCACCCTTGCGGTTGTGAGAACCGCAGGTCACCCTTCAGGCACAGGCCCGGCTCGTCGATGTCGATGTGCATGGACGTCAGGCTGAAGCGGCTCTGGCCAACCGCGATATCGAATCGCTCGCGCGATGACCAGAACTGCTGGGTGGGATAGCGGTGCATCGTCGTGTGGCCTGTCCGTCCATCGAGGAACTGGATGAAGCAGTACTGCCTGGCTGGGTCGCGGTCCATCCAGATGCCCGGTATGATTGCCCACACGTGCTGCTCGCAGGGATCGACGACCTTGAAGTACCACCCGTCGAATCCGCTGGGGCGCCATCCACGCCCGTGGAACATCTCAGGATGCCAGACGATGCCAAGGTGCGTCATGCGAACGATTGCTCTCGGTCACAGAGCGTCCTGCCTGCGCACTTGAACGCATTGCCCGTGCCAGTCTCAGTCATGGCATCAGTATGGCGAAGGGACTCCTTCATACAAGAGTGTATTGTGGCGCCCGCACGTTGTTGTCAATTTGTTCCGTTGACTTTTTGGCATATGGCCACAAACTTCTTGTGGTTTAGTCCGTAGAGTCTTTGTATGTACGTGACGGTTTTGAGACTCTGAGATGAACGGCACCAGAAAACAGGAGGAACATGTGAGAGTCATCATTGTTGGTGGAAACGCTGGAGGAGCTTCGGCCGCAGCGCGCCTGCGCCGTCTCGACGAACAGGCGGAGCTCGTCGTCTACGAAAAGGGAGATTACATCAGCTTCGCCAATTGTGGGCTTCCCTATCACATCGGCAACGTTATTGCCGATCGCAATCAGCTACTTGTCCAGACACCCGCGTCGATGAAGGAGCGGTTCAATATCGACTTCCTGACGGGGCGCGAGGTGACCAGCGTCGATCGGCAGGCACACACGGTTACCGTGAAGGATGTCGCCACCGGCACCGAGACGACCGACCGGTATGACAAGCTGGTCCTGTCTCCCGGTGGTTCTCCCTTGCGCCCACCCATACCGGGCATCGACAGTGAAGGCATCTACTCGCTCTGGACCATTCCCGACATGGACCGCATCATCGAAGCCATGCACGCTGGTGCCAGGAAGGCTGTCGTCGTTGGAGGGGGCTTCATCGGCGTCGAAGTCGCCGAGAACCTGAGGGAACAGAAGGTCGATGTCACACTGGTCGAGATGCTGCCGCAGGTGCTGGCGTTCCTCGACCCGGACATCGCTGCCTACGCCCATCAGGAACTACAGATCCATGGTGTAGACCTGCGCCTGGGCGATGGAGTCAAATCGTTTGCAGAGAACGCGGACGGCACACTGACGGTAACCCTGACCAGTGGGACACAGCTTGTTGCAGACTTGGTCATCCTCGCCATCGGCGTGCGACCAAACACCCAGATTGCTGAACATGCTGGACTGACGATCGGCACCTCTCACGGCGTTCTGGTGGATGAGCACCTGCGCACCAGTGACCCCGACATCTACGCCATCGGCGACGTCATTGAGGTCGAACACTTCGTGACGAAGAGCAGGACGCTCATCCCGCTGGCGGGCCCGGCCAACCGGCAAGCGCGCATCGCCGCCAACAACATTGTGGGGCGCGATGACGTCTACGAGGGCACGCAGGGGACATCCATCGTCAAGGTGTTCGATCTTGCTGCAGGGGCCACTGGCGCCAGCTCGGCCCTGTTGACGGAATTGGGTATCCCCTTCCGATCCGTCACTATCCATCCAGGTTCACACGCCGGCTACTACCCAGGCAGCACACCAGTCCATCTCAAAGTGCTCTACAGCCCGGAGGGCAAGCTGCTCGGTGCTCAGGCCGCCGGCTACGACGGCGTCGACAAACGCATCGATGTCCTGGCCACAGCCATGCGTCTCGGCGCTACCGTCGGCGACCTCACCGACCTCGAGCTTGCCTATGCTCCACCCTACGGCAGTGCCAAGGACCCGGTCAACATGGCCGGCTTCGTCGCGCAGAACGACCTCGAGAACCTGGCACCCGTCGTGATGCCCGACCATCTGGCCGAGGAGCTCGCTAAGGGTGCGATTCTCCTGGACGTGCGTGAACCGGAGGAGACGTCCTGTGGCATCATCCCCGGCGCCGTTACCATTCCACTGTCTGCCCTGCGCGACCATATCGGCGAGTTGCCCACGGGGAAGAAAATCATCCTTACCTACTGCAAAGTAGGCCTGCGTGGGTACGTTGCGCAGAGAATCCTGGCCCAGAACGGGTTCCAGGTCGCCAACCTGACCGGTGGATATACCAGCTGGGAGGCTTCTGTGACACACGGTATTGAGGAACAGCCGACCCGCCCCGAGCGCGAGGCGGACGATCAGCAGACCTGCACGAGCGGGCCGTGCGCCACGAAGGCAGAATTGCTGGCGCCAAGAACCGCAGTCTCCACGAAGACCGTCGAGATCGACGCCTGTGGCCTTCAGTGCCCAGGACCGCTGCTCAAGCTGAAAGAAGCACTGGCAACAACAGGGCCCGGCGACATGATCAAGGTCACTGCCTCGGACCCCGGGTTCTATGCTGACGTCGCAGCCTTTGCCCAGGCGCAGGGTCTGGAAGTGGTGGACCGCCAGCGCGGCAAGCTGGTCACGGCGACACTGCGGAAACCTCTTCAGGCTGCCGCCGCAGCAGGGGTCGTTGTCGTCCCGGGCAAAGCGGACGACCACGCGACCATCATCGTGTTCAGCAACGACCTGGACAAGGTCATCGCGGCGTTCATCATCGCGAACGGTGCTCAGGCTATGGGCAAGAAGATCAGCATGTTCTTCACCTTCTGGGGTCTGAATGTCCTGCGCAAAGACGAGAACGTGCGCATCAAAAAGACGTTCATCGAACGGATGTTTGGCATGATGATGCCACGTGGCGCCACACACCTCATCCTGAGCAAGATGCACATGATGGGAATGGGCACCGGCATGATCCTGGGTCTCATGAAGAAGTACAACGTGACGCCTGTCGAGGCAATGATGCGGTCTGTCCTCGATGGCGGCGGCACATTCATCGCGTGCACGATGTCGATGAACCTGATGGGGATCCACCGCGAAGAGCTCATCGACGGCATCGAAGAGGGCGGCGTGGCGACCATGCTGGGCGACGCCGACCAGGGTCACATCAACTTCTTCATCTAGGACGGTCCTTTCTCCCACGAAAGATGCGCCTTGGCACATGCCGGGGCGCATCTCCTATCTACCATGACGTTACGTCATGGTCAAGAGGGTGGGACAAATGAAAGCCCCCAGCGTACGCTGGGGGCTGATTGGGTTCAGTATAGGGGGAAGACTACTTGATCGTGACGTCCTTGGCCTGCGGACCCTTGTCGCCTTGCACGACTTCGAATTCGACCGCGTCGCCTTCCTTCAGCGACTTGAAACCTGAACCGAGGATGGCGCTATAGTGGACGAAAACGTCCTTGTCGCCGTCATCACGAGTAATGAAACCATAACCCTTCTCTGCGTTGAACCACTTGACTTTGCCTGTAAGCACTGAAACCTCCATAAAACTTGGCATGTATTATCTTGCCATAAAGCAGTATATAAAGTATCTTCCCCGATACAAGTGCCGAGTTGCAACATGTGAATTCACCATGTATTCGCATTGTCTTCTCGTGTGTCCTTCCAGTGAATGCAGGAGCGAATGAGGGTGAATCCTGCGCACTACTTCGTCTCCGACGGCACGATCCCGTAGATCCTGGAATACTTCTCCTTCACCTCACTCATGAAGTAGTGGTAGTCCAACGGTTTCCCGGTCACCCGCACAATAAGGTCCTTTGGATCGTACAGGGCGCCATACTGGTGAATTTTGGACCGCTGCCATTCACGCAACACGTCAAGGCGACCAGCGGCGATCTGTCCGTCGAGGTCCGGGATCTCTTGCCTGGCCGTGGCAAAGAATTGCGCAGCGTAGAGATTCCCGAGCATGTACGATGGAAAGTAGCCGAACAGGCCACCCGCCCAGTGGACGTCCTGCAGGACGCCATGCGCGTCGTCGGGAACCTCCAGGCCGAGATACTCTTTCATCTTGGCGTTCCAGAGGTCCGGGAGGTCCGCCACTTGGACTCTCCCATTGATCAGAGCTTCCTCGATCTCGAAACGGAGCATCACGTGCAGGTTGTACGTGACCTCGTCCGCCTCGGTCCGTATGAGCGACGGTTCGGCGACGTTGATTGCCCGATAGAAGTCCTCGACAGGGACACCCTCAAACTGTGCAAAGCGGCTCTGAAAGCGTGGATAGTAGTACTTCCAGAACGCTTCCGACCGACCGACCAGGTTCTCCCAGGTCCTGGACTGTGACTCGTGAATACCCATAGAAGCTCCCTTTTGGATAGGCATCCACCGGTATTCCTCGGAAATCCCCTGTCCATAAAGGGCGTGCCCTCCCTCGTGCATCGTCGAGAAGAGTGCTGAGGCAACGTTGTCTTCGTAGTAGTGGGTCGTCACGCGGACGTCGCCGAAGCCGATGCCTGTGGTGAAGGGGTGCGCCGTCTCGTCGATCCGGCCGGCGTCGAAATCATAGGTCATGGCCTTCAGGATATCCAGCGACAGTTGTTCCTGCGTGGCCTTATCGAACGTTCCCGCGAGGAACGAGGTGTCGGGTCGCTTTCCTTCTTCCTGCAGCTGTCGGATGAATGGCACCAGCTCGGACTTGAGGCCGTCGATGATAACCCTGAGGTCTTCGGTCGTGACGGAAGGCTCATAGTCGTCCAGCAGCACGTCGTACCTGTTCTTCTCGTAGCCACAGTACTCGACGAACTCCTTCTGGTACGCGACGATCTCCTCGAGGCAGGGACGGAACATCGCAAAATCAGACTTGGCTTTTGCCTCCTGCCATGCGTACTCGCCCTTCGAACAAGCCACGGTGAACTTCTCGAACCTGTCGGCAGGGATTGCGGAGATCTTCCGGTACTGCTTCGTCTCGAGGTATACGTTTCTCCGGTCGACCTCGCTGAGCTGCCGGTCGACTGCAGGCCGGTTGAAGTACTCGACAAACGCGGCCATCCGCGGAGATGTCGACATCTCGAAAGCAGTCCTTCCTAGCTTCCCTGCCACCTCCGATCGGTCTGATGCCGCTTTTGGAGGCATCTTGGTCCTCATGTCCCATTCGACAAGCGCCGCGGCGCTGCTGTAGTTCGCGATCTCCTTGCAGTAGTCGTAGAACTCCCTGATGTCCATTGTGCCACTCTCCCCACTGAATGTCATCCAGCGCACCATAGCATATGGGCGGTGCAGACCCATGTCAATCGGTATCCGTACGATCGGGCTGCAAGAATGGAAAGTCCCCGGCGCAAGCCGGGGACTCGATTGGGTTCAGGTGTCAGTGATCAGGCCTTAGCCTGGACGTCCTTCGCCTGCGGGCCCTTGTCGCCCTGCACAACCTCAAACTCCACAACATCGCCCTCTTTGAGGGACTTGAAGCCGGAGCCGATGATTGCGCTGTAGTGGACAAAAACGTCCTTCTCGCCGTCATCACGAGTGATGAAGCCATAGCCCTTCTCTCCGTTGAACCACTTTACCTTGCCTGTAAGCACCGATGACCTCCATACATAATTCTGGCATGTCGTATCTTGCCATAAACAAGTATACAATTTCGGAAAAATCGCGTCAAGACCCTTGAGACAGCGTCAAATAGGCTGCTCGGTCGGATCACCTCCCCATCTCGCCTCAGCCCTTGTGGCAAGCCGATCAAAGCTGCATATACTCTCCTTCGAGAGAGGATGTTCCGCCAGGAGGAAGCCCATGCAGGTCGCAGGAAGACAGCTCAAGGTCCTGGTCATGTACTATTCCTCCGCCGGCCACACGCGGACCATCGCTGAACAGGTCGCCAACGCGGCACAGGCCGATCTGGAGGAACTGCGGGCGGTCGGCGAGCCGTCGGGGACAGGAGCAGGGCACTATTTCTGGACGCTGCGCCATCTGCTGCTGTCTCAGAAGCCTCTGCTGGTCCCCGTTGAACACGACGCTTCAACCTACGACCTCATCATTCTGGGCAGCCCCGTGTGGCTCGGTACGTTCAGTCCTGTGCTTCGCAGCTACATCCGGACAGCTCCTCTCGCACGCAAGCACGTCGCACTCTTCTGCAGCTATCGCAATGCTCCAGGAACCGCATTCAAACATGTAGGCCGTATGTTGAGCACGTCGACCGTCATGGCGAACACGTTGAGTTTTCTCGATCCCGTCGCGGCAGGACCGAGCAGCATCATCATACGGACTCAGCGCTGGGTACACGACCTTGAACTCGCCATGACGGCCCGGGAGGGAACGGCGCTGTAACCCGACCGGCCCGGTCGGCGTATACGAAATGAACGGTGCATGAACCAGCTCGCCCCCCGGCACGGGCGTGAGCCCAGGTCTTCCTGCAGCCTGCACAAGGGGGTACGAGATGAACAACAATGAACAGCACGAACGCAATACGAGAGCCCTTGGACTCTTGCTTCTCGGCGTGGGAGCCTGGATCCTGATCGCCAGATTCATCCACATCGACCTGGGATCCTGGCTGTGGCCCTTCTGGGTCATCGTCCCTGGCGGACTCACCATGGCGCTCGGCTTCCGCGACACACACCGCAGCAACGAAGGCCTGGTCATCTTTGGCAGCATCGTTGCCGTAACGGGCATCATCCTCTTTGTCCAGAACGTCACAGGGCAATGGCAGAGCTGGGCATATGCGTGGGCTCTCCTGTTTCCGGGCAGCGTCGGTCTCGGCCAGTACCTGTGGGGCAAGCGTACGGGCAATACGGCAGCAGTGCGTTCTGCCGAGAAGACTCTGCGGATCGCTGTCATGCTCTTCATCGCATTTGGCATCTTCTTCGAAGTTGTGCTCGGGATCGGCGGGTTCCGGCTTGGCGCTACCGGGCGCATCGTTGTGCCGGTGCTCCTCATTGCAGCTGGTGCCGCTATCTATGTGACGTCCATGACCGGCGAGCGCGACAGCAACGTTCAGAGGCCGGGTTCAACGCAGGTCACCTCGACTCCACCACAACCTCCCTCCCACCAGACCGACTCCCAGGACGACATCACTCGGCGCCCCTAGAGCGCCAGATCTCTCCATTCCTCTGCCCGACCGCACAGCGGTCGGGCTTTCTTTCAGCGGACCGGCATCTCCTCTACCATTCGTCGCAACTGTTTCCAGCCTTGCAGGACGTATCATCATGACACAGGTTGACAGTTGCGGGGGCTGTTCCTATAGTGAGAGGCACTCATCCTGCTTGACCTTGAGGGACTGATGACACGACGCTTTCCTGTCCGAACCCTGACGACGACCGGCCTGTTGCTGGCCGTGGGGCTCCTGCTGCCCATGGTTTTTCATTCCTTGTTCGGAGCAGTGGGCGGCAGGACGTTCATGCCGATGCATTATACCGTCCTGCTGGGCGGACTACTGCTGGGCCCCGTTGCAGGGGCATTCCTCGGCGTGGCCACTCCCACGGTGAGCACGCTCATGACCGGCATGCCAGCGGTCGCCATCCTGCCACCGATGGCCATCGAGCTGGCCGTCTACGGTCTGGTCGCCGGGGTTGCCCGTCGTCGCTGGAGACTTGCGCCCCTGTGGTCGCTCCTTCTCGCCATGGCGGCGGGCAGAATCGCATTGGGTCTCGCAGTCGCATTGCTGGGACCGTCCATTGGCCTGAAGGCTGAACCTGTCGCCTATGTTGCCGCGGGCATCGTCACGGGCCTTCCCGGCATCGCTGTGCAGGTTGTGGTCATCCCGCTCCTTCTCGCCCGCGGACGCCTCGAGCGGTCGATCGCGGACCGCTGACGGGATCCGCCCCTCCACAGAGGTTTCACGATGCGCAGGACACATCCGCTATGATAAAGAAGAATTGATCGTCCAAGGAGGAGACATATGTACGAAGTAGTTTTGCTCCGGCACGGTGAAAGCACTTGGAACAAAGAAAACCGGTTTACAGGATGGACCGACGTCGACCTGTCCGAGAAGGGCGTCGCCGAAGCGCACGACGCAGGCAGGCTCCTGAAGGAGAGCGGGTTCACATTCAACCTGGCATACACCTCGGTCCTCACACGGGCCATCCGCACACTGTGGATCGTCCTCGATGAGATGGACCTCATGTGGATCCCGCAGGTGCGCAGCTGGCGGCTCAACGAGCGTCACTACGGAGCTCTCCAGGGACTCAACAAGGCGGAAACAGCCGAAAAGTACGGCGAGGTCCAGGTCAAGCTGTGGCGGCGCAGCTATATCACTCAGCCGCCCGCTCTCCTGAAGACCGATGACCGCTGGCCGGGGCACGACCCCCGCTATGCAGACGTTCCTGAGGCCGACCTCCCACTGACCGAGTGTCTCAAGGACACTGTGGCACGGTTTGTTCCCTATTGGGAGGAAACGATTGCGCCCTCGGTCAAGGCTGGCCGAACGGTCATCGTCGCTGCCCACGGCAACTCGATTCGTGCCCTCGTGAAGTACCTCGACGGCATCAGCGATGACGACATCACCGAACTGAACATCCCCACCGGCATCCCGCTCCTGTACAAGCTGGACGAGCACCTCAAGCCGATCAGCCACGCTTACCTCGGCGACCCAGAGGCCGCTGCACAGGCAGCAGCAGCCGTCGCAAACCAGGCGAAGGCCAAGTAGCTTTCGGGCGTCACCTCACACGCATAGAAGTTGGAAGAAGCCCCCGGCTCACAGCCGGGGGCTCGGTAGTGTGCGCTGTCTTCCGTCTGACATCTCGGTAGTCGGTGGTGTCTCGGTGGCATGCGCTCAGCAGGTCCAGCCTTGGCAGAGGCTGATGGAGGAGGGGCTGCCGTCAGTGCGCTGTCATGCCCTGGAGTGCAGCTCACCGGCCAGTTGCCCACAAGCTCCGCCGATATCGCTTCCAAAGCTCACTCTGCGTGTCCAGGCAATCCCTTGGTGGGTCAAGACCTCTTCGAATGCTCGCAACGCGGCCGGGCTCGGAGCCTTGAATGCATCGCAGCTGTCGCCGGTCGCATTGTAGGTGATCAGGTTCACCACGCTCAGCCGAGAGATGTCCCTGTAGGCATGGATGAGAACAGCCAAGGCTTGGGCCTGGCGGGGACTGTCGTTTATTTCCCCCAGAAGCAGATACTCGATCATGAGTCGCCTGTTGGTTTTTGCGACGTACCTGTCGAGAGCGGGCATCAGCTTCTCCAGGGGATAGGTCTTGTTGATCGGCATCAACCTGGAACGCAAGGCATTGCTGGGAGCGTGCAGGGAGATCGCCAGGTTGACCTGCCAGTCTTCAGCCCCAAAACGTTCAATCTCCGGAATAATGCCGCTCGTGGAGACGGAAATGCGCCGTTGCCCCAGGTTGAAGCCATTCTTGTCGTTCAGCAGTAGGATCGCTCTCTTGACATTGTCGTAGTTGAGAAAGGGTTCCCCCATTCCCATGAATACCACATTGGTGACCTTCTCTCCTGCGGCTCTCAACTCGCGGGCAAACCATATCACCTGCTCAGCGATCTCAAACTGCGTGAGGACTCTCTTGAAGCCCAGGTGCCCGGTAGCGCAGAAGGAGCAATCGATCTGGCAGCCGGCCTCAGTCGACACGCACACCGTGCGACTGGCGTCTTCGTGCTTGATGAGAACGCTTTCGATCGCCAGGTTGTCGTGCGTGAAGAGCAGGGCCTTGCCGGAACCATCGGGGGATTCCTGTTCCGCCTTGAGGGTGAGCTCATTGAAGGCTAGGTGCCGAGTCAGGTCGTTCCTCAGCGCTTGGGGTACAGTGTCGATGGCATCAAAACCTTCCTTCAGGTCTCGATAGACCGCCAATGTTATCTGCTTGAGACGGTAAGCGGGTTGTCCCAGCTCTTGCAGAGTCGTCCGAAGTTTGTCCAGATCCATGCGTCCACTATAGCCTACTTTCGCGGATCCTTTGAGGTGTTTCTGCAAGGAGCTAGCATGGCAGCCATGGAAAGACTTGATTCTCTCTTGTCAGATGGGGGCCTTGTCTCCGTTCGCGCAGGTTAACAATGCGTTAACGTTGATATACTAGAATACGGTTGGAGGCAATCATGATCTGGTATCTCGCACTTATCATAGGAATTCCGACAGTCCTGATCGTTGCACTGCTCGCCCAGGATGCTCGGCGCAGGAAGAGGGCACATGTGGATGACGCGGAGAGCGCGTACGGCGCCCGGCGTGATCTCTGTGGCGAGACCGCAGACATCAAGACGGGTGTCGGCCGCGCGATGCGCGATGTGGACCTGTACAACGGCGCCAAGAGCATCAACAGACCAAGAGGAAGATAGCGCCGCGATGACGTCGGTGAACGGCACTGTGACAAGCCCGCGACGCTTGTGCTCCCGGGCGACTTGGAAGGAGAGCAGAGGGTTATCCTGCTGCTATACATGGTACTTGAACAGCTCAAATACACACAGGAGTCCTCCTACGATGATGGACCGGACTCGAAATGGCTTCTGCCGAGTTGACATCATGTGCATCGCCGTCAACACAGGACCCCGCGAGCCGTTACGCGGTTGATCGCACATGAAGCGGGAAAGCAGGAGATTCCGATGACTCGCCGCCGCATCCAGTTCGCAGAGGCGGTGGATGCACTACGGCGCGGGGAAGAGCCGAAAGACGTGTTCCGGCGATTGGGCTACGAGCTGGGGCCGAGACAGCTGGAAGCAGCTTGCAGAAGATTGGTTGAGGAGGCAGGTCACGAGACGCCCCAATAGGGATCAGCAGGTCGTTGTTCTCGACAACTGCGCGCTGAACGACATCCTCGTCCGCAATCCAGCCGGACACCTCGACGACCGCATTCGATTCGCGGTTCTAAAACGGCGGATAGCGATCTGGACTTCGCCGTCTCTAATTGATGAGACCGTTGCGGGGAGCGGGACGGATAGCACATCCGTGCGGAAGAAGCTGGCATTCCTGCAAGTGATATCTGCCGGACAGATGCTGAAGCGCTCGTGGGATCTGCTTCAATGGGAGGGCATCCACGGACACTCCCCGTCGGACGCAGACCGATTCATGCCGCGTGACGCGGAAGAAATGGTCTACAGGAAGTCTCTCGCGGTGTGTGATGCAGGCGGAATCGTGTGCAGCCCAGAGAATGGCTCAGAACGGCTGCTCAAACAGCTGATCTACGAGGAGAAAAATGCCGGGCAACGGGCTACGCTGGAAGCTGCGGATTCGGCACGTCGGGTCTTTTCATGGGCGTTCGGGGCATCCGGAATGGAGATCCAAGCTGATTCTGCCGAGATACCGAGTCCTATAGGGTCTGGCGACGGTATCGACGCCCATGCTCTGGGAAAATGGATGGCCTCGATGTCTCGGAACGATTTCGTGAAATGGATATCCTTCACGCTGGAGAGCCTTGGATACAAGAGGACAATCACCACAGACGACCTCCCGCTCTTGCCCTACGTCACGAGTGCCGCCGGTTATATGCTTGCGAAAAGTGCTGGGAAATATGTGACCGACCAGAAGTGGCAGAAGAACGACACCTACGATGCAAGGTACTGTGTTGCCGCATCCCAGGCAGACATCCTTGTCACCTCAGATGAACACCCGAGGAGAACATGCTCCCAGATGCCATATAGGCCGTTCAGGATTGGCGGTGTCGAAGAGCTTGAGCGCATTCTTATCTTGTCGTCGTCATCAAGACGTCTCAAGAAGACGCTATGAGCTGGCTCAGAAAGGCGCATAGAACCCTCGCGGCGACACCCAGAACTCAAGCGGCGATTGCGATCCCCACTGGGTCAGGATCGGGGCTTCGACGTTTAGAATTCAAGATTCCAGCCCGCACAGCGGGGCTGCTGTACACAGCAAGGGGTCCCTCGACGAGGGGAGACTTCGAGTTTCGCGTCCGCTTGGACCTTCTGTCGGGTTCGTTCGAAGGCCTGCCCTTTCGCAGCGAGCCCAGCACTATCTTTGTGGATGAACCTGCCGTGCTTCCGAAGGATACGTCTTCGGTACCCGGACCGCCGTACTATCCTCGCTACGGAGCCCTCTCTCCGTACCAACGGGGAATCTATCTGAATTGGCTGCAGGATCCGATCAGTGCAGTCGATCCTGGCTACCTATTCGTATACTACTACGGGCTGGAACGCCAGCTTCTCCTGGGGGATTTTCAGAATGCCGTAGACGAGATTCTGATGCTGCGACGCTACCACGCAAATGCGTCGTTCCAATTCTACAGCTTGAACGCGTTGCTTACCGCCTGTGTCGCAAGGAACCGTCCCGACAAGGCAAGTGAAATCCTCTCTTCGCTCGGACAAGGGGTTCCAAGCAACATCCAGCTGCTGGTCGCTGCCCGCTTGGGACTCTCGCTACCCGTCGATACTGTGGCAGGAATCGCTTCGCTGCTGCACAAACGAGTCAATGTGCGGTATCTCAAGTCCAACCCTTCGTGCTACAAAGAGTCTCTGGCTGCCGCTTTGGTTTCTCGCTATGGCACTGATTCTCTGCCGCTGGGATGGGTGCCTGCAGCGGATATGCTGCCAACAAAAAGGCAGTTCACGTTCGCGAATGTTTCCTTTCCGGAGAAGGTCAGGTGCCCCTCCCTCCCTAGCATCGTTGACAGCGAGGAGTTCATAGAGACGATGAGTTCGATGTTCGACGTGGTGCATACGTCGGTCAAGGAATACCTTGTTGCTGACCGAAAGCGGACAAAGGCGAGCGGGCCGCCATGACGAATCGGACCGAGCAGTCCGATTCAGGAACGCCAGGGCTCCGGATTCTATGGCATGTACGCTATGGTTATCACCTTGGTAGCCCCGTTCCATCGGACGTGGACCCATCGAATTCGTCGCTATCACTAAGAACCCTGATACAATCTTCTTCTGGGAGCAAAGTGACCGGACTCTAATCCACCGTCTGACCAAACTCTAATTCTAATACATCTGACCGAACTCCAATCCGTCATTCCAACTCATCACTCCACTTGACGTTATGTAACGCAGGGTATACTGTAACAACAGTTACATGTATCAGTTGAGAGGAGTCCGGTATGGAAAACGCAGGTGAAGTGAACGCGCCGGTGGAGACAAGCCAGGAGAGACCACAGCGCAAGTTCTTCGGGCTCAGCCAGAACGTTTTCGTCTTTGGCTTTGTCTCGTTGCTGACGGATTTCAGCAGCGAGGTGACGGTCAAGACGTTGCCGCTGTTCCTTGCCAACGCGCTGGGCGTCAAGCCGGCCGTCATCGGGTTCATCGAGGGACTGGCGGAGACGACGGCCACGATTCTGAAGTGGGTGTTCGGCTGGCTGTCTGACAGGATGAAGAAGCGCAAATGGCTGGCGTTCAGCGGATACGCCATCTCCAATGCCACGAAGCCGCTGCTGTATTTCGTGAGCTCATGGCCTTTTGCCGCAGTCCTGCGCTTCGCCGATCGTACGGGCAAGGGAGTCCGTTCATCCCCCAAGGATGCCCTGCTGGCCGACTCGTCCGAGAACAAGAAGCTCGGTCGCTCCTTCGGGTACGGCCGCTCCATGGACACGCTCGGGTCCGTCTTCGGCATGCTGGCTGCGGCCGGCATGGTTGCTGCCAGCGGCTCTGCGGCGGCGATGACGCTGACACGCTCGGTCTATCAGAGACTGATCATCATGGTGAGCATCCCTGCCGTTCTGGCACTTCCCCTGATCGCCGCTTTCGTCCGTGAAAACGCGCCGCGTACTGCGAATCCGAGGACCCTGAACTTGTCGCTGAAGGGGTTCGACTGGCGCTTCAAGGCATTCCTGGTCATCATGATCGTCTTCACCTTGGGCAACAGCAGTGACGCCTTCCTCATGCTCAAAGCTCAGAAGGCCGGTCTGGATATCGTGCAGATCTTCCTCATGCTGGCCATGTGGAAGGGCGTGACATCAGCGCTGTCCATCCCCGCGGGCATCGTGTCGGACCGTATCGGGCGCAACCGTGTCATCCGTGCCGGCTGGATGGTGTATGCCCTCGTGTACCTGGGCTTCGGGTTCGCCACACAGGGATGGCAGGTGTGGACCCTGTATGCTCTGTATGGTGTCTACTATGCCATGACGGACGGCGTCGCAAGCGCACTGGTCGCCGACCTCGTTCCACAGTCCGAGAAGCGCGGCACCGCCTTCGGCCTGTACAATGCTGCCGTGGGTGTGAGTGCCTTGCCTGCCAGTGTCATTGCAGGCATCCTGTGGCAACGCATCAACCCGAGTGCCCCGTTCATCTTCGGATCTATCCTCGCGTTCGTGGCCATGATTGCCCTCACGGTCCTGACGCGAGCTTCAGCTGGCACGAACCCGACGGCCGTGGCATGAAGACCTGGCTGACTATCACGTACAAGGTCCCCACAGAGCCCTCGCGCACGCGTGTGTACCTGTGGAGGAAACTGAAGGAGCTGGGCGCGGTCTACGTCCAGCAGGGGGCCGCCGTCCTGCCGATGACGGAGACCCTTCTCGCACAGGTGCTCGCCCTCAAAGCCGAGGTCGTGTCCAGCGGGGGAGAGGTTCTCGTCGGGAGGATGGAGTTCGTCGAGGAAGAAGACGATGCCTATGTGATTGCTGCGTTTCAACTGCAACGTAATGGTGACTACGATGAGATCGTGGAACAGTGCGAACGCCTGGTGTACGAGCTGGACCGCGAGACCGAGAAGGAGAAGTTCACGTACGCCGAGATTGAGGAGAATGAGACCGAGCTGGCCCGGATTCACAAGTGGATGGAGCGCATTGTCGCGCGGGACTGGTTTGCAGCGTCCGGTCATGCGCGCGCAGAGCGGGCCGTCGAAGATGCTGAGAAGCGCTCAGACACCTACACGGAAGAAGTCGAGCGTCGCGAGGGTCATGCCGAGGACGTCAACCTGCCACACGACAAACACTCCTGAACGGCAGACGGCAGGTCATGCAGAAGCCCCAGCCTCATAGCTGGGGCTTCACTGTTGTCAGTGTTCAGGGCGCCTATTTCTCGACGTAGCCGCCGTTCGCCACCCAGGCGTCATATCCGCCTACTAGGCGGTTGATGACAGTGAAGGAGCTTGTCAGCAGCATCTGGGCGGCCTTCTTGCTGGATTCCTCGTCGCGGGAGTAGACGACATAGTGCTTACTGGCACTGAGCGTGAAGTTGCCGTTGATGATTTCCTGCAGCTTGTCCAGCGGCGTATCGAGTGCGCCCACGATGCGCCCTTCGGCCCATTTGCCGGATACGTCGATAATGACGAGGTCGCGGTCTGTCTGGAGAAGTTCTTCGACCTTCTTGGCATCAACCTCAACAATGGTACGGTTGGTATCAACGATCGTGTCCCCTGTCGAGGGGGTCGTGGTATCCTTGGGGGCGCTGCACCCTGCGACGCCGACGACGAGAAGGAACAGCAAGACCGCTGCAATCGACCTCTTCATCCTCATGTCTCTCTCCCTGATAACTAGTGTGTGGGGTATCTGCCGTACAATCAACCGCGGCCGAGGTGCACTCCCCCTCGTATCCTCTATTAGCAGAATAGAGTTCCGCTGGATTCGTGCAAGAGGAATCGTGAAGGTGAAGCTCATCCGGGACGTCCCATTCACGCCACCGAGAGTGGAAAGCGCACTACTGCGGAGCTATTTGCGCGAGAACCCCATGGGACCAATGAGGTCCCCCAGCTTCCAGTACTGGCCACTTACGTAGCAGACTGGGTCCAGGACACGACCGCCTGTCTGGACGCGCTCATCCACGTGCACTGCGACGACCTCGCCGATGAACAAGTCGTGGCTGCCGAGGTGCAGAGTCTGGCGCACGACACACTCGATGTTGATGGGGCACTCTACCACCAGAGGCACGGCTGTGGCCGTTCCCTGTTCGCGAGTAAGCGTGCTCAGCTCCCACTTGTCAGTATCCTTGCCGGACACATTACCGCAGAGGTCGAGGGCGCGTGCATGGGCGGTGTCCACAATGTTGACGACGAAGGCTCCCCCCTCGACGATGAAGTGATGCAGCCAGCGTTCCGGGCGGACGCTGATGCTGATCATCGGGGGTTCGGAGCAGACAGTTCCGACCCAGGCGAGGGTTGTGACGTCGGATGCTTCCATCGTGCCCGCAGTCACGAGGACGGCTGGGACGGGGGTGAGTGCCGTCGAGGGTGCTTTGACAAGTTTGGCCATGTTGTCTCCTGGGCGGTCTGGCAGAGGCGCACCGGACTCGTGGTTCCAGTATAGTGGGACATGGTTGCGTTGGAATGCCCAGTGCGTAGAATAGGGACAGGAACAGCGGTGCTGTGCAGCCACACCAATGCTGCGGCAACAGGAGGTCGACGATGACAAATACCATAGAGGCTCCGGATCGGTACATCCAGGGACCTGAGGAGATCGGCAGGCTTCACGACAGTGGTTCGCAGCTGGGCAACGAGTTCGTTGTCGTGGCTGAAGAGCGGACCATGGGGAGCATGCGAGGCCTGGTGGAACAGGCATTGGGCTACGGTCACGCCGGTCACGAAGAGGAAGAGGACTGACGTGGCTCTGGACAGCCTGACGATGAACGCCGGTGCCTGCCTCGTCAGCGATGAGATGGCGCAATACTTCCTGACGGTGGACGGCCAGCCGGGAACGTACGTCCTGGGCGACGTGTCCGCTTCCTCTGTGCGGGCGCCGCAAGTCGACCGCAATCGCATCTTCAGGGCTCGTCTTGGCGCAGACACCGCTGATCAGAACATCGAACGGCTCCTGTTGCCGTTTCGCCGTGCTGCCGTGCCGGTCACCTGGTATGTCGACGGCTGTTCCAGGCCCAACGACCTCGCGACACGGCTGGTGAGCCATGGGCTTGAGCTGCGATATTTCTGGACGGGCATGGTCCGCTTGCTTGACGGTCCGGTGGGGGAGGAGGACGTGCCGTCGGGCATCACGGTAGTCGATGCAGTCTCCCCGGATGAACGGGAGCAGTGGATGCACGTCGTGCTGGAGGGGTTTGGCTTGACACAGTTTCATGACCTGGAGTCGATGCTTACGGAGACCGGCGTCCTCTCTGGCCGCTGGCATCGTTTGACGGCACTGCAGAACGGGACCCCGGTGGGCGGCGCACTCTTGTTTGCAGGTGACGGCGTGGCGGGACTGCACTGGCTCGGTGTGCCTCAGATGTTCCGAAAACGTGGGGCGGGCATCCTGCTCAGCCGGGAGGCACTGGCTCAGGCGGCTCGCATGGGCTATTCACACCTCGTGCTGCAGGCGAACCCCGAGGTGGTGTCGCTCTATGTCCGCCTTGGCTTCGACAGTGTCGGAGACATCGCCGTGTTCGACTGGCGCCCCGGGATTGGCGCACTCACCGTGGAGCCGGACTAGCCGCGGCGAGTTCGGCGGCGAAAAGGTACTATGCTGGTACCGTCTGTCACAGGTGCTAGTCTAGAGGAACGCGCCGGACTGGCGCGAAAGGGGTGACGCATGCACAGTTTCGAGTTTTGCAATCCGACGCGGGTAATCTTCGGTCGCGGGACCGTGCAGCAGGTAGGCCCGGCCATCGCTCGCGAAGGCGCTCACAGGGTGCTGTTGATCGCTGGCGGCGGTTCCATCCGCGAGAACGGCGTCTACCAGGCCGTCATCCAGTCCTTGAGTGTGCAGGGCATCGAGGTGGTAGAAGCCTGGGGGGTACGGCCCAACCCTGAGCTGGCGCTGGCCCAGCAGCTGGTGCAGATTGCCCGTGAGCAGCAAGTGGACGGCGTGCTGGCTGTTGGTGGCGGCAGCGTCATCGACACAGCCAAGTGCGTTGCGGCAGGCGTGTATGTCGACAACCTCTGGAGCTGTTTTGAGAGACGGTGTCCGATCGACAAGGCACTCCCGGTCTTCGTCGTTCTGACGATCTCGGCTTCCGGAAGCGAGATGGACCCGTGGGCCGTCCTGACCCAGAGCGAGCAGCACAGGAAGTGGAGCATTTCCTCTCCTGTCCTATATCCCCGGTTTGCGATCGTGGACCCGAGCGTCCAGACCAGCCTGCCGTGGCGCCAGACCGTGAACGGTGCTATCGGTGTCCTCAGCCACATCATGGCCACCTACCTGGTGGGGTCGTTCGAGGAGACGACGCTTGCACTTGACGAGGGACTGATGCGTACGGTCATCAAGATGGTGGATCGACTGCAGGCAGATCACGCCGACTATGGCGCCCGCGCGAACCTTGCCTGGGCTGCGACGCTGGCCATGAACGGTCTGAGCTCCGCCGGCATCGAGGACAGTGACTGGTCGGCCCGGAGCATCGAGTCGGCGATGAGTGCCCTGCACCCCGAAGTAGCCCATGGAGCAGGCATGGCGGTCATCCTTCCCGCCTGGATGACCTACCAGCGCGAGAATAACCCCGGCCAGTTTCAGCGATGGGCAAAAACCGTCTGGGGCGCAGGAACGGTCGAAGAAGGCATCATGGCCATGAGGACGGCGTTCCAGCGTTGGGGCGCTCCGTCGACACTAGGAGACCTTGGCATCGCAGCTGGTGAGCTCCGTGACATTGCCTTCAATGCGCTTTCCGAGGGTCCGCTCGGAAAGCTGCGTATCCTGACGGCGCGTGACGTGGTCGAGCTGCTTAAGCCTGTGCTCTAGGTGCGGAGGAAGTGTAGCGTGACGCGTCCGTGAGAGACTCACTGCGTACGACATTTCTGGAAGTGGTGACAGGTGCCTTCCTGGGAGGTTGCATGCTCCTGCTGGGCAGCTGGGCGGGAGCGAAGCTGGGTGCCGGTGCCAGCAATGGCTGGGGAGACATCATCGGGGCCCTGGTTGGCAGTGCCCTCGCCTATCCCGTCGGATTCGTGACCGGTATGTGGCTGGTGGCGTGGCGATTGCGTCTTCCTCACAGCCTGTGGCGAGGCATCTTCGAGGCGGTCCTGGGACTCGTGCTTGTGCTCCTGCTGGCAGAGCCTCTGCGCCTCAACCAGGATTCGCGCGTCATGGTGACGCTCCTGTATCTTGTTCCGAGCGTCGCTGCGTTGTTCGGTTTCAACCAGCCCTGGCACGTCTTGCCGCCGACAGGCTCTCAGAAGACGCTCTAGTCGCAGGAGCACCATGACGGTACAGAAGCGCACTCTGCTGCATAGGGTCCTGGCACTGCTGGCGATAGCGGCGCTGCTTGTCGGAGTCGCCGCTGTGTCACGCGGTCTGCCTCTATCCTACGTCGTCACTGGTGACACTGCGAACCCTTCGGCACCGGACCACCCCGTTCCTGCGCAGCGCGTGGTGCCTCCGATTCCTCTCGAGCCGCAGCCCGACCTTGACAAACCACTCAACATCCTGTTGCTTGGGGCTGACTCTCGCGAGAAGGATGACCCCGGGCGCGCGGACACGATCATGCTGGTGCGGCTGGACCCGGCGACGAAGCATGTACGCCTGCTGTCTCTCCCACGCGACACGCGCGTCATGATCCCCGGCCACGGTGTGAACAAGCTGAACCAGGCTTCCGGCGGATACTACCAAGGTGGGGGGACCAGCCTGCTGGTCGACACCATCACAACAGACCTGCTGCCGGGTCTCCGCATCGACTACACGGTCAAAACCGATTTCGCAGGGTTCGCCGCCATCATCGACGCCCTGGGCGGCGTAACCATCGATGTCGAGGAGAGGATGCTCTACAAGGGGGTCGACGTACTCATCGACTTGCAGCCGGGCGTTCAGCATCTCGATGGCGAGCAGGCGCTGGAGTATGCGCGGTTCAGGATGGATGCCATCGGGGATTTCGGCACGTGGTCCGGCCAGGACCACGGGCGTGTGGCGCGCCAGAAGAAGCTCCTGGCAGCCGTCATCGACCAGACGAAAGAGGTGCGGACGCTGCTGCGCCTCCCTGCGGTCATCCGCGCTGTGCAAGCGGCCGTGACAACCGACATGTCGTTCGGCGTTATGGCGCGCATCGCCATGACCTACAAGGACGTCGCGGCCGAAGGCGTGGAATCAGTCCCCTTCCCGGGACTGCCGGAGGTGGTGGACGGCATATCGTACGTCATCCCCAGTACTGATGTGCTTCGGACGACGACGGGGCCGCTGTTCGGCGTTGCAGGTTCCTTTGAGGCACCTGTGGACTGAACCCGGTCCAGACATCGCCCCCAGACGCAAAGGAGCCCCGCGGTGCGGGGCTCCGATGAGACACACCTGATTCTTCAGGAGGATCCTACAATCCGCGCAGCTCCTCATTGAGTCTCTCACGCTGCAGAAGGTCATACTGGAGCGGGCGGCCGTGCACGAGGATGCCAGGGTGTCCGCCATGAGCTAGATAACCTTCAGGATCAATGACGGCGTCCACTTCGGTGACCGGCATGCCGAGCTTCTCGCCGACATAGGTGCCGGTCTGGCTGAGGATACGGAACTGGAACGGACACGAGAGAGGTCCGAGCAGCACGGTGACACGGGCCTGGTCGTCGGGCAACGTCGTCGGCTCCACCACTGCGCGGGGGGTCGGGGTCCAGACGGTTTCCGGCAGGAAGGGCTTGAACATGAGGTCGGGGTCGCCATCGACGTGGACAAACCCGTGGTGCAGGTAGAATGATTCGGCGGACCGCTGGCCCTCGGCCTCGCCATGAAAGGCGATGGCAGCCATGCCATCAGCAGTCTTGCCGTCGAACCAGCGATGCTGACGCTGCATCGTCGTCTCAACCTCTGCCAGAAGCTTGCTGCCGATGCCTCGTCCCCAGCGGGACTTCTTGGGAACCCAGATACAGTCGATGACGGCCACACCCACACCCATCGGATCGCGGTCGGGATGACACTGGATCATGCCGATGGGGTCGGCGCCATTGTAGGCGACCCAGGCGAACGTGCCCAGCTCGGCGAGACGGTCGCGGACCCACTGTCTCTTGGCCTTGGTCGCCCGTTCCCACAATGGATCGGATTTCGCGCCTTCTCCTGCACAGATCGTGGCAAGGTCGCCTGCGTTGCGTACTGCTACCGGAAGAATTCTTGTTGCGCTCATGATGGCCTCACCATTTGTTGAATACTCTCTCGGCGAAACCGAGGAAGTGGTCGAGGTGCACCCGGGTCCCGTCGTCGAGGACGGCGTCACCGGTAAAGAGCCCAAAGACCTGATGCTGAACGGTCTTGATGACGCCGATGTCAGTCTTGGCATGGCGGTCCAGGATGGGCTCGAAGTCCATGTCGAATCGACCGTCGCTGCTCACGAATTTCCACGGCTTGAGGAAGGAGTCCGGCGGAATCTGGAACTCAATGCGGTCGAACTTGTGAACCCTGCCGTCCCACACAATGACGTTCTCGCTGGCGGCACTGGTGTCGCCAAATCCGTAGCCGATGTTGAACCCGAAGGAATGCCCATCCACACGGCCGGAGCCGGAACCCCAGTACCAGGTGTTGCGGTACGTCCAGACACCTCGACCCCAGTCGAGGACGCCGGCCGAGGTCCGTGGATCGAAGACATGGTCCACGCCGCCGACGGTGATGATTCCTGTCGCGGGCATGCAGTTGACTTTCTGGTTGTAGTAGAAGGCTTTCGGCGCACGCATGAATGGGGTCAGGATGACCATGCTTTCCAATGCTGGGTCCTGGTCCAGTCTCAGGCTGCCCTTGATCCCCTTGCCGTGGTCGAAACCCGGGACATCCAGGGTCAGCACGCGTGACGCAGGGTTGCGGGTGAAGCGTATGTCGATGCGGCTGTCCTTGTACGCGATGTCACCTGTTTCGGACGTGCGCGGAAGGTTCAGCGATCCATGCATGAACGGCTTCATGACGGTCTCAGTGGCCTCAGTCCGATTCGCGAAATCCAGCCAGGTCACAGAGACGTTGGCCAGGTAGCCGATGTCCGAGATGGTCATGGCTACACCATAGTCCGAGGTCAGGACACAGTAGTAGTCCCACTCCTTGACACGCAGCCAGCTCGCGGCGATGCGTTCGCGGTTGTAGGTGGCTACGAGCTGGCGTGCCCATCCCTTGTCGTTCAGTTCACCCTTGTCGTTCAGCAGGTCTATGTGCGTAGTCAGCTCATGCTGCATCGACATCTCCCTTTTCCGTGCGCCGTGCCATTACTGGCAGTCGGTGCGCGTTAATCCGAAAGGCTCTTTCCGTTCAATCCAGTCCTTGCGGGCCCAGTCTTTGGATTTCCAGGGCATGTTCTGCGGTGTGACCATCGGCAGAATGTCGCGGAAGAACGCCAGACGCTCGACGCTGGTCATGGGCACGAAGCTCTCGGCAAGGTCGATGTTGCCGTCCAGCTGTTCAATGGTGGAGCAGCCGGTAATGACGGTGGTGAGCGGCAGACCCATGCTGTACCGCAGCGCCCGCTGCCAGTCGGCAGCCAAGGCCTTGAAGCCCAGAACCTTCATGCCGACAACGCCCATGCATTTCTGGAGCGCAAATGGCAGAAACTCCTCTGCGAAGCTGTAGATGAAATGGTCCAGCGCCGAGACGGCGCACAGGGCTGTGTCGAACGGAAATCGCCGGATGGCCTCGACAAGTACCTGTGGATTTGCATGTCCCGAGATACTGATGAACCGGACCAGGCCCTCGTCTCGTGCCTCGATCAGGGCCTCGAGCGCCCCACCCTTGCCGGTCATGGCATTCAGCCGGTCAAAGCTGAAGACGTTGTGCAGACGCACTTCTTCCACGTGGTCGGTCTGCAGTCGGCCGAGACTCGCCTCGAGCTGCCGATGGGCACTGTCCCGTGTGGTCTCGTTGACCTTGGTCGCTATCCACATGTCCGTGCGCCGGCTCATTGCCACCAGCCCGACACGTCGTTCGCTTTCGCCCTCCGAATAGACAGGCGCCGTGTCGAAGTACCACACGCCGCGTTTCAGGGCCTGTTCGAGGATGGCAACAGCCTGGTCCTGGTTGCAGCCTTCCTCATTTACCAGTCGCTGGCATCCGAGGCTCAGGATCGGGAGTTCGACACCGGTCTTGCCAAATGGTCGTTTCTCCATGAGGTTCCTCCCTTCCGCGGTGAGGCCGCGTTCACAAATAGTATAGCCTCACGGGGCAGCCGTACCAGCGCCAGTGTAACCTTGGCTCCTTCACCCGCGTAGACAAGGTGACGACAGGACAGGCGCAGTGCAGTGATCCTTCGCATCGACAACAACATCAGAGGAGACGAGACATGAGCAATCGAACGGAAGAGTTCAAGGTCAGCGGCGAGAGGCTGCTGCAGCAGGTCAGGGACCTGGTCCATCAGGGAAACGTCCGGCGCATCACAATCAAGGACAAGGACGGCATCGCGCTGTTTGAGGTCCCGCTCACAGCAGGTGTCGTGGGTGCGGTCCTGCTTCCCGTGTGGGCTGCCATCGGGGCGGTCGCTGCCCTCGCGGCGTCGTATACCATTGCCGTAGAGCTTGTCGACACGCCGGCGAAACCGACTGTCGAAGGCTCGTCCGTCGACAAGACCGAGGCTTCAGCACAGTAATCTGGCCTCGCCGGGGCACTGCAGACGGCCGGGTTTCTGCCCGGCCGTCCGGCATTTCTGCGCCAGAGGCTTGAAACATGGGGCGTTTTCTCTATAGTGCCGGCATCACACCCACATGTTCACATGGGAGGCAGTCATGGATGACGAGAGAGTACGGGTCGAGGGAGTCGTCAGTGCGCTCGAACTGAAGATCAGCGAGTTGGACGAGGACAACGTTGCCGTGGAAGAGGCAGCACGCTTGCGGGCAGAGCTTGATGAGGCATATGAACAGATCGATGCGTCCGGCCTGTCGGATGATGATATCGATGATCTGATGGACCGGCTGGACGACCTTCAGGACATCCTGGAGGACCTTGCCGATAGTGACACCGACTGGGACGACGAGGAAAAGGAAGAGGAAGAAGCGGAGGAAGCCCAGGACGACGAAGACGAATAGTTGTTCGCCCAAGTCTCCTGAATGAAGAACGCCCCGGATTGCTCCGGGGCGTTGTAACACGGGACAGTCCTCATTGTTGTAACATCAAGGACAGACGTCAGTGTTACAACTCTGAACGGAGGGTCAGGATTGCAGGGACAGCAGGCGGCTGAGGAGAACGCATGCCTGTGCGCGTGTGCAATGGCCCTCGGGGTTCAGCTTTCCCCCAGATTCGATGCCGGGGTCGGGATTTCTGATGATGCCTCTGGTAAAACAGGCCTCGATGAAGGCGTAGGCCCAGTAGTCGGACTGGACGTCCGCATAGGGGAGGGTTGCTGTGTCGTTCCAACTCTGTGAACGGGCGATAGCCGCAAGGACTTCGGCCGTGCTCACAGGGTTTTCGGGCTCGAAGACGCCTCCGGGGTACCCGGTCAGCCATCCCTTGCGGACAGCAGCAGCGACGTAGCCTGACGCCCAGTGAGCGGCCGAGACGTCCCTGAAGGGATCGGAGGTCACGGTGTCCGGCTCGACACCCAGGGCGGTGCAGACAAGCTTGGCATACTCTGCTCGCGTCACCGCGTTGTCCGGGTGGAACTTGCCGTCTTCATACCCGGTGACGAGACCGCGGGCACTCAGGTCGGTGACGGCGGCGAAGGCCCACGATGTGGTCGGGACATCCTTGAAGCGGAGTCCGGCGGCAATGGCCTGGGGCACCAGCTGGCGCACGCGCATGATGGCATAGGCGGCCTTGGCCAGGTCGTACTCCATGGAGAGGACCCCCACGAGGTTCAGTCTGTGGTCGATCCATGGCGTGAACCCGTAGGTTCCCGGACACGAGGCGATAAGGAGGATTCCGGTACTGGGGTCGGTTTCCTCCCGCCACATGCCCAGCCCTGGACGGGCACGACTGGTCGACGGGAGAAGCGACACGACTGCGGTATAGGGAGTCACGGCGATGGTGGATGTGGCAGCCTGGTCCTGCTCGATCTGGGAGACAGCCTGCTCCGAGAGGATATGCTTGCCGAACCAGATGCCGCCCTGAAGGAGCATGGTTAGGAACCGGGCATAGTCCTCGGCTGTCGAACGTGCGCCGCCCGCCACATTTGGATTCCGGTTGAGGCCTATCAAGTTGAAGGTCGTACTCCTCATACCGAGAGGTTCGGCGATACGGACACGGAAAAACTCTTGCCACGTCATCCCGCTGATGACCTCGCAGACACGGGCTCCGACCTGGATGGAAACAGACCCATCGCTCACGGCGGTTCCGGGCGGAGAGGACAGGGGTCCGGCGGCAATGCGTCTGACACACTCTTTCAGCGTCAGTGTCCGGTCGTCGATCGAGGCGTCCGTTGCAGGCAGTCCGGAATCATGGGACCAAAGCTGTCGTATCGTGATGCCGGCCTTCTCGCCGGTAAACTCGGGCAGGTACTTGGCAACGGGGTCGTCCAGCGCAAGAGTGCCCTGGTCTACCAGAGTCATCATCGCAGCAGCAGCCAGCCAGCGTGAAGCAGAGCCGATGTCCACGACTGTTCCGGGGCCGAATCTGGCGTAGCCGACACACTCGATGACCTTCCCATCCTTCACGACAATCAGGGCCATGCCGCCCACAGCGGGCGCAGCCGAGGTCAGAAAACGGTTGACCTCCGTCGTGTCGTAGGAGCCGAGGGCGACGACCTGGCGACCCGGAGCCGCACACCCGCTTGCGCTCATCAGTACCGCCAGAACGAGTACGCTGACGACTAGACGCAGCGCCGAGCTGCTCAAGAGGCAGAGGGGACCTGAGGTGTCACAACCGGGTCTGGCTGGCGAACCGGTGCAGGTTCGCGACACTTCCCAGGATGATGAGGCGATCGCCGGGCTCGAGGATGTCGTCAGAGTGAAGCGTGACCAAGACCTCTCCTCCTCGCCGAATGCCGACCACGTTGATCTCGAAGCGGGCGCGGTAGTCGAGGTCCCGGAGCGTCTTGCCCGCTGCGGTTTGAGGCATTGGGACCTCGAGGATATCGTAGTCGGGGGAGGATTCAAGAAAGTCGTAGATGCTGGAAAGGCTCAGACGGTTGGCGAGGCGGATGGCCATGTCATGTTCGGGAAACACCACATCGTCTGCTCCAATGCGCATCAGGAGCCTTCCATGCAGGTCGGACGAAGCCCTGGCTACCAGGTGACGTATGCCCATCTCCTTGAGGACCGCAGCGGTAAGGACGCTGTGTTCAATTTCGGCTCCGATGGTCAAGACCACGGTGTCGCAGTTCGTGATGCCCGCGGCTTCGAGTTCGGCGGGGTCCGTCGTGTCTGCGACGACGGCGAGGGCGACGTCATCCTTGATACTGTCGACGTTGCTCTGCGTTTCGTCGATCGCCAGGACGTCGAATCCCAGCTCAGCCAGACGGATCGCGCAAGACCTTCCAAACTTTCCAAGACCGATGACACCTATCTGTGGTTTCATGGTACCTGCCTCCTATCCTATGGCGACGTCGTCTTCAGCGAGGTGAACCCGACGTTCGAGCTTGCGTACGGGAGCGAGGAGCGTCAACATTGCCGTTAGGACGCCGACACGTCCTGCCAGCATGGTCACGATGAGGACAATCTTGGCGCCGGCAGACAGCGCCGGGGTGATTCCTGTGCTCAGGCCGACTGTGCCGAAGGCCGAGGTAACCTCGAAGAGCAGGGCAAGGGTGGAGAACCTGTCTCCATCTGTTGCAGCCAGCAGGAATGTCCCGCCAAGCACGAGAACCAGACTGAGAGCGAAGACGACGACTGCTTTCTTGACACTTTCCGAGTGGACGCCCCTGTTACCCAGGTGTGTCTGGTCCGAGCCGATGATTGAACTCCAGACGAACGCGGCGACGACGGCAAACGTGGTCGTTTTCACACCGCCGCCGGTGCCGCCGGGAGAGGCGCCGATAAACATGAGCAGGATGATGATGATCAGCGAAGTCGGATGCATGTCTCCGATGCGCAGCGTGTTGAAACCGGCTGTCCTTGCCGTTACCGACTGGAACCAGGACGTCAGGACACGCTCGTTCAGAGACAGGGGCACGAACACCTTTGGGGTCATGCTTTCCAGGATGAAGATCAGAACGGCTCCACCGATGACGAGGACTGACGTAACACTCAGCACCGTCCTGGTATGGGTCGACAGTCTCTTGTGCTGTGTATGTGAAAGGCGGCGCCTGAGCTCATCGATGACAAGAAAGCCCAGGCCGCCCAGGATGATGAGCGCCGGGATGACCAGGTTGACTGTGATGTCGCCCGCGTAGGGCTCGAAACTCGTCATGCCTCCGCCCAGAACGTCGAATCCGGCGTTACAGAAGGCGCTCACACTGCTGAAGACACCGTTCCAGACGGCCTTGCCCACCGGCATATCGTGAAGGAAGCGCAGGGAAAGGAACAGGGCTCCCAGTCCTTCGCAGACAATAACCGTGGATGCGATGAGGCGGGCGAAGCTCCGGGGATTGCGGTGTGATGGTGAGGCAACACTCTCGCGGAAGTCACCGGTCTGGCGCAGTCCTAGCCTTGCATTCCGAAAGGCAGCCATGAGCGTCGTCGTCAGGACCATGTAGCCCAGTCCACCAATCTGAATGAGCAGGAGAATCACGACCTGACCGGACGTCGACCAGAAGGTGCCGGTATCGACGAGGGCCAGGCCTGTCACACACGTGGCGCTCGTCGCTGTGAACAGTGCCCTGAGAAAACCAGGGTTGATGCCGGTGTTCGATTGTGGCAGAAGAAGGAAGAAGGTTCCGACAAGGATGACGATCGCAAAGCTCAGCAGAATGCGCTGAGCAGGACTCGTCAGCAGGAGCCGCTGGAGCATATGGGGTCTCCGATGATTCGGAGCGGGCATGACTGTCATGTTATCGATTTGCCTTTCACGAGCAGAAGTATATCGTTGCAGGAATCATATGCAACGCTCTCCCTCGCTGGTGGGTCTTCTCCGTCGTCCCCGCGAAGGCGGGAAGAACGGGCCAAAGGTGGAAAGAACGAACTGGCATGTGGGAATGACGGACCACGGGACAGGCGTTATACTGCACGCGGAGGTGACCCATGTGGAATGAGTTCAAGCGGTTCGCTGTGAAGGGCAGCATGATCGACCTGGCCATCGGTGTCATCATCGGCGGCGCCATCGGAAGGGTCATCACATCTCTTGTCAACGACATCCTGATGCCCCCGATCGGTCTGCTGCTGGGGCGTGTCAACTTCACGAGTCTCTACATCAACCTCAGTCGCACGAAGTATCCGACATTCGAATTGGCCAAAGCCGCGGGAGCCCCGACCATCAACATTGGAATGTTTCTCAACGCGGTCATCGATTTCCTCATCATCTCGGTGGTCATTTTCTTCATGGTGAGAACGATGAACAGGATGAGAGAGATGACCGAGAAGAAGGTCGCGACTCCGACCCCTACGACCGGGGTGTGCCCGTTCTGCAAGACGGAGATCCCGGTCGACGCCACTCGCTGCCCGCATTGTACGAGCGAGCTGACAGCCGAGAAGTAGAAGCCTTTTCCGAATCGGAACGAACAATCGGGCGGACCAGAAAGGTCCGCCCTTTTGTATGCTAGAACACCAGCTTGCGGTATTCGTCCTCCAGCTGGTGCAGATGGTCCATGCGGTCAGCGAGGACAAGCTGAAGCTCTGATGCTTCCTTCAGAGAATCGCCAGAGAGAGCGGACATCAGCCGGGTGCACAGGGCGGGATTCCCGACGGTGTCGTCGGCCAGCTCGTGGCGCAGAGCGTCGATGCGCTTCCACAAGTCCTGTGCGCGGTCGCTGGCAAGGTCGAGCGGCCGGCAGGCGCGTATGGTGTCCAGGTCTTCGGGGATGATGCGGACCAGCAGTTCGTGCTTCCAGCGAGCAGTAGCTGCACTACGGAACGCGTTGATCACGCGCGGCGTCAGCGCATTTCCCGCGGTCAGAACGCGAACGCGGTCCGGAAAGAGCACCAGGTTCTGCATGTTCTCCCAGACGGTGGCCGGAGGAACGCCAAAAAGGTGGTCGCGTTCTTCCTGTGTGTAGTTCTCGAAGACGTTCTCTTCCGCACGGTACGCCCGGTCCTGCTCGAGGTAGCTTCCGGGTTCACCCGCCTTCTTGGAGATCTCCGCAAGGAGCGCTTCGGGTGGCGTGCCGGACTCGACCGTCCACCTGATGCCGTCGAGCATTGCGAGGATAGACGCGGCCACGGCGAGGTAGGTGTTGGTGTAGGGGTTGGGCGCCCGCAGTTCGAAGCGCGTTGCCCTAGGGTTGTCGACGTCTCGGACCAGGCCTGCCAGGACCGTGCGGTTGCGCGACGGGCTGGCAGGATCGCGTCCAAGCGCGGCGACGATGCAGACGGGTGCTTCGAAACCGGGTTTGAGCCTGTTAAAGGCATCGTTGCTCGCAGAGATGAACGGACCGACGACCTCGTAGTTGCGCAGGAGGCCCATCAGCGCTCCGTAGCCGATCACGCTCAGGAAGTCGGCATGCATGTCGGCGGGGGCGAAGAGGTTGATGCGCCTGCCGCTGGGCAGGACGCCCGCGATGCCCAGATGCGTATGTTCGCCGGAACCGGCGACGCCCGGGATGGGTTTGGCCTTGAAGTTGACCTTGAGGCTGTTGGCGCGGAATGTCTCCTTCACCAGGATGCGCGCAAGGAGTTCATTGTCGGCGGCCTGGAGCGCGGGGGCATACCGCCAGTCGATTTCCATCTGCTCCATGACGTGGGTCAGTTCCCCGCCGGCCCCGATGGCTGCCTTGACGCCGCCGACTTCCTTGTGGCCCATCTCGGGGTGCAGACCATATGCTTCAAGGGCCATCACAGCTTGCTCGAGAGCAGTCCGGGCGACGCCTCGTGTGCGTTGCCAGTAGTTCTCCTGCAGGATCTGCGCTGCCGAGAGTTCCTCGACGTTTGCCGTATCGGTCGGAGTCTTGATCCAGAATTCCAGTTCTGTCCCGACGGTGAACTCGATGTCCGCAAGCCGCGCCGGCTCGAGATGAGCAAGCAGTGGGGACGAGGCATGGTTGCGCACAAGCTTCAGGAGTTCTGCCCGCGCATACTCCAGTGTGGCTGCAAGCAGAGAGCGCGAGTCGATGCGCTCACCGTGGTGCACCAGAAAGGACGGGATGCGCAGGGTCCCCACCGGGAGACCAGTCTCGTGGTCCACGTGTTCCTCGTTGTAGTCGACGAACCAGGTAGCCGTCAGGTCGGGCGCCAAGTCGACCTGTGCATCGTCCAGTGAGGTCATGCCAGTCAGCACGACAGACGAACCGTCGGTCTGGACAGCCTTTCCGGCCAGAAATGCGTCGATGTCGGCGACAAAGGTCTGGATAGGGATACGCTCGTCGGTGTCGTTGCCGGCAAGATCGATCGCCACGAGAGAGACGAAGCGAATCTCGGGATGCTCGCGAAGGATGGCGAGCAGGGTCTCGCGGCCACACTGGCCTCCTGCGATGCTGTAGATGCGTTTGCCGTTCATAGGAGCTCCTCAATGCAGTTTTCCTGAGAGTACCGTCTGGAGCGATTTTTGCAAGCCGCGGGCTTCACACTGCTATACTGAGAATATGAAGAACCGACACGGACGTAGTGGCAGCGAGCTGGAACCGGCGGCTGACGACCGGTGTGCCGGGGAGCTCATCCCGGATGTCCTGACTGATGGTCTGCGTGTCGTCTTCTGCGGTTCGGCACTCGGGGATGTCTCCTGGGAGCGGAGGGCCTACTATGCCAATCCTGGCAATCGCTTCTGGCAGACGCTTGCAGAGGTCGGACTGACGCCCCGCCGGCTTGCGGCCGAGGAATACCCGCGACTGGTCGACTGGGGGATTGGACTGACCGACCTGGTCAAGACCGATCACGGACAGGATGCACACATCTTCGACGGCCATGTCGATCTGGACGAGGCGTGCAGACTTCTCAGGTCAAAGGTCCTGCGGTGGCAGCCGCGCGTGCTGGCATTCACCAGCAGGACCGTAGCAGCTCAGTTCTTTGGGTGGCGGGCTGTGCCAGGCAGGCAACGGGAGTGCATTGGGCAGACTGTGTTGTGGGTCCTGCCGTCAACCTCCGGTCTGGCGCGACGGTTCTTCGATATCACACTGTGGCAGGAACTGGCCCGGTTCGTCAGTGACCCTTCCGGAGAAGCCCCTTGATTACCTGCCGCCCGGGATAGACTGGTCGTGTCTGGTATCATGTCGCATGAGAACGGGGAGAACAATGATTGCTGAGACGGTTGCAGGGGATGTCCACGCGGAGCTGGAGGAATCGTTACCTCGGTTCCTGGACGAATGTGGCCTGCGGTGACATGGCGAGCAACAAGCTTACTTCGCTGCACATCAGGATTCCTGACCTGAGGGGCATGTTGCCCGGCGTCGAGACTGCGGTCTCAACGGCGTTCTGGGTTCCCCTTGCCGAGTTTGTCCTGCGTCGCTCGGGGACCTTCGAGGTCGTCTGCCTGCGGGAAGACACCGATGCCATCAAACTGCTCATGCCAGTCGCTGAGACGATTGAGCGGAGACACGAAGACGGAGCCCTGATGTTCTGGGGTGCCGTCACGCCTGTAGTCACCAGGGCTGTCGTCGGGGGCCACGGTTCCGGTCATGAATCTCTCTGGTGGTGGCAGATCGCCCTGACACGTGACGGCGACCAGGTTTTCGTCCTGCAGGACTATGGGGCGCATATGGACGTGTTCGGGCTTACCGGGGATGAAGCAGCGGAGGTTGTTGACCTGCTGCCATTCTCGGCACGTACTGTTCGCGCGATGGATACGACGGGGACTCGCTGAAGGCACGCGCCCGCGGTGTCGACTTCTTCACCTTCTGACTGGCGGCCCGTTGAGCGGGTGCGCAGTTTGCGATATAGTAGTAATCGATCGTGCTGCATCTGTATGCATGATGCACAGGCCTGTGGGTCTGTCTTGAGGTGTTTTGGAGGTGGCAATATGCCCGGAACGTACTACATGCCAGGGGTCAATCTCATCCATCGCGGTGCGCTGAACGACGTCGGCACATGGGCACAGAACCTGGGCGGGACCAGAGGGCTGATTGTCGCATCCATGGGATCGTACGGCGAGGAGCAGGGGAAGATGGTCGCCGACGTGCTGGCCAAGAGTGGCATCCAGTCGATCGTCTATGCCGGCGCAGGACCAAACCCGACCGACGTGATGGTCATGCATGGCGTTGAACTGTACAAGGAGCAGCGCTGTGACCTTCTGGTTGCCATTGGGGGCGGCAGTGCCATGGACTGTGCCAAGGGGATTGGCCTCATCATCAGCAACGGCGGGACGATCGAGCAGTACGAAGGTGCCGACAAGCTTTCCGGGTCCCTGCCGCCATTCATTGCGGTGAACACGACTGCCGGGACCGGCAGCGAGGTAACGTCGGTTGCCGTCCTCACAGACAGCAAGACGCATCACAAGATGACGATCGTCGACTGGAGGTTGACGGCCGACGTGTCTGTGAACGACCCTCAACTCATGGTCACCATGCCGCCCGCGCTCACTGCTGCCACAGGTATGGATGCACTGTCGCACGCCATCGAGGCATATGTCGCCACGAACGCTACTGCGCTCACCGACGCGCTGGCCTACGAAGCCATTGTCCTGGTTTTCCAGTGGCTGCCCGCGGCGTTCGAACATGGAGAAGATGTCGCCGCTCGCTATGGCATGTGTAATGCAGCCTTCCTGGCCGGCCTTGCGTTCAACAACTCCGGCCTCGGGTACGTCCACGCCCTGTCGCACCCCCTGACCGGCAAGTATGGACTGCCACACGGCGTCCTCAACGCCGTCCTGCTCCCCGCAGTCATGCGATGGAATGCCGTGCTGGCGGGCACGAGGATGGCGAAGATCGCCGTAGCCATGGGCGCAGGTCATCCGTGGCGCACTGACCGGGAGAACGCCGAGAAGGCTGTCACGGGCGTCGAGGATATGAACCGCCGGCTCAAGATGCCGTCGGGGCTTGCTGCCATGGGCGTCAAGGAAAGCGATATCCCCGCTCTGGCGGAGGAAGCCATGGAGGAGCTCGTGGGCAAGACCAATCCGCGTCAGGTGGCGTCCGTCGAGCAGATGCGCCGTCTGTACCTGGACTCGATGTAGTCCAGGCCGGTCTTCAGAACAGGGGATTCCTTTCCACTATGCTCGGGGCAATCGTCGGCGACATCGTCGGCTCCGCGTATGAGTACCATGCTGTTTTGGACGGTGACCTGCCGCTTCTGACTCCGTCATCCTCCTACACGGACGAGACGGTCCTGACCGTGGCCGTCGCGGACTGCCTGCTGCATCACTATCCCTATGGTGAGGCACTGCGCAACTGGGCCCTTGCCAACCCCGGCTGCTCGTACAGTACGCGCTTTGTGAAGTGGATCGAGGACCCCGAACGGACGATGCCTACCAGCTACGGAAACGGCGCGGCGGGCCGGGTCAGCCCTGTCGGCTGGGCGTTCGACACACTTGAGGAAACCCTGGCGGAAGCGCGTAACAGTGCCGAGCCCACGCACAACCACCCGGACGGCATCGCGGGAGCGCAGGCCGTTGCCACTGCCATCTTCCTGGCCAGGACAGGAGCATCGAAAGATGGCATCCGGGACTATCTGGAGCGCACGTTCGACTATGACTTGCACCGCCCACTCCTTGACTGTACCGGGGGATGGTTCGAGGCGGCCGAGCTCTCGGTCCCCGAAGCTGTCATCTGCTTCCTTGTATCCACCGACGTCCGCAGCAGCCTCCAGAACGCCGTGAATCTCAGGGGTGACACCGACACGCAGGCAGCCATCGCCGGAAGTATCGCCGAGGCCTTCTACCATGGTGTTCCAGCCGACCTGGCTGAGCCATGCGTGGCCATGCTGCCGGCTGACTTCCGCTCCATCCTCGACGAATTTCGCGGACGGTTTCACATTGTCTGAGAGGCTGACGGTATATGACGCTGCGCGCTGACGAGAGCTGGTTCCGGGACGAAGCGGGACGCACGCTCCTCCTGCGTGGCGTCAACCTGGGGGGCGACACGAAGGTGCCAGTCGTCCCGGACGGGGCGACACATCTTGCCCAGGGGTTCTTCGACCACCGCATGGTCTCGTTTGTGGGCCGGCCATTTCCTCTGTCAGAGGCGGTCGAGCACCTGTCGCGCCTCAAGTCCTGGGGACTGACGCTGCTTCGGTTCCTGGTGACGTGGGAGGCGATCGAGCACGCGGGGCCGGGGCTCTACGATACCGAGTACCTGGACTATGTCGAGCAGGTCGTCCAGCTGGCAGGGGACATGGGCTTCACCGTGTTCGTCGATCCGCACCAGGACGTCTGGAGCAGGTTCACGGGGGGCGACGGGGCCCCGGGATGGACGCTGGAGGCGGTCGGCTTCGACATGACCAGGTTTGCGGAAACGTGCGCCGCCATCGTGCATCAGACGCACGGAGATCCGTTCTCGCATGTCATCTGGCCGACCAATGCGAGTCGGCTGGCATCCGCGACGATGTTCACGCTCTTCTTCGGGGGCAATGACTTCGCCCCGCACCTTCTCGTCGAGGGCGAACCAGTCCAGGAGTACCTCCAGAGGCACTACGTAGACGCTGTTCTCCAAGTTGTGCGGTGCTTGAAAGGGAAGCCGTGCGTCGTGGGCTACGACACATTCAATGAGCCGTCGCACGGGTACATCGGCTGGAAGGACCTCACCGCGCACGACAGCCTGCTGAGGGTCGACCTCCAGCCGACACCTCTCCAGTCGGTTGCGCTGGGCGACGGACTGGAACAGGAGGTGGGCGTCTGGGGCATGGGACTGGGCGGTGCACGGCAGCAAGGACACCGACGGCTCAACACAGGACACGTCCGGGCGTGGAAGGAAGACAGACCGTGCATCTGGCGCGACCACGGGGTCTGGACGGTGGACAGCGAGGGCCTCCCGCAGCTGCTCATCCCAGACTACTTCTCGCGCGTCGACGGTCGAGCAGTCGACTTCGAGCGCGATTATCTCGTCCCCTTCATACGGCGCTACGCGAATGCGGTACGGGCGGCAGACCCCGAAGCACTCATCTTCACCGAGGGTGAGCCACAGGCTCTGCCGCCGCTGGTCGGAGAAGGATGTTCGGGGTTCGTGTCTGCGCCGCACTGGTATGACGTGGTTCAACTGCTGCTGAAGCGGTCGAGTCCATGGCTCGGGTACGACGCCGTGCGCAACCGGATCATCCTCGGACCGTGGGCCGTACGTCGCAGCTTCGCCTGGCAGCTGGCCGCCATCCGCCAGTCCGGGACCGAGCGCCTGCATGGACCTACCGTCATCGGCGAGATCGGCATCACGTTCGACCTTCGCGGGGGACGAGCCTTCCGGACCGGTGACTACCGGGAGCAGGAGGCGCTCATGGACCGCAGTCTTTGTGCTGTGGAAGGCAGCCTGTGCTCAGCCACTATCTGGAACTACACGGCGAGCAACACCAACGAGAGGGGCGACGGCTGGAACGGCGAAGACCTGTCCATCTGGAGTGCGGACCAGGGTCGGGACACGAGAGTCCTCGACCTTGGGGGACGGGCGCTCCGAGCCATCGTTCGCCCGTACCCGGTCGCAACAGCCGGTGAACCCCTGCAGCTCTCCTTCGACATGCGCCGCAGGATCATGCGCTTCACTTTCCGTCACGACCCGGGCGTCACCCTGGCCACCGAGATCTTCGTGCCGCCGTCACAGTACCCGTTCGGGTACAGAGTATGGATGACGGATGGCACCTTCCTCAAGGACGACGTAGGCCATACACTCAGGTATCGTCACACGCTTGGCCAGCCGACGCATACCATCGTCATCCGCCCCAAGCGGGGACCGGCGAAGCGCTAGCGCAACGTCACTGTCGCGCCGAACACCTGGGCGAGGAGGTTGGCCGCGTCCGCGGCGTTCATCAATGGTTTGAGCGTGTAGGAGAACTTCCCCTGCTGTGTTACGATGACAAGCTGGTGGTCGTTCTGCCACCGATGGTTGTCGTGGTCTGTGACCCAGCGCCCCTGCGTGACCGTGACCTGCGAGACGCCGGGGGCATCAACCCACCAGTTCTCGGGCGTCTCGGTCAGCACAGCTTCCGGGTCCATCGTGAGGTACCGCTCATGCAGCGTGAACCCGCTGGTGGCGGCGACGGCCATGCGTTTGAGGAACCCTCCTCCCTTCTCCTTTACCTTGGCGTCGACTGCCTGCTTCTGGATCTCTGGTGTGAGCCTGGCGACGATGATGCGAGCGTTGGTGACCACGATGGTCCACGGGATGATGTTGAACGGGTTTCTGTGCCACTGGACCGGGAGTGCGCCCAGCACGTGTTCTCCCTGCATCGGTTCCTCCTGGCGAACGGGGTGTGGAGCCTGACAGTGCACGTTGCGCTGTCAGGCTCCAGTGTAGGCAGGTCGACCGTTGTTTCCACAAGGGCGTGGAGGCGGTTGTGGAGGGACATCACGTGGACAATATGACCTTGCCGTGGGTTGTGGTAGAATGACTGCATGAAAAGGTCGTGTGGAGCATGGATATGAGTGGCACGGTGTTTAATGTCATGCACTATGCTTTACATGACGGGCCGGGGATCCGCACAGTCGTGTTCCTCAAGGGCTGTCCGCTGGCGTGTCGATGGTGCCACAACCCCGAAAGCCAGACAGTGGGGCCCGAACTGATGGTTGTCGCGGAACGGTGCATCAGGTGTGGGGATTGCCTGACAGCATGCCCGACGGGTGCGGCAGTCCTGGAGGGCGGAGTACCCGGGGCGACTGACGCATGTACTGCATGTGGACAGTGCGAGGGCGTCTGTCTCGCAGGTGCCAGGACGATAGCGGGCCGAGTCATGACGGTTGCAGAGGTGATGGGCGAGCTCGTCCGGGACCGCGTTTTCTTCGAGGAGTCGGGCGGTGGCGTCACGTTCTCCGGTGGAGAGCCGTTCATGCAGCCGGCATTTCTGCAAAGCCTGCTCGAGGCTTGTCAGGACGAAGGGATCTCGACTACTGTCGAGACCTGTGGGATGACTGACCAAGGGGAATTGCTGGGGATGGCGGACAAGGTCGACCTGTTCTTGTACGACGTCAAGCTGATGGATACCGCGCGGCACGGAGAAGCGACGGGCGTGGGAAACGAGAGAATCCTCGCGAATCTCGCGGCACTGGCGGCGGCCCATGCCCGCGTCATCGTACGATTCCCCATGATACCGGGGGTCAACGACGACAGTGAGAACGTCGGCCTGATGGTTGCGATGATGCATCGGCTGGGCCTGCGCGAGATCGACCTGCTGCCCTATCACCGTATCGGGACGGACAAATACCGGAGGCTCGGAAGGCCGTACCAGCTGGCAGATCTGCAGTCTCCTTTGGCAGAAGATCTGGAGAATATTCGGCGCATGTTTGCAGACACCGGCATCGAAGCGTCGGTGGGAGGCTAGCATGAATGAGCGTGTGGCACATCTGCGTCAGGAGAGTCTTGCTGCAGTACCCCGTCTGTCCCTGGAGCGAGCGCATCTGGTGACGGCGTTTGACCGGCAGACACGGGGATTGTCAGCGCCTGTCTACCGCGCTCGCCTTCTGCAGTACATTCTGGAACACAAGCAGCTGTTCATCGGGCCCGGCGAGCTGATCGTGGGTGAACGTGGTCCCGAGCCCAAAGCCGTGCCATCCTTCCCTGAGCTGTGCTGTCACAGCATGCAGGACCTCGCCGTCCTCGATACGCGGGAGAAGATCTCCTACAAGGTCGACGATGAGTGCCGCCGCATCCAGCAGGAGGAGATCATCCCCGCATGGAACGGTCGGTCCATGCGCGACCGCATCTTTGCCCTGATGGAACCCGCATGGAAGGATGCCTACAAAGCTGGCGTGTTCACCGAGTTCATGGAACAGCGCGCGCCGGGCCATACCGTGCTGGGTGACGTCATCTATCACAAGGGGTTGCTGGAGCTGAAGGCGGAGGTGGCGGAAGCCATTGCGTGCCTCGACTTCCTGAACGACCCGCGGGCGACCGCGCGCCGCGAGGAGCTGTGGGCCATGGCCATTGCCGCAGACGCGATGATGGGCTATGCAGAGCGCAATGCCGCTCTGGTCCGTTCGATGGCCGAGGCGGAGCAGGACGCTGCACGCAAGGAGGAGCTTCTGGGCATTGCCGAAGTCTGCTCCTGGGTCCCGGCGCATGCTCCACGCACATTCCACGAGGCGCTGCAGGCATACTGGTTTGTGCACCTGGGTGTCGTGACCGAACTCAACACCTGGGATTCGTTCTGTCCCGGGCGCCTCGACCAGCACCTGGAGCCGTTCTACGCGAAGGGGCTTGCCGACGGCACGTTGACGTGCGAGTCGGCCATGGAACTCCTGGAGTGCTTCTGGATCAAGTTCAACAATCAGCCTGCACCGCCCAAAGTGGGTGTGACCGCTGCCGAAAGCGGGACGTACACGGACTTCTGCAACATCAATGTGGGTGGACTGCGCTCCGATGGCTCTGACGGCGTGAACGGCGTCAGCTGTCTTCTACTCGACGTCATCGACGACATGCACCTGCTGCAGCCGTCCTCGAACATCCAGCTCAGCCGCAAAAGTCCAGACCGATTCCTCAGGCGCGCCGCCGAAATCATCCGCGAAGGCTGGGGTCAGCCCTCCGTCTTCAATGCCGACATGGTCGTCCTGGAACTCCTTCGCCAAGGCAAGTCTGTGGTCGACGCGCGTATGGGTGGCATTTCCGGCTGTGTCGAGACCGGGGCGTTCGGCCGCGAGGCCTACATCCTCACCGGCTACCTGAACCTGCCCAAGATCCTCGAAGTGACCTTGCATGACGGTCTGGACCGTCGGACAGGAAAGGTCATCGGTTTGCACATGGGTGATCCGCGGACGTTTGCCGGCTATGAAGAGCTGTTTGAAGCATTCACAGCTCAGCTGTATCACTTCGTGGACATCAAGGTGCGGGGCAACAACGTCATCGAGCGGCTGTATGCCGAGCAGATGCCGGCGCCGTTTCTGTCGTTGTTCGTCGAAGACTGCATTGCGCGGGGAAGTGACTACAACGACGGTGGGCCACGGTACAACTCGACCTACATCCAGGTCACGGCGCCGGGGAGCTGTACTGACAGCCTTTCTGCGCTGAAGGCGCATGTCTTCGACCAGAAGGACCTGACGATGGGCGAGGTCCTGGCGGCCATCGACGCCGACTTCGTGGATCATGAGAAGACGCGGCTCATGCTGTGGAACCGCTCGCCCAAGTACGGCAACAACGACCCGGCAGCCGACGACATCCTTGCCCGGCTCTTCGACGTCGTCTTCGACGCGATCGACGGCCGCCCCAATACCAAGGGCGGAACGTATCATGTGAACTATCTGTCGACCACGGTCCACGTGTACTTCGGCTCCGTGACCGGAGCGATGCCGGACGGCCGCCGGGCGTGGCAGCCACTCTCGGACGGCATATCGCCTGTTCAGGGAGCCGACCGGAAAGGCCCGACAGCGGTCGTCCAGTCGGCGGCTCGCCTGGACCACGTGCGCACCGGCGGCACCCTGCTCAATCAGAAGTGCTCGCCGTCACTGGTGGAAGGGGATGTGGGACTCAATGCGCTCATGCACCTGATTCGTTCGTATTTCAGGCTGGGCGGGCATCACATCCAGTTCAACGTCGTGACTGCTGCGACCCTGCGTGCCGCCCAGGCCGAGCCGGACAAGTACCGCGACCTCATCGTGCGCGTGGCCGGCTACAGCGATTACTTCTGCGACCTGACGCCCGGCCTGCAGGAGGAAATCATCGCGCGGACGGAACAACAATCGTTCTGATTCGCGAGTCTAGGAGGGAGAACCCGGCGCCCGCTTCCTGCTCACAAAATGGGCTGTGACGAAGAGTATCCCGACAACAACCAGGGGCAGGATTATCGTCGCGAACTCCACAATCCCCCGTAGTCGCCAGTGCAGCGCAAATGCTACAGCAGACGCGAGCACCAGGATACCGGTGAGCAGTGGATTTCTCCATGAGACCAGCAGGACCGCTACGAGGATAAGCGACGGGATGGAGTGCATGACGAACCCGCCCAGCTGCTCGAAGAGCGTCCCCTCCATGGAGAACACGTCGAGCGAGAACATCGTCAGGAACAGTATGAATGCGACCATGAGGATCCGTGCAATCCATATGAGTGTGACTCCTGCGCGTGGACGGTTCATCGTCTTTGCCTCCCTTGCCGTGCTCCAGAGAACGATGCAGCTAAGAGGATTGACTCGACCGACTGTCCGGGCGTCCACGGAATGTGTGCCATGGACCGGGCACCAAATGCAACAATACTCTATTCCAATTTTCATCGTTTTCCGGAATATTGCAACTCCCCGGGATGGTTTGTGCCAGTGGTCATTCTGGAGACCTGACTCCTGCCTGGAACTAGCCCATCATCGGTTCAGACAGACAAGGGAAGCTTCCATGATCTCCGCTCCCTGAAAGAAGAAGACGGCACGTTCTTGACACCTCGGAGCATCGACGTATATTATATCGGTACATAACGATATAATCGGAGAATGGCGATGCAGATGACGAGTACGGGGATGATTGACAGGATTTCGGTTGCGAAGGCGCTGGGAGACGAGACACGGTCACGCATCGTCGGTGCCCTTGGTGTGCGCGCTTTGTGCGTCTGTGAGCTGAAAGTCGCTCTGAGTCTTTCGCAGGCAACCGTCTCGGATCATCTGCGCATTCTTTTCGAGGCGGGACTCCTGACGACCTCCAAGCGGAGCTACTGGACGCTGTACTCGATTCGCGAGGACCTGCCACCCGAGACCCTCACGTTTGTATCTCTTCTCATGGACCAGGTCCACACGCAGTTTCCCGACGACCGGAGCCGCCTGGCAGATACTCCTCCGTTCGTCTGCAATGTGGTCACCAGACCTATGCCCGCTGGACGGCATTGGGCTGGCCATCACTCCCAAAAGTCCCGTACAGGCAAGTAGAAACTAGTGGAGTTGCTTCGTATCTATCCTCAAGGAGGTTGCGTTGAGAATCGAGTTCTATGAACCACCCATGTGTTGCACGACCGGGCTGTGCGGCCCGTCGGTCGATGAACGTCTCGTTCGGCTCAGTGAGGACCTGAAACGTCTTCAAGGTGAGGAGCCTGGGCTCGTCGTCGAACGGTATGCGATCAATCAGCAGCCATTCAAGTTCCGCGACAACGCCGACGTCTACAAGCTCGTGACAGGCAACGGGAAGAAGATCCTTCCGGTGACCACTGTCGACGGCAAGGTTGTCAAGACCATGGAGTATCCAGTGTATGGCGAGCTGAGAGCCGCACTCGACGGAGCAGTGCATGCGTCCTGAGTACGTGTTCTTCTCAGGCAAGGGCGGAGTCGGCAAGACGTCCATGGCGTGCACAGCGGCGGTTCACTATGCGGACGACGGGCAGAAGACGCTCATTGTAACGACCGACCCGGCATCGAACCTGGCTGATGTGTTTGAGCAACCCATAGGCCACCATGTGACGCCTATCACCGGCGTCCCGAATCTATGGGCCATGGAGATCGACCCGGATGAAGCCACCCGCGAGTACAAGGAGCGGTCACTGGCTCCTATGCGCGGACTCTTTGACGACGAGATGCTGAGGGTTGTCGAGGAGCAGCTGAGTGGCCCATGTACAGAGGAGATGGCCTCATTCGACAAGTTCACGGATTTCATGGAGGACGACAACTGGGATATCATCGTCTTCGATACGGCGCCGACAGGGCACACACTGCGGCTTCTGGAACTCCCAGTCGAATGGAGCAAGCACATCAAGGACAGCGCGCAAGGGAGCGGCCAGACATGCATGGGACCCGTCGCCTTGATCCAGGACAGCAAACAGAAGTACGATGAAGCGGTAGCCCGACTCCGTGACGCGAGCCGGACGCGGTTCATCTTCGTGATGCAGGCAGAGCAGACATCGCTCGAGGAGACGTCACGTTCGGTCACAGAGCTGGCAGCTCTGGGTGTGGCGACCTCGAGCATCATCGTAAACGGACTTGTCCCCGAGGCTGAGACGGTGAACCCCTTCTTCCGGAAACGGCGCGACATGCAACAGACCTACCTGGAGCGCACCAGGCAGTTGTACGCGGGTACACCCGTACAGACGATGGAGTTGCTCGACAGTGAGATCAAGGGAGTGGCGATGTTCCGCAAGGTCGCCCCGATGCTGTTTGAGGGAGGGACGAGCAATGGCTGACATCGAGAGCTTGCTGCGTCCGAGCGTTAAGGGGTCTCGGCAGGTATTCTTCGCGGGCAAGGGTGGCGTGGGCAAGACGACCATGGCATGCCTGACTGCGGTACACGCAGCCCGACAAGGCTACCAGACCCTGCTTCTCACCACGGACCCCGCGGCACATACCGGCAGCGTGCTTGGCAAGAACGTGACGGATCAGGTTGAAGCCATTGATGGTGTCCAGGGGTTGTTCGCCGCCAAGATCGATCAGAAGCAGGCGACTGAGGACTACAAGAAAGGTATTCTCGACGATGCGCGGGCCAAATTTGATGAGGACACGATTCGCACGATGACCGAGGAGCTGGCCTCGCCTTGCACCGAAGAAATGGCAGCGTTCCAGCGCTTCATTGACCTGTCGAGTACCCCAGGATTCGACGTCATCGTCTTTGATACAGCGCCGACGGGGCACACCTTGAGACTGCTCGAGCTTCCCATGGACTGGAGCGAGCAAATCAGGCTCAAGGCCACCGGCGCCACCGAAGCGATGTCTGCAGGAGATCGTCAGCAGAAAGACCGGTTCGACCGAGCGGTCAGCGCGATGCGAGATCCCGAGCTGACGACGTTCAGTTTCGTCATGTACCCCGAGAGCACTCCGATTCTTGAGGCGTACCGCGCATCTCAGGAGTTGGCGGCAATCGGCGTGGCGACGCAGCTCGTCGTAGCGAACCTGCTGATTGCCGAGGAACAGGCGACGACGCCATTCTTCCAGAAGCGCCGACAGCTGCAGCTGGGATACCTGGATGACATGCGACGACGCTTTGCCGGAGCTGCATTGCTTCAGGTTCCACTGATGGATAGTGACATTCGTGGCATCGACAAGCTTGATATGCTGGACAAGATCGTATTTGGAGGGATTGCATAATGGCAGAGACTACTGTTGAGATCGAGGTCTATGGCATTTGGGATGAGGCCCCTGCTACCTCTTCTTGCGGGTGCAGCGGAGGTGGGTGCACTGCGCCAACACAGACAATGGGCGAGATGTTCGACAGTCTGAGGGCATCCCTGAATGCGAGCGACATCAAAGAGCGGTGCTCACTGAAGTTCATCGACGTCATCAAGGACAGTGACCCGCAGGTCAACCAGGTCCGTCATCTGATTGAGACTGGATACTCCCTGCCGCTGACGGCCATGAACGGCAAGTGGTCGTTCTACGGTGGCATGTCGAACGAGAAGTTCTACACGAAGGTCCGTGAGCTCCTGGCCGAGTACACGGGAGACGACGGAACAGTAGGTTGATTTGCTGTTGTGTCTTGACAATCTATCACCTTCAGGTAATATATCAATATCAATTGAACTAACAGAGGTTGAGATATGACGCAACGCTCATTGACATGCACAACCCATGACACGAACGCTAACTGGTGTCCAGACTGCGAGGCCAAAGCTCGTCTCGTCTCGGTGCTCATGGAACCACAGCGTATCAAGATCATCAGGCTGCTGCGTAGTGGCGAACAGTGTGTCTGCGAGATCGAGCATGTGCTCAGTATCCCGCAGAACCTGGTTTCGCATCACTTGAGGGTTCTGCGCGAGGCAGGGCTTGTCAGCGCTCGCAAGGAAGGGCAATTCGTGCACTACTCGCGCGTCGAGGATCGCATTCTCGTGTTGACGCAAGCCTTGACAGAATTGCTGTCGACGTAGGACGAAAGGAAGCAGGGAAGGCCATCGTCGGCGCTGGCGCCTGACAAGGCAACGAAAAGGCGGGAGACCGCCGTTTTTTTGAGGCTAATATATCAACGGAGGTTGTTATGCTGGCACGGTTCGCCGACTGGTTCACGTATGTACTGCTCCGGATGTCACAAGGGACGCTTCTGAGCGGGGCTGTCCACTTCTTCATCTACGACACTATCAAGATCTACCTGCTGCTCGTGGTGGTCGTCTTCGTGGTTTCGATGGTCCAGACGTGGTTGCCGGCCGAGAGGATCAAACGCGTCCTGATGCACCGCAACGAGGCCTTCAGCAATGTGCTGGCAGCTCTGATGGGAGCCGTCGCGCCCTTCTGCTCGTGTTCTTCGATTCCACTGTTCATCGGATTCCTGGAATCTGGCGTGCCACTCGGCGTGACCATGTCGTTTCTCGTGGCGAGTCCCATGATCACGCCGCAGGGCGTCGTGTTGCTCTGGGGGCTATTTGGCGCCCGGGTAGCACTGCTCTACGTGGCCATGGGTCTGGTCATTGCCGTCATGTCTGGTTGGATCATTGGCCGGCTTCACCTTGAGCGCTGGGTCGAGGACTACGTGTATCAGATGCAAATGGGCGGCGTCGCACCGCTGAGGGTTAGGACACTCAAGGAACGTGTGCAATCGAGTTGGGCGTCGGTCCGCCAAATCTTCCGCAAGGTAGCGCCTTGGGTAGCAGCAGGCATTGCTATCGGCGCGTTCATCCACGGGTATGCGCCCGAGGCCTGGCTGGCAAGGGTTGCGGGCAGGAACAACCCGTTTGCCGTCCTCATCGCGGTCATTGTCGGTATCCCTCTCTACTCCAGTTCCGAAGGCATCATTCCCATTGTCCAGGCGCTCTGGGCAAAAGGGTTGCCGCTGGGAACGACGATAGCATTCATGATGGCTGTGGTCGGGTTGTCGCTGCCGGAGATCATCATCCTGCGGCGTGTGCTGAAACCGCGGCTCCTGGCAACCTTTGTTGGCATTGTCGCACTTGGTATCGTCATTGTGGGATACCTTTTCAACTGGGTGTTCTAGAGGACTTGTCTGACGGAACAGGAACATCGCCCAGCCTTGACGAGGCCGGGCGATGCGCGTTCATGTTCCTTGTGTCGACTATTTCCTGTGTGTGTGCCGCTCCACGAGTTCGGTCAACTCGGGGAAGTCGATGCCGTCATTCCTGAGTGTGCTCAGTGTTGGTACCCCGTCGGCATCCCAGCCACGACGCGCGTAGACTGCGTCCTGAAGCTGACGGTACTGCGACTCACGGTACTCACGCAGGGCTGCCATCTTCTGCTGCAGGCTCATGCCTGCGATGTCCACGTGTGCGGCCTCGGTCAACTGCTTCTCGTAGCGTTCCTGGCGGGACAGGTATTCCTCTTCGGTAACCGGGCCCATGCCACGATAGGGCATCCAGTCGTCCTTACGGGTCCCCTGGCCCATGCGCAGGTTGAAGACGCGCTGGAAGTCATACACGCGCTTGCTCTGTGCAAGCAGTCCGTCAAGGTCGAGCGCGATACCCGTCATGCCCCTGTAGAGTAGAAGATAGTTCTCAATGTGTTCGGGGATCTTGGCGGCCTGCATGCCCGTGTATTTGTCACGGTTGTCACGCGGCTCGGAATCGTTCCAGGGGAGCTTGCACAGACCCATGAGCGAGAACCAGGTCCGGAAAAGCGGGAAGAAGGAGAGAGCTTCAGCCTTGTCGTCGAACGTCGGCAGTTGACCCTTGACCTGATCCATGAAAATGAGCCACGCCTCGTCGTGCTGCGGACCCTTGGTAGCCATGGCGTATCCCGCCTGCTGGGCCAGCGAGTCCTTGGACATGTACTCCGAGACTTCCATTCCCTTGATCTCCATGCCGATGTCATTCAGGAAGTCGGCGTTGGCATGGTATTGTTCGGTCAGGAGCTTCTTGAGTCTGTGAACGCCCAAGCCGGCGACCAGGCCGAAGCCACGACCCTCACCGAGCCGATGAATCAGCTCGAGAGCGTCCATGTCACTGCCGAAGTGCAGATCGAGCCCACCCGTGATTTCCTTGTTGATGATGCCATTCTCATAGCACTCCATGAGGAAGGCGAGCGTTGTGGCGAAGCCTACCAGGTCGATACCGTAGTAGTCACAGTAGAAGCTTGCCTCGGCGACAAACAGCGGGTCGAAACTACCTGTGTTGGAACCCAGCCCACCCACCGTCTCGTATTCGGGCCCGTCGATGAGCACCTTCTGACCCTTGAGAGGCCCTGTCTTCAGTTGAACGGTGTCGATGCCATGGGCGCACGACATGGTGCAGCCCAGCCAGCAGCCATCGGGCATGTCCTGACTGATGAGGCGGAACCATACGTCGCTCCTGATGTCGACTGTCCTGGCGTCCGAGCCGAACTTGAAGTTCTTGACCGGCAGGACATCGACCTTGTCAAGGATTTCGACCGTGTTGGCAGTCCCGATCTCGCGCATCCTGCTGTGGGTGTGGTCGAGCGTCAAGATCTCCTTGTTCATGCGCCCGCCGGCGGTCTTGATGGGTCCGAGGTCCACTGGATTGTTGATGAGGGGGGTCGTTCCGGCGAAATGGACGACCACTGCCTTGATCTTCTTGTCTCTGAAAACGGTCCCCGGTCCCCCTCGTGCCAGCTGCTTGAGGCGTGTGTGGTTTCGTTTGGCGTCCCAGTAGCTCACATGGATAAGGCCGAGAAGTGAGTGCTCCGCCCCGGTGCCTGAGACTGCGACACTGATGTTCTTGCGATCGCCGGCGCCGTCGGCATACATCTCATGCAGGACTTCTGGCAGGTCGCAGCTGTTGTCAGGTTCCTCAGGGGCGGTCTCGATGGTGACGAGGCCTTTGTTGCCATCGATGAGGATGATGATGTCCTCTGCGGCCTTGCCCTGTACTTCGACCGCGTCGAAACCGGAGAATTTCATGTATGGAGCCAAGTAGCCGCCGCCATTGTTGTCGACTGGGACCCCTGTCTCCGGAGAGATTGTCACAGAATGCATTTTTCCGGCACCGGGATACTGCGTGATGCCAGTGAGTGGTCCAGCGCAGAAAATCAGCTCATTTTCGGGATCATTCCAGTGCGTCGTCGGTTTGACCGCCTGCCAGAGATAGTACAGTCCGTAGCCGCGCCCCCCCGTGAACTTCTCCTTGACCATTGGGTCGATGGGACGTTCTTCGATGACATTTGTCGTCAGGTTGATGTACAACCTGCGGTCCGTGTAGCCGGCATGCACGCCTCCCGGCGTAAACGAATGTGTCGCCAGAACCTTGTGCGCCTGTCGCATTTCCTTGATGGTTTTCACCTTCTACCTCCCGGTTGGTTGTGAATCCGCTCACATGGTAGGTCAATCAACACGCTGTTCAAGACGGCGCGCCGCCAACGGCTGTTTGTGTCTGCAGGATATCCTCGCTTCTCCTGTACCAGCAACAGGGCCCGGCATACACCGGGCCCAAGGGAGGAGAAACGCTGATTCAGGTCAGCAAATGACTTTGGAGCCCCCAAGGTATGCGGCGCGGACGCGCTCGTCGTTCTTGAGGTCACAGGCGTCGCCCTCGATGGCGATCTTGCCGAGTTCCAGGATGTAGCCGTAACGTGCGACGCCCAGCGCTTTACGGGCATTCTGCTCCACCAGGAGGATAGAGACGCCCTCTTCCTCGTGGATCTGCCGGATGACCCGGAAGATCTCCTGGACGATGATGGGGGCAAGTCCCAGTGAGGGTTCGTCGAGCAACAGGACGTGGGGTTTGGAGATCAGTCCGCGCCCGATGGCCAGCATCTGCTGTTCGCCGCCCGAGAGCGTCCCCGCGAACTGCTTGCGCCGTTCCTTGAGGATGGGGAAGAGGTCGAAGATCCATTCCTTGGTCTTCTGCAGTTCTTTGCCCGCTGGCATGTTGCGGACGCCGTAGGCGCCCAGATTCAGGTTTTCCTCCGTCGTCAGGGTGGCGAAGACGTGCCTTCCCTCGGGCACATGGGAGATGCCGAGCCCTGCGAGGCGGAATGCTGGTACTGTGGCAAGGTCCTTTCCCTTGTATTCGATGGTGCCTCCCCTGATGCTCTGGATGCGGGAGATGGACTTGAGCAGCGTCGTCTTTCCTGCCCCGTTTGCGCCGAGCACGGCGACGATGTCGTGCTCGCCCAGCTCGACGTCGATCCCCTTGAGGGCCTGTACGGCTCCATAGTTGACGACAAGGTTCTTGACGGCCAGGACTGTCGCCATATCAGTCATCCTCCTTGCCCAGATAGGCTTCGATGACGCGCTGGTTGTTGTAGACGTCCTTTGGCAGGCCTTCGGCGATCTTCTGCCCCATGTCCATGACAGCAACCCAGTCCGAGATGCCCATGACGACCTGCATGTCATGCTCGATGAGCAGCAGCGTGAATCCCTCCTTGACAAGGGCCTGCAACAGGACCATCAAGTCCTCACTTTCCTTGTCGTTGAGTCCAGAGGAGGGCTCGTCCAGAATCAGAAGGTGGGGAGCGGTCGCGAGCGCGCGGGCGATCTCCAGGTAGCGCTGCTTGCCGTAGGGCAGGTTCTTGGCCAGTTCGTTGCGGTATTTCCACAGGCCCACCTGATCGAGGCGGTAAGCAGCCGTCGCGACGATGTCGCGTTCCTCACGGACTTCGGCGACCGTATGCATGACCGCGTCCCATGTCCCGGACCGCGCATGACAGTGGGGGCCAGACATGATGTTCTCGATACAGGTCAACGATGGGAACAACCGGATGTTCTGGAAGGTGCGGGCGATGCCATAGCTGATAATGGTGTGGGGCTTGAGACCCGTGATGTCGCGTCCCAGGAAGTCAATGTGCCCCGACGTTGGCTTGTAGATGCCTGTGATCATGTTGAACAGCGTCGTCTTGCCGGCGCCGTTGGGCCCGATGAGCGAGGTGATCTTCCCGGTGCGTACGTTCAAGTCGAAGTTGTTCACTGCGGTCAGCCCGCCAAACTTCAGGGTGGCGCCGTGTGTCTGCAGCAGCATTCCCTCGTCCATGACCACGGTCACGGGCGGGAGTCTCACTCCTTTGACGACGGCTGTGGCGGCCGGCCTGAGGATAGCAGGATCTGGCTTGCCCAGCGGGATGAGGTCTTCGTCATTCTTGGGGAGCCCTCGGATACCTAGACCGTCCAGCCCGGTGCCTTCCCTTTTGCGCGGCCAGATGCCCCCCGGGCGGAAGATCATCATCAGCATGAGCGCCAGTCCGAAGAACAGGAGACGGTAGCTGGCGAACTGACGGAAGACCTCGGGGAACACGACGACTACGGCTGCCCCCAGGATACTGCCGGGGATAGAGCCAAGGCCGCCCAGCAGCACGATGCAGAAGAGCAGCGAGGACTCGATGAAGGTGAAGCTCTGCGGTGAGACAGACATCTGCTTGGAGGCGTAGATGTTGCCTGCCATGCCAGCAAGCGCGGCGCCCAGGACGAAGGCCAGCAGCTTGTAGGAACGCACATCCACACCACTTGCCTCAGCCGCGGTCGCATCCTCACGAATGTAGTTCCAGGCTCTGCCGATGCGGGAGTGCTGCAGGCGTATCAGGCCGAAGACGATGACCCCGATGATGACCCAGGTGTAGAAATAGAACTGCGTCGACGAGTTGATGGCCAGCCCGAAGAGGTTGGGTCCGCCGATGCCGTTGATGCCGTTGGGTCCTCCTGTCAGGTTGAAGGGGTTGTTGATCATGGTGAGACGCACGATCTCGCCGATGCCGATGGTCACGATGCACAGGTAATCACCCTTCAGGTGGATGACGGGCGACGTCACCAGGTAGGCGAAACCCGCAGCGATCAGGGCGCTCAGTGGCAGCAGCACAATGATGGGCAGGTGCATGGTTGTATTCAGGATAGCCGTGACGTAAGCGCCGATGGCATAGAACGCAGTGTGCCCCAGATCGAACAGGCCGACTTCGCCCAGAACGATGTTGAGACTGAGGCCCAGCAGTGCGTAGATGCCCACGAAGAAGGCGACGTCAATCCAGTAGTCGGTAATGAACGGCAGGAACGGATATGCGGCGAACACGGCTCCGGTGACGGCCAGGAGGAGCCACCCACGGTTCCTGGACCAGAATGTGACGGGCTGATCGCCAGAGGGCTTGTTCGCTCCCAGGCCGACACGTTTGAGGATGTTCTCTGCGATTCCCATGGCAGCGACCTCAGACCTTTTCCGCTGTCTTCTCGCCCAGCAGCCCGGTCGGCCGCCAAAGGAGAACAGCGATGAGGATGACGAAGACGAAGACATCTTTCCAGGCTCCACTCACGTAACCAGCAAACAGCGATTCCATGAGTCCCAGCAGCAATCCGCCGATCATGGCGCCCGGGATGTTGCCGATGCCCCCTAGGATGGTGGCGGTGAACGCCTTGAGGCCGTAGGTCCAGCCCATGTTGAAGCTGATGGCACGGTAGTACATGCCGTTCATGACGCCGGCGATGCCGCCGAGGGCGGGGCCCAGGGCGAAGATGAAGAAGATGACGACGCGGACGTCGATGCCCATCAGCGTTGCAGTGCTGCGGTCGAGAGCGGTGGCGCGTATGGCTGCGCCAAACGTCGTCTTCTCGACGATGAACCAGATGACCAGCATGAGCGTGAACGAGAGCAGCAGGATGACGACTTGCAGGCTGGTCACCGGCAGTCCCAGGAGGGAGAAGCGTGTAGAGGGGACGACGGCTGCGGGATAAGCTTGGGGACGGGAGCCCCAAAGTGCCATGATGCCGTTTTGCAGGAAGATGGACATACCGAGCGCAGAGACGACCAGCGAAAGTCGGCCTGCTGGATAGACAGGGCGATACGCAATACGTTCCATCAGGACGCCTGCAAGGCCGATGCCGATGAAGGCAAACAGCATCGCTATGGCCATCCCTCCCCAGAGCCCGAAGTGGACCGTCACCCAGGACGAACTTGCGACCAGCAAGGTGTAGCCCAGATACGAACCCAGGGCGAAGAGGTCACCATGGGCAAAGTTGATTAATTTCATGACACCGTACACCATCGAATAGCCCAACGCCACCAGCGCATAGAACGAACCGATGGTCAGGCCATTGATCAACTGTTCAAGAAACGTGGCCATGGTGACCTCGCTTCAATCAGGATTTGAGACTATGGCTGATGGACAACGAGTCTCCCGTCGGCTGCAACCTCGTACATCTTGTAGGGAACATCCTTGCGGTCGCCCTGCGTGGTGAAGAGGGTAGGGCCGGTGACGCCTTCCACGCCGGTCATGTTGGTGTGCATAGCGGTTGCGATGGCATCTGCATCTGTCGAATTGGCCTTGCCGATAGCACCTACAATAGCATACAGGGCGTCAGCAGCGTAGACCGGCCACGGGCTGGATGGGATCGTGCTGAACTTCTGCTGATACAGGTCGCGGAACTGCCCAGCGATCGTGGTCGTGACATCAGTGACCAGAGGTTCCTGGGTCATGAGAGCGCCCGCGGCCACATCAAGACCGGCGATCTTGACGAAGTCATCGTTGATAGCAGCGTTTCCACCGATAAACGGGCAGGTCAGACCAGCATCGCGTGCCTGGCGGATCACCAGACCACCTTCAGGATAGTAGCCAGTAAAGTACCAGACGTCAGGCTTGGTGTTGCGCAGCTTGGTGACGGCAGCCGAAAAGTCCTTCTCGCCAGGAGTGATGGCGTCGTAGTAGACGATTTCGGTCTGCTTTGCATCGAGGTATGGCTGGAGGGCCTTCTTGGCTTCCTCGGCGACACCCTTGGCGAAGGTGCTGTTGTCGTGCATGATGGCGATGCGCTTGGCACCCATTGTTTCGACAGCGTACTTGGCAAAGAACAGGCCTTGGGCATCGTCGCGGCCGCAAGTCCTGAAGAAGTAAGTGCGCTGCTTGTCCACGGTCAGGCGGAGGGCGGTGCAGCCATAGCCTACCGCGACCATCTTGTTCTTCTCATAAATGTCGATAGCCGGCTCGGTGACCGACGAACCGTAGCTGCCGATGACGGCGACAACCTTCATTGAGACGGCCTTCTGGGCGGCGATTGCGCTGTCCTTGGGGTTAGAACCATCATCCACGACCGTGATTTCGATCTGACGTCCCAGAACACCGCCGGCTTTGTTGATGAGTTCTGCGGCAACTTCGACCGACTGCTTCGCCATTTGACCTTCATAGGCATAATCACCAGTGATGGGAGCTTGCAGCGCTATCTGGATGGGTCCGGTGTCGCTGGTCTTCTTAGCACAGCCGGAAAGGAAGAGTACTGCGGCAAGCATACAAACTAGTACTACTGATACGGTCTTTCTCATTCTCTTACCTCCTGTTTCTCGCGCGAATGTAGTGAGATTGATACCGTGTACGAGCTTTTTCGCTAGAGCTGTGGTGCCGTACCGTCTTGTCGGAGTCCGTCCTTTTCTATTGTGCCTCCTGGAATCGTGGTTCGTCACTATGTTGATAGATGTACGAGAAAATACAACATCTGTTTCCCTGTCAACCCGGACTATCGTCGGAGTCGATATCTCGTAGAACCTTGGTTCCATGAGCTTGAAGGCGTCATCGTCTCCCCAGGAGTTGTCGTTTATTTCACTGGCTTGTAGAAAAAAGCAAGTGTGCTTCTATACTGCAAGCGTAGGAAATCAATCCGCATCGGAGAGGTGAAAAAAGTGGAAGACAATCGCATCGCCACGCATCCGATCCTTGCGTGGAACCGGGGAAACCCGGTGTACGTCACGTACGACGGCACCGCGATCACCGCCTACCCCGAGGAGACAATAGCGATGGCTCTGTATGCGGCCGGTGTGAAGCAGTACAGCACCTCCTCCCGGTTCTACCGTCCCCGGGGCATGTTCTGCGCTATCGGAAAATGCTCATCGTGCATGATGCGCGTCGACGGCATTCCAAATACGCGTACCTGCGTCCTGCAGGTCCGGGACGGGATGGACGTCGAAACCCAGCACGGTGACGGCAAGATCCCTGACGTGCAGGCTGCCATGAAGGGCGTGAAGGAAAAGAACGCAGAAATCCTGGTCATCGGTGGCGGGCCGGCGGGTCTCGAAGCGTCCCTCTGGGCAGCCAAGGCCGGTGCGCACGTCATACTGCTGGACCAGAATCCTCAGTTGGGTGGTCAACTGGTCAAGCAGACGCACAAGTTCTTCGGCTCGGCGAAAGAGAACGCCGGGACGCGCGGCATCACCATCGCAAAGAAGCTGATTGAGGAGGTGACAGCCGCGCCTGACATCACGGTCTACCGTGGGTTCACAGCGTTTGGGTGGTTCCAGGGCGCTGTCTGTGCCGCCAACCAGGACCATGCGGTCCTCTTCCACCCCCGCAAGGTCATCATCGCCACCGGCGCAGCCGAGAAGATGCTGATGTTCAGGAATAACGACATGCCCGGAGTCTTCGGGGCAGGAGCAGCGCAGACGCTGATGAACGTCTACGGCATCAAGCCCGGCAACAAGGTCCTGATGGTCGGCGCGGGCAATGTCGGCCTCATTGTCAGCTACCAGCTGATGCAGGCCGGTATCGAGGTTGTCGGGGTCATCGAGGGCGCGCCACGGGTGGGAGGGTATCTCGTCCACGCGAGCAAGATTGCCCGGAACGGCGTCCGCATCATGACGCGCCACACCGTGCTGGAAGCGGTCGGCACCGACCATGTTGAAGCGGCGATTATCGCCGAGGTCGACGAGAAGTGGCAACCGATTCCCGGCACCGAGCAGCGTGTCGAGTGCGACACGATCTGTCTGTCTGCAGGGCTCAAGCCTTCCACCGAGCTTCTTGAGCAGGCAAAGCTGGATCTCGCCTACACGGGGGAGCTGGGTGGCTGGGTCGCCAAGCGAAACTGGGCGATGCGTACCAGCAATCCCGACATTTTTGCCGCAGGGGACGCCTCCGGCATCGAAGAGGCTTCGACCGCCATGATGGAAGGGAAGATTGCAGGACTTCAGGCTGCCTATGACCTTGGACATCTGGATGTGCCGGCCGAGGAACAGAAGGAGACCAGGCACAACCTGGACGAGCTCCGTGCCGGACCGTTCGGCGTCAAGATCTGTATCGGACTCAAATGCGTCGAGGTGCTTGAATGAACCACTTTGAAACCGGAATCATCGATATCACGTATCTGCGCGAGAACGGTTTTCTCCCTCCCGAAGAGCGCGAGAAGAAGGGACCCGTCGCTGTCATCGAGTGCATCCAGGAGATCCCATGTGACCCGTGTGTCGGCGCCTGCAAGTTCGACGCCATCACAATGGACGGCATCAACGGCATCCCGCACGTGGACTTCGTGAAGTGCACGGGGTGCATGAGCTGCCTCAAGGTCTGCCCCGGGCTGGCCATCTTCATCCAGGACAAATCGAAGGCCAAGCCTTCTGTCACCGTTCCTTACGAGTACCTGCCGCTGCCCGTCAAGGGTGGCACAGTGACACTGCTGGGTCGTAACGGAGCTTCGCTTGGAAGCGCGACGGTCAAGTTCGTGCTGGCTGCCGACACTGTCAGCAGGTCATCGCTCATTTCCGTCGAATTCGATGATCCCGCTCTCTGTGAGCAGGTGCGCAACATCAAGGTGAGGTGACGACATGACCAGAGAAAACGAGAAGACGATTGCCTGCCGGTGTGAGGACATCTCGGTGCAGGAGATCAAAGACGCCATCCACGAAGGCTATGCCGACCTGCAGTCGCTCAAGCGCTACGTCAAGTTCGGGCTCGGGCCATGCCAGGGCAAGACCTGTATCCTGCTTGCCGCACAGATACTGGCACGCGAGACCAACCGGACGCTCGACCAGATTATGACGCCTACGACACGTCCGCCAGTCGACCCCGTTCCGCTGGGCTTTTTCGCGAAGGGCAAGGAGGCAGACGATGAGGAGTAACTACGATTGTGTCATTGTCGGCGGCGGCATCTCGGGGCTGGCCATCGCCTACGAACTAGCCAAGAGGGGCTACAAGGATGTCGCAGTCCTGGAAGAGTGTTATCTGGGCAGTGGTTCTACCGGCCGGTGTGGCTCGGGTATCCGCGCCCAGTTCACGGGCCCCGACCAGATTGTCCTGCTTCGGGAAGCCGAGGAGATGTGGGCGCACATGTCCGACGAGCTGGGGTACGACATCCACTTCAAGGCGTGCGGGTACCTGTTCCTGTGGGATATGCCCGAACTGGTGGAGAAGGCGAAGCACAACGTCGCACTCCAGAACAAGTACGGCGTTATGAGCCGCATGGTCGACCGCCAGGAGGCGAAGGAGATCTGTCCGTCGCTCAACACCGATTCCTTCCTTGCCGGCCAGTGGTATGACAAGGACGGCATGGCCTTTCCCTTCGACACGGTCACCGGCTATGCGCAAGCGGCACGGCGCCTGGGGGTGGACATCCTGACGACGACCGGCGTTGTTGCCATCGAGGGCACTGCAGCCCACACGTTCACCGTACATACGACCCAAGGCAACATCGAGACGAAGAACGTCGTCAACGCCGCTGGACCAGGATCAAAAGCTATTGCAGCCATGCTCGGCGTCGACCTGCCCTACCACCTTGACAAGCACCAGATCATGGCGACCGAGCCTCTCGAGCAGTTTCTGGGCCCCATGCTGGTCAAGAACTCACTCTATTACCTGCAAACGCACCGAGGCAACGTCGTGGGCGGTACTGACACCGGTGACAAGAATGCAACGGATCTTGACTCCACGTTCGAGTTCCTGACCAAGTTCGCCAGTGAGGCGACCGAGATCGTGCCGCGCCTTGCCGGCGTCAAGTTGATGCGCCAGTGGGCAGGCTACTATGTCTCTTCGCCCGACGCTCACCCCGTGCTTGGTCCCGTCGACGAGGTCCCGGGTTTCTTCCAGGCCAACGGCTACTCGGGACACGGCTTCATGATGGGCCCCATCGTCGGCAGGCTGCTGGCCGAGTACATCGTGAGCGGCAAGCCCAGCATCGACATCGAGCACTACAACTTCCGCCGCTTCGCCCGTGGCGAGCTGCTGACCGAGAAAGCCGTCATCGGTTAGGCCCGGGTCGTCCTGTCATTCCCGCGCAGGTGGGAATCCAGGGGTCTGATAGCACACAAGTTCCTGCCGGAGGGATCTTCACTGCCTCCGGCAGGAATGCTATTCAGGGCCGGTGCCTGAACCGGATCACCGCAGCCTTCACCCATCCCCATGCTCGCTGCGGCAGCACGACGTACAGCACGCTCAGGACCACCCACAGCCAGAAGAGGGGCAGGGCAAGAAAAGGGGGAGTGACGAATAGGAGCAGTAGGTAGTAAGGAGTGGCTATGCCCGCATAAGTCAAGAGGTAAGCCGACACGATAGGCAATGAATACAACGTTTCAGCCAGAATTCTTGGCAGCGACGAAGAGAAGGTCACAAATTTGAAAGTGTTCAATACGAGATTTGGGGTAGATAAGGGCGGCTCTGCGTGGGAATATGCGGACCAGTAATCAACTATGCTCTTGAGGAGTTTCCCGCTTCGCATCAGGGTCGCACAGCCGTAGAACCCTCCGCCAAGGAGGGTTACCACCAGGATGATAGCGACGAGAGTTTTCAGAAACGTCCGTGTGGCAGGATAGTGATGTACAGCTATCCCCACGAGGGTTGTCGCAAGAATGGAGGACCCTATGTATGCTACGCATTCTCCGAACTGACCGTGTATCATGATCTGTCCAAGAACACCAACCGCCAGTATAATGACAGGCCACACGAGCAACATCCCAAGAAGCCATTTTCCGATCTTCGGTTTTCGTTCGTTCCCGTTATTCGTAGAGATCACCTGGCCGTCCATTGGTGCACCTGATTGGTCGTGCCTCATGCAACCCTCCTGTTCATTCATGAATAATCCCCGTTGCGTTTTCGGGGACTGCTGTCACACAGCCCCCGAAAAGCCATACAAACAACGAAGCGACCAGAGCTGTCTCTTTCCGGCAATGTGGCAAGACCTCTGCGATCACCTAGCCGCCGCATTGTCAGAGACCAGCAGACGGCGAAGAGAGAACACAACTAGGTAAGGTAGAGATACGGTAGCTGTATGCATCATCAGCCATTTCTCAGGTACCAATTCCTCAGCACGTGTTCTCAATTCGTTCATCTACATCCAGTAGCTCTCTAATAGGTATCAATGAAGACAGGATTCACGAAGCAGTACCCCGACCGGTTGCTCCCGATGCCATAGCTGACTTCCACGCGAATATAGGCATCTGCAGAAACAGGTACGGAATAGGGTATCGTGAAGTTGCCCCCAGTCAGCGTAACGATGACCGGGGTCAATGCGTACCCGTTGAGAAAGACCGTCACCGTCGCCTTTGTGTAGGTTGTGGAGACGGGAGTACCGGTGATAACGACTGAGACTGTGCTATTGCGTGCCACGCTCGCCGTGTATCCGGGGTACACACCGTTCACCGTCGCTGCTGCAAAGGAGCCATCTGACGATGCGGTCAGGCTGCCTTGCTTGATGGAGGTCCAGACGGCCGACGGCGATGTCCCGGGGGCCGAATAGCTGCCCGTGTAGATGTAGTTCATGTTGCTGCCCCAGGATGTGTTGGCCGCGCTGTGAACATCGCTGTTCGCCATGGCGACTCGCCGGACAGTCCCTGCTATCTCGTCACTCAGACTGTTGCGAAGCCATGTGTCCCACGTGTCGACAGCTTGCTGTGAGTAGCCCGTTTGGCCGCTGACGACTTCGAGCCCTCTCCATGGAGCTGCATACCAGTTGGACCAGAAAATGCCTCCAAATGGATGCGCAATAATGCCAAATCCACCTGCGTTGGCCACATTGGTCGTCAGTGTTCCACATGTGCCGAAGCTGGCAGCATACGAAGAATTCGAATAGCTGAGAAGGTGCCCGGTGAGGAGATTAGGGACTTCTTGCAGTTCGCGTGTCGCCAGTTCCTCCCCAGGACACACCGTGACTGTAGGTGAATACTGGGTGGTTGCCCTTGTGCACGCAGTCTTGTAGATATTCCATTCGTCTGTTTCCAGACGTGGTTCCTGATTTGTCGGTAAATGGATCGGGTTCGGTCCTGCAAAATGGCTGTCATCTCCTGCGTGGTCCGTGATGACAATCCACTGCATACCCTTGGAGTAGGCCTGGTCACGGCGCGCCAAGACGGTCGCCAAGTCGGTGGCATCACTGAACCCATAGAACTGCTCGTAGCCAGCGGTATATTGAGAGACGGTGTCCGGCTGAGTAAGCCCTTGCGTATGCACGTGTCCATCTCCAGGGTGCCACATGCCACCGTTGGGCAGGCTGGCCAGCAGGAACACGGTGGTCTGCTGTTCCACGGTGAAGGGTTGTCCTGCCAGTTCTCCGGTGATACGCACAGTGACAGGGACAGCAGTCTCTGATGTCGTATCCGTGGCGAATTGCATGAGGTCAACCGCCAGGGTTGTGGTCTTCAGCAGATGCTGGATCCTGGCTTCGTCCGCCGTGAGCTCGTCAGGATGCTTCATGGACTGCTTGGCCCGCGAGGCGAAGAACGCCTGTTCGATCAGGATGCTCTTCTGCTTGCTATCCGCAGTTCTCCTTGCCTCCACAATGAGTGCCTGTGCTCTGGTAATGTCTGCAGCTGTTGGGGGGATGATCCCTAATGCTGTCCGGATCTCCTCTCCTGAGCGAACACTCCCCGCCATGCTCTCAAGGGTAATGTCCAATGTTTCGGTAGTGACTGATTTGCCCATCTTGCCAAGGATCTCGACAGACCGTATCCTCATGGTTCCAGTATCACTCAAATTGCCCATCATGATGGGGAGATAGACGGTCGCTGCTGGTGCCCGGCAATACGAATCCTGCGGGATCTCCACATACAACGCTTCTCCTGCTGCCTTGACGGCAGGAATCAGATGTCCAGCGACGCTGACACTCACCAATGCACACACCAGGATCAAAGCCAAAACTCGTTTCACATATACCTCCTACGTTTAGAATGGTGAAAACTGTCCACAAGACAACCTCTGTCTCAGCTCCCTGCCGCTCTCACCCCCTCTTACAGTGTCACTGCACGCTTGCTCACGAGACAACCCGAATGCATCTACCCACATAACGAAGTCCAAGTGAATTCTCCGACACGAATTGTTCACAGTATCTTCACAAACGTCTCAGACGAGCATCAGATGCTGTTTACGGGTGATGATAGCTGACGCCGGTCCATCTGGCGGCTGTGCTCCTTGCGCGCTTGTCTGGCAGGCATACACTGAGCGTGTGCCGAGCACGTCTCAGAGTGGGCCTCGGCCCGGAGGCAGGATATGGGAATGTATGTTCAGGAAGTGGGACCGGCACGGGCGCCGACGATTGTTCTGCTGCATGGTGCAGGTGTCGGCGGCTGGATGTGGCGCGACACGATGGCTGAACTGTCTGAGGTTCACCTGCTGGTACCTGACATGCCGGAACAGGGACAGAGTCATGATGCGGGTCTGTTCTCGATTGCCGCCACGGTGCGCCTGGTCGCGGACCTCATCGCAGAGCGCGCACACGGGGGCAGGGCCTTTGTCGCCGGACTCTCACTGGGGGCTCAGGTGACCGTGGCATTGCTGGGTTCTCGGCCGGACGTCGTTCTCGGCGCGTTCGTGTCGGGGACGCTGGTACGGCCCATCGCCGGCGTCGGGCTTGTGAACGCGATGCTGCCACTGTATATGCCGATACGGAATGCGCGGTGGCTGGTACGGGCCAACATGAAGACCCTGGAGGTTCCTGCAAGTTTGAGAGCGACTTTGCACGCGAGACAGCGGCGCTGACTACCGCATCATACCGGCGCATGACGGTCGAAAACGTAGCGTTCCGCGTTCCGCCTGGGCTGGGGGCTGTCACATGTCCGGTGCTGATCACGGTGGGAGAACGAGAGATGAAGGTCATGAAGGAGTCAACTCACGACCTGGTGGCCGCGGCACCATCGGCGCGCGCGTTCGTCGTAACTGCACATGGCCACAACTGGCCGGCGCAGGACCCCGGTCTGTATGCACAGGTGGTTCGAGCATGGATGACCAATGGGCCGTTGCCGGGTGTTCTCCGGCCGCTCTGACTCTGGAGGAGGAGACGATGTCTGAACAGGTGGCATTCCGCGGCTGGCCCCATTGCCGGCGACTCAATAATGGGACGGTGGACGTGATCGTGACAACGGACGTCGGACCCCGGGTGGTCCGGTACGGGTTCGTCGGCAAGGACAACGTTCTATGTGAGGTCCGCGACGAGGATGGGATCACTGGGGGCGACACGTGGCACACCTTCGGTGGTCACCGCCTGTGGCACAGCCCTGAGGCAAGCCCGCGGACGTACCAGCCGGACAATGGGCCGGTGCCCTTCGACGACAACGAACACAGCATTCTCCTGAAACAGCCAATCGAAGGGGCGACAGGAATCCAGAAGGAGATGGAGGTGTCACTGGATCAGACAGGAACAGGCGTGACGGTGACGCATCGCCTGACCAACCAAGGACAGTGGCCGGTCCGCCTTGCCGTGTGGGCCATCACGGTGATGGCGCCCGGGGGTATCGAGGTCATCCCGCAGACGCGCGTTGATGTCGGGCTGCTACCCAACCGCTGTGTTGCCCTATGGCCGTACGCCCGTATGGACGACGCTCGTGTTCACTGGGGAGACCGGTTCGTGGTCCTTCACCAGGACCCGGCGGTCAGACAGCCGTTTAAGCTGGGCCTGACGAATGAGGCCGGGTGGGCTGTCTACTTCAACAGGCATTCAGTGTTCATCAAGCGTTTCCCGTTTGTGCCAGGCGAGGCATACCCGGACTTTGGTGTGAACTACGAAAGCTACACGACAGACTTCATGCTGGAGATGGAGACGCTGTCTCCCTTGCGTGCACTGCAGCCAGGCGAGACCATGCAGCATGTCGAGTCGTGGTCGCTGGTCGCCAGTGTGTCGTTCCCAGGCGTGTCTGAGGATGGCATCGCCACTGTGCTTACTGACTGCTGCCACGTCGACCTGCTGCAAGCGAGAGTAGGATTCTGACGGTAGCTAGCGTAACAGGGAACACCAGCATGCTGAACGCAGTGACGGGAGGGCCTACGCACGGCCCTCCCGTCACCATTTGCAGGATCAGGTCCATCATCAGACGCGGCAGCTGCAGCTACCTCGCTTCTTCAGGGCATTCCCCTGCACTGGTTAGACTAGCAGGGTTGGTCAGTTGTTCAAACGTCGTCCTTCACTGTCCGACGCGCAGAGTCAGAGGGATGTCGACGATATCCCGCTGACTGCCGTCCTTCATGCTGGTGATGAAGATGCGCAACGTCCCTTTGCCCTCTGGAACCGGATCTGAAGTGGCGCTGACAAACGTCAGCATCTGATCGAACGTCCCAAACTCGGGGGCTCCCGCTGACGTCATGAAGTAGCCCTGGCCCAGAGAAGTCAGGACGTCGGGTGACAACTGCCGCGTCGCTTCCCAGCTGACCGTGGCCTCCCAGGCACGTGCGCTTCCCGTCGTTCGGGCACTACCCTTCCACGAGCCGTCGGCCTGCTTGACGAACGTGACCGTCTCCTGGCGTACCGGGAGCGTGACTTTGACGTTGCCCTCGCGTGACTCCATGAGGCCGGACCTGCAACCTGCCATGGACAGGAGGAGGAACAACAGGAGAACAGTAACAGCGCTTCTTCTCATGGGCATCACCACCTTTGGCGAATTATACCATAAGAGTGTCTCTCTGGCTAAGCACCTATCGGTCATTCCCGCCTACATATGAGCCCCATGGAAATGGGAAGAAGGACGGGTGCCATGGCGCCCGCCCTCCGGTCTTGCAGGATGAATCAGTCGCTACGGAAGCCTGGCGAGGAGACCGTTCAGGAATCCGAGCTCCTTGGTTGCGTCAGCGATGAGGTTGTCCAGACGGGCCAGAAACTGGGCGCGTGCCCTGGCGCGGAATGCCCTGACGAGCGCCTCACGTTCGGCGATGACAGCCTTCAGCTGTGTTTTCAAAACGTCAATATCGGCTTGCGGAGCCTTGGCGTCGATCTTGGCCTTGATCTGTTTCTTGAGATCACGGACGCGCACCTCGACAGCTTTCAGCTGGATGCGTTCGGCCTCGGTAAGCTGCGGCTTCTGCATCCGCTTGACGTCGTTGCGCATATGCCGGCCACCCTTGAGAGCAGTGGCGATATCCGCCTTGAATGCCGTGAGGTCCTTGCCTGCCGCCTTCGCGGCCTTGACCTTCTCCCGCACTGCCTTGGCGGCTTCGCGGACCTGCTGACCAAGGGTCTTGAGTGCGGCCAGCTTGGCATCGGTGGCAGCCTTTTCTGCGGAACTTACCGGCGGGGTCGTGTCTGCACGGACGGCGGGAACGGCTATCAGCGCCCCACAAGCAATGACGAGTACAAGGATGATGCTTATCAGTCCAATACTTCTTCTTGTCATGCGTACCTCCATAACAGCAGGATTGCTTCCGGATGCACCTATTGGACTGTGAAGGTTCCGGCTATGTTCACGACGTGTGAGTGACAATGGTGACGTCGCACCTGACGGACTTGGTCAGCGTATTGTAGATCGTACTGCGTCCCAGCGCATACGCAAGCAGTTCCTCTGCTGCGGGTTGCGAGAGACCGGGCGACCAGACGTCGATGTGGCAGGTGATGCGGTCGATCGCGGGAATGTCGTCGTCACGGTGACCAGTGATCGTCATCGTCAGCCGGTCGACTGCATAGTCAGATTCCTGCAACGCTGCCCCCAGGTCCAGGTTCAGGCATCCGCCCAGCGACGCCACGAGGACCTCCATCGGCCACAGGCCCTGCTTGTCGATGCCACGGCCTGTATCGAAGATCAGCTCCACGCCGCGTGACCGCGCCACGCCGATGATGTCACTGTTCCTCTCGAACTCAAGTGTGAAGTCCATGTCTTGCCTCCGCCGTGAACTACTGCACCTCATACTACGCCAGGCACCGCAATGCACAACACCTGCCCAATTGACCAGACCAGTAACGACGTGTCGGAAGTGTGGGGACAGAGGGCCGGTGCCCGCTAGTGTCCTCCGTCGGTTCCCCATGGCACCGTGGTTCCATGACCACGCGCTAGGACAAGTCGTTTGTGAGAAGTGCTTGGCTTTGCGCCCCTATGGGTTATCATGCTGATTGTGTCAGCCGAGGGGGGTACCAATGGACATATTCGGAAAACCGTTTGGGGTTCCAAGCAGACCGGAACCTCCACCAACCGCAACTTCGGTTCTTCTTGGGACGACTTCTAGCACGTTCATTAGTGGTCTGTCTAGGAGCATTCCAGATGGCCTTGCCATTGTGCGATTTTGTCGTCTGGCTTGCCTGTAGCATCAGAACGTTCGGCTGCTAGTCGGGCCGGTGAACTTGATGTACTAGACCACATTGGTCGTTGTCCCGGAGGTAGAAGATGGGATCAGAGATTACGCTTGGGATTGGACGCCTCGAGATCGACTGGGGCAAGAATGAGTTCTTCAATAATCACTCCAAGCTGTTCTTGAAAACAGACGTCGCTCCTGCAACGTACTACTACGCAGAAGGCCACACAGAAACTCAGCCCGCATACGTTCGAAAGCTGGGAAGCGTCATTAGAAGGCTTGATCTGCTCGGCTATACCATCACTGAATGTGGCCGTGATTATCGGCATTGTATTGAGTCAACACCTGAAGGCGATGCTGCTCCGGAAATGACATTTGAGACGTTCATGAGGGTGCTGGCATCAGTAGACGTGAATCGGGTTGCTGTGTCAGGAGATGCGGAGACGTTTGATCTGAGAGAATTCGCATCTCGAGTGGTGCTCGGCGACGCCGAGGACGTGATGACGTGTACTCAGCTTGAGTCGCTGATGTTTGACGAAGACACGTTCTTCCAACACTTGGCTCCATACGTGATCCTGCGCCTGTTGGGGGAGAATCCCAAGAATTTGAACGAAGACGTAATCTGGCGGTTCAGTGACGTAGTCGAGGGCAGTTGGGTCGAAGAATCTGAGCTATATGAAGGCCTTGAGGATAGCGACAGGTACTTGGTCGTTACCGAGGGCTCCTCCGATTCATCTATTCTTGAGCGCTCATTGCCCTTGCTCGAGCCCGATGTGGCGGATTTCTTTAGTTTCGTTGACATGTCGCACAACTACCCTTTCACTGGGACGGGCAGCTTGGCCAATTTCTGTAAGGGGCTTTCGACCATACGGATCCAGAACAAGATACTCGTCGTTGTTGATAACGATACTGCCGGTCTTAGTGCCGGTAAACTCATCGCGGCGCTGCCCCTTCCTGCCAGCATGAGAGTGGTTGCCCTCCCTTCCATATCCGAATTTGCCAATTTCAGAACCATCGGACCAACTGGGGAAGCTCTTGAAGATGTGAACGGGCGAGCCGTGGCTATTGAGTGTTTTCTAGACCTCCGATATGGCCCGCAGGTGTCGCCCGCAATTCGTTGGACCAGCTATGACTCTGCTGCAGGGCAGTACCAGGGTGAGTTGATTCAAAAGAAGGACTACACCTTGGCGTTCTTCGAACACTGCGGGAAAGATGCGGGCTATGACTTGACCAAACTGAAATTGCTGTGGTCATACCTGCTGAAAAGCTGCGTGAGCTGACTCCCCCTCGGCCCAAGCATAACCTTCTGAGTTGGTTTCATCTTTTCGCTGCTCGGGTTCATCGCCGTCCAACCAAGGCCATTACTGTCGTCCGCTGGGTCCTCCTGACATTGTCACGGGTGTCGGCAGGCTCGAAAGCGTGAAGTACGTCCCACTGTGCAGTGTCGACGCGCCGGAAGGAAGCGTGATGCCTCCGAACCCGCCGCGCTGAGCCAGCATCGTCCCAGGAGTGAAACCGGGCCATACAGGCGGAGTTCCAGTTGGTGTCTGCCTCGGGGGCGTGGAACCCTTCGGCAACTGAGGCCTGACGGTCATTCCGGGCGCTCCCATCCCCGTACCGATGCTGTTCCCGGTCTCCTGCAGGTACAGGACTGACGTGTAGGTTGTCCAGTCCGTCTCCGTCACGGCGGTTGTCTGGGCGACATCCGTGTGTAGTGCCCAGGCAACCCACCACTCCAGGCCGTGGCGCGCGATGATGAGGGTGTGCGATGGATCAGTGATCGACGTCTTCAGGCTGGTGAGTTCCGTATACGACGCCTCCACGATGGAGGGGCTATTGGGCGACTGCACGGTCGCAGGGACTGTCACGAGGACGGCTACGAGGGTAGCGATGACCACGGCGGACCTGAGCACCAGGTTCCCGTTGCGGGCGGCCAGGAAGGCGACGAGGACCGTCAGGACGCCGAGCAGTTCAGCAGCGCCGACGGCACCGCCCCCGATGGCCAGCAATGCGCGACGGGGCCTGCCTGATACGAGGAGAGCCCATGCCAGGACCACGAGGACTACGAGGGCCAGCGTCACGTGGTACAATAGACATATGAACAGACAAAGACGGGCTGGGTGGAGAGCGATGGGACTGGTCGCGGCGTTGATGGTCGTGGCTGTCCTGACTCTTTCCGTGCAGGGTGTGCAGGCACCCACCTACCCACCGAATGGGGTAACCATTCCCGCGCGGCCGACGGCGCTGCAGCGAGACGCCATCACCCTGCGTGAGACGTATCATCTTCCTGCGCTGGAACTGTGTGTCATTGACGCAGACGGGATCATCGAAGTCGCTTCCGATGGAGTCCGCAAGGCTGGCGGTACGGCTGCAATCGGGGAGTCCGACCTGTTTCATGTCGGCTCGATGACCAAAGCGATGACGGCCACGATGCTGTCGACGCTAGTCCAGGGAGGAAAGCTCAGCTGGGACATGACGATGACTCAGGCGCTCCCCGCCATTGCGTCTATCATGGATTCACGATACAGCGGCGTGACGCTGGAGCAGCTGCTGACCCATACATCCGGGCTTCCACGCTACACGACGGACCTCGAATGGGAGAGCATTCCGCCATTCACGGGGACGCCGGCGGAGCAGCGGCAGGCATTTGCACGCATGCTTCTGACGAGACCGCCCATCGGCCCGGCCGGCGTGTACCGGTACTCCAACGCCGGCTATGCAATGGCGGCAGCCATCGCCGAGAAAGCCACCGGCGAGACATGGGAGCAATTGATGCAGCAGCGTGTGTTCGGTCCACTGAACATACGGGCTGTGTATGGCTGGCCGCTCCTTTCTGGTGACGGCGAATCCTGGGGCCACCGTATCAAGAATGGCGTGGTCACGCCGCACGACCTATCGGACCATTACAGGGTACCCACTGTCCTTGCCCCCGCAGGTGATGTCAGCATGTCGATCCTGGACTACAGCGTGTTCGCTCGCCTGCACCTCGCGGGACTCGAGGACATCGACGGGGGCGCGCTGTCGGCCGCGGACATCCAGCGCCTGCACCGGCCCGTGCTCGAGTACAGCAGTGGATGGCACGAAGAGCTGATCGACGGTGTCCCGACGAGCTGGCACCGAGGGACGTGTGACACCTTCGACACGTTCGTGCTGCTTCAGCCCTCGCGGGACATCGGCGTCATCATCTTCACCAACGCCGACGGTGACGATGCGGCGGCCAAGGCGCTGTTTGCGGAGATGCCCAAGATCGCCGGGCTCTATGCGAGACGGTAAGTCTCTGTGATCCGTTGTGCCGGGACTGGCGCCTATCTGAGATAACTGGTCCGTCAGCTCCCGTTATCAGTCTCTGGCGACTCCTTTGCGGCGTGCTTTCGGTTCTGGAGGTAGTGTAACAGCACGGCGACGTCGGCGGGGCGGACGCCGCTGAGGCGGGATGCCTGGCCCAGCGTCTGTGGCTTTGCCTCCACCATGCGTTCGCGCCCTTCCTTTGACAGAGACGGTACCAGCGCGAAGTCGATCTCCTGCGGGATCACATATCCCTCGAGCTGCGACAGGTCGCGGACCTTTGCCTGTTGACGTACGATGTACCCCTCGTATTTCACCTCGGTCTCCAGCTCCTCCAGGAGTTCGTCGTCGACGTCTGCCAGGTCGGGGGCCAGGGCGACCAGGTCCTTTTTCCAGAAGTCCTGACGCTTCAGCAGGGTGGCAAGCGACGTCGGCGTCTGGATGGGACCGGCGCCAAGAGTGGCAAGCCTGCCCAGCGTCGGACCGTCCGGGTTCAGCATGCGGGCCCGCAGGACCTCCTTGAGGCGGTCCAGTTCCTGCTGCTTGTACACGACACGCTGGTAGGCGGCATCATCGATTATTCCAAGCTCATGGGCGAGAGGCGTCAGACGCAGGTCGGCGTTGTCCTCCCGCAGGATGAGGCGGTACTCGCAGTGGCTGGGTGTGATGCGGTATGGTTCGATGAGCTCCTTGGTCGTGAGGTCGTCGACGAGCACGCCCAGGTAGCCGTCCGAGCGCCGCAAGACGAAGGGATCACGTCCCCTGACCTTCTGAGCAGCATTGATGCCAGCAATGATGCCCTGGCCGGCCGCCTCGTCGTACCCGGTCGTGCCGTTGATCTGGCCTGCCAGGAACAGACCCTCGACACGCTTCGTCTCCAGCGTCAGCTTCAGTTCCTGCGGGTTGACGTAGTCGTAGGCGATTGCGTAGGCTGGGCGCATGATCTCCACGTGTTCCATACCGGGGATGGTGCGCAGGATCTCCTCCTGCATGGGGAGCGGAACGCTCATATACATGCCCTGGACGTACATCTCGTTGGTACCCCTGCCTTCCTGCTCGAGGAACAGCTGGTGCCGCGTCTTGTCCGGGTACCAGCGCACTTTCTCCTCGATACTGGGACACGTGCGCGGCCCGACGTGCACCATGAGTCCCATGACGGATGGCGACAACTGCATGTACTTGCGCGTGACCTCGATGGTCTGGGGGTTGGTCCAGTTGAGGTAGCTGGGCAGCTGGTGCTCCCAGACGCGCGGTTTGCTGCGGAAGGACCAGTGCAGGGGGATGCTGTCACCCTCCTCGAGCATGAATTTGCTCAGGTCCACGCTCCGCTTGTCGATGCGCGGCGTCGTGCCCGTATTGAAGCGGCGGACGTCGAAGCCGAGCTCTTTCAGTGAGTCGCTGAGCCCACTGCTCGCGAAGTCCCAGGCGCGTCCGGCGGGGATGGCGATGTCGCTGATATGGATGACGCCGCCCAGGTACGTGCCGGTCGTCAGGACGACAGTGTCCGCTTCGTAGCGGACGTGATAATTGGTGACCACGCCCGCGACATGACCGGACTGCGTCAGCAGGCGCTCCACGCGTTCCTGCTTGAGCGTCAGGTCTGGCTGGTTCTCCAGCACCTGTTTCATGCTGGCGCTGTATTGCCACTTGTCGCACTGGGTGCGCACACTCTGTACGGCGCGTCCCTTGGAGGTGTTGAGCAGCTTGATCTGGGTCAGTGCCCGTTCGGCGTTGAGCCCCATCTCGCCGCCCAAAGCGTCGACCTCGCGCACTACCTGCGCCTTGCCGGGGCCACCGATGGCCGGGTTGCATGGCATCCACGCGATAGCGTCCATCGAACCGGTCAGGACCAGAACACTGAGCCCGGCGCGTGCAGCGACCAGCGCGGCTTCACACCCGGCATGACCCGCCCCGACGACGATACAGTCGTACCTGCTGCCTCCACCGAACTCGTTCTGTCCACACTGCTCCTGTTCGCTCATCGGTTCATCCCCCGTCACGGTATGGACATAGCATACCACGGGTTGCTCGAGGATTGTGCGAGCAACAGTACAGTCGCCGCCCGTCATTCCCGCGAAGGCGGGAATCCAGTCCTTGTGTTGAGCGGCGTGCTATCACTCGGACTGTTTCGGACATTGGGCGAGATCTCCGTTATATGGATGGAGAGGAACATCAAAGGTAACAAACGCATTCCTTGTCTGTTCTACGAGTGAAGGGGTAAGGGACATCGTTAGCGAACCGCCGCTCTTTGCGTCGTTTTTTTGGAAGAGAAAGTTGGGAATGAGCCGAGCGAACCAGGAATCGTTACCATTTCGTTACTTTCGGTCGCTAGGATGTGAGTTGCTGGTGAGAGGAGGCACAGGTCATGAGTGCATAGACAGTAACAGTAACAGCGAAGAACGTGAATCTCACTGGCGGGAATGCGGCGACAAGCAACGGTTGGTCCAGAACTGGAAATAGGAGGCACATATGAAACGAGTTAGTAGGACTGCAGTATGGTTTGTCATTGTTACATTGCTCGTAGCAGCCGGCGTGGAGAGACCCTCTCGAGTGTCGGGGCTTGATGACAGTATATCAGAATCGGTCCTTGCCACCTGGCGTATTGGTCAAACCAGTGACATGTCAGATGAAGCCAAGATCCGCGCAACGGTGGATACCTTCTTCCAGCTCGATTATGCAAACCGTACCACCACCACCTTTGTCTCGCGGTCCTTCCTCATGGCGGTGGATACCGACGCAGCACGCATATTTGCCCGTTATACCGACGGGCTGCTGAAGTACAAGATTCTGTGTTGGAGTGCATTGGACGCACTTCCTGTCGGCTACGAGGACTATCGACCAGAATACAGGGAAGTGACCGTGGATGCCACTGGTTCAAGCTCTTCCGTTACGGTGCTTCCGATCTGCACCTTCAGGTATGATCGTGCTCAGGCCTCAAAGGAATACTGGGGGTACCAGACACACATCCTGACGCTGCACAAGGTGGACGGGACGTGGCGGATCGAGTCTGAGGAGACACTCGATTGGCCCGAACGTAAGGAATTCCCGCTCGACACCGATTTTGAGAAGCTCACGCGTGAGCTTCCAACTGCGCTGGCCAAGGCGAAGCTGTATGAAGACGAGCTCGATCGGCGGAAGCAACAGGACATCGAGACAATGCGGAAGAACAACGACCCGCGCCTGCACTTCATGAGTCAGCGCGACGGCGGGGACATGCCTTCTGAACCTGTCGTCGGGAATGGAGAAGAACTGCTGTCGGGTGGGTACATTACCTATGATCGCTCACGCGCTGCACTGTATACGCGATGGGCGACGGGAATCTCCCCGCGGACCGGTCTGGTTGGATGGGGGAACAACCCGTTGTTTCCGTCTTACCCGGGTGATTGCATCAACTTCGGGAGTCAGGTGGTGTGGTTTGGATTCGGGGGTATCAATGACAGTGCCCATATCAACTCGCATGCTGTCCCAATGGTGACAACCGGCGGCAGACCGTGGTATCAGGGGTTGACGACTTGGATAACGCTTGTGAGCTACGACCCTGATAGTTTCCTTCCCATGATCAACAGCAACCTCTACTATGATTTGGTCGGTGTGCAGGGGTGGTGGTATGGGTCTCTTGGTGGCATTGCGCCGGGTGATATTGTCGTGAGGACTCAATCGTACTGGCATGCAATGCCTGTGTCTGCTGTGGTCGACAAACATAGTACCCCGTGGACTACAGAACTTGACGAGATCTATATCAGCTCTCATACGGACCCTGCATACGATACTCGACTGATTGACTTTATGCCGAGTATCATTGGCCACCCGGAGTACTGCGCTTTCGTCAACATCAATCTCTACAAGATGCCTTGACCTCTTTTCCAGGACGACAGACTTCTCATTGGAATTTGTCGGTGTGCGGCAGGAATCAACGATTGTGTTCTATGATACTGTGTAGCAGTTGCATGTAGAGTGTGTATGGCTTCACCGTGAACGCCAATATTCGATGAAGCCATACGCCAGAGGAGGTTCTATGAACAGAAGGTGCTGTCTGTTGATATCGCTGTGTATCGTAGCCGGCCTCCTGCTGGCTGGGTGCGGCACGCCACTCACCAATCCGTCAGAGGACCAGGCTCACGCAGAACAAGTCATCCGTGACTACTTCCGGTACTGGAACGAGAAGGATCTTGCCGGATTACAGAAGACAACCAACCTCTATCAACCGAACATGGACTGGGAACTCGATAAGCTGGAGTTCGTCAACCTGATCAGCGTCACGCCGGGCAAGGTTCACACCAATACAAGACAATCATTCCGGGCGACCTTCGACATCAAAGCCAAAACCGGCATGTTTATGACGATCGACGACGGCAGGCACATATGGAAGATCGTCCTCACGCGAGAGAAGTCCAATGCGCCATGGATTATCACCGAGTGGGGGCCCGTCCTGGATGAATAGCCACATCCGGAGCATTCTGCCTTCCCTTCGGTAGCAAGGGTGTTCCGCTGTGACGCTGCATCGATACGGTTTACTGACAGCTCTGGTGACCGGGTTTCTGTCCACCGTTCTTGTTGAAAGAACCTGTTGGAGGTGCATAGCATGAATACTAGCGGACTAGTCAGGTTTATTGCAGTAGGCATAGTGCTGCTTCTCGTCATCTCCGTTGGCGCATATTTCTGGTTTCGACCCAATGGAACATCCACAATTAGCGTTCCTGTCGGCGATGACATGGCCACGCAAATCAAGAAAGGGACAACGATATACACGGTAGAGAATGTTCCTGCTTTCGTCTTGAATGGAACGAGCACGTTCACCACAGATTTCTCGGCTACCGTGAAGGTCTTGAATGTTCTGAACACAAGAACTATCAGAGTGGAAATACTCTCTCCTACCACGTTTGAACAGCAGCCTGGATATATGGGATATCTTTATCTCTGTACTCCTCTCTCAGAGAAGGCAGAGAAGCTCTCGGACGGCACGATCGTGTACGGTGGCACTGGGTATCCGCGGATCGTCGTGGGGCAGTCGTATGACGTGGTCGGAGTTCTCCAACCTGGGTGGCAGGACTACCCGCTGGTCTACATTCCAACGGCCGCTGAGTTCCAACAGAACCCGGATGACAGTATCAATAATCAGATGCTCCTCGCTGCGGCACGTTCGTTTGCTGAACAGGCAGTGGCGGCCGGGAACCATCACACGACGCGTCAACCTGCAATCACGGTCAGCAGCAATTAGGTTCAGGCAGGCAAGGTGGAAGCCTTGATGGAGATCGACGCAATGAGTGCCCTGAACAGCGGGCCTACGGACGCCCAACCGGTGATTGCCGGAGAGCTTCAGTACCTTCGGGATCATGGTACTGCACTGTCTGTTGCTGCCAGGAAGGCCGTTGAAGACGACATCGCCTACTGGCGTGGCACAATTGAATCTGCCATGAACGTTCCTAGCGAGACCTCCTATTCGATCAAGGCTGTTGGAGACGTGGATGCTGCCGGCAATATCGATGCCGGATCTCTTCAAGTGTACGTGGATAATGGAGTGAAGGGGAGCAATTACGTCCCCGCAGCTGAGTCCCTTGAAGGTATCCGTTCCCTCAGAGTAACCGTGGCGCAAGCGTATGCCAATGCCGAGTCCATAGCTTCAGGTGCGGCCGCCAAAATCACAATGATGGAGAGAACCAATGTGACATCATCAGGAGACTACAATGCTCCGTCAACACAGTACGATGCAGTCCCGTTCATGTGGGATGTCGTGCAGAATACATTGCGGAGTTCGGGTACAGCCGTCTTGCACGTGAATGATGTAGACAATTCGGGAGACATGCTGCGCTGGTGTTCCGGTTCGCCCCTTCTTGCCGTTCAACAATGGAGTAACAGGGACAAGGTGCCGCTCGCGACGGCAACATCAAAGGACCTTACCCTTCTCGTCCCTCCTGCGGGAATGCAGTACATCACGAGCGACTCTCTGGTGCGCTGGTACATACCAGAGGAAAAGGCCTTTGTCACTGCACCGAGCCAACTCTTGGTGTCATCGCCTCAAAAGACATTGGATGGCACAACCATGACGATAACGGAGCACGGCCTTGCCTCCGGTTCCAAGGCGCAGTCACTCACTGTTCCTGTTCCCTCTGGCATGTGGCAGATCGTCGTGGCGTATGGAAGCGGCAGCATGAACAATGGGTTTGTTCTCGTTGAGGCATCACAAGCCAACGCGGCGATGAACGCACCGGGCTCGCTCTGGTTCCTTCGCATGAACGGTGGAAAAGCAAGGTGGATACGGTGTGGCGATTTGTCTGGATTTGGTGGAAGCCTTTTCGCGGCCATTAATCCGAGTTTTGCAAGCATCGGGTCGCTCCTCTACTTCGTTCATGGACACGGCAAGATCGCCTGCATCGACACAGCAGCACCTTCGCCTTCGATAACCTGGCCAGAGAAGATCAATGCGCTCCTTGATGACATCTATCAGAAAGGGGGAACCGACCCCGCAGCGCCAATCCCGGCTGACTTGGCGAGCGACAACGGACTGCTGATTATCGAATACCCCGATGTCAACTGGAACCGAGTGTACTACGCCGTGGATGGGTCTGGAACAGTGCTTGGAAGTCTGCGCGCGGACAAGACTTCGGTAACAAGCTTTGACGCGAAGGGGAAGCGGGGTTCCTCTCTTCCCTTCAAGAATGCATCAGATAACATCTCTCTCCCTTCCGTCGATCTCTTTGAATGAATTGTCTTATTAACATGGAGCACAGCGAAGGACTTGCCTCCATTTGCCCGGCCGGATCAGACACACTGATCCGGCTTTTTCATTACCATAGCCTGTGCCACATTTCGGAAGAACTCCGATGTGGTGTATGCTCAGTCGTACTTCTCCAGATGTCAACGGATTCCGACACGAATCAGAGAAAGCAACTGCAATGTATCAAATTCTCTCTTGTGGGAACGGAACCGTTCCGAGAATGCTGCAGCTAGAAGACCGCTTCTCCAGAGTCGGTCCTGAACAGGTGCGTCCTAGCGACGTTCACGACAAGTCTGACCATGTCTCCCTGCGCATACTCGAACGCACTGCTGGCCCGAATGACGACCGGGGAGCCAGCCAGATTCGTGTGGATGAAGGTCTCGCTGCCCATCATCTCGACGAACGAGATCTTCGCATTGAACGTGGCGGAGACTTCTGGCATGTTGGATTGACCGTCGACGAGCAGGTCCTCGGGCCGGACACCCCACGCGTAGCTGCCGGCGGACACCGTCCTGGCAGCCTGCTGCTGGGTGGAGGACAACTGTACGCGTTGTCCCTCCACCTCCAGTGCGGGTGTCGGGGTCAGGACCAGGTTGACAGGGACGAAGTTGGAGGGAGGAGTGCCGACGAATCCGGCAACGAACTTGTTGGTGGGATTGTCGTACACTTGGCGCGGCTTGCCGATTTGGCGCAGGAGCCCGTTTTCCATGACGGCGACGCGCGAACCAAGGGTCATGGCTTCGACCTGGTCGTGGGTCACGTAGATCGTGGTGACGCCCAGCGCCTGATGAAGTCTAATGAGCTCCTCGCGAGTCTGTACGCGCAACTTGGCATCCAGGTTGGACAGCGGCTCGTCCATGAGGAAGACCTTGGGCTTGCGCACGATGGCTCGAGCGAGAGCGACGCGCTGGCGCTGCCCGCCGGACAACTCCTTGGGGACGCGCTTGAGGTAGTCCTGCAGTCCCAGCATCTGTGCTGCTTCGGCGACGCGGTCGTTGATTTCCTTTCCTGGGATGTTGTGCAGCCTGAGGCCAAACGAGATGTTGTCGCGCACGGTCATGTGAGGATACAGGGCGTAGTTCTGGAACACCATGGCGATGTCGCGGGCGGCAGGCGGAACGTCGTTGACGATGTCGTCGCCGATGATCACGTTTCCCCCGTCAGCGAGTTCGAGGCCGGCAATCATGCGCAGGGTCGTCGTCTTGCCACAGCCGGACGGTCCCAGCAGGACGAGAAACTCCTTGTCCTCGGCTTCCAACGAAACGTTGTTGACCGCGATGACCTTGCCGAAGCGCTTTGTCACATTCTCCAGAACGACTCTTGCCATTCCTGCCTCCACTTGCGGATTTGTGGCATGCCAAGGAACCGCATTCCTGCGTGAGCTTCTGCCAGTCTCGGGGACGGTGTGTGCCCTTACCTGGCAGACCCCGGCATCTCAGTCAGTTTAGTCAGTGGCTGCCTGTTTGCAATGGAGCTGGCTCGTCCGTCGTTCCCGTGGAGGCGGAAACGCACAGACACTTGGAAGACGTAGGCCGACGCAACACGGCGACGTATTGCATCATTTAGAAATCATCGTGAACGTGTGAGTCATTGCATCATCAAGAATCATAGCGAAATGGTCTTGCTTGTCACGGCTCCGAGGGAGGTATCCTGACTGGTCTTCCCGAGGAGCCGTGCCTGCAGGATGCCGATGTCCCGCTGCAGGGAGAGAGGATCGATGTCCCCCAGCTGACGCAGGAGCCGTGCCTTTGCCTGATCAGTGACCTCGGGAGCTTGCAGGAGCCGGTGCAAAGGAGTCAAAGGAGCATGATACCTCTTCTGAATCCTGCTCCCGATCCGGATCTTCTCGAGGAGAGCCATGGAGGGCTGGAGGATGTTGGCACGCCGGGCAAGGAGCATCTCCAGCTGTTGCAGGTCAGCAAGCTGTCCCTTGGTATCGAACCGGTGGTATCCCAGGCACCTGCGCACCAGGGTCCAGTTCTTGCTCTCCACGTAACAGTTGTCATTCTTGTGCCAGGGACGGGAACGGGTGAAGCGAATCCCATGAGCGTCGCAGAACCGTCGCAGCTCATCGTTGATGAACTCGCTCCCGTTGTCCGAGTGCAGGAGCTGGACCGGGAACGGCAGGGAGGTGAGGACATGGGTGAGGGCAGTGAACACAAAGACCTGTGCACGGCTGGGGACCGGGACGATGGCGGTCCATCCCGAACAGCGGTCGGTCACGGTAAGGGTGTAACAATGGTCTCCTGCCGTCTTCCCTCCGTCATGGCTCACGAGGTCCACCTCCACCTGTCCCGGAGCAGCAGCCGAGAGTTCCCGGGAAGAGACGATGGGGATGAGTCTGAGAAGGCTTCCTGGTTTTGTCCGGGGAGCATGCCTCCGGTTGCCTCCCTTGGCTTTCTCTTCCCGCAGCAGGCGGTCCATGGTGGCAGACCCCATCTGGAGAAGGGCAGCAGGGAGAGGATCCGGGACCACGGTCCCATGTCTTGCCATGGCACGCAGGAGCTCCGGCATGGCTGCCTGCAGCCGCTTGCCACAGAGGTCTCCACTCAGGTGATACACCCAGACGAGTGCTGCCACCACGGCAGGACCGTACACATGTTTCCGCTCTCTGGGCCACGGAGAGGGTCTCGTTGGGACCAGGGTCACCCCTTCCATGATCACGCGCTTGGCATACCTCCGGAGCAGGTAGGCTGCATAGGGAGGACTGTACCCCGTGGTGGCACAGAACTCCTGCAGCATGATTCCTTTCTCCTTCTTCCGGGCACGGAGGTACCGCAGAGCAACCTCTTTCCCGACATGCTGTTTCTCTTGCATTGATAGCGCCATGACGCTGCTCCTTTCCCTCCTGATCACGCAAGGATGTCAGTATCATGGCCACCTCCTCTCGTTTCACGATGATTTGTTCGTGATGCAACGAAGGGAGTTCGCGATGATTTACGATGATGCAACTCGGCGACTTGTCGGATGTGAACATGACGGTATAATACATAGCCTTGCATGGGGCACGACGGACGTGCTCGCAGCTGGATTGTAGGGAGGAAGCATGTCAGTCAAATTGACCTTCTACGGTGCGGTAAACGAGATAGGCGGGAGCAAGACTCTCCTGCAATACAGTGGCACGAACCTGTTTCTCGACTTTGGCAAGGACTTCTTTGGTGGCACGGACCACTTCAGCGATCGTCTGAGGCCGGCGACGTACCTGCAGATCCGCGACTATCTCCGGTTTGGCAATCTGCCGCCGATGGCCAGTCTCTATCCACCGACCCAGTCACAGTTCCTTCAGCAGGAATTCGGCGCCGCCCTCGATACGGGTAAGGTGGACGGCATCCTTCTGAGTCATGGGCACATCGACCATTTCGGGTTCCTGCCGCTGGTGGACGTCAGTGTCCCGCTGTACATGAGCGCGGAGACGCTCGAGGTTCTGCGGTTCTTCGACGAAACGGGCGAGTTCGACCTCCGCATGGATCAGCGCCCTGTGACCGTGTTCGAGCACGACAAGGTCGTGCGCATTGGGAACTGCGAAGTCCTGCCAGTCCGCAGCGACCACGACATCCTGGGCATCCTCGGGTTCATCGTGCGGTGTGGCGCCACGTCGGTCATCTACACGGCGGACTATCGTCTGCACGGCAGACACCCGGAGCGAGTGCGCGCTTTCGTCGAGCTGATGCGCCAGGAGAAGCAGCATTTCAAGACTGTTCTTCTCACCGAGGGGACCAGGCTGGGGTTCGGCAGTATCGACCAACTGACTGAGAACGAAGTCCAGGAGCTTGCCACGAGGGCGGTCGGCACAGCTCCCGGGCTCGTGCTGACCAACTACTACGTCCTCGACACGGATCGCCTCAAGGTGTTCCTGCGAGTCGCAGAGAAGATGGGACGGACAATGGTCCTGCAACCGCAGCATATGCTGATGGCTCGGAAGTTCGCTCGTTTCGACAGCGAGCTCGAGCGGCTCATGAAGAACGCCGAACTGTACCTTGCCCGGCGTGGTTCGGGCAAGTACCTGGCGCCTGACTATCGGCTGTTCGAGCAGGAGTACCTGGTGACCGCGCTACGCGCCGCAGATATCGCCACCGAACCCGCCAAGTATATGTTGCAGCTCGATTTTCCCGACCTTGGCGAACTGGTGGAGATCAACCCCGCCCCGCATACCGTGTTCATCCAGTCCGGCGGCGAACCTCTCGGGCAGTATGATCCGAACTACACTGTCCTCATGAAGTGGGTCAAGGATTTCAGGTTGGACTTCTACCGCATCGCTACCCCCGGGCATGCGAGTGAACTCGATATCAAGGATCTGGTCATGAGGGCGGACCCCAGCGCTCTGGTGCCTATGCATTCCAAGGCACCCGAGGCCCTGAACGGGTACATCAAGGACACGATTGCAGTGAGGAAAGGCGTGACATACGAGTTCTAAGGAGCTGACATGAGCGCAACCAGAAAGGCTCGACACATACGGATCCTGCTCACCAACGACGACGGGATCTTTGCCAACGGGATCAACGCAGTTGGAGCGGCACTGGCAGCAACGTACGACGTGATGGTCGTCGCCCCGGAGGGCAACCAGAGCGGTTCCAGCCATTCTCTTACACTGGGCGACATCCTGCCGATCCGCGAGGTGACAATGCCGTGTGGTCTGAAAGGTTTTGCTCTTCGCGGGACCCCTACCGACTGCGTCCTGGTGGCTCTGCTCGACGTGATGAAGGACAACCCGCCGGACATCGTGGTCAGCGGGTGCAATCATGGACCGAACGTCGGCGTGGACGTCCTCTACAGCGGGACCGTCAGTGCCGCCCTCGAAGGACTCCGCCAGGGGCATCCATCCATCGCGGTCAGCCTGGATATGGTGCACGGTGTGCAGCCCCATCATTTTGAGACGGCGGCGGCTGTGCTCATGGAAATCCTGGCTGAACCGGCGTTCTATGCCGATCTGGTCAAGGCGCCAGCCATTCTCAATGTCAACGTTCCCAACGTCCCCTTGAGCGACGTTCAAGGGGTCATGATCACCAAACAGGGGTTCAGGGCCTATGAGAACTTTGTCGAGAAGCAGTTCAGTCCGCGCGGTCGCGCCTACTACTGGATTGCCGGCAACTCCGGCCCCCACGATGCCAAGCCCGGTAGCGACGGCTATGCACTGATCAACAACTATGTCTCCGTCACGCCGATCAATCTCGACCTGACGTGCGATGAGCTGTTGAAGCCACTTGAGACCCGCAAGGGTCTGGTGGATAAACGACTGGCCGTCGTCACCGGTGCGCGTGGAACCTTCGGCAGGCCGGCGGCCCCGGCTGTCGGAACCAGGCGAAGTGTGAAGTCTCCTGTTGCAGCCATCAGCCCGAATAGTGCATCAAAAGCTCCTCCTGCTCCTTCGAAGCCTGCTTCGCGCCACAACGGGTCTGGCTCTGAAGTGAAGTCTGTGAGCGCCACGGCGGTCAAGAAGAAGCTCAAACGTTGACACAGAGCCTCTTCCAGATGCTCACATAGTGCGGGTGACAAGCGGGGTCGATGCTATTGACAAGAGAATCGACCCCACTATAGTTGTTGCGAAGTTCATTTTGCTTCATGGGAGACAACTGCGTGAACACAGATACCAGAATGGTTCTTTCGTACGAAGACCACGAGTCTGTCGACGAACCACCCCCAAGCCGCAAGCGGCATAGACGGGGGCTGTACGCACGTTCCCTTTTCACCAGTAACAGCCTTTCAGCACTGATTCTCCCCTCTGATGAGCGGCGGCTCCAGCCGTTGTCCGCGTTCCTCGGTGATGGTCGGGCTGGATAGTCATGAGCAAAACCCTACTCATCACCCATCCAACAACGAGGAGAACGTATCATGCGTATAGGCATTACCTACAACCTGTCTACTGAAGTTGCAGCTGTAGAAGGAATCCCATCCGACAGGGCGGACGAGTTCGATTCCCTGGAGACGGTTCGGAATATCGAGAAAGGCATTATCGCAGCCGGGCACGAACCTGTGCGGCTGGGATTCGGGTTGGACGCCATCGCGCGCCTGAGACGGCAGCCCGTCGACCTGGTCTTCAATATCGCCGAGGGACTACACGGCCGCGCCCGTGAGTCGCAGATGCCGGCCATCCTCGACATGATGGGGATCCCATACACCTTCTCCGACACGCTGGCTCTGTCTCTGGCGCTCGACAAGACGATAACCAAACAGGTCCTGATGCAGGACGGCATCAACACGCCGGCCTTCTGGTCCGTGGACAATCCTGTTCAGGTTGAGGCCATCATCCAGACCGGCGCTCCCAAGTATCCGCTGTTCGTCAAGCCATCCCGCGAGGGCTCCAGCATGGGCATTAACGACAACTCCCGGGTCACCTGCGACGACGAGCTCCGCAACCAGGTGGGTGAGCTGCTTGCAGCGTATCCCGGATCGAGCATCCTGATCGAGGAGTTTCTGCCTGGGCGCGAAGTTACCGTGGGCGTCATCGGTAACCGGGAGCCAGAGGTTCTCGGGGTGATGTCGTTCAAGCTGCTGAGCGGAACCGAGAAGGATTTCTTCTACACGCCGGAGATCAAGCACCACTGGGAGAAGTACCTCATCCCCGAGTGCCCCGCCGACCTCACTGCCGACGAATACCAGAGGGTGCGCGACCTGGCCGTGGGGGTGTTCAAGGCACTGCACTGTCGTGACTGCGCCCGTATCGACATGCGATTCGACGCAAACGGCGAGCCATCGTTCATGGAGATCAACCCGCTGGCCGGGCTGACCAAGGGAAAGAGTGATATCCCCGTCATGGCCGAACTGATGGGACTATCCTACGAGGACCTGATCGGCCGCATCATTCAGACTGCCGTCGAACGCATCGATGCAGAGCGGCCCGAGACCACGATGGTTACCGAGGCTCAGCGCGAGACCGTCTGACCTTCTGGAATCCCGACCCAACATTGATGGACGCCGGCCGGAGCCGGCGTCCATCTCGTTTCATGTGATAGGATCCTAGGCAAGCCCGCGTTCTGGTCTTTCCACAGCGGACGGGCGAGCTACACTGAATATGTCACAGCACTGCCAGTTCAATCAAGCGCTGCCGACAGGAGCGTACATACAGTGAGTAGTTTTCCGCGTGTCGTCGTCGACCTCGATTGTCTGACCGATAATGCCGGCAAGGTCCGCTCACTCTGTCGGGAGCACGGACTAGGTGTCGTGGCCGTCACCAAAGGAGTGACGTCGGACGCTGAGATCGTTCAGGCGTTCATGCGCGGTGGCATTCACAGCATCGGCGATTCGCGCGTCCACGACTTTCTGAGCCTGCGTCAGGAGGAGTTTGGTGTCCTGGAATTGACGCTCCTCAGGCAGCCTCCGCACTCACAGATGCATCTGGTTCCACACATCACCGACCGCGCGTTTATGTCGGAGTTGAGTGCCATGGAGGCGCTGGGTGAGGCTGCTCTGGCCAAGGGAACGACCTGTGACGTCCTCGCGGTGGTCGAAATGGGAGACCGTCGCGACGGCGTGCCAACATCGGAGCTGACTCCGTTCGTCCTTGCCGCATCGAGGATTGCGGGTGTGGAGGTCGTGGGCCTGGCGGCAAATGTGGGATGTATCACCGGGATCTTACCCACCGCCGAGAACCAGGAACTGTTCGGTGCGTCAGCTGTGCGTGTCCGTCGCGAGACAGGGCTACCCCTGCAGATTGTCTCGACCGGAGGAACGGTAGCCCTCGACCTGATCGAGCATGGCTTGCTGTCACCGACGGTGACCGAGCTACGAGCGGGCGAGGCGTTGCTGCTGGGTGTCAGTACGACCGACTCGCGCGTCATCCCCTGGCTGCGCCAGGACGCGTTTGTCCTGGAGGCCGAGGTCATCGAGGTGCGGGAGAAGCCGAGCGCGCCCGACGGGCCGGTGGGCTTGGACGCGGAAGGCCGGCAACCCCATGTCGTGGACCGTGGTGTCCGCAGGCGCGCGGTGGTGGCACTGGGATATACCGACACGGACCCGGGCGCTCTGATACCTCTGGACGACGGTGTCACGATAGCCGGCAGCTCCAGCGATCATATGGTGCTCGACGTGACAGAGGCAGAGTACGATTTCTGCGAAGGCGACGTCGTGCATTTCAGGATGAAGTACGCAGCACTGCTGCACTCCATGCTGTCACCATACGTGGCCCGGGAGTATCATCGGAGCCAGAACGCCGTTGTCGAGATGCTGACCCGGGAGGGTCGATTGACACAAGGACGTCAGACTAGCACAGAGGATGGTGCGTGACAAAGAGGGTCTTCATGAAGATGTCTCCAGAGCCGGCAAGTTCGCTGGACGCTGTGCATTGCAACTGGTTTGGGGCATGAGAGCACAGTCGCAAAGGGGGATGAGATGAAGGATTGGAGCTGGACAACGATGGTGGAGCTGCCGGCCGACCAGGCACAGCAGGAGCCTGATGCTTCCTGTGTTCCCGGGAGCTGCCCGTGCTCATGCCTCCGCAGTATGGTGCGCGTGGTAGACGCAGTCTCGACCGAGCAGGCCGTGCTGGAGGCCCAGGCGGCGCTTGGCGACGTGACCGGCAAGGTGCTCCTCTCCGTCTACCGCAGGGTGGCGGGCGAGGATCTGCTAGATTTGTTGGCGACAGGACATGATCCCGGCGAAACGCTCACCCGCATCAGAGTGCCGATTGTGGCGGCCTCGATGCTGGGAGCCGTGCTGACGGATAGCGTGGTCCGTTGGGCGACTGTCGACGAGGGCGACGTTTCCGCGGTCGGCGTGGCAGCCCTCCACGACCAGGGACAGACCACTGGATTGGTGATCGCGGAGTCTGCACGCGACGGTTCGGGGGTGGGCAAGCCGTCTGCGGTTTGCCTGCGCTGCGTGGCTGCCGTCATGAGTGTGGTCACCCTCAGGGCCAGAGTAGATGAAGCGCACGGAATCCTGTTGCTGTTGGCCCGCTATCGCAGTGTGGCGGAGCTGTCCGTGCAGGTGACGCACGACTTCAACAACATGATGCAGGGGGTGCTTGGCAACGCGGCGCTGGCCAAGATGGACATACCCGAAGATAGTCCCCTCGCGGTGTCGATGGCTGCTATCGAGGAGTCCGCCACGCGAGCTTCAGTTCTGGCGCGCAAGATGCTCAACTTCGCGCGCGATAGTGCCAAGGGCGCGGCGACATGCGACGCGGTCAAGGCGGCCTCGGATGTGCTCGACCTGGCCGGGACACTGTATCTCAAGGGAGTCACGGTCACCAAGGAGTTGCCCGGACATGCCGTTCCCATGCGCATGACCGACAACGACCTGGGGAACATACTGGTCTTGCTCATCAAATGTGGGGTCCTTCGGCTCAGGCCGGTCACGGGTGCCCAGTTGAGCATCGCCGGTGATCCCATGAGTGAACGCGCAGAGATTCGACTGGAGCTTTACGGCGTCACCCAGGCGATCAGTACTGAGGATGGCACGGAGGCAGAACTGCTCGCGTCGGCGGCGCAGGCGGTGGCAACCAGGAGTGGAGCATCGCTTGATGTCACGTCTGTCCCGGGAGTCATCAGCATTGTCCTGACAGTGGCAAAGGAGGTGGCGCAGCAGTCTTCGTTCAGCTTTGCCCCCACGCAGCCGGTTCAGGAGATGGACCTCAGGGGGACGCGCGTACTCGTCGTCGGAAAGCCGTCACCGCTCGTCATGCTGCTCGGCGCGACCGGGTGTACGGCGCAGGCGGCGTTGACCTGGGAGGACACTGCTCAGAACATGGCGCACTTCGCTCCGCGCATAGTAATGGCCGTCATCAGTGACAGCTCCGACCTGGACGCGGCGGTGGAAGGCCGTGGACGTCTGGGTTTGCCGGTGATCGTCATTTGCCAGCACGGCGTCGGTTGTCCTGCTGACAAGGCATCGTCCGTCGACGGCGTCCTGGGGCTGCCGCTCGACCTCGACGACCTGCGTCATATGCTCACTCGCGTCCTTCACTGACCAATTGTAAATCCCATTGTGCCTGGCACAATGGGATTCACAATTGATGACAGAATGTCCGTCAGATGAGTTCGAGTGCCTTGAGCCCGTCCTGGTACTTCGATGAGGCGCGACGGGGAACGACGGCGAAGAACGTCTCGAACGCGCGCATCAGGTCCTGAAGACCCTCGACGGAACCGGCTTTCTGTTCGATCTCCAGTTCGGTTGCGTCTGCCTTGTGCCCGGGCTTGCGGGGGGAGCTGAAGGCGACCGTGTCACACGCGATCTCGTAGGCGCGTTCGCCCTCATGGAGGACGTAGTGGAGGGAGCGCTTGTCCATCGATCGCAGGGAAGCAGACAGGGTCAGGTCCTTCAGCAGATCCACTGATGAGGGCATCAGGCGCAGGATGTCCTCTACGTTTGGCAGCGATTTCTCCGAAAAACCCAGAGCGTCGACCTCGTCCTCGGGACGCTCCTGCACCAACCCGTCAGACGAGGCGGATGGACCCTTGAGAGAAAGAAAAACCCTGCCCTGCATGATGCGCAAGCGCAGGGCGTGGTGGCTGTAGAACAGGGCCAGCTCGGGAGTGTCGAGGTAGATGGTCAGGATGTCGACTGTCCCGGCGTGCTCAAGCACGAAGTTTCCAATGTGGTCCATGGCGTTCAGGCGGCGAAACAACGCCTGGTCCAGGACCTGATACTTGACTTCGCGCTCGATGCCCACCTTATCCCTTCAGGAGCTCTGCCATGGCGTACGCATAGATGCGCGTCGCCTTGAGCAGGGAGTCGACGTCGATATACTCGTCCGGTCCATGCTCAGTCATCGGCTGACCGGGGAACAGTGGTCCAAAGGCAACTGCGCCAGGGATGGCCCGCGCATAGGTGCCGCCGCCGATGGCAAAGCACTTTGCTTCCGTGCCCGTATATTCTGTGTACGCCTTCTGCAGGGTCTGGATGAGGGGCGTGCCGGGATCGACATAGTGTGGCGTGCTGTCAGACATGACCGTGAACTCGACCTTGGTCCCCAGCAGTTTCTCGACGAACTGGTCGGTGACCTGCTTACTTGTGATCGTGATTGGATACCGGATGTTGACGACCGCGGTGCTGTCGTCATGGTCGATATGCAGGGTACCCAGGTTGAGCGTGAGGACACCCGAGACCTCATCCGCAAAATCCACGCCCACACGGTGCCCGGTCCACTCGGTACCAATCTCGCGTGCAAGGAACTGCAGGGACTCGTCGTCCTCGAGACAGTGTACGGCGTCCAGTACCTGCAACAGCTTGCCAATGGCGTTGCGGCCCTTCTCGGGAGTAGACGCATGGGCAGGCATGCCTTCCACGTCGAGCTTCAACTCGCCGTTTGCGAGCGTCGTTGATACCGAGAACTCGTCCTTGGGCAGGCGTTCGATCAATCCTTGCAGACGCTGCAGCTTGTCATGATCGGTGACCAGGACCGCCTCGGCGTGCTGCGGGACGACATTGGAACGCGTTCCGCCCTCGGCGTGGCGCAGCATGCCTCCGTGTGTGCCATGACCGGCCAGCTGCAGGTTGAGGATACCCTTCTCGCCGTTGACGATAGGGAACTCAGCGTCTGGGCTGAATCCGGACTCGGGGATGCCGTACTTCTTGAAATAGTAGTCGAAGTCGGCCCATCCGGACTCCTCGTCGGTGCCAAACAGCAGCATGATGGTGTTCCTGGGCTCGATGTGCTGCGCTTGCAGCGCCGCACGGGCGGCGGCCAGCGCAAAGATGGAGGCAATGGCTGGTCCCTTGTCGTCGGTGGAGCCTCGGCCGTACAGCCGGCCGTCCTTGATGGTCCCGGCAAACGGGGGAACACTCCAGCCCGTTCCTTCTGGCACGACGTCGACATGGGTCAGGACGGCATATTGTGTCCCGTCGCCGCCCCAGCGGACGCGGCCGACATAGTTCTCCATGTTCTCGGCTGCAAACCGTCGTCCTTCGGCGGTCCTGAGCATGAACTCGAGAGCACGGGCGATCTCTTTGCCAAACGGTGCGTGCGAGCTGGCCGTCGCCGGGTCTTTGACCGACGGGATAGCTATGGCGCCGGACAGCGCCATCATCATCTCGTTCACGTGTTCGTCGAGATAGTTGTCGATGGCTTTCTTCATGTAGTTCCCCCTTTACCTGAACATCAGGAGCCCGAGTCCGCCGGCTGCCAGCAACACCAGGAACAGGTTGAGCTTCTTCCCATACTTCAGTATAAGCAAAAGGATGCCGAGTGCTGCGACATATCCCGACCACGCGGGGATTCCGCCCCTGGCGATGGAATAGACCGCGTAGGTGAGCAGGGCGAGTACGACGGGTTGAAGGCCGTCGAGAAATGCTGAGACCCAGCGGTTTGTGCGGAACGTGTGTGCGACGGTCGCGATGATGAGGATGATGATGAACGAGGGCAGGATGACACCCAGCGAGGTGACCAGCGCGCCAGTGAGACCGCGCAGCTTGTACCCCACAAAGGTCGCCATGTTGATGGCGACCGGACCCGGCGTGATTTCGCTGATGGCGACGAAGTCCAGAAACTCCTTCATGGGAACCCAGGCTAGATTGACGACCAGGTCTTTCTGCAGCAGCGGGATCATGGCCTGTCCGCCGCCGAACGTGAACATCCCTATCTTGAAGAAAACGCCGAACAAGGCGAGGAAGCTGATCATGACGCGCTCTTTCCGGCGGTGGGCGCTGTTTCACGCTGTTTGAACGCCTCGACGGTGATACCGACCAGGCCGCCGCCCAGGATGAGCCAGACAGGGCTGACCTGGTGGACGAAGAACAGGATGCCGAGCGATGCAGCGCATACGACAGCGGAGACAATGGTCCATTTCTGCCGTTTGCCCAAGTCAAGGACGATGGTCGCTATCTGTGCGACGACGCCCACAATGACGCCGGCAAAGAAACGCTGGACCCAGACGTTGTCCTTGAAGCCGGGGAAGAAGATGGCGATGACGATGATGACGGCCACGGCCGGGATACTGACGCCCAGTGTGGCAAGGACGGACCCCAGGATACCGCCTTGCGTGTAGCCGACAAACGTCGCCATGTTGACGGCGATCGGTCCAGGCGTGACCTGGCTGATGGCCAGCATGTCATAGAACTCCTCGTCCTTGAGCCAATGATACTGCTCGATGAGATAGCGCTTCATCATGAGGATCATAGCGTACCCGCCTCCGATGGTAAACGCCCCGATGATGAAGAAGATCCAGAACAGCAGAAGCTGTCCCCTGACGGAGGCGTGACCGGCTGTGTAGGTGATGACCTTCTTCTGTTCCATTCATTCCTCCGGAGTCACGAAAGGGGCAGCGCAAGGCCGCCCCTCAGATTTCTATGTCGTGTGGGCCAATCCTCGCAACTACGCGTTGAGGAGCGCAATGCAGCAGACGTCGCGGATGTCTTCGGGCGAACAGCCACGGGACAGGTCGTTGGCCGGCTTGGCAAGGCCCTGCGAGATAGGCCCGATAGCCTGAGCGCCTGCCAGGCGCTGGACTATCTTGTAGCCGATGTTGCCCGCATTCAGCTCGGGGAAGATGAAGACGTTTGCCTTGCCTGCAACCGGGCTGCCCGGAGCCTTGCGCGCACCGACGGAGGGAACGTACGCGGCGTCGAACTGCAGTTCGCCGTCGACCAGGAGCTCGGGTGCCTTCTGGTGTGCCAGTGCAGTCGCCTCACGGACCTTGGTGACCATCTCATGCTCGGCAGAGCCTTTGGTACTGAAGGACAGCATCGCGACGGCGGGCTCGATACCCGTCAGCGTCCTGTAGGTCTTTGCGGTCGCGATCGCGATGTCCGCCAGCTGGTCGACGGTGGGGTCAGGGACGACTGCGCAATCACCGAAACCCAGCAGCTTGCCATCCTTGAGGACCATGAGGAACATCGAGCTGACTGTCTTGCCGCCAGGCACGGTGCCGACGATCTGCAAGGCAGGCCGCAGCATGTCGCCGGTGCTGTGAACAGCGCCCGCGACCAAGGCGTGCGCCATGCCGGTCTCCAGCATGCAGGTGGCGAAGTAGATGGGATCCACGGACAGCTCAGCCGCTTTCTCGGGCGTCATGCCCTTGGCCTTGCGCTTCTCATAGATGAGGGTGGCAAACTCGGCCGCCTTGGGTGATGTCTTCGGATCCACGATCTGCACCCCGGTCAGGTCGACGCCGAGGCGGGTCGCATTGGCGCGGATGGATGTCTCGTCCTCGACCAGGATGACGTCGGCCATTCCGCCGCCGACCAGCATCTGTGCTGCTTTCAGGGTGCGGTCTTCATTGCCCTCAGGCAGAATGACGGTGCGGTGCAGGGCCTTTGCCTTGGCCCGGATATCTTCCAGTACACTCATGTGTTCCTCCCGCAAAGGTTGACTACACCAAGCATTGTACCACGGCGGCGTTCAGCGTCCAATAGGACGGTGAAACGTCCCGTGACCGGCTGGTGAAGTGGTTACGTCGGGCAATGTCTGCAACCTTCCACGAAAGGCGCGGAACACTATGCCAGCAGCCGTGTCAGCACCATATAGACTGCCGTTCCTGAGAGAATGCTCAGGAGAGTGCTGTGTTTCCACCGGTGGGCGAGGACGGTAATCGCCACGCCCGCAAGTGCCGGTATCCCGTAGGGCATTATGCGCCACGAAATGCTACTGAGCGAGTAGAAGACGAGAAGCCACAGAACAAGCGGTGGCAGGACAGTCTCGACGGTGGCAACCCAGCGGGGTGGGTGCTTTCGGCTGAACAGCAGGAACGGCAGCAGGCGGCTTGCGAAGGTAATGCCTGCCATGACGGCGAGGACCACGAGGGAGTCAAGCATCGTCCGTATGCCTTTCGAGAAGCAGCAGCAAGCCTGTTCCCACGGCGATGGAGGCCGGCAGAACGGCCGAGGATGGAAGAACGAGGCGTCCGACCACAGTCGTTGCCAGGGCGACAGCAAGGGGAACCAGCGAACGGATTCTCTCCGTGCTTCCGACGGCCAGGACCACAAACAGAGCTATCAGCGAAAACTCGATGCCCGTGATGGTGGCGGGGACCGCTGTTCCCAGGAGGGCGCCGATGAGCGTTCCAGCAACCCAGTACAGCTGGTCGAGGAGCGAGATGGCGACATACAGCCGAGTCCTTGTGGAGGGGTCCGGTTCCTGGGTCGTCGTCAGCAGGGCGAACGTCTCGTCGGTGATGGCAAAGATCAGGTATGGCTTGGCCCACCGTGCGCCGGAGAACTTCGAGAGGAGAGACAGGCCATAGAAGGAGTGGCGCAGGTTGAGCAGGCAGGCCATGACGATGGTCGTTGCCATGGACATGCCCGTTGCAGACAGTCCAAGGATGAAGAACTGAGTGGCTCCCGAGTAGACGAAGATGCTCATGGTCACTGGATACCACCACGGGTGTCCTGCCTGCACTGCTACGAACCCGAATGCGATGCCGAGAGGGATGTATCCCATCAGAACCGGGAGGGTATGACGTGCAGCCTGTCGTAAGATGGATCGGTTTTCCATGGGCGGATTGTATGGAATTGGCCGCCGCTGTCAAGCCGAAGGATGGGCTGCTACACCAACCAGGGTCAGGTCCACACATTTCACAGAGCCGTTTATGTTATACAGAAGAGCCCATGGGTGTGTGTGCGAACGGGCGTGATCTCTTCGAACCTGCCGCTACGCCGTGCTTGTCATCACCCAGATGAAGACAACGATGACACCCGTGGCCCCTCTTCTCCGAGAAGACCCGAGGCTGGTGGGATCAATCCAGTTCGGGTTCTGTGTCGTCCGTTGTCGTCGCGTTCCTATGGCTCTGAGAGCACGACTTGAGGTCCTGGATCGTCGGTCAGGATGACGCCGGAAATCGTGGTTGTGTCCACGATGGCGATGACGCGTTGTGTGTCGATGTCGACAACCGCGGAGAGACCTGCAGCGTGTGGGTCTCCTGTTTCCAGCGGAATCGTCACAACCCGGTGCAGGTGTACGTAGCCGCTGCTGAGGTACAGCACGGTAGGGTCATACGGGAGTGCCGGTTTCTGTTGCTGGCCTCCAGGGTATGGAGTCACGCGCTGATAGACCGTTGCGGTCATTACGTGTGCCTTGACGACCCGTCCCACTGCTGCCACGCTCGCATCGCGTGAAGCGATTTCCTCACCGGTTGCCAGATCCTGCGCTGTCAGCGTGGGTCCCTCACCAGGGGCGATATGAACGACGCCCTCGGTGAGCGATGACGACTGTGACGACGAGGCGATAATGCCAACGATGCCATGCCCTGGCAGCAGAAGCAGGTGACCGGTCCCGCCAGCCAATTCGGCTCGCAACAGCCTAGTCCCAGGAACCTCGCGGACACTTGTCAGAAGCCCGCGTGGATCACGACCGGTCAGCGAAGCAAGCGCCCGCTGCAACGCACTGGGAGCAGAGCCCGATTCCGCAGGGACCAGGCGCACGACGCCGGCGGGAATCATCTGCGTCTCGTGGACTGCCGTTACCATGGGCCGCGTCCAACGGTACCAGACCGTGCCTGTAACCATCACGAGCACGACGATGGCCAGAGCGCACGAAGTCCGTGCGACCATGTGCATTCTGTGCCGCCGCCGGTCCAGCCGGCCAATCAGGCGTGCAAGCGACGCCTCGGTACGGGCATCATCCGCAACTGGCTCCCAGTCTGTTGTCTCCAGGAGATGCTCTATGTCTTTGTTGTCTTTTTGCATGAGGTTACCTCTCACCTATAGAACGCTCATGAGGTCAAATGTCCGAAAGCTTGCGGCGTAACAGCCCGTATGCATAATTGAGAGCTGCTGTCACTTTGCGTGGACGACATTCCAGTTCACGCGCAACATCCTTCGTCGCCATGTGCTCAACATGTCGCAATGTCACGCACGCACATGCAAACGGGTTCAACGAACTGACAGCGTTCAGAATTTCCGGGGCGTGCGCTTCGATGTTCTTCACCGTGTCATCATCGCAGTCGCTACAGACGATTTCGGTGACGCCGAGCAGTCCCGTTCTGGTTCTCCTCTCTAGTTCGTCCATGGCACGGTTGCGTGCCACGCAGTACAACCATGGCAGCAGGGGCCGTCGTGTTGAGGCAAGCCAGCCAAGGTGGCTGGTGAGCCGTGTAAACGTCTCTTCAGCAACGTCCTCGGCCAAGTCCCTGTCGTGCAGGATACCGAGAGCATAGGAGTAGATATGATGGTGATGACGGCCGTATAGGGCCGCAAACGCACGTGAGTCCTCCCGTGCCAGTATCAGTAGCTGCTGGTCGCTCTTCTCCTGCAGATTGGTTTCCACTCCCACCTCTACTGTCAGTATATGCGCGGGCAGTGCGTTACGCAACACAGCAGTGAACCGGTCGACGGCACATCCGCTGTTTGTCCAAGCAACTAGCGCGTTGGCATGCTGGGAGGACTCTGGATGTATCAGACCCTGGAGTAGCGTAATAAGAGCACATATTGGTGGAAGACTCGCGGTGATTCGGACATTTTGGACGATCTCCGTTATATAGGTGAGAGGAGGTTGGATGGAGGTCGAAAGCTGGAACTGCAGGAGGGGCATTGTGACGCCGATTTGGCTGCTGCGAGTATTGGAGTCTGAGTTCGAGACTCGTGCGGAGCAACATTCAGAACAAGGAGGTAAAGGGTTAATGAGAAAGAGTGTCTTGATGTCATCATTGGGTTAGCACTAATCATGGCGACAGTTCTTACGGGGTTTTCATCGGTACGCGCCTCTACGGGCTGGTTCTTCAACGGAGGTCGTAAGGTGGTTGCCAACCGGGGAGCAGCGCTCACCATCGAAACGCAGAACCCCTATGTTGTAACTGGTTCGTCGCTGTTCGCATGGGCCATGACCTGCGACCAGTCTGCTGGACAGCAGAATTACGCTCAAGTAGGATGGGCGAAGATGGCAGGCTGGAGTGATCCAAAATACTTCTACGAATACAGCTCTGAGGTAACGAACAAGTGGGACCGGAAGTGGTTTGCCACGGCGACTTCTGGCAGCCACAACGACTACATGGTCGGGAACGACTCGACGACGATGTACTTCAAACTCAACGGAACGCAGCTTGGCACCTTGGCGCTGAGCGATCTTCAGTGGACACCCAGCCAAGTTCAGTTCTTCGGGGAGACCTACGACACAAGCGATCAATGTCCTGGTTCCGTAAGCAACCCGATAACGATGGGTGCAGCGCAGTACAAGAATACAAGCAACACGTGGGTTTCTGCCGGTGTCACGGAGCACCATGATCTGTCCACAATGAGCAACAACATTTCCTACGGTGCTACCGCGTGGGAGATATGGGATACACGGTACTAGGGAGGCCTTCCTTGCGTAGACGGATTCTTATCGCCGTAATTGTGGTAATGCTTGGAGTCAGTGGTTGTGTTGCAGTTGCTCTTGCCCACACCTCTCGACCTGCAGTTCATACAGACGGTTCCACTCAGAGTTCTCTCACGGTCAGCGATATGCAGTGTTTCTATTCGAGGATTGCGGATTTCGGCATAGAACTCACGGCAATTGATGGAGCGCCGAGCGTCACCAAAGACACGGCCATCGCCATCGCGAAGCGCGAAGTGGGTGGCGATACGATCGTGGGGGACGCAGAACATATCACGGCCATGTACACGGGTCTCTCCGACTACCCCGCAGGCCCGGACAAGTCTCCCCTGACGTTGCCTGGAACAACCAGGGTCATGAAAGACGTCCCCGTCTGGATCGTGACCTTTCATGGGGTGCACATGCTCCGCTCCGGTCCCTGCATGATGGATGCCAGCGGCAACCGGATTCCTTCAACCAGAGATCCGTATGTGTTCGGAGACGCAAATGTCGTCCTCGATGCTGAGACGGGTGAAGTGCTCGAAGGCTTCAGCTACAGCACCTCATCTGTAACTCAAAACTAGTGCGACGCACACGGGCCATGCATGTCTTCTTCTACCACATGCCCCGACGGTTTTCCCACCCCTCTGGTGTCGCGAGACCGCCAGCATACAAATGTGAATACATAGTGAATGGGTTTGTTTAGAACGCCGTATTCGCTTCCCGTTCTTGCTGATGGAGAGAAGGCGGGGAAGACTTTCCGACATTTCGGGAGATCCTCGTTATTTAGGTGAAGGGAGAAGTTTTCAGTAATTTTCTCCCTATCGCTTTATAGGTATGAAAGGGAATAGAAAGGAGGTACGGGTCGTGAGTGTGTAGAGTAGTGCAAGTACTATGCAGGTAAACCTTATTGCCCCACTGCCGGGAATGCGGCAGGCGTTTCGTTCAGGAAAGAAATCATTCAAGGGGGTGCACAATGAGAAGAAGAACAAAGGTTGTCTGCAGCATGATTGTTGTTGCTGCCCTGCTTTCTTCGCTTGTCCTGCTCACGGGACAATATAAGCCGACACGAGGTGCCACGGCTGATCCGTGGGGAAGGGGAGAGGTTCTCAACTACATATTCTTCCCCGATGCAGAGATGGGGCTGGACCCGCGCGAAGTCGAGAATTATCTTGCTTGGAAGCGGGACGCCAAAGGACAATCAGACGCAATGTGCCTACAGCAAAATCTGGGGCTCAGCGACGATCAGGTGGCACAGCTGCGGCAGCTGGGTCTTCGGGAGCGTGCAAACATTCAGCACCTGGAGTTGCCGCAAGGATGGGCTTCTGATCCAAAGGGTCTGTACGGTGAGGTCACTGCACGTATAGGTGACTCCTTTGCCGGAGTCGACAAGGAGGTCCGTAACATCCTTGGCCCTAAGTACGAGGACTTCCGGCAGTGGATCCGAGACTGGTCGGAACGTGAAAAGACAAATCAGAGAGAATGGTTCAACGATCAGGTCCGTCTCATCAATGCTGCAAGCGCCAACGACAAGTCCGTACTCAGAGGGCAGGAAGGACGACAGCCCGTTCCTCCTCGATTACCAGAAGAACGGACAGCCTACGATCGCGCGGAGAGGGGCATCGCGGAGATGCGCATAACCGATCCAGATCCAAACCTGACCGACATACCAATGGCGGCGAATAATGCCGAAGAAAACGTAATCCTCAGTGTCCCGGAGAGCGGTATTCTCAGTGTTCCTCTGCGGCAGCAGCAATATTCGTATTACTGTGGACCGGCAAGTGCTCAGGAGTTACTGGACTATGAATGGGGCTATCTTGGAACTGACAGTAAGTACTCTCAAGGTACGTTGGCAACGTTTATGCAAACCAATACTGATGGAACGTATGTATACCAGGTCACAGCCGGTCTCAACAACTATAGGAAAGCAGATAAGACTCCTCTCTCCACCTGGAGCTCTGGATATGTTTACGCGGACGAAACAACTACGGCAACCAGCATTTATGATTACACTAAACAGGCCGTCAGTGAGGAGAATCATGGAGTAGTCTATCGTGTCAATACATGCCCATCGCCAGGACAACCAGATGTATGGGGAGAACTCTATGGACTGGTTGGATACTATGATCCCAGCAATCCTACAGGGAACTACTCTTCACTGACTCACTATGTAGCAGGGCGAGGATACACGACGTATTCCAATGGCAGGCATCGTGTCACCTATTTGGATACATATAACCACGCGTATGCCTGGGGCAATCCATACGGATATCAGATACTGGATACCAGAAATATGGCAACTTGTGTAAATGCTACAACATCATTCCCAGGATGGATGATATGGTAAAGACGACATGAAACAACACATGCTCATGAACAAGCACACCGCCGGCAGCTGCCGGCGGTGTGTCCCCCTTGTTGCCCTTCTCCTTGCTGTTATGTACTTCACCTCCTGTGCGTCGGGAGACGGACCGTCCGGAGTCCAGAATCATATTGCGGACGAGAGCACTGCTCCCCGCTATCTCAACGAGGCCCTTCCCATCTTCAACAAACAAGGCATAAGCATATGGTATGAACCACAAACGCTGGCTTCGCTGCCCGCTCCCACAAAGGAATACGAGATCTCGCCGCGAGAGATCCCGAACGCCTGGGTCGCCAGTGAACTGGAATGGCACATCGGGACGTCCGAGGAACAGAAGAAGAATCCAATCCTCTTCAGCGGTTTCTGTTGTAACAGTTGTGACTACCTTTTCGAGAGTGCGATCGACCCGACGTACACCCCGCCTTCCTCCCCTCCGGGAGTCCAATTCCCCTACAAGACAAAACAAATCCTTAAGCTCTACCGGCGGAAGAACGTGGGCTCACCACTGCCGGGCACACTGACGAATGCAGACTACGAACTTGTCACGACCCTAGACGGTGTGACCGAGCAGGGCCGGGGACCCCAAAACCAATTGGTAAATTCTTCGGCACGCTTTATTGTGTGGAACGCTTTTGCGGACGAATTCGGTGAATGCTGGACGATCTGGTCCTATGATGTCGCGAAGGGCAAAGCCGTTGCCGTCTATTCCTACAAGGATGCGGCGGATATCGGGGCTACGACCTGGACTTCTTCCATTGTACCGGGAAAGGACCTGTTCTTATTTGATATTCAGAAAGCCACACCGACCGGTACGCTCCAGCACCGGCTCGTCTTCTATGATCTTGTCCAGGGCAAAGTGGCAAAAACGCTAGACGATCCGGCAAGCAGAGGATTCTTGGTTGTTCGACAGTGGGGCAAGGTTCATGCAGTCGGTGACTGCATATACATGGAACGACAGCAATCTGGCGCATCTTCTTCCACGGCCGAGATCGTACGGCTCAACCTTGCGACCTGGAAGGAAGAGACGGTCATCCCAGCATCTCCATTTCATGTCATGGCCTCTTCCCCGGACGGAACGCTGGCGCTGGTCCCCTATCAGGAGAACTATCCGTATCATGACGTCTGGATCTGGGACACAACGAAGAACACGATGACGTGCTCCTTCCGGGTCCAGCTGTCGCCCGCCAAACCCGGAGAGCAGTCTTCTTCTCCTGCACCGTACCTGTCACTGTGCCCAGCAGGTGTCTTCTATGTGAACAGCAGCCCATCAATAGATGCACAGAGAGCGACCTTCTACTCTCTTCGAGAGAAGAAGGCATATATCACGGGACCCCGCATCAATACCAATATCGACGGACAAGGAAGTTTCCTCGTGCTGAAATCGCTTGGTGATATGTACCTGCAGCCGCCGCCCTTTGACTATCCCGGCAAGGAAAGGAAGCTAGCCGGATACGAGACGTTTCTGATCGTTAAGCCGACGGAACTGGCACCATGATGATATGGTGACATGGGGGTCAGGTGCTACCATTTGCTCTGTGTTACATTTTCGGGGGCGGGCGAAGTGCTCGAAGGCTTCAGCTACAACACCCCATCTGCATCTCAGAACTAGTGCAGATTCACACGTGCTGTGCACACCTTGCCCCCGTTCGTGCTGATAGAGAGAAGGTTGGGAAGACTTTTCGGACTTTCGGCGCGATGTCCGTTATATGGGTGAGAGGAGAAATCGTCATCAATCTCCCCGTTGGTGGCAGGGACATGGGCGAATAGGTTGGGCATAAGCTGGGAGGAAACCAGGAATCGTTACCATTTCGTTACTCTCGGTTTCTACAATGTGAGCCGCTGGTGAAAGGAGGCACAGGTCATGAGTGCATGAAGAGGCAAGATGAACTACAATGAAAAACAAGGGAAGACACAAGTACGTTGAACAGAAGCGAAGATAGCGACGCGTTGTATAGATGCGCAATGCCAAAGGAGGAAAAGATATGACATCGCACAGATTCACTGCAACCATACGCAGTATCTGTATTGTATTGATTATGATCATCTGTTTGTCGACAGCGACGGGAGTGAGAGCTGCCACTTCCTCCGATGCTCCAAGAAACGCTACAGCCGCTGCAGGTACGTCCGCAGGAACGGCGCTTGCCAGAATTGAGAATGGGATGTGTGAACTCCTGACGACGGAAACCGTGGCAACCGGTCACGATGCCCATACGGCGCAACTGTCTGGAGGAGAAACCTGCAATAGGGTCACAGACACAAGCGAAACAACGATAACCTTGCGTACCCGTCCTGTAGATACTGCAACAGCGTCGCAGTACTCCTCCATGACCCCCGAACAACTAGGAGCAATGATGGTCAGCGGAGATCACACCGATTCGTGGACGGAATGGTTTACAAATGGTACCATCCAGCTTTATCTCGAGATGAGTTATGACAAGAGCACATATTCTACACCGTACATTGAGTTTTACAGGCCGGTATCGACATCAGGAAAGATCGTGTATTGTGATGCGACAGTTGTTGTTACGAATGCCGTTCTCAGCCTGACATGTCAGGGATGGACGTATAGCAGCCCCACCCCAAGCGCACGCATTAGCACAAGCCTCACGCCATACATTCAATCCCAAGAGTATCAATATCCTCAACGTAACCAAATGTATTCGCTAATTGCGAATCGAACGTGCTGGTACAACCTTTCTCAATTTCCTAGTTTGATGGCGCCGAGATGGACTGTTACAATGAAGCATGGAACAGGAACTCCTTGGACTGTCTACCTGGACCACATCTATGGGATGCCGTCTGCATAGTGAGCTTGCCGCGCAACATCCCGGAGACTGTCTACCTGGACCGTCGCTCTGAGTCGCGCTGTTTCTTCTAAAGGGGGTCTTGAAGCCATGAAGAGATATGTTTGGTTGTGGTCTCGTCTGGCAGTCTTGCTGCTGCTGGCATGCTGCTGTCTCGCCTCGGGGTGCACGTGGTTCAACGTGAAAACCATGACGTTCACCGGTTCCTCGGCACACTGGAAAGCACAGTGTGTCGTGCAGGTTAAGAAGCTGGACGAGAATTTTCACATGAGCTCGCGTCGCCAGCTTAAGATATGGTGGACCGACACCTCGGGCGACGTCACGGAAGCGCAGTATCAGCTCACCGGACTGCATGGCATGATGGAACAGGCAAGTAGTTTCCTCGGACCATTCCATCCGTGGGTGAGTGGGTATACGGGGTCTTCGGAAGGCCTCTCCGATGCTGAACGTGACTACGGCTATTTTCTCACCATCACATGGAAGGGTGGCACCGAAACCCTGCACCTGCAGAGCCACTAGAGGTAGATTCCGTACTTACCAGGCGCCCCAAATCCATATTGGGGCGCCTGGTCCGGATGAATTGAGACAGATAGGAGGGAGGCGAAGTGCTCGAAGGCTTCATATTGATCACCCGGAATACTGCGATTTCGTCAACATCAATCTCTACAAGACACCCTGACTACCTACCGGCCGATTCGTCATCAGGGGTCATCGGTGCGATGCAGAATCAACCGTCGGGCACTACAATAGTGCATAGTAGCTACATGTAGAATGTGTATGGCTTCACCGTGAGCACTAGTATTCGATGAAGCCATACACCAAAGGCGGCTCCGTGAGCAAGAAGTGGTGTCTGTTCATATCGCTGTGTATTGTAACCGGCCTCCTGCTAACTGGGTGCGGCACGCCACGCGCCAATCCGTCAGAAGACCAAGCTCAAGCAGAACAGGTCGTACGTGACTACTTCTGGTACTGGAACGAGAAGAATCTAGCAGAATTGCAGAGGATAAAGAACCTCTATCAACCAAACGTGGAATGGAGACTCGGCGAGCTGGAATTCGTCAACCTGATCAGTGTCACGCCGGGCAAGGTTCACACCAATACAAGACAATCATTCCGTGCGACCTTCGACATCAAAGCCAAACCCGGCATGTTTTTGTCCGTCGAGGACGGTCGACACATATGGAAAATCGTCCTCACGCGAGAGAAGTCCGATGCGCCATGGATTATCACCGAGTGGGGGCCTGTCCTAGATGAATAGCCGCATCCGGAGCATTCTGCCTTCCCTTCGGCAGCAAGGGTATTCCAGCTCACTGCCATGCTGTCACGGCACGCTGACGGCCTTGGTGACCGGGTTTCTGTCCACCGTTCTTGTTGAAAGAACCTGTTGGAGGTGCATAGCATGAATACAGACAGATTGGTCAGGTTCATTGCTGTCGGTATAGTCTTGCTGCTTGTTGTCTCTATTGTCGAGTTTTTCTTGTATCGGGTGCCCACAAGGTCTTTGCCGAATGAAGCTGACATCAACGCGATCTACCAGGTTGTGGGCGAATTCGGCGCACGCCTGAAGGATGTAGTCATCACTACGTCCGACCAGAACGTGATTACCGCGGTGGACTTCAACTTGAAACAGCTCATTACTGACCGACTGTATCAGGTATTGGTGCAGGACAAGATTAGGATCCCAGGAAGATACGTGTCGAGCCCATGGCCAGAACGTATTGAGATTGCTTCCGTACAGATGCTGGATAGCGGGTCTTACACGGTGAATGGAAGCCAAATCGTAATGACTGACGATACACTGGCTCACGGCGGCAATGCAGGAGAATCACCAATCATGCTTACGCTCAAGAAGGTCAACGGCACATGGCTTATTGACGACGTGACGGGAGGGACTCAGCCGAAGGCATGAGCCGGGTAGCTGAGTGCACAATGTCGCAGGCGAAGTATGCGTTGGAGGCATGCAACATGAAAACAACGAAATCACGGTCCTGTTCAAGGATTGCCACATTCACGAGCATCCTGCTTGTACTTGTCCTCGTGGCGGGTTGCGCACCAAGAATCACTGGAACGATTGATATTCCCGTCGGAGATGACTTAACAACCACGGTTGTGGAAGGAACGGTTTTGTCACCCTATGGAGATACTGTTGCTTCATCTATTCTCAAGGGAGAGGGCAAGTATTCTTCGGACTTCTCTGTCAGTATTAAGGTTCTGGAAGTCCTCGATACGAGATCTGTCAGAGGAGAGATTATGCCTCCTATTCCATTTGAAGAGCTGCAGCCCGGGAACATGATATATCTCTATCTCTGCACTCCTTTGTCAGAGAAGGCGGACAAGCTTTCCGATGGTACGATAGTGTACAAGGGTACCGGGTATCCGCAGATTATAGTTGGAAAGTCGTATGATGTGACCGGAGTGCTCCAGCCTGGTTGGCAAGACTATCCTTTCGTCTACATTCCTACCGCGAGTCAGTTCAGACAGAATTCGTCGGGGAACTAGGATCGGCATCACGGCGTTGGAGGTGCATAGCATGAAAACAACGACATCACGATCCCGTTCAATGATCGCCACGTTCATGAGCATCCTGCTTACCGTAGTTCTGGTGGCGACAGGTTGTGCACCGAAAGTTGTTCCAGTAGAAGGACCACAGATCAGCGCCATGATGCTGACCAACGTCACGTCTTCCGCATACAATACGGTCCCATTCGTGTGGAATGTCCGGCAAAACACACTGCAGAGCTCTGGCACGTCCGTCCTGCATGTGAACAATACCAACGGTGAGGGTGTGCTGCGCTGGCGCTCTGGTTCGCCTCTTCTTGCCGTCCAGCACTGGGAACTCATGACGGCAACGTCAAAGGACCTTGACCTTCTCGTCCCTCCCGTGGGAATGCAGTATTCCTCGGCCGCCAACATCTGTCGCGCGCGATGGTACGTGCCGGAGGAAAACGCGTTCGTCGCTATTGGAGCGCTGGATGGGACAGTCGTAGCGATAACGGAGCAGAACCTTGCCTCCGGTTCCAAGGCACAGACGCTGGCTGTTCCCGTTCCCTCCGGCCTGCAGATAGATGCTTTGTATGGCAGTGGCAGTATTGCCAACGGGTTTGTTCTCTTCCAAGCACCACAGGACGAGGCGCCGTTTGCCAAACCATTCTCCCTTTGGCTTCTTCGCATAAGCAATGGGAAAACAACGTGGGTACGGTGCGGTGATGCATCCGCATTCAATGGAGGTTTCTATTCTGGTGAGGATCCAAGCTTCACGCGCGTTGGGTCGCGCATCTACTTCACTCGCAGTCACACGAAAATCGGCTGCATCGACACTGCGGCGGCCTCGCCCCCGGTGACGTTGCCGGAGACACTCAATACGCTTCTCGCGAAGCTGTACGGTGAAGGACCGACCGACGCTGAGGCGCCGCCCATGGCTCACTTGGCAAGCGACAACGATACGCTGATTATTGAGTATCCCGATGTCTACTGGAACACTATGTACTATGCCGTTGACGCATCCGGAACAGTCCTTGGAAGCCTGCGTGCCGACAAGACCTCGATCATGAGCTTTGACGCGAAGGGGCAACAGGGTTTTACCCTCAAGACACCAGGATCTCCAGGATATATCTCCTTCCCTTCCATCGACCTCTTTGAATCCCCTGTGTCATAGAAACAGCGCCCAACGAAGGACTTGTCCCTGTTTATGGCAAAGCCGGATCAGACACACTGATCCGGCTCTTCTTGTAGAGCCGTTCATGTCACGCAGAAGAGCCCAAGGGTTTGCGCCCACGGGCTCTCGGTCGCTTAAGACTCGTCTGCTAGACCATCCCCGTCAGCACTCGATGAAGGCGATGATAACGCCTGTGACCACCTTGCCATCGATGTGACCGGAACCTGCCAGGATCAGCCTCTCGTCCTGCTACGGTCGTATCTAGTCAAGATCGTGCTTCATATGCCGTAGTATGGGTCGGCAGACGACGTACGCAGCCACCCCGCCGATCAGCGCTTCGGGAATGCCGCTCGTCAGGATGGTCAGGCCAATCAAGCCGAGAAGCACGTCGAACCCTTTCCCGAGCACCGTGGCGTAGCTGTGGCCAAAGAACACATAGATGCCCCCAAGGACTCCAAAGGTGTTCGCGAGGCTGCCCAGCGCCCCACTGAGGCCATAGACGACGCCACTCTTCCATTTCAGGCCGGTGAACAGCTTGAAACAGGCGCCCGCTACCACGCCGACAAGGATCCTCGGCACAAAGCAAATGACAAGGCTCCACACATTGCCTCGCGTGGTCCCGAGCGCGTAGAACGGGGTGAAGACAAACGCGACGAGAGGGTTCGGCGGGGTGAACGTCCAGACCAAAAAGCTGAACAGGCCGGCGAACGCCCCCATGGCTGCGCCCGCGCCGGTGCCGAGAAGGATGGCTGTGATAATGACCGGGACCATGGCGAGGGTCGCAACGATCGGTCCGATCGCTGGAAGCGATCCCAGCGGAGTGAAGCAGACCACAGCCTCGATAGCGAGAAGCATGGCGAATTGAGTCAGAATGAGGGTACTTCTCTTGAGCGGTGTTTTCATGCCAAACCTCCATGTGGGGTATCGGTGACATCCTGGGCGCAAAAGATTGCGGCCCCTCCTCTGCGTCGAGGAGGTGGCAATGTCCCCTTGCGAAACCACAGGCATGGGTGGTTCCACAAGTATTCTAGCACAGTTTCCTCAACGCGGGCATATAATAGTGCCGCCGGAGGTCGGATGTCCAGAGCGCGAGGTGACACGAATGGATGATGTGATGCGGTGGGTGGCGCGAGCTTGCCGGAGGTATCTTGCCGGGCCTGATCGGGACTTTGTCCTGCGCCCGGTGACCGGGTTCATGCCGCCTTCCGTCACGCGCGCGGGACTGTACCTGCACATCCCCTTCTGCCGGAGCTTGTGCCCATATTGTCCGTACAACCGTATCGCGTATGACCCCGATCTGGCGGAACCATACGCGCAGGCGGTCCTCGCGGAACTGGCCAGGTACGCGAGCGGTGAGCACAAAATCCAGGCATCGTCTCTCTACATTGGCGGTGGCACGCCCACGACCATAATGAACCAGCTTGGGCCGGTGCTGGAGGGCTTTCACAGGGTCTTCAACATCACGGGCGAGGTTGCCCTGGAGACGACCGTCGGCGACATCACACCGGATGCAGTGACGCGTCTGCGTGCCCTTGGCGTCGACGTCCTCAGCCTGGGCGTGCAGAGCTTCAACGATCGTCTCCTGCGAGTGATCGGCCGGACATACAGCGGTGAAGCAGCACGCGGGGCGGTGAGGGTAGCGCAGGCCGGAGGGTTCCAGTCGCTGAACGTCGACCTGATGTTCTGCCTTCCCGGGCAGACTGTCCAGGATTTCCTCCACGACCTGGGACTCGTGACACAGCTGGGGGTGGATCAGGTGACCTGCTACCCTTTGTTCTCGTTCCCCTATTCGACGGCTGGGCGTTCGCAGGGCCTGCCCGAGCTGCGCATGCCACCAACGCGTGAGCGGCGCGCCATGTATCATGCGATGCATACGTTCCTCGAGGGCCACGGCTATCGGCGGGTGTCGGTCTGGGGGTTCCAGAAGGGTCAGGGTCCGAGGTATTCCTCAGTCACACGCGACGAGTACCTCGGCTTTGGGGCGGGCTCCGGGTCGCACATCCAGGGCTTGTCCTGGTTCAACACGTTCTCCGTGCCGGAGTACACGGCGACGTGTGCTGCAGGTCGTTCCCCAGTTGCTCTGGCCATGCCGTTTACGCCGGCCATGGAACGGTCGTTCTGGCTCTACTGGCGTTTGTACGACTCTAGCATGGACATCGCGCAACTGCGGGACCACTTTCGCGCTGATGCAGGCAAATTGTGGCTGATGCTGGCCAAGGCGCGGGCGCTCGGCATGGTCCGCGAAGAGGCCGGCCGGCTGTGGCTCACAGAACGCGGCGCGTTCTGGATCCACCTGCTGCAGAACGAGGTCGCCCTTCGGGCCGTCGACCGTATCTGGAGCGTCTGTCTGCACGATCCCTGGCCGGAGGAGATCCAGCTGTAGGAATCGCCCGAACTGATGTACACCTCCTGCAGGCTCCCAAGATGTTGATGCTTGCGTCGTGACAATGCCGTAGCCAGCAATATACTATCCATTGCGGGAGGTGAGCGATGGATGAGAACGAGAAGGCACGACTGGCGCAGGTACTGAAAGGTCAACTAGCTGGCGGACAGCACCCCGGTCCTGTCATCCCGTCTGTACATCCTGCCATCCGGCCCGATTTCACTCCGTTTGCGCTTGCGGCGTGTGCAGCGAATGCACATCTGCATCGGCATATTGATGACGCGCTGCGGCTGGCTGACCCCACGTGGGACGCGCAGATCGCAAGCAGTATGCTCGTGCGTCACCCGGCGCTGGTCACCCTGTCCATGGAAGATGCAGTGTATGCATGCAGGCTGGTGGGCATAACGATCGCCGCACAGCACGACCGGCGGGCGCGGGCCTGTCTGGGTGAGATCATGCGCGACGGGTGGCGCCGCGCGTGGCAGACGGTCAGCGCCGGCGAGAGTATCAGCCTGGAGCGGTTCAGGGCGATGCATCCAAGCGAACAGCAGCAGGAGCTCGATGTGGAACTGGTGGTACTGACATGGTACGCCGGCATCTGCGGTGTCCCGGTGGCGGAGACCCCGATGCGTGAGGCTCTGGATCATGCCCTCGTCAAGGCGCTGCACCACCTGACCCTGGCAGCGGCGGAGATCGATCCGGGAAGCCGGTCTCGTTATGATGCTGCTTTGAGGTATGACCAGCTGTGGTGGCGGGCGACCAGTGGGGACTCTGGAGACCGGGAGCTGGCGGCCCGCCTGAGCGCTGCCCGTGACCTTCTCGTGCAGATAGCACAGGTGGACCAGGCCGTCTCTCCAGGACCGGGCGACGTCTGGCAAGCCGCCTTCCTGCTTGCTGGAGCCGATACCGGACTCGATGATGGGACAGCCGTTAGCATGCTCGCTGGACTCTTTGCTTTGAGACAGATGCCGGTGACAAAGTCACCGACTATGTATGAGCCGACTCCATCGGTCGGCTCCCCGGAAGACGGCGCAGAACTGCGCAGGGCACGCGCGGATCTTGCGGTGCAACTGCGCGAGTCGCACCGCCTGACCGGCGAGCTGGATCGGGCACGCGACCGGCTGAGCGCACGCGAGGCTGAGATCTCGCGGCTGCTGGGCATTCTCTCGGCGCGTGACGAGTCTGAGGCTGAAGTGCAGTACACCGTGCGCTCCCTCACCGAGCGGGTCCTGGTTGCCGGTGGGCATGAGACACTGTCCCGGAACCTGCAGACATGGCTTCCCAACAGTGTCTGTATCGCTACGAACGGCAAGGAAGACCTCGACCCCGCAGTTCTTGCCACGACCCGCCTCGTGGTCGTCCTGACCTCGTACATCAGCCATTCCTTCTCGGGGAAGGTGATCAACGAGGCCCACAAGAGGGACCTGCCCGTCCTGATGCTTGATTGGCGCAGCGCCAAGCACATCCTGCAGGAGATTGACCGCGCTCTTGCGGCGCAGCGGGATCTTCCGGCAAAGCAGTAGAACTGTGCCCGTTCTCGTGACGCCGGCGGTGCCACTCTTCTGATCTGTCATTCCCGCGTATGCGGGAATCCATCCTTACCCTTGTTGCCGTTGCCCAGGCCGGCGAGGGCCATATACTAAAAGACTAGGCCCAGATGACTGGGTGCCGCGAACGTGGAGGTCCAGAGAGTGAACATGCGCAAGGCAGTGGGATGGATCCTGCTGGTAATAGCAGTTGCAGCGGCAGTCGTCGTTTCGGTCGGGTTCAGCCGTGACCGTGCCGACGAGCGCCACGCGGTTGCCTACGTGCAGTCGGTGGACATCTGGCGGGCCAGACAGCAACTCCTGTGGCAGGAGGCCGACATCGCTTATAGTGCCCAGGTGGCACGGCACGAAAGCATGCTGCGGGTGGACGAGGCCGAGGAGGCAGAAGACGTGGCTGCGGTCGAGGCAGGTGACCACGAAGCCATGGCACGTCAGGGCGACCGTGAGGACCAGCTGGTCCGGTCGGTCATCGCGGGATGCGACCCAGCGGTCGCTACTCAACTCCACCCCATGGCAGAGCTGGCATGGCCGCTGACGGGACCCATGAAGGTCACGTCGCCCTATGGCGAACGCATGCACCCCATCATCGGCGAAGAGGCGTTCCACCGGGGCGTCGACCTGCGCGCTCACTACGGCTCACCTATCCTTGCGGCCGCTGATGGAGTCGTCCTGTACATCGGCAGCAAGACCACCTATGGCAACATGGTCGTCCTCCTGCATGGTGGAGGCATTGCCACCGTCTACGGCCACCTGTGGAAGTTTGCTGTCCAGCCGTACGAACGTGTTCAGAAGGGACAGCTCCTCGGGTATACGGGCAACACTGGCTTCAGCACCGGACCTCACCTGCACTTTGAAGTGCGCCAGGATGGTGAGCCGACCAATCCACTCGAGTGGCTGCCTCCCATCGAGACAACTGACCAAGGGGTGGTCATCCAGTGACCGAGCAGGGCTCCCGCAGACACGTCGTTCTGAGGGGACGCTTCGACACGGCGCGCATCCTGCCGGGGCTTTCTGCCGTCCATGTTGCTCCCGTGCAGGATCCGCGCATGCGGGGGTCTGCTGCCAGCGCGGTCCCCATTGGCACCGCCGTCATCGACCTTGTGTCGGCAGTCCTGTTCAGCTTTGCCTCTAATCCGGCGACCTATCGAAGAGTAGAGGCGCTCTACCAGCGTGATGCGCAGCGGTTTGGCCTGCTGGCGTCGAAGAGCCCTCTGTTGGGTCATCCCCTGTTTGGCAGGCTGACAGGGATCGCTGCAGCGACCGCACGCCACCTGTTGGGATTGTTCGTATACGAGAGTGTAGACCCTGCGTTTGCTTCGAGCGTGGACAGGCTGGTCGAACGGAGCTGGCATCGTGCCTGGACGTGGGTCGCCAACCACGAGCGTGTGAACGTGGGTGATTTCATGGCGGCGAACCACATTCCACCCCGCACCCGGGATGAACTTGACGCAGAATGCGTCGTCCTGGTCTGGCAGGCAGGCAGAGTGGGACGCACTATCGTACCGTCACCCGAGCTGCAAGCCTTGCGCGACAGTCTGCTCAGCTGGTCCGTCCTCATGGCCCTCGAAAGCATGCGGCCTGCGTCGCCACCGCCGCCGGTGCCTCATCGGGACGCCGCATCCTACTTCGGCGCCGTGTGGTCGCGGGTCGTCGGCCAGGGCTCAGTCGGCGATTTTGCTCGCGTTGGCGCTCGTGTCATGGAGCTGGCGAATGCTCTCCTTCAAGAGCAGGTCGTCTCGCTCTCGTCTGCAGATAGCGATCTTGTGCAAGCAGCGTGCGACACCCTTGCAGGCCGGGCACCCAGGAGTGGAGATGAGGAAGCCGCTCTGGCCCTTGCGTGGCTGGTGGCCATGGGTCAAGTATCCCGAGCGGCACACGAGGGTGACAGGGTAGAGGAACTGGGAGCGCAGGTGCAGCAGCTGCGAGAGGCTCTGAAGACGGAGGAACATCGGGTGGCTCAGTTCGCAGCCACGGTGACAGCGCTCGAGCGGAGCCTGCGCCAGACAAACGCCGAACTAGCGAGCGAGCGGGCGCGCGTGCAGCGCCGGGACGCCGAGATCATGGGACTCCGGGAGCAGGCGGATGCGACGGCTCGAAGGAACGTTCCTCAGGACAAGGCGGTGTCATCCGTTGAAGAACGATTGCTGGTGGCGGGAGGGTCGCAGGCACTTGCGCGACGCCTGGCAGCGTGGATGCCCCGCGCGTCGTTCACTACCGAAGATCAGATGACGTCTCTCGACGCATCGATGCTCCACGGATGCGCGGCTGCCGTGATCTTGACATCGCATATCAGCCATGCCATGGCGGACGCCGTTGCGGCGGAGGCGAGACGGCAAGGAATCCCGGTCATCCTTGTCGGCTGGAGCAACACGTCACGTATCGCTCGGGCCGTGCGCGAGGCGCTGGACAGGCGCTACTAGCCTCTACGGGCGTTGGATGCTGACGTTGCCGGACGAAAGTAGGCCCATAGTGCTCCAGCCAAGTAGGCAATCCATGCGACGACTTGGACGAGATTGGGGCTGTCGACATATCCGAAGACAGAGCCCAGAAGCCCACCGACGATACTGGCGTTGCTCAGGAGAGCCCGCGTGGACCAGAGAGGGGCAATTCCTGTCGGAAGCAGTCCAAGGCCCTGGAACTCGCCAACACCCCCGACCAGGAGGCCGGCGGCCATGACGATGAGAAGGACGCTCATGATGATGAAGAACGGCTTGAGAGCCAACTGCCTGCTCCCCCTGTAAACGATCCCGCCAAGAATGGCAGCCACGGCGAAGCCGAGTACGGCGCCGCTCATGGTTGCAGCTGGACTGGCCTGCTGCGTGGAGCCAACGACAAAGAGGACCGTCTCGATGCCTTCCCGGATGACAGAGATGAACGCGAGCGAGGCGAGTGTCCAGACAGAACCGTCGCTGACGGCATGCAGTACGCGTTGTCGCAGGCTGGAGCCGATCGTTGCCGACTCACGCTTCATCCACAGGGTCATCCACGTCAGGATGATGACCGCCAGGAGCTTCAGACTTCCCTCGAGGGGGGCCTGGAAGCGTTCAACTTCCGTCGTGTGCAGGACGGCGAAGATACCGACGGCTGCCGCAACACTGACAATCGCCGCCGCCGCTGTCCCCAGCCATACCTTGCTTGCAGAACGGCCGGCGCCCAATTGATGCAGGTAGGCCAGTATGATGGCCAGCACCACCGCTATCTCTACTCCTTCGCGAAGCGTTATGATGAACGTATTCAGCATGTCTCATCCTTTCCTGCTGGCCTACAGCGGACGCTCAGCAGGAGATTATAGGTAGATATGCTAAGAAACAAGTGAAGCAGGTGTCAACATTGTTATCCTTGCGCCCCCGGCACGATGCCGCCCGTTGGCGTCAGATTGAGCCCGCTTGCCCGCAGGACCCGAATGAAAGCATTGAGTCCCACAGAATCGCAGGCTATGTGACCAGCGACGACGAGTGTCCCTTTGACCTCTGACTGCCGCAGCTTCAGGATGTCAGCGACCTCCATGTGTAGGGTCATGACGGTGCCCGCGCCATGGTGCCAGTACGCTTCCACAACAGCGACCCCTCCGTTGGTGCCGCCCGCGAAGGCAGTGACGACCTTGCCGGCTGGTGCACCGGGGTCCCCCACGACAATCGCCGGACGCGTCCTGGCGTGCGCGTACTCTGGGAGTTCGAGCAAGATGTTGGTCAGTTCCTGTACGGTCGCAGCAGAACCAATCTCGCCTAGACGCCGCTGAACGTGGGCGTCCACGATGCGTTCCATCATGAGGTCGCAGGGATAGTGGACGTTCATGAACGGCATCCCCATCAGGCGGGCGACGCTGGGCATGTAGTCCCAGTTGCGCATATGGTTGTTTCGCTCGACACCGAACTGTCGGGGCCGCAGAGCCTCACGTGCCTCGTCCTCCGGTACTCCTGCCTTCCTGAGGGTCTGCAGTTGCCGGTTCATGATGAGGTGCAGGTTCAGCATGGCATCGTCTCCCTGGGGGTGGTGCACGATGACACCGTCGAATCTCAGATCGCGGGCGATGCTCAGGAGACCGGCGTCGGCGTCGATGCACACCAGTGCCTTCGTGATCTCACCAGGCACATATACCTGCGTGTCCTCCGGGATCTCCGTGAGTCCCGCCATGTCCAGTGCCAGCTGCATGATTTGGTCCGTGTGCATATGTGCCTCTGCCTAGTAGTTGAAGAAGCTGTTGCCGATGAACTCGCGGATGATGGACGTACTGGGGATGACGTCGATGTCCATCACGGGCAGGAAGTAGTCCAGGAAGCGGACTAGCCGGCGCGCCTCGGAGTATTCGGGGACGGTGTTGTCAATTTGCAGCAGCAGCTGCATGGCGTAGTTCTTGAGGAAGGCCAGCTCGTACACGAGCGACGAGTTGAACATGGCGTCGGCGTTTTCCTGGAACGGGAAGATGTGCTGCTCCTCGCCCATGCGGACCGAGTGCCAGATCTGCAGGGTCTGCAGGGCCGAGTACCCGCGGAAGTTGTGGTCACGTACCATGCGCCGCAGGATGCGCACATCGGTAGTCGGGATGCGGTTGTCGGCGTCCAGGTTGAGGAAGGTGAGTGCCGACACGTAGATGCGATACTTCGCGCTGTCCGGTATCTGGGAGGTCAGTTTTGGGTTCAGGCCATGGATGCCCTCGACGACAAGGATCGTGCGGTCGTTGGGAACGATGGTGTCACCAGTGTCGGAAGAGGTTCCAGCCTTGAAGCTGTACCTTGGCAGCGTGACAGTCTCCCCGGCCAGAATGCGGTTGAGGTCTTCGTTGAACTTCTCCGTATTGAGCGACTCCAGGCACTCGAAATCAGGCTTGCCTTCCGGCCCCAGGGGGTTTTTGTCGCGGTCGATGAAGTAGTCATCGAGCGAGACTGCGTGCGGGTCGAAGCCGTTGACCCTGAGCTGCAGAGCCAGACGTTTGCTGAATGTTGTCTTGCCTGACGAGGACGGACCTGCGATGAGGACCAGGTGTGCTCCCGAGACCGTAACGCGGTCGGCCAGCTGCGCGATCTTCTTCTCATGCAGCATCTCGCTGACCATGATGAGCTCGCGAGTGCGGCCGCCGGCCACGACATCGTTGAGGTCTCCCGCCGTCTCGACGCCGATGATGCGTCCCCACTCCTCCGCCTCGCCGAAGATGTCGGCCAGCTTGGTCTGAGGCACGTAGTCCGGCAGGGTGTTGGGACTGGTGATGCCGGGGAAGACCAGCACCATGCCGGTGCGATAGGGGATGAGGTCGTAGAGCGACGTATCGCCGGTGCTGTGCGGCATGAAGCCGTAGAAGTAGTTGGGGTGTTTGCCCAGGTAGTAGATATTGACGGTGGACTTGCTGCGGAAGCGCAGCAGCTCGGCCTTGTCATGCATGCCCATGCCGTCCAGCAACTTCAGGGCGTCCCACTTGTAGAGCTCCTGCTTCTGGTACTCCAGATCCTGGTCGATGAGCTCACGCATGCGCTGCTTGATTCGGACAACCTCGTCGTCGGTCGTGCGTATCTCCCGGAAGTCACAGAAGAGTCCCTGCCCCAACGAATGAAGGACGCGGAGTCTCCGGTCGGGAAAGAGGTCGCGTGCGGCAGCGTACAGAATGAACACGAGACCACGCTGGTAAATGCGTGCGCCATCTTCCATCGTCATGTCGATGAAGCGGACGGTGGCGTCATGGTTCAGCGTCTTGAACAGCTCGCGGATGTCATTGTTGACGCGTGCCGCCATGATGCGCGACGTATGGTACGCTGCATAGTCCTTTGCCAGCGAGTCCAGACGGACCCCTCGCGGGTACAGGACTTCCTCTCCAGTCTCCTCTATGTGCAGATGGATCATCTCTGTCGCCATTGTGTTGCCTCCTGACTTCTCAGTCTACGCGCGCGGCGTGACTGGGCAAGGTCAACGACCCCAGGATGGTATGAACATTGCAGAAAGAACGTCAGGAGCGGGGAGGTCCTTCCTGATGGCCGTGCGCGGCAGCGTGTGGTGCAGGGGTGACGTGCCCGCGAAGAAGGCGCTTCAGGAACAGGAAGACGCCGGGAGCGCGGTTGCGCAGGAAGGATTTAATCATTTCGCGTTCCCCCTCCCAATGCTCCGTGACGGCGACGATAGCACGTATGGGCAGACGGGGTGACAGGACAATGCGGTCCATCAGGCGACCCATGCGCGAGTCTGTACCATGTCTCCGGTACCACCGGCGCAGTGTGTTGAAGGACAGAGCCATGAAGGCGACCTCGTTGCTGTGGAACGCAGGCTGGTCGAGAAACGTCAGGTGTGTGTAGTCGATGGGTTCGGCGACATACCCGTCCTTGATGCTGGCCTCATAGAGGACCGTCGAGGGATAGGGCGAGAAGACGCTGATACAGGCGTCGTCCGCGTGTGCCTGTGCGTTGAGCTTGGGGGTCAGCAGCGCCGTGGCGCGTGTTTCGCCGGGCAGCCCCACCATGTTGTAGGCAAAGACGCGGATGCCTGCCGCGTGCAGCCGCTCGTTCACCTGGACTAGGAGTTCGTTGCTCATCGTGCGGCCCAGTGCCCGGTGGCGCAGCTCCTCGTCGCCCGACTCGATGCCCAGGTAGACTTGTGTACAGCCCATATCGGCCAGCAGCCGGACAGTATCCTGAGTCAGGAGCTCGGCGCGGTGGTCGCAGGCGAACGGGAGGCCGACCTCGCGCTTGTACAACTCTTCGAACCGGGCAAGCCAGTCTGTGGAGATGCCGAAGACGTTGTCCAGGAAGCGCAACTCGCGGACCTCGGGATACCAGCCCCGTAACGCTTGGATGTAGGCGATGGCCCCCTCAGGCGTGCGTGACCGGTGATAGTCCTTCGCATTGGGGTACAGGGAGCGGAAGGCGTGGTTGGTGCAATAGGTGCAACTGAAGGGACAGCCGCGTGACAGCATGCCGAGTGCGGTGTGCGTGTGGGTGGCAATGAGTCTGCTGCGGTCAAACAGGCCAAAATCGGGGGTCGGCAGCTCGTCGAGGTTGGCAACCAGGGGATCGACCGCTTCATGGCGGAGCTCCTTCCCATCGCGCCACCAGACGCCGGGAATATCCTGCGGAGTCCTGCCGGTGGCCCAGGCGTCCACCAGCTGAGGGAGCGTCAGGTCGCCATCGCCCTGCACGACGGCATCGACACCGACGACGTCCATACAGCGTTCGGGCGCAAGCGAGGCATGATAGCCGCCCCAGACGATGGGTGTATGGACAGCATCCCTCGCCCAGCCGGTCCAATCGCTGACTGACGGAAAGGCACTGGTGCGCACAGAGAACCCGACGATGTCGGGATGCGTCGCCGTGAGACGCGTGACGAAGTCCTTACGCGTCGGGGGTTGGGTCACGTGCACGAGGCTCACCGTGTGACCAGCCTGCTTGAGGGTCGCGGACAGAGCCGCCAGCCCTTCGGCATACCAGCCCCCACGGTCTACTCTCACCTGCCGTGGTTTGCTGTAGAGCCGTGTCGTCGTATAGTCAGGATAGACCAGTGTCACCCGTGCCATGCCCGTGCCTCCTCCATCCTTCTCGCCTGCCCCGTGCCGGGGTGGTGCCGTGTCAGTACCCTGTCATATATACGACGCACATGGCACGTATTCTTCTTATCAAGATATTCACATTGTCTTCACAAGTCAAGGAAAGACACGGTCAGGAACTACTCCTTCAGTGCGTCATCCCCATCCTTGGCCCTGATCCGTCATTCCCGCGCATGCGGGAATCCAGTCTTGGTATCGTCGTGTGGGTCCGTGGGGACGACGGAAGGAGAGTGACGAGTCAGTGGCTTGACGCAGCGGCCGCAGCGTAGGCTGCCAGGACCCACAGGTACCAGCCAAAGGTGACCAGGATGGGAAGTTCGGGCAGAGGCAAAGCTGCCGGCTCGATGATGAGGGTTGCGTTGATGCCCATCTTCCATCCACGCTGCTGGCGAAACAGAACCAAGGGTTTCCTGTCCTCCAGCATCCACGCGCGCTCACCTCGCCACACGTTGACGGTATGCCAGGAGTACGTGTTCCCTCCGACAACCGACAGTCTCCCGTCACCGGTCCAGGTGGACTCGAAGTCAGCCACGTGGCCCCCGTCCTCGGTGTCCACCGTCGCGCGGCGTCTCCAGAACCCGACACGCTTGAAGACCAGCGTTCCTGTCGAAAGCGTGGCAATGGTGCGCTCTCGGAACATGCTGGGCATCACCATGGTCCCTACCGTGGTGCCGGCCGAGCGAAGCTCCCATGCTTGGCGCCCCCACTTCGGCTGCGTCCACTCGAGTTCGGCGAAGATCGTGTCTTGTGCTGGTCTCACATCCCGCTCCTTTTCATGTTATATTCCAACAGGATAGCAGAGAAAGCTGTGTGCTCTTCCCGACTCATGGCGGAAGCTGCAGGACCATTCGGCGACTCTCAACCATGATGGAGGACGTTGTCCGGCGGTCGATGTGCAGGACGCGGAACCCGAGTCGCTCGTACAGCGCCTGAGCACGCGGGTTGTCGACGTCGACATCCAGCTCGACACAGGAACACCCTGACGCGCGGGCCCTCTGGATGGACCTCTCGATGAGAGAGGAACCGATGCCAAGGGATTGCCGCAGCGGGTCCACGCCGACGAATGCAACGTACCAGCTGCCGGGCAGGTGGTGTTGCATCGCTCTGGCTATGACCACGCCTCGCCAGGCAAGGAGCACGAGCGCGTGGGCTCCCAGCTGTCCAGCAGCCAGTGCAAGCCAGGTGAAGCTTCCCTTCCTTGACGCCGCCCTGTACGCAGTGATGAAGCCGGCCGGGAGACCATCGTGGAGCGCGATTTCCGTGTTGCACCAGGAGAACATTCCACCGGGAGCCCGGTAGAACCTCTCGATGATATCGAGAGGTGACAGCCTGGCGGCAAGACCCGTGAACAGCGGGTCGAGGTCTCTGCGGGCGATGTCGTAGATGAGAGGTGCCACAAACGGCGCGTCGTCTGGTGTCGCAAGTCTGAAGGTCAGTTTAGGGACACTCATAGTCGAGTCCTTTCTCACATCTGCAGACATGACTTTACACGCGGTCCTTTAGGAAATGTACAGGTCTCCTGTTGCTACCACGACGGTCCTGCCTGCGATGAGTACGCGGTTCCCTGCGAGGCGCACCTTCAGGATGCCGCCACGCGAAGATGCCTGGTATGCCACGAAGTCGGTCTTGCCGAGCACGTTGCTCCAGTAGGGCGTCAGGGCCGCGTGCGCGGAACCCGTGACCGGGTCCTCGAAGATGCCGTCGGCGGGCGCGAAGAATCGGGACGTGAAGTCATATGGCGCATCACCCGCCCCCGTCACGATAATGCCGGGCAAATCGAGCTTCATCGTGGCTGCATGGTCGGGTGCAAGTGCGCGCACAGTGGCCGCCGAACCGAGGTTGAGTAGCCAGTAGTGGTGGGAGTTCACGCCGGTCCATCGGGGAGTCATTTCGATTCTCAGGGCGTCGAGGACCCCAGTAGGGACGGGTGCAGGCGAAGGGGGCAGCGACGGGAAGTCGAGCTCGATCCAGTCACCCTGGTATCGGGCGGCAAGCTCCCCACTCAAGCTGTTGAAGTGGACCTTGTCACCGGTGACGAGTCCTGCTTCGTGCAGCGCCCGGGCAGTAGCGAGTGTCCCGTGGCCGCACAGCGGCACTTCGACTGCCGGGGTGAACCACCGCAGGCGCCAGGCGTCGCCCTCCCACAGGACGAACGCTGTCTCCGACAGGTTCATCTCCCGTGCGATGGACGCCATGAGCTCGGTAGTCAGCGGTCTCTCCAGAAGACACACTGCCGCGGGATTTCCGGCAAATGCCTTGTCCGTGAACGCATCAATGATGAAGTAGGTCATATGCTCAGTGTAGGTCGGATAAGTCGCTGTGCAACACGAGATTGGTCAATGATGTTCGTGTCCACACGCCTCACCTATTTTGGTCTCTCGCCGATCCTGACAAGTGTCTCAAAGGCAGCCTGTCGAGTTTTGCTCTCGATGATGCCTTTCGCCACCATAAGATCGAGCAGGGCATCGTAGTCATACGTGCGTATGTTTCTCCTTCGTGCCACGTTCAGCAGTTTCTTGTCATGGGTGACGAGAGGAACGGCGTTCTTCTCCGCTATCACGAGGCAGGCTGCATCGCAAAACGAGATTCCCCGGTTGTTGTCCAGTATCTCAAGGGCAGCCCTTACGTCATCGGATGTGAGTTCATCGAGGATGGCTCCCTGGTTTTCCAAGTCATCCCAAGTGGTTTCAGTAATGGGTTCTGCCATGCGCATGACATCTGGAGCGTGAAGCGAACCCAAGTCTAGGGCAGCACCAATAAGGCTGCAATCTGCAAGATAGATCCAGATATTGCTGTCAATGACCAGGTTCAGCGACGAGTGGATCGGCATACCTTTCTCCGTTGCCGAGGACTTTCTCCAGGCTCCAACCAAGCAGCTCGGCAGCACGCGTTCCTGTGACTTCACCCTCAGCATACGCGCGCATGACCATGCGCTCCATCCGCTGTGGCGTCTCGGGCGTCAGCCCGCACGAAGGCTCTTCCGTACGCCATCCGTCCCGATTGCGCAGCTTCTGCCATCGAATGTTCTCAGTGGACGAGATGATCTTGAGGTCCACTGCGCGGTGAATCCATCCACCCATGCTGAGACCATACTTTGCCTTGAGCAGTTGCAGCTCAACCCTGCTCAGATGATCGCGGTGCTCACCGAGTTCGCGCATTGCAGTATCAGCAGGAACGAGAAATGCCCCGGCGAAGCGGTTGGCCAGTCCCTCTGGCACCTTGCCTGAGGAATGTTGCAGGACCAGGTGGGCTAGCTCGTGGGCAAGCGTGAATCGGACTCGATCGACGGGAGCTCCGGTACGAACGACGACGAAGGGCCGACCGTCGGACTCCAGAGCACAGGCATCGAAGTGATCATGCGCAGTCAGCTCGATGACCTGGATCTCGTGGTCTTCTAGCAGTGCCACCATGCTCGGAATGGCATCGTGGCCCAGATGCCAATCAGAACGTAGTCTCTTGGCCGCAACTTCCACATCTGCGGCATCGCTGACACTCAATACGGGCAACTTCAGCTTTTCGCGACGTTGTGCGAGCTCCTCGACTTCGCTGTAACGCTCAGCTTTGTCTTGAACGGCTGTCATGATGGCCTTGCACTCTTTGACCGACAGGTCCGAACGCTTGCGATATGCTGGTTCCGACAGGATCACGGCTGTCGACCTGAAGAGTCGCTCCAGGCTCAGATCCAGCGCCTGGCACAGTCGCATGAGGACGCCTGAACTTGGCATGTCCAGATCACGTTCATATTTGGATACAGCAACTCCGCTTACGCCCACCATCTCTCCCAGTTTCCATACGGATAGTCTCTTCTGCTTGCGAGCTATACGTAGCCTGCTGCCAATCTCCATCTCGCACCTCCACGTTGCCGCGTGGGAAAAGTTCTACGCACTCACACGAATCACTCTCACGAACGGTTAACAAGATACCACATATGTGAGAAATGTAAACTGACGTGGTCGTGATCCTACAGGGGGAAGGCGCAGGATGGGGGTCGGGAGAGTGCGTGCCTTAGTTTGTGGCTCTGGTACGAGCCTCTGTCATCAGTCGTACGGATCAGGAAGTTCGACCTCTTCAGGATGTTGGTGGCGGTAGCGTGCGTACTTCATGAGCAACAGGCTCAGCGCAATGAAGTGGTCGTAGCAGTAGCCATCAGGATCGTTTATGCGTTGGTTGTCTGTGAACATCCAGTAGTCAGGGTGGGCCAGGAAACGTCTTCTTGCCTCCCACAGCTCGTCCAACCAAGGGTAGTAGCCAGCAGGAAGCCTGACCGCTCTCTTCAGCCTCTTCAACGATTGCTTCTTGCCGCGCATTCCATGGAGAAGCTCGAAGTCCTTCATGATAGTCTCATAGACTAGGTAGAGGCTGAGCCCTGCTTCTTCGACGAAACCTTGATCCACGAGCATGCATGCCCTGCCGTAGTAATGAGCTGCGACCTGCACCAATCGGGGTGAGGTTGACAGAAGTCCGAAAAGCCGCTTGGCAAGGTTTGTTGGCACGTGGATGTCGCGTCTGAAAAGCGCATGAGCCCTAGCCTCACTGGCGATTGCGGCCCCCGTCTGTCTATCATCATGACTCCAGATTTGGACGAGCACGTCTGTTGATGGAGCCTGCCCCGCAAGACGCACGGTCGACACACCCCCATTCTGCGTTCGCTGTCCGTAGCCGTTGGTGGGGTTGCGTACCGTCAGTTCACCAGCGGAGTCGGAGAACACACGCCGGACGATGGCTGCAATTGTTCCCCATTGCAGTTGGCGTGGACTCCGCACCAGGATCGAATCAGAAGGGTGCTCATCGAATGTGAACTTTGGAAAGTCTGGAAAACACAGCCACATGGCTACTTTGAGCAGTTCGATGGTAGGGGCGAACGTCAGGTCTGTGTCACTTTGGATGCCTACGATTTGCCCATGCGTCGGAGACTTGGCTGTGATGAACAATGGTATGCCACAGATGATGTCATACGAACAGAGCCGGGTGCGCACCGGTGTGTCGGGATAGGACCCGGTGAGCCCGAGGATTTCAACCTGGCACTCATACATATTGCTCGTGCTACCCATGGGGAAGCTTGCGGCTAGGCCGTGTCCTGTTTCACCAGACCCAACAGCAAATGGATGAAAGTCGCTGTAAGATAAAAAGTGAAGTTGACCTCGGCTGGCTTCCAGCCATCGCCATGTTTGACGTGGTTGTTCTGGTATTCGCAGTAGAACTGAAACAACTGCCTCATCATTTGCCGGGTTTCAGTATTGGTGTCATGATTGTCCATCCACTTGAGGAGAGCTTCCTTGTTGTTCTCCAGGTTCCTTCGATTGCCAAGAAGTTGCCTTACGAGGTTCTCCAGGGAGATTCTCGACGAGTCCAACATTTCCCGTTGTTTGGCGGGGTCAGAGGACTGGGCTAATGCATTCTCAAATGCAGTCAACGCTTTTGGGTAGTCGCATAGCCACGTCAGATCGGCATCAACAACACGCTCATCTAGAACCCTGAGCCTTGCTTGATAGAACCCATAGTGTTCACCGTATCGGGCCATTCTAACGGGAATCGATGACAGTTTGAGATCACTGACAAAGCCGTCAAAGAGGGCTTGAAGATCAGTTTGTGGAAGCCGTAGATGAAAGAAAGCGTCAAGACAGTGACAGTACTCGACTAGGGAGTTCTCTTGATCAAGAGATCGATAGATTACCGACTGAGCGAAATCAGCCCCACTAAAGACAGCCATAGCGTTTTTGAACGCAGGTCCAGTCGTTGTCGTGGGGCAAGGCTTACCCAGAAAATGGAGATACTCACGTTCCAGTTGCCTACTCGAGAGGATCTTCTCACCCAGAATGCGGTCAACAGTATCGAGAGTACGATTCTTGAACTGCCGGAATCTCTCCTCATCAGACTCGGTGATGCCGAATCTGGCATTGAACGACGATCGTCCAGAACGACAGACTGGCTGGGGCGGAGGAGACACCTTTGAATTAACTGGCATAGACGCTTTCAATGTCGGATACCTCCCGAGTCGATAGATCGTACAGTCGATAGACATGCAAGTTGATGGCGCGGTCGAGCGCGGCGATCTGGAGCTGAAGACCGGACTTCTCGCGGTCGGTGCCGGTGACGGCGAGCTGGCGGTGAAGCGTCAGCATCTGTTCGACAAGGCGAACCATCTCGTCGTGCATCGCCTTGTCGGCGGGGTTGGCAAAATCAATGAGGCGGATGGGGAGTTGTGACAGGAATTGTCGGTTTGCAGACATCCATCCCCCGCGAAAAGGCGCACTGACGAAGGGAAAATACCATCTCAATAGTTTGGAATTGAGGATGCCGAGAAGATAGGGAAACCCTTGATCTTGATACATGCTCCGCCATACGACACCCCCTACATCGACATTGTCGAGATAGTGTCGCCCCTCTGTGTCATACGCGGCGTAAAGATGATCCACTAGGCGTGGAACACATAATTTTACTCTGTTCTGAATACCGATGTTTTGATTTCTTCCAAAGCGATACCACTGTCCATCTTTGAATTTCCCCTTTTCTCTGCCTTCCAACCTTTTCCTGTTGGCCGTCAGATAAGCCACCGTTTGGGGGTAACGTTCGGCGAGTCGGCCAAATTCAATCAGACTGATCGTTGTTCCCGACACTTCATAGGGGAATAGGATGTACTGGCGGTAAGGAAGCTCCCGATATCGTTGTACATCCGTTCCGCTGACCAACGGGAAAAGAAGACTTTTCTCGAACGTCCAGTCTTCGCCGAGGGCTTCTGAATGCAATTTTATAGCGTTTTCATTTTCTTCCACGATGTTCATGATAAAGACATCGTCCGCGCTGGTTTGCAGACCGACAAATATGTCTGCCACATCGCCCAATTTTGCCGGCATCCGGCGGAGTTTGTCGCAGAGGTCAGCGCCGTCACCCACGGTGAAGTTCCATTCGGCTGACGTGGCTGTAGTCGCAGGAAGATCGCCCTCGGTGGCGGAACGGTCACGGCGCCATGCGGCAAGGTCCGTGACCTTGGCGATGTGAAAGCTCTCGTGTGGTTGAGCGTCCAGGAAGAGCAGGCACGTATAGGTGGTCGCGTTGTCAAAGACCTGCTGGTCTCCAAAATGGACAATGTTCCGCAGGTGGCCACCATTGGCAATCAGCTTGCGCAGCGGTTCGCCATACTGCGCGTTGAAGAACTTGTGTGGCAGGATGTAGCCCAGGTGGCCGTGGTCGTTCAGCAGGTTCAGACCCTGCTCAACGAAGACCGCGTACAGGTCGTAGCTGCCCTTGCTGGCCGCCTTGTATCTTTCCTTGTAGTACTCGACCTCGACAGGGTTGAACTCCTTGAGCGCCTGGATGCGGATATACGGCGGGTTGCCCAGCACGATGTCGAAACCGCCATGGGTGTCGAAGACCTGCTTGAAACCAGAGGCACCCTTCCAGTCGAAGGCATTGATGCGGTAGCGGGTGTCGTCGTCGACAAACAGGCTCTCGGGCTTGTCGCTGTAGAAGTCGGGACCGATGAGGGAGTTGCCACACTTGATGTTGGTCTCCAGCTTGGGGAGCAGGCGCTGACGGCCACCCCTGGTGAACAGCTCGGCAGTCTCGGAGGTCTCGCCCTCCAGCAGCCGCAGGGTCAGCGACAGCTTGGCGATCTCAACTGCCTGGTCGTCGATGTCCACGCCATAGATATTGTTGGTCAGGATGCGGCGCTTCTCGTCGATGGTCAGGCGATAGTCACCTGCGCGTGGCTCGATGATGCGGTGGTCCTTGAGCGCTTTGGCGAGGTGTACGTCCTGAGTGTACCAGTCCAGGTGCCAGCTGAGCAGCTTGTCGTATGCTCCCAGCAGGAAGCTGCCGGAACCGCAGGCGGGGTCGAGGATATGCATCTGCTCGACCTTGGCGGGTGTCGTCTCCTTGAGTGCCTCACCGACCGTATGGTCCACGATGTACTCCACGATGTCCCGTGGGGTGTAGTAGACGCCGCCGGCTTTCTTGACTTCGGGCTTTTCCTCCACCTTGACGCGGTGCTCGGTGGTGAGGCGGATGGTCTTGCCCAGGAACTGCTCATAGATGTTGCCCAGGATGGCGACGTCCAGCACCGAGAACTCGTAGGGGCTCTGCGGGTAGTAGACGCTGCGGACAATGTCCTTGATGATGTTGTCGTCGACCGTCAGGCCCGGCGTCAGCGTGTCCTCGGCGAAGTTGAAGAGTCCGCCGTTGTACCGCGCATCGGCCTGGGTGAAGAGCTGCAGCAGGCGCGTGTACTGGTTCGTACCGTTGAGCAGGGAGTGCAGTGTGCCATAGATGTCGATGCCGCGGTCCTCGGCGATGCGCAGGAACACGATGCGGTCGATCGTCTTCTGAACGGCGAAGTTAAGTTGATGCAGTGGCAGGTTGCGGTTGCGCAGCGCGATGTTGCGTGCCAGCTTTTCGCGCCACTGGTCGATCAGGTTCAGGAACTCCTTGTCGACTTCACTGGTACCATGCTTGTTGCGCGTATCCTCGACATACTTGTCAAAGGCGCCGTGAAGGATGGCTTCGCGCGAGAAAGTACCAGTGAGGAACGCCCACTTCTCGAGATAGTCCTCGAAGGTGAAGTACTGGATGCGTGCCACAGAGGCGCTGTCATTGGGGCCGGGCTTGATCCGCGTGTCGTAGACGGCGAATTCCTGGAAGTCAGTCAGGATCGACAGCGGCAGTTTGGCCGAGTAGGCATAGCGACGCAACTGATAGGCGGGGCTGGGGTCGTTGCGGAGGTCGACCGACGGTTTCTTGGCTTCCACGAAGAACTTGCGGACGCCACCGATGCGGAAGCAGTAATCGGGCGCTTTGGTGCCGCCCTCGATGCTGACCTTGTCCTCTCGGATGACCTCACGGTACTGCTCGGCATAGCCGGCCGTGTTGGCGACGTCCCAGCCCAGCAGCTTAAACAGGGGATCGATGAAGTCGGTACGTGTGTTGGCTTCATCATACGAGACACCCCTGTACTGCTCCAGGTGTTCCTTGAAGCGGTCGATCAGCTGAACCAGTTCGTCCGGCAGATTCTCCATGAAGCCTCCTCGTCTAGTATTCTACACAAAAGGAAGGCTTTTCAATGCAGGAACAGCTGGGATGGCCGACCGCCGTGGTTGGACCCGTCGCAGTGCCCATTATACCTGTCGATACTGGTTTCACTTGCGTGCGCGTGTCAACTCACGTAAGTATCTCTGTCCTCGTCATCATACGAGTACTCCCCCCATCGTACGAAAATGTACCCAAAGCATCAAGCCGTAAACTCATGAATAATGTACGCATGGTTCCCCTGTTTCTTGATGACCAGGGGTTGC